>Ga0164243_10000128_pt1 | contig 190841 bp, 176 predicted proteins | sample OricompcompostOP_FD_108781 | JGI IMG/M metagenome (GOLD analysis project Ga0164243, IMG submission 108781) | Organic Plus compost microbial communities from Emeryville, California, USA - Original compost - Organic plus compost (OP) | ecosystem: Engineered > Solid waste > Mixed feedstock >...
GCGCATGGTGAGTATCAATTTCGACCACACGTCCGGCATCATGGAGCTGGAGGTCAAGGCGTTCACGCCGGAGGATTCCCAGAAGATAGCCGCCTTCATCATCGCGCAGAGCGAAAGACTGATCAACGATCTCTCGCTTTCGGCCCGCGACGAAGTGCTGAAAGTCGCCCAGAGCGAGGTCCGCATGGCAGAAGAGCGTTTGTCGGACGCCCGTACGGCCGTGCGCATCTACCGCGATTCATCGCAGGAGGCCGACCCGGTCGAAGGCGCCAAGCTCGCGACGCAACTGGTGGCCTCGCTCGAGCAGCAGCTCGTCCAGCTGAAGACGGAGCTTTCCACGGCGCTGACCCAGATGGGCGAGAATACGCCGCGCGTCCGCGTCATGCGTTCCCAGATGGCAAGCCTTGAAAAGCAGATCGAGCAGGAGCGTCAGAGGTTCGGCAGCGGCGCCGCAGCCAAGCAGGATCGCGCGGCGGCGGGCATCTTCACGGATGTCGCGGGCCGCATCCAGCAATACGAAACGCTGGAGACTGACCGCGAATTCGCCGAAAAGGCCTATACGTCCGCCCTCGCGGGACTGGAGAAGGCGCGCATCGAGGCCAATGCGAAGCAGCGCTATCTCGCTGTCTTCATCCATCCGACGCTGTCGGAACTGGCGCAATATCCGAGCCGCTTCCTCAATTCGCTCCTCGTCTTCCTGGGCACCCTGCTCGCCTGGGGCGTCGCCGTCATGGGATATTACAATATCCGGGACAGGAACTAGCGTTTCAGGGTTGTCCGGAACGGCGGCCCTCCTGTAACTTCCGCTTCGCGGCCTATGGCGCGTGACGCGCAACGACCTGGGAAAACCTGCCGGCAGCACGATGACGAACGACAGGCCGGACTTAGCGGGGCTGGATGTTTTCGCCTTCCATTTCCGAAGGTGGAAGCAGGCCATTGTCGAGGCCTACTTTCCGCAGGCCCATGTCACCTTTCTGCCGCTTTACCTTTCGGACAGGGATTTTGCACGCGACTGGGCGGACACGATCCGGGCTTCGGCCAGGCCGGCTTTTCTCGTCTGGGGCCAGAATGCGCCCGATGCAGCGGTCCGTTTTGCCCGGGAAAATTCCATACCCCTCTATTTCGTCGAGGACGGCTTCATCCGGTCGCTCGTTGCGAATGCCAGCCACAGCGCACCCTTTTCGCTGACGCTCGATTCGCGCGCGCCCTATTTCGACAGCCGCCGGGCATCGGATCTCGAATGCCTTCTCGGTTCCCATGATTTCGCCGGCGATCCGGCGCTGATGGAACGCGCCCGCAGCGGCATCGGGGCGCTGCTCGCATCCGGGCTCAGCAAATACAATGCCGCCGTCAGCGCGGCCGCCACGACCCATGAGCCGATGACAAAGGCAAGGCGCCGCATCCTCGTCCTTGGACAGGTGGAGGACGACGCCTCCATCCGGCTCGGATGCGACCGCCCGACGACGAACAATGACGTGGTGCGGACTGCGGCGGCGGAAAATCCCGGCTGCGAAATTCTCTACAGACCCCATCCCGACGTGCTGAACGGGGTCCGCAGGCGTCTTTCCAATCCCGCGGAGGTCGCACATCTGTGTCAGATCGTGGCCGATCCGATCCCCCTGCCCGACCTTCTGGCGATGGCGGACCACGTCTATACGATCACGTCGCTCGGGGGTTTCGAAGCGCTCTTGCGGAACATTCCGGTCACCGTCCTGGGGTGCCCCTTCTATGCGGGATGGGGTCTGACCGACGATCGCCAGGCGAATGCGAGGCGCGGCCGCAAGCTCAGCGTCGAAGAGCTCTTCGCCGGCGCCTATATCCTCTATCCGCGCTATTTCAATCCGGCGACGGGAGCGGAAATCAGCTTCGAGGAATGCCTGCGGCTCGCGGCCCGATGGCGGCAGACCGGCATGCCGGAGAGCCTCATCATGCCCGTTCCGCTTCCCGAAAAGCCCGGCTTCCGGCTTTCCGGGCCCTACGGTTTCCTAGGATGGCGCCATCTGCTGACGGAACCCCTGGCCCACGTCATCGCCATGATCGGCGACAAGGCCGATGCCGACGATTTCCGGAAGAACCCGATCCTGTTCTTCCGGGAACTCTCGAACCCGGCGTTCCGGAAGGTCGGGCGGGTGATCTATCCGTTCGATTGACGGGAGATGGCATTCCAGGGACACGATGGACAGGAAACAAGACGTGCTGACGGATGCGGACTACGAAGCGCCCGCAAACCTTCGCCATATCCTTCGCCGCTTCGTGGATTTTTCCACGTCGCGGCGCAGGAGGAAAACCTCCCAGCCGGCAGCACCAGGCCTTGCTGGCGATCAAGGGTTATCGCGGGGAAAAACCCCTGACGATCGGCCTCCTGGCGGAGCGGCTGCTGCTCGCCGTCGGGCCTCACCTGTTTCTCCACGGCCCCTTTTGCCCGGGATCGGTCCTGATGATGACCTTGCGGGGACGCTCGCTGCCGCGCTGGACCAGAATGCTGACGATGCATTGGCCGCCATGGATACGCAGCGACAGGAGACGGCCGTGGGTCTCGCTGATGATATGTTTGACGGCGGCCGTGCAGTCCAGCCGTTCGGCGACTTTGGAAAGACCGCCGTCCTGCCCGTTCACGACAGCCAGCACGGTAACCGCTGCCATAGCTGTCAGGAAAACGGCCATGTCGTCATCTCTCCGAAGAACCGATCACAAGCTGTTGTGCCCGCTCTACCGCCGGTTTCTTGAATTCATATCGCTCTGCGACATATATTGCAAACATGCCAGACGGGCTTAGCGAGTTACCGCCTTGGGCTTTTCCTATTCCACCAGGAGGCCTGATATGAACGAAGCTGAAAATCTCCCCGATACCGCAGTGCAGCTGGAGCTTACCGATTCCCGAACCGGTTACGGCTCCTCCATTCTCTCCTCTCCCACCGAAAAGATGGATTTCCTGCACGCGCAACTTGCCCAGCAGGGTGTGGCTTCGGAAGGGATGAGCTGGAGCCTGCTGTTGCTCGAATGGAAATACGACCTTGCCGTTCTTTTCGGCAACCTCGGCAACTGGATGCGCTACATCGACCAGCATTTCCACGGCCCGGGCGAATAAGCGGGATCGGCGCCCCCCGGCGAAAGCAGGCGGTCCTTCCAAGCGGATTGTCGGCATGGCTGCAACATCCGGATTTTGCCAAGTGAATGCGGCTGAGGCACGTGGCCGGCCACAGAGAAACGCTAGGATTTCGGGCCGGGATCGGTTGCTTCGGGCTCTCCGGCATTCCTCTCCGATCGCCCGAAACGCCACTCGGCAACGTGCTGGACGACGGCAAACAGGGTCGGGATGATGAAGAGGCCGATCGTCGTCGCGCCCACCATGCCGCCCAGTATGGTGACGCCGACCGACCGCCCCGCGCCGGCTCCGGCGCCGGTCGCGATCGCCAGCGGGATGATGCCGAAAATAAAGCTCAACGCCGTCATGAGCACGGCACGGAAGCGTTGCTCGGCACCATGCCGCGCGGCTTCCGCGATGGACTGTCCTTCCTCGTGCCGCTCCTTGGCGAACTCGACAATCAGGATCGCATTCTTCGACGCGAGCCCGATCAGGAGCACGATGGCAACCTGGGCGTAGAGACTGTTCTGCAGCCCAATCAGCATCAGCGCAGCGGTCGCGCCGAGCAAGGCGGCGCCAAGCGACAGGATGACGGCAATCGGCAACATCCAGCTTTCATAAAGGGCGACAAGGAACAGGTAAGCAAACAGAAGGGCCAGCGCAAAAATGACGGGCTCCTGCCCTCCGCTCTGACGCTCCTGGAAGGAAAGGCCCGACCATTCGAATCCGTAACCGGGCGGAAGCGCTTCGGCCGCCACGCGCTCGATCGCATCCATCGCTGCGCCCGAACTGCCTCCGGGCGCAGCCTGCCCGTTGATCGGTGCCGCGACGGAAAGATTGTAGCGGGAAATGCTGAAGGGCGCCAGGACAGTCGATGTCGTGACGACGGTCCTCAGCGGAACCATCGCGCCCGCCCGGCTTCGCACATGGAGATTGAGGATATCCTCGGCATTGGCGCGGTGTTCGGCATCGGCCTGAAGGTTGACCGGGAAAACACGTCCCTGCAGCGTGAAATCGTTCACATAGCGCGAGCCGAAATTGGCGCCGATCGTCGAGTAGACGTCGGCGACGCTGACCCCGAGCGCCTCGGCGCGAGTCCGGTCCACGTCGACATAGACCTGGGGCACGTCGGCATTGAAGGTCGTCGTGACGTTGCCGATCTCGGGCTGCTGGTTGATCGCCGCAACGAACGCGCGGACGACCGGGGCGATCTCTTCCGGCCGCTGTCCCTGGAGCGCTTGCAGGCGCAAATCGAGGCCACCGACCGCGCCGAGACCGGATATCGCCGGCGGGGCAAAAACGGTGACGATGGCGCCCGGAGTAGCCGAGAATTGTCCTCTCAGCGTCGCAAGGATGGCGTCGAGCCTCAGGTTCGGCGTCTCGCGCTGATCCCAGGGTTTCAGAGCCGCGACCACCATCGCTCCGTTCGGAGAGGGCGATCCCTGCAGGATGCTGAACCCGGCGACCGAAATGACGTTCTCGACCCCTTCCGTTTTCGACAGCACCTGCTCGACGTCGTTGACGATTGCACGCGTACGGGCGAGCGAGGCGGCATTCGGAAGCTGGATGTCGAGGAAGAGGGCTCCCTGGTCCTCATCAGGCAGGAAGGTGGCCGGCAGGCGGGTAAAGAGCACGAAAGCTGCGACAAAGCAGAGGGCGAGCGCGACCAGGGGGATGACCCACAGGCGGACGAGGAAACCGACAGCCCGCCCATAGCCGTTTCGTGACGTCGCGAGCAGGCGGGCGAACCAGCCGAGCGGTCCGCGCCGGTATCCGCCCCTTCCGCGCCTGAGCAGGACTGCGCTGAGCGCCGGACTTAGCGTCAGGCCGACGATCGACGAGATCACCAGCGCAGCCGACAAGGTCACGGCGAACTGGCGGTAGAGCTGGCCGTTGATGCCGGGCAGGAAAGCCGTCGGCGTGACCACCGCAAGCAGCACCAGCGTCGTCGAAATGATCGGTCCGGTGATCTGTCCCATCGCCCTGCGGGAGGCGGTCGGGGTATCGATTTCCGGTTCGTCCTCCATGACGTGCTTGACGTTCTCGACGACCAGGATCGCATCATCCACCACCAGGCCGATCGCGAGCACCAGCGCCAGCAGGGAGATCGTGTTGATCGAGTACCCGAACGCAAGCAGGACGGCCATGGCGCCGAGCATCGAGACGGGGATCGCCAAAGCTGAGACCAGGGTGGCGCGCCAGTCCTGCAGAAACAGGAACGTGACGGCGAGCACGATGAGAAAAGCTTCGCCGAGGATCTCGACGATCAGGGAGATGCTGGACCTGACGAAACGCGTCGCGTCGTAAACGACCCGGTATTCAAGGCCCGCGGGAAACTGCGGCGAAAGGCGGTCGAGTTCGGCCACGACTGCGTTCGCGGTCTGGAGGGCGTTGGCTCCCGGCGCCTGGTTTATCTGCATCATTGCCGCATCATGGCCTGCGAAACGCGCACTTGCGGCGTAATCGCGCGCCCCGAGTTCGATGCGGGCGATGTCGCGGAGCCGGACGATCGCGCCGGCCTGGCCGGTGCGCAGGACGATATCGCCAAACTCCTCGGGACTGATCAGCCGGCCGCTGGCAACCAGCGTGTATTGCACCTCGGTGCCTTCCGTCGCCGGCGGAGCGCCGGCCTGGCCGAGAGACGCCTGGATATTCTGTTGCTGGATCGCGGCGGCCACATCGTCCGCGGTGATGCCGAGCGCATCCATGCGCGTCGGGTTCATCCATATCCGCATCGAATATTCGGATGCGCCTGCAAGGGACGCATTGCCGACGCCAGAGACACGTGAAATCGCATCGACAACTGTCGTCGATACGAAATTCGTGATCTCAAGGATGCCCACCTTGTCGCTGGGCGAGTAGAAGGCGAGGGCGAGGACGAAATCGGGGGATCGCGCCCGGACGGAAACGCCCTGCTGCGTTACGGCGGCAGGCAGCTGCGAGACCGCCAGCTGCGCCCTGTTCTGCACATTGATCTGCGCGATGTCCGGATCCGTCCCCACTTCGAAGGTCACGGAAAGCGAATACTGCCCGGCGTTCGAACTGGAGGACGACATGTACATCATGTTGTCGACGCCGTTGATGGCCGTCTCCAGCGGGCCGCCCACCACATCGGCGATGACGTCCGCGCTGGCGCCGGGATAGCTGGCGGATACGGTCACCGTCGGCGGCGTGATCTCGGGGTATTGCTGCACCGGCAGCGAAAAAATCGCGATGGCGCCGGCAATCGAGATCACGATCGACACGACGATCGCAAGCCGCGTGCGGGCGATGAAGACATCGGAGATCATGGACCGCCTCCGACGGGCTGTCCCTCGCTCGGCGTCACCGTCATGCCGTCGGCGAGGCGCTGGATCCCCTCGACGACGACCTGCTCCCCTCCATCGAGACCGGTCGTTACGGCCCATCCGGTACCGACGCGGGCGCCCGTGTCGATCCGCCGCTGCGACACGGTGTTGTTTGCGCCGAGCAGATACACGAAGCGTCCCTGCTGATCCTGCAGCACCGCCGTCTGCGGCACTACCGGAAGGCTCGGCACGTCCCTTTCCTGCACGGCAAGTGTCACGAATTGTCCGGGAACGAGGATGTGATCGGGATTGGGGAAGGTCGCGCGCGCCGTGACGGTGCCGGTTTGCTGATCGACCTCGTTCTCGACGAAGTGGACGCGGCCGCGCTGCTGATATTCGGTACCGTTGGCAAGGCTCAGCGAAAGGTCAAGCGCATTCGGATCGATGGCGCCGCCGGCCGCGGCTTGCTGCCGAAGGGTGACGAGCAGGCCCTCGGTTATGGTAAAGGCCACCTGGATCGGATCCAGACTGACTATCCGCGCCAGCGAGCCGGAATCCGGACCGACCAGGTTTCCCGCCGTGAATGTCGCGCGGCCGATCGAGCCGGAGATGGGCGCCGTGATCCTGGTGTAGGAGAGATTGAGTTCGGCTGCGGCCACGGCTGCCTGCGCGACCTGCACATCCGCGGTGGCAACGTCGAAGGCGGCCTGGGCATCGTCCAGAGCCGCCTGCGAGATCGTATTCCCGGCAAGCAGATTCCGGTTCCGCGTGAGCGTCGTCTCGGCGGATTTCCGTGTCGCCTCGGCACGCGCCAATTGCGCCCGTGCGGAGGCGGCGGTGGTTTCAAGGTCACCCGGATCGATCTGGAACAGCATGTCGCCGGCCTTGACGGCCTGTCCGTCGTCGAATGAAACCGACTGCAGGAAACCGGTGACGCGAGCCCTGATGTCCACGGCGTCGATGGCTTCCACCCGGGCGGTGAAGCGCGCGGGATCATTCACCTTCTGCACCTCGACCTTCTGGACGACAACGGCGGGGGGCGGAGCTGCCGGGCCGGCGCCGGGCTGCTGGGCAAGCGAAAGGGAGGCGAGACAAATGACTGCGGCGCCCGCGAGGCCGGCTATCGCAAGGTGAACCGGAGGCTGACATGCTCTCATCGCTGGCTCCCGCTAATTCCACCGGACGAGGCCCCACGCACGGCCGAGCTACGGCAATATACACGCAGTCGGCGACGAGAAGGAAAATGCCCGCATTCGTGCAATTCGTGTAAATGCCTGGTTTGGTTTTTTTGTTCCCGACCGCTTCGACATGCAGCACGATTTTCGCCGCTGCGGCGTTGTTCGCGCCGGATTACCGGGAAAAGGCCCCGAGCATCGATCTGATCCGTCCCTATAGGGTGGGGTGCCGGCGGGGCTGCCTATCCAACGCCCGAAGGCGATCACCCCATCTCTGTGTCAGCGGCGCCATTCGATCGCTTGCAACCGATCTCCATAAGCAGCATGGTACGTTCCTTCTTGATCAATCGGCACGGGCGCCGTTGCCCTGTTTCCAACTGTGTCCCGTGTTGGCGGGAGATCCGGAGGGGTTTTCATGGAGCTGAAATGGCTGCAGGATTTTCTGAGCCTTTCCCATTTCATGAATTTTACGCTTGCCGCCACTGATAGGCACATCACCCAGTCTGCTCTGAGCCGGCGCATCCGGCAGCTCGAAGAATGGGTCGGTCTGCCGCTGGTTGACCGTTCCACCTATCCGGTGCGACTGACATCCGCGGGAGAGAGCTTCCTGCCCCGGGCTCGCAAGACCGTGGACATGATGATCGCCCTTCGCGAGGAAACACTCGAGCAGCATGCCGGGCCTGAGGACATCCTTTCGTTCGCGACCATGAGCACTCTGGTTCTGACGTTCTTCCCGCTCTGGATAGAAAGGATCGAAGCGAACGGCGAACCGTTCCGGACGCGCTTTACCGAAGCCTACTCGTCGTTCTCCAACAATGTCTCCACACTGTTCCGCAACGAGTGCGACTTTCTGCTCACCTATGCCCATGAATGCGTTCCGGCGATCAGGGACCTTTCCGACAATCCCTATCTCACCCTGGGATCTGAGCGCGTGATCGCCGTTTCGGCGCCGGGCACCGACGGCGGCCCAATCCACCGGGTGCGCGCCGGCGGAGCGCCGGTGAATTACCTGAGCTATCGGGACAGTTCCTTCTTCGCCCAGGCTTTGCCCAAGACGGTGTTCGAGAAGGCGTCCTTTCGACTGAACACGGTCTATGAGAATGCCATGTCGGCTGCGTTGAAGGCGATGGCGGTCTCGGGGCACGGCGTTGCCTGGATTCCCGAAAGCCTGGCGGTCAACGAAATGAATACCGGTCAGCTCGTCCGGGCAGCCGACCCCTCGTTCGACATGGTGGTGGAAATCAGGCTCTACCGCTCCTACCGTTTGCGCTGCAAGCGTGCGGGGCAGTTCTGGAAACGGGCGGAGGAGGTCGGCATGCTGACCGACCGCGTCGTTCTGCCGGCGGGATGATCTCCGCCGCGACAAAGCGGAGCATCTTCATGAGGGAGTTGCAGCGCCTCTTTCAAAAAGCGGGTTCAGAAAGCTCAGGTCGGCCTGTTCCTCCAGCCCCGCGAGATCTGCGTAGAGCGCCTCGGCATCCCTGAATTCCGCAAGGCAATCGAGGAATTTCGCCTTGCGGTCGCTTTCGGAAAAAGGATCGGCGAGGCCGCCGCGCGCGAAGGAGCGTTTCCTTTCATAAACACTGCCGTCGTCGAGCGTGATCCTGAGCAGATGCGGGAGGTAGGCAGTGGCGGCCCTCTCCTCCTCCGACGTGTAATGCGTCATCGAAATTTTCGCGAGCAACGGATCGGAGGCGAAACCGGCAACGCGCACCGGCGTGAAATCCGACAGTGACAGTTCCTTGCGGCGCAAGGCAAGCGCCAGGCAATATTGCATGGAGAACCGCGCCTCCATCTCGTTGGTCGGCGCCGAATAGGCGAGATTGCGGAAATTGGCGATGCCGACATGGCATTCCGCCGAGACGATGGCGTCCGGATCGAGCACAACGTCGTCCAGAAGGTCGAGCGCCATATCCACCATCAGATGGGTGGAACCGCAGCAGGGATGCCGTTTGGGCATGAGCCCGACGGTCTCGATGACATGGCTGCTGGTGGAGGCGATCTCTTCGTTGTCGTAGCCCTTGGGATTCTCGCCGCCGAACATCTCGAGAAACCCTTGCGGTCCCTCGAGTATGTCGAGCCGGCCGTGCAGTCCTTCTGCGGCCAGCATGGCAGCTTCGACGGCATTGCGGGCGGCCATTCCGGCATGAAACGGCTTGGCCGGCGTGCCGAACTGGCCCTTGGTGCCCGATGCCATGCTCGCGCCGAGCGAAAGGGCGCGCGCGATCCCTCCGGCATCCAATCCCAGCAGTTTCGCCGTGCCCGCCGCCGAGCCGATGCTGCCGACGGTCGATGTGCCATGCCATCCGGCGGTATAATGGGACCCGGCGACGCCGCTCCCGACAAAGGCCTGCGCCTGGAGCGCGACGAGATAGGCATCCACCAGAGTGCTGCCGCTCGCTCCCGCGCGGCCGGCAAGGGCGAGCAATGCCGGCAGGATGACGGCCGAGGCATGGCTCATCCCGGACTTGAAATTGTCGTCATAGTCGAGCGCATGCGCGGCCGTACCGTTCACCAGCGCGGCCACGGAGGCCGACTGGCTGCCGCCGGTGATCAGCCTCGCCTCGCCTTCAGCCTGCGCCCCGAACGCGCGGCTGGCTGCCAGCGCGCTTTGATCGGTGCGGCCGGCATAAAGGCAGGCCAGCGTGTCGGCAATCGCCTCGCGGGCAAGCCGGCGTGCGGTCTCGCTGGTCGCCGGAGGAGCGGCGCACCACGCCGCAATAGTCTCGATAACGCTGTTCATCACAAGGCTCATCAGTAGTTGTTCGAGGACACGAAAGACCGCCCGCGCCCGTTGGCGGACGCGAAAGGCACGGAACGTATTGTCGGGATGAAGGCGCTCAGGACGTGTCGGGCAGAGCTGCCAGCAGGTGCCGCAGCAGCCGCCCCATGCCGAAGTTCTTGACCTCCCGCCCGGGCGTCCCGGTATCGACGCGGTGGATCACCACCATGTCGAGCGCCGGCATGACCAGGCAGTAGTGCCCGCCCGCGCCGAGCGCGGCATAGCTGCCTTTCGGCGTCACCACGCCGGGAAGGAAGACGCCGTCACGCTCCAGCCACCACATATAGCCGTAAGCGCCGCGCGTGCCCGCATGGGAATAGGGCATGACACATTCCTGCGCCCATCCGAGCGGAAGAACCGGTGCACCGTTCCAGAAGCCTTGCTGCAGGAAAAGCTGTCCGAAACGGGCAAGATCCCGGCTCGACATGCGGAACGGATAGGCCGGATGATCGCTGATCTCGAAGGTCTCGTGCCATCCGTCCGGCTTGTCGCCGTCGAGTGTGAAGTCTTCCATGCCCACGGGACCGGCAATGCGCCGGGCGAAAGCTTCGTGGACCGTCTCGCCGGTCAGCCTGGTGAAAATCGTGCCGAGCGCGTTGAAATCCCAGTTGTTGTAACACCAGAAGGTACCGGGCGCGTGGGAATGCCGCTTTTCCTTGATCCGCCGCATCCAGGCGGTCTCGTAACCTGCGGGGTGGTAGATTCCCGAGCGGGCGGTCAGGAGGTCGTAGACCGTCGCCTGCCTCTCGACCTCGCTCAGGCCCTCGCGATCGTCGATGCCGAGGCTTTCGAGCGTTGCCGAAAGGTCGATCCGGCCGGCTTCGACCTCGAAGCCGATCAGTGCCGCAAGAAAGCTCTTGCGCATGGAATGGCAGAGGAATTTCTTCGCCGGATCGCCGAACGACAGGGCCACCTTGCCGTGCCGTATGACGAGAAGCATATCGGTCGCCTGCGATGCGACGCAGGCGCGAACGGCTTCCAGTGCCTCGGGACGAAAGCCTGCGTCGTCCACCCTGGCGTAACGCTCCCATGTGATGCGGGAATCGTCCGCACGAGCTTCCTTCAGCGCCGTACCGACAGTCATGCGTCAACCTCCGGGCGGCGCGCCACCGCCTCTATGCTGGCCTGCAGGAATTCACGGGTGTAGTCCTCTTTCGCCTGCGAATCGCGGATCTGCCCGGCATCGAGTTCTTCGAGGATCTCCCCCCGGTACATGATCCCCGCCCGCTCGCACATATGGGCGATGACGGCCAGATCGTGGGACACCATGAGATAGGTGAGGTCGCGCTCCCGGCGCAGCCGCTTCAGCAGGTTCAGGATTTCCGCCTGGACGGATACGTCGAGCGCTGAGGTCGGTTCGTCGAGAAGCAGGATTTCCGGCTCGATGATCAAGGCGCGGGCGATGGCGACGCGCTGGCGCTGCCCGCCGGAAAGCTCGTGCGGATACCGATAGCGGAAGGAAGGACCGAGCCCGACGGCGTCCAATATCTCGCCGATCCGCTCCGAGTGACGATCGAAGCCATGGATGGCGAGCGGTTCGGCCAAGACCCGTTCGACGATCTTGCGCGGATGCAGGCTGCCGTAAGGGTCCTGGAAAACCATCTGCACGCGGCGGAAGAAATCCTTGCCGCGCCTCTTCGGCAGCTCGCGGCCGCCGAGAACCAGCGCCCCTTCGTAATCGCCGTTCAGTCCGGAAAGCGCACGCAGGATCGTCGATTTGCCGCATCCGGATTCACCGATCAGGCCGTAAGCCTCGCCCTTGCGGATATGGAAGGATACGTCATCGACGACACGGACACGGGTATTCTGCGAACCGAAGCTGACGGAAAGGCCGACGGCCTCTATCAGAAAGCGACTGGCTCCGTTCATATGAGAGCTCCGTTATGATAGACGGATCCGTTGAGCCAGGAGGGATCGCGCAGAGGCACCTTCAGCTCATCCACCGGATGATCGAGCCGCGGCAGGCTTTCCAGCAGCGCCTGCGTATAGGGATGGCGGGCGCTGTGCAGGTCCCTGGCGGGCAGATCCTCCATGATCCTGCCGGCATACATGACGAGAACCCGGTCGCAGAAACTTGCCACCAGATTGAGATCGTGGCTGATGAACATCAGGCCGGTGCCCCTGCGGCTCACCAGCTCGTCCAGGATCGTCAGGACCTGGCGGCGCACCGTCACGTCCAGCGCCGAGGTGGGTTCGTCCGCGATGATCAGATCCGGCTCGGGGATCAGCATCATGGCGATCATGATCCGCTGCCCCATACCGCCGGAGACCTCGTGCGGAAAGAGATCAAAGACGCGCTCGGGCTCGCGGATATGCACGGATTCCAGCATGGCGAGCGCCTTGGTCTTCGCTTCGGCGGGCCGTGCCTTGTGATGCAGCCGATAGGCTTCGACGATCTGATTGCCGATGCGCATCAGCGGGTTCAACGAATATTTCGGGTCCTGCAGGATCATCGAGATATGGTTGCCGCGGATTGTCCGCATCTCCTTTTCGCCGGCGGCCAGGAGATCGGTGCCGCGGAAGCGCATATGCGCGGCAGTGATCTTGGCGCCCTTCGGGGTGAGCTTGAGCAGGGAGCGCCCGGTCAGGGACTTTCCGGACCCCGACTCGCCGACAATCCCGACCTTCTCCCGGCCGATGGTGAAGGAAATGCCCCTTACCGCCTCGTGGCTTCCATGGGCGCTTTCAAAACGGATCCTCAGATCCTTCACGTCGATGAGCGGCTTATCCATGGCGGGGATCCAGAATGTCGCGCAGCCCGTCGCCGAAGAGATTGAAGGCGAGACTGGTCAGCAGGATTGCGCAGCCGGGAATGGCGGCTATCCACCAGCTGGTCATGACGAATTCGCGGCCAGAGGAGAGCATCGTGCCCCATTCAGGGCTCGGCGGCTGCGCACCGAGACCGAGAAAGCCGAGGCCGGCGGCCGTCAGGATGATCGCCGCCATGTTGAGCGTCACGCGCACGATAACCGAGGGAATGCACATCGGCACGACATGGCCGAAGATGATCCGGAAGCTCGACGCGCCCTGCAGGCGCACGGCGGCGATATAGTCGGACTTGCGGATGGTCAGCGTTTCGGCGCGCGCCAGGCGCGCGATCGGCGGCCAGGAGGCAAGCGAGATCGCGATGATGGCGTTCTGGATACCCGGGCCGAGCGCCGCCACGAATGCCAATGCGAGAATGAGGTTCGGAAAGGCGAGAAAGACGTCGACGATGCGCATCAGCACCGTGTCGACCCAGCCGCCCAGATAACCTGCTGTCGTGCCGACGAGCAGACCTATTGGGGCCACGATGACGGTCGTCAGAAGGGCGATGTAGAGCGTGATGCGCGCACCGTAGATCAGACGGCTGTAGACGTCGCGCCCCAGTTCGTCCGTGCCCAGCCAATGTTCCGCCGACGCCGGCAGGAGACGCATTGCAAGATTCTGCTCATAAATGTCGTGGGTGGCAAGCAGCGGTGCGAGAAGCGCCGCCAGGAGGATGACAATGATGACGCAGAGGCCGAAGAGAGCCGGCACATTGGAACGCAACCGCCAGGCCTGGATCCAGAACTGCTGCATGCGCGCGTGAAACGGCGATGTCGGCACAGGCGCCCGCAGCCATGCGAGGAGGCCGGAGGAGGAAAAGTTTGCAGACGTCATGGCTTTGTCGGTCATGGCTGCCTCATCGGGTTCTGGGGTCGAAGACGCGATAAAGGAGATCGCACAGCAGGTTGAGGGACACGAAGATGATGCCGACCAGCAGCGAGCATCCGACGACGGCATTCATGTCGCCGACCAGCAGCGCGTTGGTCAGGTATCGGCCGAAGCCCGGCCAGGCAAAGACCGTCTCCGTCAGCACCGCCCCTTCGAGAAGGAAGGCATAGGAGAGTGCGACCACCGTCATGACCTGCACGACGACGTTCCGGAAGGCATGCACCCAGACGGTACGTCCCCAGGAAAGCCCCTTCACCCGCGCGGTGACGATATATTCCTGTCCCAGCTGCTCGATCATGAAGCTGCGGGTCATGCGGCTGATATAGGCAAGGGCACCAAAACCGAGGATCGAGGCGGGCAGGATGATGTGGCTGAAGACATTGCGGAAGACCTCCCACTGTCCCTGGATCGCCGTGTCGATCAGGTAGAAACCCGTGATCGGCTCGATATCGAATTCGTAGATGAAGTCGATCCGGCCCGGTCCGCCGATCCAGCCGAGCGAGGCGTAGAAGAGTACAAGCCCCATCAGGCCAAGCCAGAAATTGGGTGCCGAATAACCGATCAGGCCGACGAAGCGGATGCCCTGATCGATCCACGAACCACGATACATCGCGGCGATGACCCCGGCAGGGATGCCAAGCCCGGTGCCGATGATGATCGCGAGCGTTGCCAGTTCGATCGTGGCCGGGAATACGCGCGCGATATCTTCGATGACGGGCTTGCCCGTCGTCAGCGCCTGACCGAAATCCAGCGACAGGATGCCCCGGACATAGATGCCGAACTGATACCAGAGCGGTTTGTCCAGGCCGAGCGCCCGCGCCATGTTGTCATAGGCTTCCTGCGTGGCATTGTCGCCGAGAATGGCGACAACCGGATCGATCGGCAGCATTCTGCCGATGAAGAACGTCAGGGCCGCGAGACCGAACAGGGTCACCAAAACCGGCAGCAAGATCTTGCCGACAACCTTCAGTACGACAAGCAGAGGATTCGGCCTGGCCATGTTCCCCGCATCGCTGCGGGGAACGGAGTGGACGATGTCCGCCATGAACTCGCCTCCCTTATTTGGAGACGGCGTCGTAGTAGACGCGGAACCCATTCCAGGTCCAATCCTTGACCTTATCGCTCATGCCAAGGGTGTTATACATCTGGAACATGATGGCCATCGGGCCTTTCTCCATCACGTCCTTCTGGAGCGAATAATACATCTCATTGCGTTTTTCCGGATCGCTTTCCAGAAGGGCTGCCTGGACGCGCTTGTTGAAATCCTCGTCCTGATAGGACGAGCGCCAGGCGGGGATCTGAGTCAGCTTCGCTTCGGCGCGGTTGTCGGGATTGTAGACGAGGCGCGAGGCATTGCCGTGAGCGTCCGGCACCCCCGTCTGCCATGCCAGCATGCCGCTCTGGAACTCGCGGCCGCGGATGCGGGCGAACAACTGGGCATTGGCCATGCGCTCGAGGCTGAGCTTGACGCCGACCTTGGCCGCGTTCGCCTGGACGCTCTGGGCGATCGGGGCGGAATGCGGCAGCGTCCCGAACAGGACGTTGCTTTCGAAGCCGTTCGGATAACCGGCTTCCGTCAGCAGCGCCTTGGCCTTTTCCAGATCGAGCTTGAAGGGCTGGCCCTCTTCGGCATTGAGAGCGCCAACGGCACCGAGCTGGGCGAAGCTCGCACGCGGCACGCCGAGATAGGTCATGACCGACTTGGCAAGCCCGTCGTAGTCGATCAGATAACGCATGGCGAGGCGGACCCTCTCGTCCTTGAAGACCGGATCCGCCGCATTGAACGTCCAGAAAAAGAGCTGCGGCTTCAGCACCCGTTCGATCTTCAGGCCCGGCTTGCCGTCGAGATCGGCGAGATCGTCCGGGGAAAGATCGCGAGCGATGTCGACGTCGCCCTGGGTGAGCAGAAGGCGCTGGGTGCCCGGCTCGGCCACATGGCGGATCAGCACGCGCTTCAGTTTCGGCTTGGCGCCGTAATATTCGTCATTCGCCTCCAGAACGATGGACTCGGCCGAATTCCACTGGACAAGGCGATAGGGGCCTACACAGGCCGTGTTGGTGGCGAGATATTTGTTGCCCATGTCGCCGTTGACCTCCTTGGACATGAGCGTCTTCATGTCGAGGAGCGACGACACGCGGTTCGCGCCGACGGCCTGCAGGATGAGATTGGTCGGATAGGGATTGTCGAGCTTCAGGACCAGCGTATTGTCGTCCGTGGCGACGATGCGTTCCTTCACGTTGTCCTTGCTGAACCCGTATTCGGTCAGGGTCGATGCATTGCCGTAACCGAGAAGCACGACGCGCTGCATGGACCAGGCGAGTTCCTTGGCGGTCGCCGGTTCGCCACCCGGAAATTTCAGGCCTTCGTTGAGATGGAAGGTGATCTGCTTCCGGTCCTCGGAAACGTCCCAGCTCTTCGCCAGAAGCGGAACGACCTTGGATTCGTCGGCCGGATCGAAATCCACCAGTGAATCGCATGTGTTCTGCACCAGTTCGCTGGTCACGACTTCGCCGATCTGCGCCGGATCGAACGTGCTGATGGCGTCGATGTTCCACGCCATCACCAGGGCGGAACCCGGCGTTGCGGCAAGCGCCGGCAAGCTGATCGAGGACAGGAGGGCCACAGCGGCGGCGGCGACCATACGGCCGTTGGAAAAGTTCTTCGTAATCATGCTTTCAGTTCCCCTTTTTATGAATCTCAAGCTCTGATCGACTGTCCGGAGCATTCGCCGCCCCGGGGGCATTTCAGTGTCAGGCAGCCTCCTTCGGGCGCGGCTGGAGAGGCGGGTTCACCTCGGGCGGGATGGGGCATACATATGGCGTCCTGCCCACCCGCGCCTGATGATCGGCCTTGGCGGCGGCCAGCAGCCCGCCGTCCTCGAAGAGGTCGATGGCCGTTCCCGCCATCATCTTGGCGGCGTGGGTCATGCCCTTGTGGGCAGCGGGCGTCTTGCCCTGTGCCGTCACCTGCCAGGAGTGGCCCGGCGTGCCGATGGCGATCGTCGCGGCATGGGCCTGCACGGTCGGCATGACCCAGCTCACGTCGCCGACATCCGTCGAACCGATCATCGGTTCGCCGTCCACGTCGAGCGGCACGATGAAATCGCAGAGCGGGGTGTTTTCACGGCGCGGCATGCCGGTACGCAGATAGGCGTTGTCGATATCCGCCTCGCTCAGCGTCGCCTGGATCTTCGCCGCAAAGGCCTTGTCCTCCGCATCGAAGGGGACGGGGCCGAGACGTTCCAGGTTGCGCTGCATCGCCTCCTCCAGCGGACGGTTCGGCAGGAGATTGGAAACGGCGCTCATGATGGAAATGTCGACCTTGGTGCCAGTCATCATGGCGGCGCCGAGCGCCACCTGCTTCACGCGCTCGTTGAGTTCCATCATGCCCTTGAGGTCGCGGGAGCGGATCGCATAACGGACGGCCGCCGTCGCCTGCACGACATTCGGGGCGATACCGCCGGAATCGAGCATGGCGTAGTGGATGCGGCTGTCAGCCGGCACGTGTTCGCGCAGGTAATTGACGCCGACATTCATCAGTTCGACGGCATCGAGCGCCGAGCGTCCGAGATGCGGCGCCGCCGCTGCGTGCGAGGCGCGGCCGCTGAAGCGGAAGTCCATGCGCGTATTGGCAAGCGACCGGGCTCGCGCCACTTCGGTGAAGGCGCCCGGATGCCAGGTGATGGCAATATCGACACCCTCGAAGGCGCCTTCGCGCGCCATGAAGGACTTTGCCGCGCCGCCTTCCTCGGCGGGGCAGCCGTAATAACGGACGCGGCCCGGCTTGCCGGACTGGGCCAGCCAATCCTTGATTGCGGTTGCAGCCAGCATGGCTGCCGAGCCGAGCAGATTGTGCCCGCAACCATGGCCCTGGCCGTTGCCTGGAAGAGGACGCGGCTCGGCGACACCTGCCTCCTGGCTGAGGCCGGGCAGCGCGTCATATTCGCCGAGGATCGCGATGATCGGCCCACCCTCGCCGGCCTCGCCCATCACGGCGGTTGGAATGCCGGCGACGTTTTCCGTCACCCGAAAGCCCTGCTGACGCAGCATGTCCGCATGCTCCGCCACGGAGCGATATTCCGTGTAGGCGATTTCCGGCATGCCCCATACGCGATCGCTCAAGGCTTCGAACTCGGCCCTGTGCTGATCGACCAGATCCCAGATCGGTTCCCCATTCTGCATTGCTCACACTCTCCGATACGGCTGCTGTCAAAGATGCTTTTCAAGGAAGCGGGCGAAGGCCGAAAAGACCTTCAAGCGGTTTTCGAACCGGGCAAAACCATGCCCTTCGTGATCGATCCGCAGGTATTCGCAGTCATGCCCGCGTCCGCTGAGGCAGGAATAGACATTCTCGCTCTCTCCCATCGGCACGCGCGGATCGCGATTGGCGTGGACGATGAGCAACGGCGCCTTCATCCGGCCGATCCGGTTGATCGGGGAAAACCGCTCCAGCGCTTCGCGCATCACGGCCGGCTCGCCATATTCTGCGGCGCGCTGCTGACGTCCCCACGGGCCGGTCGCAAGAAGATGGGTCAGGAAGTTGCCGACCCCGTAGAAGTCGATACCAACCGACCAGAGATCCGGATCCTCGGTCAGCGCCGAAAGCACCATGAAGCCGCCATAGGAGCGGCCGAAGACGCCGATGCGTTTCTCGTTGATGTCGCTGCGGGCGCCGAGGGCGAGCCGGATGGCGCGCAGGTCGGCAACCGAATCCATGCGCTTCTCGCGGTCGTCCAGCTCGTGCCAGATGCGGCCATAACCGGTGCTGCCGCGCACATTCGGCGCAACCACCATCACGCCCTGCGAGAGCAGGAACTGCACGTCCGCCCGGAAATCCGGCCTCCACTGCATCTCCGGACCGCCATGCACGATAAAGAGCACGGGATAGCCCCCCTCCGGCGGCGGCGAGGCGGGGCGGTAAACGAAGGCCGGGACCTTTCGCCCGTCGAAGCTCTCGAAACGTTCCACGGCGGGTTCGACGAAGGCCATATCGACTCCATCGCCCTCTGTCGCGACCAGCGGCTCGAACCTGCCGTCTTCCAGATGAAGCCTCCAGAGGCCAGGCGGCGTCACGGCGCTTTCAAGCGGAAAGACGACGGAGCGGCCATCAGGAACGAAGGCAATCGAGGTTATGACGCCGGCGGGATGACCTTCGAACATCCGCACCGAGCTTCCGTCACGGCCGCACAGGCCGATCCGGCTCCAGCCTTCCTCGTTGACGAGGAAGGCGATGCGTTGCTGGTCGGGCGAAAGCGCCAGCGCCTCGATATTGCATCCGGCGATTTCCAGAACGCCGGTCGTCTTCCCTCCCTCGGCCGGAAATGCCCGGATACGCATGAAATCGCTGCCCTGATCGCAGACGGCAAGTCCGCCGCTGCCATCCTTGAACAGGCGGGCGGCGAGATAGCGTGCACGCCCGTCATGCGGCATCAGCGGTGTGAGGCGTCCGGTCGCGATATCGAGGCGGAACATGTCCTGATCGTTGCCCGACCGCAGGGATTCGCGCACGAGCAGCGATTGTCCATCGGGGAAGAAGGCGACGACTTCCCGCATGCCGTCCCCCTGATAGATACGGGACGCGCTTCGCGCCGAGACATCCATCACGTAAATGTCCATGTCGCACGCCGACCGGCCGTTGGAGGCATAGGCGATGCGCTGCCCATCCGGCGCCCAGGCCCCCCACAGATGGACGACGCCGGGCGCGTTCGTCAGGGCGACGGGCGGGCCGGATGCGTCCGGAAGGAGCCAGAGCTGGTGGCGCTCGTCGCCCCCGCAATCGGCTGTGAAAAGTATATCGTGGCTCTTCGGGCTGAAGGCAAAGGCACCCACCGGCTCCGGCATGTCGGTGAGCTGCCGTGCCTCGCCGCCGGCGAGCGGCCTGATCCAGAGCTGATTGAAGCCGCTCGTATCGGCAAGATAAGCGAGCCGCTTCCCATCGGGAGAAACCGCGGGCGATCTTACCGAGCGTATGTCGATGAAGGCAGCGATCGCCGAGGCGTCGAACGGCTTGGTCATGAACTCACGCCTCCATGCTTGCCTGGATGCATGTTGATATCCAGCTTGCCGAGCAGCCGCTCGGAGGCGTTCTTCAGCTCCTCGAACAGCGGCCCTTTTGTCGATTGATGATTGGCTTCGGTGACGATCGAGAAACCCGCTTCCGGCCAGGCCCGGTGCAGACGCCAGGCCGACGCCATCGGCGTCACCGTGTCATATCTGCCCTGAACGATTTCACAGGGAAGATGGCGGATTCGGCCGATGTCGCGCAACAACTGACCGGGCTCCAGGAAGGCCCCGTTCATGCAGTAATGGGTGAAGAGGCGGGCCACCGCGAGCGCTGCGACGGGTTCCATCAACGCTGCCACATGGCCCGGATCGGGAAGAAACGTCTGCGTCTTTGCCGAGAAGCCGCGCAGGCTCAGCGCGGCCGCCACTTCCTCATGGGCGTTGCCGCTCGTCAGGCGCCGATAATAGGCAGCGAGAAGGTCGGTGCGCTCCTCCTCCGGAACGAAGCTTGCGAACTCCTCCCACTGGTCGGGGAAGATCGAGCGGGACCCGTGGAACCACCATTGCACATCCTCCTGCCCGGCCAGGAAAATGCCGTGCAGGCGAAAGCCGAGGCATCGTTCGGCATGCGCCTCACCATAGGCGAGCGCGAGACAACTGCCCCAGGACCCGCCGGCGACAAGCCAGCGATCGATCCCGAGCCTCTCGCGGATGGCTTCGACATCGGCGATGAGCGCATCCGTCGTGTTGTCGACGAGGCTGGCCGGCGGCACGGAACGCCCCGCGCCCCGCTGATCGAAGATGACGATGCGGAAAATCGACGGATCGAACGTCTCGATATGCTTGCGCGACATGCCGGCACCCGGCCCGCCATGCAGGATGACCACGGGAACACCATCACCGGATCCGTGTTCCTCGACATACAGTTGATGGATGTCGTCGACCTGCAGGTAAAAGCTGCTCTTCGCCTCGGTTCCCTGCATCGCGAAACACCCACTTGTCAGCCAAGGATAGCCTGCTTCATGCCTATTATTTAGGCGAGGTAATATTTTGTGCATGATGAGGCATATTCCAGAAGGCGTCTAATGCTAAATGCACATGCCTCATTCTGATCTGGAATAGTTTTTAAGGACTTCGGTTTACCTGCGGTTGAAAGGGAAAGCCCAACGGTCCAAGGACGAACCCAAGCCCTCCCTGCAGGGATCATCCCATCCTTCGATAGCCCAGGGCGCTGCTGATCCTATCGGCGGTCGAGCGCAGTTTCAGCAGCAGTTCTTCGCGGCGCTCGACATATCGGCTTGTCAGCGTTCCAAGATTGAGCGCAGCAATCACATTGCCTTCCGCGCCGAAAAGGGGAGCGGCGATCCCGGTCGAGCCGGTAACGAACTCCTGGTCGTTCAGGGCGTAGCCGTCGCGCCGAACCTTCGCGAGTATGTCGCGAATGCGGTCAATGTCGGTAATCGTGTAGCGTGTGTAGGAAAGCAACTGCACCCGGGCCAGGTAATGGTCCAGCACGTCCTTGGACGCATGGGCGAGAAGCACGCGGCCGGTCGCGGTACAATAGGCGGCGATTGCCGCATCCAGGTTGACGTCGTAGCGCACCCGGTTGCGGCTTACGGATTTCGCCAGCCGGCGCACGTCGCAACGAGCGTTCATCGTGGCAAGCAATACGGTCTCGCCGGTTTCATCGCGCAATCTTTCCATGAAAGGTCGCGCGACGACCACCAGCGGCTCCTCATGACGCCGGAAGGGAAAACCGTGCCGGCTCGCCTCGACCAGCATGTAGCGGCCGGCGTTGTCCTGAACCACGTGGCCGCGTGCGGCGAGCGTCTGCACCAGACCATGGGCGCTGCTTTTCGGGAAGGAAAGGTCGCGGACGATCTGGGCCAGCGGTACCGCTTCCCGCTGGGAAGCCATGTATTCGAGCAGATCGAGAATCCTGCCGGCGCTTTTGATCTCGGAGTTCATATATGTGAACGAAACCCCCGTTGATGGTTATCGGACAGGCTCATAACAATCTTGCCTAGAAAGCAGCCACTCACATTTTCGAGCGGCCGCGCCGACGAGGATGAACCATCTCATGAACGCGCCGAATAAGCAAAACGATGTCTCCGAACCGTGGTCCTGGCCGGATAGTGTCTGGCGGCAAAAGGTTCAGAAGGTGCGCGCGGGGCGCAGCCTGAAGCCGGCGAAATGGAAAAACGGCGCACGCATGGCAGTGGCATTGTCCTTCGATTCCGATCACGAGACGATGGAACTGCGCAACGGCGGCACCTCCTTCGGCACGATGAGCCGCGGCCAGTACGGCGCCCGCGCCGGCATGCCGCGCATCCTGCGTATTCTCGAAAAGTATTCCGTTCCGGCCTCCTTCTTCATGCCGGCCGTCTCGGCGATGATCAATGCCGAGGAGGTGAAGACGGTCGTTTCCGCCGGTCATGAGCTTGGCATCCATAGCTGGATCCACGAGTTCAACTCCCGCCTCGACGAGACGACCGAACGCGATCTGGCACTGGGTGCAGCGGATGCCCTGGAGAGGTTGTCCGGCATCCGTCCGGTCGGCATGCGCACCGCGTCCTGGGATTTCAGCCCCTATACACTGAAGATCGCCCGGGAGATGGGACTTCTCTACGATTCCTCGCTGATGGCTGATGACGAGCCCTACGAGCTTCTGGAGGACGGCGAGCCGACAGGCGTCGTCGAAATCCCGGTCGAGTGGATCCGCGACGATGCGCCCTATGTGGCGATGGACCGGATGACCGGCGCCCGCCCCTATGGCGGCCCATCCATGGTCTTCGACATCTTCAGCCGGGAACTCGAAACCGCCTGGGAAGAGGGCGGGCTCTTCCAGCTCACCATGCACCCGCACCACGTCGGGCACCGGTCACGGATCTTCATCCTGGAAGAGATCATCCGGCTTGCGAAGGCGAAAGGCGATGTCTGGTTCTGCACCCATGCGGAACTCGCCCGTTATTGCGCCGGCGAGGCTGGCCTGAAGACTGCCGAAAAGGCGGCTTGAGCCTGACCGGATGAACCGACTTTGAATGCAGTAACATCAATGAGGGTAAGGACATGTCTGCTAAATTCGCATCCATAGCCGCCGTGCTGTTGGCGCTCACCGCGTCGACCGCACTTGCGCAGACCAAGGACACGCTGACCATCGATCTGCCGAACGATGCCGCGACGCTCGATCCGCATCTGCAGTGGAACACGGACAGCTATACGATCTACCGCAACATCTTCGACAATCTTCTGACGCGCGACGCCAAGGGCGAGATCGTGCCGCAGATCGCCAAGTCCTGGAAATATCTCGACGACAAGACGATCGAGTTCCAGATCCGCGACGACGTCACCTTCCAGGACGGTTCGAAGCTCACGGCCGAAGACGTCGCCTTCTCGATCAACCGTATCATCGATCCGAAGCTCAAGAGCCCGCAGCTCTCGCAGTTCGACCAGATCGACAAGGCCGAAGCCACCAGCCCGACCGTCGTCAAGATGACGACCAAGTCGGCATATCCGGCCTTGCTCGCCCAGCTCGTCAAGCTGTCGATCGTACCGAAGGTCTATGTCGAGAAGGTCGGCGACCAGGAATTCAACCTGAAACCGCTCGGCTCCGGCCCCTACAAGATGACCAACTGGCAGAAGGGCGTCCAGACCGAGCTCGAAGCCTATTCGAGCTACTGGCGCACCAAGCCGCCGTTCCAGCATGTCGTCTTCCGTACGGTTCCGGACGTCTCGACCCGCATCGCCGATCTCAAGACCGGCAAGGCCGACCTCATCCGCGAAGTGCCGCCGGACCAGGCCGAAAGCATCAAGAGCGATGCGAACTCGCAGGTCCTGTCCGTTCCGACCGAACGCATCGGCTACCTGTTCATCAATGCCCAGGCAGGCGCCACCAAGGATGTCCGCGTCCGTCAGGCGATCGCCTATGCGATCGACCGTCAGGGGCTGGTGGACGCCCTTCTTGAAGGCTACGGCAAGCCGGTGGAAGTGCTCGGCGCCGAGCCCGTCTTCGGCTACACCGACAAGGTCAAGGGCTACGACTACGATCTCGACAAGGCTAAGGAACTGGTGAAGGAAGCCGGTGCGGAAGGTGCCACCGTCGAATTCCTCACCTCCCCGGCCTATAGCCGCGCCACCGTCGAAGCCATCCAGCAGATGGTCAACGAGGCCGGCCTCAACGTGACGATTTCCTCCAGCGACCAGGCGACCTTCCTGAAGCGCCGCCAGGGCGATCCCGCCAATGCCGGCGGGCTCGCCTTCGGCGCCTGGTCCTGCGCCTGCCAGGATACGGACGGCGTGATCTTCCCGCTCTTCCGCACCGGCAGCATCTGGGCGAAGTATTCGAATCCGAAGTTCGACGAGGCCGTCGACAAGGCGCGCGTCATCCTCGACCAGAACGAGCGCCTGAAGCTCTACGAACAGGCCTACGAGGTCCTCAGGGACGACGTGCCGGGCATCGGCCTCTATCAGGCCTATGCACTTTATGGCGCCAACAAGAAACTGCACTGGACCCCGACCGCCAACGAAGCCATGTTCGTCACGGACATGAGCTGGCAGCAGTAAGACGGGCAGCGGGACGATGTTGAGATACGCCGTCGAGCGTCTGATACAGGCGATCATCGCCATCTTCGGCGTTCTCACCATCGTGTTCGTCGTCATGCATCTCTCGGGCGATCCGACCCTGCTCCTGGTGCCGCAGGACGCATCGGCCGAGATGATCGCCGCACTTCGCCACCAGCTCGGTTTCGACCGGCCGATCTGGGTCCAGTATCTGGATTACCTCCAGGGGCTCGCGCATTTCGATTTCGGCGTCTCCGTCGTACAGCGGGTGCCGGCGATCGATATCGTCCTTTCGCGGGTTCCCTATACCGTCATGCTCGCCGCCGGCGCGCTGGTGGTAGCGATTGGCCTCGGCATTCCGGCCGGCATCCTGATGGCGACGAAGCGGGGCGGCTGGCTGGAACGACTGCTGACGGCAATCGTCGTCACCGGCCAGAGCGTGCCCACCTTCCTCTCCGGCATCGTGCTGATCTTCGTCTTCGGCGTGACGCTGCGCTGGCTGCCGACCTCCGGCTCCGGCGATTTCGCGTCGCTCATCATGCCCTCCATCGCGCTCGGCGCCATCTCCATGTCGACCTTCGCCCGCATGACCCGGATCTCGATCATCGACGAACTCGGCAAGGACTATGTGCGGGCCGGCCGCGCGCGTGGCCTGTCGCTCGGCGCGGTCGTCGTCCGGCATGTGCTGCGCAACGCTTCGATCCCGGTCATCACCATCGCCGCGCTGGAAATCGGCAACCTGCTTGCCGGAGCCGTCATCATCGAGACGGTCTTCGCCTGGCCGGGCATCGGCCAGCTCGCCATCCAGTCCATCCAGTCGCGCGACTTCCTGGTCGTCCAGGTCATCGTGCTGCTGATCTCCTTCGTCTACGTGCTGACCAGCGTGCTTGCGGACTTCGTCTATGCGCTCGTCGATCCGCGCATCCGCCTGGTCCGCTGAGGAGGCTTCCATGAATACCGCCGTCCTCGCCTTTGGCAATCGTCTCCGCCGGGTACCGGTCTCGGTCATTGTCGTCTCGATCATCTTCCTCGCGATCGTGCTTCTTGCCATCCTGGCGCCGTGGGTCGCACCCGCCGATCCGAACAAGCAGACCCTGCTCGCGCGCCTGAAGCCGCCGGGTTTCGAGATGCGTGGCGTCACCTACTGGCTCGGCACCGACGATCTCGGCCGCGATCTCCTGTCGCGCACCATCTACGGCGCGGGTGTCTCGCTGTCGGTCGCCGTGCTCTCCGTCATCGTCTCGACACTGGTCGGCGTGACGCTCGGCATGGTCGCCGGCTGGTTCCGCGGCAGGATCGAGATCGTCATCATGCGCCTGGTCGACATCATGATGTCGATCCCGGCCATTCTTCTCGCGGTGCTAACCGTCGCCGTCCTCGGCCCCGGCTTCCTGAAGCTGGTCCTGGTGCTCGGGCTGACCCGCTGGCCGCGCTATACCCGCGTCGCCTACGCTCAGACGCTGCAGGTCGCGAACCTGCCCTTCATCAAGGCGTCCGAGCTTGCCGGGGCCGGTGCGGCGCGCATCCTATTCCATCATATCCTGCCGAATATCGCCGGTCCCGTGCTGATCGTCGCCACGGCCGAATTCGGCCTGATGATCCTGATGGAAGCCGGCCTTTCCTTCCTCGGCCTCGGCATCCAGCCGCCGTCCGCCAGCTGGGGTTCGATCATGAGCGTCGGCCGCCAGTATCTGGAAAGGGCCTGGTGGATCGTCGCCTTCCCGGGCGCCTGTCTTTTCCTGCTCGTCTTTTCCGTCAACGTGCTGGGCGACTGGCTGCGTGACGAAATCGACCCGCGTTCGCGTACTCGTTGAGGTTTTTGCCATGGAATTCGAAAACAAGACCATCGTCATCACCGGCGCCGCCGGCATCTTCGGCCGCTGGATCGCCGCCTATTTCGCGAAGGAGGGTGCAAGGCTCTGCCTCAGCGACATCCGCATGGACGGGTTGGAAAAGGCGGTGGCCGAACTCGGCCTCGACCGTTCCAAGGTCCTGCTGCACGCCACCGAGCTGACCAGTGACACTTCCATGCTGGACCTCGTCGACCTCGTGCGCCGCGAATGGAAGGCACCGGATATCCTCGTCAACAATGCCGGCATCTATACCCGCTTCAGCCTGCTCGACATGGAGTTTTCCGACTGGGACCGCGTCTTCGGCGTCAACCTGCGCGCGCCCTTCGTTCTGTCGCGCGAATTCGCCAAGCTGATGATCGCGGAAGGCAGGCAGGGCTCGATCGTCAACATCTCGTCGGGCGCCGCCCGCAAGATGAACCAGAATTCAGTGCCCTATTGCACCTCGAAGACCGCGATCGAACGACTGACCAAGGGCTTCGCCCTGGAACTCGCCGAATACGGCATCCGCGTCAACGCCGTGGAGCCGGGTTTCGCGCCGGGAAGCGAGGTGAGCGAGCTTTCCGACGACTATGTCTCAAACATGCTGAAGAACATCCCGCTCGGCCGCGCCAGCGGTCCCGATGATGCGCCGGGCGCGATCGCCTATCTCTGCTCACAGAAGGCTTCCTTCATCACCGGCGCGGTGCTTTCCGTCGACGGCGGCAATTCGATCGGCAACTACAAGCGTCCCGAACGCAACACCCCTAAGGCCTGAGCGAATGAATGCTGCCGCAAATCCGCTGCTTGCCGTCGACCGGCTGACCATCGACATCGGTGGCGCCAAGGTCGTCGACGACGTCTCGTTCACGGTCGCGCCGGGCAAGGTCATGGCGCTGGTGGGCGAATCCGGCTGCGGCAAGTCGCTGACCTCCTACGCGATGCTCGGCCTGCTGCCGCCGGCGGCGCGGCGTGCAGGCGGCCGGATCATGCTGGAAAACACCGATCTTGCCGCGCTGTCGGAACGGCAGTTCCGCAAGGCGCGGGGCAAGGATATCTCGATCATCTTCCAGGAGCCGAGCGCCTCGCTGGACCCGCTGACGACGGTCGGCGCGCAGATCGCCGAAGCCTATCGGGTCCACCAGAACGTCTCGAAGGCGGAAGCCTACGAGAAGGCGCGGCAGATGCTGGTGGATGTCGGCATTCCCGATCCGGCCCGGCGGTTGGACCAATATCCGTTCGAACTCTCCGGCGGCATGTGCCAGCGCATCATGATCTCGATCGCCCTGATCTGCGGCCCGCGCGTGCTCGTCGCCGACGAGCCGACCACGGCGCTCGACGTGACGATCCAGGCGCAGATCCTCGACCTGATGAAGAAGCTCGTCGCCGAGCGTGGCACGGCGATCGTGCTGATCACCCACGACATGGGTGTGGTCGCCGATATCGCCGACGAGGTTGCGGTCATGTACGCGGGACGCATTGCCGAGATTGCGCCGGTTCACGCGCTTTTCCGCGAACCGAAGCACCCCTACACGGCCCTGCTGCTGGCCAGCGTTCCGAAACTCGATGACGCGCCGAAGGCGGACCTGGCGACCATCGAGGGTACGGTGCCGGCGCCGAGCGAATTCGGCGCCGGCTGTCGTTTCGCAGACCGCTGTCCGCTCGCCACCGATATGTGCCGTACCGAACAGCCGCCGCTTTTCGATTGCGGCGACGGCCATCGCTCCGCCTGCTGGCATATCGACCGCATGGCCGAGATCCGCGGGGTGGCGGCATGAGCGACAACGTTCTCGAAATCCGCGATGTCGCAGTGCATTTCGGCAGCCGGGGCGGCCTGCTCGGCAAGGCCGGCCCTGTGGTGAAGGCGGTCAATGGCGTCGATCTCGACATAGCCCGCAGCGAGACCGTGGCTCTTGTCGGCGAATCCGGCTGCGGCAAATCCACGCTCTCCAACACGATCGTCGGGCTTCAGCCGCCGGTTTCCGGCAGCGTGAAGATCGGCGGCGAGGAAGTGGTCGGCGCCGACCGGAAGAAGCTGAACGACATCCGCCGCAAGGTGCAGATGATCTTCCAGGACCCGGCTTTGTCGCTCGACCCGCGTTCCACGGTCGGCGCGACGATCGCCGAACCGTTGATCGTCCGCGGTGTTGCCCGCGGCAAGGAATTGAAGCAGCGTGTCGCGACGCTGCTGCAGCAGGTCGGCCTGAGGCCGGACCATGCGCACCGCTATCCGCACCAGTTCTCCGGCGGCCAGCGCCAGCGCGTCGTCATCGCCCGGGCCTTGGCTCTGGAACCCGATCTCGTCATCTGCGACGAGCCGGTCTCCGCGCTCGACGTCTCGGTCAGGGCGCAGATCCTCAACCTGCTGGTGGCATTGCAGAAGCGCACCGGCGTCTCCTACCTCTTCGTCAGCCACGATCTCGGCGTGGTACGGCATATCTGCGACCGCGTCGTCGTCATGTATCTCGGCCGCTTCGTGGAAATGGCCGACCGCGACACCTTCTTCGCCAACCCGAAGCATCCCTACACCAAGGCGCTGATGTCGGCGGTGCCGGAAGCCGATCCGGTCGTGCAGCGGTCCAAGGAACGTCTCATCCTCGGCGGCGAGCTGCCAAGCCCCGCCAACATCCCCTCCGGCTGCGCCTTCCACACGCGCTGCCCGCTCGCGACCGAAATCTGCTCCAGGGAACGGCCGGAACTGACCCCTCGCGCCGACGGAGCGCGCGTCGCCTGCCATCACGCATGAGAGTAACGCGATGACCGATATCCAGACGAGCGAAACCATCCGGCTGGCCGGCCTCGATGCCGAGGCGGAGATCCGCGTCGACCGCTGGGGCATCCCGCATATCCGGGCGGCGAGCGAGAAGGACCTGTTCTTCGCGCAGGGGTTCAACGCGGCGCGGGACCGGCTTTGGCAGCTCGACCTGTGGCGCAAGCGCGGCCTCGGCCTGCTGGCTGCGGATTTCGGTCCCGGCTATCTGGCGCAGGACCATGCCGCCCGGCATTTCCTCTATCGCGGCGACATGGCAGCGGAATGGACCTCCTATGCGCCGGATACCAAGGCGATCTGCATCGCCTTCGCCGCCGGCATCAACGCCTATGTCGCGCTCTGCGAGGCCGAACCCGGCCGCCTGCCGCCGGAATTTGCAGTGTTCGGGACACGGCCGGCCCGCTGGCAACCCTCGGACGTGGTGCGCATCCGCAGCCATGCGCTGACCCGCAACGGGCTTTCGGAAATCCTGCGCGCCAACATCATGGCGATGGCCGATGCCGAGACGGACCTCCTGCGCTTCGAGATCGATCCGCCCGTCGAGCCGAAGCCGGCCGAAGGCGTCGTGCTCGCCGACATTCCGCTCGAAGCGACCCGCCTCTTCAAGCTCGCCACCGCGCCGGTCACCTTCGACAAGGCCCGTCTGGCCGCCACGCTGGAAGACGTCTGGATATGGACCGAGGTCACCGATCTCGGCGATATCATCCAGCGCGTCATGGAAGAAGGCTCCAACAACTGGGCGGTCCACGGGTCGCGCACCGAGACCGGCCGGCCGATCCTGGCGAGCGACCCGCACCGGGCGCATGCCGTGCCGTCGCTGCGCTATCTCGTGCATCTCGAAGCCCCGGGGCTGAACGTCATCGGCACCGGCGAACCGACCGCGCCGGGTGTCTCGCTCGGCCACAACGACAAGATCGCCTTTGGCCTCACCATTTTCGGCGCCGACCAGGAAGACGTCTATGTCTACGAGACGAAGGACGGCAACCCGGAATCCTATCGCTATGGCGACGGCTGGGAAAAGATTGCCCGCGTCGACGAGCGTTTCGAGGTGAAAGGTTATCCCGACCAAACCCTGGCGCTCTCCTTCACTCGCCACGGTCCTATCCTCCACGAAGATCCGGAGAAGAGACTGGCGATCGCCATGCGTTCGGTCTGGCTGTCGCCGGGTTCGGCCGCCTATCTCGGCAGCCTGTCCTACATGCGCAGCGCATCGGTGGAAGCCTTTTCCGAAACGCTGGATCACTGGGGCACGCCATCGGTCAACCATGTCAGCGCCGACGTGGAGGGCAATATCGGCTGGTTCACCGCCGGTTTCACGCCCATACGCCACCATTGGGAAGGCCTGTTGCCTGTGCCGGGCAACGGTTCTCACGAATGGGACGGTTTCCTGCCGGCCGATCAGCTGCCGCGCAAGTACAATCCGGCCGAAGGTTTCGTCGCCTCGGCCAACGAGATGAACCTGCCGGCCGACCGCGACCCGGAAGCGCCTTCGATCGGTCATGAATGGGCGGAGGTCAGCCGCGCCCGGCGCATCAAGTCGGTGCTCGCCGCTGACCCGAAACATGCGCTGAAAGACTCGATGGCGCTGCAAACGGATACTTATTCCCGCCCAGCGGCGACGATCTGTGCCGTCCTGGGAAAGGTTGCCAGCCGGCGACTTTTGGAAGATGCACCGAAAAAGGCACTTGCCCTCTTCAAAGGCTGGGACCACCGGCTCGAAGCAACAAGCGCGCCGGCCGCGCTTTTCGAGGTCTGGTGGATGAAGCATCTGCGTCCCGCGCTGCTCGCAAGATTCGCGCCGAACCCGACGGTACGACAGTTGCTTCTGCCGGGTGATGTCGACCGCATGCTGATCCTGCTCGCGGAACTCGGCAGCCACTGGGACGAAACGGAGCGCGATGCGATGCTGCTCTCGACCCTGTCTGCCGGTTTTGCCGATTGCGAAAAACGCCTCGGAAGCGACCCCGCCGCCTGGCAATGGGGCGGCCTGCACAAGGCGCTCTTCGAGCACGCCACCAGCCGGATCAGGACCGAAGCCACAGCCGCATGGAATGTCGGTCCCTTGCCGACCGGCGGCAGCCGCTCGACGCCGATGCATGCCGGCTACCGGATGAGCGATTTCGGCGTCAATGCCGGCGCCTCCGTGCGGCTCGTCATGGACGTCGGCGACTGGGACAACAGCCTCTGCATCAACACACCCGGCCAGTCGGGCGATCCGCGTTCGCCACATTATGCAGATTTGGCCGGGGACTGGGCGAAGGGGTTATATGTGCCGCTTCTCTACAGCGAGCAAAAAATCGCCTCCGAAACCGAACACCGCATCCTGCTTCTGCCCGTCTAAAACCTCCGGAAAGTCTCCCAGGGCCTGCAACGGCGTTGCCGCCTATGTGCAGACCTTGACCGGCTTCGCCTTTGGGCTGCTTCTGACGGCAACAGGCCGCCCATGAACCGCGCGCTCGCATCGGCCGCAGCCGGTGCACGCATTCCTCTATTTATATCCGAAAACATGATATGCATCATATTTCATGTTGACTTCACCCCTGTCCTGTATGACTATCAGGCCTGTTCGGATAGCCGATGAGCACGCTGGAACTGGGAGGATAACGGCATGCTTTCGAGAAGGACTTTTATGTGGCTCGCAGGTACATTCCTTGCGACCAGGCCGGCGCTTGGGCAGGTGCCGGGAAATGATCTACCCCGCGAACAGCTACTGATTCTGGAAAATCCGGAAGGTACGATCAAAAATGCCGGTTGGTTCAATATTTGGGCCATCAACGCGGGAGGCCAGACGACCGGCCTGCACCAGAACGTCATGGACACATTCTGGTATATCGACCCCGACCATGGGATCGATGGTGTATGGGACAATTCCCTGGCAACTGAAAAACCAATTTATAACAAAGACTTCACAGAAATGACCGTGAAGCTGCGGCCCGGGATCTTCTGGAGCGACGGGGTCGAATTCACGGCCGACGACGTGGTATTCACGATCGAGACGCATCTGAAAACCAGCGGCCTGCGCTGGAGCGCGCCGGTCCAGGTCAACGTGGCGGCAATCGAGAAAAAGAGCCCGACGGAGGTGCTCTTCAAGCTCAAGAAGCCCAATTCGCGCTTCCATGCCCTGTTCACCGTTCGCTGGAACGCCATGTGGATGATGCCAAAGCACGTCTTCGAGAAAGTCGGCGACGTGCTGAAGTTCGACTTCAATCCGCCGGTATCTCTGGGCGCCTATACGCTCCACAACTTCGACCGGGGCGGCAAATGGTTCATCTGGAAGAAGCGGGATGATTGGCAGCGGACGACGGTTGCCCGCTACGGCGAGCCCGGCCCCGGCTATCTTGCCTATATCGACCCGGGACCGCCTGAAAAGCGCGTCATCGAGCAGCTCAACCACCGGCTCGACGTCATTCACGATCTCTCGCCCGAAGGCATGTTCACGCTTGCGAAGGACTCTCCGTCTTCGGTCAGCTGGTTCAAGGGGTTCCCTTACGCGCATCCGGACCCGACACTGCCTTCGGTCATTTTCAACCACCGGCTGGAGAAGTTCCAGAACAAGGACGTTCGCTGGGCACTGGCGCTGCTGATCGATATCAAGGCCGTCAGCATGGCGTCCTATCGGGGCGCTGCGACCATCTCTGCAATCGGCGTGCCGCCTACCGGACTATATCCGAAATATTACTTCGAGCCGATGGAGCAATGGCTCACCAGCTTCGAACTCGATACCGGCAAACGAAAGATCAAGCCATACGATCCGACGACCGGCAAGCAGATCGCCGAGATGCTGCGTCCGTCGCTGAAGGATCAGATACCATCGGATCCGGATGAAATCGCCACAGCCTTCGGCAAGGGCTGGTGGAAACCCGATCCCGAGGCGGCGACGGAGCTTCTTCAGAAAGCCGGCTTCACCAAACAGGGAGACCGCTGGTACCAGCCGGACGGCCAGCCCTTCAGCATCAAGGTTATGGTCGAGGGCGATCTCCGACCTGTCATGACGCGTGCCGGTTCGATCATCGCGCAGCAATGGCGGCGTTTCGGCATCGATGCCAATATCGACGTCGCTCAGGGAACGATGCTCGACCGGCGAGGTGTCGGCGACTTCGATACCTTCATCGGCTGGAGCGTCGAAACCTGGGGCGGGCATCCCGACCTCTCCTTCTTCCTCGACAGCTGGCATTCGCAGTTCGTCGTCGATGTCGGCAAGGTTCAACCGCCGAGAAACTGGCAGCGCTGGGCCGAACCCAGGCTGGACAAGATCATCGAAGAGATCCGCACGATCGATTTCGACGATCCTCGCGGCGTGGAACTCGGCCTCGAGTATCTGAAACTGGCGGCGGAAGAGATGCCGATCATTCCGCTGATGGCATACAACGTGTTCGCAACGATGGACACGACCTACTGGACGGGCTTCCCAAGTCTTGCGACGAAGCCCTACACCGACCCGGTCCCCAATTGGGGCAACACGAAATACATGATGGTCAATTTGAAGCCGACCAAGCCGGCAAAGTGAGCAACCGCCGCCCGGCGATCCTGGCGCCGGGCGGCCCCTCTTTCCGAGATACGAGGCATCAATGCGATCCTACGCCCTTTACGTAGGCAAGCGCGTTTTACAATTCGCGCTGGTCGTCTTCGTCGGTATCAGCATCACGTTTCTGATCACCCATATGACGCCGATCGATCCCGTCGAGCATTCCGTCGCACAGGTCAGTACCTTCGGCTTTTCCAGTCCAGAATCCATCGAGCTTCTCCGGCAGTCGCTGCGGGAGCTTTACGGAGTGGGCGACAATCTGTGGGAGGAATACCTCGTTTTCTGGCAAAGGCTTGCCAGGCTCGACTTCGGCCCGTCGCTATCGGCGTTCCCGACCCCCGTGAGCGAGTTGATCGGAAGAGCCATCCCCTGGACGATCGGTCTCCTCACGGTCTCGACCATTCTGAGCTGGTTCATCGGCAATATCATCGGCGGACTGGCCGGCTATTACAGCCGCAACCGAATCCTCCGGGTGATCGGCATGATCATGATGGGGCTACATCCGGTCCCATATTACATCGTCGCCTTCGTCCTGCTGATCGCGTTTACGTTCATGCTGCCGGTCCTGCCGAGCAGCGGCGGCTACGAGATGAACATGACACCCGGATGGACGCTTCAATTCGCCGGCAGTGTTCTGCTTCATTCGATCCTGCCATCGTTTTCCCTCATCCTCGTCGGTGTGGGAAGCTGGTTCATGGGCATGCGGGCGCTGGTTTCCAATATCGTCACCGACGATTACGTCACCTACGCATCTCTCGCCGGCGTGCCTGAAAGACGGCTGATTACCTCCTATGTGATGCGCAACGCCTTTCTGCCGCAAATCACCGGGCTTGCGATGTCGATCGGTGCGATCTTCAACGGCGCAGTCATCACCGAGCAGGTCTTCGGATACCCCGGCATCGGCCGCCTTCTGATCGAAGCCGTCCATGCGGCCGACTACTCGCTCGTTCTCGGCATCACATCGATTGCCATCATCGCGGTGTCGGCCGCCGTCTTCATCATCGACATCATCTACCCGCTGATCGATCCACGCGTTCAGGTGACCCAATGATTGCCGTCTTCAGAGACCTGTTCCGCTACAACGGCGAGTTCGCCATCGGCTTCATGATCATGGCGGTCATCCTCGGGATTGCCGCCGCATCGTTCTTCTCGCCCTATGCGCCGATAGACACATATCTGGTCGCGATGGATGCCCCGCCGTCGGCTGAATACCTGTTCGGCACCAACTCGCGCGGCCAGGACATCTTCTGGCAACTGACATTCGCGCTCCGCAACACGCTCGCCTTCGGGTTCATCGTCGCGCTGATCAGCCGGATCCTCTCGTTGGCGATCGGGCTGGTCTCCGGCTATCTCGGCGGAGCCGTCGACCGAATCCTCATGTCGATCAACGACACGTTCATCGTCATCCCGCTGTTTCCCCTTCTGGTGCTGCTCTACTTCGTGCTGCGGGACGACATGACCTGGTTCGTGCTTGCACTCGTCATGGCAGGGCTTGGCTGGGCGTACGATGCCAGACTGATCCGATCCGTCATGATCAGTCTAAGAACCCGGGAGTTTACGAATACAAGCGTTTTCTCCGGCATGTCCATGCCGAGGATCGTCACCCAGGAACATCTGCCCTACGTGCTGCCGATCGTCTTCTCGACCTTCATGAACAACATGAACTGGTCGATCGGGCTGGAAGTCACGCTCGCGGTGCTGGGCTTTACCGATGTCGATACGCCGACCATCGGCGGCATGATCTTCTGGGCCAACCAGCATAGTGCAATGGTGTCCGGCATCTGGTGGTGGTACTTCTTCCCCACCCTGTTCGTGACGTTGACGTTCATCGGACTCTTCCTGCTTTCCATTTCGATGAACGAGTACATCGACCCGCGAAGCCGGCTCGACAGGATGGGGAATTCGTGATGGCCCAGATTCCTGCCTCATCCGTCCAGGGCAGCCCGCACGTGCTGGAAACGCACGATCTGCGCGCCTACTACCGTATGAAATATTTCGGGATCAACAGAGAGGTACGAGCGGTCGACGGTATCTCGATGCACGTGCGCAAGAACGAGATCTACGGCATCGCGGGCGAATCCAGCTGCGGCAAAACCACATTCATCAAGGCGATCGCCGCCGCGATCAGACCGCCGCTTGAAATCGTCGCGGGGCATGTGACCTACAGCTTCATCAAGGATGATCTGTATGCGTTGCCATCGGCCAAGCGCGCCGCAATCCGGTGGCGGCATCTATCCTATATTCTCCAGGGCTCGATGAACGTCCTCAATCCAGTTCGGCGGATCCACAAGACATTTGAGGATTTCGCGTTCCGGCACATGCATCTGGGGCGCACGGAATTCGAACAGGAGGTGAAGCGCCATCTCGAGCGGCTGCGGCTTCCGGCCGAGATCCTTCGCGCCTACCCGCACGAATTGTCGGGTGGCATGCGGCAGCGCGTCTGCATCGCGCTTGCCACGCTCTGCAAGCCGGAATTCATCATCGCCGACGAGCCGACGACCGCACTCGACGTCGTCGTCCAGAAAGACGTCCTGGCAATGATCCGCGAGACCCAGAGTGAATTCGGGTCATCCATGATCTTCGTGACCCACGACCTGACGGTTCACGCCAACGTCACGGACAGGCTGGGCATCATGTATGCCGGCAGGCTCGTCGAGGAAGGGCGGACGGCCGATGTCTTTTCCAACCCGATGCATCCATATACCGCCCATTTGATAGCGAGCCTGCCGAGGATCGGGGACACGCAACCACATAGTGCGCTCGCCGGCTCTCCGCCCAACCTGGCCGACCCGCCCAAGGGATGCCGCTTCCATCCTCGCTGTCCGCTGGCCATGGAGATCTGCCGCCATGAGAACCCGACGCTGACGGCCCTTGCGGAGGATCACCGGGTGGCATGCTTTGCTGCGAGCGCAAAAGTGCAGCCAAGCAACGACGAAAAGCCGAGCGAGGCGAAAGCATTGGAGGCGGCGCGATGACCACACCTCTTTTGCACCTCGACGGCGTCTCGAAACTTTACAGACGCGGCGGCCTTCTGGGGCGTGAAGAATTCCGGGCTGTCGACAATGTCTCCTTCCATATCGAGGACAACGAGCCGCAGGTGTTCACGATCATCGGAGAGTCCGGGAGCGGCAAGACGACGTTGGCAAGGATGATCCTCAACATGGTCAAGCCGACAGTCGGGGCGATTTCCTTCAAGGGGCAGGACCTTGCATCGATCCGTGGAGAAACTGCGCGGCGAAGGTTCATGAAGGAAGTACAACCGATCTTCCAGAACCCTTTCGAGGCATTCAATCCCCTGAAGCGCGTCGATCGCTATCTATACATGACGGCGAAGAACTTTGCGGATGTGCACTCGCCGGCACAGCTTGAAGCGGCCGCCGACGCGGCCTTGAACAAAGTCGGCCTCTCGATCGGCGAGGTTCGCGGCAGGTTTCCTCATGAATTGTCCGGGGGGCAGTTGCAGCGGGTAGCCATCGCCCGCGCGCTCATTCCCGGCCCTTCGATGATCGTCGCTGACGAGCCGGTCTCGATGGTCGACGCTTCCCTGAGAATGTCCATCGTCAACTTGTTTCGGGCGCTTCGCGACGACTTGAAGGTGTCGATCATCTACATCACGCATGATCTTGCGACCGCCTATTACGTCAGCGACAGGATCATCATCATGCGCAAGGGGGAGATCGTCGAAAGCGGTCCGGCGCGCCTCATTCTGGAAAATCCCCAGCACCCCTACTCGCAGCTTCTGAAGTCTGCCGTCCTTTCCCCGGACCCCCGTGGGCAAGGCGTACTGACCGGCGACAGCGCCGCATCGCAGCAAGCCCGGGCGTCGCCACGCGCACAGATCGTCAGCTAGAGCCGCAGATGCGTCAGCGGCGGAAATATCCGATTTCTTTCCATCAGAGCGAGATTTGAGATGATCAAGGCCCAAGCCCGGTTCGACCGGGATTTCATTATCGGTGAAACTGACAAACGTCTTTTTGGTGCTTTCATCGAGCACCTTGGCCGTTGCGTATATGGCGGAATTTACGAGCCGGGCCATCCTACGGCTGACGAGAAGGGCTTCCGGCGGGATGTCCTGGACCTCGTCCGGGAGCTCAATCCCACCATCATGCGCTATCCGGGCGGCAACTTCGTCTCCGGCTACGATTGGGAGGACGGTGTCGGGCCGGTCGACCAGCGCCCCCGTCGTCTCGATCTCGCATGGAAATCGGTCGACACCAACCATTTCGGGACCAACGAGTTCATGGACTGGTGCCGGGCCGCGGATATCGAACCGATGCTGGCCGTCAATCTCGGTACGCGAGGTCCCGACGAAGCGCGCCACCTGCTCGAATATTGCAATCATCCGTCAGGCACCCATTATTCCGATCTCCGCCGCCAGCATGGATGGAAAAAGCCTCACGACATCAAGTTCTGGTGCCTCGGCAATGAAATGGACGGCGGCTGGCAAATGGGCGCCAAGACGGCCGAAGAATACGGACGCATCGCGACCGAAACCGCCAAGATGATGCGGATGACGGATCCGACGATCGAGCTGGCGGCATGCGGGTCTTCTGGCCGGAAGATGGCGACGTACGGCGAGTGGGAAAGGATTGTGCTCGAACACACCTTCGACCATGTCGAGTTCATATCGTTGCATACGTATCTGAACAACTATGCCGACGACACGCCTTCCTTCCTGGCAAGTCCCGATCTGATGGATAGCTTCATCGAGGAAGTGGTCGCGATTGCCGACGCGGTCGCAGCGCGGCGCCGATCCAGAAAACGCATCATGCTGAGCTTCGACGAGTGGAACGTGTGGTATCGCACCCGGCGCGGCGAGCAGAACCGCGTCAAGGAGGGCTGGCCGGTCGCCCCGCCCATCCTTGAGGAAGAATACGACATGCAGGATGCGCTTGCCTTCGGCGGCGCCTGCATTTCGCTCCTCAATCACGCCGACCGCGTCAAGGCCGGTTGCCTTGCCCAGCTCGTCAACGCGATCGCCCCGATCATGACGGAGACCGGAGGACCGGCCTGGCGCCAGACGATTTTCTGGCCGTTCTCGGATTTCAGCAACCTTGGCAGAGGCCGGGTGCTGAGAACGAAGCTCGATACGCCAACCTATGCGACGCGTTACTACGACCCCACCCATACGGAAGACCTCTACGACAAGATCGATTCGGTGCCCTACCTCAAGTTCTCGGCCGTGCATTCGGAGACGGACAAGACGATCACCCTTTTCATTTTGAACCGGCACCTCACCGACGATATGCAGCTCGAGGTGGCGGCGACAGGCTTTGGAGACCTGACGGTGCAACGCGCCCACACGCTTCATCATTCAGAACTCAAGGCCAGCAATACCAGGAACGAGCCCGACAAGATCGTTCCGCGACCGCTGCAGGGTACGGAGGTAAAAAGCACTGGAGCGACGATTACCGTCCCTCCGGCCTCATGGAGCGTTGTCCGCTTCGATGCGGCTGCGTAAAAGCTCGATTGATTGCGCGTCATGCAAGATAAAGACGCATGACGATATCCTGGTCGTAATTGCCGAAGCCACGGCCGAAGATATTGATGCCTCCCGGGTGGGGGGCATTTTCTTCGATGCCTATTTTCATGCGGATGGAATGGTGGTTGGGTAATCCGATATCATCGATGGTGACGTTGGAGATGGAAATGCCATCGACGAACGATCCCAGCCTTGTGATCCGAAAAGTCTTGAGTTTCCCGTATTGAGAGCCTTCGAGCTTCCACCACTGAGGGGTATACACACCGCGCTTGTCACCGTAATCGCCGGGGGATGTCCAGGTCCCGACGCGCTGGTCGTTCACCCATAATGTGATGTCGGACGGCCAGTTCACATTGGTCCCGGGAACTTCCGAGGACAGTTCCATGGAAAACTCGACGGCCTCGATCGTCGAATTGACAAGCCTGGCGTTGTTGGGAAACTTGTATTCGACATTGCCGCGTCCGAACCAGATGAGCGCGGCCTGTACACGCCCGGGATCCAGGAAAAAGTCCGGCACGTCGAGCAGTCCGATGACACCGTCCGGAGAACATAGGCCGCAGGGGGCGGAAACTTCACAGCTGGTGAAGAGGCCAAGCGGCATTGCAACTTCGATCTGGTTACCTTTCGGGCTTTTTTCCGGAGTGTCGAACCGAACCACGATCTCGTCATATCTGGCGCTGCAGACTTTCTGGTGGCCCTTCGTCGCCCTGACGGATTGAGTATCGATCAGTCCCGCCTCTTCCAACATCAATATGTTCACGGCAACGGTCGACTGAGGCAGCGAAAGAGCGGCGCTGATCTCGTTCACGTTCATTTTTCCGCGGTCATGGAGAAGCTGCAGAATATTGATCCGGATGGGCGACGCGAGTCCTTTCAGGACTGAACTGCCGGTATTTGCAGATATGGTAAGAAAGTTGGGCTTCATGCTCGAACTGCCGTTGCCCGTTTTATGTATCAGGATTCTTGATTTAAGAAGAGCAAAATTTTTGCCCGAGCATTGTAAACAGGGGAGTTGGATATTCCGGCAGACATACGCTGCAGAAACCTGCCGGAATAAGAAGCCGGCTTCCCATGGAGGTTCGGCTAGTTGGTCGATGGGCCTAGATAGCTTTCCATCAGCGCCGGATCGGCGGCGAGCTCAGCCGCCTGGCCGGAACGCTTCACTTCTCCGAGCTCCACCAGATAACCTTCGTCGGCTATTTCCAGGGCTGCGCGCGCGTTCTGTTCGACGAGCAGAATCGAGACGCCCGTCTTCCGGAGCTCCGAGACGATATTGAGGATATCTACGACGATCTTCGGTGCCAGCCCGAGGCTCGGCTCGTCAAGCAGCAGCAGGCGCGGACGGCTCATCAGCGCGCGGGCGAGCGCCAGCATCTGTCGTTCGCCTCCGGAAAGCGTGCCCGCGACCTGCTTGCGCCGTTCCGCAAGCCGCGGAAAGCGGGAATACAGTTCCTCGCGCGTTTCCGCGCGTTCGGCCGGACTGCGCAGGAAGCCGCCGAGCTCGATATTGTCTTCGACCGACATGGTGGAGAAGAGCTCGCGCTTTTCCGGCACGAGGCAGAGCCCCGCAGCGACACGCGCCTCGACCGAACGTGGCACGGGCGCACCGTTATAGAGGATCGACCCTTTCGACGGGACGATGCCCATCACGGCATTGAGCAGCGTCGTCTTGCCGGCTCCGTTTGCACCGATGACCGTCACGATGCTGCCCGGCTTCATGGAAAGCGAAATGCCATGCAGCACTTCGGCACGACCATAGGAGACATGGATATCGGAGAGTTCCAGCAGGTTGGTGCTCACGCCACACCTCCGAGATAGGCGGTAACCACGGCCGGATGCTTGCGCACCTCGGCCGGCTGACCTTCGGCGATCAGCGTGCCGAAATCCAGCACGACGAGATGATCGACAAGGCCCATGACGAACCCCATGTCGTGCTCGACCAGGAGAACGCTGACGCCTTCCTCACGCAGTTTCCTCAGCAGACCGGCGAGCTCCTGCTTCTCGCCAAGGCGCAGGCCGGCGGCGGGCTCATCGAGCAAAAGAACGGCCGGATCTGCGGCAAGCGCGCGGGCGATCTCGAGGATGCGTATCTGGCCGAGTGCCAGGTCGCCTGCCGGCCGGTCACGATATGAGCCAAGCCCGACGCGCTCGAGCTGATGCGCGGCTTCCGCCAACAGGGTCGCCTCCTCACCCCTTTCCAGCCGGAGGAAGCTGCGGAAGACGCCGGCAGAACCGCGAAGATGTGCGCCGAGCGCGACATTTTCCAGCACCGACATGTCCGGCAGGATCTTTGCGTGCTGGAAGGTCCGGGCAATGCCGTGCCGTGCGATTTGGCGCGGGCTATCTCCACTGAGCGGCTTGCCTTCGTAGGAGACGGAGCCACCGGTCAGCGATGCGATGCCGGTAATGAGGTTGAAAGTCGTGCTTTTGCCCGCACCGTTCGGGCCGATCAGGCCGACAATCTGACCGGCCTTAACCTCGAAGCTTACATCGTTGACCGCCACAAGTCCGCCAAAGGCCTTGCGCACCTTTTCCACCTTGATGAGCGGCGAACCGGCCGGTGCAAGCGTACGCCTTGCAAGCGCCTGTACCGAGATCGGAACAGATTTCGGAGGCCGCTTCGGCAGGAACTTCAACACGAAGGGCCAAAGGCCGTCCCGGGCGAGCTGCAGGATGACAACGAGCAGACAGCCGAAGACGATCATCTCGAAATTGGCCGTCGTACCGATGATGTCGGGCAGGAAGCGCTGCAGGAGGTCCTTCAAAACCAGCACGATGCTGGCGCCGAAGATCGCGCCCCATACGTAGCCGGAGCCGCCGACTACTGCCATCAGCAGATATTCTATACCCATGGACAGGCCGAAGGGCGTCGGGTTCACCGATCGCTGCATGTGGGCATAGAGCCAGCCGGACAGTGCCGCAACGACGCCCGCGAAGACGAAGACGGTGAGCTTGGCACGGACGATGTTCACGCCGAAGGCTTCGGCTGCCTGACCGCCGCCGCGCAGCGCACGAATACCGCGGCCGATGCGGGAGTCGAGCAGGTTTCTGGCTCCGATCGCCACGGCGATCACGAAGAACCAGATGAGATAGTAGATCGACCCGTCGCTCAGGAAGCGGTACCCGGCGAATTCAATCGGCGGGATACCGGAAATGCCGTCATAGCGGCCGAGCAGGTCGATCTTGCCGAACAGATAGTAGAGCGCGAGCCCCCAGGCGATTGTCCCGAGCGGCAGGAAATGGCCAGAGAGACGCACTGTGATGAGGCCGAGCGGCAGGGCGATCACTGCGCCGACGATCAGCGACAGCGGCAGGGTCAGCCAGGGCGAGATGCCGTAACTGGTGCTTAGCACCGCAGTTGTATAGGCGCCGAAACCGCAGAAGGCGGCCTGGCCGAAGGATGTGAGGCCTCCGACGCCGGTCAGCAGAACAAGCCCGATCGTCACCAGAGAGGCAAGGCCGATATTGTTCAGAAGGGTGATCCAGAAGGGCGGGACCGGCAGGACGGGGACCAGAGCGAGGACAAGGATTCCGACGAGACCGCGGAGCATGCGCTGGAGATTCATCGCTACTCCTCCTCATGGAATGCATGACTGAGGGACAGCCAGACCAGCACGGGGATGATCAAGCCGAAAACGATCACCTCCTTATAGGAGCTGGCGAAGAAGGACGCGAAGGATTCGATCAGGCCGATGCCGATTGCGGCGATCGCGGTCACCGGAAAGCTTGCAAGGCCGCCGATGATCGCCGCGACAAAGCCCTTCAGGCCGATCAGAAAGCCGGTATCGTAATAAATCGTGGTGATCGGGCCGATCAGGACGCCGGAAACCGCGCCGATCGCAGCCGCCAATGTGAAAGCCGTGACACCCGTCAACTGGGTGCGCACGCCGACCAGGCGGGCGCCAAGCCGGTTGACGGCGGTGGCGCGCAACGCCTTTCCCAGCAATGTCCGTTCGAAGAAGACGTAAAGGGCGATGATGATCGCGATCGTCGCCCCATAGATCCAGAGGCTCTGCGCCGGCACCGGCAATAGGCCGACGGAATAGTTCGCGTCTGCGAGCGGCCGGGCGCGCAATCCTTCCGCGCCGAAAAAGACCAGACCGAGCCCCATCATGGCAAGATGCACGCCCACCGAAGCAATGAGCAGCACAAGCACCGAGGCATCGGCAAGCGGCCGATAGGCGATACGGTAGATGTAATATCCCATCGGCGTGATGATCAGGATCGTCAGCAGCGCCTTGGCGAAAGAAGGCAATCCGAGTGGCGCGAGAACAGAAGCTATGCCGTAGATGACGCCGGGCAGAATAAGGTTGAGCGTCAGGCTGCGCAGAAAGCCGCGCGCATCCGTGCCTTGCCGCATGCCCCAGAGATCCAGCAGGAATGCGATCGCGCCGAAACAGACGAGCAGCGATGCGGTGGGCGGGATGCGGCCATCGTCGAGTAGCGCCAGCGTGAGCGCACCATAGGCGACGAATTCGCCTTGGGGAATGAAGATCACCCGCGTGACCGAGAAGACAAGAACCAGCGCCAGGCCAAGAAGCGCATAGATCGCGCCGCTGGTGACCCCGTCCTGGATCAGGAAGGCAGCAATCATCGCGTCCAAAGAAAATTCCCCCGATTGTCGATCGAACGCAGAAAAGAGGCCCGGGCGCGCGCCCAGGCCTCGTTCATTTGCCGGTTACTTGACGAGCTCGAACTTGTCGTCCTTGGCCGTCAGCAATACCACGGCACGGTTGTCGAGACCGAGATGATCGTCCGCCTTGTATTCGAAGACGCCCTGGCTTGCCGGGAACGGTCCGCCCGTTTCGATCGCATCACGGAGCGCGGCTTTGAATTCCGGTGTGCCGGGCTTTGCCTTCTGAAGCGCGATCGGGATTGCCTTCTTCAGGATCGCCATGGCGTCGTTGATATGCGCGCCGAACTGAGTACGCGTGCCGGCGCCGAATTTCTTTTCGTAGGCGGTCACGTAGGCAAGGCCTTCCTGCTTCGTTTCCGAGCTGTCCGGCTGGGCTTCCGGCACCATGACCGGGCCCGAGGCGAAAACGGTATTGTCGGCAGCCTTGCCGGCAATGCGCAGGAAGTCGAAGGTGACGGCGCCGTGGGTCTGATAGATCTTGCCGGTGAAGCCGCGTTCGCGAAGCGCGATCTGCGGCAACGCGGCACCGGTGCCGGAAGCACCGATAAAGACGGCATCCGGTCGGGCGGCGACAAGCTTCAGCACCTGACCGGAAACGGATGTGTCGGGGCGGGCATAACGCTCGTCGGCCACGACCTTCAGGCCGTATTGCTCGCCCATCGCCTTGAACTGGCCCATCCAGAGATCACCGTAGGAATCCGAAAAGCCGATATAACCGACCGTCTTGACGCCGTCGGCCTTCATTTTGGCAAACAGGTTATTGGCGATGAGGGCGGCATCCTGCGGCAGGATGAAGGTCCATTTGCCCTTGGAAATATTCGGCGGAACGGGCGAGCAGGCGAAATGCGGCGTACCGGTTTCAGCCGCCACGCCAGCCACGGCGATCGAAGCGGGGGTAAGGGCCGAACCGACGATCACGTCGACCTTGTCGTCGTTGACGAAGCGACGGGCATTGGTGGTGGCGATCGAAGGATCGCCGGCATCGTCGAGCACGATCACCTTGAGCTTTTCGCCACCGACTTCCGTCGGCCAGAGTTCAACGGAATTCTTGAGCGGAATGCCAAGTGCAGCACCTGGACCGGTCGATGAAACAGTCACGCCGATGGTCACGTCGGCCAATGCCGGGCTTGCGAATGCAGAAAGGGAAAGGACGGCAATCGCCGCCATCCCTCTAGAAAACCGGTCCTTCATAAGATCCTCCCAGGATAAATGCGGGCGGTCTCCTCTCCGCCCGCATGTTTGTCTACATGGAGATTGTTTCTTTGTAAACGAATTCCGCAGTCCGATGGGAAGGAAGGTACCGAGCCTTCATGGAAACAAAGGCGGTGATGCTTGAGTACATTGTGAGCTGCGGGCTGCGCCGCGACAAATGCGGCGCAGGACGGTTCGATGAACTTACAGCTCCGGGGCCAATTTGGGAGGAACACGGCTGCGGGATGCCTGTTCATAACCATATGCGGCCTTGAATATGGAAGCTTCGTCAAAAGCGCGACCGAAGAATTCCAACCCGACCGGAAGCCCATCGTCGGTAAAGCCACCCGGGACGACCATTGCCGGAAATCCGGTGAAGGTCGCCATCAGCCGATTGCTGTAAGGCGTGCTTCCCGGCAGGGGCACCGGAGGGCTATCGAACGAGGCGTAAAGCAACACATCGAGCCGTTGGTCCGCCATCGCTTTGAGGACCGCCGTCCGCAATTCGCCCCGCTTGGCAAGCTGCTGCAGGAATTTCGGATCCGTCGGCACACCTCCCAGATCTTCCTTCATCGCCTTTCGTCTCGATTCAAGCACAACCGGGGAGTTGACGATTTCGGCGTAGGTCTTGACGGGTGAATTCGGATGCTGCGCCAGATAAGCATTGATTGCCTGTTCGGATTCATAAGGGCTTCCATTGGTTCCGCTGGCCGAAAGGAGGTCGAGCAGATCCGGAATTTTCAAATCGTCAATGATGTCGGCGCCCGCGGCCTTCATGTCTGCGACGGCATGATCGACCAACACCTTGACCTTTCCGTATGCCGGCGAACCGACATCCGTCCGCAGATCCATGGGCTGGCGGATAACCCCAATTCGCATCCCTTTTAGATTGCCGTCAGCCAGAAGCTTGGCATAACTGTTCGGCTGCTTTCCATAGCTTTCCGCGGTAATCGGATCATTTGGATCGTAACCTGCGATCACGTCGAGAACGATTGCCGCATCGCGGACGGTCCGGGTGATGGGACCCAGCGTATCGCGCGAAGGGCCCTGCGGCATCGCTCCGAAACGGCTGACCAAGGGCACTGTGGGACGGAGCCCCACGACGCTCTCATGCGACGCCGGCCCTCGGATCGAGCCAGCCGTATCCTCTCCAATCCCCACCGTGGCGAAATTTGCGGAGACGGCGATACCCGATCCACAGGAAGAACCGCTTGCGTAATACTTCGGATCATAGACGTTATGACAATCACCGAATGCCGATCCGGATCCCCCGGCGGCGAACTCGCCGAGATTTGTCTTGGCTATGATGATAGCCCCGGCATCCATCATGCGCTGGACGATGGTCGCCGTGCGGCTCGGTACAAATTCCTTGAACAGCGCAGAGCCATAGGTCGTCGGCATGAAGCTTGTTTCGACCTGGTCCTTCACCGCGACGGGAATGCAATAAAGCGGTTTCATTTCGGCCTTAGGGTCAAATGAGGCGTCCATCTGCTTTGCCTCTGCGACCGCGTCGGGATTGATGTTCTGGATGGAATTGAAAGCGGGACCTTTCTGGTCATATGCGGCAATCCGATCGAGGTATCCCTGAACCAACTGGGTGCACGTCAGCTTACCGGACTTCATCGCCTCGTGGATTCCGTCGATCGTTGCATCGACCAGCGGGAATTTGCCGTCTTGCGCGTTTGCGGCAGTCGCAGAGAGCGACACGGCTAGGGCAGCGGCAGCCAACGCGGTGCTGCAGCTCAAGGAAAGTAAATTTTTTGGCATGATATGTCCTGATGGTCGTGTTTATACGGGGGCATCTATCTGGGGCATCCCGGAAAACTGTGATTGCGGGTGGCCACGACGCCGTGTGCACCAAAGCAACTGTGGCCGTAGAGCGAAATCCAATTTCCGAAAGCCGAGCGCTCACAAATTGAGCACTCTCCATTGTTGCCAATAATATGCCCAATTGATATGCAGCACATTAGAACCAACCCCTCACGAAAATGCACTGTACATATAAATCGCACCATTATGCCGACGCCTCCTTGCAAGAAACCGGCCTTCAGGGGTGGCAACAGAGCTATACCCAGACTGGCAGGGGAGCTTTTACGGGAGCTATCAGCCGGTTCGACCTCGGCGGCATCTCATTGATTGAGGAACGGTTGAACGTGGCGGTGGCGCAGGAAACATGCCCACCCGAGGGCAAGCTCCTGCTGATCTTTTCGGAAACCCGGCGTATCGACGGGAACGTATCGGCTCACCGGGGCATAGTTCATACGGGAGGCAACGAAATTCAGCTCGCCACCGAGACCGGCCACCGATCTCTGGTCATTCTGGCGGATCTGTCAAAGCTGCCGGACTTCGGTTGTCACAAAGCACCTCCCATCTTTGCGCTTCAGAATTCCGATGACGTGGAAACCAGCGCATTCTGGGTGGAATCGGTGCTCAGGTCCGCTCCCGACCTGATCCGTCACAATCCCGACGATGTCCCGATACTCTCGGCGATCATCGAAGACAGGGTCTCCGATGTTTGCAGCGCTTTCTTTTCCGCAGGTAGCCGGCAGGGGCTTAACCAAACATATTCCTCACGGCTTGTGCGCCGAGCCATGATCCTGGCAGACGAATTGGTTTTCGAACCGCTGACCGTGACGCGCCTGACCCATGAACTCGGCGTTCCCGACCATGTTCTCCGGACCGCGTTCCTCCAGTGCACGGGCGTCAGCACATATACATGGCTCCGCAAACGCCGGCTGAAGCGGGCGCGTTGGCAAATCCTCCGTGCGAAAGCCGAAGGCCGCAGAGTAGCAGAGATCGCGATGGAGAACGGATTCTTCCATCTCGGACGATTTGCTGCTTATTATTCGGAGACTTTCGGAGAGACGCCGGTTGAAACGCTTCGTTTATAAACGGAGCCGCCGGGAGACGAAATCTCGCCCATTCGAGTGATCCCCCCTCCGTCCATGCGAAGATTGCTACAGCAACGTCTAACCTCTGCTTTTGTCCGGATGGGCATCGGCGAAAGCTTGCAGTTCGGCGCAGCGGTCGGCGATCTCTACGAGCCTTGGGAAGCCGGCGAGATCGACGTTCCAGCGCCGTGCATTGTAGACCTGCGGCACGAGGCAGATATCCGCCATGCCCGGGCGTTCACCATGACAGAACGCGCCGGTCGACGGTGAATCGAGCAGCTTCTCGAAAGCGGAGAGCCCCTCGCCGATGAATTTCTGCATCCAGGCGATGCGAGCCTCCTCGCCGCCCCCGGTGATCGACATGACATGGGCGCCGATATGCGAGTTGCAGACCGGGTGGATTTCCATGGCGATGATATAGGAAAGCGCCCTCACCCGCTGCCGCCCGACGGAATCACCCGGCAGGAAGGCTCCACCCCGCGTTTCGTCGAGATATTCGATGATCGCCAGCGATTGGATGAAGCTGTGCCCGTCGATCTCCAGCACCGGCACCAATCCCTGCGGATTGCGTGCCAGATGTTCCTCGGATTTATGCGCCTTGGCGAGAATATCGACCGGCACCGGGCGGTATGCTTCGGCAACCATGTTAAGCGCGATCCTCAGCCGGTAGCTGGCCGACGATCGCCAGTAATCGTAGAGGACTGCTTCGCCCATCACGCCCCCTCGTATTTCGTGACGGTCTGTTCGATCGCGCCGAAGATCGAATGGCCGTGGCCATCCTTCATCTCGATACGCACGACGTCACCGAAATGCAGGAAGGACGTCCTCGGCGCACCGTGATTGATCGTCTCGATCGTCCGGATCTCGGCGATGCACGAATACCCCGCGCCGCCATCGGCGACGGGTTTGCCGGGGCCCCCGTCGAGCTTGTTGGAGACGGTGCCCGAACCGACGATCGTGCCGGCGGCGAGCGGCCGCGTCTTTGCCGCATGGGCGATCAGCTGCGGGAAATCGAAGGTCATGTCGATCCCGGCATTCGCGCGGCCGAAGGGCTTGCCGTTAAGGTCGACCCGGAGCGGCAGATGCAGCTTGCCTCCATCCCAGGCCTCGCCCAGTTCATCGGGAGAGACAGCGACGGGCGAAAAGGCGGAAGACGGTTTCGACTGGAAGAAGCCGAAACCCTTGGCGAGTTCGGCCGGGATCAATCCGCGCAGGGAGACGTCGTTGACCAGCATGACGAGCCGGATGGCGCCACGTGCCTCGTCCACGGATGCTCCCATCGGCACGTCGTCGACGATGACCGCCACCTCGCCCTCCATATCGGCACCCCAGGCTTCATCGGCAAGCAGGATCGGATCGCGAGGCCCGAGAAAGGCATCGGAACCGCCCTGATACATCAAGGGGTCGGTCCAGAAACTCTCGGGCATGTCGGCATTGCGCGCCTTGCGGACGAGCTCGACATGGTTGACATAGGCAGAGCCATCCGCCCATTGATAGGCGCGCGGCAGCGGCGAGGCCGCATCGTGCTCGTGGAAGCGGATCGCCGGCTGAGAACCGGTCTCGATGCCTTCCGCAACACGTGCGAGCCTTGGACCTACATGCGCCCAGTCGTCCAGCGCCGTCTGCAGATTGCGGGCGATATGCCCGACCTCCGAACAGCGCGTCAGGTCTTTCGACACGACGACCAGCCGGCCGTCGCGGGTGGAATCCTTCAGCGTCGCAAGCTTCATGCGTCTCCCCCTCTTGGCCGCCCTGCTCCTCAAGGCGGTTTGCCAGAATGTGTAGCGTCAACCGGAGAAGGCAACGCCACAGGTCTCATCGGATGATGATATCGATGGATGTTTTCACTTGATGCCGGGCGTGCCGTCGAATTTACGCTCCAGCCCGGACCAGCAGTCGACATAATCGTCCTGCAGGGTCTCCAGTTCGGCCGCGAACTTGGTGAGCTGCTGCGGGAAACGGGTCTCGAACATGAAGGCCATGGTGTTCTCGAGCTTGACCGGCTTCAGGTCCCCGTTCGACGCCTTTTCGAAGCCGGTGAAGTCCGGCCCGTGCGGTAGCATCATGTTGTGCAGGCTCATGCCGCCAGGGACGAAACCCTCTTCCTTGGCGTCGTAACGGCCGTAGATCAGGCCCATGAACTCGCTCATGATGTTGCGGTGATACCAAGGCGGCCGGAACGTATGCTCCGCCACCAGCCAGCGCGGCGGAAAGATGACGAAATCGACATTCGCCGTACCTTCCTCGCCCGACGGCGCCGTCAGCACGGTGAAGATCGACGGATCGGGATGGTCGAAAAGGATCGCGCCGACCGGCGAGAAGGTCCTGAGATCGTATTTGTAGGGCGCATAATTGCCGTGCCAGGCAACGACGTCGAGCGGCGAATGATCGATCTCGGTCACGTGGAAGGAGCCGCACCACTTCACCTGCACGCGGCAGGGCGTTTCCTTGTCCTCGTAGGCGGCCACCGGCGTCTTGAAGTCGCGTGGATTGGCGAGGCAGTTGGCACCGATCGGGCCACGGTCCGGCATCGTGAACTTGGCGCCGTAATTCTCGCAGATATAACCGCGCCAGACCTTTTCGGCGCCGAGCCGCGTCACCTTGAACATGGTGCCCCGCGGGACGATGCAGATCTCGGACGGTTCCAGATCCATCCTGCCGAGTTCGGTGAAAACCTGGATCGAGCCGGTTTCCGGCACGATCAGCATCTCGCCGTCCGCATTGAAGAAATAGTCGTCGACCATGTCGGCGTTGAACGTGTAGACGTGCGCGGCCATGCCCGCCTGGGTCAGGGCGTCACCCGCCGTCGTCATGGTGCGGATGCCCTGCAGGAAGTTCAGCTTTTCCCGGGGCGCCGGCAGCGGGCTCCAGCGGAGCTGGCCAAGCGCAAGCGAATGGTCGGCGATATGCGGCGCTGTCTTCCAGAACGGATAATCGATCTTCTTGAACCGGCCCGTGTGCCGCACGCTCGGGCGGATGCGGTAGAGCCAGGACCGTTCATTGGTGCCGCGCGGCGCGGTGAAAGGCGAGCCGGAAAGCTGCTCTGCATAAAGGCCATAGTTGCACTTCTGCGGGCTGTTCTGGCCCTGAGGCAATGCGCCGGACAAGCTCTCCGTTTCGAAATCGTTGCCGAAGCCCGGCATATAGGCGAGCGCTTGCGCTTTGGAAACGACCTGCGCGGCCTTCGGATCGACTTTGTCCAGCATGACTTGTTTCCTCCCACGGCTTCGATATGGTTGCAAACGTAACCATCATTTTTGTAACCATCAACATCCATGGACCGTTTTTCGCTCGAACAATTCCTTCCCTACCGGCTGAATCGCGCGGCCGAGTTCGTCGGCCTGCGCTTTGCCGCCTACTATAAGGCGCGATACGGGCTGACGCGGCCGGAATGGCGCACGCTCGCGGCCCTCGGCAGTTCCGGCCGCATGACATCAAAGGCGGTCGGCGCTCATTCCACCATGCACAAGACGAAGGTCAGCCGCGCCGTCTTCGCGCTGGAACGGCGCCGATGGCTGAAACGGACCCAGGATGAGGCGGACCGCCGGCTGGAGCATCTGGAACTGACACCCGCCGGCCAGCAGGCCTATCAGGAACTGATCGAACTCGCGCGCCGGTACCAGGCGGAGCTGGTGGCGGAGATCGGCGAAGGCGGCGTGCATGCGCTTGGCGACGGGCTTGCGGCGGTAGAACGCAAGATGCACAGATCCGTCAAAGGCAAGCAGTTGCCCGAACCGGACGATCTTTGAACGTCAGTTCCTGGCGGGCCTTTGTATCGGAATCCCGCCGAAATCCTTCAGCACATTGAGCACGATCGACGTCTTGACGTGCTGCACGCTCTCATGCGGCAAGAGCACATCGTTGACGAAATGGGACAGCCCCGCAAGATCGCGGGTCACCACTTTGAGGTGATAGTCCATCTCACCGGTCAGGGAGAAACATTCGAGCACTTCCGGCAGATCTTCGACAAGGCGGGCGAAGCGCTTGGCGTTGTCGCGATTGTGAGTGGCAAGCGTCACGGCGATGACCACGAGCAGATCGAGCCCGAGTTTCTGACGGTCGAGATGTGCCCGGTAGGCTTGGATATATCCCTCGCCTTCCAGCCGCGCCCGCCGGCGCGAACATTGCGAGGGAGACAGCGCGACGAGTTCGGAGAGCTCGTTGTTGGTCAGCCGCCCGTCGATCTGCAGATGACCCAGGATCTTGAGGTCGTATCCATCCAGCGCATCCATCAAGCGTCTTTCCCTCAATTCGTGCATGTATCGTGCACAATTCAAGCGGAAAGGTATAGAGGTTGCAAGCACAATGCACGTTTTCTGCATCATCGTGATGATCGATTGACAGGAGGAGTCTGCCATGGGTCCCTATCCGCACGACGCGCCGGTTTCCGAGATCACCGCCGACAACCCTGCCGGCACCGACGGTTTCGAATTCGTCGAGTTTGCCCATCCGGAGCCGCAGAAGCTGGAAGAGCTTTTCACCCGCATGGGATATGTGCCGGTCGCCAAGCACAGGAGGAAGGCCATTACCCTATGGCGCCAGGGTGATATCAACTATATCGTCAATGCCGAGCCCGGCAGCCATGCGATGCGCTTCGTCGAGGCGCACGGCCCCTGCGCCCCTGCCATGGCCTGGCGCGTGGTCGATGCGAAACATGCTTTCGAGCACGCCGTCTCCAGGGGCGCCACACCCTATGAAGGCAAGGACAAGACGCTCGACGTGCCCGCCATCGTCGGCATCGGCGGCTCGCTCCTCTATTTCATCGAAACCTATGGCGAGAAGGGTTCGGCCTACGACACCGAATTCGACTGGCTTGACGAAAAGAATCCGAAGCCCAAGGGCGTGGGCTTTTATTATCTCGATCACCTCACCCACAACGTCTATCGCGGCAACATGGACAAGTGGTGGGACTTCTACCGCGAACTCTTCAGTTTCAAGCAGATCCACTTCTTCAACATCGACGGTCGCATCACCGGCCTGATGAGCCGGGCGATCACCTCGCCCTGCGGCAAGATCCGCATTCCGCTGAACGAGTCGAAGGACGACACCAGCCAGATCGAGGAATATCTGAAGAAGTACAGGGGCGAAGGCATTCAGCACATCGCGGTCGGCACCGAAGGCATCTACGAAGCCACAGACAGGCTCGCCGGCAACGGACTGAAATTCATGCCCGGCCCGCCGGATACCTATTACGAAATGTCGGGAAGCCGGGTGACCGGCCATGACGAGCCGATCGAGCGGATGAAGAAGCACGGCATCCTGATCGACGGCGAAGGGGTGCTCGACGGCGGTACGACCAAGATCCTGCTGCAGATCTTCTCCAAGACCGTCATCGGTCCGATCTTCTTCGAGTTCATCCAGCGCAAGGGCGACGAAGGTTTCGGCGAAGGCAATTTCCGCGCCCTCTTCGAATCGATCGAGGAAGACCAGATCCGCCGCGGCGTGCTGAAACCTCGGGAAGCCGCGGAATAGGCTCTGCCTCGTTCTCCGGGTTCAAGCAGACGATCCGAGGGTGTGGGACAGGTCCCGGGTGGTTTCGAGCAGCAGCTTCGCCGCTTTGCTCTCCAGCGAAAGATCGGTGCGTCCGTTCATGCCGAGGATGGTGATCGCCGCGACCAGATGTTCCTCGTGATCGAAAACACCGGCCGAAACGGAGCAGAGGGCGAGACCGAAAGCGTCTGTTGCGACCGCCATGCCTTGACGTCTTGTCCGTTGGACGACCCCGTCAATGGCGGCGATATCAGGATCCCTCCCGGTTTCCTGCCGGATGATCCCGGCAAGCTGGTGCAGGGGCAGATAGCTCAGGAAGATTGCGCCCGTGCCCGACGACATGAGGGGCAATACGTGCCCGAGCTTCATTGTTACCAGAAGCTGCGAATCCCAGTCGAACTTGCGCACGATCGTCGGACCGAGATTGCCGAGCACGGACAGATAGACCGGTAGCTGCACCTGATCCTGCAGGATCTGCATCTTTTCCGGCGCAAGCGAGATAATGTCCGTCTGGGATATGGCGGAAAGTCCGAGCATCGCAGCCCCGGGGCCAAGCCCGTAGCATAGCGTATCGGGATTCTGCACGACTATCCCCATGCGAGCGAGGCTGACCAGATAAGGATAGGCTTTCCAGGACGGCATGTCCGCAGCGGCGGCGACGGCCTTCAGCGTCTGGCCCGGCCCGCCCTGTTCCAGCGCCTGCACCAAACGGTAGCCGACCGTGATGGTCTGCACGAACCCCTGCTCGCGGTCGGCCTCGGCGCTGTCTTCTGCATTCATGAGATCTCCGCGACGGATTCTTCGGTCAGGGGAACGGAACCCGCATCATATTCGAACAGCCAGTTATAGCGTGCATTGACACGGTCGCCCTGCCATTCGCGCGTCACATAAGCCTCCGCCGTTTCCTTATTCGCCATTTCGGGATTATGGAAGCGCCGTCCGTTTTCGAGCGAGCCGATAACTACTCGCGAGGTGCGCTCCAGGCGAAGCGCTTCGTAGCGCGCCAGCGCCGTTTCATGATCCGGCCAGAAGGCTTCGAGGCAGCGCGCCAGGACCACGCCGTCCTCGATCGCCATGCCGGCGCCCTGGGCGAGGAAGGGTAGCGTCGGGTGGCAGGCATCGCCCAGAAGCGTCGTCCGGCCCTCGGACCATGCCTGCATGGGCGCGCGACCGATCAGCGCCCATTTGTACGGCACTTCTATATTCTCGATCATGGTATGCACGTCCTCATGCCAGCCTTCGAAATCCGCATGGCATTCTGCGTGACTGCCTTCGGCCGTCCAGGATTCCACCGTCCAATCGCCGCGCTCGACGACGCCGACGAAATTCATCAGCTCGCCGCGGCGAACCATGTACTGGATCACGTGCCGGTTCGGTCCGACCCAGTTGGTGCCAACCGGCCGCAACAGATGGTCCGGCAGTTTTTGTGTCGGGATGATGCCGCGCCATACCATCAGGCCCGTATATTCCGGCTTGGCGGCGCCGAAGAGCTTTCCGCGCACGATCGAATGGACGCCATCGGCGCCGACGAGCAGGTCACCCGAAAAACGCTGGCCATCAGCGTTGATCAGATGAACGCCCTGATCGTCCTGGGTAAAGTCCACGATCCGCGAAGACAGCCGGATGGCGCCCGGCGCGCGGCGGTTCACGGCGTCCACCAGCATCCGGTGCAGATCGGCGCGATGAACCATGTAGTAGGGCGCGCCGAACCGGTCGACGGATTCCTGCGCGAGATCGAAGAGCGTCCAGACGCGACCGGTGCTCCACAGGCGGATTTCCTTGCCGTGCGGTTCCCAGGCGATCTCGGCGAGTTCGCGGCCCAGGCCGAGATCGGCGATCAGGCGCGTGGAATTGGCCGCCAGTTGCAAGCCCGCGCCGATCTCCTTCAGTTCCGGCGCCTGTTCATGGATTTCGATCTCGAAACCGCGTTCGATCAGCGCCAGCGCCGCTATCAGCCCGCCGATGCCTGCACCGCCGATGATTACCTTTGCCCGAGCCGCCATGAAATCCTTCTCCTCGTGAATTCGATACTGTTGGAGCCGATCAGGCCGATTGCCCGAAACGGGCCGAGACCGCCGTCGCTATGCTGTCAGCCGCATAGGCACGCCTCGCGGCAAAGCTCATCTCCGGCGAGAGATTGAGAAACGCCTTCACCGCCGAAAGCGTGACCGCCGAATTGGCCGCAAGCTTCTGCCGGTAAAAGGCGATACGTGCGTCGAGTTCGCCGGCGGCACATGTTTCCGAAACGAGACCGAGCTTTTCGGCCGCCGCAGCGGAAAACGCCTCGCGCGACAGGACGAGGCGGGCGAGCGCGGCCCGGCCGATCCGGTCGGCGAGCCCGGTCATGACCAGAAGCGGGGGAATGTCCCGCTCCAGTTCCGGCACGACGAATTTCGCAGTCTCGTCGGCGATCACAATATCGGCCAGGCCCGCCAGCGCGCAGCCGACACCGAAGGCTCGGCCGGAAACCGCTGCGATGACCGGCACCGGCACGGAGCGCAGCGCCTCATAGAAATCCAGCACCGGATCGGCGACGCGTTCACGGATCGTCCTCGCCGTCGGCCTCGTCGCCGGCTCCGGCATGGGCGAGGTGCGGCCGGCGCAGAAATCCGCGCCATTGCCGCGGATCAGCACGAACTTCGTGCCCTCCGGCAGGTCGGAGATCGCCACCAGGAAGATCGAGGTCATCGCGAAGGTCAGAAGATTGCCCTCGCCCGGATTGTCGATGACGACTTCGAGGCACCCGTCGGGCGCCAGAATGCTCGACACGCTGCCGGCGGCTGTACTGGATACGGAGCTCATCGCGAACCCTCCCGTTTCGATTGGATAGCGGACCAGATGCGTGCCGGCGTCGTCGGCATGTCGATATGGTCGATGCCGAAATCCGAAAGCGCATCGACGACGGCGTTGATCGTCGCGGCCAGCGACGGTGTGATGCCGCTTTCGCCACCGCCCTTTACCCTGAGCGGGTTGCCCTTCGTCGGGTCCTCGACGAGTGCCACGGAAAAGCTCGGATACTGGTCGGAATGGGGCATGGCGTAATCCATGAAGGTCGCCGAAATAAGCTGACCGCTCGCCATGTCGTGGATCACCTGCTCCACCAGCGCCTGGCCGGTGCCCTGTACGATGCCGCCATGCACCTGACCATCGAGGATCAACGGGTTGATCGGCTGGCCGGCGTCGTCGATCGAGGTATAGCGAACGATCCGCGCGCCGCAGGTCTCCATGTCGATCTCGAGTTCGCAGACCGCGGCACCCGTCGGATAGGCCGGCATGCGGCCGGTGAAACTGGCGCTCGAGGCAAGCACGCCGCCATCCTCCTCAGCGATTTCCGCCACTTCGAAGATGGTCAACGCCTCGTTGCTGTCGCTGACCCTCCAGAGCCCGTCCTTCTCGAAGACGTCGTCGATGGTCGTCTGGTGATAGTCGGCGACGATCTGCCTGATCTGCTCCACAAGCTTTTTCGAATTCTCGACGAGCAGCATGCCGCCTAACCGCATGGAACGATCCGAATGCGAACCGCCACCCGACTGCACGATCCGCGTATCGCCGGAAATCAGCCGCACCTGCTGCGGCTCGACATGCAGGAGATCGGCCACGACCTGGGCGAAGGTCGTCTCGTGCCCCTGGCCGGTCGATTGCGTGCCGGTGACCACTTCGATGCGCCGCTCCTGCGGCCGCACCAACATATCGATCCGCTCGTGCGGAATACCGACCGGCGATTCCACATAGTTGGAAAAACCGATGCCGCGCCATTTGCCGCGCGAACGTGCTTCCGCGCGCCGTGTCTCGAAACCCTGCCAATCGGCGGCTTCGAGCGCCTTGTCCATATTAGCGGCGAAATCGCCGCTGTCATACGTCAGGCCCATGGCGGACGTGTAGGGAAGCCGATCCTTGCGGACGAGATTGCGGCGGCGGATCTCCAGCCGGTCGATGCCGAGCCGCTGCGCCGCCATGTCCATCAATCGCTCGATGGCGAAATGCGCTTCGGGCCGCCCCGCACCGCGGAACGGAGCGGTCGGCACGGTATTGGTCATCGCGCCGCGGATATCGACGGAAGCGACCGGCACGTCATAGACCGTCGTCAGCACGCGATAGCTGTTCGCCATAGGCACGTAAGCGACCGTATAGGCGCCAACATTGCCGGTCATCTCCACCGCATAGCCGGTGATGCGCCCCTCTTCCGTAAATCCCATGCGCACGTGATGCACCAAGTCGCGCGCCTGATAGTCGGACATGAAGGATTCGGTGCGGGTGCTCGTCCAGCGCACCGGCCGGCCGATCTTCTTTGCCGCGACCGCCAGCATAGGCTGTTCCGGCGAAAGATTGGTGCGCGGCCCGAAACCGCCGCCCGTATCCGGGCAGATCACCTCGATCTCGTCCTTGGTGATGCCGAGACAGGCGGCCATCGTATCGCGATGCCGGATGGCGCCCTGGCTGCCGGCGATCATATGGTAGCGGCCAGCATCAGCGTCATAGCGCACCATGGCGGAGCGCGGTTCCATCTGCGCATTGGCGATGCGCTGGTTGACGAAGGTCTGTTCGATCACCAGCGCCGAAGTTTCAAGCGCCGCCTCCGTCTTCTCCTTGTCGCCGAATGCCGCCTTGACCGCCAGATTGCCGGGAATCTCCGGCTCCAGCAGGTAGGCACCCGGCTCAAGGGCTTCCCGGGCGTCGATTGCGAAGGGAAGCTCCTCGTATTCGATCATCACCAGTTCCGATGCATCCTGGGCGATCGCCGCACTTTCCGCCACGATCATGACCACCGGCTCGCCGACATACCGCACGCGGTCGAGCGGCAGCGGAAGCTGGTGGATGTCGAGGGAGATATTCTCCGGATTGTGCCGGAAGGCGCGCTTGGTATGGTCGCGCGCATCGGCGGGGTCGGCAAGATGGTTGATCGGCTTGCCGCCCGCCGCGACATAGTCCTCGCCGGTAAAGACGCCCAACACGCCCGGATACTCCAGCGCCGCCGACGGATCGATCGAGACGATCTTAGCCGACGGGTAGGCGCTGCGAAGGAAGACCGCATGGCACTCGTTCTCGAGCCGGAAATCGTCCGTGTAGCGCCCGTTACCAGTGACCAGCCGCCGGTCCTCAAACCGCGGCATCGGCCGGCCGATAAAAGGGCGTCTGCTGGCGGGCGGTTCTATCGACATGACGTTAAGCTCCGCTCAATCCGAGACCTTGGCGTCGAGAGCCCAGGAGCCACCCTTGGTGCGGCTGAGCCGTCCCGCGGCACGGAAATCGTCAAAGGCTTCGAGAATTTCGCGGCCGTCGCGCGAGCCGGTGGCGCTCATCAGTTCGTTGAACGTCTTTGGGCCATCGAGGAGAGCCGCTTCCAGCGAGTCAAAGCGCTGACCTTCGAGAGCCGGCGGGCTCGGGATGCGGCCTTCGATGGAGCGGGCGACTCCGATCGGCATGGTGCAATCGAAACCGGCCTTCGAGCCCAGATGGGCGCCGGCAAGCGACGGATCGAGCGGCAGAGCGCGATAACCCGAACCGACGATAAGATCGCGATCCGCCTGGAAGCGCGTGGCGAAGGCCCAGTCGGTCTGCTGGTCGGAGAAGATGTCGACATCCGGGTCGAAGACGAAGATGTGCTTCACGTTGGCGAGCGAACCGAATGCGGCGGCGATCGCATTGCGCGCCTCGCCCGGCACCCGCTGGCGCATGGAGATGCGCACGTTGAACATGCCGCCGGAGGACGTCGTCGCATAGACGCCGAGCGGCTCGCGGATGGCGTTCTGCAACGCCCGCCAGACAGTCACTTCGGTGCGCAGCGCGATGAGCTGTGCCGCATCGGTGATCGCAAGCTGCCGTCCGGCAATCGTCGAGGTCTGGAAGACCGGCTTGGCGCGATGGGTGATAGCGGTCAGGTGGAAGACCGGGTTCATCTTGACGCCGCCGTAATAACCGAGAAACTCGCCGTAAGGGCCTTCCGGCTCCACATGGCCCTCGGCACTCAGGTAACCTTCCAGGATGAACTCCGCATCCGCCGGCACCATGAGATCATTGGTGACGCATTTGACGAGCGGCAGGGCTTCATCGCGCAGCGTGGCGATAAGGCCGACCTCGTCGACCGGGATGCGCATGGTCGCAGCCACCTGATCGATGGGATGCGAACCGACCACGAAGGCGATCGGCAACGGTTTGCCCTGCCCCGCCTCGTATTCGTAGATCGCCTTGAGATCGCTCGGCGCCACGAGATCGACGCCGGCTTCATGACGACCGCGCAGCATCAGCCGGCGCATGCCGACATTGGTCAATCCCGTGCGTGCATCCTTCACCACATCGACGGCAGCGGAAATATAAAGCGAGCCGTCCATTTCATGCTGCAAATGCACCGGCAACCTGGTGAAATCGGCATCTGCGCCCAGCTTCACAACCTCCTGCACCGGCGCTTCCTCGCGGGAAACTTGCTTGAAGGTGGGCGCTTTGCTAAGCCGGCGAAGGACTTCCGCAAGAAGGTTGGGCACGGTCGTATCGAAGGCCATGGCCAGCCGCTCGCGGGTTGCGGCGACATTTCCGACCAGAGGAATGCCCTCATTGCAGACGTCGTTGAACAGCACCGCCTTGGAATTACCGTCGAGCCGGTGCGCGACATCGATAAGATCGGTCCGGCCGTCTTCCACCTCAAGCTCGCCGGCCGCTTTCAAGCGGTCCAGAAAAGTCTGCAGCGCGAAATTGCTTTCACCCGTTTTGAGACCACTCGGCATTCATTCCTCCACTAGACCATAAGCGATATTTGAAACTGATGAACTTTATTGTACTATTCTGAAGAACTAGAGGACGTCAACGTCAAAGGCTGGCAATGAGTGAATCGAAAAAGAAGGAAGCGGACGATCGCCGTGGCATCCAATCCGTGGAAGTGGGTTTTTCGCTGATCCAGGTCCTGGCCCAGGCGCCCGCCAAGATGCCTCTCAAGGCACTGGCGGCGGCCGCGGACATGATTCCCAGCAAGGCCCACCTCTACCTGGTAAGCTTCACGCGGCTCGGCCTGGTGATCCAGGACCCGGTGACGGCCCGTTACGGACTCGGCCCGGCGGCGATCCGGCTCGGCATTGCGGCGATCAACCAGCTCGACGTGGTGGAAGTCTCGCGGCGCCATCTGGAACGTTTTCTCGAAATCTACGGCATTTCGGTCAGCCTGGCGGTCTGGTCCAATCGCGGCCCGACGATCATCTACCGCGTCGACGGCCGCCTGCCGGTGCCGGCCTCCGTCCGTGTCGGCCATGTGCTGCCCGTGCTCCAGACTGCAACCGGCCGCATCTTCATGGCCTACCTGCCGGAAAAGGAGTGGAAGAGCATCGCCTCTTCCGAAGCCAGCCTTTCGCCGGACTTCCTCGAATGGACGAACAAGACCCTGACCAGCGTCCGCAGCCAGCAGATCGCGGTGACGAACGGCCAGCTTCATACCGGCTTCTTCGGTGTCTCCGCACCGATCTTCGACAATGAGAACCGCATTTGCGCCGCCGTTTCCGCCCACGGCCTCAGCGAGGCGATCGATCTCAGCCCCGAAGGGCCGATCGCCTCCGGCATCCGCGCGGCGGCCCGGGAGATCAGTGCCGAACTCGGAGCTACAGCCTTGGAAACTGCCTGACAGACGGGTGCGCATCGAGAACTCACTGAATAGAATTCACTATCGGTAAAATACCTGCCTCATGCAGGCGCAGAAGCCACGTCCACCATTGGACGTGGCTTCTTTCTTTTCACAAGATGCGGGTGGCGGACCGGAGCCACGGCACCAGATCGCCGACCACCGAGAGCGGCCAATGCACGTGCACGACGTCCTGGAACAGCACATACATGAAGATCGCATAACCGATGGAGACAGGCAGGATGAGGCTCCAGCGCTCCTTGCCGACCAGCCGCATGAAAGCGATCTGGAACGCGAAGACGGCCGGCAGCAACCCGATCATGGCGATCCCCGCCAATAGCCCGGCGCACCAGATCGCATAGGTCCGCGTCCGGCGATAAAAGCCCGGCGCATTCGTTTCGCCGCCATGGGCCATGCCGCCGTGCCCGGCGGCTTGTATCGCGCCGCCCCTGAGCTCCATGAAAAGCTGCAGCGCGCAGCAGATGGCCCCCGTCCAGCAGATGATCTGCGGAATGAGCTGCGAGCGGACCGGCCAGCTTGTGGAACCGATCAGTGCTGCCACGAAGACGAGGAGAGCCAGGATGGTGAAGAGGTTCTTCGCCTTCGGCATGCTGAACGAGACAGCCGCCCGCTCGCCCCGGTCCGCCAGCGCCGTCTTGATCGCCGACCATCCAGCATAGAGAATGCCGGCCACCGAAACGGTGAGCACAATCAGAACGAAGGGACGGAAGATCCAGCCGGTTCCGTAACGCTCGAACGAGATGAACATGTAATTCTCGATCAGCGCGCCGAGCACGAAGCCGAGAATGAGCGGCGGACGCGGCCAGCCGGAGCGCTTCATCACCCAGCCGATCACGCCGAAGACGGCGAGCGTATAGAAGTCGCCCCATTCCTGATTGCTCTGATAGGCGCCGATGAAGATGATCGACAGGATGAGCGGAATGATGATGCCTACCCGCACCATGGCAAGCTTGGCGAACTGGTTGGCGAAGAGGAAGCAGAGCGCCGTGCCGATGACGTTGGCGAGCGCGATCGTCCAGACCAGCGAATAGGTGATGTCGAGCCGCGTCGACAGCATTTCAGGTCCCGGCGTGATGTTGTGGACCAGAAACGCGCCGAGGATGAGCGCCATAGGCGGTCCACCCGGAACGCCGAAGGCGATGGTCGGCACCATGTGGCCGCCGTCCTTGGCGCTGTTGGCACTTTCGGCGGCGATGATGCCGCGTACGTCGCCGTTGCCGAAATCGGCGTTCTTCACCGTGCGCTTGGCATGCGCATAGGCGATCCAGTCGATGACCGCCGCACCGATGCCCGGCACGGAGGACAGGGAAACGCCGATGAGGCTGCTGCGGAGCAGCAGCCATTTGTTGCGGATCACTTGCCTTGCGCCTTCGATCTGCGCGAACCGCGTCGCCTTGGTGCCTTCCTGGGCGATCTGTTTGGCGCCGCTTGCAAAAAGGTCCGCAAGTTCCGGCAGTGCGAAGAGGCCGAGCGCCACAAGCACGACCTCGATGCCGTCCCAGAGATAGAGATTGCCGAAGGTCCAGCGCATGACGCCGGTATTGGCATCCATGCCGATGGTCGAAATCAGGATGCCGAGAGCCGCCGCGGCAAGACCCTTGAGCAGCATCCCGCTGCTCAGCACCGCCACGAGCGACAATCCGAGCACGCAGATGGCGAGAAGTTCGGGCGTGCCGACCGCCAGCACCAGCGGTCGCATGATCGGGATGCTGACGGCAAGGCAGATGGCGCCAATGACGCCGCCCGACATGGAGGCGAAGAAGGAGGCCCCCAGCGCCTCGCCGGCCTTGCCCTGCTTGGCCAGCGGATGACCGTCGAGAATGGTCGCCGCCGCCCCGACCGTACCCGGCACGCCGATCAAAACGGATGGAATGGAATCGGAACAGGATGTTGCCGCGAGCAGCCCGAGCATGATCGCAATGGCGGCGAACGGGTCCATGGTGAACGTGAACGGGAGGAGCAATGAAAGGCCCAGAATGCCGCCAAGCCCCGGGATGACCCCCAGGAACAGGCCGAACAGCACGCCGACCACCAGAAAGATGAACCGGGCCGGGTCGAAGACCACCAGAAGCGCGTGCCCCGCCGCGCCCAGAATGCTGAAATCCGCTGCTTCCACAACCTACCTCCCCTTGTGGCATGCGATGGGGCGGAGGCGCGGTCAGGCCGCGCCTTCGTCAATTTTGACTGATCGACGAGAAGCGGCGTCGGTTATTCGGCGCCGATCGCCTCGCGGACGATGGAGACGACCGCCGGATCGTAGTTCACGGTGTTGGCCGCCAGCTTTTCGAGGTCCTCATGCTCCACTGCATGCGGGTCGATATCCCGCTCGGCTGCGAGCTTGATGAATTCCGGATCCTTGGTGACCGCGAGCAGCGCTTCGCGCAGCGCCTTGACGCGGTCTTCCGGAACGCCGGGAGGCGCCACAAAGACGCGGCCGAGCGCATTCGAAAGCCCGTAGAACTCGAAAACGGGGCGCTTGTCCTGCGGTGCGATATCGACCAGCGTCGGCACGTTCGGCAGATCGGCCTCCGGCGTCAGACCCGATTGAACAAGAACCTTGAAGGAGCCCTCCTTCAGCCATTGCGGCTGGCTGGATTTGAGCCCGCTCCAGTTGGCGGCCATGCCGTCCACTTCGCCTCGCTCGACTGCAAGCTCGATATTGCCGGCGCCCTGGTATCCGGTCACGACACTGAACTGCGTGCCCAGAAACTTGTTCATCAGCTTCGGCACGATCGACGTATTGGAAGTGAGGCCCGTCGAACCGAGCACGGCCTTTTTATCCACGACCTGCTTCCAGTCGTTGAAGCCCGATTTGGCGCTGACGCCGACGACGATCGGCTCCTGCTGCACACTAAGCAGGAAGTTGAAATCCTTCACGTCATAAGCGACGCCATCGACCTTGAAGACCTGGTTGAGGGCAAGCGTCGGCAGCGTGATGCCGATGACCGAACCGTCCTTTGGCGCCTTCGCGTAAAGATAATTGGCCGCCGTCAGGCCGCCGGCACCGGCCATCGCCTGCACGATGATATTCGGATTACCGGGCAGATATTTCCTGAGATACGGCTCGATGGTGCGAGCCAGGATATTGTAGGGGCCGGCAGCGCCGCCGGCCGTGATCAGCGTCAGGGTGTTGCTCGAATAGAATTCCTTGACGTCTTCGGCTTCAGCGCTTCCGGTGGCCATCCCGCCCACGAGAAGCGCCGCCGCCAACGCAGCGATCTTTCTCATCAGTTTATCCTCTCTCCCAGTACCGGCTATCGCCAGGGTTGAATTCAACCCTGGCGCGGCGCCAGCTTGCCCGCCCATTTTGCTGCAACCTTCTCCCGCAGCTCCCGGCTCGCCGAGGCGACTTCCGGGAATTCGTTGCGCCATCCCCAGGGACGGCATGCATCGACGATGGCGCGGCTGTTCTGCCAGGGAGGCTCGCGCAGCATCGGATCGAGCGGCGTGCTCCAGGCGCGCTTGATGAATTCGATTTCCTCGGCCGGCTCGCAGCGCGTCGCCATAGCCCAGATCACGTCGGCAAGGTTGGTGGGATCGATATCGTCGTCGACCACCACGACCCAGCGGCCGGCATAATTGCCCGAATGGCAATTGGTGGCGAGGAAACCCGCCCGCGCCGCATGGCCGGCATGCATCTGCTTGATCGACACGACCACGAACATGCGGATCGCACCCGCCTCATGGCACCAGACGCCCTGCACGCCGGGCAGGCCGGCATTTTCGATCTCCTCCCAGATCATCGCCGACTGGACGATGCATTTGGCGAACGAGACGTCGGTTGGCGGCCGCATCGGCGAAGCCATGGTCAGGATCGGATTGTTGCGATGATAGACGCGGCGGATGCGGGTTTCCGGCAGATCATGAGAGCCGCTGGCATAATAGCCGGTGAACTCGCCGAAAGGCCCCTCCTTGTGATTGGTGTTCGGAACGATCTCACCTTCCAGCACCACTTCCGCATGGGACGGGATCGGCAGGCCGTGCAGCTCGCTCGGGATGACCTCGAACGGACGGCCGCGCTGGCCGCCCGCATAGGCGAACTCGCTGACGCCCATCTTGATCTCGTGGCTCGCCGACAGGAAGAGCAGCGGATCGAGACCGCAGCAGATGAGGACCGGGCACGGCTCGCCACGGGCGAAATATTTCTCCTGGATCATCCGGCCATGCTTGCTGGGCGACATCCAGATGCCGACGGTATTCTTGTCGTGCACCTGGACGCGATAGGTGCCGCCGTTGACCCAGCCATTGTCCGGGTCCTTCATGATGACCATGTCGTAGGTGCCGATATACCGGCCGCCGTCCTTTTCATGGATGAAAGGTACCGGGAACTTGAAGATGTCGACGTCGTCGTCGCGATCGATGTTTTCGAGGATCGGGCCGGTGCTCACCTCGACGGGCGGCATGAGCTTGAACTCCGTCTTCATGCGCTCGCGATAGGATTTGACGAGTTCCATCTGGCTGTCGGTCGACGGAAGACCGAGCGTATAGGCAAGCCGCCGCGTCGAATTGTGAATGCCGGAAACGATGCGCATGCCGGGGACATAGCCGGGGAAATTGTCGAAGAGGACGGCGGGTGCGTTTCCGGCCGCCGAATGCGCGACGATCTCGGCGATCACACCGGCCTCCAGATCCCAGTCGGCGCCGTCGATATGCACCAACTGACCGCTGGCTTCGGCATGATCGATGATGTCGCGAAGGCTCTCGTGGCGCCGAGCCTCTTCCGCGCGGACGTTATACGGCTGGTTCATTAAACTCCCTCCCCGAGTTCGATGACGTATGTATTGAATTCAGCAATAGCCAATCGATTGACGGAAGACAATAGATTTTTAGAATTGGATTCAGCAATGGCCTAAAATCTCTATATAGCACCCGTCTTCCCAGCCCGCTTCATGGGGTATCTTTTATGAGTTTATGCGCAGAGAATCGCAGCCGCCCTGACATGCAGGACAAATTCACCAAAGATCTCGACACAGTGGAAGAGAGATTGCCTTAATCAAATTTGATTATACAATCACCAATCAGTCACCTGGAAAGGCGACACTGAGGGAGCCGCTCAGGCGGCACGATTCATTCGGGAGGATTTTGATGAAGAGTATCGCTCGCAGAACCATGCTTGCCGCGACAGTCGCGCTCGGCACCGCCATGGGCCTTGCGCCGGCCATGGCGCAGGAGGCCGACTACCCGAAGCAGACTATCAGCTTCATATGTGCATTTCAGGCTGGCAGCGGCGCGGATATCGTCGTGCGCTATTTTGCCGACCAGTTCGCCAAGCTGACCGGTGCGACGGTCATCGTCGAGAACAAGCCGGGCGCCGGCGGCAACATTGCCGGCCAGTATGTCGTCCGCGCCAAGCCGGACGGCTACACGATCTTCTTCCATACCGGCAGTTCGCTCGCCGGCAACATGCACATGTTCAAGAACCCGCCCTTCGACGCGGACAAGGATCTCGCGGTCGTTTCGACGATCAACAAGCAGCCCTTCATGATCAACGTGCCGGTATCGAGCCCGATCCAGAACATGAAGGAACTCACCGAATTCCTGAAGAAGGAAGGCTCGAACGCCAGCTACGCCGTCAACAACACCTCCGGCAAGGTTCTTGGCGCGACCTACATCAACATGGCCGGTCTTGAGACGGTGGAAGTCGCCTACAAGAGCAGCGCCGACTCGATGAACGACATCATGAGCGGCGCCGTGGCCTTCGCCTCGCAGGACCCGATCTTCTCGCTCGGCCAGTATCGCGAAAAGCGCTATCGCATTCTGGCGGTCAGCTCCGCCGAACGCCTGCCGGCAGCGCCCGACGTGCCGACGATGACGGAATCCGGCTTTCCCATGGACCAGGCCGGCTGGTTCGCGACCATGGTACCGGCCGCCACGCCGAAGCCGATCGTCAACAAGCTGAACGGCTGGTTCAACGAACTCCTGAAGCGTGATGACGTGAGGAAATTCGTGGAAGAACAGGGCGGCGCCGTCTATATCAGCACGCCGGAGGAAGGCCAGGCTTTCCTCAAGAAAGAAATTGCCGCCTGGGCCGATCTCGTGAAGGTGGCGAATATTCCGCAGCAGTGACGGCAAAGACGAAGCCTGGGGGCGATCCTCAGGCTTCGCACACATGTGCACTACAATATTGCGTATTCCATGACGCCTACATGACTCGGCGCCATGCCCGAAAAGAAGCCGATGCGCTTGAGGCATTGATTGCTGGAACCGCAACGAACGCAGACCGTGGAAATGCCCCCCGCCCGCAGGGCCGTTTAGGTTGGCCGGCTTCCATAGTAGAGCCCGAGGGGTTCATTTCGCCGGGGGGATCGGGATCACGTAGGGGGCCTCTTCCCTGCGAAACTGCGCATGGCAACTGTCGCACGCGGCCTGCAGCTGCGTGACCCGTTGCCGAAACTCTTCGATGTTGCTCGACGTTGTCACGGCAAAAGCCGTAGCAGCCGCATCTTTCCCTTCTGCGTAGAAATCATCGAAGTTCTCCCAGAGAAAGGGAAGTGCGAGCGATACCTGCGCCGGGTTCTCGGCATCGGCTTGCTTGGACCATATGTTGCTATCGGCCGGAAAGAGATGCGGGAAAACACCCAGCATGGTGGCGATGTTGTCCGCGTGCTCGCCCGCTTCCGCAGGCTCCAGATCAGTTCCCGGCTGAGCCATCGCATTGAGTTCGTCCATGTTTCTGCCGATTGCGGACATCATCACGCGCCGCGCCGTTATGACATCGATCGCGCGACTGTTGTCATCCGAGGCCTCGACAACGCGACCGCACACCGCAAAGAGAGCGATCGATATGGCAGAGGCCGTTCCACATGCCGCGAGAACTCTTTTCATCTTCCACTCTCCTTCATGAAGCCGGTTGCGGCTGTTCGTCCGTGAGCTTTCAAAACGGCAGTTTGGTGAAACCTATCCAGCGCCCAAGCCCGACAATGGATATCCAGAAGATGAGCGAGAGGCCGCCGCAGCACCGGGCTGCGATCGGAGTGCGGGGCTGCCGGTCCCATCGCTGAATGTCCCTGACGACAATTGTCTCGAAGACCAGCATATTGATTCCCGCCAGAAGCAGCAGGATCAGCTTTATGCGGAAGGGCCCATTGTAATAGTATGTCGTCGGCGCCGAGAGTATCATCAGCACACCGCTGATTGCCGCCATGACGAACGCCCCCCACGTCCAGGGAAGAGCATCCTTCATCACTGCCGTTATGGCGCTGGACTTCGATGCGACGCCCACAAGTCTCAAATCAACGGTGGCGATCGTCCCGAAGACCAGGGCTATGGCAATGACGTGAACCGTTTCCACCGCCTGGAACCCCCAGGACGAGGTTTGGAGCCACAGGCTCAGAGAGGTTTCACCAAGCCAATCAAGCATCATTTGGATATTCATTGCCGTGCTCCGAGCATGTTTGGTGAGCCGTCACAGCGAGAGCTGCGAGTACGCGATCCAGCGCCCGGCAACTACAACGGCACACCAGACGGCGAATACGATGATCGCGGAAGCCTTGATCAGACCGCGGGCCTTCCTGGAGTCCTCCCAAAATGCGGCATGGCGCTGCAGCGAAAGGTGAAAAGCGGCGGTCGAGGCGGCTGCGACTGCGAGCAGCCCCATCTTTATCCAAAAGACCGTGACGCCGAGTTCGCGGACGGGTTCGCCGACGATAAGGACGAATCCGCTCAACAAAAGGACAATGAGACTGGTCCATATCCAGGGAGCGAAGCGGCGCGACGTTTCCAGCAGCGTATGGGCACTGCCGGCAAGACCGAGAATTTTAAGATCAATCATCCCGACCGACGACAACACCATTGCGATGGCCAGGATGTGGATGGTCTGCATCAATGGAATGATCCAGAGCTGCTCCTGGATCGTCATGCTCGCATTTGTTCCTGCGAGCCATTCCGAGAAATGCATCATGCGGGCCTCCATGTTGCATGACGCACTCATGAAGAAAGCCGCTGCCTTAACCAATATGAGTGCGATGATTGCTCCCTCTCGTCTATGAAAGACGGAGTGGCGGCACCTGCATGTTTCGCGCGCAGGACCTGTATGAAACGATCATCGGACGATGCTTTTTGCAGATCGTCAGAGCCGTTTTGTGCAGTCATACAGCACGAACATGCAGGCAAATGCAGCACATTCCCCTCAAGGATCGTATCTGCCGACGGTACCCGCAGCACTGGAGTGCGGCGGTCCGAGCATCAGATTTGAGGGCGAACCGAACGCACTCCCTCAAGCCGGATTCAAGGTAGAGCGGAAGCAGGCCAGGACATGGCTGAGCTTCAAAGACTGGAGGAGAGGAAAGATGCAGAGAGCCTGTGCGATTACCGGTGCTGCGCTGTTGTTGTCGGCGATGATCGGCAATTATGTAAATGCCGCGGAAGTCAAGGGCATGACCTGGCTTGCGCAGGAGACATCGACGTGGACTGAGACAAAGGCGAAGCTGCAATCTCTTGGCGAGCAATTCCCCACATCGGAGGCGCTTTTCGAACATCTCAGGAAGGAGGCCAGCGACGGAACCTCCCTTGATCCGGCAGCACTTCCAGATTGGCGTGGCGTCTGGACCCGCACGAAGGGCGGACTGTCCTTTGACCCTGACCTGAAGGCCAGTGACGGGGCGACGAGCGCCACACTGACAAAGGCCGGGCAGGAAGCTGTCGACAAGAAAATTCACACGTTGACTGTGAAGGGCGGCGAATATGACCGCATCAGTGCCTGCAGTCCCCCCGGAACGCCGAGATGGATCACCGAGCCCTTCCTGAAAGAATTCGTCGTCACGCCCGACCAGACCTGGTTGATGAATGAGATGGTCAACGACGTCCGTCGCATCTACACCGACGGTCGGGCCCATAGCGCAGCTGAAGACTCCTATCCTTCATGGAACGGCGATTCCATTGGTTTCTGGGACGGAGACATCCTCACGATTCATACCAAGTACCTGCGCGAAGGCGACTACCAGCGGGGCCTCCAGCCGGACTACAGCGATCAAGTCGAACTCGTCGAGCGTTGGCATAAGGTTAACGACATGACAATCGAAGCCGACACATGGGCGTTCGATCCCGTCAATTTGGCCAAACCCTGGTACACCCGGCAGAGCTGGACGAAGATTGAAGATCCCGATCATGTCCTTCGGTTGCGTTACTGGGATTGCGGTGAAAACCAGAACAACCAAGTGATCAAGACCGAGGAAGGAACCAGCCAGTTCTCGGACTTCAATTTCGTCGACGACGATGCGGCGGTGAGCAGCGACCCGAATGTGAAGCGTGCCGCGGGCGACAAGGCAAAACCTGCCAATCAGTAATCCCAGAAGGAGGAGAAGTTTAATGATTCCGAACTTGAAGTCGACTGTGACCAAGACACTGCTGGCGCTCGGCGGCGTCTCCGTAGCGACTACGATAGCGTCGGCGCATCATTCCGGAGCGATGTTCGACGACCAGAAGGAAGTAACGATGGAGGGTGTCGTCAAGGAGTTCCAGTACACGAACCCCCATTCCTGGCTCCTGGTGGACGTGACGCAGCCCGACGGTTCGACAACGACATGGGGCTTCGAGGCCGAGGGACCAAGCACGCTTCTGCGCGCGGGCATTCGCAAGTCCGATCTGCTCCCCGGCACCAAGATCACCATTACCGGTCACCCGATGCGTGACGGTCGTTCGGCCGGTTCCTGGGTGAAGGCCACCCGCGGTGACGGCAAGCAGATGAATCCGAAGCCCATGGGCAACTTTGCCCTGCCTAAGCAATAACGGCCGTCAACATCGCGGACGTTCATCCGAGGCGTGGACTCTGCGATCGGGAGGAGATCAATGGTGAAGAGATATGCATTTGACCGGGAAGCTTCCGGTATCGGCAGACGCGCCTTGTTGAAAAGCAGCGCGCTCCTGGCCGGGCTCGCACTTACCGGCATCCGGACGGTGTCGGCTGCTACCGAGACGGTGACCGTGGAAACGAAGAACGGGCCGCTGATTGGCGCAAAAGGCCCCAATGTCATTTCCTTCAAAGGGGTGCCTTATGGTGCCGACACAGGCGGAGAGGGTCGCTTCCAGCCGCCAAGACCCGCCGCCCCCTGGAAAGAGCCTCGTCGCGCATTCGACGTCGGCTCGCAATTTCCCCAGCCACCCTATCCCAAGGCCTTCATTCCGGAGGAGGGTGACGATCTCGACACCAGCCCCATGAGCGAGGACAGTCTCTTCCTCAATGTCTGGACGCCGGAGTTGGGGGAAGCCCGCCGACCCGTCATGGTCTGGCTTCACGGCGGCGGCTTCGCCACTGGATCCGGCGGCAGCTTCCGCTACGACGGGTCCAACCTCGCCGCCAAGCACGGGGTCGTTTTAGTTACCCTTAACCATCGTCTCAATGTCTTCGGCTACCTCGATCTTTCTGGCATCGGAGGCAAAGCCTACGCCGAATCGGGCAATGCCGGGATGCTGGATATCGTCCAGGCGCTCGAATGGGTCCGTGACAACATCGCGGCGTTCGGCGGCGATCCCACGAATGTAACGATCTTCGGACAATCCGGTGGTGGCGGAAAAGTTATGACGCTCATGGCAATGCCTGCCGCCAAAGGGCTTTTTCACCGTGCCATCGCCATGAGCGGCACTGCAATCAAGTCCATATCCAAAGAGCAGGCGCAGGGGAACGCACAGGCGCTCCTCAAGAAGCTTGAGATCGGCGTCGACAACCTCGATGCATTGCAGAAAGTCCCTGCCGAGAAAATCCTTGAGGCAATGGCGGGCAACTTCGCTCCCGTCGTTGATGGCAAGGTGTTGCCGCGCGATCCCTTTGATCCGGATGCTTCACCGATATCGTCCGATGTCCCGCTGATCACCGGCTGGACGCTCACGGAGCGTACTTTTTTCGAGGGACCGTTAAGCGAGATCGACGATGCCGAACTCGTGTCCAGAGTGATGAAGACCGCCAAGTCGGACGAGGCCGTAGCGAAAGAGTTGGTCGCCACCTACCGAACGAACTGGCCGAAGCAGCCAAACCGTCGCATCTACCAGATCATCGCGGCCGACATCGGCAACGGGAGCAATGCGATCACCGTCGCCGGACGCAAGAGCGAGCAGCGCACTGCGCCGGTCTATGTCTATCATTTCGAGAAGGAAACGCCGGTACGCGATCTCGGCGCCCCGCACACGATCGACATCGCCTATGTTTTCGACAATCTGGAATTGTCCAAGCGGATCAACGGAAAGCCAACGCCTGAGATGCAACGCTTGGCCGATATGATGAGCGGTGCCTGGACGTCCTTTGCAAAGGGCGGGGTACCTCGGGCGGACGGACTGCCCGATTGGGCGGCCTATACTTCCGCAAACCCGAGCATCATGGTTTTCAGCGACACTCCGGAACTGATGACGAACCCTGCAAGATATGCCGCGGCAGCTCCCCCAAAGAATGGGTAGCTCTGACATCTGCTCGAATGTTCGAAGGGCAGTTCCCCTGGACACTGCCCTTTTTGCTATCTATCGATCCGGCTCTCCGATGAGGCATGTCCGGCCCGACATCGCATCGCTATACAACCAACGTCAATTCCTGAAGTGCCGTCCTTCTATGCGCGTGCCCGATCAACCACACGCCAGTCGTCGATAGGAGGCAGGCGTGACATCCCAATATTTTCGGAAGAGCCGGGTCAGATGTTCCTGATTGGCAAAACCCGAGCTGAATGCAATCTCGGCGACAGAAGTATTTGTTTCCTTGAGCAGCCGCTTTGCCTGCTCCAGGCGCAGCTGGATCAGAAATTGGTGTGGCGGCAGACCGATACTGGCGCGAAACTGGCGAGCAAAATGGCTGCCGCTCAAGCCCACGGCCTGAGCGATATCGTCTATGCCGATCGAACGATCCAGGTTCGCATGCATGAATTCGACCGCGGCGGCAAACCGATTGCGCGTGAGATTTCCGGAGTTTACAGCCTCCAGTCTGGCTGATGCGATCGAGGAGTGGCTGCGGATCAAATGCGAGGCGATTGTGCGCGCCAGCAGATCGACGGAACAGGTTGCCGATGGATCGGCGTCGGACAGCAACTCACGAATACCGAGCGCCAGATGCTCGAGGAAATCGTCTCTTTCGCCGAAGCGATTACAGAATTCGATCTTGCCGATCTCTTTTTCGTAAAGATCGTTGGCGACTTCCTCCATCACGGAATCGCGAACGTACAGATGAAGGGTCTCATGGGGGTTGTTGACGCGTACACCGAAATCCTGTCCCGCCGGGATCAACGACATGCTGCCCGAGGTGACGATTTTTTTCTCCTTCTTCGCTCCAACCATGCTGTCGATGATCACGCCGCCCTGCAGGTGCAAGACAATAAAAGAATGATCGACGGGATCGAAAAAGGCTTCGAATGGCAGCTCACGCTGCCAGGATGCGTAAAGGGAGGACCACCCCTGCTGATCGCTCGAGCCGATAACCCGGTGATAAGGGCTGCGCGTAATTCCATGGGTGTCATTCAGGCCAAAATTGTCAGGCGTTCCTTCAGTCATCTCCCCTCCTCTCACCGATCACTGCAAGCCTCTCGACGCATCAGGAGAGCACCCCGAGGAGGCCAGCTGCCGATGCAGCTTCGCCCTCCGGCTGTCTCTCCGCGTACTGCCCTGTTCAATCCTCCTCCGACGAACGGAGCTGCGGCTAAGGAATCGATCAATCTGGAACATTGCCATTGCGGCGCACAGTGCGCCGCAATGGCGCCCGCGGCTTATGCTTTGGCTGCCAAGACGAAGTCGTGCTCGACCTCCCAAAAATCGCGGTCGAACTCATATCGGCGAGCTCTTGCAGGGTCACTGACCCGCTTGAACTGCGCCAATAAACTCTCTTTGACGCCGAAGACCGCGTCGGAATTTATGTAAGGATCATCCGGATCGAAGATGTGTGTCACCAGCGTCTCGAAGCCGTCGGCCTTAATGATGTAGTGCAGGTGCGCCGGACGGTAGGGAAGCCGGCCTAGCGCCTTGAGCAACTGCCCGACCGGCCCGTCGTCCGGGATTGGATAATATTTTGGCTTAACCGCCCGAAACCAGTACCGCCCATCCTCACCGGTGCGGAATATGCCGCGCAGGTTGAAATCCGGCTGGATTCCCTTCTGCTGAACATCATAGAAACCCTCGTCATTTGCCTGCCAGACGTCGAGCACTGCATGGGTAATCGGCTTGCCGTCGGTGTCGAGAATGCGGCCGGAAATGACCATCGGCTCGCCCTTCTGGTCGAGGCATATATTGGCCCCCATCGGGAGTTCCGGTGCGTCGGCAAGATGGAAGGGCCCGAGAACCGTGCTTTCAGAGGCGCCCGAGGGTTTGCGGTTATTGATCGCATCGACAAGCATCGAAACGCCGAGCACGTCCGAAAGCAGGATGAATTCCTGCCGCCAGTCCGTGCAGGTGTGGCCCGTGCGCGTGAGGAAAAGGATGGCCTCCATCCATTCTTCCTGTGTCGGCTCCAGCTCCTTCACCGCCTCGTGCAGCTTGCGGGTAATGACTTCCATCACCTGCTTCAGCCGCTCGCTCTCGGCATTGGCATTGCGGCTTGTGACGACCTCGACGGAATTTTCCTCGGTAAAATAACCCTTTTCTTGCGGTTCCATATTCGCCTCACCGGTCTAGGATTGTTGTCAGAACGCGACGCAATTCAGCCTCGGGGTCGGCGACGGCCACCTCAGCGCGCCATGCCACATGGTGGTCCGGACGGACCAGCAGCATGCCTGAATCACGGATCTCGCGGGCGCGGGCCCAATCTCCGGAAAAATCCTGCCAGGTTTGGCGCGGTCCGATCTTGTGGGACACGACTGGCAGACCAAGTTCCTTCGAGAGGGTTCTTGCGGCAGCGATCCAGTCGTCTCCACCAATACCGGTCAGAATGGTAAAGACGCCATGGCCCGTGAGATCAAGGCTCGATACCTTTTCTCCATGGGCGCCAAACAACCAGACGTGCGGCAGACGCGCACCCGGCCAGGTGGTCGGCTGGTAATGCAGCTCCGCATCCTTGCCGTAGGCGGGTTCCGGCTGTCCGTCCTTGACGACGGCGTTCGAGGCATAGCGATGGTTCATCTCCACGCCATGCGCATCGAACTCGTAGATCTTATGAGCGATGGCGTCGCGGATAGCGGTGCGCTGGCGTTCCGCTTCAGAGGTATCGTCGCAACGCGCGTCCATGTTCTGCTGCATCTTCACCGGATCGACGGAATCGAGCAGGCCGAGCGCCTTGAAGATCGGGCCGAACTCCTCGATCGACTTGTTCGCCCGGGTGACGATCTGCTTTGCGACCGGCGCGCGTTCGGCCTGGTAGCTGTCGAGAAGGCCCATACCGGCCTGCTCCTTGATCACCATGGCAAGCTTCCACGCCAGATTGAACCCGTCCTGGATCGAGGTATTGGAACCGAGGCCGTTCGACGGCGGGTGGCGATGCGTCGCATCGCCCATACAGAAGACACGGCCCTTCGACATGGTGGTCGCGTACATATTATTGACCGTCCAGGTGGAGACCGACTTGATCTTGGGCTCGAGTTCAGGAACGCCGACCAGTTCGCGCACGACTTTGGTGGCGAATGCATCATCGACCTGGGGAGCCGGCTGGTTGATGTCATACCCCCAGACGATCAGCCACTCATTCCAGGGCCGCACCATGCGTACGAGACCCATGCCAATGCCGCCGACGTCCGCGCCCGGCTGCAGCACCCAGTAGAGCACCGAAGGCCGATGTGCGACGTAGCTCGACAGGTCGGCCTCGAAGAGGATATTCATCGAGCCGGCGACGCCCATCTTACCCTCGAAGGTCAAGCCTGCATGCTCGGCGACCTTGGAGTTGCCGCCATCTGCGCCGATCAGGAACTTGGAGCGGATGATCAATTCCTTGCCCGTCAGACGATCGATGCAGGTGGTCGTCACCCCCTCGGCATCCTGGACATGGCTTTTGTATTCGGTCGACATGCGTGGCTGCGCGCCACGCGAGCAGGCCGTCTTGAAAAGCAGCGGCTCCATATAGGTTTGCGGCAGGTCGTTCATCCGGCTGGGGGATGAGAGAATATGTTCGGCGCGCGAAAGCGGATGATTGCCCCAGCTTTGCATACGGCCGATCTCTTCACCGGCAACCGCCGTACAGAATACGTTCTGCCCCATCAGGTCCTGCTCGGTCGCAAAGAGATATCCCTCCTCCTCCACATCGCGGCCGAGATCGCGCAGAACCTCCATCGTGCGCTGATTGGTGATGTGCGCCCGCGGCGTGTTCGCCAGCCAGCGGTAACGGTTGACCACGACGGGCTCGAGACCATAGGTCGCGAGCAGTGCCGCGGTGGCCGAACCGGCCGGCCCCGTGCCGATAATCAAGACGTCGGTGGTAATGTCAGCCATTCGGCCCTCCCTTTTCATCCTGTCGAATGGCCCCACCCCTCAGTCGGCGGCGGACCGGAAAGAGTTCCCAACCGGTGCGATGGGATATCAGCCCCCAGAGCCCGCTGGGGGCGAAGAGCATGGTAACGATCGCAAGCGCCCCAAGCGCCAGAAGGTACCAGGAGCCGTAGCTCGAAAAGACATTCTGCAGCACGAAGAAGACAAGCACGCCAAGGATCGGTCCTTCGATGGTGCCGATGCCACCGATGACGACGATGAAGATGACATAGGCCGTCCAGTCGGTGAGCGAGAAAGCTGCATCAGGCGAGATTCGGCCTTTCTGAAGGTAGATGAGCGCCCCCACGATGCCAGTGACGAAGGCAGTCAGCAGATAGATCAAGGTCTTCAGCCGGCGGGCATCGACGCCGAGCGCGCGGGCAGCCGTCTCGTTGTCCCGGATGGCTGCAAGCCCCAGGCCTTGCTTGCTTCGCAGGAGCTTGTAGACGAAGCCTATCGTCGCTGCCGCAAGGACCAGCGCCAGCCAGTATGCCAGCGCATCCGCGGCTGCCGATGAGCGCATGCCGAGCCAGTCCTCGATCGTCGAGATGCCGAACATCTCACGCGTTGCCTCGCGCGGCAGCGATGTGCCGGTTCCGCCACCGAGTGCCTTCCATTGGGCGAGAAGCAGTCGCCCGACCTCGGCAATGACCCAGGTTCCGATTGCGAAATAGGGGCCATAGAGGCGGAAAGCGAAGAAGGTGGTAGGTATGGCCACCAGCATCGCAAATAGCCCGGCGAGCGGTATCGCGACGATCGGGTCCACCCCTGCGAGGATGACGAAGCCAAACAGCGCATAGGCACCGCAGCCGACAAACAACTGCTGTCCCACCGAAATCAGTCCCGCGTAGCCGGCGAGAAGGTTCCAGCTCTGGGCAAGGGTGAGCATGGTCAGGATGAAAAAAAGATCCTGCACGACGCCACGGGACACGAGAAGGGGAGCGGCGGCAAGCACGGCAATCACGCCGAGGGAAAGCACGGCGAAGATACGGGAAAGCCGCGTATGCGTCTCGATTCTCCAGCCTGCGGTTCCATCGATCTCGGTCGTCATGGTTTCGAAATCCGTGGTCATGGCATGCCTCAATCCAAAGCGCGCGGGAAAAGGCCGCGGGGCCGAAAGAGAAGGACCAGCAGGAAAGCTATGTGCCCGGCAAGAATTTGCCATTCGGGATTGATTGCCGCGCCGACCGTCTGAGCGATACCCAGGATAACGCCGCCGGCCAGTGTTCCCCACAGCGAACCGAGGCCACCGATAATCACCGCTTCGAAAGCATAGATCAGACGCGCAGGTCCTGCGGTCGGGTCGAAATTTGCCCTTATGCCGAGATAGAGGGCGGCAATTGTCACGACCATCATCGCAAGCCCCGTGGCGATGGCGAAGATGGAGTTCGGCCGAATACCCATCAGGCTTGCGGTTATCACGTCGTCCGAGGTAGCGCGAAAGGCCCGGCCGAGTGCCGTGCGATAGATGAGATAATTCAGAGCGACGATCACGAACACGGCCGAGCCGAAGGTGACGAGTGGCATCAGGCCGACATTGATGCCTCCCATCTGCACCGAAGCCGTCTCCAGCGCTCCCACCGATATTCGCCTACTGTCCGCGGTGAAGGCCTCCAGAAGACCATTCTGGATCACGATCGACAGACCGAACGTCACGAGCAATGGTGGCAATACATCCTTGCCGAGGGTGCGATTGAGAAGGTGATACTGCATAAGCCAGCCAAGCCCGAACATGAGCGGCGCCGCAAGCAGCGCAGCCAGGAACGGATCAAGTCCGAGGGAGGAGACGATAAGCAGGATCAAGAACGCTGCCAGGACGATAAGATCGCCATGGGCAAGATTGACCAGACGCATGATGCCAAAAACGAGACTGAGTCCGGCGGCAAACAGCGCATAAAGCCCGCCGAGCAATATCCCCTGGAGAAGCGTATCAAACCAGTTCATGAGTCTCCGCTCCGAAATAAGCTGCATGGATGTCGGCGCGATCAAGCTCCGCCGGGCGGCCTGTCAGGGTGATGCGGCCCTCCATCATGCAATAGATACGGTCGGCGACCTTCAAGGCCTGGGCGATATCCTGCTCAACAATGATGAGCGCCGCACCCGATGCGCGGATCCTGGAAAAGGCAGCATAGATGTCCTTGATGACCACCGGGGCCAGGCCGAGGCTCAGCTCGTCGCAGAGCAAGATTTCCGGATTCGACATCAAGGCCCGTCCGATCGCCACCATCTGCTGCTGGCCGCCCGAAAGGGCAGTCGCCGGATTGCGGCGCCGCTCTTTCAATATCGGGAACAGCGAATAGATGCTTTCGAGCGTCCAGGGCCCGGCCTCCCGGCGGCCATAATTGCCGATCTGCAAATTTTCCTCGACTGTCAGCGACGGAAAGAGCTTGCGCCCCTCCGGCACCAGTGCAATCCCGCGGCGTACGATATCGGGCGCGCCAAGCGCGCCGACAGGCTCGCCGTGATGCAGGATCATCTCCGGCCGGTTGGCGATCACGCCGGCGATGGAGCGCATGAGGGTCGACTTTCCGGCCCCGTTGGCGCCGATCACAGCGATGGTCTCGCCAGCATCGAGCCGGATGTCGACACCGAATATGGCCTGAAAGTCACCGTAAAAGGCCGTGAGACCGCAGGTTTCGATAAGGCTCGCCATCAGACCTCCATGCCGAGGTAAATTTCGCGCACCTCGCTTGACGCCATGATCGTCTCCGGGGCGCCGATGCCGATGACGCGACCGAAATTGAGCACCAGTATCCGCTCGGCCACGGCGGTCAGGGCGTGCAGCACATGCTCGATCCAGATGATCGCGATCCCCCGCTGATGAACCCGCTTGATCGTAGCCACCAACTGGCGGCATTCGCCTTCCGTCAGGCCACCAGCGATTTCGTCGAGAAGCAGAAGCTTGGGCTGGGTGGCAAGCGCACGGGCAAGCTCCAGCCGCTTGCGCCCCAGGAGACTGAGTGATGCCGCCGGCACGTTTGCCTTGGCGACCAGTCCGGTCTCGACCAGGATATCGGCACAGAGACCGGCGATTTCGTTCTCCGTCGCCTGTGTGCCGAAAGCCCCGGCAACCAGCAGGTTTTCATAGACGGTCAGGCGCTCGAAAGGCTGGGGAATCTGAAAAGTTCGGCCCATGCCGGCAAGGCAGCGCTGCATCGGCGGCGTATGGGTGACGTCAAGGCCGTTGAAGCCGATCGCCCCCTTGGCAACGGAAAGATTGCCGTTGATCAGATTGAAGAGGGTGGATTTGCCCGCTCCATTCGGCCCGATGACGCCCAGCGCCTCACCCGGCTCCACTGAAAAGCTGATGTCTTCGGCAACGACGAGCGCACCGAAGGATTTCGAGACACCGTTGAGCTCCAGGATGGGCATCGGCCATTCTCCGTTAAGGCCGGCCCGACACTGGTGCCGGGCGGCCTTTATCTCATGCCAGAGCTTCGAGCTTGCCGCCGAGGGGTACATTCGGTGCAAGCCCGTTTTCGACAACGACGAGATCGTAGCCGCCACCGGATTTCAGCCGCCATTGGCCGCCGACCAGCGGCGTCTTGGCGATATTTTTCTGGGCAAAGGGCGGAAGTTGCTCATTTCCCCATGCGATCGGGCCGACGAGCGTATCGAGTTTCGTCTCGCCGATCGCTTTTGCCACCGCGTCACCATCGCCGACATCCTCGGCGCGCTTCATGACATCGACGGCGACCTCGAATAGAGCATGCGCAAAGCCGATCGGCTGCGTCCAGGGACGGCCGGTCGCCTTGGTGAAGGCGTCGGCGACGACTGCCGCCGTCTCGCCCGTCAGCGACGATTTGAATGGGTGGCTTGGCGTCCACCAGACTTCCGTCGACAGATTATGACCGGCGTCGCCCAGCGCTTCGACAGTCTGCGGGAAGAGAAGAGCCTTGCCGATCGAGGCAATCTTCGGCTTCAGGCCCTGCTGCTTGGCCTGGTTCCAGAATGTGGTGAGGTCCGGCGGGATCATCACCCCGGTCAGGATATCCGTGCCAGCCTGTTTGAAGGCATTGATCTGCGCCGAGAAATCGTCCGTCAGATCCTGGTAGCGGCCGGTATCCGTCAGACCGTAGCCGAGCTTTTCAAGAGCCGGCGGAAAGCCCACGGTCTTGTCGCCCCAGGCGTTGCCATCACCGTCGTTGGGGAAAAGCCCGCCGATCTTCTTGTTGGTCTCGATCTGACCCCACATGCCGGTAAAGACGGCAATGACGTCCTCAAGCCCCCAGAAGAAATGGTAGGCATAGTCGAACGGCTTCCACGAGGCCGGATCGCCGGGATTGCCCTGCTGGCCGAGGAACCACGGCTGCCAGGGTGCGACGGTGGAAATACAAGGCATTTCCTCGCCTTCGCAGGTCGTCGAGACCGGATTGGTCGTCTCCGGCGTCGAGGAAACCAACATCAGATTGATCTCATCGTCGACGATCAGCTCCTTTGCCACTTCCGCTGCACGGTTGGGGTTGGACTGGCTGTCCTTGACCACGACCTCGTAGTTGAGGCCGAGCTTCCTCGTCGTTGCGAGGAAGGCGTCAATGACGAACTTGTCGGCCTCGCCAAAGCCCGCAAGCGGGCCGGTCTGCGGGCTGACATAACCGAGCTTGACCGCCACATCCTGGGCAATTGCCGGCGCGGCGAGACCGGATGTGGCAAGCGCTGCCCCACCGGCTGCCGTTGTTTTCAGAAAATCGCGTCTTGTAAACATGCTTCCTCCCATTGTCCTCTCTCCTCCCAAAGAGTGTCGGCCGGCGTGCAGGGTATCAATCTGCCGGGCGCCGGCCCTCCCAAGCGTCCTGCAAAAGCGTCCTGATCGAACCCAGGTCGATGGGCCGCGGATTCCAATAGGGTTTCTCGATCGCCAGTGACGCCGCGCGATCGAGATCGGCCTCCGTCAGCCCGAGGTCCCGAAGCGATTGCGGCGCACCGATCGCCTTGGCGAAATCCCAGAGCCCGCCACCGATCGAGCCGCCGAGAATTTCAGCCGCCCCTGAAAGCTCCGAGGCTGCCGACGCCGCATTAAAAGCAGCCGTGTGCGGCAGCATGATCGCATGTGTTTCGGCATGCGGCGTATCGAAGGAACCGCCGAGCGTGTGACAAATCTTGTGATGCAGCGCCATGCCGACCGTGCCGAGTACGGTGCCGCAGAGCCAGGCACCATAAAGCGCGTCGCCGCGGGCTTCCGCGTTGCCTGGCGACTTCACGATTTCCGGCAGGCTTCGCGCAAAGGCTCGCAAGCCCTCCAACGCCATTAAGGTCGAGACTGGGTTGCGATCCTGCGCATAAAGACCTTCAACGGCATGCGCCATGGCATTGAGCCCGCTCGTCACGCTGATGGCAACCGGCAACCCATAGGTCAGCGAAGGATCATAGATCACGATCTCCGGCAGGATCTTCGCGTCCCGCACGGTTGTTTTCCGGCCATCCTCGGTCTGGCCGAGAATGGGCGTAACTTCCGAGCCCGCATAGGTAGTCGGCACGACGATCTGAAAGATATCGGTCCGATAGGCAATTGCCTTCCCAAGCCCGGTTGTCGATCCTCCACCAAGTGAAACGACACAATCCGCCCCGGTTTCATCCACCACTTTCAAGGCGGCCTCGGTCACATCGATGGGCGTGTGCATGACGGCGCCAGAGTAGACGCCGCAGGCCAGGTGATCCATCTCATGAGCCAATGCCTCGGCGTCAGCTTTCTGATACGGTGTCGACAGCACCAGCGCATGCTTGCATCCGGCTTTGACGATCCACTCCGCCACAGTTTTCCTGCTATCCACGCCGAAGACGATTTGGCTCGGGCTGCCCGTATAGGAGAAACTTCGCATCACCCCTCCCTCCCCGGCCTTGCCCGAACCATGACGAAAGTCAGGTTCACGGATTTGGCGCTGCGCCCCTCCATGTCGATAGGCTCGAAATATGTAACGAGTTCCGGACGAACCCCGAAAAGCGCGTCCTCGCAAAGATGAGGGTCATTTGCATCATAGATATGAGTCGTGATCGTCTCAAAGCCCTTGGCGCGCACGACGAAATGCAGATGCGCCGGCCGATGCAGCGGATACCCTGCGTCAGTCAGCAAACGTCCTACCGGACCGTCATCCGGAACACCGTAACCGGAGGGCACGACGGAGCGATAGCGAATGCGCCCGTCTTCATCCGTGCGGAAAAGGCCGCGCAAGTTATGTTCCGGCTGAAGGTCCGGCTGCTGGTTCTCGTAAAAACCCTCTGCATTGGCCTGCCAGGCTACGATCTCAGCCCCGACAACCGGCTGGCCATCAAGATCCTCCACGCGCACGGAAACGATCAGCGGCTCCCCGATGCCATCCAGCGAGATCGACGACCCAATGGACCGTTCGGGCGCATCATTGCGGAAGAACGGACCGCGAATGGTGTTGGGCGTTGCTCCCTTGGGTCGACGCGAATTGATTTCTTCGACAAGCGCAGACGCTCCGATAAGATCAGAAAGGAGCACCCATTCCTGCCGCCGCTCGTCTGAAGCGTGGCCGACCTCCGTCAAGAAGGCGATGACCTTGCGCCACTCGTTCTGGGTCGGCCGAAACTGCTTGATGAGATCGTGCACATGGGCAACGGCCGCGACGATCAACTGCGATCTGCCGTCAGCATCGGCTGCAGGAAAGCGCGCTGCGAAGACTTCTGATGATGTCGCTTCGCCGAATGTGAGCGTTCGAGCGCGCCTCTCCATCCCTAATCCTCCCTCGGTCCGCAGTGCAGAAGGATTACCAGCCCCGAGGAGATAGATTGATATTTTTATTCGGAGTGAATATAGCAAATTGCTATGAAAATCGATGAGCGTCACCTTATTCAGCTCGCAGCTGTCGTCAAAACCGGCGGTGTGACAGAGGGCGCGGCCCTGCTGGGGCTGACGCAGCCGGCCGTCTCACGCACGTTGTCCATGTTGGAAAAGCGCGTGGGCGAGCCGCTTTTCATCAAAGGACGCCGTCCCCTGCAACCGACGCCGTTTGGCCTGTCGCTCGCCGAGCACGGATTCGTAATGCTGGCCGCTTCACGCAAGGCATCCGATCTTGTGGAGAGCTTCCGTATCGGCAAAAGTGGTGTCGTGCGTGTCGGTGGCACACCTTTCTTCATGGATGCGCTGATCGCCGGATTATGCGCGGACTTCCAGACCAACCACCCGGATGTCCGCATCGATCAGAGTTATGGCTATTTTCCGGATCTGCGCGCGGCGCTGAAGGCGGATCAGATCGATCTCGCCATCTGCCCGATCGATATTCTTGACGAGGGCTCCGGACTTGAATTCCAGCAGATTTTGCCGGGCCGCAACGTCATCGCTTGCCGGGTCACGCATCCTCTGCTCCTGAAGCGCCGGCCGCAGGCGAGTCATCTTCTCGACTACCCATGGGTCGCGCCGCCGCCGGGAAGTCCGCTGCTCGCAGATTTGCGCGCCCTTCTCCTTTCCTTCGGTGCGACGGAGATTAAGATCCGCTACTCGGGCGGCTCGCTGATGGGGGTGATCAATTACCTGAAGACGGTGGATGCCCTGACCGTGATGCCGCACAGCGTCGTCTTTGCCCAGCGCAGGGAAAAAATGATCACGGCGCTGCCGATCACCATTGCCCATCCGGAACGCGCGCTTGCGATCCTTAAACGCATCGACGCGCCGCGTTCTCCCGCCGTGGATCAGTTTGCGGCCTTCATCCGTTCCGGCTTCGAAAGTCTTCGGCACCTGATCAAGCGCCATGAAGAAGCCGTGATCTGGGGACTTTGAGACGTTCGCCCTCTGCAAGACAGCCGCGCGCGACCGTCTGTAAGACAATCCGGTACGACAGCGCCTCGATCCAAATTCCCAGCTACGCGACGCGCACTAGAATCATTGGACTTTCAGCATGGAAAAGGAAGCTTGGCTGGGGCGCCTGGATTCGAACCAGGGGATGGCGGTACCAAAAACCGCTGCCTTACCACTTGGCTACGCCCCAACTCAGACGCGGGTGGCACAGGTCAAATTTCCCGCCCGGACGAGTGGGCCTTGCTCTAGCAAAGCTTTTCCGGCCCCTCAACGTCTAACTTTGCGATTTTCCAATTTTCCGAAGGCTGTTTTTGAATGCACCGCAGCAGAAGCGGTGCTAGACCTTGCCGATCCTTCTCATGAGGAAGACCATGCTGCAGTCCCGCACCCGACCGCTCGCCATGGCCCTGATCGAGATCGAATACGAATATCGAGACCCGGCATGGCAGAGGACATCACCTTCGATTTGGAATTTTCGCCCGCCTATGGCATGCCCGTGCCCGTTGCCGATCACGTGCAGCGGCTCACCGTCAACAATCCCTCGCCCTTCACCTTCCACGGAACGAACACCTATATCGTCGGCGGCTCCTCCGTCGCGGTCATCGATCCAGGCCCGGAAAACGACGCGCATTTTTCGGCGCTGATGGCGGCGCTTCAAGGCCGCGAGGTCACCCATATCTTCGTCAGCCACACCCATCGCGACCATTCCCCCCTTGCCCGGCGGCTGAAGAAGGCGACCGGCGCGCTCACCGTCGCCGAAGGTCCGCATCGCGCCGCAAGGCCGCTCCACGCCGGCGAGATAAACCCGTTCGCGGAAAGCTCCGACACCGGCTTCGTTCCGGATATTACAGTCGCGGACGGGGAGACGATCGAGGGCGACGGCTGGGCGCTTTCGGCCGTGCACACGCCCGGCCACACGGCCAACCATGCGGCCTTCTCGCTCGAAGGCACGGGCGTGCTCTTTTCCGCCGACCACGTGATGGCCTGGGCAACGACGATCGTGGCGCCACCGGACGGTTCCATGGCGGATTTCATGGCCTCGATCGAAAAGCTGCTGGCCCGTCAGGACCGCATTTTCCTGCCAGGCCATGGCGGGCCGGTGAAGGAGCCCGCGTCCTTCCTCCGCGGGCTCAGGACCCATCGCCGCATGCGCGAGCGGGCCGTGCTCGAACGCATCCGCGCCGGCGACCGGCTGATCCCGGACATGGTGAAGGTCATCTATGCCAGCACCGATCCGCGCCTGCATGGGGCCGCAGCACTTTCGGTGCTCGCGCATCTGGAGGATCTCGTCGAAAAAGGCCTCGTCGCGACCGAAGGACCGCCGTCGCTGACGGGAGCCTATTGGCAGGCCTAATTCCCGGCAATCCCCAGAAGCTCGGTATCCAATCGGTCGAGAAAATCCTCGGCGATCGCCGCGCCGATGCCGAGATCGTGCGGGCCGAAGCGGGAGGCGACGCGGATATCGACCGAGGTCGTTTCGGCATCCTCCCGCAAACGGATGACGAGGTCGAACCGCAGCCCGAGGATCAGCGTGCGGGTCTCGCCCTGGAGAAGAACGTCGCCGACACTGCCAAAGAGCGGCGACAGCTGCGGCTCGGGGCGCGGCAGGGGGATCGGCGCCACATCCGGCACCGGCGCCTGCTCGTCCTGCGGAGCGGGTCGTTCGGCGATATCCGGCGCGATCAACTCGACGCCTTCCCGCTCGGTGATGGAGATACGGGCGGAGAGTACCGCCTTCTGAACGCCTTCATAAACGCGGTCCAGAGCCCCCTGATAACGCCTGCCGGTGAGGCCGGGATAGGCGGCGAACTGCGCGCGGCGGTCGGCCGGCGTGATCACGCCCGTGCGCGGCAGCCATTGCTGCCTTGCCTGGGGCTCAACGACCCAGGGCGGCGGATCGGCGAGATCCGTGGAAATATCGTAAAGTCGCGGCAGAGTATAATAATAGAAAGCGCCGGCCGCCACGACGGCCAACGGGATCGCGGCATAGAGCAACCCCTTTGCCGCGGCGGCACCGCCTTCCGCGCCCACCTGCCAGAGCCGTATGAGGCCGATCAGCGACAGCGGCACGGAGACGGCGGCGATCGCAGCCGAGAGAAAGGTAAGCGCCAGAAAATCCGGGGTCGTGAGCGGTCCGAAACGATGCGCCAGCGCGGCGATGGCAAACAGCGCCAGGGCCGAAAAGCCGAACCGGCGACCGACATAGGCCGAATAGGAAACGGGCCGGACGAAGCGGACTGTCATGCCGACGAAGATCTCGCAACAATATGAAACACCTGCGCTTCAATCTAAAGCAGCCACCCGCAAATGGAAGCCGCTTTGTTGCCCTCTTCCGGCAAATCGGCAACGGGAGCCGGGACCCCGATGGCGCAGCTGGCCGTTCTTGTGTAGAGAAAACGAGACCACAGGATATCCGATCGCATCCGCATCACATGGAGCTGCCGCCATGCGCCTTCACCGTCTTCTCGTCCTTGCCGCGCTTGCCGGGCCGCTCGCGGCCTGCCAGACCATGACGCCGGAGGAGCGCCGCGCGGCCGACGAAAACACCTGCGCCGGCTATGGATTCCGCCGGGGCACGGAGGCCATGGCGCGCTGCCTGCTCGATCTCGAACTCGACCGCCGCGCCGAGTCGCGCGCCTTCCAGGCACGCACCAACGCGAACATGTGGTGGGGAGGCCCGATGGTGGTGGAACGGCGTGTCATCGTAAAGCGGGATTGAGCGGAAACGGAGCTTTCCGCCTGCCGGGATGAGCCGGGAGGCGCGTGTTGACAACACGAAGGAGTGATTGTTCCAGCGGAACATCCCTCCCATGCGATTGTTCGGGCCACCGACGTGCAAATGGTTGCCATGCAGATGGCTCACACGTCCAAAGCAAGGACGATCCCATGGCCTACGAACATCCCCATTCCACAGTCCGCATAGCCAAGCATCCGATCCATCCGATGCTTGTCCCCTTCCCGATCGCTTTCTTCGTCGGCACGCTGCTTACCGATATCGCCTATTGGCGAACCGCGGAGATGATGTGGGCGGACTTTTCCGCCTGGCTGGTCAGCGCCGGCGTGGTGCTCGGTTTCATCGCGGCGATCGCCGGCCTCATCGATTTCCTCAGCGACAGGCTGGTGCGCCGCCAGACGTCCGCCTGGCTGCATGCCATCGGCAATCTCGTGGTCCTGACCCTCGCGACGATCAACATGTTCATGCACACGCGCGATGCCTGGACGTCGATCGTGCCCTGGGGGCTGACGCTTTCCGCCGCCGTGGTCGTCCTCCTCCTCTTCACCACCTGGATGGGCTGGTCGATGGTCTACCGGCATGGCGTCGGTGTCGAGAACGCAGGAGTCGTCGAATGATATCCCGGCCCTTTTCCCGCAAGGCGGCTGGTGGCGCCGCGCTTTGCGCCTTTCTCCTTTCCTCGACGCTTACGATGGCCCAAAATACCGGAGGCCAAAATGCCGGTGGTTTCGACCCGAACAGCCAGATCGGCCCCAATCCCATCCTTCCCGAACCGCAGCAATATCTCTTTCCGCCGATGAATCTCGCCAAAGTCGTCGGCTGGAAGGAGGGCGAGACCCCAACCGTGCCGGCAGGGTTGAAAATCGAGGCGCTCGCGACGGGACTGCAGCATCCCCGCTCGCTCTACGTGCTTCCGAACGGTGATGTCCTGGTGGTCGAATCGCAAGGTCCCGGCGTCGAACCGGTCAAACGACCGAAGGACCTGGTCATGGGATGGATCGAATCCATGGTGACCGGCGGCGGAGGTGGCGGCGGCGAGAGCAACCGCATCACGCTTCTGCGCGACGCCGACGGAGACGGCAAGCCTGAAACCCAAAGCGTATTTCTCGATCACCTGAACTCGCCCTTCGGCGTGGCGCTGGTCGGCAGCGACCTCTATGTCGCCAACACCGATTCCATCATGCGCTATCACTACAATGACGGGGATACGAAGATCGCCGATCCCGGCACGCCGCTGACGGCGCTTCCGGGCGGGCCGATCGACCATCACTGGACGAAGAGCCTGGTGGCGAGCCCGGACGGCTCGCTGCTCTATGTCGGGGTAGGCTCGAACAGCAATGTCAGCGAAAACGGCATGGAAGCGGAGAAGAACCGCGCCGCGATCTGGGAAGTGGACCGGGCAACCGGCCGCTGGAGGATTTTCGCGAGCGGCCTGCGCAATCCGAACGGTCTCTCCTTCGAGCCGGTGACCGGCGCGCTCTGGACCGTCGTCAACGAGCGCGACGAGCTCGGCCCCGATCTCGTGCCGGACTACATGACCTCGGTGAAGGACGGCGCTTTTTACGGCTGGCCCTACAGCTATTACGGCCAGCATATCGATCCGCGCGTGCAGCCACAGCGACCGGACCTGGTCCAGAAGGCCATCCCGCCCGACTATGCGCTGAGCTCGCATGTCGCACCGCTGGGAATGACCTTCTATACCGCGGACAACCTGCCGGCGAAATACAAGGGCGGTGCCTTCGTCGGCGAGCACGGAAGCTGGGACCGCGACAAGTTCAACGGCTACAAGGTCGTGTTCGTGCCCTTCACAGACGGACACCCGAGCGGTAAGGCGGAGGATGTCGTCACCGGCTTCCTCGATGCCAACGAGGCGGCACGCGGCCGGCCGGTGGGTGTCGCGGTCGACAAGACCGGCGCCCTGCTGATCGCCGACGACGTCGGCAATACCGTCTGGCGCGTCACCGGCGGCGCCCCGCAGACGGCAGCGGTAAGGTAGCGACGGAAAATCATGGCAGGAGCCCTGTGCTCCTGCCATCTCCGGATGCCGAAGGACACAGTTCAGATCCCCGCATACCACTCGTAGCCGCGATCTTCCCAAAAGCCGCCACTGCCTCCGTAGAGCTGGCCGAGATCGGCGACCGCTTCGATCCGCGTCAGGTATTTGGCCTGCTTGTAGCCGAGCTGGCGCTCGACGCGCAGGCGCAGCGGTGCTCCATGGGCGACTTCGAGGTCGCGGCCGTTCATGGCGTAGGCGAGGATGGTCTGCGGGTGGAAGGCGTCGACGAGATCGATGCTCTCGTAATACCAGCCGGTGCCGTCCAGGGTCCTTTCGTATTCGTCGGCACAGTGGAAGACGATGTAGCGCGCCTCTGGCTTCAGCCCGACCTTCTGGAGCAGTGCTCCGAGCGGAAGGCCCGTCCATTTTCCAATGGCGCTCCAGCCCTCGACGCAGTCGTGCCGGGTGATCTGGGTGCGCGCCGGCAGCGCCTTGAGTTCGGCGAGCGACAATTGCGCCGGCTTCTCGACCAATCCGCCGACCTCCAGCCGCCAGGTCGAGAATTGCCGGCTCATCCAGTCGAGATATTGCGGATTGTCCGGCATGCTGGTGCCGTTCGACCGGAACGTCGGCGAGATGTCCGCCTCGCCGAACTCGTGCGCCAAAGCGTCGTCGCCGAGCAGCAGGCGCTGCGTCTTCATGGTGAACCCTTCGGCGATCTTCAGGACCGATTTCGTCCGGTCGCTTTCGACGATCGCGTCGCAGCCGCTCAGACCGAGCGCCGAAGCCGTCATAGTCGTGCCGATTAGGAAACGGCGTCTGGTGATGATGCGGCTCATCACTTATCCTCCGCTTCAATGGCGTAATAGCCGGTGATCATCGAACGCAGGTTGTTGAAGACGCCAGAGAGAAGGACCATGGCGAGATGGACGGCGACGAAGGCCACGAGCGAGAACGCGGTCAGGAAGTGGAGCGTGCGGGCCGATTGCCGGCCTCCGAAGACATCGAGCAGCCAGGGCGCGACCGCATTGAAACCCGGCGACATGGTAAGCCCGGTCAGGATCATCAGCGGCAGCAGCAGGAATATCACCGCGAGATAGGTGAGCTTCTGCAGCGTATTGTAATGCCGCGCTTCCGGCCCTTTCGGAAACCGCAGCCGGGCGTGGTTGACGACCTCGTGCCCGAGATGCGCGGGCGTCAGCTCGTCGCCTGCCGGGACGAGATCGCGGCGGAAATGCCGGCTGATCAGGCCATAGGCGAGATAGGCGAGGCCGTTGATCACGAAAAGCCAGGCGAAGAAGAAATGCCAGCGGCGGCCGGTGGCGAGATCCTGGTAGCTCGGGATCGTTAGCCAGTCCGGAAAGGCGCGGGCATCGGCTTCGCCATCCACTTCGGAAAGACCGAGAAAACCGGTCGTGTCGAAGGTCAGCGGGCCGATATGGGTGAGTCCCCTCGCCCGGCCGCCATCCTCGACCGCCTCCATCGAGATGAAGGAGGGATCATGGTCTGCGCCATACTGACCCCAGTAAAGCGCCGGATGGGCATTGAATATCTGCAGGCCGCTGAAAAGCAGCACCGTCATGCACAGCACGTTCAGCCAATGCGACAGGCGCACAGCCAGACTGTGGCGGTAAATGAGCATGCGGCCGGTCGCCGAACCGGCATCGATCGTGGCCATGGGTTTTCTCCGAATGAGGCTCTTCGAAAATGAAGAGACGCGGCCGCGAGGAAAAAAGTTTCAGCGGCCGCGGCGGCATCACTTCATGGCATCGCAGGCCTTCGTCATCTCGGCCTTCTTCATCGAGTCCTTTTCCATCCCGGCCTTATGCATGCAGTCGGCCTTGGTGCTTGCCGTCGACATGTGGTCGGTTTTCATGGCATCGGTTTTCATGGCATCGCTGTGCATGTTCTCCTTCTTCATCGTATCGGTCTTCATCGCATCCTGGGCCAGTGCGGCACCGGCAAAGGACATGCCGACCACGAGCGTACAGGCGGCGAGGCTGGAAAGAAGCTTGGTCATGGGGTGTTCTCCTCAAACGGATTGACGTGTCCGCCGGCTGCCTGCCGAAGGCTCACATCCCTTCATTCGAGATCCACGCAAAGACGTTACGGCCTCACGCGCATGTGATAGAGTGGTGATTACCCGGTTATTTTTCTTCCCGCCTGTAACCGTTTACTTGCGCTTCCGAATAATCATAGAGACAGCATGACGACCGCCCATTCGGAAGAAGCCCTGAAGACGCTGATGCTTCTCTCCCTCAATGGGGACGAGGTAGCGTACCGGCATTTGCTGAATGCCTTGCGTGTCCTGCTGGTCGGCTATTACAGCCGCAGAATGGGTGCGGCGACGAAGGCGGACATGGAAGACCTTGTCCAGGAAACATTGCTGGCGCTGCATACCCGCCGGTCGACCTATGATCGGGAGCGGCCATTCACCGCCTGGTTCTTCTCGATCGCCCGCTACAAGCTGATCGACCATCACCGCGGCAGCGGCGGGCGAAAACTGGCGGAGGCGGAGCTTGGCGAGGAGATCGAGAGCGATTTCAGCGAAGAAGCCGTGACGGCTCGGATGGATGTCGAACGGCTTCTCGACGGTCTGCCGGCCAAGCAGCGTGAACTGATCCGCCGGGTGAAGCTGGAAGGTCAGTCGGTCGCCGACACGGCAAGCCGCACCGGCCAGTCGGAATCGGCCGTCAAGGTCGGCATTCATAGAGGTCTCAAGGCATTGGCGGAAAAGTTGCGAGGCGGAGCGTGAGAAAGACGGACGACATCATCGACAGCCTGGTGGACGACCTGAAGCCGGTGCCGCGGCAGGCGCTGCTGCTTCGCTTTGCCCTCGGCATCCTTCCCGCGCTCGCAGTCTCGCTCGTGCTGATGGTGACCGTCGCCGGCCTGCGACCCGATCTTTCCCAGGCGCTGTCGCTGCCCGTCTTCTGGATCAAGTCAGGCTACAATGCGCTGCTTGCCATCACCGCCTTCCTGACGGTCTATCGTCTGGCGCGACCGGACGGTTCAAAAGGACACTTCTTTGAAGCAGTCGCGGCAATCTTCGCGGCTATGGCCGTCGTTGCCGTCGCCCAGCTTCTTCGTTCTCCTGCGGAGGCCTATCCGGTGCTGATTTTAGGATCATCGGCACTCCATTGCCCCTTCCTGATCTTCGCCTTTGCGCTTCCCGTCTTTGCCGGCAATGTATGGATCCTGCGCCGCGCGGCGCCGACACGTCTCAGGCTCACGGGCTTCATCTCTGGCGTCGCGGCGGGGGCAGCGGGTGCCTGGGTCTATTCCTGGTTCTGCACCGAAAACGGCATGCCCTTCGTACTGATCTGGTATTCGCTCGGCATCCTGCTGACCGGCTTGCTCGGCAGTCTGCTCGGGCCACGCCTCCTGCGCTGGTAGGGCCGCTCACCGGCGGTATTGCAGTTCGATCCTGATCCCTTCCGGGCCGTAGACGAAGATCTGGCCGATATCGGTTCCGGGTATCGCGCTCAGTTCGAAGTGGTAGCCGGAGGCTTCGACGTCCTTCAGCACGGCGTCACGGTCATAAAAGCCGAATGCCACGTGGTTGATCATCCCGGCCGGGAAATCGCCAGCCCGCTCGACGACATTCAGATGAATGAAGGGATGGCCGTCGAGATAAAGCCAGTGCCCGGGAAAGGGAAACGGCGGCCGAAACCCCTCCTTGGCCCCCAGCACTTTTTCCAGGAAGGCGATCATCGGTCCGGAATCGCGGGTATGGATATTCACATGGTCCAGGCGCGGCATATGTCCCTCCCTTAACACTCAGCTGAGGCGACCATAACACGGCGTACGGAGAACAGGCCGACCGCTCAGAAATTCTTCATGTGGAAATGGGGAATGCCGACCTCGAAGAACTCGTCGCCATAGGCCCTGAAGCCGAAGCGCTCGTACATGGCAATCTTATCGCTCTGCGCCGTGAGATAGAAGCGGTTGTCCCGCACGTGCCCGTGCGTTTCCATCGCCTGGCGCATCATCGCGCTCGCGATCCCCTTGCCGCGCCACGGAAGGCTCACCACCACCCGGCCGATCTTGACGCAGTCCTCTGCATGGATGACGCGCAACGTGCCGCAGACCTCGCCGGAGACGATGGCAACATAATGGAAAGCCGTCAGATCGTCCGCGTCGAATTCCATATCGGCCGGCACGTTCTGCTCGACGATGAAGACCTCACGGCGCAGGCGGAACCCTTCGTTGCAGAGCGTGCTGAAAACGGGGACGGAAAGGACTGTGATCTGGTTCATGGCTTCCCCCTCTCGATCGCCGCCTGTGCCGCCGCAAGGCGGGCGATCGGCACGCGGAAGGGCGAGCAGGAAACATAGTCGAGGCCGGCGTCCTCACAGAAGCGGATCGAGGCGGGATCGCCGCCGTGTTCGCCGCAGATGCCGAGTTTCAGATCGTTGCGGGTCCTGCGGCCGCGCTCGGCGGCCAGCCGGATCAGCTCGCCGACGCCGTCGAAATCGAGCGAGATGAACGGGTCGTGTTCGATGATGCCCTTCCTCTGATAAGTGGGGATGAAGGCGGCTGCATCGTCGCGCGAGATGCCGAAGGTCGTCTGCGTCAGGTCGTTGGTGCCGAAGGAGAAGAATTCCGCCGTCTCGGCGATCACATGGGCGCGGATCGCGGCGCGCGGCAGCTCGATCATCGTGCCGGCGAGATACCCGATCGGCGTGCCGCTTTCCTTCGCCACATCCTCGGCGACGCGATCGATGACGCCCTTCACGTAATCGAGCTCCTTGCGGAGGCTGACGAGCGGCACCATGATTTCCAGCTCCACCGGTTCGCCGGTCTCCTTCGCCGCCGCGACCGCCGCCTCGAAGATGGCGCGCGCCTGCATTTCGGCGATCTCTGGATAGGAGATCGCCAGCCGGCAGCCGCGATGGCCGAGCATCGGGTTGAACTCGTGGATCGCATCGATGCGGCGGGCGAGGAAGGCCGGCGGCATGGCCATGGCCCTCGCGACCTCGGCGATCTCCGCTTCCGTCTTCGGCAGGAATTCGTGCAGCGGCGGATCGAGCAGCCTGATCGTCACCGGCAGGCCGTGCATGATGGAAAAGAGATCGGTGAAATCCGAGCGCTGCATCGGCAGGAGTTTCGCCAGCGCCGCGCGTCGGCCCTTCTCGTCCTCGGCCAGGATCATCTCGCGCATCACATGGATGCGGTCGCCTTCGAAGAACATATGCTCGGTGCGGCAGAGCCCGATGCCTTCCGCTCCGAAGGAGCGCGCGGCTCGGGCATCCTGCGGCGTATCGGCATTGGTGCGCACGGTCATGCGGCGGGTCTTGTCGGCCCAGGCCATCAGCTTGCCGAAATCGCCGGAAAGCTCCGGCTGGATCATCGGCACGGCGCCTTTCAGCACCTGGCCAGAGGAACCGTCGATGGTAATCGTGTCGCCGCGCGTCAGGATGACACCGCCGGCGCCGATCAGGTGCTCGTTGCGCAGGTCGACCCGCATGGAACCGGCGCCGACCACGCAAGGGATGCCCATGCCGCGGGCGACGACCGCCGCATGGCTGGTCATGCCGCCGCGGGTCGTCAAAATGCCCTCGGCGGCGTGCATGCCGTGGATATCCTCCGGGCTCGTCTCGATGCGCACGAGGATGACCTTGCGTCCCTCGCTCTCGGCTTCTACCGCCTCTTCCGCCGTGAAGACGATCTCGCCCGTCGCGGCACCGGGCGAGGCCGGCAGGCCGGAACCGATGACATGGCGTTCGACGCGCGGATCGATGGTCGGGTGGAGGAGCTGGTCGAGCGAGGGCGGCTCGATGCGGCAGACGGCCTCCTCCTCGCTGATCAGGCCCTCTTCCACCATGTCCACGGCGATCTTCATCGCCGCGCGGGTGGTGCGCTTGCCCGAGCGGGTCTGCAGCATCCAGAGCGTGCCCCGCTCGACCGTGAACTCGAGGTCCTGCATGTCGCGATAATGCGCTTCCAGCCGGTCGCAGATCGCCTTGAACTCGGCAAACGCCTCCGGCATCAGCTTTTCCATCGACGGCTTTTCGGAGCCGGAGGCAAGCCGGCCCTCCTCCGTGATCGATTGCGGCGTGCGGATGCCCGCCACGACATCCTCGCCCTGCGCATTGACGAGGAACTCGCCGTAAAGCGCCTTTTCGCCGGTGGAAGGATTGCGGGTGAAGGCGACGCCCGTCGCGGACGAGGAGCCGAGATTGCCGAAGACCATGGCCTGGACATTGACGGCCGTGCCCCATTCCTCGGGAATACGGTGCAGCGTGCGGTAGGTCATGGCGCGCGGGTTCATCCAACTCGAAAAGACGGCAGCGACCGCGCCCCAGAGCTGCACATGCGGGTCCTGCGGAAAGCTTGTCTCCAGCTCCTCCTCGATCATCCGCTTATAGAGCCCGACGACGTGCTGCCATTCGACGGCGGAAAGGTCGGTCTCGTATTCATGGCCGAAACGCGCCTTCTCGTCCTCCAGGATCTCCTCGAAGACCTCATGGTCGAGCCCCATGACCACGTCGGCATACATCTGGATGAAACGGCGGTAGCTGTCCCACGCGAAACGCGCGTCGCCCGCATCATGGCCGAGCGCCTGAACGGTCTCGTCGTTGAGGCCGAGGTTCAGCACCGTATCCATCATGCCGGGCATGGAGGCACGCGCGCCGGAGCGGACGGAAAGCAGGAGCGGCTTCGTATTGCCGCCGAAGGTGCGGCCGGTCAGTTCCTCCATGGTGGAGATGCCGTCCAGCACCTGTGCCTTCAGGTCACCGGGAAGCATTCTGCCGTTCTTGAAAAAGAGGGAGCAAGCGTCGGCGACGATGGTGAGGCCCGGCGGCACCGGCAGGCCGAGGCTTGCCATCTCAGCGAGATTGGCACCCTTGCCGCCCAGCCGCGCGACATCCGCGGCACGGCCCTCCGCTTCTCCTCCGCCGAAGCGATAGACCCACTTCGTCATGCTGCTCTCCACCCCGACGCAGTCTGTTTTTGAGAATAACTACAAGTTTTATGACTGTTTGGGAACGGATGACGGCAGGATTATGTTGCACCGCAACAAAAGCGGTGGCGAAAAGGTTAAGGAAGGATATCGAGGGATTGAAAAGCAAAGCTTTGCGGGGCCGGATCACAGGCGGCCCCGCAAAGCTTTCCGCCCGGGACAGGAAACCCGAACGGGGGGTGGGAATTGCATGGTCGTGTTCCGCTTAGAGTGAACGGAAACGACAGATTTATTCAAATTACGCTATCCACAAGACACTAATAGCCGAAAAATTCCATCCCCCATATGGGTGATTTACCGTATAGAGCGAGCATTTTTACAAAACGTTGTAAATTTGCTCAGCTCGCCTCGCGCATCAACTCGGCCGTCTGGAGATCGACGGACACGAGCTGGGAGACGCCCTGCTCGGCCATGGTGACGCCGAAAAGCCGGTTCATGCGGGCCATTGTAATGGGATTATGTGTGATGATGATGAAGCGGGTTTCAGTGGATGCCGCCATCTCGTCCATCAAATTGCAGTAGCGTTCCACATTGTGGTCGTCGAGCGGCGCATCCACCTCGTCCAGTACGCAGATCGGCGCGGGATTGGTCAAAAAGACCGCGAAGATCAGCGCCATGGCGGTCAGCGCCTGCTCGCCGCCGGAAAGCAGCGTCATGGTCTGCGGCTTCTTGCCCGGCGGGCGGGCGAGGATTTCGAGGCCTGCTTCGAGCGGATCTTCCGATTCGATGAACTGCAGCTCCGCCGTGCCGCCGCCGAAGAGGTGGGTGAAGAGCCGCTGGAACTCGGCATTGACCACGTCGAAGGCGGCGAGAAGACGTTCGCGGCCCTCGCGGTTCAGGCTCTGGATCGCGCCGCGCAGCTTGCGGATCGCATCGATGACGTCGGCACGCTCATGCATCAGGAGGTCGAGCTTGTCGGAGAGTTCCTGCTGCTCTTCGTCGGCACGCAGGTTGACGGCGCCCAGACGCTCGCGCTCCATGCGCAGCCGGTCGACCTCGCGCTCGATCTCGCGGATGTCGGGCATGGGCGCATCGGGCTTGAGGCCTGCGAGCCTGAGCACTTCGTGAGGCGCAACACCAAGCGCTTCGCGGATGCGCTGCTCGCTTTCATGGCGCTTCTCGGCGGCCGAGACCAGGCGCTCCTCGGCGCGGCCGCGCTTCTCCCGCGCCTCGGCAAGCTCGGAGAGCGCGAGCGTGGCGATCCGGTCCGCCTCGCGCTGATGGGTTTCGGTTTCGGCCAGACGATCGGCGGCAGCGCGGCGCGCCTCCTCGGCCTTCTGCAATTCGGAGAGCAGCGCCCGGCGCCTGTCGTCGAATTCCTCGGGTGCCGCTTCGAGATCGGTGATCTCCTCGCGGGCCTCATCCTCGCGTTCGCGCAGGCTGGTGATATGATCGGCGGCGCTTGCCGCACGCGCGGTCCAGGAGGAACGCTCCTGCGCGATCGCGGCAAGGCGGCGCTTGCGGGCTTCGGTCTCGCGGCTCAGGCCCTCGTAACGGGCACGCGTTTCGGCAAGCAGACCGCGATCGGTCGCCACCACGGCCTGCTGGTCGCGCAGCCGGTTGTCGAGATCGGAAATATCCGGCGCATCCTCGAGCTCGGCCCGGGCATTCTCTTCCTGCAGGCCGATATCCTTGATCTGCGCGTTCAGCTGGTTGACGGCCTCGGTCGCGACGTCGCGGCGGCGCATCAAGTCGCCGGCGGCGCGTTCGGCAGCCGCCAGCGCATCGCGGGCTTCGGAAAGCTGACGGGCCGCCAGACGGCTGCGGTCGCGGGCATCGGCGAGCCGCCTTTCCTCGGCACCGATCTTGGATGCCGCAGCAGCGAGCGCGATCTCCGTTTCCGAGAGCACGATGCGGGCCTCGTCGATCTCCGCTTCCAGCTCCGAGAGCCGGTTCTTCTGGGAAAGACGCAGCGCCGCGGCACCCGGAGCCTCGGAACCGGTCACATGCCCATCCCAGCGGTAGACGGCGCCTTCTTTCGTCACCAGACGCTGGCCGGGGCGCAAGAGAGCCTTCAAGCGAGGCGCATCCGTTTCGGAAACGACGCCGATCTGGGCAAGACGGCGGGAAAGCTCGGGCGGAGCGGTCACATGCGCGATCAGCGGCTCGGCGCCTTGCGGCAGGTCCGGATCGGCGGAGTCATCGCCGCTCAGCGACCAATAGGTCGGCGCCGCGCTATCGACCGGGCTTTCAAGATCGTCGCCCAATGCGGCGCCCAATGCCGCCTCGAAACCGCGATCGACGCGGATCATTTCGGCGACCGCGACGAAATCTCCTGCGGCGGCACCGGCCGCAAGCATTTTCGAAATGGTACGGGCCTCGGTCTCCAGCGCATTGAGCGCCGAACGGGCAGCCTCGACCGGACCGCGGGCGACGATCTCATCGGCACGAGCGGCGGCGAGCGCCGCTTCCACTTCTTCCGCCGCGATAGTCGCATCCTCGACCGCGATTTCCGCCGCCTCCACCGCTTCGCGCTTCTCGGCCGGATCGTCGAGGCCGGAAAGCCGTTCGTTGATGGCGTCGAGTTCCCCGCCGGCATCTGAAAGCTGGCGGTCGAGACGCTGGCGGCGCTCGGCGAGATCGCGGATCAGCCGTTCGAGCTGGTTGCGGCCGGCAGCGGCCTCGGCGCGCTCGGCGGTCAGGGCGGAAAACAGTTTCTCGCTTTCGGCAAGTGCTGCCGCGGCAGCTTCGAAGGCCTCGCGCATCTCGTCGGCTTCCGAACCGGAATCGGCGAGCATGTCGTTCAGCTCCGCTTCCTCCTGGTCGAGCTTTTCGAGGAAGGCGGCATTGTCGGCGGCGAGCTGTTCCTCGCGGCGGATGTCCTCGCCGAGCTGGGCGAGCCTCCGGGTCAATTCATCGCGGCGCTTCAGAAGCCGGTTCGCCTCCTCCTCCAGCTGGCCTCGAGCGATCTGGATGCGCTGCAGCGCGGCACCGGCCTTGGCCTCTTCCTCGCGCAGTTCCGGCAGCTTGAGACTGGCGACGGCCTGGCTCTTGGCCGCCTCCATCTGCGCCTGCGCCTTCTCCGCAACGACGGAGGTCATCTGGTTCAGCGCGCTTTCCGCCTCGCCTTCCGCCTCCTTGGCCTGAACCCAACGGATGTGCAGGAGCGTAGCCTCACGGGAGCGGATATCGGCCGACAGCGTCTTGAAGCGGTTCGCCTGGCGGGCCTGCCGCTTCAGGCTCTCGATCTGCGTTTCGAGCTGGGTCAGCACGTCGTCCAGCCGTTCGAGATTGCTTTCGGCGGCGCGCAACCGAAGCTCCGCCTCGTGACGGCGGGAATGCAGGCCGGAAATGCCGGCCGCCTCTTCGAGAAGCTGGCGTCGCGCCTGGGGCTTTGCCTGGATGAGCTCGCCGATGCGGCCCTGCCCGACCATGGAGGGCGAGCGGGCACCGGTCGAGGCGTCGGCGAAGAGAAGCTGCACGTCCTTGGCGCGCGCCTCCTTGCCGTTGATTCGATAGAGAGAGCCCGCCTCGCGCTCGATGCGGCGCGTCACCTGGATCTCGTCCGCGTCGTTGAAGGCGGCCGGCGCGGTGCGGTCGGCATTGTCGAGATAAAGACCGACTTCCGCCGTGTTGCGGGCCGGGCGATTGCCGGAGCCGGAGAAGATCACGTCGTCCATGCCGGACGCGCGCATGTTCTTGTAGGAATTCTCACCCATCACCCAGCGCAGCGCCTCGACAAGGTTCGATTTGCCGCAGCCGTTCGGGCCGACCACGCCGGTCAACCCGCGCTCGATGATGAATTCCGTCGGTTCGACGAAGGACTTGAACCCGATGAGGCGCAGCTTGTTGAATTTCATGCCGCGCCCCTCACCTTCCCTTCAGAGAAGATGTGCTCACAACAGGCTGTCGATGAGCGCCGACATGGATTCAACCGACATGTCTCCCGAATATTTCTTGCCGTTGATCAGGAAGGTCGGCGTGGAATTGACGCCAAAATCATCCGCAGCCCTCTTCACGACCGCGTTTATCTCATCGAGAAGCTTCTGGTTCGTCAAGCAGGCCTCGAAACTCTGCTGTGAGTAACCTGCGAGCTTGACGCTTTGGAGAAGCGCATTACGGACATTGCCATCCGCCGGTGCGGCCCAGTTACGCTGCTGCTTGAAAAGCATCGAGACCATCGGGAAATATTGCGCGGCCGTCGAAAGCTCGGCCGGGTTCTGCGGGCTGCAGCGGGCCAGCATGAAGGCGGCGGTCGCGACCGGATCGAACGGGAATTCACGCAGGACGAAGCGGACCTTGCCGGTATCGACATATTTGGTCTTGATCGCGTCGAACGTCACATTGTGGAAGTTGGCACAATGCGGGCAGGTCATGGAGAAATATTCGATGATCGTAACCGGCGCGTTTTCCTCACCGATCGCCATCTCGGGCAGCGTGCCGGGCTTCAGGGCCGCGGCCATGTCGACATCGCCCTGGGATTCCGGCACTTCCTGCGCGAAGGCCTCAGAAACGCCGAGCGGCAGCGCGAGGCAAAGGGCAGTCACGGCCACTCCGCCAAGAAGCGCGCGCCTGGTCATGGTGATATCGTTCATCTGCATAGAACACCCGTGTGCGAGAAGTCTCAAATAGTTCAACATTTCCGTATCGCGACGCCCGAACACGGACAAGCTGTCGATAGGCAAATTCCTTCAAAGAATTGTGACGAATGGAGGGTGTTTCAAGAGGATCGCGGAATCAGACCTTGCGTTTCCTCTGCAGGACGGCGGTGCCAAGCCGCTCGACTGCCTTCTTTAAAGCCTCGCTCTCGATGCCTTCCATCATCGTCTCAAGCCGCTTTGCCGCCTCCCCCTTCAAGGGTAAAGGCTTGCGCGGATGCTTGAAGGTCTGAGAGACGGGTTTCTGGACGATGCGGATCTGGCGCACGGCGGGAAAACCGAAAAAACCATTGATGCGGGCGATGAACTCGCCTTGCGCATGGGTCAGGAAAAGAGCGCGCGCGCCTTCGCACGCTACCGTCAGCACACCCGGCTGATGCCCGCCGCCTGCGCCGGAACCTTCATCGCGGCGCGGCCAGGCGATCTTTTCCGGACGTGTGCAGTCGGCGAAATCCTCGCCGGCGATCTCGTCCCAGGAACCGAGCAGCGCGGTCGAGATGCCGGCGCGGCGGGCAAGCACCGGGTCGATGATGCCATTCGCCACTTCGGAAATCTGAAATTCCCGCCGCCCTTTCCGGCCACCAGTATGTTCTGAACTGCTCATTTTCGGTGTCCGATCCAATCAATCGGACACATCATAACCATTGCAACGCAATCGGGAAAGGAAGCTAGAGCAAGCCGTGCCAAATCTTTACACCCCTGACCATCAGCATCCGCGCGAAAGCGACAATCGCGACCAGATAGGTGCCGACGGTCACATGAGCGCTGAAGGAAAGTTTTGGATTTCCGGGCCCGTACCACCCGTAGAGCATCGTGATCGACGCGAAGATGCACATGAACAGCAGCGAACCGGAAATGTTAGGGAGTGCTTTGACGGCCTGTCTGAAGTTGATCGGCCGCCATTTCACGCGGCCTTCCGGCAACTTCGGATAGCCGAACAGGCGCTTCAGGAACGAAACCAGCGCAAGCCAAACCCGTGTGACTCCCTGGTAGAACGGCTTCATGTCTGCAGAGGTCGATAGCGTCACGATCTTCTGGACAAGCTCAACAGCTTTCAAGATCAATGTCAGAACGGCGACCGTCAGCACCAGCAACGAAATCACCAATACGACTGGCCACGGTAAAATCAGTTGCCCCAGCAATGCGGTGAAAAGTCCTTCAAACTCTTTCATCTGCGGATCCCTTTCATGTCGGTTGCGATGCGGACAAACTCCTTGGCCCCTACCGATCGCCATCCTGCTTCCCCAGCTTTCATCTAACATGGCGATTGGCGAAAAAAGACCCAGCCGTTATCTTCCTGAAAATGACCCGTTCTCTTGCTCTTCCCACCGACATCCCGCTTTCCTTGGCGGAAAAACTGCTCGCCTGGTACGACCGGCATCACCGCGAACTGCCTTGGCGCGTCAGCCCGGCCGCCGCAAAGTCAGGCAAAAGGGCCGATCCCTATCGTGTCTGGCTGTCGGAAGTGATGCTGCAGCAGACGACCGTGCAAGCGGTCAAACCGTATTTCGCAAAATTCCTGGCGCTCTGGCCGAAGGTGACCGATCTCGCTGCCGCTCCCGTGGAAGACGTGATGGCCGCCTGGGCAGGCCTCGGCTATTACGCCCGCGCCCGGAACCTCAAGAAATGCGCCGAAGCGGTGGCGGCCGAACATGGCGGCGTCTTCCCCGATACGGAAGAGGGGCTCAGGGCATTGCCGGGGATCGGCGACTATACGTCAGCGGCGGTTGCGGCTATCGCCTTCAACCGCCAGTCGGCGGTGATGGACGGCAATGTGGAGCGGGTGATATCAAGGCTCTACGCCATCGACGCGCCGCTTCCCGGCTCTAAGCTGCTGATGAAGACCAAGGTGGCCGAGTTGACGCCCGCCGACCGCCCGGGCGATTTCGCGCAAGCCATGATGGATCTCGGCGCGACGATCTGCACCCCGAAGCGGCCGACCTGCGCCCTCTGTCCCTTCCGCGACGATTGCCTGGCCTTTGCCGGGCACGATCCGGAACTGTTTCCCGTAAAAGCCGCGAAGAAGGAAAAGCCTATACGCGTGGGCGCCGCCTTCGTCGCGGTGACGCCGGAAGGCGACGTGCTTTTGCGGCGGCGGGTCGAGAGCGGGCTGCTAGGCGGCATGACGGAAGTGCCGACGACGGCCTGGACCTCGCGGCTCGACGGCGGCACGACCGTGGACCATGCCCCCTTCCCCGCCGGTTGGGAGCCTTGCGGCACCGTCACACATGTCTTCACGCATTTCGAGCTGCGCCTCTCGATCTTCCGGACGAAAACGGCAAGAATCACCCATGATGACGGATGGTGGGAACCCGTCGCAAATCTTGAGGCGCAGGCACTTCCGACCGTCATGAAAAAAGCAATTGTGCAGGCTATTCCGCAAGCCTTCGAAAAATATCCGAACTGATTCTCATCGTTTTAATTCCCAGGAAACATTCATGGCGGCCAAAATCGACCACATCGTCTTCGACATCGGCAAGGTGCTGATCCACTACGATCCAACCATTCCCTTCAGCCGTATCATTCCCGACGAGGAGGAGCGCAAGTGGTTCTTCCTCAACGTCTGCACCCATGAATGGAACCTGGAACAGGATCGCGGCCGGAAATGGGAAGATGCCGAAGCACTGCTGATCGCCGAATATCCGGAGCGTGAGGAACAGATCCGCGCCTTCCGCAAATACTGGCACGAGATGGTGCCACATGCCTACGACGGCTCGGTGGCGATCCTGGAAGGCCTGATCGACGAGGGCCGCGACGTGACCATGCTGACCAATTTCGCCGCCGACACCTTCGTCGATGCAAAGAAGCTTTTCCCTTTTCTGGACAAGCCGCGCGGCGTGACCGTTTCCGGCGAGATCGGCCTCATCAAGCCGGACGTGGCGATCTACGAGAAGCACGCCCGCGATTTCGGCCTGATGCCTGAAGCGACGATATTCATCGACGACAGCTATCCGAATGTCGAAGGTGCGCGCGCCGCAGGCTGGCAGGCAGTGCATTTCAAGGACCCGGAAACGCTGAGAGCCGATCTCGCCGCCCACGGCATCGAACTCTGAGAAAAGAAATGGCGCCCAGGGTCAGCCTCCCCGGGCGCCAATTATCCTTGTCCGGGACTAGAGGTACATGACCGGACGAGGAATGGTATGCGATCTGGCCTCTGCCAGGAACTTGGACCGGTGGATCAGTCCAGTTTTGCCAGGTCGTTGCGGATGACGGCTCTGAGTTCGTCGATGGGCTTCAGGGATTGTCCGTCGTCGAAGTGCCAGAACGTCCATCCGTTGCATGCATCAAGGCCCTGCACTTTCGCGCCCAGGCGATGAATGGAACCTGCCTCGCCATTGGCCGCCAGCGTGCCGTCGGCGCGGACGATCGCGCTGAAGCGGCGCCTGGCGTCGGTCAGCACCTGACCCGGCCGGACGAGGCCTGCTTCGACCAGCGTGTTGAAGGCGACGCGAGGCTCCGCCTTCTTGCCGGTCATGACCGTCAGTTCCGCCTTGCCGAGCGGTTCGACCGCTGCAATGCGGGCAGAGGCCGCATCGATGTAATCCTGTTCACGTTCGATCCCGACGAAATTGCGGCCGAGGCGCTTGGCCACCGCACCGGTCGTGCCGGAGCCGAAGAAGGGATCGAGGATGACGTCGCCGGGCCTGGTGGAGGCCATGATGACGCGGGCAAGCAGGGCTTCCGGCTTCTGGGTCGGGTGGACCTTCTTGCCGTCCTCGTCCTTCAGGCGCTCATTACCCGAGCAGATCGGGAAGAGCCAGTCGGAACGCATCTGCACGTCGTCGTTGGATGCCTTCAGGGCATCGTAGTTGAACGTATAGCTCTTGGCTTTGGCGTCGCGGCTTGCCCAGATCATCGTCTCATGGGCGTTCTGGAAACGGCGGCCCTTGAAATTCGGCATCGGATTGGTCTTGCGCCAGACGATGTCGTTCAGAAGCCAGAAGTTCAGGTCCTGCATGATGGCGCCGACGCGGAAGATATTGTGGTACGAGCCGATCACCCAGATCGTGCCGTTCGGCTTCAGGACACGGCGGCAGGCAAGCAGCCAGGCGCGGGTGAAGGCGTCGTAGACCTCGAAGGAGGCGAACTGGTCCCATTCGTCGTCGACGGCGTCGACCAGCGACTGGTCGGGACGGTGCAGCGTGCCGCCGAGCTGGAGGTTGTATGGAGGATCGGCGAAGATCGCATCGACGGAATGATCCGGCAGAACCTCCAGAGCGGCGACGCAATCACCCTTGATGATGGAGTTGAGCCACGTGCCCGGACGGACCTGACGCTTCAGGTCGGCCAGCGGAAGAACTGCTGCCATAAGATACTCGCTACGCTGTACTCAAAACGAATTTACTGCCTGTTATGGTTACTCATCCTGGTTACCAAAACCTGAAGGCGTGACGGTTTTCGAGAAAAATTTTGGAGACGTCGCAAGAGCGGGACGACTGCGCTAAGATCACGTTCATGAAGAGACACGAAGCCATCGAGAGGCTGAAACGACAGGCCGACGCGATCCGCGCGCTCGGCGCGACGTCGCTTTATCTTTTCGGTTCCGTGGCGCGGGATGAAGCAGGACCTGCAAGCGATCTCGACCTGTTTATCGATTACGATCCGGCAAAGAAGTTCTCTCTTTTTGATCTTGTCGGGATTCAGCTTTTTCTGCAGGACGAACTCCATCTACCAGTCGACATCACGACACGAGACAGCCTGCACCCGATGTTGAAAGACAGAATTGAGAATTCCGCCTTTCAAATCTATTGATGCCACAAAATAACAGCACTCACGCCGCATGCGCCTCGCGGCTATCCTCCGGCGCCTCGTCGCGTTCGAACATGCCGTAGTCGCGCAGCACATGGCCGATGCGCAGGCGGTAGTCGGCAAAGACACCGTTCCGCCCCGCTCGCTGCGCGGCGCGATGGGCTTCGAGATTGCGCCATTGACGCACGGCCTCCTCGTCCCGCCAGAACGAGAGCGAAAGAAGCTTTCCGCGCATGGTGAGGCTCTCGAAGCGCTCGATGGAGATGAACCCGTCGATCTTTTCGAGTTCCGAGCGCAGCTCGCCCGCGAGATCGAGATATTTGTGGCGTTCGCCCATATAGGGCACGACTTCGAAAATGACGGCGATCATGGTTTTACGAAAGCTCCGTGCGGTGTGGACACGTTCTTCAGGAATACCCGGTCTTCCTTCAGGATGAAACGCTCGCGTCTAGCGAAAGCGTAATTCTCCCGGCCGAGCGGATCGGCCGCCAGCCGGGCGCGATAGTCCTCATATGCCGCGAGGCTGTCGATATTATAGACGCCGTAGGCCGTTGTGGCCGAGCCTTCGTGCGGGCCGAAATAACCGATCAGGTCGGCGCCACAGCGCGGGATCGCCTGGCCCCATTTGCGGGCATATTCGGCGAATTCCTCCCGCTTGAACGGGTCGATCTCGTAACGGATGAAACAGGTGATCATGGCTTTTCTCCTTGTGCCGGTGAGGATGTTTTGTCATGTTGCCGAACAGGGATGCTTCGGTTAGGGTCGAAGTATGAAAGAAGGTCCAGACATTGCCCGCATCGGAACGCTGATCGGCGATCCCGCCCGTGCCAACATGCTGACCGCGCTGATGAGCGGCCAAGCACTGACGGCGACCGAACTTGCGCAGGCGGCCGGCGTGACGCTGCAGACAACGAGTTCGCATCTCTCCAAACTGGAAGACGGCGGGCTGATTGCCCAGCGCAAGCAGGGCCGGCACCGCTATTTCACGCTGGCGGATGCCGCTGCCGGTGCGCTCCTCGAAAGTATCATGGGATTTGCCGCAAGCCGTGGACATCTGCGCCACCGGCCCGGACCGAAGGATCCGGCGCTGCGCAAGGCGCGTGTCTGCTACGATCATCTCGCGGGCGATTTCGGCGTCAGAATGCTCGACAGCTTCCTGGCGCGCGGGGCGATCGAGACGGACGGCGAGAACCTGACCATGACGGAGGAAGGCCGGACCGAGCTCGGCAAGCTCGGCATCGATGTCACGTCGCTCGCCTCGAATCGCAGGCCGCTCTGCAAATCCTGTCTCGACTGGAGCGAGCGGCGGTCGCATCTGGCCGGCACGCTCGGCAAGGCGCTGCTGTCGCATTTCCTCGAAAAGGGTTGGGCAAGACGGAGCGGCGAAAGCCGGGCTGTGCTGTTCACCCCGGAAGGCGAGCGGAAATTTTTAGCGCTGTTTCCGGCGGATTGAGTTCCTTTCCTGCCACCAGCGTACCCCCATATCCTTCTCCGGCGATGCGATCGCAAAGGCCGCTCCATTCGCAGCCGCGGCAAGCGCGGCGCGTCACGCCGTTGGAGAAGGCTTGGCGCAGTCTCGTGAACAGTGCCGGATCGGAAGCGATCACCGATCCGGCTTCAAGCGCGCGTCCAAGCAGGCGGGCAATGTCTGCCAATGCTGCCGCGTCGCGGCCCGTTACGGAAGCGCCGAAACAGTGCGCCTCCTCTTCCGCCAGAAGCGGGGCGCAGATATCGTCCGGGCCGGAAACGATCTCGATCGGCTCGCCGGCGGAAAGCCGCTTGGCGAGCCGGCGATAATTGGCGACGAAGGCCGGATTGTAGCCTTCGCCGACAAAGGTCAGCATGCAGAGAAGATGATGCGGCCGCAGCCTCGCCATCACTTCACCGCAGCACGGTTGCGGGAGGCGAGCGCCGCCAGGACGGCTGCAGCCAGACCGGATTTCAGAACCGCGCCCAGAATGAATGGGGCAACACCGGCCCAGAATGCCTTTTCGGCACCGATTATCGCTGCAAGCCACGCCCAGCCGAGTACGAGGCAAAGGAGATTTGCGGCCAGATGCGCCGAGAAGCTGGCGACGATGCGCCGTCCGGTCCAGCCGCGTTCGGCAAGCCAGCCGACAAGCGCAGCGATGATCGGGAAGGAAAAGAGATAACCAGCCGTCGGTCCTGCGAAAGGCGCCAGACCCGCCGAACCGCTTGCAAGGACCGGGGCGCCGAGCATCGCTTCGCCGAGCCAGACAAGGACCGTCAAGGCGCCGAGCCGCCAGCCGTAAAGGGCGCCGATCATGGTTACCGCGAAGGTCTGCATGGTGATCGGCACCGGAACCATCGGCACCGCGATCTGCGAGGCAATCGCCAGAACCAGCGAGCCAGCCAGCACGAACAGGGCTTTCGCGACAAAGGACCGGCCGGCGAGCCGGAAGGGATCGAAAACAAGCGTCTCGTGGGAATTGGTCAGGGACATCAAGCTCTCCTTTTCTAATTATAGATAATTTTAATTCCCATCTATTTTATGAGGCGGTTTTTCGATGAAAGCAAGAGGCGCACCGCTGAGTACGCGGCGAACGCACGGCAGGATGGCGCAGGTTTGACCGAAATAGGCCAAATCTTGCCGATTTATCAACGCGATAAATTATCTATAATTTTGAGAAATGATCAGCCGACTATCGCGAAAGTCTCGCGAGAAACACCATTCTTGGCCGGCTGCGGGCCGCGGCCGATCCATTGCACGTGTTTCTGGAGTATGGCTGCCGCCTCCTCCGTCTTTCCCTGACGCAGCGCGGCAAGGATGGCCCGGTGGTCGTGATCGGTGCGCTTTTCCCAGCCGGATTGCCAGGCGGAGAAAAGGAAACGGGCGCTTGCCGCATGCAGGTCGTCGATCGCGGCGAGCAGACGGTTCATGCCGCACGAGGTCAGGATGAGGCGATGGAAGCGGCGGTTCGCCTCTTCCCAGGCGTAGACATCGGCCGCCGCATCGGCTTCGCGGGTCGCCTCTTCGGCGGCGTCGAGGATGGCGGGCGTCAGGTGGCGGGCGGCATGGCGAAGCGCCAGCACTTCCAGCGCGGCTCGCATTTCGGCCACTTCACGGACCTCGGCGAGATCGAAGGACGCGACGCGGACGCCGCGGCGCGGTTCGCTGATCGCCAGCCCCTGCGCCTCCAGCCGGCGGAAGGCTTCGCGCACCGGCACATGGCTCGTTCCGAACTCCCCGGCGATATGATCCTGGCGAAGACGCGCGCCGGGGGCTAGCTCGCCGCGCACGATGCGATCGGCAAGCACGCGGCTGATGCGGCTGGCGATGGTGTCTTCCGGCTCTTTGCCCATGCATGTTCCTTAGAGGGGGCTTTTCGGCTTGTCGAGAGCCGCCCGCTTCACCTGGTCCTGCCATGCAGGACTATCGGTTGAGCTTTCGGCCCCGGTCGGATAAAAGGCCGGCCTCACCTTCCCACATAAGGCATCCCATCATGAGCGGTTTCGACCTCATCATCTTCGATTGCGACGGCGTGCTCGTCGATTCCGAAACCATCGCGGCACAGGTCGAATCGAGACTGCTCACCGAAGCCGGTTATCCGATCAGCGTCGAGGAAATGGGCGAGCGCTTCGCCGGCATGACCTGGAAGAACATCCTGCTGACAGTGGAGAAGGAAGCCAATATTCCGCTTTCCGCTTCACTGCTCGACAAGTCGGAAAAGCTCCTCGACGCGCGGCTTGGCCGCGACGTGAAGATCATCGACGGCGTGAGGTTCGCACTCGCCCGCATCACCACGCAGCGCTGCGTCTGCTCCAATTCGAGCAGCCACCGGCTCGACATGATGCTCGACAAGGTCGGTCTCAAACCCTATTTCGCGCCGCACATCTATTCGGCCAAGGACCTCGGCTCCGACCGCGTGAAGCCGAAGCCGGACATCTTTCTGCATGCCGCCGAGCAGTTCAAGGTTGCGCCGGACAGGGTTCTGGTGGTCGAGGATTCCGTTCACGGCATCCATGGCGCCAGGGCCGCGGGCATGCGCGTCGTCGGCTTCACCGGCGCATCGCATACCTATCCGAGCCATGCGGACCGGCTGACGGATGCCGGCGCCGAAACGGTGATCTCGCGGATGATGGACCTGCCGGCGGTCATCGCGGCGCTCGGCGAATGGACCGGCGCGTTCTGATCAGCTCCGGCGGGCCGGCTTCTTCGCGGGGCCGGTATCGAAGCCCAGGCGGACGCGGGTGAAGCGCGAGGCGCCGCCCTGTGCGTTCGGGATCTGCACGTCCGGCTTGTTGAAGATGAACTGTGTGCCGCCGGCCGGTATCTCGACCGGGAAGGCCACCTTCTGCGAATAGATGACATTGTCGCCATCGACCACTTCGACGAGAACCGGCAGGGTGACCTGACCGGGGGTGCCGGCGGGGCCCTGGACGATACGGCCCTGGGCGATGAGGTTGATTGTCATCGTCGTCTCGTTGGCAGTGCACTGGCGCGTCGCGTCGGCGAGCGAGGCCTGATAGAGCAGTTTTTCCGGATTGTCCTGGCCGCCCCTTGCATAGGAGCGGTAAACCGCGGTCTGCTCCAGCATCACCACCGGCGGGCAGAAGGCCTGCACGACCGGCGTCACAGGCTGCTGGGCCTGGGCCTCCGGGGCCAATCCTTCCGTGGATGATGAGGAATTGCAGCCTGCGAGAATTGTCACGAGCGATGCTGCCAGAAGACCACGCGAAATCTTGCCAAACACTATACTCAACCCTCTTCCATCCCGTTCCCGGGCCACATTATGGCGAACCGGAGCGTCATTTTCCGGTCTTTCACCGCCCATTTTCCTGGTCTATATCAGCGGCGCGAATAAAAATCGATTGGGGATTGAAGGTCGTGGACTACATTTCTACCCGGGGCGAAGCAGCGTCCCTCCGTTTCCGGGATGCCATGCTTGCCGGTCTTGCCCGCGACGGCGGGCTTTACGTGCCGCGCGAATGGCCGACTTTGACGAAGCGAGAAATCCGCGCTCTGCGCGGGAAATCCTATCAGGAGGTCGCTTTCGAGGTCCTGAAACATTTCGTCGACGGCGAAATCCCCGACGACAAGTTCAGGGCGATGATCGACGAGGCCTATGCGACCTTCCGGCACCCCGCCGTCGTGCCGCTCGTCCAGACCGGCCCCAACGATTTCGTGCTCGAACTCTTCCACGGCACGACGCTCGCCTTCAAGGACGTGGCGATGCAGCTGCTCGCCCGGCTGATGGACTACGTGCTCGCCGAGCGCGGCGAACGCGCCACCATCGTCGGCGCGACGTCAGGCGATACGGGCGGGGCGGCGATCGACGCCTTTGCCGGGCGCGAGCGCACCGACATCTTCATCCTCTTCCCGCATGGCAAGGTCTCGCCGGTGCAACAGCGGCAGATGACGACGTCCGCGGCCGCCAACGTGCATGCGCTGGCGATCAAGGGCAATTTCGACGACTGCCAGAACCTCGTGAAGGAGATGTTCAACGACGCCGCCTTCCGTGACCGCCTGAAGCTTTCGGGCGTCAACTCGATCAACTGGGCCCGCATCATGGCGCAGGTTGTCTATTATTTCACGGCAGCCGTTTCGCTCGGCGGGCCGGACCGCAAAATCTCCTTCACGGTGCCGACCGGCAATTTCGGCGATATCTTCGCCGGTTATGTCGCCGAGAAGATGGGCCTGCCGATCGACCGGCTGGTGATCGCCACCAACGACAACGACATCCTGGCCCGCACGCTGAAGAGCGGCCGCTACGAGATGAAAGGCGTCAAGGCGACCACCTCGCCTTCGATGGATATCCAGATCTCGTCGAATTTCGAGCGGCTGCTGTTCGAATCCTACGGCCGCGACGCCGCTGCCGTGCGTTCGGCGATGGCGAGCCTGAAGCAGTCCGGCGCCTTCGAAATTAAGCCGGACGCACTGAAAGCCATCAAGCGCGAGTTCCGCGCCGGCCGCGCGACGGAGCGCCAGGTGGCCGCCACCATCCGCGAGACACTTGCCGAAACCGGCTACCTCATCGACCCGCATACGGCGACCGGCGTTTTCGTCGCCAAGAAGAATGCCCGCACCGCAAGCCCGATGGTGACGCTCGCCACCGCGCATCCGGCGAAATTCCCGGCGGCGGTAAAATCCGCTTGCGGAATTGATCCGGCGCTTCCATCATGGATCGCTGATCTCATGGAAAGGGAGGAGCGCTTCGATATCTTGGAGCCTGAGCTTAAGGCCGTCGAAACCTTCATCGGCCAGCATGCCCGCGCTTGAAGTCATCGGTCGCGCCGGAAAGACGTAAAGATGAATGTAGAAATCACCCGGCTTTCCTCCGGGTTGACAGTCGTCACCGAGACCATGCCCCATCTGGAGAGCGTCGCACTCGGTGTCTGGATCAAGTCCGGGTCGCGTAACGAGACCGAAGACGAACATGGGATCGCCCATCTCCTCGAGCATATGGCCTTCAAGGGCACGAAAAGACGCAGCGCCCGCGACATCGCCGAGGAAATCGAGAATGTCGGCGGCGAATTGAACGCCGCCACCTCGACCGAAACGACGTCCTATTATGCCCGCGTGCTGAAAGACCATGTGCCGCTCGCAGTCGATATCCTCGCCGACATCCTGACGGAATCGGAGTTCGACGAGGAGGAACTGCGCCGCGAAAAGCACGTCATCCTGCAGGAAATCGGCGCGGCCAACGACACGCCGGACGACGTGATCTTCGACAAGTTCTCCGAGGTCGCCTATCGCGGCCAGACGATCGGCAGGCCAATCCTCGGCACGCCGGAAACCGTCAAGGGCTTCACACCCGGGCAGATCCGCAATTATCTGGCGCGCAACTACACGACCGACCGGATGTTCGTCGTGGCGGCCGGCGCGGTCGACCACGCCGCCTTCTGCAAACAGGTGGAAGAGCGCTTCGCCAGCCTGCCGACCTCGCCCAGCGCGCCGCCCGTCTTCGATGCCGCGCGCTATATCGGCGGCGATGCGCGCGAGGACCGCGACCTCATGGACGCCCAGGTCCTGCTCGGCTTCGAGGGCAAGGCCTATCACATGCGCGACTTCTACTGTTCGCAGATCCTCGCGAACATCCTGGGCGGCGGCATGTCGTCGCGCCTGTTCCAGGAAGTGCGCGAGCATCGCGGCCTCTGCTATTCCGTCTATGCCTTCCACTGGGGCTTTTCAGATACCGGCATTTTCGGCATCCATGCCGCGACGAGCGGCAACGAGCTGCCGAACCTCGTTCCCGTCGTGATCGACGAGTTGCGCAAGAGCTCTGAGACGATCCACCAGCAGGAGATCGACCGCGCGCGAGCGCAGATCCGCGCCCAGCTCCTCATGGGCCAGGAAAGCCCCGCAGCGCGCGCCGGCCAGATCGCCCGGCAGATGATGCTCTACGGGCGGCCGATCCCGAACCCGGAAATGATGGAACGGCTGGCCGGCATCACCACCCAGCGCCTCACCGATCTTGCCGGACGGCTGTTTTTCGATACAGTTCCGACATTGTCCGCCGTCGGGCCGATCGAGCAACTCGCGCCGATGGCCGATATCGCCGCGGCGCTTTCCGCGCCGGGCTTCCAGACAAAGAAGGCTGCCGGCTGAATTCCGGCTGGAGCATGAGATGACAAAGTCGGTGTTTCGGTTCCTGTCACGACAGCCGGACACACCGGAACTCTATGGCGAAAACCACCTGCTCAGGCTGCCGCGTTATTCCGATTACCGGCAATGGTACAAGCTGCGCTCCGAAAGCCGCACCTTCCTGCAGCCCTGGGAGCCGACCTGGCGGCCCGACGAGCTGACGGAAGCTTCCTTCCGCTCACGTGTCGTCCGGAGCGGACAGGAATATTCGTCCGGGCTTGCCGTGCCGCTGCTTCTCTTCCGCCGCGAGGAGAATGCGCTGCTCGGCGGGCTGACGATCGGCTATATCCGACGGGGGGCGGCACAGAGCTGCATGATCGGATATTGGATGGGGGAGAGACATGCCGGCCAAGGCCATATGTTGGCCGCATTGAAGGTGGCTATCCCTTACATCTATGGCGGACTTCAGTTGCACCGGATCGAAGCAGCCTGTATTCCGGAAAACTGGAAAAGTGTGCGGCTTTTAGAAAAGGCCGGCTTCGAGCGGGAAGGTCTTTTGCGGAAATATCTCAAAATCAACGGCGAATGGCGCGACCATCTGATGTTCTCCCGGTTGCCGGAAGACGGTGAATTCGGGAAGATGCTGAGACCATGAGCGCCCGTAGCTTGCGTTTTCCGCCGTTGATCCGCTGGCTTACGGCGTTCATCGCGATCATTGCCGCCGCCATGATTCTCGCCGCCGCACAGGCCGCGGATGCGGCCGAACCGGTGAAGATCTCACGCGACGACACTGCGCTCGACCTCACCAAGACGACCGACATCTACACCAACCAGGGCGAGGCCTTTCAGGTCTCCACCGCCGCCGGCGCCGACGGCATCCGCCGCCGCATCGAGGTGCGCGCGAGCTCGCCGCGCCATCAGGGCGACTGGGCGGTCTTCGCGCTTTCCAACGTTTCGGAAGAACAGCTCGAACGGGTGATCGTCGCGCCGCATTTCCGCCTCGTGAATTCCAAGATGTTCTGGCCGGACCTCGGTTCGCAGCGCATCTTTTCGATCACGCCGTCGGAAGGTTTCGCGCTCGACCGTGTGCCGAGCCCCGACGCCGACGTCTTCCGCATCACGCTGAACCCCGGCGCGACCATCACCTTCGTCGCCGAGCTCGCGACGCCGCAACTGCCGCAAATCTATCTCTGGCAGCCGGACGCCTACAAGGACACGGTCAACTCGTTCACGCTCTATCGCGGCATCGTGCTCGGCATCGCCGGCCTGCTCGCGGTCTTCCTGACGATCCTCTTCGTGGTGAAGGGCACGTCAATGCTGCCGGCGGCGGCGGCACTCGCCTGGGCGGTGCTTGCCTATATCTGCGTCGACTTCGGCTTTCTCGACAAGCTGATCACCGTGACGTCCAGCGACCAGCGCATCTGGCGGGCGGGTGCGGAAGTGGCTCTCGCCTCCTCGCTCGTGATCTTCCTCTTCACCTATCTGAACCTCAACCGCTGGCACGTGCATCTCGGCTATGCGACGCTCGCCTGGATCGTCGGCCTCGTGCTGCTCGGCGGCGTGGCGATCTACGACCCCTCCGTCGCCGCCGGCATCGCCCGCATCTCCTTCGCGCTGACCGGTACGGCCGGCATCCTCCTGATCATCTATCTCGGCTTCAACCGCTACGACCGGGCGATCCTGCTCGTGCCGACCTGGGGACTGATCCTCGTCTGGCTGTTCGGCGGCTGGCTGACGGTGACCGGCAGGCTCGACAACGACATCATCCAGCCGGCGCTCGGCGGCGGGCTGGTGCTGATCGTGCTGCTGATCGGCTTCACGGTCATGCAGCACGCCTTTGCCGGCGGGGCCTACCAGCAAGGCCTGTTCTCCGATCTCGAACGGCAGTCGCTGGCGCTGACCGGCAGCGGCGATACCGTGTGGGACTGGGATGTGGCGCGCGACCGCGTCGTCACCACGCCGGATATATCGACCCGCCTCGGGCTTGAAGCGGGCGCCATGCATGGCCCGGTCCGCAGCTGGGTGCCGCGGCTCCACCCGGACGACCGCGACCGGTTCCGCGCCACGCTCGACGTGCTGCTGGAACATCGCCGCGGCCGGCTGAACCATGAGTTCCGCATCCGCGCCGAGGACGGCCATTTCCACTGGCTGCAGCTCCGTGCCCGGCCGGTGCTCGGCTCGAACGGCGAGATCATCCGCTGTGTCGGCACGATCGTCGACGTGACGGAGCAGAAGAACTCGGTCGAGCGCCTGCTGCAGGACGCGCTACACGACAACCTCACCGGGCTGCCGAACCGCCAGGTCTTCCTCGATCGCCTGCAATCCGTGCTGACGCTGGCGCCGGGCGGCGACACGGTGCGGCCGACGGTCATGGCGATCGATCTCGACCGCTACAAGCAGGTCAACGACTCGCTCGGGATCGCAGCCGGCGACAATATCCTGATCGCGCTCACCCGGCGGCTGCGCCGTCTCCTGAAACCGCAGGACACGCTGGCGCGGCTTGCCGGCGACCAGTTCGGCTTGATCCTGGTTTCCGAGCGCGATCCGGCCAAGGTGGCGGATTTCGCCGATGCGGTCTCCAAGGCGATCATGGTGCCGATCAACTTCGCCAATCGCGAAATTATACTGACCGCCTCGATCGGGCTTTCCACCTGGGTGGACCAGCAGGAAAGCGCTGCCGGCATGCTGGCCGACGCGGAGCTTGCCATGTACCGGGCGAAACGCGCCGGCGGCAACCGCGTCGAACCCTTCCGTCCCGCCTTCCGCACCGCCGGCACCGACCGCCTGCAGATCGAGACGGACCTTCGGCGGGCCATAGAACGCAAGGAGCTGTCGCTCGCCTATCAGCCGATCATCCGGCTGAAGGACGGCGAGATCGCCGGCTTCGAAGCATTGATGCGCTGGGACCATCCGAAGCGGGGCAGTATTCCTCCGTCCGAGTTCATCCCGATCGCCGAAATGTCGGACCTGATCGGCCCGCTCGGCCTGTTCGCCATGGACCGCGCCGCCTCCGACCTGATGGCCTGGCAGGGTCAGACGGGCGACCTGCCGATCTTCGTCTCTGTCAACCTGTCGAGCGCGCAGCTGCTCAACGCCGACCTCTACAACGACGTGCGGGCGCTCCTGCAGAAGACCCAGGTCAGCCCGGGCCAGCTCAAGCTGGAACTCACCGAATCGCTGATGATGGAAAACCCGGAGCAGGCGCGCCTCGTGCTCACCAAGCTCAAGGAAACGGGCTTGAGCCTGGCGCTCGACGATTTCGGCACCGGCTATTCTTCGCTCGCCTATCTCACGCAATTCCCTTTCGATACGATCAAGCTCGACCAGGCGCTGGTGCGCGATGCGACGGAGAAGCGCGCGATCCTGCTGCGTTCGGTGATCGCCATGGCTCGCGCACTCGACATGGACGTGGTGGCGGAGGGCGTGGAGACCGACGAGGACGCCGTCGAGCTCGCCAAGATGGGTTGCCATTTCGGCCAGAGCTATCTCTTCGGCCCACCCGCCGCGGCCGATGCCGTGCTCAGATTGTTGAAGGAACGTTTTCCGCTGACGAAGCGGGCTTAGGCCGAGGCGTCACGCCGCCCTGCCCCTTTTCGGCTGTTCGCGGGCGAAAGGACTGAGGCCCAGCCATTGCTGCATGGAGCTTGCCATCTCCGGGTCGCCGTCGAGTTCCAACCGGTCCGCTTCCATCTCGGCCCGTACGGTTGCGATACCCATCCAGATCGCCGTCATCGTGCGCAGAGGACAGGTCACGTAAAGATCGATCTCGAAGCCGGGATCGGTCGAGCAGATGTCGACATCGCGCCCCTCGATGACGAGCCAATAGTGCTGCCGTGCCGCCGGTTGTTCGGGATAATGAAAGAGGACGGTGCAACGCCGCGTGGGCAGCGGCACCGGATCGAGATGGCGGCGCATATCCCACATCAAAAGCGAAGGATCGAGCTTCTGAAGCGAATGCTGGGTCTCGACCCAGTGCTGCCCCCAGAAACCGAGCGTCATGACCACTTCGCGCAGTTCCTCACCTGCCGGCGTCAGGTGATATTCGACGATGCCGTCCGGCGCCCTGCGGGTTTCGATGATGCCGGCCTGGGCGAGTTCCTTCAGCCGCTTCGAGAGTAAAGTCGGCGACATGCGGGGCACGCCGCGCCGCAAGTCGTTGAAGCGGCGGCTGCCGCATAGTAGCTCCCGAAGCACCAGCGGGGTCCAGCGCGTACAGAACACTTCCGCCGCCATGGCCACGGGGCAGAACTGTCCGTAACTTGCGGTCGTTTCCATCATGGAACATCCTCCGCGCAACACCCAAAGTAGAATATTCCCGTTTCCTTGCGGAACCAAGTCCATTTTCTGTACCGTTGATTGTATTGGCCGATTTTTGCCTCGATCCATGGCGGGAACCAGAGCGACCTTGCCGCAGTACACTTCCTGTACTTGCGGCTCTTCGAAGGAAGTCAAACAATCGATCCATTCTCAACAGGAGGAGGATCAGAATATGACTGCAACAACCGAAACTTCACCACCGCATACGATTCACACTGAGCCGGTCGGCATAGCCCGCTCGCTCGGGCCGGTCTTTGCCGAGCGCGCCGCAGCCGCGGATGACGGCGACGCCTTCGTCGCCGAGAATTATCGTGACCTTCGCCAATCCGGCCTGGTGGAGGCCGGGGTGCCCGCCGATCTCGGCGGCGGCGGGGCGGAAGTCGCGGAACTTTGCGCCATGATCAAGGAGATCGCCCACCATTGCGGCTCGACGGCGCTCTCCTTTTCGATGCACACGCATCAGGTGGCGATTCCGGCCTGGCGCTGGACGCGCCAGAAAACCGCGCCGGTGATGCCGCTCCTGAAGCGCGTCGCCGCAGAAAGGATCATCCTTCTGTCCAGTGGCGGTTCCGACTGGATCGAAGGTTCGGGCGAGGCTGAAAAGGTCGAGGGCGGCTACCGGATCACGGCGCGCAAGATCTTCACCTCAAGCTCCCCGATCGGCGATGTTCTGATGACCGGCGCCGTTCTCGACGAACCGGACGGTCCGAAGGTCCTGCATTTCGGCCTGCCGATGACATCGCCGCATATCAAGGTCCTCGATAACTGGAGGACGATGGGCATGCGCGGCACCGGCTCGAACGATGTGAGGGTCGAAGGCCATATCGTTCCGGAGGAAGCGGTCGCGCTGAAGCGCAACCAAGGCGAATGGCACATGCTTTTCCACATCATTTCGATGATCGCCTTCCCGCTGATCTATTCCGCCTATCTGGGGGTGGCGGAGAGCGCCCGCGACATCGCCATCGAACTCGCCAAAAAACGTAAACCGGATGAACATGTCATCGCACTTGCCGGACGGATGGATACGGAGCTCAGAGCCGCGCAATATGCGCATGCCGGCATGATCGCCATGGCGGAACGGGGCGAACCCGGCCCAGCCACCACCAACGAGATCATGATCGGCCGTTCGCTGGTAGCGCGCCATGCCATCGCGGCAACCGAATTCGCCATGGAAACGGCAGGCGGGGCCGCCTTCTTCCGGGACAAGGGTCTCGAACGGCGGTTCCGCGACGTCCAGGGCGCACGCTATCATCCCATGCGGATCGGCCCGCAGCATGAATTCGCCGGCCGCACGGCATTCGGGCTCGATACGTCCAGGACTTACTAAACCGTCGGTTTATCCGCTCTTGACAGGAAGTCTGATCTGACCCCTTAATTTTCAGGGGTTCAACTGCGCCCCATCACCTGGCCCGCCTTTCGATCCACCGGAAGGCGGGTTCTCAATTTAGGGCTAGGCGCGCAGTTACGCACGGCTGGAATGGACCAGCCGGTGGATGAATTCCAGCTTGCCGACCACCACCGGGGTCAGGATGAACGGATAGAGGTCCGGCACGCCCATGGAGCGGTGCAGGCTGTTCAGCGCCACGCTGAACGGGATCCAGGCCGAAACGAGCTGTTCGGCGCTTTGGGCGTCATAGGGATTGAAGGCGATTTCGGCCGCCAGTTCCTCATGCCGGCGCGGCTCGATCGACATGCCGTAGGAACGGGCCGTTTCCAGCGTATCGACGATATGAAGGTAATGGGCGAAGCACTCGGCGAAATCCTCCCACGGATGGGTACTCGCATAGGTGCTGATGTAGAATTCCTGCCAATCCGGTGGCGGACCCTGCTCGTAGTTACGCCGGAGCGCCTCGCCGTAATCGACCGTCTCGTCGCCGAAGACCGCACGGAATTCATCGAGCTTGCCGCCATCGCGCACCAGCTTGTCCCACATATAATGGCCGGTCTCATGGCGGAAATGGCCAAGCATGGTGCGATAAGGCTCATTCATCATCACGCGTACCTGCTCGCGTGTGGCGTCATCGGCTTCCGCGGCGCGGATCGCGATCAGCCCATCCTCGTGACCGGTCGTGGCCGGTACGATCGTGCCGTCCGGCCGCACCTCGTCCACCAGGAAATCGAACACGAGACCACCTTGCGGGTCCTCGTCGCGGTTGGTGCGCGGCAGGTTCCAGCGCAGGAGCGAATAGAAGAGATGCCGCTGGGCCTGGCTGATGCGGCGCCATTCATCGAGGCCGGTCTCGGTCGAAGCGTCGGGAACGAGCCGGTTGTGCCTGCAGGCCGGGCAGAAGGAATTGGGATCGTCGGCCAGAACGGTCCAGTTGCAGATATCCATGCCGGCGTTGGCGCAGAGCCGAACCTTGTGCCCGGGTTCCGCGACGAGATGCCAGGTCCCCTCGCCTCCGTCTTCCTCCAACGCGTGCATGGCAAGCATTTCCGGCACGAAAGCGAGCCGGTGGCCGCAACTGACGCAGGACCGGTTGTCGAAATAGACGGTCTGCCCACAATGGTCGCATTCGTAGAGGCGCATGGAAGAGCCGGAATGTTGACGTAAATGCACAAAACCTGCTCCGGACGAGAGCCGGAACAGGTCTGGTTCACAAGCCTCGAGCGAGGCCGTTACATGCGGTCGACGACGTTCTTCGCGGCGTCCTTGACCTTGCCCTTGGCCTGCTGGGCGTGGCCCTTCGCTTCCTGGCCGGCGCCCTTTGCCTTGAGCTTCGGGTTGTCCGTCATGTCTCCTGCGGCCTGCTTGACCTTGCCGGCCATTTCATTGCCTTTGCCGGCCATCTTGTCGCTGGTGCTGCCCATCGTATTTCTCCTTCCACGGGAATCCCATTGTCCCGACTGGGAGAAGAACGCGAGGCCGGCTGCTTCGTTCCGATGATCTTAAAATCAAAAATCACGCGTGGCCGGCTTCGCTCGACAGCTTTTCCGGGCTGACGCCCATCAGCGCCAGCGCCCGCTCGTATTTGCCTTCCACCGCGCGGTCGAAGATCAATTCGTCGTCCGCCGGGCAGTTCAGCCAGCCGTTGCTGGTGATCTCAAGCTCCAGTTGGCCCGGTCCCCAGCCGGCATAGCCGAGCAGCATGGTGGCGCGGGCCGGTCCCCGGCCGTCGCAGATCGCCCGGACGATATCGAGCGTCGCAGTGAGGGAGATCTCATCGCTGACGGGGATCGAGGACTCACTGGAAAAATCGTCCGAATGCAGCACGAAGCCACGCCCGGTCTCCACCGGACCTCCCGCAAGGATCGGAAAATCGCGGGTTTCGCCCGGCAGCATGATGGTGGCGGCCCTATCCATCAGCTTGAGATGCAGGAGGACCTCGGTAAAGGAAATCGGTTGTGGCCGGTTGATGATGAAACCCATGGCGCCCGCCGGAGAATGGGCGCAGATATAAACGACCGTGCGCGTGAAATTGCTGTCCTGCATGCCGGGCATGGCGATCAGGAACTGGCCGTCCAGGAAACCCCGTTCGCACTTGTCCCCCAAGGTCGAGAAAACCATCAGGCCTCCAGCCTGCCTTCCGGCCCGAACCCCGGACGGGAGAGGCTTCGATCTATATTCGATCAAGATGAGGCAGTCTGCCCGATCAATCAACCGAAAATGATCGGCTTTGGCGGCTTGGGACTGGTCCGGGCGGACCAGATCGGTTAAATGCTTGACCCCATGAAGATTTTAGTCCGCAGTTTTCCGACATGCGCGCGTGGGGCGCTCGTCGCCTGTTTCACCGCCGGTGCCATCCTGGGCAGCGCGGCCATCAGCCATGCGGAAGTCACGCCCTGGGCCACCAACGAAGGCGGCCGCATGCGGATCGTCGCCATGCCGCCGGAACCCGACGGGACGATGCGCGGCGCGCTGCAGATCGAGCCCAGCCCCGGCTGGATCACCTATTGGAAGGAACCGGGCGACGCCGGAATTCCGCCGCAGGTGGTGTTCTCGAAGGCGAGCGGCGTCACGCTCTCGCGTGTTTCCTATCCCGTGCCGAAGCAGATCGCCAACGGCAAGTTGCGCGACATCGGCTACGATCATCCGGTGACCCTGCCGTTCGAGCTCAAGGTGGAAGATCCCGAGAAGCAGTTGAACCTCGGCGCCACGGCCTTCATCGGCCTCTGCCGCAATATCTGTATTCCCTTCCAGGCGGAGTTTTCGCTGGCGCTCGGGCCGGCGAAGGGCACGCCGGTCGAGGAAGCGATGATCATCAATCAGGCAACCTCGAAATTGCCGGAAGCGCCCTCGGACGATTTCGCCGTGACCCATTATGCGATGACGCAGGGCCGGGGAATGCTGAACCTCAAGCTGCGATTGCCGGAAGGCACCGTCGCGCCGCCGCAGGTGATCGTCACGGGACCGCAGGGCCATGTGCTCTTCGACGGCATCAACGGACGTCAGGACGGCGAAGCCTATTCGCTCGACATGCCGGTCGGGAAGCTCCCGAAGAACTATGACATCAAGGGCAAGCGCTGGGGAATCCTGGTGATCGCCGGCAACCGCGCCATGGAAACCTCGCTCGCTTTCGAGTGATTGGGGCGAATGACGAGCAGGTCATCGGCGACAGGCGGCCGATTTCAACATTTGGTGTTCCAAAGAGCGCAGCGATCACCCTTGCCATCAAGAAAACCGAGCCTATAGTGCGCCGCAACAGGCGGGCCGGAAGTATGCGCCCGCGCAACAGAGGAGACGTCCCATGACCGTTGCCGTCGGCGACAAGCTGCCATCCGCCAGGTTCAAGGAAAAGACCGCAGACGGCCCGGTGGAGATCACCACCGAGCAGCTCTTCAATGGCAAGAAGGTCGTCCTCTTCGCCGTTCCGGGCGCGTTCACGCCCACCTGCACGCTGAACCACCTGCCGGGCTACCTTGAAAATCGCGACGCGATCCTGGCCAAGGGCGTCGACGACATCGCGGTCGTTGCGATCAACGACTGGCACGTCATGGGCGCCTGGGCGCAGCAGACCGGCGGCACGGGCAAGATCCATTTTCTCGCCGACTGGGACGGCGCATTCACCAAGGCACTCGGTCTCGACATCGATCTTTCCGCCGGCGGCCTCGGCGTCCGCTCCAAGCGCTATTCGATGCTCGTCGAAGACGGCGTGGTGAAGTCGCTCAACATCGAGGAGAGCCCCGGCCAGGCAACCGTTTCCGGCGCCGCCGCAATGCTGGAACAGCTGTGAGCCGGATCGGCATCCCGTTTCCTTAAAGGGCGCCTCGGGCGCCCTTTTTGTTGCCGCAGCCGCAGCGAACCGCGCGACCAACTTTTCCCGCCAGTTCTCCCGCCACACTGGGAAAAGTCCCTTGCACTGGCGCAAGAACCGCAACTGCAGCCACCATAGCAGAGTCCCCGTGGATCGTTGCGAGGGCGATCTCCCTTCCCGAGTCTTGATCCCGCCATCTTTTTGCCGCATTTGTTATAACATTACACTCTACACGTGATGTTATAACAAATGGAAATTTGCATGGCGCGATTTTCTCCTCCTCCAGGCTTGATCGGCCGTTCGGCCGGCGGGCGTCTCATCCTTGTCGGCATCGTTATCGCTCCGCTTTGGGCGGCGATCCATTGGGCGGTGCTGCTGCCGTGAGCGCCGCCCTCCTCACGCTCGACAACCTGACCGTCGCCTATGACCGCCACCCGGCGGTCCATCATGTTTCCGGCCATTTCGGGCAAGGCAGCCTGACGGCGATCGCCGGGCCGAACGGCGCCGGCAAGTCCACGCTGCTGAAAGCCATGATCGGCGAGCTTCTGCCTGCCGAAGGCCATGTGGCCCATCGGCTGGCCCGGACCGATATCGGCTATCTGCCGCAGGCGGCGGAGATCAACCGCCGCTTTCCACTCTCGGTTCTCGACACGGTGCTCTTTGGCGCCTGGCGAAGCATCGGCGCCTTCAAGGGAACAGGCGCAAGCGACTATCGTCAGGCCTCCGAGGCGCTGGCGGCCGTCGGCCTTGCGGGTTTCGAGCGGCGGCCGATCGGTTCGCTCTCCGCCGGCCAGTTCCAGCGGGTGCTCTTTGCCCGTCTCCTGCTGCAGGACGCGAAGGTGATCCTGCTCGACGAACCTTTCACCGCGATCGATGCCCGGACCACGCGGGATCTGCTCGACCTCGTCGCGCGCTGGCATGGCGAGGGCCGCACGGTGATCGCCGTGCTGCACGACCTCGACCAGGTGCGGGCGCATTTTCCCGAGACCCTGCTTCTGGCGCGCGAGCTCATCGGCTGGGGACCGACGGCGGATGTCCTGTCGACGCACAATCTCCTGAAGGCGCGGATGATGGCCGAGCGCTGGGACGAAGGCGCCGCAACCTGCAAGGCGCCGATGGGCGGAGCCATGGTCAGGGAGTCCGGAGCATGAGCGCCTACGATCTCTTCCTCGCGCCGTTTATCGACTACGGCTTCATGCGCCGGGCGCTCGTCGCCTGCCTGTGCCTTGCGCTCGGCGCCGGACCGATCGGCGTTTTCCTGATGCTCCGCCGCATGAGCCTGATGGGCGACGCCATGAGCCATGCGATTCTGCCCGGAGCCGCGATCGGTTATCTGATCGCCGGATCGCTGTCGCTCACGGCCATGGGGCTCGGCGGGCTGATCGCAGGCCTCTCCGTCGCATTGCTGTCCGGCATTGTCAGCCGTGCGACCGTGCTCCAGGAAGATGCGAGCTTCGCGAGCTTCTACCTCACATCGCTGGCGCTCGGCGTGCTGATCGTCTCGCTGCGCGGATCGAATATCGACCTGCTGCATGTGCTGTTCGGCACGATCCTCGCCATCGACGCCGACGCGCTTTACCAGATCGGCACGATCACTTCGCTGACGCTCATCATCCTTGCCGTCATCTATCGGCCGCTGGTCGCGGAGTGTTTCGATCCCGGCTTCCTGCGCGCAATCGGCGGCCGCGGACCGATCTACCATTTCCTGTTCCTGCTGCTCGTCGTGCTCAACATGGTGGCGAGCTTCCAGGCGCTCGGCACGCTGATGGCGGTCGGGCTGATGATGCTGCCCGCCGCAATCGCACAGCTCTGGGCGCGCAGCCTGACAGTGATGATGGCGCTCGCCGCCGCAAGCGCCGCCGTCTCCGGCTATCTCGGCCTGATCGCCTCCTATCACCTGGAACTCGCCTCCGGCCCGACGATCATCATGACCGCGGCGCTGATCTACGGCTTTTCCATCCTCTTCGCTCCGTCGGGCCTTGCCCGCCGGTTCTTTCCCCGCCCGCATCTTGCCGGCTAAACAGGAGACTTCGATGATATCCCGCAGACTGTTTTTCTCCGCCGCCCTTCCGCTCATCATGGCCGTCTCCGCCGCTCCCGCCTCGGCGGGCACGCTGAACGTCGTCGCCTCCTTCACCGTACTCGGCGACGTGGTGGCAAAGGTGGGTGGCGACCACGTGAAGGTGACGAACCTTGTCGGCCCGAACGGCGATCCTCATGAATTCGAGCCGTCGCCGGGTGACGCCAAGAACCTGCAGGCCGCTCAAGTGACCTTCGTCAGCGGCGAAGGCCTGGAAGGCTGGATGGACCGGCTGATTACGGCTTCCGGCTACAAGGGCAAGCCGGTCGTGGTGTCGGAAGGCATCGATACGCGCACGATGGAGGAAGACGGCCAGACGGTGACCGACCCGCATGTCTGGAACAGCCCGGTCAACGTCAAGGTATGGGTTTCGAACATCGAGAAGGCGCTTTCAGCCGCCGATCCGGCCGATGCGAGCGCCTTCAAGGCGAATGCCGAGGCCTATCTCAAGACGCTCGACGACCTCGACACCTATGCGCATTCCAAGTTCGACGCGATCTCCGACGACCATCGCAAGGTGCTGACGAGCCACGACGCCTTCGGTTATTTCGGTAGGGAATACAAGGTCAGCTTCCTGGCGCCGCTCGGGCTTTCCACCGAAACGGAAGCATCCGCGGCCGACGTCGCCAAGCTGATCGAGCAGATCAAGGGCGAAGGCGTGAGGACCTATTTCCTCGAAAACTCCAATGATCCGCGCCTCGTCCAACAGATCGCCAAGGCGACCGGCGCGGAGCCCGGCGGCGAACTCTATGTCGAATCCCTCTCGGAGGCCGATGGACCGGCGCCGACCTATGAAAAGATGTTCCGCTACAATGTCGATCAGATCGCCGCGGCGATCGCCAAGTCGAGCTAATCACAAAAGGGCCGCGGGTGAACCGCTCGCGGCCTTACACCGCCATGTCGAAGACCATCAGGCCCGACAGGCCGCCATCCGTGGATGCGACGATGCGCTCCCCGACGGCGATATGTTCGGGATGGACGAGATAGGCGTCGCGCGCCTCGGGGCTTTCGAAAGTCACGATGAAACCGTCGAGAAAGCCGCCGTTCAGGCCCTCCGGCGAGGTGTTCGGCCCGTATTTGACGTCGAGAATGCCAGGGATGAGGTTTTTCAGCGCGACGATCGCATCATAGATCGCCTGCTTGTCGGCCTGCTGGAGGGCCGCCTTGAATCGAACGAAGACAAAATGCAGGATCATGGGCGGACCTCCCGAGTTTTCGTTTGCGGCAGAATAGTGGCTCGTGTGGCGAGCGCAACCGTCCGTCAGCCGATTTCCAGAAGAAGTGCGCGATGATCGGAGACCTCGGGCTCCGCCACAACTTCGAATTTCTCGATCTGCACCTCGGGCGTTGCCAGGAGATAATCCGCATGACGGCCCTCCTTCGGATACCAGGAGGTGCGCGTATCGGTGAAGCCGCGCGTGGTGACGAGGTCGGTGAGGCCGAGCTTTCCGAGAACCGCAAACGTCTCGCTGCCCGGCAGGAGATTGAAATCACCGCAGACGACGAGCCCCTCGCCCTTTTGCCGGACCTTTTCGATCAGCCCGACGAGCGCATGCGCCTGGGCAAGCCTTGCCGGCGTGTCGCCCTTGCCGGCGAGATCGCGCAGACCATGCATCTGCACGATCGCCACGGCCGAGCCCGTTTCGGGGCGGAAGATGCGAATGCCATGGGCATTGCGGGGACGCGGATGCTCACCGAAACCGGAGGCCGGAAAGTCTCCGTGGATGAAACCCTGCGCCTGGCCGATCACCGGCAGACCCTGCCGGACGAAGGTCGCGAGCCCCCATTCGGACATCACCTCGCGATCGCCGTCATGGAGCGGGCCGCGCGCGGCAGGGGCGAAAAAGGCGTGATGGCCGGGCAGGACCGCAGTGACGTCCTCCAGCAGGCTGGCACGCTGCGGCAGTTTAAAATCGCCTTCGCGAAAGGTCAGCCAGTCGCCGCGATAACCCGCGACATGGGTGACTTCCTGCAGGCAGAGCACATCCGGGCCAGCTTCTCCCAGATACCGCATCAGCGGTTCGTGGACGCGGCCACCCCAGGCATTGAGGGAAATAAGGCGCAAAGTCATAAACGCTCCGCGGAAACCATGAGGATCATCGGCCGCTCCATTTCCTCCGCAAGCGCCGGGTTGGCGGCGATCTGCTCCGGCGAAGGGTGCCATTCGACGACACGGATGATCGAAAAACCATTGTCGATCAGCGTGTTCAGCGTCGTGTCGACGGTGCGGTGGTATTTGACCACGCCCTTTGCCAGCCACTCGGTCGTGCGCCGGCCCTCGACGGAATAACCATCCACCGGCCAGAACTTCCTGCCGGCCTCGTCCGTCCGCCAGCCCGGATTAGCGGACGCCATGTAGATCGGATGCTCGATGGTGAAGACGAACTTGCCGCCCGAAACGAGCGCCGCATGAACCTGACGCACCAGCCGTCCGAAATCCTTCAGATAATGGAAGGCAAGCGAACTGTAGGCGAGATCGAAGGCCGATTGCGGCAGGCCGACATGTTCCAGGTCAGCGATTTCGTAAGCGATGGCCTGGTGGGCGTTTTCGGCCCTCGCCCTGGCGATCATGTTCCCGGAAAGATCGAGGCCGAGCACGGACGACGCTCCCTCCTCTGCGGCAAAACGCGAGAACCAACCGAAGCCGCAGCCGAGATCGACCACGCGCTTGTCCTTCAAATCCGGCAGCAGAGACCGGATCACCGGCCATTCGGCGGCACCCGCAAGGCCGTACACGGAACGGCCCAGCTGGCTGTATCCTTCGAAGAACTCCGGCGTATCGTAGATGTTCTGGGCCATCGATCCCTCCCCGGCCGCAAATCCTACTTCTTTTTGAAAGGCGCCATGCCGAGCCGGGCGAGCTCATCCGCCCGCTCGTTCTCCGGATGGCCGGCATGGCCCTTGATCCAGTGCAGCGTCACCTTGTGGCGGTTGCGCGCTTCCTCCAGCTGCTGCCAGAGTTCCACGTTCTTCACCGGCTTGTTGTCGGCGGTTTTCCAGCCCTTTTTCTTCCAGCCGAAAATCCACTTGGAAATGCCGTCCTTCACATAGGCGCTGTCGGTATAAAGCTCGACCTCGCAGGGTTCCTTCAGCGCATTCAGCGCCTGGATCGCCGCCATCAGCTCCATGCGGTTGTTGGTCGTTTCGGCCTCGCCGCCGAACATTTCCTTTTCCGACTCGCCGTAACGCAGGATCGCACCCCAGCCGCCGGGGCCGGGATTGCCGGAACAGGCGCCGTCCGTGAAAATCTCCACCTGTTTCATGCTACAAGCCCGTATTCGGCGGCCGATGCGATCTGCCGGTGGAAGCGCAGCTTCTTCAGATATTCGAGCGGGTCCTTCTTGACCACCAGGGCCCCCGCCGGCGTCGTCAGCCAGTCGTAGAGCCGGGTCAGGAAGAAGCGCAGTGCCGATCCGCGCGACAGCACCGGAAGTGCTGCGATCTCCTTGTCGGACAGTGGCCGGACGCTGCGATAACCCTCCAGCATCGCCATGCCCTTGGTGAGGTTATAGGCGCCGTCCTTTTCGAAGCACCAGGCGTTCAGGCAGATCGAAACGTCATAGGCAAGCAAGTCGTTGCAGGCGAAATAGAAGTCGATCAGGCCGGAAAGCTGGTCGCCCAGGAAGAAGACATTGTCCTGGAAAAGGTCGGCATGGATGATACCGGCCGGCAGGTCCTTCGGCCAGTTTCGCCCGAGAAAATCCAGTTCCGAGGAGATTTCCTCCTGCAGGCCCTTTTCCACTTCGTCAGCGCGGTCGGCGGATTTTGCCCAGAGATTTTTCCAGCCTTCGAGAGACAGCGCGTTCGGACGGATCAGCTCAAATCCTTCGCCGGCGATGTGCATCTGCGCGAGTGCCTTACCCACCTCCCGGCAATGCTTCGCCTCCGGCTTTCTCAGCCACATGCCTTCCAGGAAGGAGATCAGCGCCGCCGGGCGGCCGGAAAGCTCACCGAGCAGCTGGCCGTCGCGACGCGGGAGGGGCAGCGGGCAGGACAGTCCGCGGGCGAAAAGATGCTGCATCAGCCCAAGGAAGAACGGCAGGTCGGCCTTCTCCACCCGCTTTTCGTAAAGCGTCAGGATCAGCGGATCGCGGGTCGTGTGCAGCAGGAAATTCGAGTTCTCGACGCCTTCTGCGATGCCCTTGTAGGATGTCAGTTCGCCGACATCGTATCCGGTCAGGAAACGCTTGAGGTCGTCTTCGGTGATATCGGTATAAACGGCCAAGGTGGTCTCACAGTCCGGGGAAAGGGGAAATCGTCGGCAGAGGGGGGTGAGCGGCTACAAAAAACCTCACACCCGCACCCCATTCACCCACGCCATGTCCTCGACGGTCAGCGGCACGCCGCGAAGCTCGCGGTTGACGAGGAAATTCTCGGTTTCCTCCGCCGTGATCGCAAGTTCGATCTTCGCATCGAAACGCGCCTTGAAGGCGGCGATGATCTCGTCGACGATGACTTCAGGGGCCGAGGCACCGGCGGAGAGGCCGAGCGTGCGGATGTCGCCGATCTCGTTCCAGTTCAGCTCGGAAGCGCGCTGCACCAGCATGGAGCGCCTGGCGCCGGCGCGCAGCGCCACCTCGACAAGCCGCTTGGAATTCGACGAATTCGGAGCGCCGACGACGATGAAAAGGTCGCAGCCGGGTGCGGCTTCCTTGACCGCGTCCTGGCGGTTGGTCGTCGCATAGCAGATACTGTCGGCGGCCGGCGCAGAAAGATTCGGAAAGCGCTCCTGCAGACGGGCGATCACGCCGGCCGTATCATCGACGGACAGCGTCGTCTGAGTGACATAGCCGAGATTGTCCGGATCGGCTGGCGCATAGGCGTCGACATCCTCCACCGTCTCGATCAGCGATACGGTTCCCGCCGGAAGCTGGCCCATCGTGCCGATCACTTCCGGATGGCCGGCATGGCCGATCAGGATCACATGGCGGCCGAGCCGCTGGTGGCGCATCGCCTGCTTGTGGACCTTGGAGACCAGCGGGCACGTCGCGTCGAGATAAAAGAGATTGCGGGCCTCCGCATCCTCCGGCACGGATTTCGGAACCCCATGGGCAGAGAAGACGACCGGCTGCTCGCGATGCTCGGAAGGAATCTCATCGAGTTCCTCGACGAAGATCGCGCCCTTCGCCTCCAGCCCCTCGACCACATAGCGGTTATGGACGATCTCATGGCGGACATAGACCGGTGCGCCGTAGGCCTTCAGCGCCAGCACCACGATCTGGATCGCCCGATCGACGCCGGCGCAGAATCCGCGCGGGCCGCAAAGGCGGATCGTCAGGGCGGGCTTTTTCACCTGGATGTTCATTCCGGTCCTGCGTGAAATCAATTGCACCCCATATAGGCGAGGCACCGCAACTGCGCCAAGGAAAATGTTGCTCATTCACCGGGAGAGGCAGGACGCCGGCGCCGCAGCCAGGCGCCGACGACGACCGCAACCAGCGCCACGGCCAGCCCATACCAGGTGACCGCGTATTGCAGGTGACTGTTCGGCAGGTCGAACTGGGTCACGCCCCCCTTCGGCCAACCGCCGGGATTGGCGAGCGACGCATCCGCATCCACGAAGAAGGGCACGACCTTGGACGCATCGAGCCCGGTCGTCGAAACCATGGCGTCGAGATCCTTCCAGTAAAAAATGTTCTTGGCAGGATCGTTTTCGGGCACGATCATCGACGGCTTTCCCGGAAGACGCGCGCGGGCATAACCGGTGACGGTCTGCTCGCCCGGCACTTCGCCTGCGGCGCGGCTCGCGGGGTCCTTCATCTCATAGGGTACGAAACCGCGGTTGACGAAAAGGATGCGGCCATCCGCCAGCGTCATCGGCGTATAGACATAAAAACCCGTCTGGCCTTCGAAGGTGGCGAAGAAATGCCGCTCCTTCGCGTGATCGAACGAGCCGGCGACCGAAATCCGGCGGTATTCGATATCGCCGCCGGACTTTGCAATCGCCTCGATTTCCGGCAGCGGGACAGGTGCTGCAGCCCGCCGCTCGGCGATATCGGCAAGCAGTCCTTCCTTCCAATGCAGCCGCTGCACCTGCCAGGTGCCGAGCGACAGGAGGATGGCCAGCGCCGCAAGCACCGCGATTACGGTCGCGATCGTCCGCCCCTTGGTGCCAGCGGGCTCGCGCGTCGATACGGTTTCGGAGGAGGCTTTGCTCGCCATCGGAAATTCCAGTCCTTAAAAGCAGAAGGGCGGCTTTCGCCGCCCCTCCCCGAATTAATGTCTTTCCAGTCAGCCAGCTGCCAACGGTGCACCCCAGCCACCCCAGATATAGATGGCGAAGAAGAGGAACAACCAGACCACGTCAACGAAGTGCCAGTACCAGGCAGCAGCCTCCAGGCCGAAATGCTTGGTGGGCGTGAAGCCGCCATTGATGGCGCGCAGCAGGCAAACCGCCAGGAAGATCGTGCCGATCAGCACGTGGAAACCGTGGAAGCCGGTCGCCATGAAGAAGGTCGCACCGTAGATCGAGTTCGCGAACTCGAAGGGGGCGTGCGCATATTCATAGGCCTGCACGCTGGAGAACAGGATGCCGAGCGCGACGGTCAGCGCCAGACCGGTGATCAGGCCCCTGCGATCGCCGTGCAGAACCGCATGGTGAGCCCAGGTCACGCAGGTGCCGGAGAGCAGCAGGATGACGGTGTTGTAGAGCGGCAGGTGCCAGGGATCGAGAACCTCGACGCCCTTCGGCGGCCACTGGCCACCCAGGAATTCCACGCGGGTCGCCTGGATCGCCTCGTTGGCATAAAGGCTCGCGTCAAAGAAGGCCCAGAACCAGGCCACGAAGAACATCACTTCCGAAGCGATGAACATGATCATGCCGTAGCGCAGGTGCAGCGATACGACCCGGGTATGGGCGCCCTCACGCCCTTCCTTGATCGTGTCGGACCACCAGCCGATCATCGTGTAGAGGATGATCGCAAGACCGACGAAGAAGAGCCACGGCGTGGCGAGGTTCATGCCGAAGATGTGGAATTCGCTCCCCTTGAGGAAGCGCATGTAGCTGACGCCGCCGAAGGTGATGACGAAGGCGCCGAGCGAGGCGAGAATCGGCCACGGGCTCGGATTGATGATATGATAGTCGTGATTTTTCTGATGCGCATCGGCCATGTCAGAATCCCCGGATGAATGCCTGCTCCGCCGGAAACCGGCGAACCCTCTTATTAAAGTTTCCCTGCCTCTGTCTTCCCGCCTTCCGGCAGAGCTGCGACCGGCTTGCCGGGCTCGCTCGGGTAGAAGGTGTAGGACAGTGTGATCGTCTTGATGTTCCTGGTCTCTTCCGCCGTGGCGATCTCCGGATCGACGAAGAACACCACCGGCATGCTGACCGATTGGCCAGGCTGAAGCGTCTGCTCGGTGAAGCAGAAGCATTCGACCTTGTTGAAATAGGCACCCGCTTCCATCGGCGTCACGTTGAAGACCGCGGTTCCCGTCGTCGCCTCCGGCGAACGATTGGTCGCCGTATATTCGATCTGCACGGTCTCGCCGATCTTCGGATTGACCGCCTTGGCCGGCTTGAACTCCCAGTTCAGGCCCGGCGAGATATTCGCATCGAATGTGACCTGAATGGTCTTGTCCAGGATCTTGTCGGAATACTGCTCGACGCGTTGCGTCGTGCCGTTATAGCCGGTCACCTGGCAGAACAGGCGATAGAGCGGCACGGATGCATAGGCGGCCCCTACCATGCCGGCGACGAACACGGCGCAACCGGCGAAGATCGCGCTGTTGCTGACCCGTTTTGTCTCACCTTTGTGGACTTGGCCGTTCTGGCCCAGACCGTTCCGGATGTCCGCCATCGCCTCGCTCCTAGTTCCCGAGACCGCTGATCTTCACCAGCGTCATGATGTAGAAAAGGATCACAAGGCCGGCGAGCACCAGGCCGAGCGCGATATTGCGGTTGCGGCGCGACTTCTTCTGCGCATCGCTGAGCTTGACGGTTTCGATCATAGCATACCTCCAAGGAGGTGCGGCAGGCCGGCGAAGAGCCGGTCCGCCAGGAGAGCCGAGAAGACCGCGAAGAGATAGAAGACCGAATAGGCGAACATCTTCTTCGCCGGGACCATCTTCTCGTCGCCGTCTGGCATGCGCCGGACGGCGATGGAACAGTAGATGAAGACGGCGCCGAGGACCGCCGAGAAGATCCCATATCCCAGGCCAGAGAGACCGGTAAGGGTCGGAGCGACGGCAGTGACGGCCGTCAGCACGGCATAAACGACGATCTGGTTCTTGGTGGAGGATTCCCCCGCGACATTGGGCATCATCGGCACGCCGACCGAACCGTAATCGCGCATCTTGAAGAGCGCCAGCGCCCAGAAATGCGCCGGCGTCCACAGGAAGATGATCATGAACAGAAGGATGCTGTCGAGCGAAACGCCGCCCGTGACGCAGGCCCAGCCGATCATCGGCGGGAAAGCGCCGGAGGCGCCGCCGATGACGATGTTCTGCGGCGTCGAGCGCTTCAGCCACATCGTGTAGACGACGGCATAGAAGAAGATCGTGAAGGCGAGCAGACCGGCCGCGAACCAGTTGACCGCAAGGCCGAGGATGACCACCGAGAAGACCGACAGCGTGAGCCCGAAGGCCAGCGCTTCCTGCGGCAGGATGCGGCCGGCCGGGATCGGGCGCTTGGCGGTGCGGGTCATGACCGCATCGATATCGGCGTCATACCACATGTTCAAAGCGCCGGAGGCGCCTGCGCCCACGGCGATGCAGAGAATGGAGATCGCGCCGAGCACCGGATTGATATGGCCGGGCGCGAGGATGAGGCCGGCGAATGCGGTGAAGACCACGAGCGACATCACCCGCGGCTTCAGGAGTTCGAAGAAATCGCGCGCACCCGCTTCCGAGAGGCGGGCGCCTCCATCGGTGCCGAGAGCGTCGTGATTGCCGATAACCGTCATTGAACCGTCCTGTTTTGGATCGCAGGGCATCGCGGAGTGCCGCGATGCCCTCTTTTGAAGATCGTCCGCTCAGCGGATGCGCGGCAGCTGCTCCCACTGGTGGTAGGGCGGCGGCGAGGAAATCTGCCATTCGAGCGTGCTCGCACCTTCCCCCCACGGATTGTCGCCGGCGACGCGCTTCTTGGCGAAGGCTTCCCAGACGCCGAAGAGGAAGATCAGCACGCCGACGAAGGAGATGTAGGAGCCGATCGACGAAACGTAGTTCCAGCCCGCAAAAGCATCCGGATAGTCGATGTAGCGCCGCGGCATGCCGGCAAGACCGAGGAAGTGCTGCGGGAAGAACACCAGGTTGACGCCGATGAACATGACCCAGAAGTGCAGCTTGCCGATGAACTCGTTGTACATGTAGCCGAACATCTTCGGGAACCAGTAGTACCAGGCTGCGAAGATGGCGAAGACCGCGCCAAGCGACAGAACGTAGTGGAAGTGAGCCACGACGTAATAGGTGTCATGCAGCGAACGGTCGAGACCGGCATTGGCGAGCTGGACGCCCGTGACGCCGCCGACGGTGAACAGGAAGATGAAGCCGATCGCCCAGACCATCGGCGTGCGGAAGGTCAGCGAACCGCCCCACATCGTGGCGATCCAGGAGAATATCTTGATGCCGGTCGGAACCGCGATGACCATCGTGGCGAACACGAAGTAGCGCTGCGCGTCGAGCGACAGGCCGACCGTGTACATGTGGTGGGCCCAGACGATGAAGCCGACGGCGCCGATCGCCACCATGGCGTATGCCATGCCGAGGTAACCGAAAACCGGCTTCTTCGAGAAGGTCGAGACGATGTGGCTGATGATGCCGAAGCCGGGCAGGATCAGGATATAGACTTCCGGGTGGCCGAAGAACCAGAACAGGTGCTGGTAGAGGATCGGGTCGCCGCCGCCTTCCGGCGCGAAGAAGGTCGTGCCGAAGTTACGGTCGGTCAGAAGCATGGTGATGCCGCCCGCCAGAACCGGCAGCGAGAGCAGCAGCAGGAAGGCTGTGACGAGCACGGCCCAGGCGAAGAGCGGCATCTTGTGCAGCGTCATGCCCGGAGCGCGCATGTTGAGGATCGTGGTGATGAAGTTGATCGCACCGAGGATCGAGGACGCGCCCGCGACGTGCAGCGAGAAGATCGCCAGATCCACCGCGGGGCCTGGCATCCCGGCCGTCGAAAGCGGCGGATACATGGTCCAGCCGCCACCGGCACCGTAAGCGCCTGCCGGGCCTTCGACGAACATCGATAGGATCAGCAGCAGGAAAGCCGGCACGATCAGCCAGAAGGAGATGTTGTTGAGACGCGGGAAAGCCATGTCCGGCGCGCCGATCATGATCGGCACCATCCAGTTGGCGAAGCCGCCGATCATGGCCGGCATGACCATGAAGAAGATCATCACCAGCGCATGCGCGGTGGTGAAGACGTTGAACATGTGCTTGCCGCCGTCGATCGCGGCGTCGCCCTCGAAGCCGTAGACCATCGAGGCCAGACCGTGGAAGATCTGGATGCCCGGCTCCTGCAGCTCGGCGCGCATGGCGACCGAAAGCAGGCCGCCGATGATGCCAGCGATGATCGCGAAGATCAGATAGAGCGTGCCGATGTCCTTATGGTTCGTCGAGAAGAACCAGCGGGCGGCAAAGCCCGGCGTATGGGAATGATGATCGTCGTGAGCATGCGCATCGTCAGAGGTGCGAGCATGAGCGTGATCGTCGTGAGCGGAATGTTGGTCTGTCGAGTGTCCGGCCATTGTCCTCACTCCTCTTGATTACTTGGATTCGTTTGCCGCGACGGCAAGGTTGCCGGCCGGCTTCTCGACCGCAGCCACGAGCGCCTTATAGGCGCCCGGCAGGTCGTTCGCGGCCTGCGCGAGCCAAGCATTGTACTTGTCTTCCGAGACGACGCGGATGGCGATCGGCATGAAGGCATGATCCTTGCCGCAGAGCTCGGAGCACTGGCCGTAATAAAGGCCTTCGCTCTCGGCCTTGAACCAGGTTTCGTTGAGGCGGCCCGGAACGGCATCGATCTTGATGCCGAAAGCCGGCATCGCGAAGGCGTGGATGACGTCCGACGGAGCGGAGGTCACGAGCAGGCGGACAGTCTTGCCGGCCGGAATGACCATTTCGTTGTCGACCGCGAGCAGGCGCGGATAGACGGCGAGGTCGGTCTTGCCGGCGGCAGCGCGGTCCGGATCCTTCAGCAGATAGCTGTCGAAGGCGACCGGAGCCGGCGTACCTTCATATTCGTAGTTCCACTGCCACTGGGTGGCGGTGGCCTTGACCGTCATATCCGCGTCCGGAAGCTGGAGCTGGGCATTCAGGAGATTGAAGGAGGGAATGGCGAGAAAGAAGAGGACCAGAACCGGGCCAAGCGTCCAGACGATCTCGATCACCGTGTTGTGGCTGGTGCGCGACGGCACCGGATTGGCGCTGGCGCGGAACTTCATCGCCACAACGACGATAAGAACCAGAACCAGAAGCGTGATCGGCACGATGAACCAGAGCGTATAGTGGTTGAACCACCTGATCTGGTGCATGATCGGCGTGGCGGCCGCCTGAAGGTCAACCTGCCATGGATGCGGCTGGTCCGCATAACCGGCAGAAGCAAAGAGCAGACAGATGAGCGTCGTCATCACTGCGTAAGCTCTGTTCATCACTACAATTCTCCCCATGCGTTTGATCTCGGTCAAACCGAACGCAGAATCCAAGCTATATGGTCTGCTTCAATCACAGTTTGCCTGTCGCCGCAATATCTGGCTGGAAAAGCCCATGCGGCATTTTTGCGCCTACCGGAAAAGCTTGAAATCGTGCCAGAATGACCACCGCCGTTTGGCGGAATTCTCAGAATCTGCCCCGGATTTTCCCGAAAATTCGACGTCTTCGGCCTTCAAGCTGCACCATCATTGTCCATGCCGCCTGTAAAAGCGGGCTATCTCCTCCAACAAGAGCAGCCTGATATGCCCGTCGGATTCGCGGGTCCCATTTTCGCCGTACTCGACTGAAAAGTGAGCGGGGCTTTTCATTTCGCCCGGCGAACGACAAGAATAGCCGCACTGATTCGTCTTCCAGAGGTTTCCATGGGTCGTCCCTCCCTGATCCGCGCCTGCCTTGCCGTCATGCTTGCGGCCGCCCTGTCGTTTCCGGCGTTTGCGCAGCAGCCCGCTCCGCGTCCGGCGCAACAGCCGGCGCAAGGCGCGGCTCCGCAGCCAATCCCTCAGCCGAATGGGTCACGACCCCCGCAACCTTCCGCGCAGCCCCCCAAACCACCGGGCAATGTCCGCGAGAACCATGGCGCATGGTCGATCATCTGCGATCGCCCGGCTGGCGCCTCGACCGAGCAATGCGCGCTGATGCAGAACGTGATCGCCGAGGATCGGCCGGAAGTCGGCCTTTCCGTCGTCGTGCTGAAGACCGCCGACCGCAAGTCCAAGATCCTGCGCATCCTGGCGCCGCTCGGCGTGCTCCTGAAGGACGGCATGGAACTCTATGTCGACAACAACAATATCGGCCGCGCCTATTTCACCCGCTGCTTCTCCGAGGGCTGCTATGTGGAAGTGGAGATTGACGACGAGCTGATGCGCATCCTGCGCGCCGGCAAGAATGCCGTCTTCGCGCTACGCGAATCCGCCGACCAGGACCGCGTCGGCATTCCGATCGAGCTCACCGGTTTCGGCGAAGGCTACGACGCCCTTCCCTGAGCGACCTATAATAAAGAGATACCGGTGCTGGAACGAAGGCTCATGGAACTGCAGGGCACCCATCATTTCCCTGTCCGCTTCGCCGACGAGGTCGTGCGCGACGCAATCCGCGCCTTCGTCGTCCAGCGCACGGTGCGTGAGCAGAAAATGAAATGGGGCGCTGCCGCGCTGATGGTGGTAGCCTGTCTCGCCCTGGTCATCCAGGGCAAGTTCACGCTCGCCATCCTGGCCATCGTCGTCGCCTGCTTTCCCGCGATATTCAGCGCAGTTGTCTGGCGCGTCCATTCCACCAATGCCTTCGGCCGCTATGCGCGCATGGACGGCCGGCGGGCGGACATCACCGTCGATCCGGAAGGTTTCAGCATCACCTCCAGTCTCGGCAGCGGGAACCTCACCTGGCGCAATGTCACCGAAATCTGGGAGAGGCCGCGCTCCTTCATGCTCTTCAGCGGCGCGAACGCTTTCAATATCGTGCCACGCGAAACCATGCCGGACGAGGTGCAGGCCTACCTGAGCTCGAAGTCGGTTCTAGGATAGGCTTGCTTCGCTTACTCCCCGAACCTACATCGGTCCAATAAGAGTGTGCGTCTTCCACAGATCCAGTCCGGCACAGATTTCGTCCGGGGCGCGCCCAAGGAGCATTCCATGACGACCGACCTTCTCAACCTTTTCGACTGCGACGAGACGAAGCTGCGCTCGATCCTTTCAGGCGCACTCTCCGGCGCCGACGACGGCGAGCTTTTCGTGGAGCATGCCCAGGCGGAATCGCTGACCTTCGACAACGGCAGGCTGAAAGGCGGTTCGTTCAACACCGACCAGGGTTTTGGGCTGCGCGCCGTCGCCGGCGAATCGGTGGGCTACGCGCATGCGGGCGAACTTTCGGCTGCCGCCCTTTCTCGCGCATCCGACGCGGTACGCGCCGTCACCGCCGGCCATTCCGGCTCCTATGCTGCAGCGCCCCAGCGCACCAACAAGAAATATTACGGCGATGAGAACCCGATCGGATCCCCAAGCTTCGAGGAGAAGGTGAAGCTGCTCACCGATATCGACGCCTATCTGCGCAACAAGGACGACAAGGTGCGGCAGGTCACCGCCACGGTTTCGGCAAGCTGGCAGGTGGTCGACATCCTGCGGGCCGACGGACACCGGGTACAGGACATCCGCCCGATGACCCGCCTCAACATTTCCGTCGTCGTCGGCGATGGCGACCGGCAGGAATCGGGCTCCTTCGGCACCGGCGGCCGTATCGGCTTCGGCGATTTCGTGACCGAAGGCAACTGGCAGACCGGCGCCGACGAGGCGCTGCGTCAGGCGCTCGTCAATCTGACGGCTGTCGAAGCGCCGGCCGGCACGATGGACGTCGTGCTCGGCTCCGGCTGGCCGGGCGTCATGCTGCACGAGGCGGTCGGCCACGGCCTCGAAGGCGACTTCAACCGCAAGAAGACGTCCGCCTTTGCGGGCCTCCTGGGCGAGATGGTCGCCGCCCCCGGCGTGACGGTCGTCGACGACGGCACGATCGACAACCGCCGCGGCTCGATCACCATCGACGACGAGGGCACGCCCTCCGGCTACAACGTGCTGATCGAGAACGGCAAGCTTGTCGGCTATATGCAGGACCGGCAGAACGCCCGGCTGATGGGCATGAAGGCGACTGGCAACGGCCGGCGGCAGGGCTATGCCCACGTGCCGATGCCGCGCATGACCAATACCTACATGCTCGGCGGCGACAAAACGCCGGAAGAGATCATCGCTTCCGTAAAGAAGGGCGTCTATGCCGTCTCCTTCGGTGGCGGCCAGGTGGACATCACGTCGGGCAAGTTCGTGTTCGGCTGCACCGAGGCCTACATGATCGAGGACGGCAAGATCGGCCCGGCGATCAAGGGCGCCATGCTGATCGGCAACGGTCCGGATGCGATGAAGCGCGTGACGATGGTCGGCAACGACATGAAGCTCGATACCGGCATCGGCAATTGCGGCAAGGCCGGCCAATGGGTCCCCGTCGGCGTCGGCCAGCCGCATCTGAGGATGGACCAGGTGACGGTGGGCGGGACGAAGGCTTAACGAGGGGAAACCGATGCGCCTTCTGTCGCGATGGCAGAACTCGGCCGGTGAGCGGGTGCGCATCGCACTCAACCTGAAAGGCATTCCCTATACCTATGTACCGGTGAGTTCGCTGGCGCCGGGCGAATATCGGCGTCTCAATCCGCAAGGGTTGTTGCCGGCGCTCGACATTAACGGACAGATCATACCCCAATCATCGGCCATTCTCGATTACCTGGAAGAGACCCATCCCCTGCCCGCGCTCCTGCCGAAGGATTCGGTGTTTCGGGCACAAGCCCGGGGATTCGCTGCATTGATTGCTTCGGAGATACACTCCATCACCGTGCAGCGCGTGCGGCGGTTCCTGGAATCGGACCTGCATCTCGACTCGCCATCGGTACAGAAATGGGTGGAGCACTGGCTGACGACCGGACTCGGCGCGCTCGAGGAAACGCTCCGGACACGGCGCCACCACTTTATCTATTGTTTCAGCGACGAGCCGGGCTGGGCGGAGCTGCATCTTATTCCGCAGCTCAGCAATGCCCGCCGGCTTGGCTGCGATCTTTCAGCCTATCCGGAACTGCTTGCGATCGAAGAGAAATGCACCGGTCTGGACGCGTTCCGATCGGCACGTCCGGAAGCGCAGTCTGACTTTCCCGGCGCGGTATAACTGACCTTAATCTTGCGCCGGCCTGAAAAGCCATTTCCGTTCGATCGCGGCGGCGAGATCGAGCCCGTTCGTATGAGCAAAAAGCAGGACGTGACCGAGAAGATCGGCGGTTTCGTCGGCGAGGTCGCGGTCGAGCTCCGCTTCGCTCCTCCCTTTCTTCCGGCCGCGGCCGGTCTTGCGGTTCCAGGCCTGGGTGAGTTCCCCAACCTCCTCCTGAAGCTTCAAAAGAAACCAGTCGGGATCGCGCTCGATGCCGTGCGCGTCGGCATAGCTGGCGGAGGCGGCCTCGAACTGGCCGGTGAGCTTGTTCAGCATATCGTTCTCCTTTTGTTTCCAATGGAGACGATTCCCAGGCTGCTGTCCAGAGCGCCTCCTTGACACTCCACCACAAATCCCGGCAGGTGCGGGCATCGCTCAATCCTCGCCTGGCCTTTCCATGGACTCCCCATACCCGTTTGCCACCCTCCTGGAATCCTGGTTTCCGGGACATGGCCTGCCTCAGCTCGCTTTCCTCTTTTTTGCGGCAATGATCGCCGGGCTGGCGCGCGGCTTTTCCGGCTTCGGCGGTGCGCTGATCTTCGTTCCGCTGGCCGGCGCCGCCGTCGGGCCGAAGATCGCCCCTGCCCTCCTGCTCGTCATCGACGGGGTGACAACCCTCGGCATGCTGCCGGACGGCTGGAAACGGGCGAACCGCCGCGAGGTTGGCACGATGCTGATCGGCGCATTGGTCGGTGTGCCGGCCGGGACGACGCTGCTCGCGATCATCGAGCCGACGGCGCTTAGATGGCTGATCTCGGTCGTCGTGCTGTGCCTGCTGATCTTCCTGATCTCGGGATGGCGCTACCACGGCAAGCCGAAGACGCCGCTGACGATCGGGGTTGGGGCGCTCGCCGGCCTTTTCGGCGGAGCCGCGCAGCTTTCCGGCCCGCCGGTGGTCGCCTATTGGCTCGGCGGCGCCATTCCACCGCTTGCCGTCCGCGCCAATCTCGTGCTCTATTTCGCGCTGTCGACGGTGATCTCCGCCGTCTCCTATATCGTCGGAAGCCTTTTGACGCTGGAAGTGCTTGCGATGGCGCTGATTGCCGGGCCGGGCTATGCGCTCGGCCTGCTCGCCGGCTCGCAGCTCTTCGGGTTCGCCTCCGAAATAACCTTCCGGCGCATCTGTTTCCTGCTGATCGCCATGGCCGCCATCGTCGGCCTGCCGCTTTTCGATACGCTGCGTCCCTGACGGGCGTCTTCCCGCGCTTCTTCAGCAAGGCTTAACGCGTCCGGGAGTAGGGTCGCGTTACTCAAGAAGTAACGTGGCGTGATGGCTGTGGGGAACACCAAGGGAAGGCTGCAGGCGCTCTGGCGCCGCGACGTCAAGCGCCGTCTGGTCGCCGGCGGACTCGACATGGCGGCAGCCCTTGCACGCGCCGGGATGATGGCGAATGCGCGCGGGCGCGGTGCGATCTTCACCCTCCACCATGTGCGGCCGAAAAAGACCCGCCCGCTGCAGCCCAGCGAACATCTCGAAATCACGCCGGACTTCCTCGGCGAAGCGATCGAGCGGCTTTCGGCGGAAGGCTACGAATTCGTGCCCCTGGCGGACATCCCGGCAAGGCTCGCCAAGCCGTCGAAACGGCCGTTTGCGGCCTTCACGCTCGACGACGGCTACCGCAACAATGTCGAATATGCATTGCCCGTCTTCGAACGTCATGGTGCGCCCTTCACGGTCTTCGTCGCCCGCGGGTTTGCGGAACGCACCCACTCGCTCTGGTGGGAGACGCTTGCCGAACTGCTCGGCCGCGCGCCGGAGGTCACCTTCGACTTCGGCGACGGCCCGGAAGTGATGGATCTGACCTCAGAAGCACGCAAGTTCGACGCTTTCGACCGCTTCTCCCACCATATCGGGGTGACCGACGAGGCGAGCGCCGTTTCCCGCATCGATGCGATGGCGAGGAAGCACGGCGTCGATCCGCTGAAGATCACGGCCGATCTCACCATGGATGCGCGGGAACTTCGTGAACTCTCCGCCCATCCGCTCGCCTCTCTCGGCGCCCATACCATCAGCCACAGGGCAGTCGCCCGGCTTTCGGCGGACGACGCCCGCCGGGAAATGCAGCAATCGGCGGATTATGTCGAGGCGCTGACCGGAAAGCGCCCCCGCTCGATCGCCTACCCCTACGGCATGCCGCAGGCTGTCTCCGAACGAGACATGATGATCGCCAAGGAACTCGGCTTCCCGGTTGCGGTGACGACGCAGCCCGGCACGCTTGGCGAGAGGCATATGAACCGGCTCACCAGCCTGCCGCGCATCTCGCTCAACGGCTATTACCAGCAGCCCCGTTACGTCTCGGCGCTTGCCTCGGGAATCCCCTTCTCGATCGGGCGGTAGGAACCGTCACGGATACATCCGTACCTTTTCCCATGGTCCGCCGGGAGCGGCACGGCGGAACTCTATCCGGTCGTGCAGGCGGAACTGGCGGTCGTGCCAGAACTCGATCGAGACCGGCCTGATGCGAAAACCGGACCAGTAAGGCGGGCGCGGGATGTCGCCGATCGCATATTTGGCCGTATATTCGGCCACCGCCTTTTCCAGCGCGAAACGGGTCTCGAGCGGCCGCGACTGTTTGGACGCCCAGGCACCGATCCGGCTGCCGCGGGCACGGGAGGCGTAATAGGCGTCGGCTTCCGCATCGCTCACCACCTCCACCTCACCGCGCAGGCGCACCTGGCGGCGCAGCGATTTCCAGTGGAAGCACATGGCGGCCTTCTTCTGGCCGAGAATCTCGCGGCCCTTCTGGCTCTCGAAATTCGTATAGAAAACAAAGCCGTTCTCGTCGTAGCCCTTCAACAGGACCATGCGGACGTTCGGCATGCCGTGCTCGTCGACCGTCGCCACCGCGACGGCGTTCGGATCGTTGGGCTCGGTGCGCTCCGCCTCTTTCAGCCACGCGCCGAACAGCGCGAAGGGCTCGTTCTCTTCGGTGAAGTCACCAGTTGTTAACCCGCCTTCAGACATATTGACTAAAATACTCCCGATCTGATGAAAATGCCCGAGTCTCTCTCCCGGACAGGACACAAGGTGGTAGTGATAGCAAAGTCGAAGAGCCGCACAAAGGGGTCACTCATCCTTGGCAGGCACGCCGCAGCCGTGTGCCTTGCAGGTCTTTCGCTTGCCGGCTGCACCAGCAGCCTCGATCTCTTCGGCAGCACCGAAAAGGTCGATCGCAATATCGCGACCGGCACCGTGCCCACCGGGCCGCAGCATACGGGTACCGCGCTTTCCGACGAGGCGACGGTGCGCAATGCCGTCACCTCCGCCGATCTCGCCAGGCTTGGGGACGCTTCTCTTCCCTGGGCGAATACCGCGACCGGCAGCGCCGGCGTCGTCTCCCAGATTCGCGAGGCCCGCAGCGAAGGCCATGTCTGCCGCGACTTCACGACCACGCGGCATTCCTACGAAGGCATTGCCATGTTCTCCGGCCAGGCCTGCCTGATCGGCAGCGGCGACTGGATGCTGACCGCCTTCGACCGGCAATAGAATTCCGTCCCCTTCCGAAACGCTGAAGCCGCATTATTCCCTTCGGCGCTTGCGAATTGCACCCGAAACGGTTTCTTTACCTTAACGAGTGCTAAGCCCGGCGATGTAACTCCTCATTCAGGAGTTCCGACCTAGATTTTTCCCGAGCAGACAGATCACCTGCCGGTGGATGAGGAACCGGCGGGCGGTTGTCGAGTTGTGACGCGTAGCGGCGGATCCAGATCAAGCGAGATCCGACGTTTCAGGTAACCGGTGGTCCCACAATGCGTGATCCCTATTCTGTTCTTGGCGTGAAGCACAATGCCGACGCCGACGAGATCAAGGCGGCCTGGCGCGCGAAGGCGAAGACAGTCCATCCCGACCACAATCAGAACGACCCGTCGGCGGCGAGCCGTTTCGCCGAGGTCGGCCAGGCCTATGAGGTTCTGAAGGACCCCGAACGCCGCAAACGCTACGATCGCGCCGCCGAAATGCAGCAGACCATCATGCAGCAGCGCGAGGCCGCACGTGAAGCGGCCGAACGCGCCAAGGCCGCCAAGGCGAACGCCGAAAAGGTCATGGAGGAACTGGCGCGGGCCAATGCCCAGCGCGGCCAACAGCATGATCAGTCGTCCCAGAGCCAGCAGTCCCAGGCCCAATCCCAGAATCACGCCGGTTCTGCGGGGGAGACGCCGGAAGACATGATAGAGCGTATTTTCGGCGCCGCTGCGGCCGAGCAGGCGAGAGCCCAAGGTCAGCCGAGGACCCAGGCACAGGCCGGCGAATCTGCGGAAACGGCGAAAGCCGATCCGGCTGGCGAGCGGCCTCCCCTGCCTGCCCTCGCCGTCGATCTCGTCGCTTCGCTCGTGCGCCGTCTGCGCGGCACCACGCCGGCGCCCGAAAAGGCGCCGGATTTTTCCATGGACGCCACGGTCACCATCGACGAACTGCTGAAGCAGAGCTGGGTCACCCTCAAGCTGGCGGATGAGCGCGAAGTCCGCTTCGCGCTGGAAAGAGGCATGACGGAAGGCCACGTGATGCGGCTCAAGGGCCAGGGCCTCAAGGTCTCGGGCATGAAGCCGGGCGACCTTCTCGTCACGATCAAGATCGCCCGCGACGCCCGCTACCGGGTCGAAGGCTTCGACCTCCACACGATCCTGCCGATCTCGCTCGAAGACGCGGTACTCGGCGCGGAAGCGGCGGTCGAGACGCCGGAGGGCAGTCGCAGCGTTGCCGTCCCCGCATGGTCCGGATCCGATCAGACGATCCGGCTCAATAGCCTCGGCCTCTTCAACGATGCCGGCGGCCGCGGCGATCTCGTCATCGAACTCAGGATTATCCTGTGGGAAAAGCCGAACGAAAAGGTCACGGACCTGATGCGGCACATGCGCCACGGACTTTACGTCTGACGAAAAACGCCCACCATGACAGTAATGCGTCAGTTTTCACTGGCGCGCACCCTTGGTTACGACCATTAACACGAGATGAATGAAGCCCGCTTGAACCCTTGGTCTGCCTATGCCATAGGCAACATTCCATAAAGTTTCAGGGGACTATGCATGGTTCAGGCTTCCGGCCTCATGGCAGGCAAACGTGGCATCATCATGGGCGTTGCCAACAACCGTTCCATCGCATGGGGCATTGCCAAGGCCATTCACAGCCAAGGCGGCGAAGTCGCGTTCACCTACCAGGGCGACGCGCTGAAGAAGCGGGTAGAACCATTGGCAGCCGAACTTGGCGCTTATATGGCCGGCCATTGCGATGTCGCAGACGAATCGACGATCGACACGGTCTTCGAGAACCTCGAAAAGCACTGGGGCAAGATCGATTTCCTCGTGCATGCCATCGGCTTTTCCGACAAGGACGAGCTGACCGGCCGCTATATCGACACCTCTGCCGACAACTTCGCCAAGACCATGCAGATCTCGGTCTATTCCTTCACCTCCGTCGCAAGGCGGGCGGAAAAGCTGATGACCGACGGCGGCTCGATGCTGACGCTGACCTATTACGGTGCAGAAAAGGTCATGCCAAACTATAATGTCATGGGTGTCGCCAAGGCCGCGCTCGAGGCGAGCGTGAAATATCTCGCCGTCGACCTCGGGCCCAAGAACATCCGCGTCAATGCGATCTCCGCCGGCCCGATCAAGACACTCGCCGCGTCCGGCATCGGCGATTTCCGCTATATCCTCAAGTGGAACGAATACAACGCGCCGCTGCGGCGTACCGTCACGATCGAGGAAGTGGGCGATGTCGGGCTCTATATGCTCTCCGATCTTTCGCGCTCGGTTACGGGCGAGACACATCATGCCGACAGCGGCTATCATGTCGTCGGCATGAAAGCCGTCGACGCCCCCGACATCTCGGTCATCAAGGACTGATGACCAGCTTCCAGGAACGTCTGCCTTGCTCATCTACATGATCCGCCACGGGCAGACGGACTGGAATGCCGAGGGGCGGCTCCAGGGCCAGAAGGATATTCCGCTCAATGCGCTCGGCCGATCGCAGGCGACGCGCAATGGCGAACGGCTGCGCAGCATGATCGGCACGGCCGAGGATTTCTCGTTCGTTGCAAGCCCCTTGTCGCGAACCCGCGAAACCATGGAGCGATTGCGTACCGCCATGGGCCTCGATCCCAGGGCCTACAGGACCGACGACCGGTTGAAGGAAGTCTCGTTCGGCGACTGGGAAGGCCGTACGCTGGAGGAGATCGCCGACATATCGCCGGACCGGCTCATGGCCCGGGCACAGGAGAAGTGGAGCTTCATCCCGCCGGGCGCCGCCGCCGAAAGCTACGAAATCCTCTGCTGGCGGATCGGTGCATGGCTGCAGTCCCTCGAACGACAGACGGTCTGCATCAGCCATGGCGGCGTCATCCGCTCGCTCTTCCGGCTGGTCGGCAATCTTTCCGAGGACGACGCGGCGGCGGTCCCTACCCCACAGGACAGGATCTTGAGGATCGACACGGAACACGACCGAATGGAATGGCTCTAGGCTCCGATCAAGATACGGATTATATTCTAAATTATACTTCTCTAATTCTTCGGAATTACCGAACGATCTCGATATCGTCGATGACGCGGTTGCCATCCACGATCGTGTAGAAAACCAGTACCTTGACGCCTGCCGTCAGCCCTTCGAAATTGAATTCCTCGGGCACTTTATAGATCTTTCCGTCGTCGAGCGTGAGGCTGAGCGATTTCATGTCTACGGATTTGATCGTCGCTTCAACGTCGGCACTCTGCGCCCAGCTGTTGAGGGGCGAGAAGATGCTGGCCGTGGCAAGCAGAGCTGCGATCAGGATACGCATGGTCGGGGCCTTCGATGAGATCGATATTGTCTCGTTCCGCTGCACAGATAGCCCCCAGATTGTGGCGAAAATCGCCCGCGACCATGACATTTTCGGTATAAGTTCTGACCAGATTATTAACGATTTTCAACGGCCTAGCGCAATCCTGCGGCGAGCCTGGCAAATTCATAAACCTTGCAAAGTAATTCCGCACAACAAATAGCTATCAAATTTGCGGTCGGAAGTGCAATCGGAAATTAACCGCCGTCCAATAGGCTTTTTTCCATACCATAGAGGTTAATGAAAAGGTTTTTCCGATTGAAATTCTGGCCTTCATCCCTTTCAAGATCTCTGCGCCCTTTCCGGAATCCCAAGGCACCTACGGCGGTCGCTTTCGTCATCGCGCTTGCAGTGATCACCATCGGCGCGATTGTCGACCGGCACCATATTGAGGAATATCGCGGCCAGTTGCGGGCGACGACGGAAAGAGTGGCCGGCCTGCTCGCGCGGCGGCTCGTGTCCCGAATCGACGCCGATATCGTCACCGCCGGCTATCTCGCGCACGCCTTGACGGAAGATGCGAAGGACTCACCGGATGCCTTCAAGCGTTATGTCGACAAGGACCTTCATGACGGAAAACAGTTTTTCGCCGTCGCAGTCGCGCCGAATTTCGACCTCACGCAGGTCATCACGCGCGAAGGCGCCGCCAGCGAGATATCGGGGACGGTCGGCAATATCGATATCGCACGTCTGGCAAGCGACCTGAAATCGGTCGGCGGCCGTAACCGTATATCCCTGTTGAGCGGCACCCAGGAAAATCATCTGACGCTGATCGTACCGGTCGCAAAGGGAAACGAAAACGAAGGACTCTGGGGCGCGATCGCTATTCTCATCGACAAAGGAGGGCTCATGGAGGCTGCCGGCGTCACGTTCTCGCCGAGCGCGACAGGAACCCAGAACCTCATCGATCTCGACTGGCTGAACGTGTCCCTGCGCGATGCCGACAGGCCTGAATATCTCGCCTTCTACGGCGACGATTCCATCGAGGATCAGGCGCCGATGAAATGGGTCGTGCCCATCAAGGGGGCCAACTGGACCCTGCTCGCGGCTCCCCGCTCCGGCTGGGACGTGGTGCCGCCGAACCAGTTGCGCTTCCGCCTGTCGCTCGCGTTTGCCGCACTCGCGATCATCGTGCCGATCTTCATCGCAACCTCTCTGATTTCCGAGCGCAACCGCAACATCGCGGCGCTGAAGGCGCGCGAACTCAATCTCATCGAGTTGTCGCAGCGCTTCAACCTCGCTATGGAAGCCTCCAATATCGGCATCTGGGAAGTGACGGGCGACGGCAGCCATCTCTTCTGGGACAAGCGCGCTGCCGGGCTGCACGGCAAGGCTTTCAACAGGGAGGGCAACCGTCTCGACGAGTGGCTGAACTCAGTCCACCCGGAGGATCGGCCGGCGGCAGAGAAGCATTTCTTCAATTGCACCTGCAGCAATACGCCGTGCAGCGAAGTCTACCGCGTTCAGCTGCCGGATGGCGCCCTCAGATATCTGCGGTCAGCCGGCGCCAACTATCGCAATGCCGATGGCAGCCACCGGACGACCGGCATCGTCTGGGACGTGACGGCGGATATGGTGATGGCGCAGACGCTCCGGAATGCCAAGGAGAATACCGAGATCAAGAATGCCGAGCTCGAACTCGCCCTTGACGAGCTTTCGAACCGCGAACAGGAGCTGGAAGAGCTTTCGACCAAGCTCGACCTCGCGCTCGCCTCTTCCAATTGCGGCATATGGGAATCCAATCCCGAGACCCATGTCGAGAACTGGGACGCGCGCATGTGCCAACTGCACGGTATCCCGTTCACCAACGGCATCGTGCGAGCCGAGCAATGGATCGAGCTCATCCATCCGGACGACAGGAACCTCGCGAGGCGGAACTCCCACCACTTCAACGACCGCTTCCGGCCGGATCCGCTCGTCGTACGCGTTCCGCAACCGGACGGATCGATCCGCTACATCCGCTCGATCGGCAAGCTGCACACCACCCGCGACGGAACCAGGAAAGTGGTCGGCATCGCCTTCGACGTCACCCAGGATGCGATCCTCACCGAGCAGCTCAAGGCCGCCAAGGACGAGGCGGACGCGAAGAACGTCGAGCTCGAACTCGCCAAGAGCCGCATCGAGCACAACGCGCTGCACGATCCGCTGACGCTCCTCGCCAACCGCCGCAAGCTCGACGTGGAACTCGACCGGCTGTCGCGCTCCAGCCAGACCGAGCGGCAGAAATTCTCGATCCTGCATCTCGATCTCGACCGCTTCAAGCAGATCAACGATACACTTGGCCATGCGGCCGGCGACGCCATGCTGGTGCACGCCTCGCGCATCCTGTCGCGCAACGTGCGCAGCACGGACGTGGTGGCGCGCATTGGCGGCGACGAATTCGTCATCCTCGCCACCGGAAATTCCAGCGCCGAGCAGATGGCGCAACTCGCCCAGCGCATCATCGCTGAGTTCCACCAGCCGATCGATTTCGAGGGATTCTCCTGCCGCTGCGGTGTGTCGATCGGGATCGCCCAGGCGAGCGGCCTCAACGTCGATGCCCGCCGGATGCTGGTCAATGCCGATATCGCGCTCTACCGGGCGAAGGGCATGGGCCGCAACCGATACGAATTCTTCACCCAGAACCTGCAGGCGGAAATCGTCAGCCACAAGCGCACCGCCGACGAGGTGCTGACCGGCATAGACAACAACGAATTCACGACCTGGTATCAGCCGCAGTTCGATGCGCGGACCAGCGAGCTGACCGGTGTGGAAGCCCTGATCCGGTGGAACCATCCGCATCACGGCGTGCTTGCGCCCGACCGATTCCTGAAGATCGCCGAGGACCTGAACGTCTCGGCCGTGCTCGACCAGATCGTGCTCGAAACGGCGATGAAGGACAAGCTGCTCTGGACGGCGATGGGGATCCGGGTTCCCAAGGTTTCCGTTAACGTCTCGTCGAAGCGGCTGCACGACGAGACCCTGATCGACACCTTGAAGGGGCTCGAGATCACACCCGGCGAGATTTCCTTCGAACTGGTGGAATCGATCTTCCTCGATGAAAGCGAGGCGTCCGCGGCCGGCAACCTGGAGCGCATCAAGGAGCTCGGCATCGATATCGAAATCGACGATTTCGGTACCGGCCATACCTCGATCGTCAGCCTCCTGAAGCTGAAGCCTAAGCGCCTCAAGATCGATCGCCAGCTCGTCATGCCGATTCTCAACTCGCCCCAGGAACGTTCGCTTGTCCGCTCGATCATCGACATCGCCCGGTCGCTCGGCGTCGAGACCGTGGCGGAGGGGGTCGAAACGATGCAGCATGCGAGCCTCCTGCGCGAACTCGGCTGCGACCTGCTGCAGGGCTATGCCTTCTCCCGGCCGCTTCCCTTCAAGGACTTCACCGAAGCCGCCCGCACCGGCTGGCGGAGGGCTGCGGCCTGAGGGCGCTCCTTGCCGCCACCCGTTCCCTCAAGAAAAGCTTGTCGCAAGGCAGCCTTTTCCATATGACAACCGCGTCAGGAGCTGGCAGACGGCCAGCATCGCCACAGCCGGTTTCATTGCCATGTCGCATAATACGTTCGGTCATCTTTTCCGCGTCACCACCTGGGGCGAAAGCCATGGGCCGGCGCTCGGCTGCGTGGTGGACGGCTGCCCGCCCGGCATCCGCTTCACCCATGCCGAAATCCAGGCCTGGATGGACAAACGCAAGCCCGGCCAGTCGCGTTTCGTGACGCAGCGGCGCGAGGACGATATCGTCAAGGTGCTTTCCGGCGTGATGATGGATGAGGACGGCGAGACGATGATCTCGACCGGCACACCGATCTCCATGCTGATCGAGAATACCGACCAGCGCTCCAAGGATTACGGCGAAATCGCCCGGCGTTATCGTCCCGGCCACGCCGACTATACCTATGACGTGAAATACGGCATCCGCGATTACCGCGGCGGCGGCCGGTCATCCGCCCGCGAAACCGCGGCCCGCGTCGCAGCCGGGGCACTCGCCCGCAAAGTCGTGCCGGGCCTCAACGTGCGCGCCGCCCTGGTCCAGATCGGCAAGCACAGGATCGACCGCGCCAACTGGGACTGGGAACAGGTTGGCCAGAACCCGTTCTTTTCGCCGGATGCGGCAATCGTGCCGGTCTGGGAAGAATACCTGGATACCATCCGCAAGGCCGGCTCCTCGATCGGCGCAGTGGTGGAAGTCATGGCCGAAGGCGTGCCGGCAGGTCTCGGCGCGCCGATCTACGGCAAGCTCGATCAGGATATCGCCGGCCTGCTGATGTCGATCAACGCCGTGAAAGGCGTCGAGATCGGCGACGGCTTTGCCGCAGCGGAACTTTCCGGCGAAGAGAACGCCGATCAGATGCGCATGGGCAATGACGGCAAGCCGATCTTCCTCTCCAATCATGCAGGCGGCATTTTGGGCGGCATTTCGACCGGAGAGGCTGTGGTCGCCCGTTTTGCGATCAAGCCGACCTCCTCCATTCTGACCGAACAGCGCTCGATCGACGCCGACGGCAATAATGTCGAAGTGCGCACCAAGGGCCGCCACGACCCTTGCGTCGGCATCCGTGCCGTGCCGATCGGCGAGGCCATGGTTGCCTGCGCGGTCGCCGATCACTACCTGCGCCACCGGGCGCAGAACGCGCATAACGTTGCCGGACAAACCCTTTAGGAATTGATGCATGGCCTATGACCAGAAGCGCGTCGTCGACGCCATCCGCGCCTTCGAAGCCGGCGAGATCGTCGTCGTCACCGATGACGACGACCGCGAGAACGAGGGCGACCTGATCGTCGCCGCCGTGCATTGCACACCCGACAAGATGGCCTTCATCGTCCGCCATACCTCCGGCATCGTCTGCGCGCCCATGCCGCGCGAGGAAGCCAAGCGCCTGAACCTCAATGCCATGGTGGCGGAAAACGACAGTGCGCATACGACCGCATTCACCGTCACCGTCGATTTCAAGCATGGCACCACGACCGGCATTTCCGCCGAGGACCGGACGCTGACCGTCCGCAACCTCGCCAACCCGAATGTCGGCCCGGCCGATTTCGTGCGGCCAGGCCATATCTTTCCGCTGATCGCCCGCGAAGGCGGCGTGCTGATGCGTTCCGGCCATACGGAGGCTGCCGTCGACCTCTGCAAGCTCGCCAATCTCCCCCCGGTCGGCGTGATCTGCGAGCTCGTCAACGACGACGGCAGCGTGATGCGCGGCCAGCAGGTCGCCGATTTCGCCGTCAAGAACGCCCTGAAGCAGGTTTCCGTCGCCGATCTCATCGCCTATCGCCAGCGCAAGGAAACCCTGATCGAGCTGCAATCGGCCTTCGATATCGACACCACGCACGGCAAGGCCAGGGCACATGCCTATTCGCTCCCCTGGGACCCGATGCAGCATGTGGCGGTGATCTTCGGCGATATCCGCGACGGCATGGACATCCCGGTCCGCCTGCATCTCGAAAACGTCACGCGCGACGTCTTCGGCTCCTACCGGCCGATCGACAAATACATGGCCAAGATCGCCGAGGAAGGCCGCGGGGTCATCATCTACCTGCGCGAAGGCTCGGTCGGCGTCGGCCAGAAGGATCATGGCCGCAAGCTGCGGCAGGATCAGGAAGGCCACGCACAAGCCCAGGCGCGCGAAAGCGAATGGCTGGAGATCGGCCTCGGTGCACAGATATTGAAAGATCTCGGCGTCACCTCGATCAAGCTGCTCACCCGCAGCGAGCGCCACTACGTGGGCCTTGAAGGTTTCGGCATCAAGATCGCCGAGACGGTGATCTGCTGATCGCCTCATAGTTGCATTCGGTTTTATTCGCGCTAGAGTGCTGCCCGGTTGAGGGGCGGCATTTTTTCGTGTACGAATAATATGAAAATCGTTTGGGACGAGCCGAAGCGGGCTGATAATATCAAGATTCATCACATCGATTTCGAGGATATTTCCGAGAGTTTCGAATTCTCTTCGGCGTTGATCGAATCGACTTATCCTTCTTCAGGCGGACAACCACGATTCAAGGCGATCGGGCCGCTGGGTGATGATCTGGTCGCTGTCGTTTATTCCCTTTTAGGCACGGAAGCGATCTCGATCATCAGTGCGCGCCCTGCAAGTCGAAAGGAAAGGAGACGATATGTCGGAACCTAAACGCCGATTTCGTACGCTGACCGACGAAGAAGAAGCCAGAATTCAGGCAGGGATCGACAATGACCCCGATAATCCTGAACTCACCGACGAGGAGCTCGCACGTATGCGGCCGGCGCGCGAGATCATGCCGCCTGAATTCTTCGAGGCGATCGAGGAAATGCGCCGTGCCCGTGGTCGGCCGAAGGTCGAGGCGCCGAAAGTGCCCGTCACGCTCCGGCTCGATCCAGATGTGCTCGAAAAATTCAAGGCATCGGGCAAGAACTGGCGCACGAAGATGGCCGAGGAGCTGCGCAAGGCAGCCGGCCTTTAGCGCGTCTAGCGGCTCGCCGCCAGGATCGCCTCAATGAAGCGGTGTGCTTTCAGGGCGTCGTCGCCGGTGACGCGCAACGCTGCGCCGTTCCGGACCGCGTCAATGAAATTGCCGATCAGCGCGCGGTGCATTTCATGACCGAAGGCCATGGGATCGGCCCCTGCCCCGCTGCCGGACTTCTCGCCCCCTTCCATGATGCTCGTGCCGTCCATGAAAGCGGCATTTAGTGCGCCGCCTGTAAAGACCGCCGTCCCTTCCGTGCCGATCAGCTCGATGCGGTCCGGCAGGCCGGGATAGGCGCAGGTCGTGGCGTTCAGCGTGCCGATCGCGCCGTTTTCGAAGGAGAAGGTTGCGGCAACGAGGTCCTCCGTTTCCATGGAATGGATCGGGCTGGTGCGGACGAAGGAGAAAACATCCTTCGGCACGCCGGCATAGCTCAGGAACAGGTCGATCGTATGGATGCCCTGCGTCAGCAGCACACCGCCGCCGTCGCGCGCCCTGGTGCCGCGACCTTCAACATCGTAATAGCTCTGAGGGCGCCAGTTGCGGATCGCCACCGAGGCTTCGACCAATTGCCCGAGCCGGCCGGACTTGACGATCTCGTCGAGCTTCAAAGCGGCCGCGCGGAACCGGTTCTGCAGCACCATGGCAAGCAGGACGCCGGCATCCTTCGCCGCCTTGACGATCGCCTCCGAGCGCTCGAAGGTGATGTCCAACGGCTTTTCGAGCAGGATATGCTTCTCCGCAGCGGCAGCGCGTTGAACCAATTCCAGGTGGCTGCTCGGCGGGGTGAGGATCAGCACTGCCTCGATCGTCTTGTCCGTGAAGATCGCGTCGAGATCGCCGCTCGTCGGGATGGTGGGATATTGGGCGGCGAAGGCCGCGCACCGGGCGGCGGTCTGGCTATAGGCGGCCACGCATTCGATCCGATCGGAAAGGTCCAGCAGCGCACGGGCATGATGCCCCGCCGCCATGCCGAGCCCGATCATCGCCACCTTCAATTTCGGCATATCAACCCCTCCCCTTCAAATTTCTCAGCCGAGAACCTCCAGCGTGCGCATGATGCCGCGCAGCTCCGCCAGGCCTTTCAGCCGGCCGATGCAGGAATAGCCGGGGTTCACCTTCTTGCCAATGTCGTCGACGATCGCGTGGCCGTGGTCGGGGCGCATCGGTATCCGCCAATCCGCCCGGCCTTCGGCCTTACGGCGCTTTTCCTCGGCCATCAGCGCCATCACGACCCGCACCATGTCGGTATCGCCTTCCAGATGCTCCGCCTCATGGAAGGACCCGTCGCCTTCCTTGGCGACGTTGCGCAGATGGGCGAAATGGATGTTGGGGGCGAATTCCTTGGCCATGGCGACGAGGTCGTTTTCCGGATTGGCGCCGTAGGAGCCGGTGCAGAGCGTGATACCGTTCGACGGCGACTTCACCGCTGCCAGCAATACCCGGGCATCCGTTGCCCTGCAGACGACACGCGGCAGGCCGAAGAGCGGGAACGGCGGATCGTCCGGATGGATCGCCATCCTGACGCCCGCCTCTTCGGCGACCGGGATGATCTCGGCCAGGAAGGCGAAGAGGTTTTCGCGGAAACCGCTTTCGGAAAGCTCTTTATAGATATCCAGCATGCGGTTGAGGCTCTGCCGGTCATACACGAATTCGCGCGCCGGCACCCATTCGATGAGATTGCGCTCCAGCCTTGCAAGCTCGCTTTCGCTCGCCGTTTTCAGCCAGGCTTCAGCCTTCGCGACACGGTCGGCCGGATGATCCTGCCCGGCGCCGGGGCGCTTCAGGATGAAGACGTCGTAGGCACAGAACTCGACGATATCGAAGCGCAGGGCCGTGCCGCCATGCGGCATCCGGTATTCGAGATCGGTGCGCGTCCAGTCGGTGATCGCCATGAAATTGTAGCAGACCGTCCTGATGCCGGCTTTGGCGACGGCGCGGATCGAAGCCTTGTAGTTGTCGATCAGCTCGCGGTAACGGCCGGTGCGGGTCTTGATGTCCTCGTGAACGATGATGCTTTCGACCACCGACCAGGTGAGCCCCGCCTCCTCGATGATCGCCTTGCGCTTCAGGATCTCGTCGTCCGGCCAGATGCGGCCGTCGTTCAGATGATGCAATGCGCTGACGATGCCGGTGGCACCCGCCTGCTTCACATGCGAAAGCGTCACCGTGTCGTCCGGTCCGAACCAGCGCCAGGTCTGTTCCATTGTCGTCTTACCCTGTTAGAGCCGCACGCCGCCGGCGGCGTCGAAGAGATGGCTGTTGGCGGGGACAAGCGTCAGATTGAGCACTTCGCCGGTCTTGATGAAAAGCCGCTCGCGAAGCTGCGCGGAAATCTTCTGGCCATCCACCGTGCCCTGCACGAAGGTTTCCGAGCCGGTGGGCTCGATGTTGGTGACCGTCATCGGAATGCCCTCGCCGCCCGCCGAAATCGCCAGGTGTTCGGGCCGGATGCCATAGGTCACCACCGTGCCGGGCTGTGCGGCCGCGTCGGCGCCGAGCGGCAGGCGGACGCCATTTTCCGTCACGACGGATCTGCGATCCTCCGCGACCTTGGCGGAGAGGAAATTCATCGACGGAGAGCCGATGAAGCTCGCGACAAATGTGTTGACCGGCCTGTCATAGAGGTCCAGCGGCGCGCCGACCTGCTCGACGATGCCGTCGCGCATCACCACGATCCGGTCGGCCATGGTCATGGCCTCGATCTGGTCATGGGTCACATAGACCGTCGTCGTCCTGATGCGGGCGTGGATGTCCTTCAACTCGGCGCGCATCTGTACGCGCAGCTTGGCGTCGAGGTTCGACAGCGGCTCGTCGAAGAGAAAGACCTTCGGGTTGCGGACGATGGCGCGGCCCATGGCAACGCGCTGGCGCTGGCCGCCGGAAAGCTGTTTCGGGTAACGCTGCAGGTAATCGGTGAGGCCGAGGATGCGGGCTGCGTCCTTGACCCGTTCAGCGATCTCCTCTTTGGATTTCTTGGCCAGACGCAGCGAAAAACCCATGTTCTCGGCGATCGTCATGTGCGGATAGAGCGCATAATTCTGGAAGACCATGGCGATGTCGCGATGCTTCGGCTCGACATCGTTGATGACGCGGCCGCCGATGCGGATCGCACCCGAGGTGATCTCCTCCAGTCCGGCGATCATGCGCAGCAGCGTGGACTTGCCGCAGCCGGAGGGGCCGACCAGCACGACGAAAGCGCCGTCCGGCACCTCGACGGAGACGCCCTTGATGGTCTCGAAGTCGCCATAGGCCTTGCGGACGTTCTGGATTTCAACGGAAGCCATGTTCTATCCTGAAATTGTTCTGGTTTGGTGCTTCAGCCGGTCTGCGGCGCGGATGGCTGCGAGCAGGCTGAGGCCGGTATGGTAGCCGGGGTCGAGGTCGGGCGTGGCGGGCACGAAATCGACCGGCCCGTCCCCCTCCGTGATCGTTGTCATGGTCTGGTAGGCGATCGGCGGCGTGCCGCGCCAGTAGCGCTCGAAAAATGCCGCATGCACCGCCTTCCAGACTTCCAGGCTCCCGGCGCTGCCGGTGCGCTGATGGGCGAGTGCTGCGGCGCGAATCGTCTCCGGCAGCGACCACCAGGGGCAATAGGGGCTCTGCGCCTCGCCAGTCTTGATCGACACGGTGAGCGTGATGCCCGGTCCGACGAAACCTTTGCGGAACGATGAGACGAGAATACGCTCCAGCGTTTCGATCAGCGCCGGGTCGGCATTGTCGTCGAGATAGTCGAGCGCGAAGCCGACGAACTCGATGCCGTGGCCGACATTGCAGCTGTCCTCGCCCGGCACGTTGCGGAGCAGCCCGGTTTCGGCGTCGAAATGCCGGTCGATAATATGGGCGATGAAGCGGTCGGCGAAGGCCAGATGCGCCGTATGACCGAAACGTTTCAACATGCCGGCAGCGCCGAGCAGGATCATGCGCGGGCCGAAATCGTCGGCCTGCATGGCGAGGCTGTCGAGCGACAGGGGCCGGCGCTCGTCCATCTGGAAACGGCCGTTTTCGATCGCGGCGATGACCTCTCCGAAATAGGCGAGATGGTCGGTCAGGTCCGGCAGGCCATAGCGGCTCGCCGCCGCGACCAGGCCCTTGGCTACGAAAGCATCGGAATAGGTGAAGATGAGCGCCGGTTTTTCCTGCGCGTGGACCACATTGGACGCGTCGGCATAGACCGGCAGCAGGTCGCGGTCGTAGCAGAAATAGGCGTGGCCATCCGGCCTCTGCAGCGCGGCAAGCAGGTGGTAAAGGCGACGGCCGGCTGCATCGAGCTTTTCGGCGAGCGGCGGCAGTTCCTGCCCGAAAAATTCCGCATGGGTAACGAGCGCTTCGAGCCCTCGCCCCTGTATCCAGCCATAGGTGTAGTCCGGGCCACGCACTCCATCGGCAGCGCCGTAATCGGTCAGCGTCACGCTGTTCTGCTTGGTGTTCAAAAACCCGCCGCCCAGCGCCGGCCGCTGCAGCATCCAATAGAGCGTGCCGGCATTCGCCGCGGCATAGGTGGTGCGGGCTTCTTCGAAGAAATCCATCGCGATCACTCCTTCAAGCCGGTGCTCGCGACACCCTGCACGAAATTGCGGCGCAGGACGACGAAGAGCAGGATGGACGGAATGAGCACGACGGCGGATGCAGCACTGAGACGGCCGAGGTCGACGGTGAAACCGGTCTGGAAGAGCGCCAGCCCCACTTCGATCGAGTAACTCGTGCGCGTCGTCGCGACGATCATCGGCCAGGCGAAGGCAGTCCAGGCCTGGAAGAAGGCGAGCACGGCCAAAGCCCCCAGCGCGCCGCGCAGGAGCGGCAGGACGATATGCAGGAAGATCCAGAACTCGCCGGCGCCATCGATGCGCGCCGCTTCGAGCAACTCGTCCGGGATCGTGTGGATGACATTCTGGCGGATCAGGAAGATGCCGAAGCTCATCACCAGATAACCGAGCAGCAGGCCCCAGACGGAGTTCAGGATGCCGAGGCTCTTCGCCTCGAAATAGAGCGGGATCATGTAGACCTCGAACGGCACGATCGCGGTCGCGAGGAAGAGCGCGAAAAGCACGTTCAGGGCGCCGAAGCGGAACTTGCCGAAGATGTAACCGGCGATCGCCGAGGTCGCGACGATGGCGACCGTCGACATCACTGCAAAGGCGATGCTGTTGCCGATCCAGCGCAGGAGCGGCGTCTCGCCGAGCACGGCGGAGAAATTGGCGATGGTCGGATCGCGCGGGATGATGGTCGGCGGCCAGCTCAGCATTTCCGCCGGCGTCTTGAAGGCGTTCGCCACCAGGAAGACGAGCGGCAGCAGCATCAGCAGCGAGACGGCGATCAGGAAGACGTCGATCGCAAGATTGGTAAGGCGCTTCCTGCGGCGCAGGCGGCGGCCTTCGGCCAGTTCCTCGGCTGTGGGTTCGATCTGGCTCATGGCGAGTTCGGCGGTCATGCCTTGCCCCTTTCCCGCAGCATGGAGAACTGGATGAGCGTCAGCACCAGCACGATGACCAGAAGCACGACCGCCTCCGACGCCGCGTAGCCGACGCGATAATTGCGGAAACTGTTTTCCAGCATGTCGAGGACCAGCACGCGCACCTGCCTTCCGGGTGCGCCCTGCGCATCCGAGGCCAGTACGAAAGCCTGCGCATAGACGTTGAAGCCGGAGACAAGCGTGACAACCGACACGTAGAGCGTGATCGGCTTCAGCATCGGGATCGAGAGATGCCAGAAGCTCTGCGGGCCGGAGGCGCCGTCGAGCTTGGCCGCCTCATAGAGCGAGACCGGCAGGTTCTTGAAGCCTACGAGATAGATCAGCACCGCATAACCGAGCGCCTGCCACGAGCAAAGGATGATGATGCAGACGACCGACAGAACCGGGTCGAACAGCCAGTTCTGCGCGGGAATGCCGAAGAAGGTCAAAAGCGCGTTGAGTGGCCCGAGCCTGGCGTCGAAAATCCATTTCCAGGCCATGGCCGCCGGCACCAGCGAGACGACATGCGGGATGAAGACGGCCGTTTCGTAGAAGCCGGACATCTGCGATCGCGTCCGATGGAAGATCAGCGCGGCGATGACGAGCGCCATCGGGATCGTCAGGAAAAGCACGCCGAAGGCGATGATCGTCGTATTGACGAGCGCATCGAGGAACAGATGGTCGCCCATCAGCTCGCGGAAGTTCGCAAGCCCGACGAACGGCTTGTTCTTTGACAGGATATCCCATTTGAAAAGGCTGAGCCTCAGCGTGTCGGCGATCGGATAAAGCCGCACATAGGCGAAGACCGCCAATGTCGGCAGGATCGCGAGGATCGCAAAGATGAATCTTTTGCGCTTCAGCATTTAGTCATCGCCTGTAGACAAGCGGGTTCGGCCGCAAAGCGGGTCGGACCCTGATCCTTGGGGAATTGCCCGGGACGATGATGCCCCGGGCGGATGCGGTTGGCGAGCGTTGCTCGCGGATTATTTCGCCAGCAGGCCTTCACGGTCGAGGATGGTGTCCACCTCGTCGCTCGCCTTCTTCAGGAAGGCGTCGATCTTGGCATCGTCGGCAGCCATCGAAGCATCGCCGAAGGCGACCACGAGCTGGGCGGCGACGCGAGTGAGGATCTCCTCGATCGGGCCGATCGACGGCAGCGTGAAGAACTTGTAGCCCTGCGGGTAATCGACGAAGGCGGCGAAGGCCGGCTGCTTGGATGTCACGCTCGAATAATCGACGCCGGAACGGTTCGGCAGCCAGCCGACATTCTGCAGCAGCCAGACGAGGTTTTCCGGCGAGTTGGTCGCCTTGGCGAATTCCCAGCCGATATCTGCATCGTCGCCGGCCACATAAAGGTTGGTCGGCAGCGCAATGGAGCCGGTCGGCAGCGGCGCGGTCGCATATTTCAGGTCCGGCGCCTTCTGGGCGATATCGCCGATCACCCAGGATTCACGGATGAACATGGCCGTCTGGCCGCGCTCGAAGGCATCGGCATCGGCCGGCATTTCGGGCGTGACGGTCTTGTTTGTGAAGACGTTTTCGAGATACTGCTTCAGCGCCTTGCGACCTGCCTCGTTGGCGAAACCGGTCTTCCACTTGCCGTCGCCGGCCGGAACCAGGATGGCGCCGCCGAACTGGTGCATATTGGTCCAGAACTTCTCGGCAATGCCCTGGCCACCGCCGGAAAGGCGCAGGCTCCAGCCGGAAACAGTCGGCTTGCCTGAGGCATCGCGCTGGGTCAGCTTCTTGGCGTATTCGGTGTATTCCTCCATGGTCTTCGGCGGCGCGGTGAGGCCGGCGGCCTTGAACATGTCGGTATTGTAGAAGAGCGAACCCTGGCCGCGGAAGAGCGGCACGCCGTAGACCTTGCCGTCGTAGCTGGCGATATCCGTGAAGAACTTGTCGAAGTTCTTCGGGTCGTTGACGAACGTCGCCACATCATCCGGCGCTTCCGGCAGCAGGCCGTTTTCGAGGTAGCGGGTGGCGGTGGAGCCGGAGAGTTCGATGACGGTGACGCCCTCCTGGCCGCCGGTGAGGCCAAGCGCGACGCGCTTCTCATGCTCGCGAAGGGCGATCGCCTCGACCTTCACGTCGAGGTCCGGATGGGCGGCCTTCAGGCCTTCGGCGACGTGCTCGTAGAACGGCGCCATTTCCGGATAGCCGCTCCAGACCGTCAGCGTTTCCGCCGAAGCGGAGGAGACGCCGGACAGCAAGGCGGCGCCGAATGCCGCGCTTAAAAACAGCGCGCGAGTGGAAATCCTAGTCTTCACTGATGTGTTTTTCATATCCCTGTTCCCTCTTGTTGTTGACAAAAAGTTCTCATGCAACCGGTTGCGTGTCAAGCAGCGGATCGGTGTGATTATGGTGCGGATCATGCGGCTTCACTCCTCCTCAATTGCCGTTCACCAGCTTGATGACGCAGGCGGCAAGCGTTTCCGCAGAGCCTGGGGCGAAGGTCGAGGCCAGACCATAATAGCGATGGGCCTCATCGACTTCGTATCCCCCAAACGGGAATTCGCTTGCCGGCGGAATGTAGCCCGGATTGTCATCCGCAAAGCCGATCACAAAGGCCGGCTTGTCCGCGCCGATCGCGGCGCGGATCGCAAGCGCCGTTTCGGCAAATATCTCGCCCGGCAGCGCCACGAGGGGCACGCCGCCCCAATCGAGCACGGTCACACGTTCGGAAAGCGGTTCGGGCACGACCGGCGCGATGTTGCGCGCCCATTCCGCCCAACAGCCGAGCAGGCTTTTGCGCGCCGGCTCGGCGGTCGGAGCTTCCTCGCGCCAACGCTTTTCGAGAATTTCCGGCGCGTCCGTTTCGCGGCGTTCAAAACGGAGCGTGACGGCTCCGTTTCGTGCCGTGACGGTTTCGGAAATAGGCTTTTCTGAAGCGGCAAGCGCCACCTCAGCCACCTTGCGGCCGATCCGTTCCGCTGCCTCGTAGGTCCGGTCAGGATTGGCCAACAGCGTGATCGACGCGTGCGCCGAATGGCCGGTATTGGCATCGCCGACACAGCCAGTCATGAAAAGCGCGACCGCGCCTGGATAGGTCTCTTCCAGCGCAGCGCGCACGAAATGCGGATAATCCGCCGTCCAGAGCAGGTTGTCAGCGGCGAGCACGACCGGATGGCAAGCATAGGCGGTGACAACGGCGATCATGGCCCCGTCTTCGCCGCGGATGCGCAGCAGCGGCAAAGCGGAATCCACCGGTCCGCCGGGGTGGCGCCGGTTGCGGGCGATGCCGGGATCGTTCCCCTGGCCGACCGTAATCCTTGCGGGACGGCGCGCGGCCGCGGCCTTGTCGATCGCCGCGACGCAGGCATCCTCCAGCCGTTCCAGATAGGCGGGATCGGCGGCGAGGCTGAGCCGGCCCGCCATGGAAACCGGGCCGCCGTGGTTATGAAGTGCTCCGACCACGATATTCTCTGCAGGCAGCGTGCAACGCTGCCTGATACGCATGCTCATCATCGCGTCGATGCCGATCACGTCAGCCACGACGACCGCCGTATCGCCGATCACCACAGCCCGCGCCGTCAGCGCATCATGGGCGCCCTTTGCGGGCAGGCTGCGGGCCGCGAAACCGGACATGGCAAGCCCCGGCGGCGGCGTGATATCGATGATGGCGGCCCCGGCTCCGATCATACGCAGAACGCCTTCTCGCCGTGGACCCAAGCTTCGCGGACTTTGATTTCGCGATCGCCTTCCGACCAGTCGAAACGGATGAGATCGGCCCGAGCGCCGACTTCCAGCCGCCCACGCCCGCCGATGAAACGGCCGGGATTTTGCGTCGCGAACAGCAGCGCATCGGCCAGCGGAATGCCTGCCATCTGCGCCGCGATCACCACATTGGCGGAGAGCGGCAGGCTGGCGCCGGCGAGATAGGGCGTGCCGGCAACGCCGATGCGGCCTTCGGGGGAGACTTCCACGCGTCCGCCCACCGGTTGGTCATAGAGGCCCGGAGGCATGCCGGCGAGCGCCACCATATCGGAGACGAGCACCGCCCGCTCCATGCCCTTGGCCCGCAACATGGCCCTGAACGTATCCGGCGGCAGGTGCCAGCCGTCGGCGATGAAGCTCGCCGTCAGCCGGTCGTCGGCAAGTTGCGCCCAGATGAAATTCGGATGGCGCGGCAGCGTGGCGGCCGCTCCGTTGCCGAGATGGGTGGAGAGCACCGCGCCCGCTTCCGCCGCCGCATGGATCTCCTCCGGCGTCGCGGCCGTGTGGCCGAGCGCCACATGCACACCCTGCGTCGTCAGTGCCCGGATGTAATCTATGCTGCCTTCATGTTCCGGCGCGATCGTCACCATGGAAACCAGATTATTGGAAGCCTTCTGCCAGCGCTCGAATTCCGCAATCGACGGCGGGCGGACGTGCTGTAGAGGATGCGCGCCGCGCGGACCGTCCTTGTAGGAGATCGACGGGCCTTCGACATGCACGCCGGGCACCATTTCGGCGATCAGCCGATGGCCGGCGCGGATTTTGGCGATCTCCTCCAGCGCCTGAAGGATCGAAGCTTCGGACGCCGTGATGATGGTCGGCAGCCATGTGGTCACGCCGACGCTCAAGAGCTCCTCGCAGAGCGAAAGGACGGTGTTTGCCGTTACCTCGCCATTGTTGAGGTCGAAACCGCGAAAGCCGTTGACCTGCAGATCGACGAGGCCAGCCGAGAGATAGCGGGAACCCGTGTCTTCGGCCGGACGGATGGCCGCAATTCTCCCGTCGGCGATTTCGATCGCGATACCTTTGCCGGTGCGTGGGTCGATGCCGTCGACGATCATCGTCAGAGCGCCCTTACCCGTCCTTCAAAATTGGCGATGAAACGGCCGTTCGCCTCGTCGCCGCCGGGTGCATTGCCGCTGCGCCAGACCGGCGGCTCGACGCCGCGCTCGACGAGCTTGGCAACCGTGCGGATGACGAGGCAATTCAGCGTGAAGGCATTGGCGAAAGTGGAGATCGCCGCGATGTTCTCGCCCATGCCCGGAACGCTCACCACCGCATCGCCGATCGGCACCTTCGTATCGATGGCGATATCGACGATATCGTGCAGGTTCTGTTTGGTCGGGTGGCGTGCCGGGTGATCCGGCGAGGTGTTCGAAGCATGCTGCCTGGAACTGATGCCGATCAGGAACGTGCCGCGCCGGCGCGCTTCCAGCGCCGCATCGATCAATGCCGCGTTGATGCCGTAGGCGTTCACCAGGATCAGCAGATCAGTCTCGCCGAGCCGTTGGTTGGCGATCACCACCTTGCCGTAACCCGGCGTGCGTTCGATCGCCATGGAGCGCAGCGCCCCGTTCGACAGAAGCGTCCCTTCATCGAGGATGGCGCTGATATGCATCAGCCCGCCGGCACGGAAGAATACTTCCTGCGAGGCGAGGTTGGAATGGCCGCCCGGCCCATAGATATGCACCAGCCGGTCGGCGGCGACCTGATCGGCAAGCTTCGAAGCTGCCTGATCGAGGGAGGTCTTTTCCTCCTCCAGAACCCGGCGCATCAAGCCTTGAGTCGAGGCGAAATAACCTTCGCAGAGCGTATCCGCGTCGATCACGGTTTTCTCAGGCATCGGGGTCGGAATCCTTGTCGATATAAAGAGTGCAGGCGGGGTGGGTGCGCAGGACGCTTGCCGGGCAATCGGTGGTCAGCGGACCATAGAGCGTCTTGAAGACGGCATCGCGCTTGACGAGGCCCGGCACGACGCAGAACAACCGGTCGGCGCGCAGCAGACGCGGCACCGTCAGCGTGACGGCCTGTTGCGGTACGGAGGCGAGATCGGGGAAACATTCGTCATCGACCTGCTGCTGACGGCAGATCCCGTCGAGCTCGACGATCTTGACGTCCAGCGGGTCGGAGAAGTCCGCAACCGGCGGGTCGTTGAAGGCGATATGGCCGTTGACGCCGATGCCGAGGCAGACGAAATCGATCGGCGCTTCGTTCAAAAGGTCGGCATAGCGCCGGATCTCCGCCTCCGCGTCCGGTTCCGGCGTGATGCGGTGGACGGCGGCGAAGGGCAGTTGGGAAAAGACGTGCCGGTCCAGCCAATTGCCGAACCGGGCGGGCGAGGATGCAGACAAGCCGATATATTCGTCCATGTGGAAGGCGGTGACGCGGCTCCAGTCGATGCCCGGCATCGCGCGAAGCGCGGCGAGCATATCAGCCTGGCTGGGGGCTGCCGCAAACACCATGCGTACACCGGCCTGCCCGGCGAGACGCCCGGCCAGCGCGGCCGCGATATCCGCCGCGGCGGCCGCCCCCATCTCGGCCCGCGTTGAAAAGCTTTCGACGGCAAGCCTGTCGAAGGTCCGCCGCGTGCTCGGCGAAGGACGAAGGGCGGTGGCAAGGTTCAATGCAGTCTCCAGTATCGCATGCGGGAAACCGGAGGGCGCATCGCCGCGCCCGCTGCAGGTCCCCTTCTTCTTGTTGGCGAAAGACTTTCATGCAACCGGTTGCATGTCAAGTGGATGAATGGCAGTGTTCGGGCTCGAATTGATGGAGCTGTGGAATTCGTGGTAGTCGGGTCTAAAACGGGCGAGTTTCCACAAACGATGATCAAGCGGGCCAAAGGCGTCACCATCAGCCAGGTCGCGGAAGCGGCCGGTGTCGCCCGTTCCAGCGTCTCACGCGCCTTCACCCGTCCAGAAATGCTGAGCCCGGAAACGGTCGAGCGGATCATGAAGGCGGCGGAAACGCTCGGCTACGTGCCGAACCATACGGCGCGCGCGCTCAGCACCGGCCGGCACGGCAATGTCGGGCTGATCGTGCCGGACATCGCCAACCCGTTCTTCCCGCCGATGATCCAGGCGGCGCAGCTGGAAGCCGATCATTCGGATTTCTGCATCTTCCTCGGCAATACGGAGGAAAACCCGAAGCAGGAGGACAAGCTGGTCGGCCGGTTCGCGGGCCAGGTCGAGGGCCTGGTACTCGCCTCCTCGCGGCTTTCGGACGAGCGCATCCGCGCCCATGCATCACAACTGCCGCTGGTGCTGATCAACCGCGACATCGACGGCATTCCGCGGGTGCTGATCGACAGCGGCTCCGGCGTTCGCGAGGCGGTCGATCATCTCGCAGGGCTCGGCCATCGCAAGATCGTCTATGTGAGCGGGCCTTCGACCTCGTGGTCGAACAGGCAGCGGCGCGCCGCCATCCGGGCCGCTGCCGCGAGCCTCGGGGTCGCGGTGGAGACCGTGCCGGCGGCAATGCCGAGCTACAATTCCGGGCGCAACGCCGTCGGCGCGATTCTCGCCACGGGGGCAACCGCGGCAGTCGCCTTCGACGACCTGACGGCGCAGGGCGTGCTCGCCGGGCTTGCCGAAAAGCGCGTCTCCGTGCCTGCCGATTTCAGTCTGATCGGCTGCGACGACGTGCTCGGCGCCGTCACCTATCCGGCGCTCACCTCCGTCTCCAACCGTTCCATGGAAGCCGGGCGCGTCGCCGTCTCGCTGCTGCTCGACATGCTGCAATCGCGCGCCATCCGCGACGTGCGCTACGTGCTGGAAACGCATCTGGTGGTGCGCGGCACGACGGCGCCCGCAACGTAGGACGGTGGAACCTTACCGCCAAGGGCGGGTTTGGAAGGCATCTCCAACACCCAGGAGGCCCCCATGCCCAGGAAGAAGTGGTCGCAACACGTGACCGAGCACAGCGACGCCATGGATCTGAAGGAAGGCATGTTCAAATCCCGCAGCCCGAAGAAGATCGCCGATTCCCTGAAGCATTCGGCGGAAGCCAGCCATCGCCGCAAGTCGAGCTCCTTCCAGTCGGCCATGTCGATGCTGAATTTCTACATCAACCGCGGCGGCGATCAGCTCTCCAAGTCGCAGCGCGCGACGCTCGAAAAGGCCAAGGACGAGCTGCGCAAGGATTTCGGACGTGAACCGAAGCACTAAGATCATTCCGCCAAGCCTGGACCCCACCATGCCCACCACCTCCAAGACCGTCGAAACCGTCACCTTCGAACCCAGCGACTGGGTACCCAACAATCCCGGTCTGCCGGTGCTCATCTATCACGACGCAATCCCGGCCGAAGGCGAGATGGCGCCGAAGTTCGAAGAGCGGTTCCGGGAGAACGGCTGGCAGGGGATGTGGCGCAACGGTGTCTTCGACTACCAGCATTACCACACGGGCGCGCACGAAGTGCTCGGCATTGCCGGCGGCCGGGCGAGGCTTCTGATCGGCGGGCCGGATGGCGCGGAACTCAGCGTCCATGCCGGCGACTGCCTTGTCCTGCCGGCCGGCACCGGCCATATGCGGATCGAGGCCAGCCGGGATTTCCTGGTGGTCGGCGCCTATCCGCCCGGACAGGATGCGGATATTGAGACCGGCCCGGCGAGCGAGGAGCAACTCCAGAAGATCGCAAGTCTTCCCCTTCCTGCCGCCGATCCGCTGGAAGGTGAAAGCGGCACGCTCAAGCGGTATTGGTCGGGCCGGTAAGTGTTATTCCACAGGGGATGCGTATCGCATTCATCCGCCTGGAACCGCCCAAAGAACAGGAATGGTAACGCCCCGGCATAAGCGCACCCGCTTCCTCCATTAGATTTAAGCCTGCAGGCGCTTTCACGCATGGAGAGTGTTTGACGCTCCTCAAAATATATGGCTACCTTATATTTCAGCGCGAACGGGAGGAGACTGTTTCGCGTCGCCACCATCCGGCCTCGCCCGCGATGTGCCGGACTGAACTCTAGGAGGAGAGTGCAGTGAAGAGATTTCTCGCAAGCGCCCTGGCGCTGATGTTTTCCGCAGTCATGTCGCCCGGCGGAGCCACCGCGGCGGACGACTATCCCAATCGGCCAGTCACACTGATCGCCGGCTTCCCCGCCGGCAGCGGCGCGGACGTCTATGCCCGCTTCTTCGCCAAGAAGCTGGAAGAGAACCTGAAGCAGACGTTCCTCGTCGAAAACAAGCCGGGCGGCCTCGGCAGCCTTTCGGTCGTGGCGCTGAAGAACGCCAAGCCGGACGGTTACACGCTGCTGATCGCCTCTGCCGATCAGCTCACGGCGGCGCCTTACCTCTTCAACAACCCGCCCTACGATCCCGTCAAGGACTTCGAGTATATCGCGCCGGTCTTCAGCCAGGCATTCATGATGGTGGTCAACGCCAAGTCGCCCTACAAGCATATTTCCGAGCTGAGCAAGGCGATGAAGGAAAAGGGCGACAAGGCCTCCTATTCTACGTCGAACTTCCCGTCGACCATCCTCGGCGAGATGTACAAGGTCAATGCCGGCGGTCTGCAGACCCAGCAGGTCCGCTACAAGACCGCCGCCGACGCGCTCAACGACTTCGCCAGCGGCGCGATCGACTATTCGATCGCCGACCCGGTCTTCAGCCTGGCCCGCTCTCGCGACGGAACGCTGCGCATCCTCGCCGTCTCGACGGCGAAGCGCATTTCCTCGGTTCCGGACATTCCGACCTTCGCCGAGGAAGGCGTTCCGAATGTCGACGTGCGCATCTGGTGGGTGCTGGCCGCGCCGAAAGGCACGCCACAGGCGATCATCGACAAGATGCACAAGGTCATGACCGAGGTCACCACCAGCGACGAGGCCCGCAAGTTCGTCGGCACCAACGGCGGCGAGCCGATGACGCTCGACAGCCCGAAGGCGACCCTCGAATACGCGACCATGGACACCAAGCGCTGGGAAGAATGGGCCAAGATCGGCAAGCTCGAAAAACAATAGGCGCAGCGGAGATCGCTGAACGAAGGCCGGAGCCTGCTCCGGCCTTTTTGTTGGCAAGCACCTCTGGCTTTCTCAGCGTTATCCTCAGCCTCACGCCGGGTTCCGTGGTTCATCGATGCTCGGGCCGTTGCAGATGTTCGGGCCTGTCCCGAGCATGATGAAGGAGCGGTTGGCGCGCTTTGTCGGCCGATCCCGCCGCTTCATTCGGAACAAGCTCCATGGCCTTGCAGTTAGAGCCAGAACTCTACGGCAAGGCAAAACCGATGAATACGCGCCCCCAATTCGCCTCTCGGCTCTCGCTCCCGCACCTGCCACCGCAGATCTATTACGCCCATCCCTTGATGCTGAAAGGCCTCGATGCCTGGCGCGAGGTTTTCGCCCATGCCAAGAACCTCGGTTTCGACACCGTGCTGACCGCGCCCCTTTTCGAACGCGGCGAGAATGCCAGCGTCTTCGTGACGAGGAATTTCGAACGGCTCGATCCGGAACTCGGTCTTGGAGAATCCGCCGACGAGGGTTTCCGGGCGCTCATCGAGACGGCGCGGGAAAACAATATCAAGCTGATGCTCGACCTCGTGGTCGATCGCGTGGCGGTCGATGCGGAACATGCTCCGCCCATCATTGCAGATCCGCGCGTCGCGCCGCAGGAAAGCTGCAGCCGCAAGATCGATTTCCTGAGCGAGGCCCGCCACATCGAAGACTGGCGCGACCGCCTGGCGCGGCTTGCGGGCCTCGGCATTGCCGGATTCCGATGCATGGACATCGGCCGTCTTGCGGCGGAAGCCTGGTACGACCTCATCCTCTCGACCCGCAAATCGGTGCCGGAAACCATTTTCCTTGCCTGGACGCCGGGCAGCGCCTTCGAGGACCGCAAGGCGCTTCAGGGCGCCGGCTTCGACGGCAGCTTTTCCTCCTTCGCCTGGTGGAACCTCGAGGAGCGCTGGATCATGGACGAATACCAGATCCAGCGGAAACTCGGCTATCAGGTCACCTTTCCGGAAGCGCCGTTCGGCAAGCGCATGGCACATGGCACCGACAGCTGCGAGGTGCTGCAGCGCAAGGCGATCCGGGCGTTGAAACTCGCCTCGACCTTTGCGAGCGGGCTGATGATCCCGATGGGCTTCGAATATGGCGCTGCCATGCCGCTCGATCCGCTGCATGGCGATGGGCTCGGCCTGCGCGGCCTGCGGGAGCAGGGCTCGTTCGATCTTTCCGGCGATATCCGCGCCGTCAATTCCGGCACCAACAAGACGTCCGCAGGTTTCGCCCGGCAGCCGCTCAAGCTCATCTCCACCAGCCAGACGCCGGCCGTAGCACTTCTGCAGACGGATCGGGAAGACATCCGCACCTCGGAAAAGATCCGCGTCGTGGTGCTCAACCGCGACCTCAGGCGCGCGGTGAACGCGCCTTTCAACGTGCTGCGTGAGGCTGCCTCGCCTTTCCTGCCGCTGGCGGCGCCGGACGACGAGAACGAAGTCCTGGACGCCGATCTCAAGCTGAAGCCCGGCGAGTTGCGGGTCTTCGAAGGCTGGACGTCCGTGCCGGTCGTCGATGCCGTGCCGGTACCGAACGTCAATGAAGCGGCCGCCGCGCCGCGGCTGGCGATCGAGAAGGTCACCCCCTCGGTCGATGACGGCCGCTTCGTCGTCAAACGCGTCGTCGGCGAGACTGTGAAGGTCGAAGCGGACATTTTCGGCGATGGCCATGACCCGCTTTCTGCGGCGCTGCTCTGGCGGGCGGCCGACGAGCCGAACTGGGCCGAGGTCCGCATGCAATTGATCGAAAACGATCGCTGGCATGCGGAATTCACGCCGAAGCGCATGGGGCGGCACGAGTTCATGATCGAGGGCTGGCGCAACCCCTTCGCCATCTTCCGCTACGAGTTCGCCAAGAAGCACGAGGCGCGGCTCGACCTTCGCCTGGAAATCCAGGAAGGGATCAACAACGTTCTGGAAGCGCTCGACAATGCCTCCGGACCGATCAAAAACCGGCTGCAGGCCCTTTTCGACAGGCTGACGGAGGTCCAGGATCCGCAGCGGACCGAAATCCTGCTCGCCCCGGAGACGGCCGAACTTATGGCCGATGCCGACCGGCGGCCTTATCGGGTGCGCTCACAGGCCATCCCGCTCGATGCGGAGCGCACCGCCGCCGCCTTTGCAAGCTGGTACCAGATCTTTCCGCGTTCCCAGAGCGGCGATCCGAACCGGCACGGCACGTTCGACGATGTCATCAAGCGCCTGCCGGCGATCCGCGCCATGGGCTTCGACGTGCTTTATTTTCCGCCCGTCCACCCGATCGGCAAGACCAACCGCAAGGGCCGGAACAACAGTCTCAATGCCGCGCCGGAAGACCCCGGCAGTCCCTATGCGATCGGCTCGCAAGAAGGCGGCCATGAGGCGATCCATCCCGAGCTCGGTACGTTCGAGGACTTCCGCCGTCTGGTCGAGGCAGCCAGCGACGAAGGCCTCGAAATCGCGCTCGACCTGGCGATCCAGTGCTCGCCCGATCACCCCTGGCTGAAGGAGCATCCGGGCTGGTTCGACTGGCGGCCGGACGGCACGATCCGCTATGCGGAAAACCCGCCGAAGAAATACGAGGACATCGTCAACGTCGATTTCTACGCCCCTGACGCGGTTCCGTCGCTCTGGATCGAGCTGCGCGACATCGTGCAAAAATGGGTTGATCATGGCGTCAAGCTCTTCCGCGTCGACAATCCGCACACCAAACCGTTCCCCTTCTGGGAGTGGCTGATCGCCGACATCCGCTCGCGGCATCCGGAGGTCGTCTTCCTGTCAGAGGCCTTCACCAAGCCGAAGGTTATGTACCGGCTCGCCAAGATCGGCTTCTCGCAGTCCTACACCTATTTCACCTGGCGCAATGCCAAGTGGGAGCTCGAGCAGTATATGCGCGAGATCACCACCGAAGAGCCGAAAGAGTTCTTCCGGCCGCATTTCTTCGTCAACACCCACGACATCAATCCGGACTTCCTGCAGAACGCGCCGCGCCCGGCCTTCCTTATCCGGGCCGCGCTTGCCTCGACGCTCTCCGGCCTATGGGGCGTCTATAATGGTTTTGAGCTTTGCGAGGGCCGGCCGGACGCCAAGCGCAAGGAATATGCGGATTCGGAGAAATACGAGATTCGTGCCTGGGATTACGACCGGCCGGGCAACATCAAGGCCGAAATCGCCATGCTGAACCGCATCCGCCGGGAAAACCCTGCGCTGCACTCGCATCTCGGCCTCCAGCTTCTCACCGCCTGGAACGACAACATCATGTTCTACGAAAAGGCGAGCACGGGACGGGAGAACGCCCTGCTGATCGCGGTGAACCTCGATCCCTACAACGCCCACGAGGCGGATGTCGAAATTCCGCTCTGGTCATGGAACCTCCCCGACCATGCCTCACTTGATCTTGAAGACCTGATCGCCGGCCACCGGTTCACGCTGGCCGGCAAGGTGCAGAGGATCAGGCTCGACCCGCATCACGGCCTGCCGTTTTCGATCTGGCGCGTGAGATAGGGAGGAACGACAAATGGACATGACCACCAGCCAGGCGCATGGCCAGACCCAGGCTCATGAAACCGATCCGCTCTGGTACAAGGACGCGATCATCTACCAGCTCCACATCAAATCCTTCTACGACGCCGATGGCGACGGCATCGGCGACTTCAAGGGGCTGCACGAGAAGCTCGACTATATCGCTTCTCTCGGCGCCAACACGATCTGGCTGCTGCCGTTCTTTCCTTCACCGCGCCGCGACGACGGCTACGACATCGCCGATTACGCCAATGTCAGCCCCGATTACGGCACCCTGGAAGAGTTCAAGGCCTTCGTCGATGCAGCGCATGAGCGGGGGCTCCGGGTCATCATCGAGCTCGTCATCAACCACACGTCCGACCAGCATCCCTGGTTCCAACGGGCCAGGCACGCGCCGGCCGGCTCCCCCGAAAGGGATTTTTACGTCTGGTCGGATACGGACCAGAAATTCCCCGAGACCCGGATCATCTTCCTGGACACGGAGAAATCCAACTGGACCTGGGACCCGGTCGCCGGCGCCTATTACTGGCACCGATTCTATTCGCACCAGCCGGACCTCAACTTCGACAATCCGCTGGTGCTTGACGAGCTGCTAGGCATCATGCGCTTCTGGCTGGAGACAGGCATTGACGGGTTCCGGCTCGATGCGATCCCCTACCTCGTCGAACGCGAGGGCACGATCAACGAGAACCTGCCGGAGACGCACGAGGTCCTGAAGAAGATCCGCGCCGCCCTCGACAGCACCCATCCCGGCAGGATGCTGCTCGCCGAAGCCAACCAATGGCCGGAGGACACAAGCGAATATTTCGGCAACGGCGACGAATGCAACATGGCGTTCCATTTCCCGCTGATGCCGCGCATGTACATGGCGATCGCCAAGGAAGACCGGTTCCCGATCACCGACATCATGCGGCAGACGCCGGAAATCCCGGAAAACTGCCAGTGGGCGATTTTCTTGCGGAATCACGACGAGCTGACGCTTGAAATGGTGACCGACGAGGAGCGCGACTACCTCTGGAACATCTATGCCGCCGACCGCCGCGCGCGCATCAATCTCGGCATACGCCGGCGCCTTTCGCCACTGATGGAACGCGACCGACGCCGTGTGGAGCTGATGAAAGGGCTGCTGCTTTCCATGCCCGGCACGCCGGTCCTCTATTACGGCGACGAGATCGGCATGGGCGACAATATCTATCTCGGCGACCGCGACGGCGTGAGGACGCCGATGCAATGGTCGCCGGACCGCAACGGCGGATTTTCCAAGGCCGATCCTGCGCGGCTGGTATTGCCGCCGGTCATGGACCCGCTCTATGGCTACGAGGCCGTGAATGTGGAAGCGCAGGGTGCGGATGCGCATTCGCTGCTCAACTGGACGCGACGGATGCTCGCGCTGCGCAACCGGCATCCCGCCTTCGGCCGCGGCTCATTAAGATTCCTGACGCCCGGGAACCGGAAGATCCTCGCCTATCTGCGCGAGCACGACGGCGAGACGATCCTTTGCGTCGCCAACCTTTCGCGCCTGCCGCAGGCGGTCGAGCTCGATCTGGCGCAATTTTCCGGCCGCGTGCCGATCGAGCTTTCCGGTATGTCGCCCTTCCCGCCGATAGGCCAGCTCACCTATCTGCTCACCCTGCCGCCCTACGGCTTCTTCTGGTTCCAGCTTGCGGCGGAAGCGGACGGACCGGTCTGGCGGACCGAGCCGCCGGAGCAGATGCAGGACATGGTGACTATGGTGGTGCGTCGCGACCTGCAGGAGCTGATCGACGAGCCGCGGCTTTCTAGCACTTTGTCGAACGAAGTTCTGGCGCCCTATCTCAAAAAGCGTCGCTGGTTCGGGGCCAAGGACGAGACCTTGAACCGGGCCTCGCTCGTCGCCGCGACGCCGATGGCCTTCGCCAACAACGTCCTGCTGGGCGAACTGGACGTGGAATTGAAGGACCGCAAGGACATCTACCTGCTGCCTCTTGCCGTTTCCTGGGACGATGGACAGCCGACCGCGCTTGCCCAGCAGCTTGCGCTTGCCCGGATCCGCCAGGGTCGCCGTGTCGGCTTCCTGACCGACGGTTTCGCGATGGAGGGCCTGGGACGCGGCGTCATCCGGGGCCTTTGCGAGCGCGCGGTTATTTCCGGCCGCGCCGGCACGCTGGAATTTCTTGGCACGGATCAGCTCGACTGCCTCAGGATCAACGAGGATATGCCGGTGCGCTGGCTGTCGGCCGAACAATCCAACAGTTCGCTGATCATCGGCGACATGGCGATGGTGAAGCTCATCCGCCACGTCTTCCCGGGCATTCACCCCGAAGTGGAGATGACCCGCTACCTGACGGAGGTCGGATACGCGAACACAGCGCAGCTGCTCGGCGAAGTCGCCCGCATCTCCCCCGACGGCAGCCGCTACACGCTGATCCTCGTGCAGGGAGCGATCCGCAACCAGGGCGATGCCTGGAACTGGATGCTCTCCAATCTGCGCCGGTCGATCGACGAGGTGATCGTGACCGGAACCGACGGCGAGATGGTGGACGAGCATTTCAAGCCGCTCGTCGATTTCGCGGCTACGATTGGCAAACGGCTCGGCGAACTGCATGTGGCGCTTGCGCAGCCGACCGACGACGAGGCCTTCAAGCCGATCTGGTCGACCGCAGCAGACGCGGAGAAATGGCGCCAGGTCATCACAGCGAAGATTTCCGAAAGCCTCTCCCTCCTCGCCGATGCCGTCGACGGCCTCGATCCGGAGCCGGCGCATGCGGCAAAGGAGCTTCTGGAGCGCCGGGACGGTCTTCTACAGCTCGCGGCGGATCTTTCGAAGTCGATCGACGGCACTCTGATGACGCGCAACCATGGCGACTTCCATCTTGGCCAGGTCCTGGTGGCGGAGGGCGACGCCTATATCATAGACTTCGAAGGCGAGCCCTCCCGCGACCTTGCCGAACGCCGCGCCAAGACAAATCCGCTGCGCGACGTGGCAGGGCTATTGAGGTCGCTCAGCTATCTTGCCGCCTCGGCCGATCTCGACCGGGAAGTGGTGAGCGAGGTGGACGACGCCCGCCACACCGCCCTCGTCGGCCGCTTCATGGAGATGGCCGAACCCGCCTTCCTGCAGGCCTATTTTGACGCGACCGAAAATTCGGACGAATTGCGGATTTCGAACGAGACCCGCGACCGCATCCTCGACCTCTTCCTCCTCGAAAAGGCGGCTTACGAGATCACCTATGAAGCGCGCAGCCGGCCGCATTGGCTTCCGCTTCCGCTTGCCGGCTTCTCGGCGATCGCCTCAAGGCTCATGGAGACTGCCTGATGAGATACGAGCGCACGGACCTGATGATCGGCACGGTCCAGGAGGGACTGGAGGCTCTCGTTGAGGGACGCCACGGCGACCCTTTCTCGATCCTCGGGCGCCATCAATACGGCGATCTGATCGTCGTCCGAGCACTCCTGCCCGGAGCGCTTTCGGTGGACGTTGTCGAGGCCGAAACCAACAAAGTGCTCGCCGAACTCGAAACCATCCATGCGGGCGGGCTGTTTGCCGGCGTGATCGGCAGCACGGCGCCCTATCACTTCCGCATCACCTGGCCCGACGCGGTCCAGGAAACGGAAGACTCCTATTCCTTCGGCCTGCTGCTCGGCGATCTCGATCTGCATCTGATCGGCCAGGGCACCCATTACGACCTCGGCCGGACACTCGGCGCGATCCCGATGGAGATCGACGGCGTCGCGGGCGTGCGCTTCGCCGTCTGGGCGCCGAATGCGCGGCGCGTTTCGGTCGTAGGCGACTTCAACGCCTGGGACGGCCGGCGGCATCCGATGCGGCTCCGGCCGCAGGCAGGTGTCTGGGAACTCTTCGTCCCCCGCCTAACCCATGGCGAACGCTACAAGTTCGAGCTGCTCGACGGCAATGGCAATCTGCTGCCGCAGAAGGCCGATCCGGTCGCCCGCGCCAGCGAGGCTGCACCATCGACCGCCTCGATCGTCGCCTCGTCGAAACCCTTCCGCTGGACCGATGGGGAATGGATGCGCCGACAACGTGCCGATAGATCCGGGGAAGGCGCGATTTCAATCTACGAAGTGCATCTCGGCTCGTGGCTCCGCATCAGCGAGGAAGGCAACCGGCCGCTCGACTGGGTGGAACTCAGCCAGCGGCTCATCCCTTATGCGCAAAACCTGGGCTTCACCCATGTCGAGCTTCTGCCGATCATGGAACATCCCTTCGGCGGCTCCTGGGGCTATCAGCCACTCGGCCTCTTCGCGCCGACCGGGCGCCACGGCACGCCGGAGGACTTCGCCTATTTCATCGACCGCTGCCATGCCGCCGGCATCGGCGTCATCCTCGATTGGGTGCCGGCGCATTTTCCGACCGACGTCTGGGGACTTGCCCGCTTCGACGGCACCGCACTTTACGAGCACGAGGACCCGCGCGAGGGTTTTCACAAGGACTGGAACACGCTGATCTACAATCTCGGCCGCAACGAAGTGAAGGGCTTCCTGATCGCCTCGGCGCTGGAATGGCTGGAGCATTTTCATGTCGACGGCCTGCGCGTCGACGCGGTCGCCTCGATGCTCTACCGCGACTACAGCCGCAACGAGGGCGAATGGATCCCCAACCAGTACGGCGGGCGCGAGAACCTCGAAGCGGTGGAATTCTTCAGGCACCTCAACAGCATCATCCATGACCGCTATCCGCATGCCTTCACCGCGGCGGAGGAATCGACCGCCTGGCCGGGCGTCACGAAAAAGCCGGAGGACGGTGGCCTCGGCTTCGATTTCAAATGGAACATGGGCTGGATGCACGACACGCTCCATTACATGCAGGAGGATCCCGTCTACCGGAAATACCATCATCACGGCATGACCTTCGGCATGATCTACGCCTACACCGAACGTTTCATGCTGCCGCTTTCCCATGACGAGGTGGTGCATGGCAAAGGATCGCTGGTGGCCAAGATGCCGGGCGACCACTGGCAGAAATTCGCCAACCTGCGGGCCTATTACGGCTTCATGTGGGGCCATCCCGGCAAGAAACTGCTCTTCATGGGCGGCGAGATCGCGCAGGACACCGAATGGGCCCATGACGGCTCCGTCCACTGGGACCTGCTCGACCAACCCGGCCATGCTGGCGTGCAGCGGCTGGTCGGCGATCTCAACCGGCTCTACGCACGGGAACCGGCGCTGCAGTTCGGCGACCTGCATCACGAGGGCTTCGAATGGGCGGTGGCGGACGACGCGGAAAACTCCGTCTACGGAATGTTGCGCAGCTCCGCGGACCGGTCGTCCTACGTCCTCATCGTTTCGAACATGACGCCGGTGCCGCGGCACGGATACCGCATCGGCGTGCCGGCAGAAGGCCGGTGGGAAGTGATGCTCAACACCGATGCCGCGATCTATGGCGGCTCCGATCTCGGCCAGACGGAAGTATGGACGGATCGCCTGCCCGCGCATGGCAAGACGGTTTCCGTATCTGTCGTACTGCCGCCGCTGGCGACGATTTTCTTGAGGTGGCGGCGCTAAGTTATTCCCCCCGCCACCCCTGCTGATACGTCACCTTGTCCACCCCGGCGAAGCGCGAGACGCGCAGGAGTTCCGCCTCCAGCTTCTCCAGCCGCCCGGCCGATGCGCGCACACCCTTTTCCAGCCAAAGACGCTTGACGTCGAGCGCATCCGCCTTGCGGTCCGCCTTCATGTCGATGCGGCCGATCATCCGGTCGCCTTCCAGAAGCGGAAAAACATAATAGCCGTATTGCCGCTTTGGCTCCGGCACGAAGACCTCGATGCGGTAGAAGAAGTCGAAGAGCCGTTCCGCGCGGTCGCGATTGCGCAAAAGCGGATCGAAGGGACTCAGCACCCGCACGCGGGCGGGCGGCTCGGGGATAGTGCCCAGGGTTTCCGGAAACCCCTCAAAGGCGAATGACGGACGCGGCCTGCCGCCATTGGCGGAACCGATCAGCACCTCCGTCAGTTCGTCACGGTGATCCGTCACCCAATCCTTCGCTTCCTGCGGCGTGACAAGATCCCAGAAGGCGGAGAGTTCCCCGGATGTCGCGAAACCGAGCCGCTTCAGGGCGCTGCGGCAGGCCCAGTCGATGAATTCCTCATGGCTCACCTCCGGCTCGTAATGATGCGGCGGAATGACCCGTTCCATCAGATCGTAGACCTTCTGGAAATTGACGCGACCGACGATCGCGAGCTTGCCGGTGTGCCAGTAATATTCGAGCGCCGTCTTGTTCGGATGCCAGTTCCACCAGCCGCCGGATTTATGACTCTCGACTTTCATATCGCGCGACATGATCGCGCCGTTCTCCGCGATATGCCGGAACGTCTCCTCGAAAGCGGCGTCAAAATTCTCGCCGTGCCATTTCTTCCAGCGCTCCGCGATGATCGGCTCGCGGCGGCGGAACCGGTGCTTCCAATAGCGGAAAAGGCGCGCCGGAATGATCGACGCATCATGCGTCCAGTGTTCGAAGAGCTCTCGGTCCTTTTCCAGAAGCGCAGCCAAATGCTCGCGCTTGTAGGTCTGGTTGCGCGAGAACAGGATCATGTGGTGGGCGCGCTCGACCGTCGCGATACTGTCCACCTGCACGAAGCCAAGATCGTCGATCAATTGCAGCAGACCGGCCTTGGTGAGCGCGCGGCCCGGCGGATCGGAAAGCCGCTGCCGCTCGAGGAAGATCTTTCGCGCCTGATCGTTCGGAATGAGAATCGCCATGGATGAAAGAGTAGAATGCCGCTGCGGCAGATTCAATGTTCATTTTTTGTTCCGAATTCCCCTCGCCCGCGTCACGGTCTATAGAGCGCTCTGGATATTGAGGGACAGGTTTGGACATCCGTTTCGAACAGGCAGAAGCGCGTTTCGAAGGGCGAACCGTGCTTCATCCATTGACGCTTTCGCTCGATGAGCGCCGGATCGGCGTTATCGGCCTCAACGGCTCTGGGAAGACGACCTTCGCACGGATGGTCAACGGCCTTGTCGTGCCGGCCGTCGGCCACGTCATGGTCAATGGCTTCGACACTGCGAAGGACGGTGAGAGGGTACGCGCGGAGACGGGCTTCATCTTCCAGAATCCGCAGAACCAGATCATCCTGCCGATCCTGAAAGAAGACATCGCCTTGGGCCTGAAGTCGCGAAAGCTCTCGAAGCAGGAGACGGAGTCGGCGGTCAGAGACGTGCTCGATCGTTTCGGCATCGCCCATCTTGCCGAGCGGCGGGCGCACGAGCTTTCCGGCGGCGAACTCCAGCTTGCGGCATTGGCCTCCGTGCTCGTCACGAAGCCGAACATCCTGATCATGGACGAGCCGACCAACCAGCTCGACCTGAAGAACCGCGGTCTCGTGGAGCGGACGATCCACGGCCTCGACGAGAATGTCATCGTCATCAGCCACGATCTCCCGCTGATCGCGGATTTCGACCGGGTGCTGCTGTTCCATGAAGGCCGGCTCGCGGCCGATGGCGCTGCCGCGGAGACCATCGCCCGGTACAGGGAAATCGCCACATGAAGACGCTTTATGTCGAGGGCGACACGTTTCTCCACCGGCTTTCGCCGAGGGTGAAGCTCGTCTCACTAGCGCTGGCGAGCCTCCTGCTTTTCCTGATCGATTCACCGGCTTTTCTTGTCATAGCCCTGCTTCTAGGCGGCGGCATCCATGCTTCACTCCGCCTCGGATGGCGCCTGTCCTTCTCCCGGCTATGGCCGATCCTGCTGACGATCGCCGCCGTCACCGTCTTCACGTTTCTCCTCAACAGTCCCGGCCAGGCGCTCGTCGTGCTCCTGCGGCTGACGGCGCTGGCGCTTTTTGCCGCAGCGGTCACCGCAACCACGAGCACCGGAGATTTCATCGACGAGGTCACCGTGGCGGCCCGACCGCTGGAGCGTATCGGCCTCGTCAAGGCCGCCGATATCGGGCTTTCGATCGGCCTCGTGATCCGTTTCTTGCCGGAAATCCTGACCCGCTACCAGGCCATCCGGGATGCCCATCACGCCCGTGGGCTGAAGCTCCGGCCATTGACGCTCGCGGTACCCTTGATCATCCTGACGTTGCGAAACGCCGACGAGATTGCCGCCGCGATTGACGCCCGGGGCATCCGGACGCAGAAATAACCCGTTATCAGCATTAGGGAATTCCATACCATGTCCACCCGGGATCTCGTTCTGGCCGCCCTGTTCGCCGCGATCATCGTGGCGCTCGGCCTGGTGCCGCCGATCATGCTCGGCTTCATTCCGGTGCCGGTCACCGCGCAATTGCTGGGCGTCATGCTGGCGGGCGTCATCCTGGGGGCCAAGCGGGGCGGCTTTGCCGTGCTGCTCGTGCTGCTGCTCGTCGCGATCGGCCTGCCGGTGCTGTCGGGCGGACGCGGCGGGCCTGCCACATTCGCCTTGCCGACCGCAGGTTATCTTGTCGGCTGGTTCTTCGCGGCCTTCGTCACCGGCTATCTCTCGGAACGCTTCGTCGACCGTTCGCAGAGCGGCATCGTGCAGATTGCCGGCTTTTTCCTCGCCGCGCTCGCAGGCGTTGTTGTGGATCACGCGCTCGGCGTCATCTACCTCGCCTGGGGTACGGGGACCGGCCTGATGACCGCCTTCATCGGCGATCTCGCCTTCATCCCCGGCGATGTGTTGAAAGCCCTCATTGCGGCGTTTGCAGGCCGCGCCGTCATGGTCGGCTACCCGCTGCTGCCGCAGCGCACCTAAAGCGCAGAGCGCTTAGGTTCCTATTTTCCGCATGTCGTTATCCCGAAACCGGTTTCCACTTTCGGGCGACATGCTTCAATCCAGGAATTGATAGAACCAATCGCGCAAGTCCTCGGGAAGCGCGATCGGCTCCCGGCTGACCGGATCGTGCGCCGTCCAGACGATCTCGGCCTCCGCCACAGCCTCCTCATCCCGCAGCATATGCACCAGGAAGCCGGCAGACTTTCCGCCGATCTTGCTGACACCCACATGCATATGCACGAGATCGCCAAGCCTCAGCGGCGAATGGAAGGTGCAGGTGATCTTGCCGATCGTGAAGAACGGATCGCCTTTCTGCGGCTTGCGGCGGCGCCAGAACTCCGTCACGGCCTCTTCCGCCCGCACGACGTAAGCCGGCCGGGACATTTCCCCGTGCATGTCCACATCACGGAACGGCACGCGGAATTCCTGCGATTTGATCGTATCCTTGGCCACTACACCCTCTAGGTTGAATATCCCCAATGTAAGACCATTCCTTCAATCTAAACAAGCGTGGGAGCAAGGGGATTCGGCTTGAAAAAATACGGCATCTGCGCCATGTCGGGAGTGTCCGCCCAGCTCCCTCTTCACGGGCACATATCTCATGAGGCCGCCTCGATGACCACGCGCCTTTACGAACACGCCATATTCCTCGAACATCAGACCCCGGAAGGGCACCCCGAAAGGGCCGACCGGCTGCGGTCGCTCAACATCGCCCTGCAGCATCCCAATTTCGAGAGGCTCGACCGGAGGCAGGCGCCGCAGGCGAACGAGGATGCGGTTCTGCTCGCCCATCCGGAAGAGCATCTTCACGCGGTCATTCGGGAAATCCCCGGGGAAGACAGGATCCGCCAGATCGAGGCGGATACCTATGTGGGGCCGAAGAGCCTGCAGGCGGCGCTCACCGGAATCGGCGGGGCGATGGCCGCCGTAGACGACGTCATCACCGGCAAGGCGGACAATGCCTTCGTAGCCGCCCGGCCTCCGGGTCATCATGCGGAAAAAGACAAGGTGATGGGCTTCTGCCTGTTCAACAATGCCGCGATCGCCGCACGCCATGCGCAGCGGGCACATGGTATCGAGCGCGTTGCGATCGTCGACTGGGACGTGCATCACGGCAACGGCACCCAGGACATTTTCTGGGACGATCCCTCGGTGCTGTTCTGTTCGACGCACCAGATGCCGCTCTATCCCGGCACCGGCGCCAAGGACGAGACCGGTGCGAAGAACAATGTCGTCAACGCGCCGCTTTCCCCCGATACCGGCAGTGAATATTTCCGCGAAGCCTTCAAGAGCCGGGTGTTGCCCGCGCTCGAAAACTTCCGGCCGGATTTCATCATCGTCTCCGCGGGCTTCGATGCGCATCACCGCGATCCGCTGGCGCAGATCAACCTCGTCGGCGACGATTTCGACTGGGCGACCGGGCGGGTGATGGAGATCGCCGGAAAGTATGCGAACAACCGGGTCGTCAGCCTGCTCGAGGGCGGCTATGATCTGGAAGGCTTGGCCGAATCGGCCGGCATGCACATCATGAGACTGATGAGAGGGTAATAAAGGAATGACCGAAAACACCGAAACTCCCCAGTCCGTGGGCGATGTGAGCGGGTATTCCTTCGAAAAGGCGGTCGCCGAACTCGAAAGCATCGTCGCGCGGCTGGAACGCGGCGACGTGGCGCTCGACGAGTCCATCGCCATCTACGAACGCGGCGAAGCTTTGAAAAAGCATTGCGAAAAACTGCTGACCGCCGCCGAGAACCGCATCGAGAAGATCCGCCTCGACCGCGCCGGCAAGCCGCAGGGCGTCGAGCCGCTCGACGGCGAGTGATCCCGAAGATTACCACCAAAGTCTTACGACCATCGCCGCGATCGGCGTCACAAAGCGATTGACGCACCGTGACCGCCTCCCCATGATAGCCGTCATCTGAATGGTTGCTTTGGGAGGAGCAGATGGTGAAATCCAGCAAAATCAATCTCATGTTCGCCGCGACGCTTGCCGTTTCGACGGCGTTTTCGGCTGCCGGCGCCAAGGCCGCGGAATTCATCAACGTGCTGACCGGCGGCACGTCCGGCGTCTATTATCCGCTCGGCGTGGCGCTTTCGGAAATCTACGGCCAGGGCATCGAGGGCGCCCGCACGCAGGTGCAGGCGACCAAGGCATCGGTTGAAAACCTGAACCTTCTGCAGGCCGGCCGCGGCGAAATCGCCTTCTCGCTCGGCGATTCCGTGCAGGAGGCATGGAAGGGCAACAAGGAAGCGGGCTTCCCCGCAAAGCTCGACAAGCTGCGCGGCATCGCGGCCATCTATCCCAACTATATCCAGGTCGTCGCGAGCGCCGAATCCGGCGTGAAGACGCTGGCCGACCTCAAGGGCAAGAGCCTGTCGGTCGGCGCACCGGCTTCGGGCACGGAGCTCAATGCACGCGCCATCTTCACCGCTGCCGGTCTCTCCTACGATGATCTCGGCAAGACGGAATATCTGCCGTTCGCCGAATCCGTCGAACTCATCAAGAACCGCCAGCTGGATGCCACGCTTCAATCGGCCGGCCTTGGGGTCGCCTCGATCCGCGACCTCGCCACCTCGCTGAAGATCAATGTCGTGGCGATCCCCAAGGCGGAGGTCGAGAAGATCGGCGCGCCTTACATTTCCGTCGTCATTCCGGCCGGCACTTATGAGGGGCAGACCGCGGATGTGGAAACGGCGGCGGTCGGCAACTTCCTGATCACCCATTCCGACGTTTCCGACGAGACGGTCTACCAGATGACCAAGCTGCTCTTCGAAAACCTGCCGAAGCTTGCTGCTGCACACGCCGCCGCCAAGGCGATCGATCCGAAGAAGGCGCTCGAAGGGATGCCGGTGCCGCTGCATCCCGGAGCCGAGCGCTACTACAAGGAAGCTGGGCTGATGAAGTGAGCACGGTGCGTGCTCTCTACAAGTCCCCTCCCCACAAGGGGGAGGGGCTTAACCCTGCAGCAACGCCGAGTGTAAGGCAGGGCCTCGCTGCGGGCTTTCTCCCCCTTGTGGGGGAGATGGCCGGCAGGCCAGAGGGGGCATTTCCAAAAGGCCAGAGCGATCTCCGGAGCAAGAATGTCAGAATCCGCAATGCACAATCCGATGCCGCCACATTCGGCCGAAGAAGCAATCGAGGGCCTGCCAGCCGGTTTCGGCGAGGGGATAACCGGGCGCATCGCCTTCTGGATCGCCTTCACCTTCACGCTCTTCCAGCTCTGGACAGCCGCCTATGGCACGCTTGCCAGCCAGATCGTGCGCGCCATGCATGTCGGCTTCCTGCTACTGCTCGGCTTCGCCCTGTTCGGCAATCTTGTCGCCAAGACCCGCGCGGGAAAGATCTGGTTCTGGGCGCTCGGCATCCTCGGCTTCCTTACCGGCGTCTATAACTGGGTCTTCTATCACGACCTCATCCTGCGCAGCGGCTTCATGACGACGCCGGACCTCATCGTCGGAGCAGTGCTGATCGTGCTCGTCTTCGAGGCGGCGCGGCGGCTGATGGGCTTGCCGCTGACGATCATCGCCGGCATCTTCCTCGCCTACTGCTTCCTCGGCCAATACGCCCCCGGACCGCTCGTCCACCGCGGCTATGACTTGGAGCAGATCATCGAGAATTTCGCCTACGGCACGGAAGGCATCTACGGAACGCCGATCTACGTTTCGGCCGCCTATATCTTCATCTTCGTCGTCTTTGCCGCCTTTCTCGAACGCGCCGGCATGCTCGCCCTCTTCAACGATTTCGCCCTCGGCCTCGTGGGCACCTGGCGCGGCGGACCGGCACAGGTCTGCGTCATGTCGTCGGCGCTGATGGGCACGATCTCGGGCTCCGGCGTCGCCAATGTCGTCGCCTCCGGACAGTTCACCATTCCGCTGATGAAACGCTTCGGCTTCCGCTCCGCATTCGCCGGCGGCGTCGAGGCAACGTCTTCCATGGGCGGGCAGATCATGCCGCCGGTCATGGGCGCCGTGGCCTTCATCATGGCCGAAACGCTCAACGTCTCCTATGCGGAAATCGTCAAGGCGGCGATCATTCCGGCCATCCTCTATTTCGGCGCCTGCTTCTGGATGGTCTTCCTCGAAGCCGGCAAGGCCGGCCTGAAAGGCATGCACAAGGCCGAACTGCCGAATCCCTGGGCGGCCGTAAAAGAGCACTGGCCGCTCATCCTGCCGCTCGGCGCTCTCGTCTATCTGCTCTTTGCCGGCTACACGCCGATCTTCGCGGGAACGATGGGGCTGGCGCTCGTCGTCGTTCTCGTCCTCGGCATGCCGCTTGCCGCGAGCATCGGGCCGTTCGCCTTCCGCCTCATCTTTTGGGTCGTGCTCGGTCTCGCCGCCGCATCCTTCCTGCGCTACGGCGTCAGTTTCCTGGCGATCGTCATCCTGGCGCTGATCGTCGGCTGCATCTTCGTGAAGGGCGGCCGGGAGACGCTCGCCATCTGCCGCGACGCCATGGCGGAGGGCGCCAAGAACGCGCTTCCCGTGGGGATCGCCTGCGCGATCGTCGGCATCGTCATCGGCACGCTGACGCTGACCGGCATCGCCTCCACCTTCGTCGGCGCGATCATCCGCATCGGTGAGCACCATCTCTTCCTGTCGCTGGTGCTGACGATGATCACCTGCCTGATCCTCGGCATGGGCATTCCGACGATCCCGAACTATATCATCACCTCGTCGCTTGCAGGCCCGGCGCTGCTGGAACTCGGCGTTCCGCTGATCGTCAGCCATATGTTCGTCTTCTATTTCGGTATTATGGCCGACCTGACACCGCCGGTGGCGCTCGCCTGTTTCGCCGCCGCGCCAATGGCCAAGACATCGGGCCTCAAGATTTCGGTCGAGGCGACCAAGCTTGCGACTTCCGGTTTCGTCGTGCCCTTCATGGCGGTCTATACGCCGGCGCTGATGCTGCAGGATCCGGGCGCCATTTCGGCCGCCTGGGGCTATCCGGTCGAGGTGGTCTATCTGTTCATCAAGGCCTGCTTCGGCATAGCGCTCTGGGGCACGGCGGTCGTCGGCTTCCTGTTTGCCCGTATGACGATCTGGGAGCGGCTTCTCGCCTTCGCCGCCGGCGTCAGCCTAGTGATGGCGCTGCCCTGGACCGACGAACTCGGCTGGGCGCTCGGCATCGTCATCGTGGCGCAGCACTGGTGGCGCAACCGCAATGCACCGGCCGCGCCGGCGCTGACATGAGCAGCGGCCGGTGAGCCTCTGCATCCTCGCGGGCGGCAAGGTGGCGGCGCTCGCCGTCTCTCTCTTCACGCTCTCCTGGACCCATTCGGTACAGAAGACCGAATGGCGCGAGACCTGGGCGATCACGCCGGCCGGGCTCGAAATCCGCGAGGCGGCTGTCAAAGGCTCCGGCGCCGGCATGGAACCGGGACCGGATGCCGTGCTCCGCGACGGCTGGTGGGTCTGGCACCCATCCCTGCCGCCGCAGGAGCGCGTTTCGCTCGCCGCCTCGGGCATGACGCCGAGCGCATGGCGGCTCTGTCATAAGGACGGGTGCGTCGAACTCGGGACGAAAGAGGGAGATGAGGTAGTTCTGAGCGGATGCGATCGGTGAACACTGCATGTCCGTTTCCAGTCTGTTAAAGACACGGCTGCCGGGCTACTCTCTCACGCAAGCAAATCGGAGAAAGCCCATGTCCTTCTTCCCCGGAATAGACCCGGTCGCGGGTGACGCCTTTGCCTGCGACGCAATCGAGAACCTGATCATTCCGCGCACCAGCGATATTGGCGGTTTTTCCGTGCGGCGCGCATTGCCGACGCGGCAGCGGCGACTGGTTGGGCCGTTCATCTTCTTCGACCGGATGGGACCGGCGCTGCTACGTGCCGACGAGGCGCTGGACGTCAGGCCGCATCCGCATATCGGGCTTTCCACCGTCACCTATCTCTTCGACGGCGAGATCAAGCATCGCGACAGTCTGGGCACCGAACTCGTCATCCGTCCGGGCGACATCAACCTGATGACGGCCGGCCGCGGCATCGTGCACTCGGAGCGCACGCCTGAGAACCTGCGCGGCCATCCGCAATCCGTCTCCGGCCTGCAGACATGGCTGGCATTGCCGGACGACCAGGAGGAGATCGATCCGGCTTTTGTCCATACGGGCAAGGAGGCGATGCCGGTGATCGATGCGGATGGCGCCAGGGGCCGCGTGGTGATCGGTGCCTTCGAAGGCCTCGTCTCGCCGGTCGCGACTTTTACCGACACGCTCTATGCCGATCTGGAGCTCGAAGCGGGGAAGCGGTTCCCGTTCGCGGCCGATCATGAGGAACGGGCGATCTATATCCTTTCCGGCGAACTGATCGTGGCCGGCGACCGTTTCGCGACGGACCAGCTGCTCGTCTTCCGGCCAGGCGACGCGATCACGCTCGAAGCCGGTGCTGAGGGCTGCCACCTCATGCTCTTCGGTGGCGCGGCGTTGAACTCCAAGCGCTACATCTGGTGGAACTTCGTTTCCTCCTCGAAAGAGCGGATCGAGAAGGCGAAGGAGGAATGGCGCACCGGTCGTTTCGACATCGTGCCAGGCGACGAGGAAGAGTTTGTCCCTTTGCCCACAGTCTAAAATCGATTAGAAACCTGCCAATAGGTAACTTGAAAAAGCCTGTTTTCTTCTCATCTTGTGGGAGGACAGACTTCCGGACAAGACGAGACAAAGGCCACTATCCGTGACATCATCCCCCGCAACGCCATTGCTCGACAAGGTCAAGCTTCCCGCCGATCTTCGCGAGATCGACGACCGTGACCTGACGCAGCTTGCGCGCGAAGTACGCGACGAGATGATCGATGCGGTATCACGCACCGGCGGGCATCTCGGCGCAGGCCTGGGTGTCGTGGAACTGACGATCGCGATCCACAAGGTGTTCAACACGCCGGACGACCGGCTCATCTTCGATGTCGGCCACCAGTGTTATCCGCACAAGATTCTGACCGGGCGGCGCGACCGCATTCGGACGCTCCGCCAGGAAGGCGGGCTTTCCGGTTTCACCCGCAGGGCCGAAAGCGAATACGACCCTTTCGGCGCGGCGCATTCCTCCACGTCGATCTCGGCCGGCCTCGGCATGGCGGTGGCGGCCGACCTTTCCGGCTCGAAGCGCAATGTTGTCGCCGTGATCGGCGATGGCGCGATGTCGGCCGGCATGGCCTATGAGGCGCTCAACAATGCCGGCGCGCTCGACGCCCGGCTGATCGTCATCCTGAACGACAACGACATGTCGATCGCCCCGCCGACCGGGGCGATGAGCGCCTATCTGGCGCGGCTTGCCTCCGGCCGCACCTATATGGGCTTTCGCGAACTCGGCAAAAAGCTGACCGCCTATCTCGGCCACGGCATCGACAAGGCGATCACCCGTGCCGTCGAGCATGCACGCGGTTACGTCACCGGCGGCACCATGTTCGAGGAGATGGGCTTCTACCATATCGGCCCGATCGACGGCCATTCCTTCGACCATCTCCTGCCGGTGCTGCGCAATGTGCGCGACAATGCCCGCGGGCCGGTGCTGATCCATGTGGTCACCCAGAAGGGCAAGGGTTATCCGCCAGCGGAAGCCGCTGCCGACAAATATCACGGCGTCAACAAGTTCGACGTCATCACCGGCGCGCAGGCGAAATCGAAACCGAACGCACCGAGCTATACGAGCGTGTTCGGCGAAGCCTTGGTGCAAGAGGCGGCGCTCGACGAGAAGATCGTCGGTATCACCGCCGCCATGCCGAACGGTACCGGTATTGACAAGCTGGCGGAAGCCTTTCCAGCCCGCACTTTCGACGTCGGCATCGCCGAGCAGCATGCGGTTACCTTCGCGGCAGGCCTTGCGGCGGAAGGCTACAAGCCCTTCTGCGCGCTTTATTCCACCTTCCTGCAGCGCGGCTACGACCAGGTCGTCCATGACGTGGCGATCCAGGGGCTTCCCGTGCGTTTCCCGATCGATCGCGCCGGTTTCGTCGGCGCCGACGGGCCGACCCATGCGGGATCGTTCGACACGACATTCCTCGCCACGCTGCCGGGCATGGTGGTGATGGCCGCCGCCGACGAGGCGGAGCTTAAACATATGGTACGGACCGCTGCGGCCTATGACCAAGGCCCGATCTCCTTCCGGTATCCGCGCGGCGAAGGCGTCGGCGTCGAGCTGCCGGAGCGCGGCCAGGTCCTCGAAATCGGCAAGGGCCGGGTCGTCAAGCAGGGCACCAAGGTGGCGCTGCTTTCCTTCGGCACGCGGCTAAAGGAATGCCTGCTGGCGGCGGAGGACCTGGATGCCGCCGGGCTTTCGACGACCGTTGCGGATGCCCGTTTTGCCAAGCCGCTCGACCATGACCTGATCCGCCAGCTTGCCCGGCATCACGAGGTGCTGATCACGGTGGAAGAAGGTTCTGTCGGCGGTTTCGGAGGCCATGTGCTGCAGTTCCTTGCGACCGAAGGCCTGCTCGACAACGGGCTGAAGATCCGCTCGCTGGTGCTGCCGGACATCTGGATGGAACAGGGCAATCCCGATGCCATGTATGCCAAGGCGGGCCTCGACCGCGCCGGCATCGTCTCGACCGCCTTCAGGACGCTCGGCCAGCCACAGATCGGCGTCGGAGCGGCCGGCTAACCTCTAGCTGCGCAGCCCCTCGATCATCATGTCGAACTGCACGACATTGGAATAGATCGGCGTGCCGACATCCATCGCATAACGCGAGCGGAAGATCCTGCCGCTGACGTCGAATGCGATCTTACGGCCGGTCCATGCCGTCAGCTTCACGTCAAAGCTCTCGGACATGCTGTGCCCCTTGGCCGTCAGCGTGCCGGTGATGCGGGCGCTGTCGGGTCCCGTCTGCTGGACACGGTTCGAGCGGAACGAGATCGTGTCGTAATGGTCGGAATCGAAAACCGCGCCCGAGCGCAGAAACGCGTCGATGCGATCCTGGCCGGTGGTGACACTTTCCGGTTTCAGCTCGAAATTCACCATGGAATGGGAAAGATCGCCGGCCTTCAGATTGAAGGTTCCCGAAAATTCGCGGAATCGGCCCCGGATGCCGCCGCCACCCACCTGATCGACGCTGAAGGCGATGCTGGACCCCGGCGTGATGGCGTAGCGGCCTGCAGCCTCGGCCAGGCTCGGGACCTCGACGGCCGATCGACCGATCTGAGGAAGCGAGGCGGCGACAAGCAGGGCCGCGAACAGAACTGTCTTGCGGGTCATGACCGTGTCTCCCTGACGGATGTTTCGAGCGTACGACGCCGGGCGCCGACCATGCGGGTCAGCACGTCGTCGTGCCGGCGGTAATGGTGATAGAGCGCCGCACCCGAATGCAGGAACACCAGCGCCAGCGTGGAATAGGCAAGCACCGCGTGGACCGTCGTCCACCAGGCTTCGGCCGCATCCGATTTCGGCACCGGCAGATGCGGGATGACGATGAGGTTGAAGGCGAAGGTCGGGATTTCCAATGGCGAGGCCGAAGCGATCAGCCAGCCGGCCAGAGGGATCGCGATTGCCAATGCCAGCAGCACATGGTGCATGCCTCTTGCCGCCAGGTGTTCCAGCCGGCTCATGCCGGCGACCGGCATCACCCGGACGCGAATCAGCGAGTGGACGGACCTGACGACGGCAAGCAGAAGCGCCAGCATTCCGAAGGATTTATGCCATTGGAAAAGCGAGAACTGCAGGGTCGGGTCGAGTGACGGCATGGTCATGACGAAGCCGAGCACGATCAGTCCAAGAATGAGGGCCGCGATCAGCCAGTGCAGGAAGATCGTAAGAGGATCGTAGCGATCGGCAGGACGACGCATGGCCCGTTTCCCGGGATTTCCATGCCGGGATCATCCTCCTCCAGGCGCATTTCGGCAAGTGCAAAGGGATCACGCCCCTTCAACAGTCGGTGGGGCTGACCGGTCTGTGGCAGAGAAAAGAGGATGTGAGATCCCTTTCCGATGGAAAAGGCAGGCCGGATGATCTCCGGGCCGCCTTCAAGGATTGCCTGCCGACCGGCCGGATCAGAACTCCGACCACTCCTCCTTCACGGCGGCGGTCGTCGGCGCCTTGCCCGGGAAGGCGCGGGCGATGGTGGAGCGCAACGCATTGGCAGGCGAGGCGACCGGGCGGGCTTCCGCGGATGCTGCGGCCGGGCGGGATGCGCGCGACGCGGAGGAACCGCCGATATTGAACTGCTTCAGCAGGGCATCCAGCGCCTGGGCCTCCTGAGCGAGCTTGTGGCTGGCAGCCGTCTGCTCTTCGACCATGGCAGCATTCTGCTGGGTACCCTGGTCGAGATTGTTCACCGAGGAATTGATCTCCTGCAGGCCGGTCGACTGCTCGCGGGTGGAGAGCACGATGGCATTCAGGTGCTCGTTGATCTGCTGCACCTCGCCGACGATCGCCTCCAGCGCCTTGCCGGTCTCGCCGACCAGCGCCACGCCCGCATCCACCTGCTGGCTGGAGGTGGTGATCAACGCCTTGATCTCCTTGGCGGCATTGGCCGAACGCTGGGCAAGTTCGCGGACTTCCTGGGCGACGACCGCGAAACCCTTGCCGGCTTCACCGGCGCGGGCGGCCTCGACGCCGGCGTTGAGCGCCA
>Ga0164243_10000129_pt1 | contig 189037 bp, 223 predicted proteins | sample OricompcompostOP_FD_108781 | JGI IMG/M metagenome (GOLD analysis project Ga0164243, IMG submission 108781) | Organic Plus compost microbial communities from Emeryville, California, USA - Original compost - Organic plus compost (OP) | ecosystem: Engineered > Solid waste > Mixed feedstock >...
AAGTACAAGGGCGTGCATGACGCCTTCCTCACAAGGAGGGGCGCGCCACCGTTCCCACAAACCCCGTCATCGCAGAGGGACCGGAGTCGCGGGCATAAACCGCCGAACGGGGCGCTGAGAGGTGTCACCTAAAACTAAATTTTACGAGGCAGCTTTCAGCGCCCCGTCCGACTTCAAAAATTCCAAGCATCGCCAAGGGACGAATCTGTCCGATGGATGGAGTGCCCTACCCCGCCAGCTTCTTTGCCCCGCCGTCGATATCCACCGCCGCAAAGGCCGCAGCGATTACCTCGACCCCTGCGCCGGGGCGTGTGGCTTCGGCCGAAAGGATCTGGCGGAACCGGCGTGCGCCGGCAAATCCCTGGAACAGCCCGACCATATGGCGGGTGACGTGATGCAGCCTTCCGCCGGACGCGATCACCTCTTCCGCATAGACCATCATCGTGTCGTGCAGCGCCAGCCAGTCGACGGTGTTAGCCCCTCCCCCCTGTGGGGAGGGGTTGGGGACGGGTTTCCCACTCGTCACCAGATCATCCACCCCGGCCAGCAGGCCGGCGTTCTGATAGGCGGCGCGGCCGAGCATCACGCCATCCACCACCGCCAGGTGACCTGCCGCCTGATCGAGATCGGCAATGCCGCCGTTGATGCCGAGGAAAACGCCTGGGTTCTCGCGCTTCATGCGGTAGACGAGGTCGTAGTCGAGCAGCGGGATCTCGCGATTCTCCTTCGGCGAAAGCCCCTGCAGCCAGGCCTTGCGGGCATGGATCCAGATCGCGTCGGTTCCGGCCCCGATCATCCGGGCGAGGAAATCCGGCAGCACGTCGGTTGGCTCCTGGTCGTCGACGCCGATGCGGCACTTCACCGTCACCGGCACGGTCGAGACCCGCTTCATTGCAGTCACCAGATCGGCCACGTGGCTCGCGTCGCGCATCAGGCAGGCGCCGAACGTGCCGGACTGCACCCGGTCCGACGGACAGCCGACATTCAGGTTGATCTCGTCATAACCGTAACCTGCGGCGATGCGGATCGCTTCGGAAAGCTTTTCCGCATCCGATCCGCCGAGCTGCAGCGCGACGGGATGTTCTTGGGCCGAATAGGCAAGCAGCCGCTCACGCGGCCCGTGAATGATCGCGTCCGCCACGATCATCTCGGTATAGAGCAGCGCGCGCTTCGAAAGCTGCCGGTGCAGGAAACGGCAATGCCGGTCCGTCCAGTCGATCATCGGGGCCACGGCAAATATCTTGCCGTTGGAATATAAGGATTTCCCTTGCGATGCAGGCATTTCCGGCTGTCTCGTTTCCTCTTATTTTATCCTGTCGCCGCCCGTTGACTCTCATTTCTGAGGCGTGGATGCTACGGCGTAGCATCGAGGGGAGCAATGTAGCACTGACATGGGGACCATCACAGAGCGGAAGCGCAAGGACGGCTCAAAAGGTTATACCGCACAGATACGCATAAAGCGAGACGGAGTTATCGTGCACACTGAGGCGCAGACATTCGAAAGGAAGCAAGCGGCTTCGCAATGGCTACGGAAGCGCGAGACGCAGCTTGCCGAGCCCGGGGCTCTGGACGCGCTCAAAAAGCCAGACGTGACGCTGGCAGAGGCGATAGGAAAGTACGTGGGGGAATCCCGCAAGGAGATCGGCCGGACTAAGGCGCAATGCCTTGACCTGATCAAAAAGCATCCGATCGCTGCGATGAAGTGCGGGGAGATCACGAGCGCGGATGTGTCCAGCTTTGCAGATGATATGCAAAAGGGCTGGGTAGCAGCAGAGGACGAGGAGTGGACGCCAAGGAAACCTCAGACGGTCGGGAACTACATGTCTCACCTTGGCGCGGTGTTTGCCGTAGCGCGGCCTATGTGGGGCTACAATCTTGACCAGCAGGCGTTCAGGGATGCCTTTACCGTCAACAGCCGTATGGGCGTCATCAGCAAGAGCGAGAGCCGGGATCGTCGCCCTACCCTGGCGGAATTGGACAAGCTCATGAAGCATTTCACCGAGCGCAATGAGCGTATGCCGAACTCTATGCCGATGGATAAGCTAATCCTGTTTGCCTTGTTCTCGACGCGGCGGCAGGAGGAAATCACTATCCTTCGCTGGGAAGACTACCAGCCGGAGAACAAGCGAATCCTCGTGCGCGACATGAAGCACCCAGGGCAGAAGATCGGCAATGATGTATGGTGCGATTTGCCGGCGGAGGCCATGGCGGTTATCGATTCAATGCCGAAAGCGGGAGAACTGATTTTCCCGTACAATCACCGAACCGCAAGCGCCAATTTCACGCGCGCTTGCCCGGTCGTCGGCGTGGTGGATCTTCATTTCCACGATTTGCGGCATGAGGGTGTAAGCAGACTATTCGAAATAGGAATGGATATCCCGCATGTCGCCACCGTCTCGGGGCATCGGTCATGGGCGAGCCTGAAACGATACGCCCATATTCGGCAGACGGGCGACAAATACGAAAACTGGAAATGGAACCCGCTGAAGAACCCCCTCTAGGGGCCTATAGGAGATGTGGAGATGAGCAACAGCATGATTGAATGGATCGACAAGCCGATAGCAAGAGGATACCGGGATTGTGTGAGCGCCTGCGGTACCTACCTGATTATTGATGACTCTCCATTTTCCCCACGGTTCGAAGCTTATCGAGACGGTAAGCTCATATTCGAGGGAAATTCGCTGGAAGACGCGAAAGATGCGTGTGCCGGGGTATTGAAGAAACCCGGGACCAGGGAGGTTTAATGGCTTAACTGCATGCATCCGCATGCCTGGAGAACCGACATGGATAATGTTTCGCGGCCGGTGATAGTTGCCACCTTCAAGAGAGGTGAAGCCGTTCCGGAATGGATGTTCGAGGTTACCCCTCTCGAAATAGAAAACCGTTTCGGTGACTTTTGCTTCCAATGCGACGTGGTCGTTATAGAGGCGTTCGGAAGATACAATATCGTTGCGGAGTATATGGATAAGCCTGCGCTCTTGATCTCAGGATGCGAAAATCTTCATATCACTGCGACAAGTGTCCCGGTGACGATCCCGACGACGACTTGGACATATAGCCGGGAGGAGGTCATCTGCGATGAATGAAAATGTCTTTGGTTCCGTTTCAGACCGATATGCTACGAGCGATGTAGCGGGCCAATGCTGCCGGTGCGGGAAGCCCGTTTACAGGGTTCAAAAACCTATATTCAACGGCGGCGGCACTCACTTCTATCTCGACGGGGTGATTTTGTTCCGTGACAACAGAAATGAATATATGTGCTCCCCCTGTCACATGGTGCAGGGCATGGATTTCCCTTGGCGTAGAAAATCCTCTGCCGAGGTCGCTTGACTGAGGAGACCATATGCGGAATCTATCCCCTCACCCGTAGGTGGCGGGCCTGATCAACATATGACCGATGCGGCCGGTCTCGAACGAGGACGATTCCGCATGTCATCAGAAGATGAACCTAAGCCCCGCTATCGGTGGCGCCTCACCTGGCCGGACACGAAAGACCACTTCACCGGATTTGACGGGGAATGGACGGTCGGCCGTATTTATGCTCATCACATGGGGAACTGGCTCTGGTTCGCTGGGCTATCGGAAAGCCGCCACGGTCCCGCCCTTTGTCCTGCTGGGGGCGCAGCAGAGACGGCAAGGTTGGCCGCAAAAGCGGCTGAGGACTGTTATGATCGGATGCTGCGGGGAGATTGGCCTGGAATGTCTGACCGTGTGAAATCCGTCGCCCTTGGTTTAGCGACCCGGGAGGGAAGGCAGAAGGGGCACATATCGCCATGATAGACGATCGGACTTCAACCCATCCCGCCGCTCCTAACGAGGCGGAGCATTGGTGCGAGCATCCGGGATGCACGAAGTGGGGCGGGTTCGGCTATGCACGATCGAAGGCAGAGCGGCCGGTCTGGCATTGCTCGGAACACTACCTCCATAAGCCGTTCAACAAGGACTAGCCATGCACCTTCTGCCGGGACGGGTTCTGCTCTTGATCGTCGCGGCTTTCATCCTGCTTCAGCTCGCGGCGATGGTGATGCGGTTGCTTTAGCTGAGCGACAGCGCAATGCTGATGCCGGACATCAGGCCGGCGACAAAGAGCGCCACGCCGATCAGGATGCGGCTCCGGCTGGGGATAGCTCCATTCTCGATATCGGGAGCGATAAGGGCAAGCGTGCAGGCCCACGCCATCATCCAGGCGATGAACGAGCTCACCGGCGAGCTCACCAACCAATCAGCCCTGTCGTAGATCCGGAGGACGATCACCCAAACACGCTGAAGGAAGATGATCAGCACGATCGAGAAGACCGACACGATCAGGAACTCTGATCCTTCCCGGCCGGCGCGAAGAGACCGATAGGCATCGCCGGCCCAGCGAATAAGTACCGTAAAGGCGACACCGAAGACGAGGCTCGACGATACCTCCAGCATGCGATCATAAGATAGCAACTGGTTGGATATCCAGAAGCCGACGACCGCGAAAAGAGCCGACCACGCGGCTATGCTTGTCTTGAGCCGCTTCATCGACCGTGTTCCTCTCTCATGCTCTGCACTGCCTGCACTGCGATGTTATGCACCCGATTCCGCCTCCGCTCGAATGTCATCACCCGTTGGGCGAGATCTCCCTTGAGTTCCCGCTTTTCATTCTCTGTCTGCGGGTCCAAGCCGACCGGCTCGTGTTTCGGCCGGCTCCACCATGAAAACAGGCTCATTCCGACCTCCTGTTTAGCTGCGCCATGGCGAGCGGCAGGATGACATCCATCGTGTCGGTGAACTTCTGGGCCAGCGGCGTGACAGTTTTCAAGGTTTCGATATGCTCTGCCTGCGCGGCCTTGAGAGCCGTGTCGTAGGCCTCGCGGTCCTTCTGACGGGCATAGCGTTCATAGACGTAGAGAGCGAAGCCCATGAGGGTGGTGAACCCGAGCGGGCCCTGATTGAGCAGCCATGTAGCTACTTCGCCGGGAAGGCTTTCCAATGCGCCCCTCCTACCAGAACCATGAAGCGACGGTGATCAGCACGAAGGCCGCGATGCACGCGACCTTGAACGGCTCGGTGTGGCGGAACTTCATGAGACGATATCCCAGGGTTGACCAGCCGGCATCCGTCCGTAAGGTCAGGCCGCTCATGTGCACGTGGTGAGATACTTGTTTGCGAGTAGAAGCGGCCGGGGATGTGTGGACGCTCCGGCCGCCGCTTATCCCATCCTTTATGAATGGAGCGCTGGGGCGAAAACTTCACTGTGGATTACCGCTTTTCCCCTCAAAACAGCAGGATCAAACCCGCCACCACCTCATGGTAGCAAAATACTATGACGGGGGTTGAACATGAGCAATTTGACGACGATCCAGAAGCATATCGAAGCGTGCCGCCTTTTAGCCGGAAGGGAATCTGGCACAGGACTTCTCTCCTATCTGCTCGGGTTGGCCGAAGAGGAGTTGCGCTGTCTGCTCGGCACTTATCCAGACGCCGCACTGGCCGCAGGTAGCGTGGCGCAGGCTTTTGATGCGCTTTACGAAATCGCGGCGGCAGGACACGCGGACAAATAAGGATCGCCAAGTGCTTGGTCAGAACCCGAGCGCGGCAACCTTCGCCACGATCGCCGCACCTACAGCCGTCATAGCGGTCGGCGTCAGATGCGTTCCGTCGCCTTGCAGACAGGAAGGCGGGATTTGCTGAGCGGCGACGGCGGCTATGTCGCCGGCCGATCCATCCGACAGCGCATAAAGGGTCGGGTGTGGGTCGAGATACCGATCGCCGAAGCGAGACGAGAGCCAGTCATTCCGTTCGTTCGTCGCTGCGGCGATATCCGTGTTGTTGGCGCGACGGCCCGATCCGACGAAGATGTGCTTCGAGCTGATAGCAGCCATGGCCTCGAACACGGTCTGGTCAGCCGCAAGATTGGCCCCGTTGGCATCTCCATCCCAAAAGACAAGGGGGTTGCCAGATAGGTCCGGCCTGGCCTGCATGTTAGCAAGCTGAGTGGATATAGTGCTACCGCCGGCACCGGTCGATATCACCTGCCGGGAGGATGATGCCTCGATGCCACCCTCAACGCTTGCTCCAGCAACTCCCGCAACGTAGCTGTCACCGACAGCCCACAGGAAATACTCTGGCACAACCGCGTGATCGAATATGGCGGCATTGTAGATCTGCCCGGTCCATTCCTCGCCAGCGGTCGGCGAGGCTCCGATACGCACCCACCCGCAGCCGGGGGGCGTGAAGCCGCCTTGGCTACCGAAGAGATTGACGTCATCAAGCGCGGCTAGGAAGCGATCTGAGCCGCTAGCCATCAATCCGTTGGACGTGATGTGCAACTTGTGATCCGTATCGACGGGCAGCAGGTCGGCCGGAACTGTATAGGTGGCACGATCTACGCCGTTACTGGTCAGGATCAACGACATGGTGCCGTCAGCATTCAGAGCAGCCCGGTAACGATTGCGGGCGCCGCTGTCGTCGAAGGAGAACAGCACCTTAGCCGAGGCAGGCAGCGAGACAGGCATTCGGAAGTTGATAATGGCGGCGAACTCGGAAGGCTTGAATCCTGCGAAGGCGGAACCCTCCATCAACGAGAAGCCATCGGCAAAAGAAGTTCCGTTGCTAGCGCTTACCGTGCGCAAGCCCATATAGGCCGATGCACCTTCACCGCCGAAGCCGCGAATCCCTGAGACGTACTCGGTCGAGCTCGTAGCCGGCATGCTGTTGCTGAGCGGCGACATAGTAGAGGCGCGACTGATGATGATCAGAGGACTGCCGAGAGACGTACCTTTCTTATAATCTGCACGTCCGACATAATAGTGTCCCTGCACCGTAGCCGCTGCCCCGGAACGCACAGTCGGGTTGGCCGTGCTACCATCCCCGACCATCTGCAAGGCACCATCCACGACAGTACCGGCCGCGCCGTTCAAGCCGGTCCAATCGCCAATCCCTGCGGAGAAATCGCCGTTGGGCAAAAGCTCGGCGGCATCCGTCGGGACATAATTCCCGACAGTCCTGGCGATCCCCGATGCGGATCCATCAACTGCCGCTAGCGCCGCTGCCTCTGTCGAATAAGCAGCGCTGCTGTACCAGCCGCGATCATTCGCCTGGTCGAGGACAAGAATGGCGGGGACGCCGGAACCGTCTTTCGGCACCCATGACGGAATGCCGCCCCCACCGCCCTTGTTCATGGTGAGCATGCCGGAGAGGGAGATATCGAGGGACAAGCGCATCAGCGGGCCTCACTTGCGGCAGCCGACATCGCGCCGGCACTGATCATTGTTGGACGAGATCGCCGGTCCGGCCGTCGCGTCCTGCGAAGCAGCACGGGCGGCGACAGCATCAGAGAAGCGGACGATCTGATAACCGGAACCGTCAGTCGCACTCTTGCTCTGGCAGGCCGCTATCACGCATGAACACAAGGCAACGGTCGCGATCCGATAGAGCACGGAAGTTCGCATTGTTCTTCTCCAGGGTTTGAATGCGTTCGAGGGCGTTTTTCGCTTCCTCGATCTTGGCCGCTTGGCGTTCTGCGCTCTTGCCGTAGAAGTAGGCGGGAGTCGTCATCAGGGCAGCGCCGACGATGGCCCCTGCCCCAAGCTTGAGGTAATCGAAGAGGCCGAACATCTCACGCCTCGATTTCCCGGCGGATCGACTTCACCCGCCGCACGATCCATTCCCCGCCGATCAGGATGGTGGCCATTGACACGACGAAGATGATGCCCATCAGGATCAAGGCATCCCGGTCCATGCCGGCGAGCCAGGTGGCAATGGCAGTTGCAGCGCCGCCGGTTCCGAATATGCCGGTGATCCAGTTTGTCTTGCTGCGGACTTCCTTTTCGACCTTCTCCGGAACGACGGGCTTCGGGACTTCGACAGTCGTCTCTTCGACCACAGGAGCAGCCTTTACCTCTGGCCGCGAAGCTTCCGCCGGCACGAGCGCGACAAGCTGCCGGTGCATCGCTGCCCTCGTCTGCGGGCCGCTCACTCCATCGACAGCGAGGCCAGCACATGACTGGAACCCGCGGATGTCTGTCGGATCGTATCCGAGCATGACGAGCGCCGATCGGTCGTAATAGCTCAGCCTGTCCTCGTAGCCGGTGAGGCCACCGTTCACCTTGCGGGTGATCATCTCGATATCGTTGGCGTCGGCATACTGGTTGAGGTTCCGCGTCGACCAATACCAGACGACGGACCAGCCGGCCCACGGCGACGTGGCGATCAGTTCAGGCTTCTCGACGAAGCTCGGAGGATTGAGCCCGCGCTTTTTGCACCAGTTGAAGAACTCGGTGACATTGGCGCGGCCGGTGACCTGCATCGGTCCATAGCCGCGGAATTTCGAACCGTCGCCCTTCTGGGTGTTGCCGAGATCCTTGCGACCTTCATAGCGCTTCTGGGCCTCTGTCGGCCCCCACACCTCCCGATCATAGAACAGGCCGCCGCTTTCGTGCATCACCTGTGCCAGGACGTGCGCGAACTGGTGAGGCTTGAACTGATCGGCAATCGCGGTGATCGCATCGAGCAGGTTCGTCTTTGGCGACTTGCTCTTGCTGATCTTGCGCAGATCGGTTTGCGTGATCATAGGCCAGCCTCCCGCGCATGCAGGAGCGCCGCCGCACGGATGCGTCGGGTCATAGGTTTCTCCGATGTTGATGAAGGAACGGCGCGGTTACGCCGCGCAAAGGAAAACCCCGCCGAAGCGGGGCTGTATTAGTGCGGCTTAAGCGCGTCCGTGAATTCTCGCGCTCGCCGTCTAAGTTCGTTGAGTTCTGAGATCAGGTTTTCTATCTCATCATCTAAACGGCCGATCGGGACGCTTTCGGTAAGGGCTTCATCGGCCGCCATCCCGGTCACCTTTACGGCGCAGAAGAGACCGCCGGGGCCGGGAGTGATCTTGAGGCTGAACCGACCTTCACTCATTCAGCATAAACATCCGCGAGTTTTCGATAGATGCGGTTCTCGACAAGAACCTCCCACCGCTTGATTCCGTTGATGAATGTATCGACAACCATCTTCACCTGCTTCGCCTCTTCTTGCTCCGGCGTCATATATCTGTGACGCACGGCTTTCATGGAGCGCGACCCAGCAAATGTCCAATGATAATCATCGAGGTCCATGGTTCCGCCGACCTTCAGAAGCCTATCCGCAATAATCGGGTCCCCGTTTATCTCCAGTAACTTCTTGACGTTGGCGATGGTGGTGTATTGAGGGCGAGAAAGGCTTTCATTCCCAGGCGTGCCGATTTTTTCCAGCATGCAATCCTCCATTGTGAGGAGGATCTTAGTTTCGTTTCATAGATCGATCAAGGGTTGCATAAGAACGCTTACCGCTTGACGATGGGCGTCTGTCCGGTTTTTGTGGGCCGGCCGAGACCGGAAAGGAAACAGCCGTGGCCATACAAAATAATGAAGATCAGAAGAAAAAGCCAAAAAACCTCAAGCTCTTGGAGTCTCTACTGGCTGCAAAAACCGAGGATAAGGACTCGCGTGCCGCGCCAGATCATCCTAAAGAAGGATGAATTACCGTGTATCACCTGAAAGCCCACGCCCGCACCGTCGCTGCCTTCCTGCTGCGAGAAATGGCGACGCGATATAGCAGAACGTCAGGAGGCTATCTTTGGGCCATCCTTGAGCCGGTAGGCTATATAGCGATCATGAGTTTCGTCGCCGGCGGAGTTGCCAGAACTCCCGCGCTTGGCGATAATTTTCTGCTCTTCTTCGCGACCGGGTGGGTGCCGTTCAACATGTACAGAGGCATGCACCTGTATGTTACGTCCGCCATTGGCTCCAATAAGAGCCTGATGCTTTACCCGAAGGTCGCTCCAATCGATGCGGTCATTGCGAGGTTCTGGCTTCAGGCCCTCACATCAACCGTCGTGGCCATTGTCATTATTTGGGGGACCGCTTCGTTTGACCGTTACCCTCTTGAGGTGAATTGGGCCCCAGTGCTGGAATCCACCTTCCTCGCTTGGTGTTTCGCGTTGGGAATATCGCTGGCGAATATCGTGCTATTCGTCCGTTTCCCCATTTACGAAAAGGTCTTCGAAATCGCGTCAAGGCCGCTGTTCATGATCTCCGGGGTCTTTTATATCCCCATGTCACTGCCTTCACCCTATCGAGACTTCATTCTCGATAACCCGATAACACAGATCATCATCATTTTCCGCGAAGGCTTCTACAAGCAGATCGGCTCTGATGGCGGCGACCTCGCCTATCTCGCCTGGGTCAGCGCAATCACGCTGTTCGTCGGCCTACTGATCTTTACTGCTGTACCGGTTGGGCGACAGAACCAGTGATGATCGGCCGGATATATGGGTCTGTGCTCGCGATGATATCCAGGCAGCTCTCAGGTGTAACGAACCTGTAATGCCGCAGCTTCTCGTCAGCGCTTTCGATGGACTCCTTATGGATTTCCCAGAAGAAGGAATGCCACATCATGTATCCGAAGTGGTTTTTCACGAGCCCTTCGATCGGTGTCTTTTCCTCATACGGCGTATCGACGCTGACGGCGACCTTGAAGATAAACGTCTTCTGGAATGACACCCGGATAATCGATCCCGCTTCAGAATCCGCGTAATCAGCGAAAAATGCGAAGCCCTTTTGGCGCGTGCCGGCAAGCGACATTTTCGAGGCGTCTACGTTCAAGCCGGTCTGAAGCGGGATGTATTTAGGCATTTGGTTAACCCCTCGAATAGATCGAGGTATCGAAGCAATGCGAGGCGATCTTGTAATCGATGCTCCGCATGTATGCCCTGATCTCGGTTTCGCCGTCCTGATGCTTGAAAGCATGGTCCTCGACGCATACGACCTTCGGGCGGTATTTCGACCAGTCGGACGTTTTGAGCGCAGCAAGATCGAAGCTCTCGATATCGACGCTCAGAAGATCGATTTCCTGACCCCGTTTTACATGCTCGTCAAGAATGGACTTGAGTGTGCGAGGCCGCATTTTGGTGGTGGATACGATCGCAAAGCCCCGACGCTTCAGGTCGTTGATCGTCGCCGCATCGGCGGTGCTTCTGGCGAGATCCTTGAAAAGGACGAATTCGACCTCTTCTTTACCCTCGCCAATCAGCGTGTTGATGTTGATATCCTTCGGTCGCGCCTCGTTGAAGAGACGAATGGATTCCGGGCTGGCATCGACGTTGATCCCGCTCCAGTCATAGAACCGGTGAAGGACGTAGGTGTTCGACAACTCCCTGGGGTGGTGACACCCGATATCCACGTAGAAGCCGTTCTTCTTGCGATCAAACACCCGCTCAAGAACAGCATCTTCCCCCGACTGCCCCCAATGAACCCGGAACCCTCTGTCGCGGAGGAGTGTCCAGGCTAGTTCCTCGCCATTCATTGCTTTCAGTGGTAAACGCATTACCGATCAACCTCTACTACGAAACCCGCCTCAATCGCCTTTCGCATAAGATCGCCATCGAAAACCGCCATCCGACGGTAAAGATCGTGAAGACCCCACTCGCCCCATTTGTCTCTCGCGTTTCTGACGGCCTCGATCTGCTGCTCGCGACGCCCTCCCATTTCCTTCGCCAGAACCGCGCCGTCAAGCCGTCTCAGGCTCTTTTCCTTCCAGTCGATGAAGGTCAGGGTGTCGAAATGGAGCAATTTCATCCCCGGCACCTCATAGCTGACGAGGTGCCCGTTGATCGATTCCTCGAACCGATGGATCGGGATGAAATCGCAAAATGCCTTACGGTAGAAGGACTTCCCTCTCAGGTGTCCCCAAAATCCTCCCGTCGTCATTCGGCTTAAGGGGCCGAAGCATTCCCAGACGATCGGGTGATATCCCGTCTCTACTTTCATCGGGCGCTTGAAATAGCGCGTGTCGAATGCATCTTGCTGGCTTGGCTCGTGAACGTAAACAGCCTCATACGGGGGCACCAGAACAGAGGCGACATTCCCTGGGACCGTTGCCAAGGCAGCCGATATCGGCCCATGACCGGTCACAAGCTCGTCGGCGTCACAATGGAAAAGCCAATCGGAATCGGACCATTTCAGGGCGCGGCGAGCATTAAACCTCTGCCTATCCTCGATCGAGCCCGGCCGACCGTTCTTCCAATATTCCCCGTCACAGACGACTTGCTTCAACCTGTCGTCGTTCTGTGGGAAGGCAAAATCCGGGTCATCAAAAAAGATGTAGATACGGCGCGCGCCAGCATCGAGATAGTGCTTGATGAACCTTTTAACGTGATGCTCCGGTGCGCGTACCGTAGTCACGACTGCCCACGTTGCCATACTCCTCCAGACCCGCTATTCCGCTGAAAGAGACCCTATATAGGAGATGCTGAAACTTGCCTAGACCAGAAGACAACGCCTTCCTTTTCCTTCACCTCCGGATTGCAGCCGTGGAACGGATCGTCGCCAGCATCGCTGAAAGACAAGGCGTGCCCAAGGAAACGGTTGAGCAGTGGATTGAGGCTGCGGCAGACCAGAAGGACGCCGCCGCACTCATGAATGCGTCCCTCGGCGTCGTGAGGACGTTAAAAGGGCACTGATCAGATGCGATACTCGCCTGCAAAATTCAGGGTTACGGCCGTCCCGCTTGGGACTTCGGAGACAGCGAATGCCGTAGAATTGGCGATGTTAGTGCCGAGACCGCGAACGTTGCAGTATGTTTGTCCAGAAATAGGAAGCACAAACACCTGAGTGCGGCTGGCAGGCCACGTAAATACGCCAGAGCCTTGGATGTTGAAGGTGCTTAGGCCGCCTGCCGCTGCGAATGGCAGTCCTGTAAGCCGGAAATCGCCTGAGGCAGTCGTGTATGTCGGCGTTCCAGTATAGGAAAGCTCCACATAAACCCTGCGGCCTTTTCTCGTCCATCTACCGCTTGCAGTCACGGCCGTAAGAGCCAGGTCACCAGGGGTCGCGAATGTAATGCTCGGCGTGAACGTCCCCGTCTCTTCTGTATCGTCCACAAAGTCAGGATCAGCCGCTACGTTGGCGTTGAGCGATATCCCGCCAAGGGTGTTGCCGCGAACCCATCCTTCTATGCGAGAAGTGAGGGTGGCATAGGGTGACGCTCCGTCCTGCCTAGCGGTGATCTCGACACCGTAGCCCGCATTCAGTTGGCTATCGATGCCTATGACCTGCGTCCCGCGCCATGTCGTATTGGCCGGCGTAGCATCCAGTTTTACGCCGGAACCACCATTGTCACGGGCAGCAACACCACGAAGCTCAATACGGTCAGGCGACGTAGAGCCGCCCGATTGAACAACGACCCCTTCATGGAGAGCCTTCTCAACATCGATGTTTGATCCCTGGACATAGTTCGAGCGCTCAATCCATAGGCCAAAATAACCGCTGTTCGCATATTGACTGCTCTTGTTGGAATAGCCTTGCAAAGTTACATATTGGGAGTTGCGGATAGCACACCCGGCCTTATTGCCGTCGTTGTCGGAAGCTGGGTTGTTGACGCCTCCGGACGACCAATTTTGATAACCCGGGCTCCCGAACCAGTTGTCGTGCCCAACGTCCTCTGTGTAGAGCCCCTGTATAAGGATGCGCTTTATATTAAACGTGTCCCCGTCGTCGCATTTAAACCCGCATCCGTAGGGGCGATAATGCTGGTGATTGATGAACCCAATCCGGTGATTCGGCACAGTCGTTCCGGATGCTACGCCGCCGACACGTACCGCATGCTCCAAAATGTCGAACGAATACCAGTTGGAGAATGAGCTATCGGAACACCCGGCCAAGACAAGGGAATTCAAGCCAGGCGTCATTGGCCCTCGGCTCAAAGTAGCGGCATCGGCTACACTTGCGCCAGTTGAGTAACCACCGGAAACATGAAGATCACGAGTGCCATGAACGTATCCGCCCATCAGCGTTTCGAGATTACGAATATGTCCGATCTGAACGTCAGTGCTGTCGACAACTGTCCACCCGCGATCGAAACGTGAAAGAACCATTTGGTCGATGCGGACGTGTTGACCGGTGATGATGACAGCGCCAGAGATTAGGTCGGTCGACCCTGATTCTGTCCGGTTGTTGTTCAAGTCGGCGGATGTGCATTCGATATAGCCGATCTGGCTGTTATCGCCGACCTGGAGCCCCTTACGGATGGTGTTGATCCCTGTGTCCAACTGCATCTTGAGGTAGTTGGCGCAGACGCCAGCGCCGAGCGTAATCAGTGGGGTAGCCCTTGCAGTGCCGACAGGCTCGAATGTCGGGATGAATATCGCCCCGTTTTCGATGCTCAACTGTGCGCCGGCTGGGATGGAGAACACTTCATCGAATTCGATATTCCCCGCTCCGATGGAGAACTTTCGGGCAGGCGAGACGCTGAACATCTCCACCACGTCTCCGCCGTAGAAATCCAACGTGGTTTCGGTCTGGTTCAGGTAAGTGATATTCGCAGGGGCGGCGAGATCGGCATCGGTGACGACCTGAAGGGCGGTATCGGCAAGGGCTCCTTGAGCCGCAGTGGCAAATTCATCAGCGTTCGCCGTGGCGGCCGTACCTAGTCCAAGATTGTCACGCGCTTCCTCCACGTCTTCGACGTCGGCCAGATTGGCAGATCGATGCATGAGATTGGCATCAATGCCTGGATCAAGTGTGCCGGGATTGGCGAGGATGAACTGTAAGCCATCATACCAGAATTGATGATCAGCCCCCGCTACGATGTCCCCGGGGGCGAGGTCTATCACGCCGGTTGACGAGACCTTGCGGATCTGCCCAAGCGGCCATTCGCCGAACTGCAGCGTTGGCGCCGTAGTAGTGTTGGCGCGGTCGACCCGCAGTCGAAGAACTTCGAAATCGTTGAAGCGCGGAAAGGACACATCCGGCTCAACGACGTAATCGTCATTCGTCCCCGTCGTCTGGTAATATGGGTTCGATCGACGCCACGACCGCTTGACGGCCCCCATCATCATCCGGCCGACCGTATCGATCTGAGCCGGCATGTTCCCGGGCCAGCCGTTCGGTTGGCTCTCGGTGTTCCGGTCGTCTTGTTCGGTCCAGAATTTTTCGGAAATATCAGGCATGGGGGCTCCATCAAGGGACGGGAAATGTCACCTTGTCGCAATCGATGAATTGTTGGATGGGGGTTATGCTGGTGGCGACTGGCGCTCTTCGGCGCCAAAGATTCGCTTCATGAGCGACGGAGACAACCCGAATGGGTCATCATCGCGAAGGCAGTAATCAACGGTCTGACGAGCCCCATCGGAGTTGGAAAAGGTTATGTTCACTATCCAGACGCCAGTCTCGTCGGTGGGGATGACAGAGTTAATATCTACAGAGATCATCAAGTGATCCTCTGAAAATGTTGTCGGCCGTCTCCGGCATTCCCCCGCGCACTCCACAGGCCAGCCAATTGCGCGCCTCGTCCGATATCCGCTGCATAAAGGCTGGTGCCGTCAGTGCCGATGTAGATATTTGTCGTTGCATTTCTGGCTCGAAATGTAGTGACATAAACAGTAAGATATGTCCCGATCGGAAAGTTTGTATTTGATGGGCTCGTGCCGGTGTAGATCAGGTGGGTCAATAGGGTTTCGAGCGTAGCGAAGGACGTGTCCTGATAACTCGACACAACCCAATTCCCAGACCCAAGGCACAGCGCCTCACAAGTATCTCCCGCAGACGTGACGATGTTCGACCCGCCATTCGGCAGAATGAGCGATGTCGCGTTATGTCGGAGGGTGAGAGCCCCGGCGAAATATAGCGTCTTCCTCGCGCCGGCTTCCGCGCTCCCTCCGAACGACGTAATCTGCGTTGTGCCAGTAATCCGTATTGATTGGCTCGATACCGACCCGAGATCGACCGTCGCCCCGCTGGCCAGATCAACGCGCGCCTGCTCTCTCGCTTGACGGGCCCTCAGAGGTGTCATCAGATCGGAGTTGTTCGTGCCCGCTTTTGCGCCTGCCTCTGATGCGATCGAGAACGTCGGCGGGATACTTGTGAGCAACTGAAACGATGCCTGTACCGAGCTATAAGCGACGGAATAGATATTCCCGGTGACGATATCGCCTTCGGCCAGTTCATCCGGGCCGCTAGGGCCATTCTTAAGGACGGAGATCGGGGCGCCCCCACCGATAGAGAGGGTCATCGGCCCCGTGTTGCTCAGGCCTGCTACGAACTGGATAGTCGAGCCATCTTCGCCATCGAATGTTCCCGCCGTGAGGGTTTGAGCATTATCCGTGCCGCCGCTGGTCCCGCCTGCCGATACGATCCCCGCGCTGGGTTCGCCGGTGGTCCTGTCCCAGATCAGGTTCCCGAAAACGTCCTTGACCACCTGTCGGTACGATCCGGAACCGAAAATGATAGCTCGTCCGGCGGAATCGAGAACAACCGGGTTTGTATTTAGCGTCGATTGGTCACTATCTTGAAAGGTGTCCTTCATGACAGTCGAGTTCGGCACATAGAATTCGACAGTGCCGAACGCGAGAGGATCGCCATTCGCGTCAAAGAACGTGGTTTCGCCCAAAGGCAGGATAGTTGCCATCTTCTTCTCTCGACTTTTGAGTGAGTTACCGTAATCTCCCGGCATGATTGTCGGGGGATGCCATGTTTCGATTTGCTTTGATTTCGGTGTTAATGCTTCTGACCGGATGCCAAACGGCAGAAATGGATATGGCCCTTCGACGCGCAAAGGCTGATGCCGATCAGGATCAGAAATGCCAATCGTTCGGGGCCAAGGCCGGCACGCCGGAATATATCCACTGCCGTGAGACGCTATACGCACAGGCTAGAAACGAGGACGCCCAACGGCGCCAACTGGCCGCCGCCTATCTCATGAGCCGCCCGACGCCACAGCCTTTACAAGTCTATCAGCCACCAGTTCAGCGCCCGCTCAATTGCACCTCAATGCGAAACGGGGTAATGATAAATACCACTTGTTATTGAGGTTAATTTGCTCAGGCTTATCTACATCACCTTCTGCATCCTAGTGATGTATGGATTCTACCGCTTGGTCGAATTCATGGTGGTCGGTATCAGCGATGACTTCGGCCATGGTTATTTTGCTGGCGCGCTCACTATCGCCTTGATGATTTGGCTTGGCGAAAGGCTTGGTGCCTTTCGAATTATTGAGCCGTCAAAAGGCACGTGGATTCCCCATGACCGCTCAACGACGCGGCTTGACCGTGATCTCTAGGGGCCTCCTCCGTTCCTGACCGAGGATCAACGGGTTTACCGCTGGGCCAGTCGCCGAGAGAAGTCGGCTACTGCTCCCTTGCAATTTGGACCCTACCCGATTTCCAGCCCCGACAGATGCAAGAGCATTTTCAAGACCTGCGCCACTGCTGATCGCTTCCGCCATCAGCTTGTTTCTGACGACATCACGAACCTGAAAGCCTTTTTGGATACCCATTCGGCCAAGCGAGAGAGAGGCCCCTGCCGCTGCCCCGGGGAGGCCGCCCAAACTATAGCCGCCACCGATCGCCATTGGCGTAGTCAAGCTTATGCCAGGCGTCACCTGCGTTACCTCAGTCAACTTGTTCACAACGGCGCGAGGCGCAGTCTGAGACCCTGCGAAAAGCTTTGCATTGGTCTGGGCAATGCGCTGTTCGTCCTTGAGGACTTGAGCCAGCTTGTCGGTCTCTGCTTTGCCAAGCAGGATTTCGAGGCGATCACGGTTGAAGCCGACATCGGGGATAGAAGCCCCTTTCGCAGCCGCTGAACGGACGGCGTTGATCTGCGTATCGATCGCGACCCGCGCGCCCTGCTTTGCGGCTTCTTTCTCGGCGGCGGTCGCGCCGTCAAACCACTGTTTCCAAAACTCCGGACGATCCTCAAGCCCAGCAGATCCAGTACGGGTCCGCAGGATATCGAGACCCCGCGAGAATGCATCCCCGACAGGATCAGTGAATTGCGCCTTCATCCCGTCGATGATCTGCTTTGCTTCCTTGTCACCGATTAGGGCCGCAAGCTTTTTCTGATTGGCCTCGATGTCTGTGAGTTTCGCGATACGGTCGATCTGATTGGCCGAGTTTGCCATCTGCTGCTCAAGCGACGAACGGGCGCCAAGCTTCAGAGCTGCCAGTTCGTCGGGAGAAGCCTTCTTGATCCATGTCGAAATCTGTTCTGGCGTGTTCCCGAGCGCCGCCTTTCCGGTTCCATTGCTGAACAGCCCAAGGCCCTTAGTGAAAGCCTCTCTGGCTTTGGATGGCCCAGCCCAGGCCCCGCGCGCTGCGGCGTAATCCGAATTGATCGAATCCAGTTCGCTCAAAAAGGCTCGGCGAACCTTATCAATGGCCACGCCCTCCTCCGACAGTCTGCCTGTCGTTGGATTTTTCGCCGCCTCGACCATTTCATCGAGGCCCTTCTTGACGACATTCAGCGTCCGCATATTCGGGACGCTGCCGACGACCGGGTTCCCGGCTGCGTCTACGCCTGTAATCGCGTACTCCGTGGGGTTGAAAACTTTACCTTCAGCAAGTGACTCAAGCCGCTGTATTTTAACTCCTCTTGCCAATCCAGACTGCGTGATAGGATCATCGAGAAACTGCTGAATGCGCGGGCTCCAGACGGCACCTGGCGCATTTGCCGTACCGTCCTGCTGAGCCTGGCGCAGACGGCTAAGAGCGCTTTCCTTTTGCGCCGTGGCGGCTGCTAGATTTTTCTCTGCCGCAGATGTCGCCGCGTCCGCATCTCGCACGGCGGAAAGTGCGCCACTTGAAGAATAGACGTCATTCCCCGCTCTGGATTCCTGAGCCCGCGCAAGGGTCTGCCGCTGACGTGCGGCCGCCAGCTCCTTGGATGCCTTCGATACCGATTCCGTGGCCTCCGCGAAGACGCCCTCGAATTGTTTTTCCAAGGGGGCCATACTCCCGCCTTCGAATGCCTTCTCATAGAGCGGCAGGCTTTCGGTCGATCGCTGGCTGATGAATTTATCAAGCGCCGATTGAGGATCGGCAGCCTCTCCCATGGTCTTGTCGAGTGTGGCGCGCACCTGCTCCGGCTTTAGCACGGAAGCTTGTTGCTTCTCGCGGAGGCTGGAAAGGATTTTGACTGTGTCAGGGGATTCGCCAAGAGCCTGATCAAAGGCTTCATTGACGGCACCCTTTGCGCCACCGGCTCGCTGCTGTGCTGCCTCATAGAGGATAGACCGTGGCGCGCCAGGTCTTGCAGCCAAATTCATCGCCATCTGCTGCAAATTCGGATCGACATCCATCGGCGCCAAGCGCGGATTGCTTGCGAGTTCGTTCGCGATAGCTCCCGGCGTGGTTCGCGATTCCGAGATTGCCGCAGAGAGATTGTTCGCGGCTGCACCTGAAGGCGTCATCGAGCGATAGCCCTCAACCAATTTGTTCGCAGTCGCCCCGATCACTTTTCCGGCGACAGGTGCGCCAAGTCCAAATGCGCCGCCTAGTTCGGCTCCTCGAATGGTTTCTCCAAGGTCTCCGCCAGAACGGACGGCGCTATCAGCCCCGCCAATGGCCGCGCCAGTTGCGCCTCCCATCAACATATTCGTGCCGAGTGACGCAGTACGTGAGGCTCCCATCAATGCAGGCGCAGCGGCGACCATGGGGATTGTTGCTGCAATTCCACCGGCGAGGTTACCTACCGTGCTCGCGATTGGGTGCTGCGCCGCATAGGCGGTGTCCATACCCTCTTGCTCGGCCAGCGAATTTGCGTATCGCTCCTCCCAAGTCTCGCCCTTGAGCTGGTTCCCTTCCGAGAGCAACGGATTGACGACTGGTGCGATCAGTGCATTTGTCGCGGCATTCGCTTTGTTCAGCAGACCACCGATGACGGGGACCCCGGTCGCAACCGACCGAACCGCGTCATTCAAGCCTATCGGCGCTGCCGCAACTGGAGCCTCCACATCAGCTTTTGGTAATGCCGCAGCCGGTGCTACGTCCGTCTTGTCGAGCCCCCACGCCTTCATAAGTGCATCGTCATTGCTGCTATCTACAGAGGACGCAGAGGTGGCGTTCTCGCTCGACAGACCCCATGCCTTCATCAGATCATCGTCATTCGACTGCGGTGCTGTGGTGGGCTGTCGAATCTGTTTCTGAGCCGGAGCGATCTGGGCCGGCTGAATAGGCTCGTTGTTGAACAGCGGGGCGAATGTCGGCCGCTGCCCACTGAACGGAGGCGGCACATACTGCGTGTTCTGAGCAAGTGCGTTCGTCTGTAGCCGCGGTTGGTCGTCAGCGAGCGCATTGACTGCATCAACGGCGCCAGCAGATTGACGCGGGGCCTCACCTGCGAAAGCGAGCGCTCCGGCGCTTTTGACGCCGGGGAATAGCGCGGCCTGCTGTTCCGTCAGACCCTTCTCCCAACTGCCACCAGCCATGCCGAGTTTGTCGGAGCCGCCAAGGTCGAAGTGCATGAGGTCCATTGCCCCATACTTGCCCTTGCCGCCGGAGAAATAGCCTCCCCACCGGAACTGCTTGTCGAGCTGCGGATACTGCTCCATCTGGATTTTGCGGGCGGCCTGGGCAAGCGTCTCGTACGCCCCGAAGGTTTCAGGTGTCTGGTAATTCGGCAGCGGCTTTCCGTCGTCTCCGATGATCCGGATATCCGTGGCTTTGCCGTGGCCGTGCTGGCGCTTATCGCCTGGGCGATAGCCGGAATAGGCCTCGACATTGAGCCCGGTCGCTTCGGCCGCCTGGCGCAGAATATCAACGAGGGCCGGGTCTACTTTGCCCGCTCCGCGTGCGACGAAATTGCCGACCGTTTCGAACTTCCCAGCCATTGATTATTCCACACTCGGAGGGGCGACGATGCCGAGCCCCTGAGCCGTCTTGAGGGACCTCATGAACTTGCTCTTTCCGGCCTGATCGAGACCTTTGAAATATTTAAGGCGCTGCTCGCCATCCATGAGGTCGAAACCATAGGCGACAGGGTCCTGTGTCGAATTGAACTCGGCGGACCATTTGCCATATTCTGCCGGAGACTGACCGGATGCATCGAACGCGCGTGTCTGAGCGTTCTGCAATCGGCGCAGAGATAGAGCCGTCTTCACGACATCTACCGACGCCGCATTGGAGATGCCAAGGCTCGGGTTTCCCGCAAAGGCCGCGGCTAATTTGTCATTGGTGCCGGTGTCACCAGCACCACGGGCGTACTGAACCAGATATTTCCGAACTTCATCGAAATCCTTCAAATCCTGATCCGGCGCGATGATGCCCATGGACGTGAGAAACGACTTTGCCTCGTTCAGCGTCTCCGTGCCGGGGCCGGTACCGGTTGGGCCAAGACGCTCAAGGCCGGCCAATGCTTTCTGGAGAGGAAGAACGTCCTGCTGGAATGATCGTTCGCGTGCGACGTCTTCCGCATATTGTTGACCGCCGGCCTGCCCGAGAACTGTCTGTGCCTGGATTTCGCCGGCAGACGGGCTGGTGACGACGCCGCCGGCCGGATTCTGGGTTGGCTGAACCGGCGGCAATGCGCGGCGTTCGACGGAGGCCGGGGGCGCGACAAGCTGATTTTCTGCCGGCTGGGCTGTCATCGGATTGACGCCGGCTTGGGTAAGGATATTGCCCTTCGGCACGAGTACAGTGCGGCCCTGGGCATCCGTGGTCTGGACGAGATCGGCGCGGGTTTCAGGCGATACAGTGATATCCACCGGAGCCCCGATAGGTCGCATTCCCGTGATTGGGCTGACCGTTACCGGCTGAATGCGGCTGTTGTCAGAGATCGTGCTCGGCGAGCCATAAATCTGACCGAAGCGATTGGCTCCCTCCAGGATTGTGACATTCATAGTTTGCAGCCACTGTGGAATCTGTGCAGGGTCCTGCGGCATCGTGGCAAGCGCCGTCTGGGCGGCTTCCGGCGTAATAAAACCTTGCTTCACCGCATTGTCGGCGTATTGCTGGACGAGAGACGGTCCTTCCGCAGTGCCGGCGCGTGGGTCCTGGGCGATCGAACCGACGAGATTGGCAAGCCCCTCGTACTGCTTGTGCGCGAGGTCGATCTTCGCCTGATCGATGTCGATATCCTGCCGCTTCTGCTGGCCTTGAAGGAGCTTGTTCTGCTCACCCAAGTTTTTGATGGTCGCAACCGTGCTCAACGTGTCGATGAGCGAGTTCTGTGGTGCCTTAGGATAGAACGACGTGTCGATTTCAGCCACCGTACATCCCCTTTAGCGCATTGTATGTGAGATAGTTGTTCACGCCGCCACTGATGGCGTTCGCTGCGCCCGTGTATCCGGCGGCCTGGGCCGTGCCGCCCGCTATTGTGTTCTGACCGATCGACTGAGCCGTTTGCGTCCCATAGGAGCCGGTCTGCGCCGCAGCATTCTGACCCGATTGGACGAGGCCCATGAGACGATTATAGGCGTTTGTCTGATTGGTGACGGCGTTGTTGAACTGGTTCTGATAAGTCGAGTCCGCCAACCCGGTAGCGTAGGACGCAGCGCCCTTGAGCGCCGCCCCGGAGTTGCCAAGCCCCCGCGCCGCCGCGCTGTTCTGCGTAGACTTCAAACCTTGCTGTAAGTTGAACTGGTAACCCGGTGTTTTTTCAAGAGTTGCTTGGTCCATTTTAATAGGCGACGTCAGTTCCGTCAGGCGATTATTCAGCGTCTTCAACGCCGATTGTCCGGCCTCGTTGTAGGGCAGCAAATCCGCGCGGGTCTGCTGGTACATCGCCATCTGGGAGTCGGACGCCTTTTTCGTGGCGCCAGCCTGCGCTTTCGAACCCGCGATCGAGGCCCCGGCACCGACGACGGCGCTTCCGATAATGGCTGTTGCGACCATCAGCTTATTCCTTGTTCAGAAACTGCCAGAACATGACTTCGGTCTCTTCGAAGCCGCAGGCCTCCAGCATGCGACGGGCGTGCACGGCGTGGCGGACCTTCATGCCGATCTGCATGAGTTGGACACCGCGCCGCCGGCATTCCTTGATCCAAGCGCTGCCGAGGAGGATGCCACCTTCCGCGCCGCGCCGATTAGGCTTGACGAAGAAGATGTCGGCCGTCGCGGTCAGGCAGGAGCGATAATGCATGCCCGGGGCGACGAACGAGACGAGATAGCCGATCAACTCGCCCTGATCCCGCAGGGTGACATACAGCACCTGTCCTGCCGCTGCCCGGGCAAGGTAGAGGTCAAACTGCGGATCGAGCGGGATGCCTGCCAGCTTGTGTTCCGAAAGCTCGTCGTAATGCGTCGGCAGGAGCGGCTTGATCTCTTCAAGCGAAACAGGGTCGAGTTCCTCGATCTGAGCGGTCAGCATCATTCGCACCTCAGATCCACGATCATGACGATCCGGTCGTCCGCGGAGTTATTTACAACCCCATGGACCGTCCGGTTGTCGATCATCCAGACGTCACCAGTCCGGAAGTTTACAGTCTCATCTCCGATCGTGAACAAGGCGCCTGGTAATGACTGCAGCGCGACTTGGAAGCGCCGGTAGTATTCGGCCGGGGAGCCCTGATCGACGTGGGGGGTTATCTCCTTGCCCGGAGGCAGTTTCGTGATGACCACGCGGCCCAACCGGGTCGCCTCAACGGTCCGCATCAGGTCGAAGATGATCGGCCGCATATGGGGAAGCTTCTCCCACGCGGGATAGGCGATCGCCTCGCGGTCATCTACAATGGCGCTCGGATCGCCGGTGCGAAGATATTCCTCCACATCGTTGAAGCGGACGAGGATGTCTGAAACTTCCGCATGTGCCGTGCCGGGGTGCTTCGTTCGGATCGGGTTCGCGTCCCACAATTCCGGCTGGCGCTGCAATGCGTTCATCAGCGGCGTGACATTGATGCCGGCCGCGAGCTGCTGGAAATACTTCATGAAACCTCACATGGGGACGAATGAGATGGTTGGCGCGACGGAATAGGTGATTATCACCTCATCGTCGTTCGCCATTGGGATCAGCGGTGCGCCTCCGGGGATATCGATGGTGGCGCGCGCCCTTGAGAATGAAATGCTGGTCACGGTCCCACCGGTAACAGCCAGAGTGCCCCGTTGAGCGGCTTTGTAGGTCACGGGGCTGCCAGATACCTGCACGGCCTCGACGGCGCTCGGCGGCGCCACCAGCGCATTGAAGAACCGTTGCCATACTGTGGTGACGATACCACCGCCGCCGGATATCGGCTGAAAGGAAGATGGAACGATCGGCGTGGTCACGTTTCAGCCCCCTCGTTTCCGATCCATGCACCGTTGAGGCTGGTCTTGACCGGTGCCGACCACGAGAGTTCAAAAACCCGGTCACGGGCCATGCCGAGCCGGCGCCATTGCGGCGAGACGAGATATTGCCCTGTCGCGCCCATCGGTTGCATCACAGGGTTTCCGAACGTGGCCCCGCGGTCGTTGCTCCACCGAAGCGATATCATCGGGGGGTCGGCGGCGGGGATGCCTCCGGTCTGCCCGACTTCGATATCCGCGGTGAAGACCGTGAACTCGATACGATTGCCATTTCCGACGACATGCGGGAACGTCCGGATGCGCGGGATCGGCTGATCTCCGTCCAAGTAGAAATTCTGATCGTAGACGTAGAGAGCCCCGTTCTGAAAGTCCCCGACGTGTCCCTTTCCATAGGCAAATGCGAAGGCATTCGCTCGATGACGGATGATCACGCCGTTACTATCGACCGAACCCCGCTCATGCCATTGGCCGGTCGATAGCTCGTAAACCCATGTCTTGTTGGCGGACGGGAATGTCAGAACGTAAAAGGCGTGACCCTCGTTCTGATGGCAGTATCCGATAGCATCTTCGATTATCGCGTATGTCTGAATGTCCTGCTCGATAGCGTGGGTCGATATCCGTTGAACACCATAACCAGCAGACTTGACGATGACAGCGTTCCCCTCGCGATCCTGCGTCAGCCAGAACAGAAAAACGTCTTGCTTCGCCAGGGAATAAGGGGCTGCACATCCGTGGTCTACGAACGCGCCCTGGATGCGGCCGAACGTGAAGTCGGCCGCCCCGGTGTTGGCCCATATTTCCGATGTCAGCTCGCCGATGAGCCATAATTCGCCATGGATCGCTGCGAGCGTGACGATATTGTCTGCCGACCCGGTTTTGCCGGCGATATCGAGCGGGTCGAACGCTGCGCCGTGCACTTGATCAACCCGATAGCTGAACCCGGAGGCGACGGCAGAGACGGTATATTGAAACCCTGAACCGGTCCCGCCGATGCTGGCCGCGCTTGCGGAGAGGACGTTTGTCGCCGCATAGCTATTGCCCTTGGCCATGATCGTAACTGTCGTAACCTCGCCGCCCGAGACAATGACGGTCGCCTGCGCGCCTGTGCCGGCCCCGCCAGTCAAGGAAACGTTGGTATAAGTCCCGTCAGTGTAGGCCGAACCTGCATTGGTGATTGAGCCGGTCGTAACGCCGCCACTACCGATTGCCGTCGATGAAGTGGAGAGAATATCGCCGTTCTGATATCCGCTTCCCTCACCGTTGATCGATGCCACGGTGACAGTCCCGCCGGCAATAGTCAAATCGACAGTGATGCCGGTCCCCTCCCCGCCAGAAAGCGGAACAGCGGTGAATGAACCATTCGTATAGCCGGAACCGCCGGTGACGATTGCTCCTTCATACACGCCGCCCACGGTCCCCGTGAGCATGTCGAACGTTGCATTCGAGAGCGAGATATAGAATTGTGTCGTATCAGGCCGGTTGAGGATGAAATAGGTATCGAGATAATCGACCTTCACCGCGCCGTAGAAATTAGGGTCCGTGATTGCCCCGAAATCCCGCGTTTCCATGTCGATCGCATAACCGAGCGCGCCATCCACGAGGACAATCACCAATCCATTGTCCGAAAAAGACAACGGGGTCGGACCCGGCGGCACGCTCCCCAGCGCATCCCACGAATAATCGTTTGCGACGAAATAAACGACCGTGTTGACGACGAGATAGAGGTCACCGTTTGTCGCGCGATACATTGCCCTGACGCGCCCCACGGTCGGAGATTGAGACACCTTGCGCAACCCCGGCGTCAGGTAATGCGTAACAGGGACAGGAGGCGAAGATTCCTTCGGATTTTTCTCAGGATACAGATTGACGCATCGCTGGGCAGATGCAATCAGGCTACGCGCCTGGTAGGCACCACCGAGAAGAGAAAGCCGAGCCATCAGCCACCATTGCGATCTGAAAAGATGTTGTAACGGCCGCCAACGTTGCGCGGTAGGTCAGATGGGAACTGCATCAGCGGGATTTGCGTGTTGCTGTTCTTGACCGTGTTCGTCGCTATCTTCGCCAATCCATTCAATTGCGGATCGAACGGAAGGCGGTACGACACACGGAGGCGCACAGCGAGATTTAGCCGGAGCGCCTCTTCGTACTCCGGCGGCAACGAAACCTCGTCATTGAGTGTGGCGAAGTTCTGGAGCGGCGTTTTTACCGAGATATGGATTTCATAGATTTCACTCGGCACGGGCCAAATGAAGAGCTGCCCTAAAGGCCACCCAGAATCATAGAACAGCACGCTCGGGAACGATGACATCCCCTTAAGGGCGATGTTGTTATAATCCTCACGCGCGTTGAGAATGGTCAGAGGGTAATCGACCATGTTACCGGGCGCACCGACGGTCTGCCGGAAATAAGCCGATGCGATAGAATCCACTCGCGGGATATCGATGTCGCCGGCTGCCCCGAGAGAATACGATATTGCCCCGGTCGCCTGGAACGCCACGTCCTGAAGACTGTAGACCAGCCAGCGGCGACGCGCCCATTGAGCCATCATGGCGTTGAGATTGGTGAGCGCGTCATTCATATCTTCGGCAAGAGGCGTCTGCCCAACTCCAAGCACCCCGGCATCCTTCATCGCCAATGTGATCAGTGCGCGCGCCGTGGTCATTACTTGGCCTCAACAGCCTTCGGCTTGCGCCCTCGCGCGACCTTCGGCTTGGGTGCCCGGTTTGGTTCAACAGGAGCAACCGGCGCGACAGACGGTGCCGCCGCAGAAAGAACGATCTTCGGTGCGGACTTCACGCCCCAAGCCTCAAGGATTTGCTCTTCCTGTTCCGCACTGTTGGCGATCTGGTACCGCTTATCATCCTTGGGATGATAGATGGCCTTCGGGTATTCCATTGGAGGTTCCTTTCCACGGAAGAGAAAGGGGCAGCCGAAGCCGCCCCGATCAGGGTCAGATCTTGTCGGCGGTAGCCACGGTCCATTCAGGACGGATGAACTTGTAGCCGTAGATCACATCGAGACGGGTCGCGAGCTGGTCCGTGCCGATAACGTAGTCGGTGATCATGCGGATCGAGATGCCGTCATATTCGCGACGTGCGGCTTCGTGGACCCCCTTCGGCAGCACGAGGTCGGCAGTTGCCAGGGTAATCGCTTCCGGCGCGTAGGAGACGTTCTTGCGGTAGATTTCGCTCGGCTTGTTGACGAGACGAACCTGAGCCGCATTGGCCGGAGAGGAATCGACGGTCTGGTACTGGACCGCATTGCCGTTCACCGGAGGAACGAGCTCCGGATAAACGCTGATCGTGGTGCCCCCGTCTGCGACATCTGCCAGGACGACGAACTGACGCAGCTTGCCAGTGGTGAGCTTCGTCACACGGTTGACGGCATAAACGCCATCGATCGTGATGATGTCTCCCTTCTTCAACGTGCCGGTGATCGCCGAGACGGTGATCGAGCCGCCAGTCTGACCAGCACTCGACATCGCGCCGCCGGCAGAGAAGGAGCCGGTGACATGCTTGATGACGGTCTGGTCCATGAAGAAGTCGAAGCCAAGGGCGTTCTTGATCTTCCCGGTGCGGTACTGAGCCGAAATCTCCGGCGTCGGGTTGAACAGGCCGGAGAGGCTGTTCACCAGTTTGGCTTCGGTCCACGGGTCGAGGACGGTCTTCCAACCCGGCGATGTCGGGGCAGAGTTGTCGGAGAGATAGGCGCCTGCCGACAGAACCGTATCGGAAGTCGGGTTGATGATATTGCCCGAACCATCGACGTTGGAGACGAAGTTGCAGACGCCGGTTTCGACGCCAGACATGATGTCTGAGGCAATACCGCCAGCCAGGTTATTCATCATCGGCATAAGGACGCGCTCGGAATAGTCATCCAGCTTCAGGGTGCGTTCCGCAGAGCTGAAGGCCACGTCAACACCCTTCTGGGTCTGGAGCGGCAGGGAGGTGTATTTTTCCGAAGTGTCCTGAGCGGACAATGCCGTGCCGGTACGGACGACGAAGTCATTCGGGAGGCGGATGCGCAGCGTGTCGCCGATCTTCGCGCCATCGACGGCAAACTGGCTATCGTACTGCGTGTTGATGTTCTTGATGAACATGTTGCTGTTCTTGAAGAGCGAAACAGCGGCGCGGGTGATCATGTCGATCGTGAGGATCGTATTCGACATAGTTGGGCTCCTTTGAGCAAAAGGGGGATGGATCGCAGCCTTTCACTGCGAGGTGCTTGCGGAGCCCGTGACCGCGATTAAGGAGCTGGGCGGATGCCTGGATATCGGACCAGTTGCCGAAGGAGCCTTGAGGTTTACCGTTCAAGTCCGGTCAGTTTGCACGGCGCGGTTTGGTCTCCGGCGCTGTGCTGGCGAAGTCAGGTGCAGCGAGGTAAGCGGCAATCCCGCGCCTGATGGGGTTGCCGTAGATCTGGTTATCGGCCGCGGTTGGCCATCGTTTTTAGAAACTCGTCCGCAAACTTGTCCATCGGGACTTCGGGATCGTCGAGCCGAGTTGCAGCCTGTGTCTTCCCGCCGATAGGCGTTACAGGCGCGGGAGCCTTGGAGATGGGTTTTGGCGCCGGCGTATTCGGCTTATTGGCCTTCGCCGATATCTTCGACAGTGCAAGAGCCTGCTTGACCGGTGAGAGCCCAAGGATGCGCTCGGCTTCCTCCGGATTATCAGCGAGTGCCATGATGACCTTGTGGCCGTCCTCGACGATATCGGGGTCGGTCAGGATGGCCATGAATTGGTGCTGCTGGCGGTCATCCATGAAGCCGGCGATGAGGTTGCACGATGCGTTGAAGTCGTCCGCACCGAAATCCTTCACCCCGGCGTCGGCCCACGAGCGCACACGCGCCTCATATTCACGCTGCTGGACGATCTGTTGTGCGCGTTGGTTGACGCGGGTGTCGTCGTCCGGCTGATCATTGCCACGCTGCTGTTCCGATCCTCCAGCACGAAGACGCTCATTTTCCTCGCGAATCCGTTCAAGCTCGCGTTCTGCTTCTCGCCGCTTGTTCGTCTCCTCGTGGATTCGCTTCATTTCCCAGGTCAGCCTTTTCTTGGGCTTCGGCTGTTCCTGGGTATCTTCTTCGCCGGCCCCTTCGGTTCCGGCTTCGCCCTCGCCTCCTTCGGCCGATCCTTCGATTTCTTCGGCCTCGTTACCAAGTCCGGCGTCAGAATGCTGTTCGTTATTCGCCTGCTCCGGTGCATTGCTGTTTCCCGGATTTGCCGCAGTATCGCCTTCCGGCAGGGGCTGCGTCCCCGCAAGTTCATTTGCCATGTGTCACCATGTCTTGAAGCCCTATGTTCCGCACAGGTACGGTGCCACGGTTACCCGCCGTGTCGGGAACTGACTGCGGCCTCCATGCAATGGGGCCACTGCTCAGGATCGTAGGCGAGGCGCTGAACGTCTTCCAAGCCATTGTCCTTCGGTTGTGGATTGCGGCGCTGGGATGCGAGGGCGCGGATGATATTGAGGCCAGCAAACATCAGGCGGCGTCGATCACTGCGGCCATCTGGCCAGCTTCGGCGGCGAAATCTCGTGTGGTTCCATCAATGACGAGCCATGTCGTCCCAGCCGCTGCGGTCGGGTTGACGCCGAATGTCACCCAGACATTGCCGCCGGCTGCGGTTACTGTCCAGAAATATTGCCGCCCATCCCCTGGACACACGACGCTATCAACCTGTTGAGATGTTCCGCTCGATGTGAGGTCATCGGAACCATAAGCCGACGCATCAAGGGCCGGCATGACGGCATTCAGGCCGCTATTTGCCCGATTACTGACGGCGGAGAGAGTGACAGCGACGGTTGCCATTTATTTCGCCTTTCCGCAAAGACCGTTCATCTTCTTGGCCTGCTCGGCGGCCATCTTCTGAACATCGCGCATAAGGGCTTTGTCCTTTTTCAGATCATCTGCACGCATGAGCGTCCGCATCGCATCTTCGGTGCGCCAACGCTTCTCATCGGCACGCATCGTGTCGATCGATGAGGTGACTTGCGGCTTGGATTTTGACTTGTGCGAGGTCATTGCAGGCTCCTCATGGAAAGACTTGGAGTGCGTTCGGTGCTGCGCCCTGAGAACTCGGTCAGCGCGTCATAGATGGCTTCTCGCTCATGGTCTGAAGTGCCAGGCATCGCGAGCAGTTGGGCAAGGAGATCGACTGCGGTCTGAATGTGATCCTTCCACGCCGCAGCCACAAATGCGTCCTGAGTGCCGGCATACTGACGGAACCGTTCGGAGCGGTTCATGTCGTAGAATGCGCCTGCGACTTCCTGTGCGGTCTTCTTTACGAGTTCCGGGACCTCTCCGGTGCGGATATTCAAGAGCATCACATCATCCCTTGCTGCGGCATCATCGGGCGCGGCTCCGGCGCCTGCTCAAATCCGGCCTGTGGTTGCTCAGGCGAGCCGTTGGAGAGCATCTGCATGAGAAGCTGATGGAATACCGGCGCGATCTGCTCCGGCGTAATGGCGGGACCAGAATTGCCAATTGCAGAGATACGGCGCGTCGTTGCATCGTATTCCTTGACGTTCAGGTCACCATCTTTGTCGGTCAGCTTCTTGTTGAGCTCGACGATCGTGTTCTGCAGTTGCTCGATTGTCTGCTGCATCTGCTGAACTTCCGGTGCCGGTGCCTCACCCGTGATGTTCTTCGGGATGATACGGGACCAGCGCTCGGCCAATTCATCGGCAAGCGGGAAATCCGCAGATTTCCACAACAAGTCCCCCGCAACCTGCATAAAGTTCTCGTTCTGCGCCGCGATCTGCGTCATGGCGTTGAACGCTTCCTGGCGACGCGTGGCATAGCCCGGCCCTATATCGCTCTCGACCTCGTAGCGCCCGACGTTCGGGTTGAATATCGCCACGACGGTGCGGGAAACATCGTCGTGTTGTTCGTCCGATGGCATCGTGCCAGCCGATTGATACGCCGCTTCCGCCTTCGGATTGACCTGCACATGGCTTTCGGTGCCGTCCTTGGCGAGGATGCGGATCACCCGTTCCGTGTCGTAGATCTTCGGGATGAGATCGATCAGGATCATGCCAGTGAACCGAATGCCGACCGAAAGCCCGTCGATGAAGTGATACGTGGCCGTGTCGCCTTGGCGCTGCCGTTCGTTGATAGCCTTGCCCGATGTGGCATTCTCATTCTCGCCGAACTGCGATTGATATTGTCCGGAGGACATCATCATCTGGTTTTCGCAGATATGCATTCCTTGCATGTAGGCAGCAGCCATCTGTGGCGGCTGTTCCCGTAGTGGGCGCGTGACTTCCTTCCCGTCTTCGGTCCAGTTATTCCAGGGAAGCACGGCGGTATTCGAGGTATTGGCCTTCTGCCAATATTCTTCGAAGCCTTCGATAGCTTCAGCGGGCGCCACATACGGCGTCTTCGTCTGCAACGCCACCTGGGCAGTCGCCTCCGATGCCCAATAGTTATACATCCGTTGGGCGTCTTTCATCGCTCGGGTATGCCCCTTGCGGTCAAGCTTGCCCTCGATGATCGTCTCTTCGCCTACTATACGGACGATCGGGATGTACTTCCCCGGCCATGGGCGGCTATCGATCACCCGATTGCCGGCGATCTTGTACCACATGATCTCATCGGTGATGATGTCGCGCGAGACAACGGCACCCTCTACATCCTTGACCAGTTCGTAGACGGCTTTCTGATCATCCGTCATCTGGCTTTCGCGGACAACGATTTGATCACCGGCACGCTCATAGCCTTCGGGAATAGCGAAGGCGAGCAAACGATCCTTCCTGTCCTCCATCCGGTAATATTCGCAGACACGGACCTTGTCCCTGCCGGCCCATGACCCACCGACACCAAAGCTGGCATCAGCGAGATATTCAGATTCTTCCGGGTATTCCTTCTTGAACTGATCAGCATCGACATCTTCGAAGATGAACCCGAAGCGAGCATCGGAGCCGTCTACCTGAGTGATATCCGGGTCGAGGTAGACGCACATCGGGTTTTTCACCCGCCGGATGAAAATGTCCTGATCAAAACTGTCATCGCTCACGTAATCGGTGACGACGCGCCAATAACCAATCCCGCCTTGCACCTGAAACATCGAGGCCGTGTCATAGGCCTGCTCTGCGTTCGACAGATATTCGACATGCCGAACGACGCCTTCGAAGACCTGGGCCGCATCATAGCTCGCGCCGTCACCAACGGGCTTGATATTGACGCCCGGCTTGTTCTGCTTCGCGTCGTTGGTGATGATGAGATTATGCTGCCGCGTCTTGTTGATCGTCAGGCACGGCTTGCCGTCATTGATGCGATTGGTGGTGATCGCCGCATCCCACTGCCATCCGTTATCCGGATCGCCATTAGCAAATTTCAGATCCTCGATGAACTTCCGCCGGCTGTCGGATTCCCACTCCTCGCAGCGGGTAAAGCGCTCCTTGGCTTCCGTGACGATTTTCTCATCTTCGGAAGCCTTATCTTTCTTGGAAGCCATGAATTACCCCATCCAGCTTTGGCCGGGAGTGTTGAGTTTCAGTTTCGGGCGCTCGCGAGGGAGCGTAATTTCCGGCTTTTCACGCGCCTCCAGCAATTTGCCGAAGGCACCCGATGAAGCATCGACCTGATCCTTGAATGTGCCGCCCGGGAACATGCACAGCTCATCAAGATAAGTCTCGTTCCAGCCCCCCTCTATAAGGAAGACGTTCCCGGCTTGGCACTGGCTGGCGAACGGGTCGGCTCTGGTCACTTTGTCCCCCGTCTCCGGTTGAGCCGTGACGCGGTAGCCCGCCAGCATCTTGACATAATCTTGAGCCTGCACCTTGCCGGCCTGCCCGGGGTCTTGCGGAAGGCTGATACGGACCCCGGCCCCATCCATTTCCGCAGTGAAACTGATGAGCTGCCTGACAGCGTGTCCTTCGTCCTGAGTGAGGGCGACGTGCCCTACGACATATGTATCGTCGGGCTGCCTACCGAGTTTGACACCCGCCGTGCGGGCTGCGGTTGCACTTCTCGTCGCCGCCAAGTCCCAATGTCGAACCCAGACTGTCCCCGGTTGGGCATGCTTCACGATTTTCCCTGCGAACCACTCACGCTTGAACATGCCGCCTTCACGAGGAACGGGGCGCTGCTGAAACTGGCCGGCGACGGCATAAGCACCCATTGTCACCTTAAGCTCGGTGACCTGAGACGGCGGGAACCGTTCAGAGAAGAGCAATTCACCGTCTTTCGTCCGCGGGTCAATAAAGCCGATGCGCGTTTCACATCTGCGCTCCGGCTCAAATTCCATCGGCAGACACAGATGGACGTAATCAAGCCCTTCTGTAAGGATAATGCCAGAGGTATCCTTCTCGTGAAGCCTCTGCATAATGACCACGATCGCCGATTTCTCATCGTTCACGCGGGTTGGCAAAGATTCTCGAAATGTAATTTCTGCCGATTTCAAAGCAGCTTCGGAGTTAGCGTCGTCTGCCGAAAGCGGATCATCCAGAATGACCCGGTTTCCACGAGAGCCCGTCATCGACGTGAACGCCATCGCTTCGCGGAAGCCGGTGTTTGCGTTCTCGAACTTTGTCTTGGCGTTTTGGTCGCCCGTCAGGACGACCGGCCATCGCTCCTGATACCAGCGCGACTGTATGAGACGCCGGCATTTCATGTTATCGCGGACAGCAAGCTCCTGCTTATGTGATGTGCCGAGATATCTAAGATGCGGGAAACGCGTCCACTCCCATGCCGGCCATATGACGCCTGTCAGCAGGCTCTTCATCGAGCCTGGGGGGACGTTCATCAGGAGCCGAGTAATCTCTCCGTTCGTGACGGCTTCGAGATGCTGACATATAGCGTCAAGAGGCCATCCCCATTTCAGTTGGGTGGCCGGCTCCAGAACGTGCCAGCATTCCTTGGCAAAAGCAGATAGCGAACGCGAATATGTGCGCCGCTCAATCTCCCTTTCGATCTCCAGCAGTGGCGGCAGCGATAATTCGATAAGCTTCGAGCTGTTCATCCGTGAGTTCGCTCAGATCCAGCTTCGTTGTTGTTTCTGTCTTGATCGAGCCGCCGTCTTTGCCGGTCAACTCCGACTTGTCAGCGAGGCCGAGATCACGGGCTATAATGTTTGCATTCAGAAGATCAGCAGCCGCGCCGGAAAACTTTTGATCTCGGATAATTTCTTCTATCGCGCGTGTGACTTCCAAAAAGCCTTCCCGTTTTTTGTACTCTTCCCAAGACTGGCGGGCGATATCGAGGAAGATGCAAAGACCGCCGATTGTCATCGCACGCATTTTTGCGATCGGCTCGTGGGTGTTTACTCCTTGGAAGGAGGTGACTCTGTCTTCCCATAGAGGGTTGTCTTCCACCCATGCGAAATACTCGCTGGCCGCATTCCACAAATCATCTGCGGTAGGGAATATTGGTTTTCGGCCGTGGGAACTGCGTACCTCCCAAAACCTGTTGCCTTTTGGAGCCGCCATGGGCTTCCCTTTATGATGAGGCCAACACGCCAGCCGCCCTTAGCGCGGCTAGCAAACCATTGAAGTCGGCTTCCAACGGATCTCCCGTTAAATCTGGGATAGCCGGCTGCTGAAGGACGCCGCCGCGGGTGACAACGGTCGGCTCCGGCACTTGCTCTGCCGTCAGAACGCCGTTCGCATCCAATGTCGCGACGCCATTTGGCTGACCGATCGTGTCGACATTTATGGATTCTGCGAAGGCCGCATTGATGGCCTCGATCATCTGGTTGAGATCGCCGCCGGTAACGAGCCGGTACCCTGGCTGGATCGTGTAGATCAATACGGACATGACAGACCCTTTCCAGATGAAGAGAGGACGCGCATCATAAAAGATGCGCGCCTATTGCTGTGGTCAGTACAGGACCGCGACGGGTCCGACACCCTGGGTGTAGGTCGTCGGCGGGGTGATTGCTGCCCCCGTGCCGAACGTGCCAGTCGCAGAGCCAGTCGGAAGCGGGAACGTCGGGGCGTTATAGACCGCAAGGCGCGCAGTGGTGCCGTTGAGCTGAACGGCGATGTAGTAGCGCCCCTTCTGCGCAACGTATGGCGACGTGAAGGGGATGCGCTGCCAGGTCGAAGCCGTCCCGACAGTGACGCCGGACGTGTCGCTCGTCGCAACCAGCGTGCCGGCGGCGTCATGCAGTTCGAAAATGAACTTGTCAGTTCCACCCGTCGCGCCGACAAGAGCGGCAACGCCGGTGATCGTGGTCGGCGTGTCGATATCGACCGCGATATAGTAACGCGTACCGGAGACAGGCGTCTTGCTGAGCGTATTGCCGTAATAGGCGACAGACGCGGCAAGCTGGGCAACGGTCATGGCGATCGCCTGCGGGGACGCTGCGCCCGCAGCAAGACCGGTATCGAGAGCAAGCTTTTCCGCGCCGGTGATGATACCAAGCTGCGGCACGCCAGAAGTGTAAAGACCAGGCATGGTCAGTTCCTTTCAAGGTTTCAGGTTGAAGAAGCCGCAGGTGCGGGGCTGAAAGCGACGGCCGCAGCCGCCTATCCGAACCATTTCGGAATTTTCGTGGTACAAAAAATATTTCTGTAGCACTTTTATTCTTGGCTGCACCCATTAAATGTGCTACACAATTTCCATGAAGATCACCTATGACGAAACCAAGCGCCTGACCAATATCGAGAAGCACTTCGGCTTGGATTTCGCCGATCTCGATATGGACTTCTTCGAAGCCTCGACCATCATCCCTTCCAGGGATGGCCGGTCCAAGGCCATCGGCGAATTCAGGGGCATGCTCATCGTTGCCGTGATCTTTAAGCCGCTTGGCTCAGAAGCCATCTCCGTCATTTCAATGCGGCCGGCGAGCAGCAAGGAAAGGAAAGTCCATGGCTACTAAGTTTTCATCGAAACGGCCCCTCACCAAAGAGGAAGAGGCCGAAATTCAAAAGGCTATCGCATCCGACCCGGATAACCCGGAAGCAACCGACGAGGAATTGGCCCAGGCTAGGCCGTTCCGCGAAGTGTTCCCCGATCTCGCCGCCAGCATCGACCGGGAGAAGGCGAAGCGCGGCCGGCCGCCGGTCGATAATCCGCGCCGGCATGTGTCTCTTCGTCTCGATCCCGATGTCATCGATCACTACAAAGCCACCGGGAAAGGCTGGCAGAGCCGGATGAACGATGATCTGCGTAAAGCAGCAGGCCTCTAGCCTTCCTTACGGTGGGCGGTGGTTATAGCAGAGCGACACCCTGCGGGACAGCCTTCGCCTCGGTGGTTTGCTTGCCGTTTGGCACATTGAGCCGGATCCAGTCGTTCCAGCATTCGCGGCACCGTGCCTCTGCATCCATACGGCCCGGCACGGCGTCTGCTTTGAACCGGTGCCCTTTAGGGCATTCGAACTCAGCTTCGTAGGGGATCTGGTAGCTCATGATCTGCCTCTGGTTCGGCGGTCAGAATGGAAGACGCGCACGGAATGGGCAGCTTGGATTGCGCGGGACATCAATAAAACCGACGCGCAAACTGGTATAGCTGCTGAAAAGCTCCCTGCGGAACGAGAACAGCCATTCCCTGCACGTGATCCTTCGCCGTTCGCCACTTGCGTGACGGATTGCGATTGCCGCGATTCGTTTGGATTGGCGAAGCGCCCTGATAACCTCTCCGATAAGGAGACAGCTAACGAAGACAACAACGCCAACGCCGATCATGGCGAAAGGCAACATCATCCAGATCATCGCTCTCTCCTGAATCGATAAAGCCCCGTCAGTGCTGACGGGGCTGAGTTTGATGATAGTTTGACGAAGCCTACAGGCTTACGGATAAAGGAGGCGATCAACCCTCCTGCCCTTTCGGGTCTTGAGAACGAACAAGCCTTGGCTTGCCGTTGAATGGGGTTCGGCAGGACCGTTACCGGCATCTGCTGGCGTAACCAGCTCCGCATGACGTTCCGGCGCCCACCATGCCAGGGACACCTACCGATATGTGCGGGAAGGGCCGGGCGCTAAACCGGCCGTCGCTCAACGACTCTGGAACCCGTAGGCCTTATCCAGCTTAGCCAAAGCTTCTGCGCATCACGTTCATGCGCCGCCTTCCCGATCTCTGCCTATGCGGCTTGTTGGGCTTTGAAAAACAGGCACGGCTTTCCAAGTGGAAGAAACGCGTCTGGTTTCTCTGGATTCCGTCGTCTGCCGCCGTGACAAATCAGCCGAAGTCGCCCTGCCGCAATAGATATCACGCCGCATACAGCTGTTCAAGCGGGATATTCATTGCTGTTTTGGCGTTGAATAGAGAAATCAACACTTTTGCATAAGCGCCGTTGATCTCGACCACCGGAACCTTGAGGCCGTCAAAGGGACCTCCCATCACCTGGGCGGTATCGCCTACGGCGAACTCATTGTGGGTCGGCATCCACTTCTGCTCCTTCGGTGCGTCGATCGCGTTTTCGTATGCTCCCATGATCCTTTCCATGGCCGCTTCATCCAGCAGACGAGGGGTGCCGTTCACGCCAACGACACCAGTGATAAGCGGAAGAGCAAAGACATCGAACCAGATCGGGATCCGTTTCGGAAAGCCGGTGAACACGTATCGAGGCATGAGCGGGAATTGTCGAAGCTCCTTGATTTTCGTGTACTTGTTTCGTCTGCGCCATGAGCGATGCACCGGCAGGAAGGTCGCAAGCCCCTTCTTCCTCAGGATCATCTGTGCCGCGAATTCCTTCTGCGGCGGAACGCGAAGAGCGTACCAGTGGAATTTCGTCGCCGCCTCGTGTGCCTTGGTCATTCTCATTCCCTCGTATAAGAGCCGCCGCCGCGACTATCGAAATTCACTCTTCCCAATACGTCCGATCTTCATCGAGCGCTTCGGTCGGGCTGTAGCCATCGGAGAAATAGCCGGACCATGCGTCCCAACCGGTATTCGCAATGACAGAGCCGGGGCCATACCCTTCGAAACCTTCGATCGTCGCCAGAAGCCGCTCGTGGTACTCGTCAAGCCGCCGGCACCATTCTTCCTTCGTCAGGCCGTGAAAATGTGTGAGATCGCTCATCGCCCTGCCTCTTCGTCTGGAGTGTGAGTTCCCAGCGCCCTCGATGCAGGCGCGGGGGTGCGTACCCCCGTGGAAAGCGGTCCGGCGGAGGCGTATAATTTAGTCTCACTCACCCCATAGGAGTTCTTCGACATGAGAAGACGATTGACCGGAGCCGAGCTTCGCCACGCATACGAGAGCCGCCTTGCCCACGAGCAGAGCAACTTTCCTGAACACACGATTGATGTAATGGTCCAGCGAGAAACCGATGATGCTGGGCACCCCCAGTTCCACATCATCACCAAGAGGGAATACTTCCGCTGACGGGAAGCGACGGTGGCGTTCCTGGTCATGCTGCCTTCCTCCGCTGATAGGCCGTGCGCGCGATCGACAGCAGCAGGTCGCGAAACTGCGGCGGCGTAGCGTTGCGAATTTTGGTCTTGTCCTTGCCGCCCACGGCAGCCATCACGCCGATCCGGCGCGCTTTCTCGTAGCCGTAGCGCTCGATCGCGTATGCCGGCAGGCGCTGTTCTGATTTGCCCCATATGAGGCTCGGAGGCTCGATGCCGACCGCGTAGAGCCAGGTGGGCTTGCGGGAAAAGTGACCGTAGTGCCCTTGTTCCACCTGGCAGGTCCATCCGCCGAAGCTGTCGGCTCGGGTCCATCCGGCGGCGCCGGGTCGCATGATGCCGAAGTAGTCCCAAGCGAGGCTGTCTTTCGGATGCTCCAGCACGCCGCCGTAATTCCGAACGGCCGTCAGTGCCGCGGCGAAGCAGCCCCCATCCTCGCCAATGCGATACTGAGCAGGCTTCCGGGTCGATCCCGTCGCGAACCTGCCCCAGCGCTGGCAGGGGGGGTGCGCGACGACAGGATGGGGGCCGGAATACTGGCGAGCATCCCGCGGCAAGTCCCACGGGTCAACGCCGTCCTGGTCGAAATAGCATCCGTCTGTTTCAACGAAGAGCGCTGCGATCACTTGCCATCCTCCGCAGAGGATGCGTCAAAAGCCTTCCGCCCATGGACAAGAAGTCTCATTACCTCATCTTTCATCCAGCCCGCATCGTGCTCATAAGTGGGTGAGCCTCGATACAAAGTATCGATCGCCGAAACCTCCGTTTCGAGCCAGTCGAATATTTCGCAGGCCCCCACCACATGCTGCACGGGCGCTGGGGTATTTTCTTTCTCGCTCATCGTATTGCCTCCATGGGTTCGGATGCCGCAGCGGCCTTGAGCGCCTTTGCCTTCTGGCGGTATCGCTCTGCCGCGGCGTTTCTTTTCCTGAGATATTGAGGATCGAACTCGCCGCGTTGCGCTTTCACCCGGCGAACGGCGTTCAAGACCGTCGTGTGATCCCGGCCTCCGAAGAAGCGCCCGATCCACGGCAATGACAGGTCTTTCCGCTGGGTGTAGACTTCGTACATTGCGAGCTGACGAGGTGCTACGACATCACGTCCCCGGCGCGATCCCCGAAGATCCTCAAGCGTGTATCCGGGATACCTCGCAAGAACTTCATCGATGATTTCAGTCACCGGCTTTTTGGGCGGCTCAAAGACGAAATCGCTTGGGTTTATCGCGAACCGTTCCATCATGTTGAGGTAGATTCGGTAGGCGATGACATGGGCGTCGAAATCAAATTCAAACTGGCGCCAAAGCGGAATCTGCGCCGCCTTGATCGGCTTCGGAAATGTGACTGCCGTCGTGACATCAGGTGAAGTTTTCTGACGGAACTTGGCTTTCAGGATGCGCTCTCGTACCGCCTGGGCATGGGCGATGCATTCGGCTCCGCTGGTGAACTCTCGAACTGCGATCATCTGAAGCTCCTTTCGGAACGCGCCTTTTCGGCAGCGATGTATTCTTCTCGGGTTTGGAATTTGCTGAGATGGCTGATCGGCTTGGGAGGTGGCTTGTCGGGAGGCTTCAGCTTCGCGAGCCGGGTCCACATGCGTTTGCGGAGGTACTTGGCTGCGGAGCAGATTGCTGTGCGACCGCCGCCCTTCGCTGCCTCGACGTATGCCGCCGACTTAGAAACGGCTTCGGAACGGTCGGCATCGCTCAACTCACGCCATGCTGCGAAAGCATCGTCGTCGTCATCGCTCGCCGCTGATGGCCAGGAGGAAAACCAATTCGAAAATTCGTCGCGCTCGCGTGTTTCTTTTTCAATTTGATCCGAAGGAACTGAGGATATCATCCTCCATCCTCCATCCTCCATCTGCCGCGAATTTTCCACATCAGTTCCGTACTGGTTCCGAACTGGTCCGGGACTGTCGTCATCAGAAGTCTCAGGGGTCGCCTTTGCCCCTACAAAATCGAGCCATTCTTCAGGCAGCATCCCAGAACTATTTGGCTTCTTAGGACGCTGGTAACGCTGGAAATTGCGGATTGCACCCGGGCGCTTTGGATGTGCGTCAAGGCGGGCGATTAGGCCGAACTCGACAAGTTCCAGAAGCAATTCGTTCACATCGACGGTATCGACGGGAAAGATGCGGGCTTTCAGTGTCAGTGGCTTCCACTCGAAAACCCCGTCATCGAATGCTTCTGTCCAAATTCCCATGAGAAGGAGGCGGGCATAAGCCGACAAAGACATGAAAGCCTCGTCTGTCCAGATGCCAGGGTGGATAGAGCGGATGCGGCTCATTTGCCCCAATCCCTCCTGGTCCTATGCTCCCATTCCTGCATCCATAGATCTTTGCTTCGGTCGAAAAATTTACCGCGGCACCACCTGCCAAACATCGGAAGCCACTCATCTGAGTTCCAAATTTCTCGGCCCGTTAGGCGATAAGTCTTCATCCCAAACCGACGCTCAATGTCCTCGTCACGTTGGGCGTCGACCTCCAGCGTGTGGAAGTCACGACCATCGCACTCGACCAAGAAGGCCTGCCCGCTCGGAGTATCAACTACGAAATCAGCCCGATATGGACCGATCTCGACCTGAGGTGTGATGGTTACGAAATCTGTCTTTTCGCGCTTAGACGTGGCGAATGGGTAGGATGGCATCTGCCCAGCGTCCGAGACATTGAGCGCCATCATCTTAACCAATGCGACAATCTCGATGTGGCTCTCACAAATTTTGTGGAAGTCTTCGACGGCTGAACCGATTCGGGCGATCACAAATGGCGGCAGATGCGAAGTCTCATTTTTGAAGAAATCGTTCAGTCGCTTGAAGCTATTTAGACCACCGACGAACTCGTCAGCTATGTCGCGTATCGCGGAGAATGCCGCATCAAAAATTGGCTTGGCGTCGTCATCTTCCATCATCTCCACACCTCAACGTTGATGCCATAAATAGCCTTGATGATCTTCTGGACGCGCCGGAAGTCTCGAGTGATCACGCCTTTCACATCGACCACTCGGAATCGGCTGTCCTTGTCGTGGTCTATGAAGGCAAAGTCGGCGCGGTAGCTTCCGATGATCTCGCCGTTGACGATCAGGTTGAATTTGCGCTGGCGCTCGAAACCGGAGATCCGGCCGGCTCGCTCAAGGAGCTTCAGTTCGCCGTAGACTTCCGCCTCGCGCTTGCTATCGAACCATTGCCCGTCGAATAGCGTGCGGACGGATTTGTACTTGTTCCCGCGCTTCGGCTTGGCGATGGCTTCGTGGTACTGCTGGCGGGACAGGATTTCGGTCATCGCTCAGCCCTCGCCTTGCGTAGTTCCTCGCGCTGGCGGCGCTGATATTCACGGGCATATCTGCGCTGCTTCTCCCTGGCCTCTTCTGCCTTCGCCAATTTATGCTTGTGGTAATAGATGGCGTTGTAGACGATGCTTTCGTGAGGAAGCCCTAGCGCTTCAGCGATATCGTATGTGTCCGTTCCGCTATCCCACATATAGAGGATACGGGAGCGCATTGAGGGGGTGAGGGTGTGGGATTCGGAGGGGGTCATGCTGCCACCTCGCGATAGGCTGCATAGTCTTCAGGTCGCTCAAGCCTCTTCCGGCACGGCGGGAACCAACTGAAATTGGTGTGATGACCACCCATCCAGACAAGCCAGCAGTAAGCAGTCGCCGTCGATCCTTCCGGCGCAAGGCGTCCTTTGTGCATGACGACGCGCTCGGAGAACTGGCGAACGTGCGAAGGTGGGGTCTGCGAAAACAGACGATCATACCTACCGACGCCCTCAAGGAAGGCAGAGCGCACAATCATCGCAACGCCCTGAATGCTCGTCGCCAAAGCGCGCTCGATGAATTGCTCTGCAAGACGGAAGGGTGGGTTTGTTATTGTCCAGTCGACCGTCGGCGGGTCGATGCCGAAGAGATAATCCTTGACCGGGAAGCCAGCCCCATAATCATGAACGTCAGCCGCTTCGACTGTCTTGAAATATTCCCGAAGAGGAGAGACCATGTGCCCACGGTTCGCCGCCGGCTCCCGGCAACGGAACATATCAAGCGGCTGGCTCTGCTGGTGAGCAAGCCATTCGCAAAGCGCCCGTGTGGCCCACGGCGGCGTCGGGAAATCATCCAGGCTATCGTGCGGTTCGCTGCGCTGTTGCATCACGGCGGAGGAAGTGTTCTGGCTCATGCCGCGCTCCCTGCGAAAAGATGCATCTGCGCGGTACGGGTAGCATTGGCCTTTGAGGCTGCGGGATTTAGCCACAGAACCTCAGTGCGCTCCCGCGCGCCATCGGCGAGGGCCTTTCGCTCGTGACGTTCCCAATGTCCCAACGCCTCATCGTAAATAGGATGAGGATAGCCAGACAGGACGACCATGCCTCTAAGACCATCCAAAAAGCTGAGCAGCTTTTCATGATCCTCGTTGCTTAATTCGTGTCGGTAGTTCTTCTTGCTTGAGTTTTTTGCCTTGGAACGGGTTTCCCAAACATATGGCGGGTCTACATAATGGAGAGTTTCAGGTCCGTCACACTGAGCCATGACTTCGATCGCCGGACGGTTTTCGATTACGACCCCTTCGAGTCGCCAAATGATTAGCTCCAGCCCTTCGCTATAGTTGGCCCAATCATGCGCTGGCGTGGTGCCCGAGCGATTTGAATTCGCCCGAAACCCGGTCATACGAGCGCCGTTATGGCCGTCTGATCCGAATCCCATAAATGATCTAATGATGAGACGCCGCGCCCTTTCGACGGGATCGTCAGTCTCCTCGTAAGCTGCTCGAAATTCCGACCTGGCGAAGGGCGTATGAATGATGTTGTGTGTCAATTCGCCGTAGCGGCTGCTACGGAGCACACGGAACAGATTCACAACATCATCATCTAGGTCATTGTATATTTCCGCATAAGACCTCGGCTTTCGGACAAGAACGCTGGCGGCGCCTCCAAACGGCTCGCAATAGACGCGATGGTCGGGAAAGAACGAAATAATCCAAGGAGCGAGTATCCACTTTCCGCCGTGCCACCGCAGTAATGGGCGCGTTGGTTCCATGTCAGGTAGCTTTCGGGAAGGCCGAACGTCGAGATTTTCTTTCACGCTGCTGCCTCCCTCTTGGAGATCGCCTTCAGGCGTTCCAATGTGCGGTTGGCGACACGGAGCCTATGCAGCTTCACGCCGTTATCTGCGCGGTTCATGCTGCCCTTGAGGCGCATGATCTCGGCTTCGAGTTCCGCTATTTCTTCGGAGAGAAGTTCGGATTCGGTCATCGGCGCGTTCTCCAGACTTCGTCCGGGTCGATGCCTTCTGCGGCCATGCGATCGAGCGCCGCAGCCTGTCTCGTGTCGTGGTTCGCCCAATGTTCGGCGTGCTTTTCCGGTCCCCATTGCGTCCAAGTCTCGGCGCGATTGACGCTCTCCGCGAACTCACGGGATTGCCGCCATTGCAAGGCGTAGCTCGGCCAAGCTCTCGTCAGCTTCGCCTTCTTCTTGCCGCCCTCCGTGAGCTGGGCTGTGCAGACGCGCTCAAGCCATCCTTTGCAATCGAGTTTACCGGCGGCGATGACGTAATCCCGCGGGCACACCTGAAAGGAGTGGAAACCTGTCTCGGAGAAGAAGAGCTTATCCCGATCGATGACACGAGCTGCGCCACCGCATATCCCAAACAGACCGTCATAGGAGAAATCGGCACGGCAACCGACTATCTCAAGCTCCAGATGACCTTTCTGGCCGAACATCGGCACATCGCCATCATTCGCCGCCGTCGCATTTGCCATCCACATCCATGCAGTATGAAGGCAGTCGAATCGTGCGCTCCCTTTCGGCGCGGCTAGACTTTTCTCTTCTGCTTCTGACAGGCCAAAGGCGTGCTCACCGATCGCTCTCAGGCGATTTCCCGCACCAACCATCCCGTCGTAATCCGCTGCTCGTACCGCGGCGTCATAGGCGGTCAGTTCAGCCCACGCTCTGGTCAAAAGCCCGGCGTCGTAGGAAGGAAGGCTGGTCCGAAACGCATATCGAGCGTTTTGATTTTCGAACTGCTCTATCTGCCAAGCAGACATTCTCTTCCGTTCGGCGTTGCTCAAGACGCGAGTTGCCGGGATCGCTGCTGGCGGTGGCGGCATCATCAAGTCGAACATCGAAAGCTGCTGCATCATTCGTCCCGGTCCCGCAAAATCCATTCAGCCCAGGTGGTCCTGAGAGCTGCGATCCTTCTCCACCGCTTGGCGAGCCGTGACCGCGTCGAAAGCGGCAATTTTCTCATCCAGCGCAGCCAGACGGGCGCGGAGTCGTTCTGTTTCATTCTTCGCTTCCTCGATAAGTGCTTCTCGAAGCGCCGCCGCTTCTTCCATGTCGATCCGGCGAGCCTCGCCATTCCAAATTGCGCTCGCCCTACGCAACGTGAACTGTTTGCTCACGCGCGGAGAAATAAATCTGTAGGCCGCATAAACCGCAGCCTTGTAACCACCATGAAAATCACGCGGGAAAGCCTCCCGCATCATTGTCTGTGCTAATACGCAATCACTCATTTTCTTTTGCCTCTTGGAGTAATGCTCCAAATTCTCGGGGCTCTTTTCCAACACCTTGGAACTCTCCTGCGCTAAACATCATCTCGTTCTATGGAGACTTCAGATGCGCAGTACCGATATTGATGGAGAGGGAAACGAAGCCGACGCCAATCGGCCCGCCTCCCTCTCCGGCTCAGGACGCCGCCTGGATGCCGTAATTCCATTTCCTTCCCGCAGGACCAAAACCGCCGCCGGTCCTGCCGCTGGTGACGATCCCTCGTCGTCACCAGCCCCGTTTCAAAGTCTCGGATCAGTCACTCAAGCCGTCGTCTTGCGTTTGGCGAATGATGCTGTCCGTCTTAATGTGCTGGCTCCGGATCGGTCTTGGGAGGAGGAGCAATCCGACCCGGAGCCGTGACGTGGTGGTTGGGGGTCCCCGCCCACGTCAATTCAGGAGACGCGCGCCGGCCACGATCTCATGTTCGATACGGTTGGCGATGAGGGCTTCCATCTGCTCTTCGTCGGACCGCGCCTGGGCGTATGCGTCACCCTTGGCTGCGAATAGAAGAGCGGAGGTGATAACCCCGACAAAGCCGCCGACGAGGAAGCCGGCCAATGCGCCTGAGAGAAACTGTGTCATGCGAGCCTCCTGAAATTGGCTTCAGCCTGTTGGAGATTTTGACCAGATGCGGATTTCCCGGTTTCTGCACAGGTGATGATGACCGTGCCGTCAGGGGTGAAGGTGATGGTGCGATATCGACGTGCGGGAATGTCCCGTAGAGCAGACGCGATCTTTTCGAAGGCTGCTTTTGTCATGCTGCAGCCCTCGTCGCGGCATTGTGCCGGCTGATCATTTCGCGACGACGATAGAAGCCGAATAGCAACCCCGGCGCCTCAGAACCGGCGCGACGCTGAGCATCCTCCACCGTATCGAACAGATCTTCCCAGAGGTTTCCGTGAGCCCAGCACAAGCAAGGCACGTTGTTTTTCACCCACGTCCGAAGGTCGACGCAGCGAATGCATGTCTTGAAAGCAGAGAAGTAACCTTCCCACTTCCCGCTGACATATTCGTAGGTCTCGCCAGCGGCGATGATGCCGCGGCACTCGAAGCAATAATGCTTCTTCTTCGCCTTCGGGGTAGAGCGGCAGTAGAATTCCGGCGGGTCGTAATCGCAAAAGCAACTCATGCCGCTTCCCCTTCCCGCATCGCGACCCTGCAACGGTGGCAATGGTTCGTTCCGTACCCGCCGCAGCCCTCGCCAGGGTTCAGGCAATGAGGACGCAGCGGAGATTTGGCCGGCGCAGGTTTGACGAGAGCGCCGGCCTGATGTGTTGCGGCAGAAATTTGAACGTCTACATGGCTGCCTCCTGCGTTGGCGGCGGCGCTGCCCGATCTATGGGGAGTTACGCGCTCGGCGCTGGGGGCTTCGGCTTCGCCTTGAGAGGCCGGAGCGATGGGTGCGGAAGACGACGGTTCGACGCCAATGGCGTCCGCCAGTCCCACTCGTGGGTTCACTGCAGCGATTGCGCCGTCTTCCGATGGGGTATCGAGGTGATCGTCTCTCCGATCCGTCACGGCGGCAGCTTCCGTCCTCGCCACGCGCACCATGCTATCGTCGCCGCCTGTTCGCGCATTCGCGTCGGCCGTGCTGGATACAGGGTGTTGCGTCTCATCTGCCGTTTCCGGCGAATTGGACGCAGCGCTTTCTTCGACTTCGCGCACTGCAGGCGAAGGGGGTACGATGGGGGTATCGTCCGAAGCTGTGAATGGGGTTGCGGTCCTCTCGGATGCCGCCTCCGCCGCCTTGCGCGGGGATTGGAGGGCCATTGCTGGCGATTTATTCGTCTTCGAGACAGGCGCCGGTTCGCGCTCAGCTTCGAAATCAGGGATCATACCCAGGGCCGCGAGGTACATATCGCGGATGATTTCTTCCTCAGTCCGCTCCTGATCGTCCTTCTTGCGAAGAGCGATGACTTGCTTCAAAATCTTGGTGTCGAAGCCCATGGCTTTCGCTTCGCCGTAGACATCCTTTATATCGTCGGCGATGGTCTTCTTTTCTTCTTCCAACCGTTCTATCCGGCTGACAAATGCGCGGAGTTGGTCGCGGGCGACGCCGTGTTGATCGGACATTTACATCAACCTCTCGGGAAACTGACGGTAGAAGTGCGCCGGCACGACATCGGTGAAAGCATCGGTATCGACGCCAATGATCTGCAAGTGGGTGATCAGTTCAGGACCGGCGCGGAACCACTCGCCGCAGAGGCGAAGGTGCGCGAATTCCTCTTTCATCTCGCCTTCATGGCCGATCTTCGCGGGATAGCATGCGATGAGATCGAGGCCACGCGATGCGCCGGTGAAGAGAGACTTGACGCGGACACGAACCTGATTGCTCTTGCCGATCTTGATGTCGCCCATGCCGCGAGCGCGGATGTAGTAGTGCAGGTAGAGGCTTGGGTCGGTGGCGCGATAGTCGGCCCAGATCTCGTCAATCTTTCCTGTACGCCAAGCCGCCATGAAGATGGCATTGAGTTCGCGCGCCGAAGCGTAATAGCGCTCGATGATCGGGCGGGCTTCGGCGACGATTTCCTTGAGGGCTTTGGAGGAAAGCATTTATGCGAACCTCGCGAATTCGCCGAAAAGTTCTTTTGCCTTTTCCGTGTAGACTGCGTGCGCTTCGGCCTCAGTTGGGAACAGACCAAGATAGTGCCGCTCACCATTCTTGCAGATCGACGCTTGGTAGCGTCCGCAATTGTGGAGCGTTACACCCTTCAATCCGCCACGACGGACCCGGCGGTTCATTTGATTCTGAGAGTTATTCGCGGCCCGAAGATTTTCCCACCGATTGTTGAATGGGTTGCCGTCCTTGTGGTCGATCATCGCAGGGGGCTGCTTGCCGGTCATAAGGAACCAAGCCACTCGATGCGCGAGATACATTCGTCTGCAAAAATAGATCCTGTAACCGCCCTTGAGAGCTGCAACAGCAGTGCGCTGCCCAGCCGAACGACCGCCTGCGCTCTCCTTGAAGAAGAAAAGTCCGCTATCCGGCTCGTACCGAATTTTATCGCCAATATTCTGCGGGATATTTACCATCACCTGGCGGCTCCTGCGGGCTCGGGGTGTTTGGCGGGTCCGAAGTCTTCCGGTCTGACAGTGCCACCAGTCAAAGACTGGAGCTTCAAGGCGAGAGACAGGGACGGATTCCGCTTTCCATTCTCAAGGCGGTTTATCATCCATCGGGTAACACCTAGATCGCGGGCTACATCGTCCTGCGACTTCCCGTTTTCTTTTCGCCAAATTGTCAGTGCGTGCTCGTTATTCATTTTTCGATGTTGGCATATAGACAACCAGTTGGCAAGAGGCCAACCCATAAAATGTTGGCTCTACGGCTGTCTACTGTTGGCTAATTGGCAACTACGATAAGGAAATGGTTACAAGAATCGGCCCATCTAAGCCCGTGCGGCACTATTTGCGCGAATGGCGCGAGGCGAAGCGCCTTACGCAGCAGCAGCTCGCCGACCGGCTTCCTATCGGCGAGGACGGGAAGCCTACAGGTAAAGACCAAATCAGCCGATGGGAAAGAAACCAGCGGGGCATGACGATGGACGTGCAGGCGGCTCTGGCTGAGGCGCTCGGACTGGATAGCCCCGCCGACCTCTTCCGAGACCCTAGCATGCCTAGCGCCGATGAATTGCTCCGGAAAGCAACCCCAGAGCAGCGCCGGCAAGCATTCTTCTTTATTGAGACACTTCTAAAGGCCGGCTGATTTCATAAAAATCATGGCCGCCTTTGACTCGTGGCTGATCGAATGATGCCAAGTGCCTCCATACTTGGCCTTCATAGCCTCCGCAAGACATCGCGCATGATACTCGCACTTGTCCTCGATCTCGTCGGCTTTTGCTTTTGATGAAATGGACGCTGCAATTGCAGCCGGGCCGATGCCCTTTAGAAACTGACGCCTGCTATTCCCCACGATTTCCCCCGGTTGCCCTGTTTTTTCTTCTTGATACCCCGGAGAACATAAAAGGAACAATTCACCTTCTCGTCAACCCATATTTTTGACCTCTAATTTAGAGGCACATCTATGGCACATATCCACCACACTTGTACCATTCTCAGAAGGGATTAATTTGGCGATAAGGCAATCATGCCCAAGCCAGAAGATCCCAGACATAACTTGCGCCTCTCGGTCGAATTGCAAAAGAAGCTGAAGCATGCGGCTGTGGATAGCGGCAGGAGCATGAACGCGGAGATATTGGACCGGCTTGAGCGATCATTCGAACCGTCTCCACTCCAAGGCCTTAAGGCGCTCCTGAACGATATCCTTTCCAAGGATGAAAAGAGCCGCTCCGACGCTCTTGCCGCGCTCGCTACGATCGCTAAAGTCCTCGACAGGAAATAGGGCTCACCGGGAGGCGTGACGATGCCTGCTCAGCGCTACGATCTCCGCAAGGACGGCTTCGACACTTACGAGATATTCGACACCGAGACCGGCCGAACTGTCTTCGTCGATGGCAAGCCATATGCCAAGCTGAAGCTCGACGAGGCGGATATCTACCTCGATCATTTGAACTCAGGGCATTTGCCGCCGGATGAGGAGACGGTGCATTGAGCGAGAAGCCCGATAACCGCTACGACATGCGCAAGAACGAACATGACGAGTTCTGGACGGTCTACGACATATTTACCGGCGTTGCAGTTGAGGTGAATGGGACATGGTTGACGAGATGCGAGATGGAAGAGGCCGACGACCTCGTTGATCTGCTGAATGCGCAGTACATAGCCAGGCGTGGAGGAACGACGCATTGACGGCCCGATCGCTTCGATGAGCGCCTCCGAGACCCCACTGGTTAAATGATTAATGATCAGTTATATTGGTGTTGATCAAAAACGAAAAGCCGCTCCCGGCCAAGGTAAGCGGCTTTCGCTAGTAGATCAGCGACTTGGCTAGATCTGCTACACACCCTCAAGATAATGCTTTTGAGGAAGATTTCTAGCCTTGTTGGGCACCACCTCAACCACATGAAAAGGCTAGATAAAATGACATCAGAAGACAATTTGACCACCACCCCCTATCAACTCACGTTCGATCTTGAGATCGTCGTTGAGGCGGAGATCGATGGGGTGGGCATGGGCGTTCTCGGAGACGGGACACCCTTCCTAACCCTGCGCGGACTGGCGCGCATGTGCGGCATTGACCACACTACGCTTGTCAAGCTCACGAACGATTGGGGACAATCCCCTGCCAAAGGTCGAGAGCAGAAAATCCGTGACCTGATCAGGGCGCAAGGTTTTGATGACACGGTGTTCTTCCACGCAGTGAAGAAGAATGGCACCATCCACCATGCCATACCAGCGCACGTATGCATGGCCACGCTGGAATATTATGCGTTCGAAGTTTCCGGAAACGCGCACGCCACCAATAGCTATAGAACCCTTGCCAAGAAGGGGTTCACAGATTTCGTTTATGCGCAGGTCGGGTACAATCCGGATGGGAAAGTCAGTCTTGCATGGCAGCAATTCCATGACCGTGTTAGTTTGGTGGCCAATGCGGTTCCTGCGGGATACTTCAGCATCTACCAGGAAATTGCTGGCATGATCGTTCCGATGATCAATGCGGGCATTGATGTAGGTCCGCATATCGTTCCGGATATCAGCGTCGGACAGCGATGGGCAAAGCATTGGAAGGCTGAGAGCCTTGAAGTGCTGTACGGGGAGCGTCAGCAGTATTCGCACGACTACCCTGTTTATTTTCCGCAGGCACTTTCAAACCCTCAAACCCCTTACTGCTATCCTGATGAGGCGCTGGGCGAATTCCGTAAATGGTTTCGCAAGACCTACATCGAGGTCCATTTGCCGGATTATCTCCAGAACCAAGCAAAGCTCGGGAAGGTGAAGCCCGCGATAGCCACTAAAGCCATCAGCGCCTTCAAACCTAAAGCTATTGCTTCGAAGTAGGCACCATTGAGACCCGCTCCGGCGGGTTTCTTTTTGCCCCCCCCCAGCCCGCTGTGAGCGGGCTTTTTTGTGCCTGCGATTCACAGCAGAACAGGCAATGAACAACAAAAGAACAAGCCGGAACTTGATTAGGAGTCATGAATCGAGGAAAGATAATGGTTGTGGTTACTTGATTCCACAAACGGAACGGGCCGGCAGAGTGTTCACGCACTCAAACCGGCCCATTGAAATCAACCTCGTGGCAGAGGTGATAATTTTGCTAGCAGCTTTTATAAGCCCGATCCGGGCGAGTCTGTCAAGCGGGTTATCGCTTTCTGCGCATTGCCATCGAAAGCATTATCCCGATGATCAAGAGTGAAAATGTTGTTCTCCTTCAGATTTTTCTGAAGTTCGATGCCGAGTATTGCGTTCAAGCCCTTACGAAAATCAAACGGGCCATCAACAAGCCGATGTTCCCGGCCATGCACGACAAGCGGCATATGGCGTTCGTGATCCGGACGAATGAAAGCCCCCAGCAGTTAGTGGACCGTCTGAGACATTCCCTCGATGACGATTCGATTACGAACTGCTGGGCGGTTATCGTCAATCGCAATGTCGCCTGCAGGGATGGTGGGCTCGACAGCCTGAAAACCCGCGTCGGTATGGCCTACGAGCAGATCAGAAGTGCGGCCAAGCCCCAGCACGTCCCGAATGGACAGGTCTTCAAAAAGAACCTCCCGAAGAACGCAGCGGTTCAGGTGGCCGTGAAGCCGAAGCGAAAACGCAAACGGCCGTATTACGCGAATAGCCAGGATCGCCAGTGACGTCATAAAGAGTCTCCCTTCGACCTTGACCGCTATCTAGCGTAGCTTGTCCGAAAATGAAGAGCGTCGTCCTCGCGGGCGGCGCTCTTTCTTTTAGCGCGGCGATTTATGGTTGTCTATACGACAACTTTTTTTCGTTGGCCTATTGCTTTCGTGTTGGCAATGTGACAACTTGGTTGCCACAGAGACAACAGCGCCACGAAGAAGCCCCGGCTGATCTGGCGCTCATCAGCCGCCGAACACCTCGCAAGAGAAACCGGCCGGCGCCAGCGGGAGACCGCGCAACTGAGGAAATGGGGATGACGCAGGAACAGAAGCGCAGAATTGTCGAGGCGATTATCGAATGCGACCGCGTTCTTGACCGTGCTCGCTCTTACCAGCCGCAGTTTCAGGACGCCGACCTTATCGAGCAATACGAAGCTCAGAAGCTTCGCCTTCAAGGGATGCTCTGAGATGGCCTTTGAATTCGGCGAGTGGGTCGCGCCAAACGGCCAAGACTGCCCCGTGGATGAACATCTCGTAATCGAGATCGAGCGCCGAGACGGGACGGCCAATCGCGGTCCAGCCGGTTACTGGGCATCTCCGTACCGGCATCAAAGCTCTTGGTACCACAACGGCGGCTCCTGCGACATCGTTCGCTACCGACCCGTCTACTTCCGAGACTAACCACACCAACGATTACGGCGGGCCTGAATATTCGCGTGGCCCGCAAGGATGGGGAATACCGAAATGGAAAACCGCAAGCATCCGATTGAAGCAAACGAAACGCTCGTCGCGGTCGTCTGCAGTGCGCGCATCAAGCGCCAGTACCTCCGCGAAAGCTCGTTCTTCGGAAAGTCCATGTCGATTGCGGAAGTCCTCGATGAGTTGGCCGACGACGAAATCGTGACGGTCCTTCGCGTCGATACCGAGACGTGGAAGTCGGAAGATATCACCGAGTTCTGCGCTCGCCAGTATCTCTATGACCTCGACAGCCGCATGGGCGTCGAACTGGACGACGAAGACACCTTCCCGGCCTACGTCAAGAACAGCAAGGCGTGGGCGCTGTGGAAGGACGATCTCGAAGCCGCAGCACCAGCCCGGCCCGATCCCGACCGTCTCCACGACGAGCGCCGCGACCATCAGGCTATGGGGTGGTTGTGATGGTGGCTCCCCTCGAAGATATCGAACGCCTGTACGACGCGGTGAAGAACCTCCGGGACGAGCGTCGAAAGATGCAGAAGCTTTCCGACAAGGCGCTTCACGCCGAAGGCCCGAAGGCATCGCAGAAGGCCAATGTAGACCTGAACTGGCAGGCCTTCCACATCAACAAGATTGAGCATGCGGTTCACGCGATCGCTGTTGACTGCGGGTACGCCGATCTTCGCTCTCCGGCGCATTACCAGACCTACAGCGTGAAGCTTACCGGCTTCCACGAATACGAGGTCATTCCGCAGAAGCCTCGATCGCTTCCCGTCGCCGCCGACCGTCGCGAACATGCAGGGGCGGCAAATGTCTGAGATGAAGCACACGCCGGGGCCGTGGCTGCCGTCCCGCACTACGATGAAGCACCTGAACATAGTGCAAGTAGGAAAAACCTTCCGCTGCAGCGTAGTCGGTGACGACAATGGATCAATCGTCGCGACAGTTCATGGCCGCACAGAGCGAGAGTGTGAAGCCAACGCCAGACTGATCGCCGCCGCTCCTGATCTTTTGGAAAACGGTAGAGCGTTTCTTAAAGCCGTCGAAGCACTTTGCGATTGGATGAACGGAAACGAGATTGCCGCCGATCACAAGGCAGCAAAGCCAGACGATTTCAATCGGCTGTGCGAAACGATGGTGTCTTTCCGGTCATCCATCGCCAGCGCCGAATCCCTCCCCCTCTCCAAAGGACAGGAGGAGGGGAAGTGAGCTACTTCGACTTCGACATAATCCAGACTGCCGAACACAGAATACAGGCCTGCGGGCCCTCCACTGGGCATACCGTCAAGACCGTCGCGATGTGTGACAGCGCCGCATTGGCCGACTTTCTACTTCGTGGCGTTGAAGCAATGTCCGCCCTCGCCTCCCACACGTCTGCGCTGGCGGAAAGGGATGCGGAGATCAAAGCCGCGCTGGACGCGTTAAGCAAGGAAGCCGACCAGGCATACTGCCAGTCCCTCGATCAGTTCCAGAAGCCGGAATGTCTCGGATGGGCCGCGAAGGCGCACGCCGGGAAGTTCGGAAATGCCGAACATCTAGGTCACAAGCGGGCGAACGAATTGATGGGCCGACATCAGGGGATCGTTCATGCGCTCCAAGTCATCCGCGCCGCTCTCGCCAAGGAGCCGACGCCATGAAGCATCCTTCGGAATACTTCGCTGAGGCGTTTGCCGGCTTCCACGTCATGGAGGTTGACGCCGGGACCGTCGTTACCGACGAGCGCACAGGCGACAAGATCACCGTCGATGACGAGACGGTCGCGGTGAAGGGCCGCGTCATGTTCTGCACCAAGAAGGTCTACGACCGGCTTAAGCAGGAGGTGCCCGCTCATGGACATGCATGACGCCCTCTCCGCCCTCGACCGCGCCCGCGAGATCAACGCCCGCATGGAAGCAAAGCGGGCCGAGATGATCGGGCAAATCAATCAGGCCGTGGCTCTCGTCCTCGTGCTCTGCACCGTAGCCGTTTCATTCGTCTTGTTCGGGGCTCCGGAAATGGAGCGGCAGGCGAGAATTCATCAGGAGATTAGCCATGTCGCAGGACGTTGAGCACAACGTGCTTCGCCAGACTGAGGCCGCGAAGAAGCTTATCCGGTCTCTCTTCGAAGATGGCGAGGATGACAAAGAACTGGTTGCCGACACTGTCGAAGGCGAAACCGGGCTTACAGAAGCCATCGACGCCGCATTATCGGAAATCGATGAATGCGAAGTCATCATAGCCGGTTTGAAGGCGAAGGAACAGGCTTTCGAGACGCGCCGCAAGGCTGCTGAAGCAAGAGCCGAACGTATCCGCGCCCTGATCGAACAAGCGTTGGTCGCCACAGATCAGCAGACCATGCGCCTTCCCACGGCAACGATTTCCCTGTCTCGCCGCCAGCCGGGTTTGGTCGTGACCAACGAAGCCGATATCCCGGCCCGCTTCTGGATCGAACAGAAGCGACCCGCTCCGAAGCTCGACAAGAAGGCGCTGGCCGAAGCCCTCAAGGCTAGGGAGGAAATCCCCGGCGCCACGCTCGACAACGGTTCTCTCTCCCTGACTGTCCGGAGGCGATAATGAACGCTATCACAAAATTCGACCTATCCCCGCGCCAGCTTACGCTCGTCAAACAGACGATCGCCAAGGACTGCAACGACGAGGAGTTCAACCTCTTCATGGAGGTTGCCAGGGCGAAAGGTTTGGACCCGTTCCTTGGCCAGATCATTCCTATGGTCTTTTCGAAGGGCAATGCAGCCAAACGGAAGATGACCATCATCATCAGCCGTGACGGCCAGCGCGTCATTGCGCAGCGTTGCGGCGACTACCGGCCGGCCAGCAAGCCGCCGTCCTATGAGATCGATAAGGATGCCCGCTCACCCTTGAACCCTCAGGGCATCGTTTCCGCCACCACTTATCTTTGGAAGCAGGATCCGAAAAGCGGGGAATGGTACGAGGTCGCCGGGCAGGCATTTTGGGACGAGTTCGCGCCGATCAAGGACGAATGGGCGATGAACGATCAAACCGGCAAGAGCTACAAGACCGGTAAGCAGACGCTGGACGACTCCGGCAACTGGTGCCGGATGCCGCGGCTCATGATTGCCAAGTGCGCCGAGATGCAGGCGTTGCGCGCCGGCTGGCCGGAACAGTTCACCGGCCTCTACGATGAAGCCGAGATGGATCGAGCCAAGGTTCTCGACCTGACGGCCACCGAGATTGTCGCTCAGGAGCAGCAAGATAACCGGCTCCGCGCGGTCGGAGGCAGCAACGCCGTGACGATCTGGTGGGAAGACGGGTTCGCTCTCGAAAACGTTCCGGACGGTCAGATGGTCGATCGCGTCGCGGAGTTCATCCGGGATCTTCCGTCCGACAAGGTCGCGCGCTGGCAGGATGCGAACCGGGCTAGCCTTCAGGTCTTCTGGGCTCGCCACCCTGGTGATGCTCATGAGATCAAGAAAATGATCGAAGCAAAGATGAAGCAGCGGGCGCCGGTTGTTGACGATGCCATTCGCAATCATCCGATGATGGCAGGCTGACCATGAGCCAGCCCCTTCCCTTCATCTGGACCGGCGAAGAGTTCAAGCCTGTCAACCGGCATTGGGCGCGGAAATGCGATGAGCGCTTCGTCGTAGGCGAGACATATACTCTTGACGAGGTTCACGTTCGGTCAAGCGCAACCCACGCGCATTATTTCGCCACGCTGCACGACCTCTGGCAAAGCCTGCCAGAGCATCTTTCCGAACAGTTCCCGACTGAGGAGCATTTTCGGAAATACGCACTGATCCGGACCGGCTTCCACACCATGACGCAGCACGCCTGCAAATCGGCCGCGGAGGCTGAACGGCTGGCGGCAGCAATCCGTCCTTACGACACGTATCAACTCGTCGCGGTCAAGGATTCCATCGTCACCGTCTACCACGCCATGAGCCAGGATTACCGGTCCATGGACAAGAAGACGTTTCAGGACAGCAAGGAAAAGGTTCTTGACTGGTGCTCCGCTCTGATCGGGGCCGAGCCGGAAGAGCAAGGGAGGGCGGCATGACCAAAATCATATCCGTCAGCAGCTATACCCGCCGCGCTCCTGAAAAGGCACCCGATCCGTTTTCCTCTGTTCTAGAATCTCGTCGTCGCCGGTTCGCGAAGAAGTGGGGGGTCGAGCTCGTCGGCGCGAACGATGACCGGCTTGCGGCGCCTATCGCCGATCCAACGCCGGCACACAGCGGCATGAGCCTGGAGCGTCACACGTCACTTCTCAGGGCCCTCGCGAAGATGATGGGGGTAAGGTGATGGCTTTCCGCGTTGCTTATGAGACCCCAGAACCACCGCCGAAGCGCAGACCGGCAAAGCGGCCTCCATATCTCGCATGGCTGCATTCGCTCCCGTGCGTCGTCACAGGCCGCAACGATGTACAGGCTGCCCATGTCTCCTTCGCCATGCCTTGGTACGGCCATTACGGTCGCGCGAAGGGAACGAAGGCCCCTGATCGGTTCGCCCTTCCTCTGTGCAGCGACGAGCACGCTCGCCAGCATTCCATGAACGAGATCGACTTCTGGGATTCGGTCGGCATCAACCCGCACGAGTTGGCAAACACGCTCTGGGGCATTTTCAGCGACTACGACGAGGCCGAAGCGACCGAGCGCGCGACCTCCCGCATTCTTTCAGGCTTGGCGACTGCCGGCCGTCTACCGTCGAGGGATTTATTATGAACGCCACCTATCATCCTGACCCTGAAATCAACGCCGAAATCGCGATCCAAACCTTGGAGGCCGAGCGGCTTGACCTTGCCACCGGCTATCTTCCCCGCCGATGGATATGCGAATGTGGCGCGTCCCATCAGCGCGGTCATTTCATGGCTATCGGCAATCACCGATGCCTATCGTGCGGTTACGTCGGCGACGGCGGTATCATGGTCGATCGCGTCGGCGAAGAAGGGGAATTCCCAGTCGTGGAGCCGAACGCATGATCACGGATGAACAGATAGACGCACTTATCAACGTCGGCACGCAGATGTCGAACATCTGTTTCAACATGTCTCAGTCAGACAGTGTTTCGACACGAGATAAGGCAAGCATGCAGGGCGCACAGCAAAGGTGGGATAGCGCCCTGCGTGATCTCCGCACCTCTCGAGCCGCCCTCACCGCCCCCTCTGCTGGGGAGGCTAGCGACTTGGTCTTGGCCCCGAAAGTGCCGACGCTTGAAATGCAGAACGCCGGCTGGCGCAGGCTGTCGGCTGATGGCGTCGATACTGAGAACATCGAAATCGCCGCGGTCTACGAGGCGATGATCAGTGCCGCCCCCTCCCCATCACCCCCATCGAATGTGGATGAGGTCGATAAGGCGCGCGCATGGGACGCGGCACAGATCTCGTTTCAGAAGGGATACGAGAAAGGAAAGGCGGAGGCTGCAGCGTCGCCCCAACCACATGTGACGGCTGATGCGGCTGGTCGAAAACTCAGTCTTTGGTTCTTCCGTGATCTTTCCGACGATCAGCGCCACAAGCTTTTCCGCATCTTCGGAATGCCAGCTGCCGAGATCATCCGCCTCCGTCAAGGAGGATGGCTGCCGATCGAAACTGCCCCGAGGGATGGCACTCGCATCTTGATCTGGTTCGTCCATGCCCATGCGCGTTTTAGCGAAGATCCGTTTTCGGAAGGATGGGCTGCGGCTCATGAGGCACATTGGATCGATCACAATGGCGGCGGCTGGACTTGGCATGGCCTGTGCGGCGTAGCGACCTATTGGCAACCCCTTCCGTCGCCACCCACCCCCTCCCCGCGAAAGGAGACTGAGTGATGAAGGTTCATTTTGGGGCGCCGGCATTGCCTTGGCACATGAAGGCTAAACTGCCATCAATCTACGCCAACGGTTTCGAGTACGCCAGCTATCAGCATGGTCAAATCAGCCGCGTCTTTGGCATCAGTTTTGGATATCGCCGCTTCTTCGGCTTCATCGTTGCTGGACCGTTCGTTCATGAAGATGTTCGCATCCAAACAGCCACGTCCCCGCGAAAGGATGAGATATGAGCGATATCGTCGGACGCCTGCACTCAGAATTTGGCGGAGTGTGGAGGCCTGTCGTTGGCAATGAAGAAAGATATTATGTCAGCGATCTAGGACAAGTTTACTCTGTACCACGGCAAAGAACCAAGGGCGGTCTGCTTACGCAGTGGGAAAGGGCCGGGTATAGAACCGTCACCTTGTCTTTCGGTCGCGACGATATCCGCAAATACGTCTCCGTTCACCGGATCGTGGCCAGAGCTTTTCTAGGTGAACAGCCGGCTGGCTATGAGGTTCGCCACTTGGATGGCGACTCCAGGAACAATGCTGCTTCCAATCTCTCCTATGGCACAAAATTAGAAAATGAACGTGACAAGATTTTGTGCGGTACTCTCCTTCGAGGAGAGCGTACCCCGAGCGCAAAACTGACGTGGGATCAAGTATGCTCTATTCGCGAGATGGCCGGCAGCATCACCCAGAGAGACCTTGCGTCTAAGTTCGGCGTAAATCGAACGACGATCCAAAGAATTCAAGCAGGGCAATATTGGGTGGCAAAATGCTGAGCGACAAAGACCGCATCGAGCAGCTTGAGCGCGAGAACGCCGAAATGCGGGAAGCGCTGAAACTATTCGCCCAAGTAGCCGACGTGGAGGATGAAGTCGGCCGCGATGATCCGGATGATGACCGGATATGGATTGTGCAGGCCTATGGTTGCCATTTGGCCGATCTGACGGTTGAAGACTTCCGCCGCGCCCGTCGCCTTGCAGAGCAGGAGGGGACGTGAATGAAGCTACAGCTTGCTCTCAAGGCCGAATATTTCGATGCCATTCGTGATGGCACGAAAACCGAGGAATACCGTCTAGCCAACGACTATTGGACGAAGCGGCTCTATCATCCACCGACGCCAGCCGGGAACGTCGCCAGGCGCGAGTTCGACTCCATCGTTCTCACGAAGGGATACCCGAAGCGAGGCGACCCGGAGCGAACCCTTGAACTTCCCTGGCGGGGTTTCTCGCAACGGACAATCACTCATCCGCATTTCGGCGCTGAACCGGTATCCGTGTTTGCGATCCGTGTCGGCTGCACAGCACTTCGCGAGGAGAAGGGCGAATGACGGCAGCCACTCTTCCATATCGTTACGCCTGGAATAGGCAGGGTCGCAAAGATCAGCTTTGCGAAGTCCTCGTTCGCGCCAAGGCAATGAACTCGTGCCTCGTACGCTTCGCTGACGGCTACACCATGGTCACGAGCCGAAACGCGATCCGAAAGGCCCCTGTGGACAACCGCGATGTGAATAGCGGGGGAAGCGGGGATTGATGACAGTGCAGAAGCTATCCACCGCCTCAATGCTGCTTTCTCAATATGGCGGAAAGCCGATCATCTCGGTTGATGATGTCTGCCGGGACTACTTCACCCACCTGACGCCGGAGAAGTTCTTGCGGAAAGTCGGGCTGGGAGAAATCGTTCTTCCTGTCGTTCGTGTCGAGGCTTCCCAGAAGTGCTACAAAGGCGTCCATATTCAGGACTTGGCGGACTATCTCGACGGTCGCAGGGAGGCCGCGTGGAAAGAATTGCGGCAATTGCATAGAGCTTGAGGGCTACAAAAGTGCTACAAACGGCTGCAAGCCAGCGTTTCCAGGGGAATCGGTCCAGTCGATCATCGGAGCGACTGCGAAAACTTTCCCGCCTTGTTTCAGCGCATCAGCGTACATCGAAATTCCTTCTGTCGGCGGCTTCCATACAGCAAACAAAAATTCTGCGCCAGTTTTCCCCGTCCCTTCGAAAAGGACTAGGATTGTCGGGCGAATTGTAAGACAAAGATCTCCCGTCTTTGTCTCATTCCCCAGGATATCTCCCATGCGCGCCACCGTGATCCCCGCCCCCGAAACCGTGCTTCTTGGTGTGGAGGGCGTGACGGAGCGGTTTCCGGTGCGCCGGGTCTATTGCGTCGGCCGCAACTATGCCGACCACGCGCTCGAAATGGGCGGCGATCCGACCCGCGAGCCGCCCTTCTTCTTCCAGAAGAACGCCGACAACATCTATAACGGCGAGACCTTCCCCTACCCGCCGCTGTCGAGCAGCGTTCATCACGAGGTGGAGCTGGTCGTGGCGCTTTCCGGCGGCGGCTCGGATATAGCGGTCGAGGATGCGCTTTCCAAGGTCTATGGTTATGCCGTCGGCATCGATTTCACCCGCCGCGACCTGCAGGACGTCGCGAAGAAGATGAGCCGCCCCTGGGAGGCCGCCAAGGCCTTCGAGAAATCGGCGCCTGTCTCCGCTCTTGTCCCGGCCTCGAAGGTCGGCCACCCGCAGCAGGGCGCCGTCTGGCTCGACGTCAATGGCGAGCGGAAACAGTTTGGCGATCTGAACCAGCTGATCTGGAAACTGCCGGAGATCATTGCCGAACTGTCGAAGCTCTTCGTTCTCGCACCGGGCGATGTCATCATGACCGGCACCCCGGCCGGCGTCGGCCCCGTGGTCAAGGGCGACAGGATCGAATGCGGCATCGGCGGCGTCGGAAAACTGTCGCTGACCGTCGCCTGACCTGAAACCTGGGAGGAGAAACCATGCCGCTCTACGCTCTCGGAGAATTCGAACCGAAGCTCCCCGCCCCGGACCGCTACTGGGTGGCGCCGGACGCGACCGTCATCGGCAAGGTCGAACTCGGCGAGGATGTCGGCATCTGGTTCGGCTCGGTGCTGCGCGGCGACAATGAGCCGATCGTGATCGGCGCCGGCTCGAATATCCAGGAAGGCGTGATGGTCCATACCGACCCGCGCTTTCCGGTCCGGGTCGGCAAGGATTGCACGATCGGCCACCACGCCATCATCCATGGCTGCATCATCGGCGACAATTCGCTGGTCGGCATGGGCGCGACGATCCTCAACGGTGCGAAGATCGGCAACAAATGCCTGGTCGGCGCCAATGCGCTCGTCACCGAAGGCAAGGAATTTCCGGACAATTCGCTGATCGTCGGTTCGCCGGCCAAGGTCATCCGCACGCTGGATGACGAGGCGGTCGAGAAGCTGAGACAGTCGGCGCTGCGTTATGTCGCCAACTGGAAGCGCTTCGCCCGCGACTTGCGGCAGCTTTAAGCAGCGCAAGCGCTGCAGAGCCCGCGGATTTCGATCGTCGTCTTGGCGGGCTTGAAGCCCTTGCCCTTCGCCCAGTCGCCGAGGCGGTGGTCGACCGCATGGTCGTGGAACTCGAACACATGGCCGCAGCTTTCGCAGATCGCGAAGGCGACCGTGCCGTGGCCGTGCCCGGTGGTGCAGCAGTCGCTATGCTGATGGGCGCAGGCGACGAAGGCGTTCAGGCTTTCCAGCCGATGTACCATGCCGAATTCGAGAAGCTTGTCGAGCGCACGGTAGACCTGCAGCGGCGCCCGGAACCCATGGTCGCGCAGCTTGTCCAAGATCGTATAGGCGCTCATCGGCGCATCCGAACGGGTCAGCACGTCGAAGACGAGCGACTGGTTCTTGGTGAGTGCCGGTGAAGAGACTGGTGCGTTCATGATCGCACTCCTGTGTTGCCGGCCCTGTCGGCCGTGTTTTTCCCCGCTGCCGGAAGAAGGCTTAGAATGAAAAGGATGAGCGCCGCAACCACGATGGAAGGCCCGGAAGGGGTATCGTAGTGAAGGGAACCGAACAGACCGCCGATGACCGCGACCGCGCCGATCAGCGAGGCGAGAACGGCCATCACTTCCGGGCTTGCCGAAAACCGCCGCGCCGTGGCGGCGGGGATGATCAGCAGCGCCGTGATCAGCATGATGCCGACGATCTTCATGGCGATCGCGATGACGAGCGCCATCAGCAGCATGAAGAGAAGCCGCGCCTGCGCCGGCTTCATGCCTTCCGCTTCCGCCACGTCCTCGCTGACGGTGGAGGCGATCAGCGGCCGCCAGAGAAAGGCGAGTGCCGCGATCACCAGCACGCCGCCGCCCCAGATGAGTGCGATGTCGGTGCGGGTGACGGCGAGGATGTCGCCGAACAGGAAGGCCACGAGGTCGATGCGCACCCAGGTCATGAAGGCGACGAGCACGAGCCCGATCGCCAGCGCCGAATGGGAAAGGATGCCGAGCAGCGCATCGGCCGAGAGCGACTGGCGCCGCTGCAGCGCGAGCAGCAGCAGCGAAACGGCGACCGCCACGCCGAAGACGGAAACCAGCAGGTTGATCTGGAAAAACAGCGACAGTGCCACGCCGAGCAGCGCCGAATGGGCCATGGTGTCGCCGAAATAGGCCATGCGCCGCCAGACGACGAAACAACCGAGCGGTCCGGCCGTGAGCGCCACGCCGACACCGGCGATGAGCGCGCGGGTGAAGAAATCGTCAAACACGATCGTCCCCCCTGCCTATCGCTGTGGCATGATGGGCGTGGCCGTCATGGTCGTGGGAATGGTGCGAATGGTCGTGAGGGTCATGATCGGCGTGATGATGATGCCCGTCGTCCGGGTGGCAATGATCGGTGATCGAGCCGTCTCCGTGCAGCACCCGCCCGTCCGGCAGATGCGTATGGTCATGATGGTGGCTGTAGACGGCGAGCGAGCGCGTATTGCCGAAGAGTTTCAGATAATCGGCGCTCTGGCTGACCGTCTCCGGCGTGCCGCGGCAGCAGATATGGCCGTTGAGGCAGATGACGGTGTCCGTGCCGGCCATCACCATGTGCAGGTCGTGCGAAATCATCAGGATGCCGCAGCCGGTGGAATTGCGGATCGAGCGGATGAGGTCGTAGAGCGCGCCCTCGCCGGCAAAATCGACACCCTGCACTGGCTCGTCGAGCACCATCAGGTCGGGCTTCCGGGCGATCGCCCGGGCAAGCAGCGCCCGCTGGAACTCGCCGCCGGAAAGATGCCGCACCTCGGCTTCTATGAGATGCGGGATGCCGGTGGCTTCAAGCGCAGCCTGAAGCTCTGCCTCGTCAAGGGAGCCGGTGAGCCGCATCAGCCGGCGCACGGAAAGGGGCATGGTCCAGTCGATGGCGAGCTTCTGCGGAACGTAGCCGATGCGCAGGCCCTGCATACGGGTGACGGAGCCCTCGTCCGGCCGCAGCACGCCGATGGCGAGCTTGGCGGTCGTCGACTTGCCGGCGCCGTTCGGGCCGATCAGCGTCACCACTTCGCCGCGGCGGATCGCAAAATCCACGCCGCGCACCAGCCAGCGGCCATCGCGGCGGATGCCGGCATTCGCAAGCGATACGAGCTGGCGCTCGCTGGTGGTGGCCGCCGCGGGCCGGTTGGTCATCAGCATGTTTTTCCGCAATCCCTGTTGTCACTGGCTATGACACACGTTATAGCATAACGCAATTGATGTAATAACATTACGATGCAATGCAAGGACGCAGCATGAAACTTACCGCGCTCTCCCTCCTGTCCACTGCCATGTTTCTTGCCGGCACCGGTGCGGGTTCCGCCGCCCCGGATGTCGTTGTCTCCATCAAGCCGATCCATTCGCTGGTGGCCTCGATCATGAAGGGTGTCAGTGAACCGAAGCTGATCGTCGAAGGCGCCGCCTCGCCCCATACATTCTCGCTGAAGCCTTCCAACGCGGCCACCATCGAAGGCGCCGACGTCATCTTCTGGGTCGGCCCGGGCATCGAGGCTTTTCTGGAAAAACCGCTGGATGCGCTGGCATCCGACGCCACGGTGATCGAGCTCGAGGACGCTCCCGGGATCGAGAAGCTGCCTTTTCGCGAGGGCGGTGCATTCGAGGCTCATGACCATGGACATGAAGGCGAGGAAGCCCACGAGCATGGCGATCACGATCATCGCGATCATGGAAGCTTCGATACGCATCTCTGGCTGGATCCGATGAACGCCAAGGCCATGGCCGCTGAGATCGAGAAGACGCTGGTGGAAGCCGATCCCGTCAATGCCGCGACCTATCAGGCAAACGGCGCGGCGCTTCTGAAAGAGATCGATGCGCTGGATGCGGAATTGAAGACCACCATCGCACCGGTCAAGGACAAGCCCTTCATCGTCTTCCACGACGCCTATCAGTATTTCGAGCACCGCTATGGCATCCGTGTCGCCGGTTCGATCACCGTGAGCCCGGAAAATATGCCGGGAGCGGAACGCATCGACCAGATCCACAGGAAGGTGACGGAACTTGGCGCAACCTGCGTCTTCGCCGAACCGCAGTTCGAACCGAAGCTGGTCTCGGTGGTGACGGAGGGGACGCCGGCTCGCTCGGGAGTGCTCGATCCGGAAGCGGCGACGCTGAAGGAAGGTCCAAGCCTCTATTTCGAGCTGATGCGAGGGCTCGCGAGCTCCATGAAGGAATGTTTGTCTCAGGAAATGTGAGCGGGGAAGGAAAGCATGGGTCGCCGGTCGCAGGGCGGCGATTGATGCGAGGCCTGCGGGCGCTTGAAGGCAGCGCCCGCAGGCCGGCTGTTCTTAGTGGGCAGCGATGATGCTGGAGATCAGACCCGTGGCGACGCCGACCAGCAGGAAGTCGTTGTCGACCTTGACCCAGTGATAGCCGCGCGGCGGAGCCGACAGGCGATAACGGCGATAGTCGCGAACTTCGGCCATGCGGCGGCGTTCGGCAGCAGTCATGCGGTGACCACGGACCCAGCGCGGCTTCGGCTTCACCACCACGACCTTCTTCTGGACGGTGACGTGGCGGTTGGGGGCGGGATGACGATCTTGGGCCTGGGCTGCGAGCGGGGCGGCCAGAACGGTTGCGGAAAGAAGGATGGCAAAGAACTTTTTCATAAGAGTCTCCTCGTGTTGACCACGCCTGGAAACTAGGCTCCAATTGATGAACCGTATCTGAATCTTATATTACATTTTCGTAATTAAATTATATATTTCCGGTAACTTATTTATGTGCGCATCTCCTAATTTAACGATTCGTAAACGAAGTGGTCGAAATCGGCATGATTCGCCCTCCCGGACGTGTCGAAGGCGAAGACACCGGCAAAGGCACCTGTAAACGAGCCGTGCTCGCCCCGTCCGCCTTCGTCGGAGACGACGCCGGCATCGAGCTGTGGTCCGAGCACCCGCCAGTCGTTCGAGCCGCCCGCACGCCAGAAGAGCTGCAGGTCGTTGTCGCGGATCTCCATTGACAGATGCACCGGTCCGTCGGGAACGGAAACGCCGCTTTCCGCCGGAAAGCTCATGCGGCCATGCGGAAAGTCGCCGGGGCAGGAAAAGATCGTCACCACCCGGCCGAGCTTTTCATGCAGCGTCACGACCAGGGCATGAAACTTGTGGCGGTTATAATAGTGAGTCAGCCCGGCGGCCTGCTGGTAGGTGCCCGGCGCGAACTCGACCACGGTCTCGGCGCGGAAGGAATGATGCTCCTGCCGCCGGGCGACGAGCGCCTGCTCGAACCATGAGCCGATGCTTTCGCGGCCGAAGAGACGCAGTTGGCCGCGCCGCGCCGAGAGGCTGAAGATCCGTTCCGGTTGAGGTGTCCGGAGCCATTGAAACTCGGCCGGCAGTTCCAAACCATCGAAGGTCTGTTCGATCCGGACAGGCTTTTCTACCGGCTCGGCATTCGTGGGAGCAGGCACATCCATGTCGGGCACGACACCGCCCTGCGCGAGATAAAGCCAGTCGTCCTTCCAGATGCATTTCTGCAGCGCCGTCTCGCGGCCAAGCGTGCAGCGCCGGCCGGGTGGCAGCGGCCGGCCGCAGAGATGGGTGTGGTAAGCCTGTCCGTCCGGCGTCTCGACATATTGCCCATGGCCGGCACGCTGGAGCGCGGCATTCGGATGGTTCTTCGAGGTGATGAGGTGCACTTGCGGATGCATCTCATATGGCCCGTCGATCGATCGCGAGCGCGCCATGGTGACGGCATGGTCGTACCCCGTGCCACCCTCGGCGGTCGTCAGATAATACCAGCCGTTCCGCTTGAAGAGATGCGGCCCCTCGACCAGACCGAGCGTGCTGCCGGCAAAGATATTCTTGACCGGTCCTTTCAGTGCCCTCGCCTTCGGGTCCCATTCCTGCAGCAGGATACCGTCGAAAGCCGGGCTCTTCGGCGCGCCCCCGAAACTCTCGGTACGGTGGTTCCACTGCATGTTGACGAACCACTTGCGGCCTTCGTCGTGGAAGAGCGACGGGTCGAAGCCGGAGGAGTTCACGTAGACCGGATCGGACCACTCGCCCTCGATCGTCGGGGACGTGACGATGTAATTATGCGCATCCTTGAAATTGCCGTCGAAGCGCTTGACGTCCGTATAGACCAGCCAGAAGAGACCATCGGCATAGGAGAGGCATGGCGCCCAGATGCCGCAACTGTCAGGATTGCCGCGCATGTCGAGCTGGCTTGCCCGTTCCAGCGGCCGGCGCACCAGCGTCCAGTTCACCAGATCGCGGGAATGATGGATCTGCACGCCCGGATACCATTCGAAGGTCGAGGTGGCGATGTAATAATCCTCGCCGACACGGCAGATGGACGGATCGGGATTGAAGCCCGGCAGGATCGGGTTGCGGATCATGTCTCCTCCCAAAGACTCATGGCCAGCAAAGATGGCAGTCCGGCAGCGATTGCCGCCGGGCCGAATGATGGTCAGCGCGCCGGCCCTGCCCGCTCGGCCGACTTGGCCCAGAGGTTGATATCGGCATCCTTCGCATAGGTGTCGATTTCGGCCAGTTCCTCAGCCGTGAAGTCGAGCCGGTCGAGTGCCTTGACGCAATCCTCGACCTGTTCCGGACGGCTGGCGCCGATCAGTGCGGTCGTCACGCGACCGCCGCGCAGCACCCAGGCGATCGCCATCTGCGCCAGCGTCTGGCCGCGCTTCTCGGCGATGGCGTTGAGCGCCTTGAGGTTGGCGACGTTCCTCTCGTTCAGGAAGGCTGTGCGCAGCGACTTGCCCTGCGCGGCGCGGCTGTCCTCCGGAATGCCGGAGAGATATTTCGACGTCAGCATGCCCTGCGCCAGCGGCGAGAAGACGATCGAGCCGATGCCGAGGTCTTCCAGCGTATCGAGCAGGCCGTCTTCCTCGACCAGCGGTTGATCATCGAATAGCTCGGCTGGTGGATGAGGACCGGCGTGCCGAGCGCCTTGAGGATCGCCGCGGCTTCGCGGCTGCGTTTCGAATTGTAGGACGAGATGCCGACGTAAAGCGCCCTGCCCGACCGGACGATATGGTCGAGCGCGCCGCAGGTCTCTTCGAGCGGTGTGTCCGGGTCGAAACGGTGCGAATAGAAGATGTCGACATAGTCGAGGCCCATGCGCTTCAGGCTCTGGTCGCAGGAGGCGATCAGATATTTGCGGCTGCCCCATTCGCCGTAGGGGCCTGGCCACATGTTGTAGCCCGCCTTCGACGAGATGATCAGTTCGTCGCGATAGCCCTTGAAATCCTCGCGCAGGATCTGGCCGAAGGCGAGTTCGGCACTGCCCGGCAGCGGGCCGTAATTGTTGGCAAGGTCGAAATGGGTGATGCCGAGGTCGAAGGCCTTGCGGGCGATCGCCACCTTGCGCTCATGCGGCGTGTCGTCGCCGAAATTGTGCCAGAGGCCGAGCGAGATCGCCGGGAGCTTCAACCCCGAACGGCCGCAGCGGTTGTACTTCATGGTTTCGTAGCGGTCTGCCGCCGGTTGCCAGGACATGACGCCCTCCTGTGTCGTGGATTGAAGCGGGCACGAACGGCCCGGCTCAAACACATAACGGATCAGCGCAAAAGTGCCAGTGCCTCGTCGATGCCGAGTGCGGCCGGCTGGGTGCAGGTGGTGGAAAGCTCGATGAACCGATGTTCCTCGCCGGATTTCAGGATCGAGGTCATGACGTCGACGCCGTGCAGCGTGCGCTCCAGCGAGCAGCGCGGGTCACGGCTCTCGATGAGTGCCATCGCCATGTCGGCCAGCCCCGCCGTGCGATAGTTCGCGCGCGGCCCCTGCGGGCTTTCCTGATTGAAGATGCCGAAGGGGTGATCCCAGGGCTCCAGCGGCTGGATATCCTTGTTGCGGCCGCTCGCCTCCACCGTGCCGCCGAAGAAATTCGGATCGGGCACGAAGAGCGATCCGTCGGTGCCGTAGAGCTCCATATTGGCGTGGCGATGCGACCAGACATCCCAGCTTGCCGAGAGCGTGATCGTCGCACCGTTTACAAATTCCAGCAGCGCATGGATGTTGGTCGGAGTCTCGACCGGGATCACCTGGCCCTTGAGCGGCTCGCTGGTGACGGTACGCGTCGGGTTTGCCATGGAGGTGAGTGCGCCGACGCGCTTCACCGGACCGAGGAAGTTGATGAGATTGGCGATGTAATAGGGACCGAGATCGAGGATCGGCCCGCCGCCTTCGAGGAAGAAGAAGCCGGGGTTCGGATGCCACATTTCCATGCCCGGGCTCATGACGTGGCAGGTGCCGGACGTGATGCGGCCGACGCCGCCCTCGTCGATATATTTGCGGGCGAGCTGGTGCGCGCCGCCGAGGAAGGTGTCGGGCGCGCAGCCGACCGCGAGCCCCTTTTCCTTGGCGAGCGCCTGCAGCGCCTTGCCCTCTTCGAGCGTGATCGCCAGCGGCTTTTCCGAATAGACGTGCTTGCCCGCCTCGAGGATCGCCTTGGAGACGGAGAAATGCGCCGCCGGGATCGTCAGATTGACGATCACGTCGAGCTCGTCATTGTCGAGCAGTTCGGCGATCGACTGCGCCTTGACGCCGTATTCCTTGGCGCGCGTCTCGGCCGCGCCTTCGTTGAGATCGGCGCAGGCGAGCACCTTGAGGCCCCTGAAGAGTGGCGACAGCCGGAAGTAGGTGGTAGAAATATTGCCGCATCCCATGATGCCGACGCCAAGTTCCTTGGGCATGAGAAAAACTCCGGAATTTCTGATCAATAGGTCTTGAAGGAGGCGATCGAGCGGGTCAGCAGCCGCTCGACATCCTTCGGATTGTCGTGTTCGAGGACGTAATGCCTGGCCGGCGTTTTCCTGAGCGCCGCCATCAGCGCCTTCCACGGCACGGTGCCGTGGCCGACATCCGCCCAGCCGTCCTCGTCGGTATTTTCGCCGGCCGGCGCGATATCCTTCACGTGCACGGCCTTGATGCGCTTGCCGTAGCTTTCGATCCAGGCATAGGGATCGCCGCCACCGCGAATGACCCAGGCGACATCGATTTCCCAGGAAAGTTCCGGACCGCCGGCAAGAAGCTGTTCCTGGGGCGTGGAGCCATCGGGAAGCGTCTTGAACTCGAAATCGTGATTGTGCCAGCCGAACGTGTAGCCGGCGTCCTGATACCGTTTGCCGGCTTCCTGCAGCCGGTGGCCGAAAGCGAACCAGCCGGCCGCGTCCGCCGGTCGCTGGTCTGCGGCGAGATGCGGGCAATAGATCGCTTCCACGCCGAGCGTCTTGGCGATCAGCAGTGCCTGCGCCGGTTCCTTTTCCAGAAGGTCGAGGCCGAAATGGCCGGTCGGCATGGTGAGCCCGTTGGCGTCGAGCTCGCCGCGCAGCGCTTTAAGGCCGGCCTCGTCGAGGGTCGCATAGATGCCGCCATAACCTTCGACCTCCGTGTATCCGGCTCGGGCGACGAGTTTCAGGATGTCGGAGAGCGGCGGAAAATTGCGGGCGCAATAGAGCTGGAAACTGAGTTTCGTCATGTGATCCTCCTCGAAAAGAACCTTAACCTGCCTGGCAGGAATAGAGATCGTAGATGCGGAATTGCGGGACCATATCGGTCGATGCGATGGGAGTGAAGGCGACGCGCCGACTTTCGCCGGCAGCAAGATCGAAAGCATTGTCGGAATAGCGGCCGGGAATCTCGCTTTCGATCAGCACGAAAAGCGCCAGTCCCCTTGCCTGCACGAGCAGGTCGAAAGCGCCGTTACCGAGAGGCGACGCGGAGAATTCGATACCGGCCGGTTCGAGTTCCAGCGCCTTGTAGGTGCCTGGGACATAATGCCCCGCGCCGCCGGTGCCGTCCGAGGCGGTGAAGCTCCAGGCGAGGATCGTCTGGTCGGGAATGTCCGCGGCAGGCAAGCTGATCGCCGTCACCGCCGCATCCTGCGTGCAGACGGCTTCGAGACTTCTGAGCGAGGCTCGTCCGCCGTCGAGGGTCAGCAGGGAAAGGTTGATGGTGACGGTGACGTCCGCCAGCGCGTCGTTGACGAGCGAGATGCGGATCTCCTGGCCGTCCTCCGAGGGAATGGCGGCGACCGCGACCGGCTGGAAGAAGCGCCGCGCCATATAGTGCAGCACCTTCCAGCTTCCGCCGTAGTCGAGGCTCGACCAGGAGGCGACCGGCCAGGTGTCGTTGAGCTGCCAATAAAGCGTCCCCATGCAATGGGGTTTCAGCGAGCGCCAGTAGTCGACCGCCGTCTTGATCGCGATCCCCTGCTGCACCTGGCTCAGATAGACGAAATTGGCAAAGTCTTTCGGAAAGCGGAAGTTGCGGAACATCGTACCGGCGATACGTTCATTGCCGCCGGCGTTCTTCTGGTGATGCTCCATCACCGGCGAGGCGATGTTCATCTCCTTGCCTGTCGCATAGGTCCCGATGACCGGCAGCGAGGTGTAGGACTGGAAGCCGAATTCCGAGCAGAAGCGCGGTTTTACCGAGCGATAATCGGCAAACGGCTTGTTCTCGTGCCAGACGGACCAGTAATGCATGTCGCCGGACCCGTCCGCATGCCAGGCGTCGCCATAGTCGAGATAGCCCGAGGCCGGGCTCGACGGCCACCAGATCGCTTGCGGTGCGGCCTTCTTGAATGCCTGTTCGATCGCGCGGTTCAACCGGTCATAGGAGACGAGGTAACGGTCGCGGTTGTCGCGCGATTGCGGGAACCAGTTGAGCGCGCCGACCAGTTCGTTGTCGCCGCACCACAGCACGATCGACGGATGCGAGATCAGCCGGCGGACCTGATAGTCCACCTCGGCTTCGACATTGTCGAGGAAGTCCGAAGTCGAGGGATAGAGATTGCAGGCGAACTGGAAATCCTGCCAGACCATCAGGCCGAGCCGGTCGCAGAGATCGTAGAACCAGTCCGCTTCGTAAAAGCCGCCGCCCCACACGCGGATCATGTTCATGTTCGCTTCGACCGCCGAGCGCAGCAGGTCCTCGGTCTTCTGTCGGCTCGTCAGCGAAAAGAGCGCGTCGGCCGGAATCCAGTTGGCGCCGCGGCAGAAGATTTCGCGCCCGTTGATGCGGAAGGCGAAGCGGCTGCCCGCCTCGTCCGGATCGGTCAGCAGCTCGACGGTGCGAAGCCCGATCTGGCGGGTGATCGTCTCGGTCGGGGTTTCGACGGAGAGCTCGTGCAACGCCTGCTCGCCGCTGCCCGCCGGCCACCAGAGTTTCGGGTTTTCGATATGGAAGACATGCGTAATCGTCGTCTCGCCGGCGCGCACGCCGCAATCGAGCCGGACCCGTTCGTCCCCCAATGAGAAATGGATCGGCACGACGCCCTGCCCTTCGGCGAAAAGCGTCACCGTCACGGTCAGATCGACCGCGCTATCCTCATGTCTCTGGCTGGTGACGACATGCTCGATGCGGGCGGTTTCGAGCTTCTTCAGGGAAATCTCGCCATAGAGACCGAGCGGCGCCAGAGCGATATTCCAGTCCCAGCCGAAATGGCATTGCGGCTTGCGCAGCATGTTGCCGTTCGGGAGCGGCGAGTTGGTGGTCGAATATGGAATATAAAAAGGCTGCCGGGCTTGCCGTTCTGCACCTTCGGCGATGCTGGAACGGAAGAGGATGCGGATCGTGTTCGCCCCGGGCCTCAGCGCCTTCGAGACATCCGGGCGGTAGCGGCGGAAGCAGTTGTCGGCATCGAGCACGGCGACATCGTTGATGAAGACCGTCGCCACCGTATCGAGATAGGTGATGTCGAGATACCAGGAGCCATCGCTGTCATCGAGCGTGAACTGCCGCTCGATGGCCCAGTCCTCATGCGCCACCCATTGCACGACGTCCTCGTTGCGGCCGAAATACGGGTCCGGAATGATGCCGGCGCATTTCAGCGCGCTGTGCACGTCGCCGGGGATCGGCATTTCGGTGCGATGCGTTCCGTCGGCTGAGGAAAGCTGCCATGGGCCGGAGAGGTCGATCGTGGTCATGGGCCAAGTCCCGAGAAGCTATGTCGTGCCGCGTCTGCCCCCCTCTGCCCTGCCGGGCATCTCCCCCACAGGTGGGGAGATCGGCTGGGCGCGTCGTTTTCCCCAAGCAAATACTTTCGTCTCAATGAGGTTCGCTGAATGCGCTCACGGACATTGGGCGGGAAGCCGGTGCCACTTGTGATCTCCCCCCTTGTGGGGGAGATGGCCGGCAGGCCAGAGGGGAGTATCTGGCCTGTAGGCGGTTGGCCTGGGGATATTCCAAGCAAGCGTAACTGGCTTCGACGTAACATTAAATCCGCTCTTCCGTCCCGGCGTCGAACAGCGAGGCCATGGTCATGTCGAAGGAGAGCCTGACCTTGGCGCCGACCGCATAGCGTCTTGCGCCGCCGATGCGCACCGACAGCGTATGGCCGGCATGTTTCAGCCAGAGCAGGTTGTCGGCGCCCATCGGCTCCTCGATATCGACGACCGCCTCGTGCACCTCGCCGCTGGAAATGTCGCCATCCACTTTGATATGCTCCGGCCGCACGCCGAGGATGACCTTGCGGCCGGGGCTAAGCGGCTGCGAAGCGTCGTAGCCGTCGAGCGAGAAGGTGACCCCATTGGTCCTGAAGACGGCACGACCGCCCTCCTCCGTCAATTCGCCCTTGAGGAAATTCATCGACGGCGAACCGATAAAGCCTGCCACGAAACGGTTGTTCGGCCGGTTGTAGATGGTCACCGGATCGTCGAGCTGCTGGATGACGCCGCTCTTCATGATGGCGATGCGGTCGGCAAGCGTCAGCGCCTCGATCTGATCGTGGGTGACATAGATCATCGTGTTCTTCAGCGACTGGTGCAGCCGCTTGATCTCGACACGCAGCTCGGAGCGCAGCTTGGCGTCGAGGTTGGAGAGCGGCTCGTCGAACAGGAAGACGTCCACGTCGCGCACCAGCGCGCGGCCGATCGCGACGCGCTGGCGCTGACCGCCGGAAAGCTCCGCCGGCTTGCGTTTCAAGAGCGGTTCGATCTGCAGGATGCCGGCGGCGCGGGCAACGCGGCGGCCGATCTCCTCTTTCGGCATCTTGGCGACGCGCAGGCCGAAGGAAAGGTTCTTCTCGACCGTCATCTGCGGATAGAGCGCGTATGACTGGAAGACCATGCCGATGCCGCGGTCCTTTGGCTCCTCCCAGGTGACGTTCCTGTCCTTGATGAAGATCTGGCCCTCGGTCGGCTCCAGGAGGCCGGCGATGCAGTTGAGCAGCGTGGACTTGCCGCAGCCCGAAGAGCCGAGCAGGACCAGGAATTCGCCGTCGCGGATGTCGAGGTTCAGGTTCTCCAGCACCTTCACGGAGCCGAAGGAAAGCGACAGCTCGCGGATGGAAACGCTGTTCTGCGCGCGGATGGAAGAAACGGTATCGTGCATCAGGTTCTACCCTTTGACTGCGCCGGCGGCGATGCCGCGGACAAAAAGCCGGCCGGAGACGAAATAGACGATCAGGGGAACGGCGCCGGTCAACAGCGTCGCCGCCATGTTGACGTTGTATTCCTTCACGCCCTGGACCGAATTGACGATGTTGTTGAGCTGCACGGTCATCGGGTAGGTATTCGGCCGGGTGAACACGACGCCGAACAGGAAGTCGTTCCAGATGCCGGTCACCTGCAGGATCATGGCGACCACGAAGATCGGCAGCGACATGGGCAGCATGATCCGGAAATAGACCTGCCAGAACCCTGCCCCGTCGATGCGCGCCGCCTTGAAGAGCTCCTCCGGCAGCGAGACGAAGTAGTTGCGGAAGAGGAGCGTGAGGATCGGCATGCCGAAGATGGAATGCACGAGGATCAGGCCGTAGAGCGTGCCGTAGATGCCGATCTCGCGCAGCACGATGACGATCGGATAGATCATCACCTGATAGGGGATGAAGGCGCCGACGATCAGGATCGTGAAGAACAGTTCCGCGCCCTTGAAGCGCCAGTTGGCGAGTGCGTAGCCGTTCACCGAGGCGATCGCGATCGACACGATCACCGAGGGCACCATGATCCGGACCGAGTTCCAGAAGCCGCGCGAAAGGCCGTCGCAATTAAGCCCCGTGCAGGCGCTCGACCAGGCTTTGACCCAGGGTTCGAAGGTGATTTCCACCGGCGGCGAGAAGATGTTGCCGAGCCGGATTTCGGGCATGCCCTTCAGCGAGGTCACGACCATCACGTAGAGCGGCAGCAGATAGTAGAGTGCTGCGACGATCAGCGCGCCGTAGAGGATGATGTTGCGGGGCGACAATGCCCGGCGCGGCCTTCTGCCCTGCGGGCCGGCTTCGAGCCGGGAGCCGGCGGCGGGGAAGGCGGAAACGGCAACGGTCTTATCCACGCTTGCGCCCTCCGAATTCGAGATAGGCCCACGGCACGATGATGATCGCCACCATCAGCAGCATCATGGTCGAGGCGGCAAAACCCTGGCCGAGATTCTGGGCGAAGAACATGTAGTCGTAGACATATTTGGCGGGTACGTCCGAAGCGATGCCGGGACCGCCGCTCGTCTGCGCCACCACGAGATCGTAGACCCGCACGATGCCGCTGGCGATGATGACGAGCGTGGTGATGAAGACAGGCCGCATCATCGGGATGACGATGAAGAGATAGGTTCTCCACATGGGAATGCCGTCGACCCGTGCCGCCTTCCAGATGTCCTCGTCGATGCCGCGCAACCCGGCAAGCATGAGGCACATGACAAGGCCGGTGCCCTGCCAGAGCGCTGCGAGCAGGATGCCGTAGATGACGATGTCGGCATTGTAGAGCGGATCGAAGGCGAAGCTTGTCCAACCGAGAGAACGGACGACCGACTGGATGCCGAATTCCGGATTGAGGATCCATTGCCAGACGAGGCCGGTGACGATGAAGGACAGTGCGAAGGGATAGAGGAAGATCGTCCGGAACGTGTTCTCGAAGCGGATCTTCTGGTCGAGCAGCGCGGCCAGGATGAAGCCGATCGTCAGGCTGAAGATCAGCGACAGGCTTCCGTAGGTCGCCAGATTCTGGATCGACACGTGCCAGCGCGGCGCCGCCCACAGCCGTTCATACTGTTCCAAGCCGACGAAGTTCAGGCGCGGCAGCAGCCTGGAATTGGTGAAGGAATAGACGACGGTCCAGATCGTACCGCCGAGGAAGATGACCACTGCGGTCAGCATCATCGGGATGGATGCAATCTTCGAATTAAGATTGCGCAACAGCTGGTTGGGTCGGCCGGGCTGAGTGTGCGCCGCCATGGTCAACTCCTCTCATTGTCAATGCCTGCCGCGGCCGGCAAGGCTCCGCCGGCCCCGCGACAGAGCGGAGCCGGTTGTGGATACTTGACGAGCCGGTCAGTCGGCCGCCGCGATGATGTCGACGAACCGCTTCTGGGCGGCATCCGGCGTCATCGAGGCATTGGCGAAGAATTCCGACATCAGGTCTTCGAGCTGCTTCTGCGTGTCCTGCGAGATGAGCTGATCCGTACTGGTGACGACATTGCCCTTCGCGAGAATGTCGAGACCCTTGCGCATGCAGTCGTTGGCGGCTTCGAGATCGACGTCGCCGCGCACCGGCAGCGAGCCCTTCTTGAGGTTGAAGGCGACCTGGGTTTTCGGATTGAGAAGCGTCGAGGCCAGGGCTTCCTGCGCCTTCGACTTTTCTTCGTCGTCGAGCAGCGGGAAATAGAAGGCATCGCCGCCGGTGGAGATGATCTCGTTGACGCCAAGGCCCGGCAGGCAGGTATAGTCCACGCCGGCTTTCTTTCCGGCGAGCTGGAATTCGCCCTGCGCCCAGTCGCCCATGATCTGACCGCCGGCCCGGCCGGTGATCACCATATTGGTCGCCTGGTTCCAGTCCTGCACGTTGGAGCCTTTCGACATGCGGCGGGCATCGTCCGCGGCCTTGAAGACCTTGGCGACGTCGGGCCCGGCAGCGACCTCCTCGTCCTTGTCGCCATAGACCTTCTGATAGACGTCCTTGCCGCCGATGGCGATCATCAGCACGCTGAAGGCGCCCGTCGCCTGCCAGGGCTGGCCGCCCACGGCGAACGGCACGATGCCGGCCTTTTCCAAGGCCGGAGCCGCGGCGACGAATTCATCCCAGTTCTTCGGCACTTCGACGCCCGCCTTCTTGAAGGCGTCGTTCGAGAGCCAGAGCCACTGCCAGGAATGGATGTTGACCGGCACGCAATAGATCTTGCCGTCGATCGTGCAGGAATCCAGAAGGCTGGCGGGCCTGATGATCTCCCGCCACTTCTCCTTCGCTGCAAGGTCGGTGAAATCCCGCATCAGGCCGGCCTGTACCAGTTCCTCGGCCTGGCGGCCGTGGTTGAACTGGGTGGCGCCCATCGGGTCGCCGCCGGTGATGCGGCTGATCATGATCGGACGGGCGGTGCCGCCGGAGCCGGCGATCGCGCCGTCGACCCAGTGATTGCCCGTCGCATCGAACGCCTTTGCGAATTCCGCGACCGCGGCGGCCTCGCCTCCGGACGTCCACCAATGGGTGACTTCGAGATCGGTGGCGTGAGCGGCGCCAAGCGGAAACATTGCAGTTGCGGCCAGAAAAGCCGCCGTCGCACGAATGTTCATGAGTCTCCTCCCTCACTGAAACGTTGCCGTAAAAACGTAGGCCAATCGCGAAGATCGTGCAACCGGTTTTGGCTGAAAAAATTCGAGAGCCGAGAAAATACAACTAATGAGAGAAATCGTGGTCGATCGGGAATTGGTGGATTTTAAGAGGATCTCGAAAATAGCCAAGTTGTCCGCAATTATCGTAGATATATGCATTCCTTGTATTCGCGGACGCACAATCCGTTCTCGCACCTGCGTTGTACAACTTTTGGAGGATGCCCCTTCGCGGTCATCTGAAATTCCGCTCGACATTTTACCTGTATCGTTACAGTAAATGTTATATGGAGACGATATCGGGAGGAATCGCACTGTTTTCAGGCAAGTTTGGGCTCCCTATAGTGACGGCCTGACTCGGGTGGTGTGACGAATGGATGACAGTGGAAGACCAAGGACGGGCGCGATAGTTCAGGGTACGGCTCGTGAGCGTCCCACCTTGAAGACGATCGCCTATGTGACGGGGCTCGGCATCACCACCGTCTCGCGGGCATTGAAGGACGCGCCGGATATCGGCGCGGAAACCAAGGAACGGGTGCGGCTCGTCGCCAACCAGCTCGGCTACCAGCCGAACCGCGCCGGCGTGCGCCTCAGAACCGGCAAGACCAACGTCATCGCCCTCGTGCTCAGCATCGACGAGGAACTGATGGGCTTCACCAGTCAGATGGTGCATGGCATTTCGGAAGTGCTGGTCGGCACGCAATATCACCTCGTGGTGACGCCGCATTCCTTCGAGAAGGACCCGATGGTGCCGGTGCGCTATATCCTCGACACCGGCTCGGCCGACGGCGTGATCATCTCCCGCATCGAGCCCGAAGATCCGCGCGTGCGGCTGATGACGGAACGCAACCTCCCCTTCGCCACGCATGGCCGCACCGGAATGGGCATCGTGCATCCCTATCACGACTACGACAACGAGGCTTATGCCTACCAGGCCGTGCGGAAGCTGGTCGAGAAGGGCCGCCGGCGCATCGCACTGCTCTCCCCACAGAGCCGTTTCTCCTTCTATCTCCACACCCGTATCGGCTTCGAGCGCGGCCTTGCGGATTTCGGTGCGACGGAGGTGCCCATGGGCCGCGTGACGAGCGAAACGCCTCTTGACGAGACCCGCGCCTATGCGGAACGGCTGATGCGCTCGGCGGAGCCGCCGGACGGCATCATCTCGATCAGCGGCTCCGCGACCATCGCGATCGTCGCCGGTCTCGAGGCGGCCGGCAGGAAGCTCGGTGTCGATGTCGATCTGGTGTCGAAGCAGTCGGCCGAATTCCTCAACTGGATCCGGCCGGAGATCTATACGGTCAACGAGGATGTCCGTCAGGCCGGCCGCGAACTTGCCAAGGCGGTGATGGCGCGCATCGACGGCGTGGCGCCCGAGCTTTTGCAGAGCGTCAGCCAGCCGGTCTGGTCGAAGATGGCGCCTGAGGAGTGAAACGAAAAAGCCCGCCGATCGGCGAGCTTCGATTTTCGGAAGACGTTCCCTATCAGGCGAATTCGCCGAGGCCGCTGCCCCAGGGGCCATGGTGCTTGTCGACGCCGTCGAGGCGGTCGAAACCATGGGCGCCGAAGAAGTCGCGCTGCGCCTGGATGAGGTTCGCGGTGCCGCGGCCGCGGCGATAGGCGTCGAAATAGGAAAGCGCCGAGGCGAGCGCCGGAACCGGCAGACCGGAAAGCGTCGCGAAGGAGACGACGCGGCGCAATGCGCCGTCGGTTTCCTTGACCATCTTCGAGAAGGCCGGGGTGACGATGAGGTTCGCCGCGTGCGGATCCTTGGTGAAGGCCGAGGTGATCTCGTCGAGGAACTGCGAGCGGATGATGCAGCCGGCGCGCCAGATCTTGGCGATCGTCGGCATCGGCAGATTCCAGTTGTATTCGGCGGAGGCGGCGGCCATGACCGCGAACCCTTGCGCATAGGCGCCGATCTTGGCGGCGAGCAGCGCGTTTTCCAGATCGGCCAGGAAGGCCATGCCGTCCTTCGGCTTCTCCGCGACCTTCGGCAGGCCGAAGATCTTCTCGGCGGCGGCACGCTCTTCGCGTTGCGACGACAGGATGCGGCCGGCGACGGCGGCCTCGATCGCGGTCGCGGCGACACCCATGGTCTGCGCCTCGATGACCGACCACTTGCCGGTGCCCTTCTGGCCGGCGCTATCGACGATGACGTCGACCATCGGCTTGCCGGAAATCGGATCGGTGGCCTTCAGGACCTTTTCGGTGATCTCGATCAGGTAGGAATTGAGGCGGCCGGTATTCCAGCGGCCGAAGACATTGCCGATCTCCGCAGCACTCATTCCGAGGCCGTCGCGCAGGATGCCGTAGATCTCGGCGATCATCTGCATGTCGGCATATTCGATGCCGTTATGGATGGTCTTGACGAAATGGCCGGCGCCGTTCTCGCCGAGCCAGGCGACACAGGGTTCGCCGTTGAACTTGGCCGAAATCGAGGTCAGCACCTTCTCGACGCGTTTCCAGCTTTCCTCGGTGCCGCCGACCATGATCGACGGACCGTGACGAGCGCCCTCCTCGCCGCCGGAGACGCCCATGCCGATGAAGGTCAGGCCGCTGCCCTTCAGATTGTCGAAGCGGCGCATCGTGTCGCGGAAATTCGCATTGCCGGCATCGATCATGATGTCGCCGGCAGAAAGATAGGGCTTCAGGAGCTCCATCTGCTGGTCGACCGGATCGCCGGCCTTGATCATGATGATGATCGGCCGCGGCGGACGGATGGCGGCGACGAATTCTTCCAGCGTCTCGCAGGGCACGAGCTTGCCCTGCAATTCGCCGGCCTCGGCATAGAACTTGCGGGTCGCTTCCGGAGTGCGGTTGAAGACGGCGATCCTGTTGCCTTTTTCGGCGATGTTGAGCGAAAGATTCGAGCCCATGACGCCAAGCCCGATAAGGCCGATTTCTGCCTGTTCCACGGATGTGCCTCCATTTGAAGATTCGAGCGTGTTGTCGCACTCATATAGTCCGGCGGCAAGGCGGCGGCGACATTAAACGATTAAATTTCCATGACGCCGCCCGCTGCACGCGGATGAAATTGACGTGATATCGTTCTTGATTTGTTCCTGATTTGGAGGTAATTTCCTGGAAGCCGCCGAAAAGGGAGAAGGAAATGTCTGTTTTGCCCGCCCGCATCATCCACGTCGGCATCGCGAAGTCCTGGCAGGAGGTCTACGCCTTCGCTGCAAATCCCGAGAACATGCCGCTCTGGGCGTCGGGCCTCGCCGCCGGCCTCGCCAAAGAGGGCGATGACTGGATCGGCGACGGCGGACCGGTCGGCAAGGTGCGCGTGCGGTTCGCACCCGCCAACCCCTTCGGCATTCTCGACCATACGGTGACGATGGAAAACGGTCTTATCGTGGAAAACCCGCTGCGGGTGGTGCGAAACGGCGACGGCGCGGAAATCATGTTCACGCTGCTGCAGCGCGAGGACCTCGACGACGCGGCTTTCGAAGCGGATGCCGCGCATGTGCTGAGGGACCTGGAAACGCTGAAAGATCTCTTGGAACGCAAGACATAGGAGGCCTCCCATGGGAGCCGGAGGAGCGGATCGCAAGATCGACTATATCGAATTCAACGTTGGTGACATCGAAAGGGTCAAGGCATTCTATGGCTCGGCTTTCGGCTGGTCCTTCACCGATTACGGGCCGGACTATTGCGAGTTCCAGGACGGAAGGCTGACCGGCGGCTTCGCGAAATCCGGCAACGTGGCGGCGAAAGGCGGTGCGCTCGTCATTCTTTTTGCGGAGGATCTCGAAGCCGTGCAGGCAGGTATCGAAGATGCCGGCGGCAGGATCGTCAAGCCGATCTTCTCCTTCCCCGGGGGCCGGCGTTTCCATTTTGCCGACCCGGAAGGATATGAGCTTGCCGTCTGGTCGGACAAATAGAGATCAGGCCGCCGGACGCCGGCGGCGATCGGCCGTTTCCTGCATGACGAGGAGCGCGCCGATGAGCTGCGACGAGCCGGAGACGCAGGGCGACATGCGGCAGCGGATGACCACCGTCTGACCGTCGATCTGGTCCGCATAGGTGAGCGAGATGCTTTCGCCCGCAAAGCAGCGGTCGAGTGCCGGCTTGAATTCGTTCTGGAACCGGTGGAGACCGACGAATTCCGCAAAATGCCGGCCGATCAGCGCGTCGCGCGGCAGGTCGAGGCGGCGGGCGGTCGTCTCGTTGGAATAGAATATCCGGTAACCCGGAGCGATCACCACGATGCGCTCCGAGATGCGGTTGAGAAGCGCGTCGTCCAGGAAGCCGTCCGCCGTGGCATCGGCAATGATCGAGGTATCACTCGATTCCGGCGCAGGCCGGCGATTGGGCGAGAGGCCCGTTTCCGGAACTACGTAACGTTCGACCAGCATCTGCAAAAGATGTCCGTTGCGGCGCACGCAACCGCGGTCGTCGGCCTCTTCGTTCAGGAGATCGAGGGCGAATCGGAATTGCGCCTGGATGTTGGCAGGGTCCTTTCCCTGGTTCGAAAAGATCGCGAGCAGAAGCGGATCGAGTTCACGGTCGACCGTTGTCGTCGTCTGCACGTCGTTGCGCGCGATCGCCTGCCGCAGGTCGGCATATTTGGACCAGAAAAGATCGATCAAGGCCTGCAAGAACTACCCCCTCTCCCCCGCCCGGAGGACGTGCTCCGATCTTTACCGGGACCGATGCCTCCGTCATTCAACGCGATTCACATTAATTCTTTTCTGAAAATCGGACCCGATTTGTGGCCGATGACTTAACCCAGAATGTCAGCTTATGCAATCCGGAGCTGTAGTCTAGCTTGCGTACCCGCGGGTCAGAGGTGTCGCTTGATGTGCCACCGATCGTGATACCAGAGCCACTGCTCCGGATATTCGCGCACCCAGCTTTCCACCTTGTCGTTGAGGACCTGCCCGGTGGCGTGAATGTCCAGGTTGCCTTTCTCGTCCCGCGGCAGTTCGATCTTCGGCTCGATCTCCAGCCGGTAGCGGTTGTCCGGCAGACGGATGCACCGGGCCGGATAGACCTCCGCGTCGAACTGGCGCACGAGCTTGGCGAGCAGCGGATTGGTCTGCACCGGCCGGCCGAAGAAGGTCGTCTTGAGGCCTTTGCGGAATTTCTGGTCTACCAGCACGCCGACGCCGCCGCCCTGTTCCAGTCTGCGGGCAAGCGCGAAGGAGGAGCCCGCATGCGACGGCACCAGTTGCCCCATGCGGCTGGCGCGGAAAGCGAAGATCTTTTCCGCGATATACGGGTTGTTCGGCGGCCGGAAGAGAACCATCACTTCGAGGCCGAATGCCTTGCCCGCGACCGGCAGGAGTTCGAAATTGCCGGTATGGGCGGTGAAGACGATGAACGGACGCGGATTGTCGCGCAGGTCGAGGAAGATCGGGATGCCCGATACCTCCACCCTGCCCGGCTTTTCCTGATCGGGATCGAAATCGAACAGCCGGTCGAGGAAGACGTATTCGGCGGCCAGCCGGCCCATATGTCCCCAGCTCGCGACGGCGATCTCCTCCAAATCCGCGTCGGTCTTTTCCGGATAGGCGTTGCGCAGGTTGACGAGCATCAGCTTGTGGCGGCCGAGCTTCGGCCCGATGCGCCGCGCCATGCGATCAGCGAAACGGATCGCCGGATCCGCCGGAAAGATCTTGAGAAGATTGAGAACTCCGAACGCGAGCTGCGCCACCAGCCACTGCTGGAAGTTTCTGAGCGCGATCGCGATCCGGATGAGGAACATCTTCACGGAAAGCGCCTCAATCCATCCGCAGCACGATCTTGCCGAACACCTGGCGGGTTTCCATGCGCTCCAGCGCCTTGTCGATCTGGTCGAAGGTGACTTCCGTGTCTATGACCGGATGGACGATGCCCTGCGCCATCTTCTGCATCGCATCCGCCATGTTCTCCATGCGGCAGCCGAAGGAGCCGAGCAGCTTCAATTGCTGCTGGAAGAGCATCATCAGGTTCATGTCGGTCGAAACGCCGGAGGTCGAGCCGCAGGTCACGAGCCGTCCGCCGCGCTTGAGGCACAGCATGGAGCCGGCCCACGTGTCCTTGCCGACATGCTCGAAGACCACGTCGACGCCCTTCTTCTTCGTGAGCTTGCGCACGACGCCTTCGAAGCGGTCGGTGCGATAGTTGATCACGTGATCCGCGCCGAGCGCCTTCGCCCGCTCGATCTTGTCGTCCGAGCCGACCGTGGTGATGACCGTGCAGCCGATCTTTTTGGCGAGCTGGATCGCCGCCGTGCCGATGCCCGAGCCGCCGGCATGGACGAGGATCGTTTCGCCCGGCTGGAGCTTGGCATTGTCGAACAGCATGTGCTCGACGGTGCCGAAGGTGACCGGCGCCAGCGCAGCGCCCACCGCATCGACGCCGGGAGGCGCCGGCACCAGCAGACGCGCCGGCAGGTTGGTCTTCTCCTGCGCGAAACCGTCGAGATGGAATCCGTGCACGCCGGAGACGTTTTCGCAGAGATTGTCGCGCTTCTCGCGGCAGGGCTTGCAGAGCCCGCAGGTGCGCGCGCCGTAGATCGACACGAGCTGGCCGGGCAGGACGTTGGCGACGCCCGGGCCGATCGCTTCGACGACACCGGAGGCCTCCGCGCCGATCGTCAGCGGCATCTTGCGCTTGGCGAACGCCATGCCGCGCCAGCCCCATACATCGATATGATTGAGTGCAACCGCCTTCACACGCAACGTCACCTCGCCCGGGCCTGGCGCCTCGGGTTCCGGAATGTCCACGGCCTCGAGCTTGCGGTCGTCGATCAGTTGTAGAGCGCGCATAACAGGTCTTCCTTCGCCCCAAGGACGCCAAAGATGGGGGCGTCAAACAGTCGTCAAAACAGTATTGCGCGCTGTCTCTAGGCTGGTTCCAGCGCCATGACAAGGCTGGCGTTCTGCCCGCCGAAGCCGAAGGAGTTGGAAAGCACCGCCTTCGGCTGTCCATCCCGCTTCCTGTTCGGCACCACGTCGAGCACGATCGTCGGATCGGGATTGGTGTAGTTGATCGTCGGCGGCAGCGTGCCGGTGAGCATGGTCTGGATCGAGAAGACAGCCTCCACGGCGCCGGCGGCCGTCAGCGTATGGCCGATCATCGACTTGTTGGACGAGACCGGAATGTCCTTGAGGCTGTCGCCGAAGACGGCCAGCATGGCGCCATATTCCATCTTGTCGTTTTCCGGCGTCGACGTGCCGTGCGCATTGATGTAGCCGATGCCGCTTTCGTCCATGCCGGCATCTTCCAGTGCTGCGCGGATCGTGGCGATCGCCGGACCGCCATCGGGCGACGAGCGGGTGCGGTGGAAATGGTCGGCCTTCTCGCCGCAGCCCTTCAGGATGCCGAGAACCCTGGCGCCGCGGGCTATGGCCGATTCCAGCGATTCGAGAACCAGCGTTGCCGCCCCTTCGGCAATCACGAAGCCGTCGCGGTCCTTGCTGAACGGCTTGGACGCCTTTTCCGGCGGGTCGTTCTGCGTGGAGAGCGCAGAGAGCAGCGAGAAACGTATCAGCGCTTCGGCGCTGACCGAACCGTCGGTCGCGACCGTCAGCGCGCGATCGGTACGGCCCTGGCGGATCGCCTCGACGCCGAGCTGGATCGCGGTGGCGCCGGAAGCACAGGCCGTTGAGAGCGTCACGGGAAGCCCGCGGGTGCCAAACGTGTCGGCGAGACGCTCGGAGATCGAGCCGAACTGCACGGCTTCCAGGAAAGCCGGGTCGGGACGCTCGCGCATGGCGGTCAGGAAGCGATCATAGGCATCGCCTTCGGCCTTGGACGGCGGGGCGCGGTCGGCAAGTGCGAAGCGGTCGCTCCATTCCGGTTCGACCGGCGGTGCCGCGAGGAAAAGCGGCCCGTCGAAATCGCCGGAAAGTCCGGCCTGGGCAAGCGCTTCCGCCGTGGTTTCGCGCGCGAAGGCGAAGGAGCGTTCGACGGAGTTTTCGGCTGGCACCTTGATGAAATCGACCGTGCCGCTGATCCGGGTGGAAAGCAGATCGGTCGGAAAGCGGACGACCTTGTGGATGCCGGAGGTGCCGGAGGTCAGCGCCGCCCAGTTGTCGGCAAGTCCCTGCCCCAGCGATGTGATGACGCCCATGCCGGTGACCGCGACGATCGGGCGGCCGAGATGATCCTTGAAGCGATTGTCGCTCATGATTGCTCCTCTACGCGGCCGAGAGGACCGCAAGGCCCTCACCGCGCGTGTAACCGACCGTCGTCACCACCGCATGTTTCGCGGGTGCTGCCATCGGCTCTTCGTTCCGGGCATCGAATGTAGGAATGCTGCTCGCATTGTCCAAGCTCAATGCGGCAAGCGCCAGACCGAGCGGGAACTGCGCCTCCATGCCATGGCCGGTGACGCCGCCGTAACCGCGGATCGGCATGCCGGCGAATTCCTGCTGCAGGACTGCCTTCTCGCGGGCGACGAGATCAACGAGGCCGCTGGCGCCGGAGAAGATCACGGTATCGTCCTTCGAGAGGCCGGAAGCATGGCCGGCAAGCCGCGCCAGGCGCTTTTCGAGCCTGCCCTCGTCGCGACTGCCGCGATCGCCTTCGATCGCATCGATGACCGCATAGACATGCGCGCCGCGGGCCTCCGCATGGGCGCGCGATTCGAGCACCAGGAAGGCGCCGATCGAGCCCATGATCATGCCGCCGCCGTCCTCGGCCGAGCGCGACCAGAGCGGATGCCAGTCGCCGGTCGCATGTGCCCGGATGCCCTCGACGAGGAGGATGATATCGGCGCGCTCCGCGACGAAGGCACCGCCGACTAGGCTATGGGTCGACTGCCCGGCCTTGATGCGGTGGAAAGCCGTCTCGACGGCGGAAATGCCGGCCGCCTCCTCGCCCATGAAGGTGCGCGAGGAACCGGTGACCTTGTGGACGATCGAGATATTGCCGGCGACGAGATTGGAAAGCTGGGCGAGGAACAGCGTCGGACGAAGTTCCGTCGTCAGCTTCTCGTTGAGCAGCATTTCGCGATCGTTGCGTTTCAGCGCCTCGTCGACGATCAGTGAATCGACCTTGATGTCGCGCTCGCCACCGCCGGCTGCCACGATCATGTCCATGGAAGCGCAGGCATCCGCATCGATCTTGAGGCCCGCGTCGTCGAGCGCAAGCCCGGCGGAAAACACACCGAGCCGCTGCCAGTTCTCCATCTGGCGCTGGTCGCCGCGCTTGGCGATCTGCGCCGACCAGTCGATTTCCGGCATGGGATGGATCGGATAGGGGGCGAAACGCTCGGTCTCGACCTTGGGCTCTCCCGCGGCCGAAGCCGACAGCAGCGCCACATGCGGCTCCTTGCCGACACCCTGGCAGGTGACGATCCCGATCCCGGTGATCACGACATCATTGTCAGACTTCATCTTGTCCTCTTTGTCCGCCGGCATCGACGGCAGGAGTTCATGCGCTTTTAGCGAGCGCGTCCACGAGGCCGACTTCTTCGGCACGCTTGCGGACGATCGGCGCCAGCGGGATCTCGCTGAAGTTCATGGTACGCAGCTTGAGCTGCGCGTCGCAGACCTTCTTGCCGGCACTCGAAATTTTCGCCTTGGTGACGGCGTAGCCCGATCCCTCATGCTCCAGAAACGCCTCGATGTCGAGCACGGCGTCCGGCTCGACGAAGGTGCGCATCTTGGCGCCGTCGACCGACATCAGGAAGGGCATCGCAGCGAAATCCGTGGCGGCGAGCACCAGGAAACCGGAGGCCTGCGCCATGGTCTCGATCAGAAGAACGCCCGGCACGAGCGGCATTCCGGGGAAATGGCCTTCGAAGACCGGACTTTTCGCCGGCACGACCGAGCGCGCCGTGAGGGTTTTCGCTTCGAGATCGACCGCTTCGACGCGGTCGATCATCTGGAAATATTCGAGCAGCATGAGATTGCCGGCCCGGGAAGATCGGTGACGATCAGCCCTTTGCCGCCCTCAGCTCGTCGATCTTGGCGCAGAGATTCTTGAGGACGAAATATTCCTCGGTCGAAACCTTGCCCTCGTTCACTTCCTGCGTCCACTGTTCCAGCGGGATCTTGATGCCGAACTCCTTGTCGATGGCGAAGACGATATCCAGAAAGTCGAGGCTGTCGATGCCCAGGTCATCGATAGTATGGCTTTCCGGCGTGATCGTTTCGCGATCGATTTCGCTGGTCTCAGCGATGATGTCGGCAACTTTGTCGAATGTAGCAGTCACGCCCATGTCCTCTGAAGAATGTAAAATCAAAGTTCCACATAGGGAAATCGATCTCAAATGCCAATGGCCTCGTTTTCGCACATGAAAATTTGCGCGCGAACTGTTGCCTAAACAGCAATTGCCCGGTCAGGCAACGGAATGGCGGCCGTCCACCAGTGCGGCGCGGATGACCTCCAGCACCTCTTCCGACCGGACGTCCGTGCAGACCCACTGGCTGGGCTTCCCGTCCCAAGGGCTGCCGGTGAACTTGCGGCCATGATCGGGCGCCTGGATCGTCTCGCCATCGGCAATGCCGCCGCAGACGACGCGCACAGCGCCGCTGCGGAGCGTGAAGAGATCCGGGCGGACGAGATAGACGCAGGCCGTGCTGTCGTGCACGGCCATGCCGGCGATGCCGACGCGGCTCTTGTAGAAGTCGATGTAATATTGCGAGACGTCCGACAGGAGCTGCAGGCCCTTGTCGCCCGATTTCACCATCACGTCGAGATATTCGGCGGTCATGATCGTCTTCATCGTCACGTCGAGGCCGACGATGGTGACCTTCCACGGTGCCGTGAAGATGATGTCGGCTGCTTCCGGGTCTCCATGGATATTGGCCTCTGCCGCCGGCGTCACATTGCCGATCACGTCGAAGGCGCCGCCCATGACGATGACCTCCTTCACGAGCCCCGCGATTTCGGGATCGGCCTGCAGCGCCAGCGCCAGATTGGTCATGCGGCCGACGGCGATCAGCGTCACCTCGCCCGGATTGGCGCGCACCGTCTCGATGATGAACCGGTCGCCGGGGCGCGGATCGAGCGGCCAGTCGATCGTCTCCGGCACACCGATATTGCCGAGCCCGTCCGCGCCATGCACGACGGAGGCCGCGCGGTCGTCATGGCGCGACGGATTGATGGTCTTGTCGGCGCCCCTGGCGATCGGCGCGGAAATGCCCCACTCCCGATGCAGGAACTGGGCGTTACGGGTGGTGAGCGCCAGCGGGACATTGCCGAAAACGGTCGTGACTCCGATCAGATCGACCTCGGGATGCCGGTGCAGGAAGAGCAGCGCCATGGCGTCGTCAACGCCGGGATCCGTGTCGAAGATGACCTTATGCATAGCTCATTCCCATATTCGGCTGCCTTCAAGGCCGCGCACAATAGCGCCAAACGCCGGGAGCGCAATCCCCGCGGGGACATGACTGCCGTCAGGAGAATACGGTTGCCTTGCCGCCCATTCGATGCGAGAAGCGCCGCGCCTCGCATGAGGTCCCTCCGCTTATCGAGTCATCCCCTTTGAACGACCTCGCCCCGCATCTCGTCCTGCTGCTTTTTCTCGCGGCCTTCTTTGCCGGTTTCGTCGATTCGATCGCCGGCGGCGGCGGGCTCATCACCATTCCGGCCATGCTGATCGCGGGCATTCCGCCGCTCGAATCGATCGCCACCAACAAGCTGCAATCGCAGTTCGGCTCGGCTTCGGCGACGATCGCCTATGCCAGGCGCGGCCATGTGAACCTGAGAAAGCAGCTGCCGATGGCGGCCATGTCGCTGATCGGGGGGGCGGTCGGCGCCACCCTCGCCTCCCTGGTACCGGCGGCCTGGCTCGCGGCGGCGATCCCGTTCCTGCTCGTCGCGATCGCCCTCTTCTTCGCGGTGAAGCCGAACCTTAACGATACCGACAGTCACCAGCGTGTGGCGCCCTTTGTCTTCGGTCTGACCGCCGTGCCGCTGGTCGGGCTTTATGACGGCGTGTTCGGCCCCGGCGCCGGCTCCTTCTATATGCTGGGCTTCGTCCTGCTGGCCGGCTTCGGCATGCTGAAGGCGACGGCGCATACCAAGCTCATCAATCTCGGCTCGAATTTCGGCTCTTTCCTCGTCTTCGCCGCAACCGGCTCGGTCCTGTGGAAGATCGGCCTGCTGATGGGTGTCGGACAGTTCCTCGGCGCCCAGGTCGGCTCCCGCATGGCGATGCGGAACGGCGCGAAACTCATCAAGCCGCTGCTCGTCATCTCCTGCTTCGCCCTGGCGCTGAAGCTGATCGCCGATCCGGCCCATCCGGTGCGCATCTGGCTCGGTTTCTAGCCCTTCATCTTCAAGGGAAGACCGGCGGCGACGAAGAAGACCTCGTCGGCGACGGCGGCTATGCGCTGGTGCAGACGGCCGGCATGGTCGCGGAATTCCCGCGCCATCCTGTTTTCCGGCACGATGCCGAGCCCGACTTCGTTGGAAACAAGGATATGACGGCCGGAAAGGGTTTCGAGTTCCCGGATGAGCGCCGCACCTTCGGCATCGACGTCGCGGCCTTCCATCATCAGATTGGTGATCCAGAGCGTCAGGCAATCGACGAGAACCGTCCTGCCCGGCGCATCGATCTTCGCAAGATGGCCGATGAGACCGAGGGGCACCTCATGCGTCACCCAACCCTCGCCGCGATCGGCCTGGTGGCGGGCGATGCGCTTGCGCATCTCGTCGTCATAAGCGCGGCCGGTGGCGACATAATGCCGTTCCAGCCCGCTCTCCTTCGCAAGCTTTTCCGAAAAGCCGGACTTGCCCGAGCGGGCGCCGCCGAGGACGAGCGTGAGATGGCCGGTGCGTGTCATGGGAGGTAGCGGGCCTCATCCAGAGGGGACCGGACGATTCGTAGATGAGGAGGCGTCCGGCCCTGTTGATGATGACTGCTCTGGATTCGCATTGCCTGGAAATGGTGCAGGCTTTGCGCAGGAGAGTCAATCGATACGCGTCGAACCGCAGCGATGCTCCCAATGACACATGGGATCGGATTCGCGAGCTGCCAACAATCGGAGGATGAACTGTCTCGGGGCCGAAACATGCAAAGCCCGCCATCGGACGCAAGGGCAACCGGTACGCACTACCTGATCCGGTGCCAAGGGCGAGCTGACCGCCCGCATGCAAACCAATAGCGCGACATTCTTACCGGATGGTTATTGCGACCGGTAAGCTACGCGAATTTCTCTTTTTTCATGTTTTTCTGAAAAGGTTCGTGCTGCCGGATCGGTTGCAGGAACCTCGGCCCTCGCGTCCAGCCGTTCCGATGCCCGATCCGCGTCTCCTGCACGTTACGATTGTCGTACAGGGAAACGCCATGATGATCGGGAGAGAGGAAATCGAAACGGCGGAGATCCGCATCCTTGCGCGCATGACGTACCTGCCGGCAGAAGGTTGATTTCTATTGGCGAAACCGTACCTTGGCACCGAGGCTGACATATTGATGCACAGTATCTGTGACAAGAGAGTGCAGGGATGCGGAGGACTGCACGGCTCGATGCCCACGGAGTCGCATACATGCACTTGCCACGCTCCATCTTCGTATACGGGTGATCGGGCGGAGCGTCCGCGGAGATAAGCCGCAACGAATAAGACTGGGAGGTCTTGGAGAATGAAGAAAATTCTTGGCTCCGCCGCGTTCGCCGCCGGTCTTTATGCTTTTGCGGGCTCTGCGCAGGCCGATTGCGGCTCCGTCTCGATCGCCGAAATGAACTGGGCCTCGGCGGGCATTGCCGCCCATGTGGACAAGATCATTCTGGAAAAGGGCTATGGCTGCACTGTCGAGCTCGTTGCGGGCGATACGATGCCGACCTTTCTCTCCATGAACCAGAAGGGCCAGCCGGATGTCGCGCCGGAATTCTGGGTCAATTCCGTGCGCACGCTGCTTGACCGGGCGGTCTCGGCAGGCCGTCTGATCATCGGAGCCGAGATACTGGCGGACGGTGCCATCGAGGGCTGGTGGATTCCGAAATTCGTTGCCGACGACCATCGCGACATCAAGACGGTGCAGCAGGCTCTCGCCCATCCCGAACTCTTCCCGGCGCCGGACGACCCCTCCATAGGCGCCGTCCATAACTGCCCCACGGGTTGGAGCTGTCAGGTTTCGACCGCCAATCTCTTCAGGGCGCTGGGTGCCCAGGACAGGAATTTCGTACTGATCGACACGGGAACGGCCGCCGGTCTCGACGGCTCGATCGCCGACGCCTTCGAAAAGAAGACCGGCTGGCTCGGCTATTATTGGGCCCCGACCGCCGTCCTCGGCAAATATGAGATGGTGAAGCTGTCCTTCGACGTGCCGCATGACAAGGCCGACTGGGATGCCTGCACCGCCGTGCCGGACTGCCCGAACCCGAAAGTCAATTCCTATCCGACCTCGCAGGCCTTTACGCTCGTCACCAGGGAGTTTGCCGAAAAGGCGGAGGTGGCGATGGACTATATGAAGAAGCGCAAATGGAAGAATGCGACGGTCAACAGCCTTCTTGCCTGGCAGGAGGAAAACAAGGGATCGAATGACGCCGTCGCCCTATATTTCCTGAAAACCATGCCGGAAATCTGGACCCCTTGGGTTGCGCCGGACATTGCCGAAAAGGTCAAGGGAGCGCTCTGAAGCGGCATCTTGAATATGTACTGCGCCGGGGCGGTGTCGCAGCTGCGTCCCTCGCATGTCGCCGGGGGTGGCGTTGCCTGCCTGTCGCTACGCGATACTTCCCGCGCGGAATCTGCTAGGATTTGCTTCCCGCGCTCGGAAGGCCATGCCGAGACAAGGGCGATAAACCAGAAACAGACAAGGGGACGTCATGGCGAATTGCAGCTTGGTGCCGAACGTTGTCTGCAACGTTCCGGCGGGCGCTCGTGTGAGGCAAACGCCCGCGCAAGGCAAACGGAGGTGATCCATGGCTAGTCAAGGCATCGAGATCAAGGGCCTCTACAAGATTTTCGGCCCGCGCGGGCGGGAATATGTCGATGCGGTCAAGGCCGGCATGACGAAGGCGGAACTCAACGAGAAGCACGGCCATGTGCTTGGCCTGAAGGACATCAACATCTCCATGCCTGCCGGCGGCATCACGGTCGTGATGGGCCTTTCCGGATCCGGCAAGTCGACCCTGATCCGCCACATCAACCGCCTGATCGAGCCCACCACCGGCGAGGTCATCTACGACGGTGCCGACATCTGTCGGATGAATGAGAAGGACCTGCGGGAATTCCGCCGTCACAAGACGGCGATGGTGTTTCAAAAATTCGCCCTTCTGCCGCACCGCACCGTCATCGAGAACACGGTCTACGGCCTCGACGTCCAGGGCGTGCCGCGCTCGGACAGTCTCAAGCGCGGGCAATACTGGATCGAGCGCGTCGGGCTTGCCGGTTTCGAGAAGCACTATCCGAACCAGCTTTCCGGCGGCATGCAGCAGCGTGTCGGGCTCGCCCGCGCGCTCACCAACGACGCCGATATTCTGCTGATGGACGAGGCCTATTCGGCGCTCGATCCATTGATCCGCGTCGACATGCAGACGGTGCTGCTCGACCTGCAAGCGGAACTCAAGAAGACGGTCGTTTTCATCACCCACGATCTCGACGAGGCGCTGAGGCTGGGCGACAAGATCGCCATCCTGCGTGACGGCCAGGTCGTGCAGCAGGGAACCGGTCAGGAAATCGTGCTGTCACCGGCCGATGACTATATCACCGCCTTCGTCAAGGAAGTGAACCGCGGCCGCGTCATCCAGGCGAAAACCGTCATGCGGCCGCTCGAAGGCGCAACCGAGGGCCTGCGGATCGCCGGCCACGCGACGCTGGAGACCGTCGCCAAGCAGATGACCGAAGCCGGTCAGTCGCGGGTGGTCGTTGTGGACGAGAAAGGCGTGCCGGCTGGCACTCTCGATCTCCAGACGATCATTGCCGCCATGGTCACGCCGGCCAGCCATGAAGCGGAAAAGATGGCGGCGGAATAAGGAGCCTCGGTGTCGCGTGCAAGCGGACGGCAGCAAGTTGAAGTCATATAAAGCAATCTTTATATGATTGGGAAATGCCGCAAGGAGCGCCTGTATGCCGACCACCGACGCACTGACCGAACTTCTCCGTGAAAAAGGCGTGCTGCTGGCCGATGGCGCCACCGGCACCAATCTCTTCGCCATGGGGCTGGAAGCGGGCGAAGCACCGGAACTCTGGAACGAGACCGCGCCGGAGAAGATCGAAAAGCTGCATCAGGATTTCGTCGATGCGGGCGCCGATATCATCCTCACCAATTCCTTTGGCGGCACGCGTCATCGGTTGAAGCTGCACAGGGCGGAAGGCCGGGTGCACGAACTCAACAGGCGCGCCTCCGAGATTGCCCGTAAGGTGGCTGATAAAGCTGGCCGCAAGGTGATCGTGGCGGGCTCCGTCGGCCCGACGGGCGAATTGCTGATTCCGCTCGGTGCGCTTTCCTATGAGGATGCGGTTGCAGCCTTTGCCGAACAGATCGAGGGCCTCAAGGCCGGCGGCGCCGATGTCGCCTGGATCGAGACCATGTCTTCGCCGGAAGAGATCCGCGCCGCGGCGGAAGCGGCCGTCAAGGTCGGCCTGCCCTACACCTATACCGGCTCTTTCGACACGGCCGGCCGGACGATGATGGGCCTCGATCCCAAAAACATTCATGGCGTGGCCGGGGATATCGGCAACGGCCCGGTGGCGGTCGGCGCCAATTGCGGCGTCGGCGCTTCGGATATCCTCTCCAGCCTGCTCGATATGACGGCCGCCGATCCGCATGCCATCACCATCGTCAAGGGCAATTGCGGCATTCCCGAATATCGCGGCGCCGAGATTTTTTACTCCGGCACGCCGCCGCTGATGGCCGAATATGCCAGACTTGCCCGCGATGCCGGCGCCAGGATCATCGGCGGCTGCTGCGGCACGTCCTGCGAACATCTTGCCGCCATGCGCAAGGCGCTCGACGACCATACACCCCATCCGCGTCCGACCATCGAGGAAATCGTCGACAAGATCGGTCCGCTGCGCAATAAGACCGCCAGTGAATCGGGCGGCGATTCCGGCCGGGAAAGGCGCCGCCGCCGGGGATAAAGCTAGGGATGAACGGCATGGGAAGCATATCGCCGATCGGCAGCCGCGAGACGGTGGCGGAAAGTCTTGCAGGGCTTTCGGCCGAGCATCAAAGCTGGCTCGCGCTTCTCATGGAGAATCCGGCATCCGACGATCTGCTGCTCGACGGCCTGCATCTCTATCTCGACCAGGAGTCGGAGGCGCGATTCCTCAACTCGCTGAAACTGCAGAAATGCGGTGAATGGATCGGCAATGCCGCTCCTGCCCGGCTCCAGGGCCGGCTGATGGAAGCCGCAAGATCCAGTCAGAATCCCGCCTATATCGCCTTCCGTGAAGGGCTGACGAAGTCCGGCGGCCTGGAACGCGCCTATCCGAAGGCAAGCATCTAGGGCACCAGCGCCGCCATATGGAACTTCAGTTGTTCCGGCGGATAGCGGAATCCTTCGCCGACGGGACAGGCATTGCGCGCCAGACAGCCGGAGATCATGCAGGATTTCTTGCCGCTCTCCTTTGCCAGATAGGTCCGGCAGGTCGGGACGTGGAAACCGGTCATGCTGATCGCATCGACGGGACAGGCCGTCAGACAGGGCCTTTCCGTGCAGGTGTCACAGGGATGACTGGCCTGCGTGACCGGAGCGTCGATCCGAAACGAAAAGCCCAACGCGGCGCGATAGCCGTGCCAGAGCCCGTATTGCGGATGGATGAGGATGCCAAGCGGTGACGGCTCAAGTCCCTCCGCCCGCATCGCCCATTGCTGGAACGGCTGCCAGGGCGGATCGGATGGGAAATAGGCGGTCGCGCCGAGGGTTTCCGCCAGCGGCCGGATCAACTGCTTCGACCACGTGTCGAGCGGATCGGATCCGTCATAGGTTTCGCGCCATCGCGTGAAGGCCGGCCAGATCGAACCACCGATATTGCCGAGCAGGGTGATGGATGAGGCGTACGAACCGTCCGTCAGGGCCGGCCCCTCGCCGGCCCGGAAATTCAAAGCGCCGCGGACATGGATGCCATGCGGTTCGAGGGTCTGCCCGACTTGCCGCAGAATGGATAAGGGGCCACTCATCGCGGCCCCTCGTATTTATAGTGCGGCCGCCAGACTCCTTCCTGGATGAAGTCGGCGACCAGCCTGGCGCCGCCTTGCTCCCTGGCGGCCTCGGGCTCTCTTCAGGTGAAGGCGTCCGGCATGGAATCCTTGCGGTCCTTGATGAAGGCGAGAAGCGCCTCGTCGATCGCCGGATCGAGCGGCGGTGCTTCATAGGAATCGAGCCAGGCGCGGCAGAGCGCGTTGGCGCGCTGCTCGATGCGTTTCTCGCCCTCGATCTCCCATTGCTCGAACGAATTGTTATCGGCGAGCGGCGACCGGTAGAAGGCCGTCTGGAAATGGGCCTGCGTATGGGTGCAGCCGAGATAATGGCTGCCGGGTCCGACTTCGCGGATCGCATCGAGCGCCTGGCCTTCCGCAGAAAGATCGACGCCCTCGGCCATCTTCTGCATCATGCCGAGTTGGTCCTGGTCGATCATGAATTTCTCGTAGGAAGAAACGAGGCCGCCTTCCAGCCAGCCGGCCGCATGCAGCACGAAATTCGTGCCGGCGAGCAGCGTCGTGTTGAGCGTGTTGGCCGATTCGTGGGCGGCTTGCGCATCCGGCACCTTCGAACCGCAGAGCGAACCGCCGGTGCGGAACGGCAGGCCGAGCCGGCGTGCGAGTTGAGCGGCGCCATAGGAGACGAGCGACGGTTCCGGCGTGCCGAAGGTCGGCGCGCCGGACTGCATGGAGATCGACGCGGCGAACGTGCCGAAAAGCACCGGCGAGCCCTTGCGGATGAGCTGCGTCAAGGAAGCGCCCGCCAAGACCTCGGCAAGGATCTGCGTCAGCGTGCCTGCGACGGTCACCGGGCTCATGGCGCCGGAGAGGATGAAGGGCGACACGACGGATGCCTGATTGTGCCGCGCATAGACCTTCAGCGCCCCGAGCATGGTGCCGTCGAAGACCATCGGCGAATTGGCGTTGATGAGGTTCAGCGTCACGCAGTTGTTCTCGACGAATTCGTCGCCGAAGACGATCTTCGCCATGGCGACGGTGTCCTCGGCGCGCTCCGGAGCGGTAACCGAGCCCATGAAGGGTTTGTCGGAATATTTGATATGGCTGTAGACCATGTCGAGATGGCGCTTGTTCACCGGCACGTCGACCGGCTCGCAGACCGTGCCGCCGGACGAATGCATGGACGGCGCCATGTAGGAAAGCTTCACGAAATTGCGGAAATCCTCGATCGTCGCATAGCGCCGCTTGCCGTCGAGGTCGCGCACGAAGGGCGGGCCGTAGACCGGCGCGAAGACGGTCGCTTTGCCGCCGATATGGACGCTGCGCTCCGGATTGCGGGCATGCCAGGTGAACTCCTTCGGTGCGGTCTTGAGAAGTTCGCGGCAGAGGCCTTTCGGGAAATGTACCCGATGGCCCTGGACATCCGCGCCGGCCTTTTTCCAGAGGTCGAGCGCCTCCTCGTCGTCGCGGAACTCGATGCCGATCTCTTCGAGGATGAGGTCGGCATTGCGCTCGATAAGAGCCAGGCCTTCCTCGTCGAGCACCTCATAGACGCCGATCTTGCGGGTGATATAGGGCAGCGATGGACCGGGGCCGCTGCCCGCACGCGCTGCGCGCCGGCCTGCTGCGCCCCGCTCGCCGCGTCCGCGTCTCCCCGCGCCGCCTGCCGGTTCCGTCTCTCGGGTCAAATCGTCCATGATGCTCCTCGCCTTCGCGCCGCCCTTCGGGCATTCCTTCTGGTGCGTCATGCTAGGCTCATGCGCTATCCGAACCCTGCCTCTCTGCGTCACGGGTTTGCGCAGGACAGACATTCAGGCCCCCAAAAGTCACCCGGCCCAAGAGCAAGTCGCATCGTCTTTTTCCGACGCGCCGCTGTCGCATACGAAAGAAATCGCGAAACGATTTGAAGGTAGAGATATTCGAGACGGTGAACCTCTGATTTGCCGAATGCCAAGCCCGTTGGCCCCGCGAACGTGAAGGGAAGCATCCCATGTCCGACGACGAAATCATCCTTTCGGAACTTTCCGACGAGGAACTCGTGCAGCAGATGCATGACGATCTCTATGACGGATTGAAGGAGGAGATCGAGGAAGCGACCAACATCCTGCTCGAACGCGGCTGGACGCCTTACGACATCCTCACCCAGGCGCTGGTCGAGGGCATGCGCATCGTCGGTATCGATTTCCGCGACGGCATCCTCTTCGTGCCTGAAGTGCTGCTGTCGGCCAACGCGATGAAAGCCGGCATGCATATCCTGCGTCCGCTGCTGGCCGAGACCGGCGCTCCGAAGCTCGGCAAGATGGTGATCGGCACCGTGAAAGGCGATATCCATGACATCGGCAAGAATCTGGTCGGCATGATGATGGAAGGCGCCGGCTTCGACGTGATCGATCTCGGCATCAACAATCCGGTCGAAAACTATCTCGACGCGATCGAGCGGGAAAAGCCGGATATCGTCGGCATGTCGGCGCTGCTCACCACGACCATGCCCTACATGAAGGTGGTCATCGATACGATGAAGGAAAAGGGCATCCGTGACGACTATGTGGTGCTCGTCGGCGGCGCGCCGCTCAACGAGGAATTCGGCAAGGCGGTGGGCGCCGATGCCTATTGCCGGGACGCGGCGGTCACCGTCGAGACAGCAAAAGACTTTATCCGCCGCAGACACAACAGCCTTGCCGCCGGCGCCTGAGGCCGGGCCGGCGGCTTGGTTCGATCGCGTCAGCGGGCGGCGCGGTCAACCCTTCGACCGGCATCCTGAGTAGCATCGACGGCATTCGCCGTATCCTGACCTATACCGCGGATGGTGTTGCCGCAGGAGGAAAGCGAAACCATCGTCGCGAGAAGTGCGGCGATCACCGTGACTGTCCTGGCCGTCATGATAGAATACTCCGATGGATAGGGATCGAATTGTTCCGGAAAGCGAATTTCCGGCAAAGGAACGTTCAAACCGTGAAAAGGTTCACGTGATCGCGTGCGGAGCGATCGCGCGCGAAATCCTCGCCGTCTGCCGTCAGAATGGACTCGATCATATCGACCTCGACTGCCTGCCCGCGATCTGGCATGCCTATCCGCAGAAGATCGTTCCGGGGCTGGAAAAGGCGGTCGCCGAGGCGCGAAAAAACGGCTTCGAAAAGATCTTCTTCGCCTATGCGGATTGCGGTACCGGCGGCGAGATCGACCGGCTTTGCGAACGCGAAGGCATCTCCCGCATCGAGGGGCCGCATTGCTATTCCTTCTTCGCCGGCAACGAAGCTTTCGCCAAGACGGCGGACGACGACCTGTTCTGCTTCTTCCTCACGGATTTTCTGGCCCGCCAGTTCGAGGCCTTCGTCATCGAGCCGCTTGGTCTCGATCGTCATCCGGAGCTGAAGGCGGTGTATTTCGGCAATTACCGCAAGCTCGTCTATCTCTCGCAGGAAAAGGACGATGCCCTGCAGGAAAAGGCCAAGGCGGCAGCCGATTATCTCGGCCTCGACTACGAATACCGCTTCACGGGCTACGGCGACCTCACGCAGGCGTTACGCTCGGCTTAACCGTTTCTTTGAGCTTCCGGCAGAAAGTGCGCCGTGCAGGCAGGGGGCGGCACATGCAGGAGCAGAATTCCCGGATCGTGGTGATGACATCGGGCGGAACCAATCCGCAGGTGATGATCAATGCGCTGGCGAAGCATTTTCCCGATCTGCACGTCATCGAGGAACAGCCGGAGTCGAAAGGCACGCTTCTGAAACGCCGCGCCAGGCGCTTCGGCTGGTTCACCGCGCTTGGCCAGCTCGCGACCATGGTTGCATCGAGGCTCGGCAAGAGCGTTGCGGCGAAACGCTCGGAAGAGATCATCCGCGACTACGGCCTGTCCGCCGAGCAGAACCCGGCAATACCGGTGATGCATGTGCCGTCGCTCAACGATCCCGCCTGTCACGCGGCGGTGACAGGATTGAAGCCGGCCGCGGTCTTCACCATTTCCTGCCGCATTCTCGCCCCGGCGACGCTTGCCGCCATCCCCTGCCCTGTCATCAATTTCCACGCCGGCATCAATCCGACGTATCGCGGCCAGATGGGCGGCTACTGGTCGCTCGTTGAGCGTGACGAGAGGAATTTTGGCGCGACCGTGCATCTGGTCGACAAGGGTATCGATACCGGCGGCACGCTTTATGAGAAGCGGCTGACGCCATCGCGTTCGGACAGTCTCGCCACCTATCCGCTGCTGATGACGGCGGCCTGCGTTGATATCGGCGTTTACGCTCTCAAAGATGCGATCGACGGCAAGCTGAAGCCTTACCAGCCGCAGGGGCCGTCCGCCCTTCGCTTCCCACCGCCGATCTGGACCTGGCTCTATCACGGACTGACCAAGCGTATCTGGTAACCGGGCGCATCGGCAGGCACGTCGTTTTTTGCTCTGTGCGACGTCGTGGCAAGCGCAGTCCGGGCAGCCCCATCCGTGCATGCTTGCCGGCAACACGGAGGATTTCATGGCCGACCGCATCATCGTCTACTGGCGGGATATTCCGGCGCAGGTGATCGTCAGGAAGGGTCGCCAGACCGCCAAGCGGGAACTGTCGCTGCGTTTCACCGAGGCGATCGACATGTGCGCCATGCGCACCGGCGCTTCCGAGACCGATGATTATCTCGCCGAATGGCGCAAGGCCGATCCGGTGCCTGTTTCCGACGATTTGGAAGCCGAAGCCGACAGGGCGGCGGACGAGCTCGAAGCAGCCTATGACAAGGAACGGCTCGTGGCGCTGGTCAAGGCAGGCGGCCGCGAGACCATCTGAAGAAGAACGATATATCGGCGCCCCAGGGAGGCGCTCAAAAGATCAGGGAGCCAGGAACTCAATGACCCGCACCATCGTCGCATCCGCAACCCGGGAAGTGGTGATCGGCTTCGACCAGCCTTTCTGCGTGATCGGCGAGCGTATCAATCCGACCGGCCGCAAAAAACTTGCGGCGGAAATGGTCGAGGGCAATTTCGATACGGTCGTCAAGGATGCGCTGGAACAGGTCGCCGCCGGCGCCACCATGCTGGACGTGAATGCCGGGGTGACAGCTGTCAACCCCAACGAGACGGAGCCGCCGCTCCTCGTCCGCACGCTGGAGATCGTTCAGAACCTCGTCGACGTGCCGCTGTCGATCGACTCGTCGGTGACGGCGGCGATCGAGGCGGCGCTGAAGGTCGCCAAGGGCCGGCCGCTTGTCAATTCCGTCACCGGCGAGGAGGAGAAGCTCGAGGCGATCCTGCCGCTCTGCAAGAGATATGACGTCCCGGTCGTGGCGATCTCCAACGACGAGACCGGCATTTCCATGGATCCGGACGTTCGCTTTGCCGTCGCCAGGAAAATCGTCGAGCGCGCCGCCGACCACGGCATCAAGGCGCATGACATCGTCGTCGATCCGCTCGTCATGCCGATCGGGGCTCTCGGTTCGGCAGGGCTTCAGGTCTTCGCATTGCTGCGGCGGCTGCGCGAGGAGTTGAAGGTCAATACGACCTGCGGTCTCTCCAATATCTCGTTCGGCCTGCCGCACCGGCACGGCATCAATGCCGGTTTCATCCCGATGGTCATCGGCGCCGGCATGACGAGCGCCATCATGAACCCCTGCCGGCCGCAGGAAATGGAAGCGGTGCGCGCCGCCAATGTCCTGAACGGCACGGACCAGAACTGCGGCAACTGGATCATGACCTATCGCGACTACAAGCCGGCTGAAAACGGTGCCGCATCGGCGGCCCCTGCTGCGATCAATGGTGGCCGCCGCGGCGGCAGGGCTGCAAGGGCTGGCGCTGCGGCGCGGATGGAGTAGAACGCGGCTCGAACCGCGTGAAATAACCAGATGAATGATATTCGCGTCCATCCTCTCGTCCTCTTCATGCCGTCCGGCAAGCGCGGCCGGTTTCCGGTCGGAACGCCGGTGCTGGAGGCTGCGCGGCAGCTCGGGGTCTATGTCGAGAGTGTCTGCGGTGGGCGGGCGACCTGCGGGCGCTGTCAGGTCTCGGTGCAGGAGGGTAATTTCGCCAAGCACGGCATTACATCCTCCGATGACCACCTCTCGCCGATCGGGCCGAAGGAGGAGCGCTACGACCGTGTCCGCGGTCTGCCGGAGGGCCGCCGCCTCTCCTGCTCTGCCCTGATCCGGGGCGATCTCGTCATCGACGTTCCGCAGGATACGGTGATCAACGCGCAGGTGGTGCGCAAGGCCGCCGACGAGCGGGTCTTCGATCGCAACGCGGCGATCCGCATGTGTTACGTCGAGGTCGAGGAGCCGGATATGGAAAAGCCGCTCGGCGATCTCGATCGGCTGAAGGCGGCGCTTGCCGCCGACTGGCATTTCGACGATCTGGATGTCGATTTTCACCTGATCCCGAAGGTCCAGTCGATCCTGCGCAAGGGCGAATGGAAAGTGACCGCGGCGATCCACAAGGACCGCGACAATGACCGCCCTCGCCTCATCGCGCTCTATCCGGGCCTCAAGAACGAGGCCTATGGGATCGCCTGCGATATCGGCTCGACGACGATCGCCATGCATCTCTCCTCGCTGCTTTCGGGCCGCACGGTCGCCTCCGCCGGCACGTCCAATCCGCAGATCCGCTTCGGCGAAGACCTGATGAGCCGCGTCTCCTACGTGATGATGAACCCGGACGGACGTGAGGCGATGACGCTCGCCGTGCGGGAGGCGCTGAACGGGCTGATCGACAAGGTCTGCGTGGAAGGCGGCGTATCGCGCACGGATATTCTCGACAGCGTTTTCGTCGGCAATCCGATCATGCACCACCTGTTTCTGGGCATCGATCCGACCGAACTCGGCGGCGCGCCCTTCGCGCTCGCCGTTTCCGGCGCAGTCGAGGTGAAATCGTCTGAAATCGGCCTGTCGATGAACGAAGGCACGCGCACTTATGTGCTTCCCTGCATCGCCGGCCATGTGGGGGCGGATGCCGCCGCGGCAACGCTCTCCGAAGGCCCGCACCGGCAGGACGAGATGATGCTGCTGGTCGATATCGGCACCAATGCGGAAATCGTGCTCGGCAACAGAGCCCGCGTCGTCGCCGCCTCCTCGCCGACCGGCCCGGCCTTCGAAGGCGCGGAGATTTCGTCCGGCCAGCGCGCAGCGCCGGGCGCCATCGAGCGGGTTCGCATCGATCCGGTGACGCTGGAGCCGCGTTTCCGGGTGATCGGGGTCGAGCAGTGGTCGGACGAGCCGGGATTTGCGGAAGCCGCCGCGGCAACGGGCGTCACCGGCATCTGCGGCTCGGGCATCATCGAGGTGATCGCCGAAATGTATCTCGCCGGCATCGTCTCGGAGGACGGCGTGGTGGACGGGGCGCTCGCTGAACGCAGCCCGCGTATCCTGCAGAATGGCCGCACCTTCTCCTATCTGCTGCACGACGGCGCACCCCGCATCACGGTCACCCAGAACGACGTCCGTGCCATCCAGCTTGCCAAGGCGGCGCTCTATGCGGGCGTGAAGCTTCTGATGGACAAGCAGGGCGTGCCCCATGTCGACCGGATCGGCCTCGCAGGAGCGTTCGGCACCTTCATCGATCCGAAATACGCGATGGTGCTCGGCCTTATCCCGGATTGCGATCTTTCGAAGGTCAAGGCGGTCGGCAATGCCGCCGGTACCGGCGCGCGCATGTGTCTTCTCAACCGTGGCTATCGGCGCGAGATCGAGGAAACAGTCAGGAAGATCGACAAGATAGAGACCGCTCTCGAACCGAGATTCCAGGAGCATTTCGTCGCCGCCATGGCGCTGCCGAACAAGATCGACGCCTTCCCGCATCTCGCCGACGTCGTGACGCTGCCGGAACGCAAGGTCCTCGCCGACGCCTCGGGAGAAGGCGGCGGCCGCAGACGCCGGCGCGATCGTGGATGACGGTCAGGCGGCCGCAGCCACCATCGAGCCGAACGCCTCGCGGATGCTTTCCGCGACCGCCTTGGCCGGGATCGAGAGCTGCGGCGCCGTCAAAAGCCGGATATCGAAGCTGATCAGCTCCGGCAGGCCCTCCTTCGGTCCGAGAACCTGCATGTCCTCGGTGACGTAGGAGCGCGGGAACGGCGCGATGGCGAGGTCGGAAACCACCGCCGCCCGCTGCGCCATCGTATGCGCGCTCGCATAGGCGACGCGATAGGCGCGCTTGTGCTTTTCGAGCTGGGCGATCGCATCCTGCCGCCAGATGCAGCCGTCTTCCCAGATCGAGATCGGCAGAGGATCGCGCAAGTATGCCGTGCCGCATTTCGCACCGGCCCAGACAAGCTTCTCCGTATGGATGATCTCCCCGCTGGTCGGGAATGGCCGTGTCGCGCAGTTGATCAGCGCCAGATCGAGCCGCTGCTCGTCCATGCGCTTGCGCAAAAGCAGGCTCTGGTCGACCGTGACGTCGACCATGATGCCGGGAAAGCTTTCGCCGAAATCCTTGAGCACCTTCGGCAGCAGCCGTTCGGCGATATCGTCCGGGGCGCCGAGCCTGACGACGCCAGAAAGTTCCGGCATGACAAAGCGGGAGACGGCCTCGTTGGAAAGCGCCAGCATGCGCCGCGCATAGGAGAGCAGCATCTCGCCATGCTGGGTCAGCGTCACGGAACGGGCGTCACGCAGGAAGAGGGTCGTCTTCAACTGCTCTTCGAGCTTCTTGATCTGCATGGAAACCGCGGACGGCGTGCGCAAAACTGCGTCGGCTGCGGTGGAGAAATTGCCCGTCTCCGCAATCGCGACAAACGTGCGCAGAACGTCGTTGTCGAGCAACGGAAGCGGAGCGCGGAACGGAACGGTCATGGCGAACTCCATTCAAAAAATCTGAACTTAAAGACCATATCATTTCGTTTGATTGAATGTCAAACGGCGAGCATACTCAAAAACATCGGAAGCAAGCGTCGATATCGAACAGAATTTCATGGGACGCATAAGACGCATCCGATTGATTGATGAATTGATGGCGCCCATGCTCCCAGTTGGTGCTGTCCATGAAACACCCAAGGAGAACCGTTATGACTATGATCTCTCATCATGGGAGCGCACGCTCGCGGGTTCGTCCGTCATCGTTCGCTTCATTCGCCCACCCGGTCCTGCTCGCCGCATTGAAATTCCGCGACGAATGGCGCCGCCGTCAGAGCGAGAAGATGCTGGAAAACCTTCCGGCAGAGATCCGTAAGGATATCGGATGGCCGGCGCCAAATGCCCGGGCGGATCGCCGATAAGCTCATCCGCATGGCCCGCTTTCGATAAATCGAGGCCGGGCCTGCCATCTGGCGGATCGCAAAGCTCCCGCTGCGACCCGTTCGTGTCGCAAAAATGTTATTGGCTTGTCGTCAAAAGCCCTTCTCTGCAACTTTTTTCCATGTCAATGTCGCTTTTGAAGTAAAAGCGGGCCGCAACGTACGGCACGGCAAAAAGGGGAAGACGACATGGATATCACGAGCACACACCCGGCGAAGAAGCGTTCTCTCGTCTTTTTCCTCGTCCCGCACTTTACCATGCTGCCCTTTTCGGCGGCCATCGAGACGCTTCGGATTGCCAACCGGATGCTCGGCTATTCCGCCTATACGTGGCGGCTCTGTTCCGCCGATGGCGAGAAGGTCTCTTCCTCGAGCGGCATCGGCATCGAGGTGAATTCCTCGCTGGCCGACGAGCGTCGTTACCTTTCCGGCGAGAATCGCCCGAACATGGTGATCGTCTGTTCCGGCATCTATGTCGAGGAATTCAACAACAAGTCGGTGAACGCCTGGCTGCGCGAGACCTATAACCGCGGCATCGCGGTCGGCAGCCTCTGCACCGGCGCTCATGTGCTCGCCCAGGCCGGGCTCCTGAACGGCAAGCGCTGCGCCATCCATTGGGAGAACCTGCCCGGCTTTGCCGAAGCCTTCCCGCAGGCGGAGGTCTATGCGGATCTCTACGAGGTCGATTCCAACCTTTACACCTGCGCCGGCGGCACGGCCTCGCTCGACATGATGCTGAACCTGATCGGTCAGGATTTCGGCGAGAACCTCGTCAACCGCGTCTGCGAGCAGCAACTGACCGATCGGGTGCGCAATCCGCACGACCGCCAGCGCCTGCCGCTTCGTGCCCGTCTCGGCGTCCAGAACGCCAAGGTGCTGTCGATTATCGAGCTGATGGAGAACAATCTTTCCGAACCGCTGTCGCTGGTGGAGATCGCCGACGATGCGGGCCTGTCCCGCCGTCAGATCGAACGGCTGTTCCGGCAGGAAATGGGTCGTTCGCCCGCCCGCTATTATCTTGAGATCCGGCTGGACCGCGCCCGGCACCTCTTGGTCCAGTCGTCGATGCCGGTGGTCGAGGTGGCCGTCGCCTGCGGCTTCGTCTCCGCCTCGCATTTCTCGAAATGCTATCGCGAGGTCTACAATCGCTCGCCGCAGCAGGAACGCGCCGAGCGCAAGCTCAACATGAACACTGCGCGCACCGGCGTCGTGGTTTGACAGCCGAGAAGCGGCAGGCTCGTCAGCCGGCCGCCTGCAGCACGACCGTGCGATCCGAGAAGACCTGATTGCGGCCGTGGTTCTTGGCCATGAACAGGAATTGTTCGGCGGCATTGAGATAATTGTCGAAAGTCTCCGGGCCGTAGACCTCTGCCAGTCCGAGCGAGGCGGTAACCGAGAAGTCCGCGGCGTTGTCCGCGAACCGCATGGCTGCGACCTCAAGCCGAAGCTTTTCGCAAAAATCCATCGCCGCATCGCCGTCCAGCCCAACCAGGAACAGGCCGAATATTCCATCGCCCAAGCAGGCGGAAAGGTGGCGGCTGCCCGCGCATTCAGCCTCAAGCCTGACCGCAACCGATTTCAGGACGCGGCCGAGGGTCTTTTCGTCATGGGCCGTGCTCAGCCGCCCGAAGTGGTCGATGTCGATGATGGCGACGGCGCAGGACAAGCCTTGCGAGAGGCATTCTTCGACCAGTGGCTCACCGAGCCGGTAGAACTCGTCAAGGGTCGGAAAACCTGTCAACGGGATCCGGGTCTCAATGTCCAGCGGCGCCGGCGAAGGCGCCCAGCCATAGGTCAAGCGCTCCGTCAGCCGGAAATGCTGGCTCTGGAGATAGGGCATGTGAAATTCCTTGCGGTCAGGCGACGCTTTTGACCGCCGGTTCTTTGCCCTTCGACTGCATCGACCAGATCTGGATCAGCGTGTCGAGGTTCTGGTTGACGCGGCAGTAGAATTCCTCGTCGATGAACGGCCGCAGCATGAAATCGTTGCCGCCCGCCTTAAGGAACCGGGCCGAGAGCAGCCGGTTGGAGGAGGACGAGACGCCGATGATCCTGAGTTCGTGGGAACCGCGTACCGAACGGATGCGACGTGTGAGTTCGAAGCCGTCGATATCCGGCATGTTGTAATCGGTCACGACGAGGCCGATATCGGCGTTCTGCTTGAGGATGTCCAGCGCCCTCGCACCGCTGTCGGCAACGCTGACGCGGAAATTGTAGCGCTTCAGGCGGCTGGAGAGCAGCGCCCGGGCGGTCGGACTGTCGTCGACGATCAGCACGTGGTGGCGATGGTTGGTCAGGAACCGGCAGACCGATTCCGCCAGCATTTCGACCGCGAAGACATTGTCTTTCAGAATGTAGTCGACAATGTCCTTGGTGAGCAGCTTGTCGCGGGTCTCTTCGTGGAACGTACCGGTGAAGACGATGGTCGGGATCGAAAGGTCGATCAGATATTCGAGCGCTTCGCCATTCTCCGCACCCGGCAGGTTGATGTTGGAGATCGCCAATGTCACCGGATCGGTGGAGCGATCATAGGCGAGCTGCAATTCCTCGAAATTGCGGCAGACCTCGACTTCGATGCCGAACAACTCCTTGAGCCGGGTGCCGATCATCGACGTGAAGACGTTGGAATCCTCCGCAAGCAGGATGCGGGAGTTTGCCAGAGATTGGCCGGAATACTGCATCCCGGAAATGCCGAGGAAAGTCATGGTGCCCCTATCAATATAAAATATTGTCCCCTCGTCCATCCATACTACAAACGATTTGCAGAACCGTTAATCCGAGCGTCACTCCGTTCTCGAAACGGCACGGGCGGCCCGAAAGCCGCCCGTTAATGTCAATGATTTCTTACCTTTGGCGTTTATCTCAGGCTCTGAGCGCCACATTGTCCGGATCGAAGGGGCTTTCCGGGATGACGCTCGCACTGTAGAGCGTGCCGAGGATCTTGATCTTCAGCTTCGTGCCGGTCTCCGCATAACCGGGCTTGACCATGGCGAGCGCCAGCGACTTGCCGATGCGCCAGCCATAGGCGCCGTTGGTGGCGCGACCGATCAGTTCGCCCGCCTCGTTGTAGATCGCCTCCGACCCGCGGGCATCGACGTCGTTGGCTCCCTCGACCGCGAGCGTGCAGAAATTCCACTTGAGGCCATTCTGTTTGTAGGAGATGAGGCCCTCCTTGCCGAGGAAATCCTTGTCCGCCTTGATGAAGCGGTCGAGCCCGGATTCATAGGCATTGTACTCGATCGACATTTCGCGCGGAATGAGCCGGTAGGATTTCTCGACCGACATCGCCAGCATGGCTCGGATGCCGAAAGGTCTGATGCCGAACTCGGCGCCGGCCTCCATCAGCTTGTCGAAGATGTAGTTCTGCATCTCGATCGGGTGATGCAGCTCCCAACCGAGCTCGCCGACGAAATTGACACGCAGCGCATGGGCGGAAGCCGCACCGACGGAAATCTCCTTGCCCGAAAGCCAGGGGAAGTCCTTGTTCTCGAGGCTCGTGCGCGTGAGCTTTTTCAGCACCGCGCGGGATTTCGGGCCGGCCAGGACCAGCACGCCGAATTTCTGGGTGATCTGGGTGAGCTTCACCGATCCGTCGGTCGGGGCAAGCTTGCGCAGATAGTCGTGGTCATGTGCCTCATAGGCCCCGGCGGAAACGAGATAGAAGCGGTCCGGCGCCCATTCGTAGACGGTGAATTCCGAGCGCACGCCGCCGTCCTTGGTCAGAAGGTGGCAGAGCGCGATGCGGCCGCGCTTCTTCGGAACCGCATTGGCAAGGATCGAGTCGAGCCAGACCCGCGCGCCGGGACCGGAAACCTCCATCTTGGCGAAGGCCGACATGTCGAGCACGCCGACATTCTCGTGGACGTTCTTGATCTCGTTGCCGACATGGTCGAAATAGTTCGAGCGGCGGAACGACCATTTTTCGACGATGCGGCCGTCTTCCAGCGGCGGCGCATGGTTGTGGCCGGTGATGACGTCGGCGCCGACGCCGAGTTCTTCTTTCGGCACTTCGTAGCCTTCCGGCGCGAACCAGTTGGCACGCTCCCATCCGTAGACCGAGCCGAACACGGCGCCCATCTTCTTCAGCCGGTCATAGACGGGCGTCGTCTTCAGGGGACGCGCGGCGCTCCGCTCTTCATCCGGATAATGCATCGTGAAAACATTGGCATAGGCCTCTTCGTTCTTCTCGATGAGATAGCCTTCCGTTGCGTAAGGCCCGAAGCGGCGCGGATCGACACCCATCATGTCGACGGTCGGTTCGCCGTCGACGATCCATTCGGCGAGCTGCCAGCCGGCACCGCCGGCGGCCGTGATGCCGAAGGAATGGCCTTCGTTGAGCCAGAAGTTCTTCAGCCCCGGCGCCGGGCCGACGATCGGCGAACCGTCCGGCGTATAGGCGATCGCACCGTTATAGACCTTCTTGATGCCGACTTCGCCGAAGGCCGGAACACGGGCGATGGCAGTCTCGATATAGGGCATCAGCCGGTCGAGATCCTCGTTGAAAAGCTCGTATTCGCTCTCGTCGGAAGGTCCGTCGACGTAGCAGGCGGGCGCGCCGACCTCGTAGGGGCCGAGCAGCAGGCCGCCGTTCTCCTCGCGCATGTACCAGGAGGAGTCCGACTCGCGCAGCACGCCCATTTCCGGCAGGCCCTTGGCCTTGCGTTCCTGCACCGCCGGATGCGGCTCGGTGACGATATACTGATGCTCGACCGGGATGACCGGAATGTTGATGCCGACCATCTCGCCCGTCTTGCGGGCGAAGTTGCCGGTACAGGAGATGACGTGCTCGGCGGTGATCTCGCCCTTGTCGGTCGTCACCTTCCAGAGCCCGTCCGGCTGCTGCTCGATCGCGGTGACGGTCGTGTTGCGGTAGATCGTGGCGCCGCGGTCGCGCGCACCCTTGGCGAGCGCCTGGGTGAGATCGGCCGGCTGGATATAGCCGTCATCGGGATGCTGGATAGCGCCCAGGATGCCGTCGGTCTCGCAGAGCGGCCAGACCTCCTTCACCTCATCCGGCGTCAGGATATTGACCTTCACGCCGATCGTCTCGGCGATGCCGGCGTAATACATGTACTCTTCCCAGCGGTCCTTGGTGCGGGCGAGACGGATGTTGGAGACTTTCGAAAAACCGACATTCATGCCGGTCTCCTGCTGCAGTTCCTGATAGAAACGCACGGAATACTTATGCAGCTGGCCGACCGAATAGGAGAGATTGAAGAGCGGCAGCAGGCCCGCCGCATGCCAGGTCGAGCCGGAGGTCAGCTCCTTGCGCTCGATCAGGACCGCGTCGCTCCAGCCCTTCTTCGCCAGATGATAGAGCGTCGAAACGCCAACCACGCCGCCGCCGATCACCACCGCCCGTGCATGTGTCTTCATGGAATGAACCCTTCTTCGGCCTTACCGAGCCGCGTCGAAACTTTCGGCGACTATGCAATTCCGGCAGGCGGCCCAAACGCCTGATTACGACATGGCGGCATCCAGCCCGCGACGACGGCGGCAATGGGCTCGGGAGAGGGCTCTTACGCCCCTCCCCGCATATCGCCTTCCTCCGACAACATCGGCTTGCCGCGGTGGAAAACGATCTCCTGCTGCGGGAACGGAATATCGATCCCCTCATCCCGGAACCGCTTGAGGATGGCGATCCGCAGGTTGTTGCGGATCCTCAGCCCCTCGCCCATGTCGGCGAGATGGAAACGCAGTTCGAAATTCAGCGATGACGGGCCGAAGCTCAGGAATTCCACATGCGGCTCGGGATTGCGCAGCACTTCCGGTATCTGATCGACCAGTTCCAGCAGGATGTCGATCACCTTCTGCGGTTCGGTGTCGTAGCTGACGGAAACCGGGATTTCCGATCGGCCGATCTTGTTGCGATGCGTCCAGTTGCCGACCGGCGAATTGATGAGATCGGAATTCGGCACGATGATCGACTGCTTGCGAAAGGTCTCGATTTCGGTCGCACGCACCGAGATGCGCTTGACGATACCCTCCGTCGTGCCGGTAATCACGTGGTCGCCCACCTTGAACGGCCGTTCGACGAGCAGGATGAGACCCGAGACGAAATTCGACACGATGTTCTGCAGGCCGAAACCGATGCCGACCGACAGAGCCGAGGCGACCAGCGCAAAGCTTGACAGATTGATGCCGGCCGCCGACACGCCGACGAGCACCGCAAGCCCGACACCGAGATAACCGATACCGGTCCTGACCGAATTGCGGACGCCGAGATCCACGTGGCTGCGCGCGAGCACGTTGCCGTCAATCCATTTCTGCACCCAGCGGGTGACGATGAAACCGACGCCGAAGAGCAGCAGGCCGCCGAGGATGCCGACCAGCGAGATCGAGATATTGCCGATGCGGATTTCGGTGAAGAAGCGATAGGTCCAGGCCTCGATATCTGCGATCTGGAACCCCCAGGTGAGCAGGATCAGCGGAATTCCGAAGAGCAGCGCAAAGGCATAGATGCCGAGGCCGGCGGCGAGCCCCGCCTGATCGAGCGCCACCTCGTTGAAATGGAAGCGCTCGGCGAGCCTTCTGCCGGCCGCCGTGTCGATGAAGGAACCCTGCTTGGAGATCGCCTTGCCGGAGAGGAGGCCGATATAGATGAGGACGATCACCGCCCCCGTGAGCACGATCTGGGTCGAGGCGAAACGTGCCAGTCCGACATAGCCGGTCAACACCGCGAGAATGAGCACGGCGCCCATCACGCGCAGCAGCAGAGGGAAAAAGCGAGGCCAGGCCTCACCCGGCCCGTCCGGATCGCCGCTCTCGGAAAGCCGCGGCCGGATGAAGGAGATCGCGATGAGGATCAATCCGACGATGACCGAGGCGAGCAGGCTCTTGACGATCGTCAGCACCAGGGGAGAACCGAGCGCCTCGCCGATCGCGCCGAGCAGGTAGTCGAGCCCGTTGACGATCGCCATGGCGAGCACGGCGACCGTCAGGAAGCGCGCGCCGCGATTGGTGATGCGCACCAGCCGCCATTCCGGTTCGCCGGGAGCAAGAACGCCATAGGTGAGCTTCCAGACGAAATAGACGAACCAGACAAAGCCGAAGAACGTCGCGATGATCGGCGAAACGTCCGGCCTCAGCACGTTGAAGCCGTCGAGGAAGAGGAAGGACGTGATGAGGAAGGCCGCAAGCGACACCGCCTGAATGACCGTCGACCAGAACGCTCCGGAAAGCCGCCGGATGTAGGACGGCGTCTCCTGCCCGTTGCGGCGGAGGAACCGACCGAACAGCCGGTAACCTCCCGACAGGAACAGCATGGCTGCGCCGAGCGATAGCGCAATTGCGCTGAGCAGTTGCAGCTTTTTGAATTTCCAGACGAAACCGATCCAGCTTCCGAACGTCGAGCCGAAGTTCCGGACTTCCGTGGCGATGGCGTCGCCGGCCTCGGCGAACAGGTCCCCCGTCAATTCCGTATGGCGGAACAGCGTCTGGGTAAAAAGCGTGCGGCGCAGGTTGGTGATCGTATTGGCGAGCTGCGTGGCGCTGTTCGACAGGCTGCCGGCATCCTCGACGATGAGATTGAGTTCCGAACGCTCGTTGAGCAACCGGCTGCGCTCTTCCGCCATTGCCGGCGCTTCCGGCGGCTGCCCGTTGGCCGGCGGCTCGCCGAGGCTGGTCAGCCGCCCCTGGATCTGCTGGGCGCGGGTGTTCATCGCCTCGGAAATCGCCTGCATCGCGCCGACGATCTCTTCCGCCTGTACCCTGAGTTCGGCAAGCCGCGCATCGTCGTCCCTGTCGTCCTGTACGCGGCTGCGGAAAGTATCGAGCTGCTGGCGGATCGACTCGATCCTGCTGCGCATATCCACGTTGATGGAGTCGACCGTCACGTCCGATGAAGGCTGCGCTTGCGGTTGTGCCTGCGCCTGGGGCTGGGTCTGGGCCTGGGTTTGTGCGGGCGTCTGCGCTTCGGCGAAAACCGGATGAAGAAGCGGAACGGCGAGAACCGCGATCAGGAAAACCGTTATGGGTATACGGGCGAAGCGTCGGGAGGTCGAAGGGCCGGTCGTGGTCGGGTCTGCCAAGTGTCTGCTCTTTGTCTTTCGATCGGATTCGCGGGGCAAAATAGAGTGACTTCTGGGCGAAGAAAAGGAAACCTGCCATTCTCGGCCATGATTTGGAACAATTGGCGGAACCTGGAACATTTTCCCGCGTTACCTTTCGCCAACATCAGACAGGAGGGCAAATCATGGAAGGCGCAGGGGTAGGCTGGATCGCAGCCATTATCATCGGCGGCATCGCGGGCTGGCTCGCGGAACAGTTCATGAAGAGCAATATGGGCATCTTCATGAACATTCTTCTCGGCATTGTCGGAGCCATTATCGCCAATGCCATTCTCGGCCTCTTCGGCGTCGTGCTCGGCGGCTGGATCGGCTATCTTATCGCCGGTTTCGTCGGCGCCTGCATTCTGATCGCTGTCGGCCGGATGATCCGGCGCTAGCCACTTCGATCGTCAGAATCCCGCGCCGGGCTTGGAGAGATATTCGAGCTCGGCCGCGGTCGATTCCCGTCCAAGCAAGGCGTTCCGATGCGGAAAACGCCCAAACTCACGGATCACCGCCCGGTGACGTTCCGCGTAGTCCAGATATTCCGCATCTCCCAGCAGAGTGAAGAGCTGGACCGAGCGATCCTGCTCCGCCAGGTTTTCGGCATGCTCGAAAGGCAGATAGAAGAAACAGCGTTGCTCCGGCACGACCGCCGTATCGGCATCGGCCTCCACCGCGAGCTTCGCCTCCTGCAGCGCCAGCCGATCGGTCGCGAAGGCAAGCGGCGTACCGCGATAGATGTTGCGCGGGATCTGGTCCAGCATGATGATGGCTGCGAGCCGGTTTTGCGGCGACGTCCGCCAGGCGTCGAGTTCGCCCCGTGCGAGCGAGAGGTGGGTGGCAGCAAAGTGCCGTCGCATCGCCTCGTCCAGCGCGTCGTTCTTGTCGAACCACTCTTTGCGGGTGAGTTCCTCGAACCAGAAGGAGAACACTTCTTCCGGCGTTTTGATATCTGCCCGGGCCATGGACATCTCCTCAGTCGAGACCGAGGGCGGAAATATCCTTCCCGAGCATGCGGGCAAGCGCTTCCACGACCAGATTGTGATCCTCGCGCTGCGGCAGGCCGGAGACGGTCACTGCGCCGACGCAGCCGACGCCCGCCACCCCGATCGGGAAACTGCCGCCATGCGCCGCATAGTCGGCGGAAGACAGGCCATATTTCTCCTCCAGCGTGGAATTCTGCTGGGCAAGCCTACGGCCGATTGCATAGCTCGACTGGAAGAAGCGCAGCACGAGATTGCGCTTGCGGCGCACCCAGCCTTCGTTGTCCGCCGTGGAGCCCGGCAGAGCCGTGTAGAACGCCGGCATGGAATGCAGCCGCACGTCGATCGCCACGCCGAGCCCGCGCTCGATCGCCATCCGGCGGAGCAGCGATCCGAGTTCCCACGCGGTGGCGAGGTCGAAGCGGTCGAAAACAAGCGCCTTCTCCTGCCCGGCGATGCGCTCGATATCCTGCTCGATGGCCATGATGGTCCTTCCCTCACCTCAAAAAAGTGAGGGCATTGATGCCGATAAAGCGGGCGAAAGTAAAGTTCTGCGCCCTATTCGGCGGCGGCAAGCTTCTGCCGGGGGAAGAAGGCCGCGAGTTCGTCGACGGCAAAACCGATCCGCTGCCGCAGGGGTTCGGAAACGACGCGGTAATCGGCAAAATCCCGGTCGGAACCATAGACTGCGGTCGGCAGGGTATGGGCCATGAAGAAGCCGAAAAGCGGCCGAAGCTGGTGTTCGACCATCAGGGCATGGCGGTCGCCTCCGCCCGTCGCGGTGATCAGGATCGGCTTGGAGCGGAGCTGTTCGGGATCGATCAGATCGATGAAATGCTTGAAGAGACCTGGATAGCTGCCCTTGAAGGTCGGCGAACCGATGATCAGGAAATCGGCTTCGACGACATTTGTCAGAACCCTGGCGGCATTCTCGTCGAGATCGCTCTGGCGCTGAGCCTGGCCGAGCGACGGTCCGATGTCTGTCAGGTCGAAGACCTGGGTCTCGAAATCATAGCGGTCGGCCGCGATCGCAGCGATATGATTGACCAGCGCAGAAGTCTTGGAGGGGCGATTGTAGCTGCCGGCGAGACCAACGAGTTTGAGAGCCATGCAAATTCCTTTCCGCGCGATGACCTGATGGAGATTAGTGCCGGCGCCGCGACATAAAAGCAAGGAACCTGCCGCTGATGCCCGGGAAGGGGAAAATAATGCTAAAGCCTTGCCCGATCACGCGATGCGGGCGTGCAGCGGGGCGTCCCGGGCGATCTCTGCAACAATTGTCTCGGCCAGCGCCTTGGCCTGGACGCGGATATCCGGCACGGCGGTGATCTCCCAGAACTGACCGGCGGTCAGCGCGCCGGCGGCGAAGAGGCCGGGGTGCGGCTCGCCCCGCGGATCGAGGACACGGGATTGCGGATCGACGGAAATGCCGAGCCCCAGTTCGTCCATCGCGATCATCTGGCGGTCGCGCATCGCGGTGAGCAGCGGCGAATGACCGATACCGGCGCGCTCCATGCCGGTGCAGTTGACGATCCAGTCCGCGTGGAAAGCAGCGATCTCCTGTACGCCTCTCCTGCGATAGCGAACGCCGGCGCCGCTGCCTTCGTTGTCGATCGACTGCAGATAGCCTGCATGCACCGTCACCGTGCCATCCTTCAGGAGCGCATCGAAGCGGGCGAAGACCTCCGGCGCGATTCGGTGGCGGTGGATGTTCCACCAGGGGAGAGCATGGCGCAGGAAGCGGCTGCGTTGTTCGGCGCTGAGGCTCTGCCAGAGCGCCTGCGTCTGCGGCCTCAGGCCGTCGATCACCCCGCGCCAGTCGGAGCCGTTGTCGACCTGTCGGCGCAGCGCATGAAGGAGCGCGCTAATCTCACGGCTTTCCGGCAATTCCGGCGCCAGCGGTGCGGCTCGCCGCGCAGGATGGGGATGCGGCACCAGCCCGCGTCGCGACAGGACATGGATGCGGCCGCGATGCCCCTGGGCACGCAGCGACAAGACCTGGTCGATCATCGTCAGCCCGGAGCCGAAGATACAGATCTCGTCGGTCCGCCCGACTCGCGAAAGCCAGCCGAGCCGCCAGGGATTGTCGATGATGCGCGGACGGACCGCCTCATCGACGCGATCCTTCGGTAACGGCAGGTCCGCATTGCCGACCCCGAGCGCCAGGACGACGTTGCGAGCCTTCAGTTCCCCGGTATTGTCGAGACAGAAGACCAGGCCGTCGCTCTCGCACTGCACGCAGGCCGTCGCCTTGGCCCTGACGAAATCCACATGCGCCCGCCGCTCGCGCGGCCTCAGGAGCGAAGCCAGCGTGTCGCGCAGATAGAGCCCGTAATCGCCGCGGGAGGCGAAATCCTCGGCGAAGACCGCCCTGCCCTGACGCCGCAGCCATTCGACGAAATCGTCCGGACGGTCCGGGAACACGCTCATGCGCGCCGCCGCCACGTTGAGGCGATGCAGATAGAACTCGGTGCGGTACGCCGTGCCCCGTCCGAAGCCCGGATCGTCGCCGACCACGGCGACCGAGGCGGAAGCAGGCAGGAAGCGCAGGAGGTTGATGGTAAGCGCGATTGCCGAAAAGCCGGAACCGACGATGGCGACATCATAGGTCATCAAGCACACACTCCCCGTCCGTTTTTAAAAGGTTGGGCGAAAGGGCTGCCTTGGAGCCCAAAAGCGGATGGGATCCGCTCCAGGTGGTCGCTTCAATCTCTACGAGGTTACTAGAGATTGACGGAGAGTAAAGACGTTTGTTTTCGGATCTGTTCAATTGCAAGCCGGCTCGGAGCGCGGCAGCGTCATCGTCCCGGCGCTGGGATTAGTGTTGCTCGGGGTGCCCGGCGGCTGGCAGTGGTCCTCCTGATCGACCGTTCCGGTCGTGCTGTTGGTGGTCATCGGATCGACGACACCTGGCGGCGGCGTAATCGTCGTCGTATTGGAATCGGCGTCCGGCGTGGTCGTGCCGGGTGGCGGCATGTCGCGGTCGGAGGTCTGTGCAAATGCGGGTGCTGCGGCAAGCGGCAGCGCGATGGCCGAAAGCGCGATGAGCTTCGTGAGCATTTCGAAAACTCCTTGGTTCGTCAAAGACGATAACCGGGAGCCACGCCGCTCGGTTCCGCCGAGGTCTTGGAGAATTCAGGGCAGCAGTTCGTGGATGGAGGTCAGCAGTCTCTCGTGCAGGTAAGGCTTCGGGAGGAAGACCGTGTTGGCGGGCAGAAGCATGGGATCGAGATTGACCACGCCGGACGTGATGATGATGCCGACCCTCGGGCGAATGGCCCGAATGCGGCGTGCGAGTTGAAGGCCGTCCATGGAGCCTGCCATGTTGACATCCGTGAAGACGATGTCGATGTCGGGCCGGTTGCGGAACAGCACCATCGCCTCATCCGCATTGGCGGCTTCCAGCACCACATGCCCCACTTCCTCCAGAGCATCGAGTGTTGTGAAACGGATCAGCGGCTCGTCTTCGACGATGAGCACGACGGCATTCTGCGGCATGGGCATCTCCTTGCAGATCGCGCCTGACGGCATCCGGAGGAACCGGTCTGCCTTCATCGCACGGCCATATAGGAGAGCGGGGGGATTGCGCAACCCGAAGTGAACGAAGGACAAATAGGCCGTCCTTGATGAAATGCGGCGCGCTTTTGCCCTCCGTCTGTTGCACAATGGATAATACCATTTGACGGAATGCAAGTTTCGCTTGCCAAAACCGCCGAAATATCCTGTACCAATCCGCACGAAAATGTGACTAGAAGACAATCCCGCCCTCCGCTTCATTCCCAACCAGACTCTTAGGTTCAGCTACATGATGGAACTCTTCACCGCGGCCGGTTTTGCGGCCCTTCTCGAGGTCATTGCCATCAACCTCGTCCTGTCGGGCGACAATGCCATCGTCATCGGGCTCGCGGCCGCCGGCCTCCCGCCTGCGCTGCGCAAGAAAGCCATTCTTTTCGGCATCTCCGCCGCCACCGTGCTGCGCATCATCTTCGCGGCGATCACCTCCTATCTGCTGGGCATCGTCGGTCTCCAGCTTCTCGGCGGCGTGCTGCTTGCCTGGGTCTGCTGGAAGATGTGGAGCGAGCTTCGTGAAGGTGACGGCGATGCGGCTCACGCGGCGAAGGAAGCCTCCGAGAATGCGCCCCAGAAAACCTTCTTCCAGGCCGCGACGCAGATCGTCGTCGCCGACGTCTCGATGTCGCTGGACAACGTGCTCGCCGTGGCCGGTGCGGCGCAGGAGCACTCGACGGTTCTCATAATCGGCCTGGTCATTTCGATCGCGCTGATGGGGGTCGCCGCCAATTTCGTCGCCAAGCTGCTCGGCCGTTTCCGCTGGATCGCCTATCTCGGTCTCGCCGTCATCGTCTATGTGGCGGTCACCATGATCTATCACGGCGCCCTCGAAGTCCTTCCGCTCATTCAGGGCGCCTGAGCTTTTTCGAGCTGCCGAACGCAGCTTGAAACACCTGAAACGTCAATCGACCCTGTCCATGCCCGGCTGCTGCCGAACGCACGGGCAGGGTTTTCAATTTGTGCTGAAAAAACTTGCTTTTGATCAAGAAAGGGAGGTGAATATGATAGGATTGTCATATGGTCGGCCAAGGTAAATGAGTCTCACATGCGATTAATTCGAGCAATTTCCATTCTCCTGACATTGGTGGTCATCGCCGCTGTCGTTTTCCTTCTCATCGGATGGCGTTCCGAGATCCCCCCGAACGACCAGGCGGCAAATGCCCAGTTTCCTCCTGAACTCGTCGCCAGGGGTGCCGAGCTCGCCGCGGTCGGGAACTGTATCGCCTGTCATACCAAGCCCGGGCAGGCTGCATTCTCCGGCGGGCTTCCGATACCGACGCCGTTCGGCACGCTCTACTCGACCAACATCACTCCGGACCCGGAAACCGGTATCGGCCTATGGACAGAGGCGGCCTTCAACCGCGCCATGCGCGAAGGCGTCGATCGCAAGGGCAACTATCTTTATCCCGCCTTTCCCTATGACCATTTCACCTGGGTGACCGACGAGGACAACCAGGCGCTCTTCGCCTTCCTGATGACCCGCGAGCCGGTAAGGGCGCCGGCGCAGGAGAACGACCTGATGTTCCCCCTGCAGTTCCGCCCGCTTCTCGCCGGCTGGAACATGCTCTTCTTCCGCCAGGGCGGGATGGAGACAGATCCGTCGCAGAGCGAGGAATGGAACCGCGGACGATACCTTGCCGAGGGCCTCGGACACTGCGGGGCCTGTCATACGCCCCGAAACGCATTCGGGGCCGAAGACAGAGGAAATCATTTCGGCGGTGGGGAAGCGGAAGGCTGGCAGGCCTACGCGCTCAACGCCAACTCCCGTTCGCCCGTGCCGTGGACGGTCGATACCATCGCCTTCTATCTCCGCAACGGCTGGCATGAACTGCACGGCGTCTCGCGTGGGCCTATGGCGGAAGTCACCGGCAATCTTGCCCTCCTGCCCGACAGCGACATCCGCGCGATCGCCACTTACGTCGCTTCCGTCATCGGAGAGCCTTCGCCGGAGCATAAGCAGAGGGGCGAGCAGCTGACCCAGAGCTTCGGTAACGGCGGCGCCCACATCACCACGGCCGCGCTCGATGAGAACAAGGCTTCGGCCGATCTCGCCTCGCATCCGGGAGCCGCGATCTACGGCGCGGCCTGCGCCACCTGTCACGAGAGCGGCAAGGCCCAGCCTTTCGGCGGGCTGAACTTCAATCTCAGCACCGCCGTCAATTCGCCAAACCCGCAGAACATCATCAACGTGGTGATGTTCGGACTGCCTCCGGCGGACGGCCAGCCGAGCGCCGTGATGCCGGCCTTCGGCAACACGCTCAACGATCAGCAGATGGTCGATCTCCTCGGCTACCTGCGTGAACGCTTCTCCGATCAGCCCGCCTGGACCGGACTGACCGATCTCGTCGCAAAAACCCGCTCGGGCGAGTATCCAGTCACCGTGCTGGCCTCCGACGGCATTGAAAGAGCGCCGAAGAACGTCGGCGCCAAGGAGCAGAAATGACCATCACGCTTAACGTCAACGGACAGAACCATCAGGTCGATGCGGAGCTGGATACGCCGCTCCTTTACGTGCTGCGCAACGATCTCGAATTGAATGCGGCCAAATACGGCTGCGGTCTCGGCCAGTGCGGCGCCTGCACCGTCATGATCGACGGCAAGGCGGCGCTTTCCTGCGTCACCCCGCTGCTTGTCGCTGAAGGCCGCGAGATCACCACGGTCGAAGGCCTCGGCACGGAAGAGAATCCCGGCCCGATCCAGCAGGCCTTCATCGAAAAGCAGTCGGCGCAATGCGGCTATTGCATCGCCGGCATGATGATGAGCGCCGCAGCGCTTCTGAAGAACAACCCGAAGCCGAACGACGACGAGATCCGCGCGGCGCTGCGCACCAATCTCTGTCGCTGCGGCACCCATATGCGGATCATGGCCGCCATCAAGCGCGCCAGTGAACTGATGGAACAGGCGGCCCTTCCCGCCGCCACGAACAGGAGTGCCGGCTGATGGATACGTTCAACAAAGCCGAAATCACCCGCCGCGGCCTGCTTGCGGGCACCGGCGCCCTCGTCGTCAGCTTTTCGGTGGCGAATGCGCTGGCCCAGGAACCGGCACAGCCGCCGGCAGCGCCCGCCCCGGCCAAGCCTCCGGCGCTGCCGGGCAGCCTCAATACCGATCGGTTCCTCGACAGCTGGATCCGCATCGACGCCGCCGGCAAGATCACCGTCTTCACCGGCAAGGCCGAGCTCGGCCAGGGCATCCGCACGCCGTTGATCCAGGTGGCTGCCGAAGAGCTGAACGTCGAGCCCGCCGAAGTCGAGCTCATCACCGCCGATACCGCCCGCACGCCGGACGAAGGCTTTACCGCCGGCAGCCAGTCCATGCAGAACAGCGGCACGGCGATCCGAAACGCCGCCGCCCAGGTGCGCGAACTGCTGATCGGCCAGGCGGCGCTGCGGTGGAACCTGCCGGCCGAGCAGCTCAAGGCCGAGAAGAAGACGGTCGTCGCGCCGGATGGCCGTTCGATCGGTTACGGCGAATTGGTCGCTGACCAGTTCCTGCACGTCGAAGCCCAACCGCAATCCAAGTTGAAGACGCCGGACCAGTTCAGCGTCATCGGTCGCGACGTGCAGCGCATCGACATCCCCGGCAAGGTTACGGGCGGCGTCGTCTATATCCAGGATCTGAGGCTGGAGGGCATGGTGCATGCCCGCGTCGTGCGCCCGCCGAGCTACAGCGCCACCCTGAAGAACCTCGATGCTTCGGCGATCGAAGCCATGCCCGGTGTGATTTCCGTCATCCGCGACGGCAATTTCGTCGCTGTCGTGGCCGAGAAGGAATATCAGGCGATCAAGGCGATGCGCGCCCTTGAGAAAGCCGCCCAGTGGGACGAGCCGGCCAACCTGCCGGACGCGATGAACCTGCCGTCCGAACTGATCGCGATGGAGCGGGAGGTAGGCACCGTGGCGGAATCCGGCGCGCCGGCCTTCCCGAACGGCCCCACCTTCGAAGCGACCTTCTCGCGGCCCTACATCATGCACGGCTCGATCGGTCCCTCCTGCGGTGTCGCCCATCTGAAGGACGACGGCACGATGGATGTCTGGTCGCATACGCAGGGTGTCTATCCCGACCGCAAGGCGATCGCCCAGATGCTCGGCATGCAGAACGAGAAGGTCCGCGTCATCCACATGGAGGGCTCGGGCTGTTACGGCCATAACGGTGCCGATGATGCCGCCGCCGACGCCGCGCTGATCGCAGCCAAGGTTCCCGGGCGGCCCGTTCGCGTCCAGTGGATGCGCGAGCAGGAACATACCTGGGAGCCCTACGGCCCCGGCATGGTGACGAAGATCAAGGCATCTGTCGGGCCGGACGGCATGATCGACAACTGGACTTACGACCTGTGGAGCAATTCGCATGGCACGCGTCCGGGCGATGCGGGTTCGCTGCTGGCCGGCCGCACCAAGAGCGATCCCACGCCGCTGAAGCTGCCGGAACTCGACATCAACCCGAACGGCAACGGCGACCGCAATGCCGACCCGCTCTATTCGATCCCGAACAGAAAGATCCTCTGGCACTTCCTGCCGGACATGCCGCTCCGCGTTTCGGCGCTTCGCGGCCTTGGCGCCCAGCCCAACGTCTTTTCGATCGAGAGTACGATGGACGAACTGGCGAGCGCTTCGAAGACCGATCCCGTCGAGTTCCGTCTGAAGCATATGAAGGACAGCCGCGGTGCGGACGTCATCAAGCTCGCGGCGGAAAAATTCGGCTGGGGCAAGAACGAGGTTCCGCGCGACCACGGCGTCGGTTTCGCCTTCGCCCGCTACAAGAACCATGCGGCCTATCTGGCGATCGCATTGGAACTGCGGGTCGAGCGGGAGACCGGCCGCGTGCGGGTCATCCGCGCAGTCTCGGCGATCGACAGCGGTCAGGCGGTCAACCCGGACGGCATCAGGAACCAGACGGAAGGCGGCATCCTGCAGTCGATCAGCTGGACGCTCTTCGAAGGGGTTACCTTTGACCGGACCCGCATCACCAGTTCCGACTGGTCGAGCTATCCGATCATGCGCTTCGCGAGCGTTCCTGACACCGTGGAAGTGCATGTCATCGACAGGCCCGGTACTCCGTTCCTCGGAACCGGCGAAGCGGCGCAAGGTCCGACGTCGGCAGCGGTGGCGAATGCCATCCGCAACGCGACGGGCAAGCGGCTTTTCGATCTGCCGTTGACGCGGGACCGGGTGAAGGCGGCAATCGGAGCCTGACACTGTGTCAATTTGTGACGGGGAGTCAGCTTTTCGTCACCAACTTCTTTGACTTTTGCATGTTTCCGTTGAACATGCTCGTCGAGCAAAGCTAGGTGGGCCCCCAGCCGGCATGACGCCGGTCAGGGGCTCGCGGACCCCCACTCGAGAGAGTTGGTGAGCCCCGTCCTAAACAACGAGAGCGGACCTTGAGCCAAGATCACCAGGACCATGACGGCCATTCCCACACCGACTGGCGCGAGCACGGCGTCAAGGTCATTCCCGGTAATTCGCTCGATCCGAACACGGCTCAGACGCCGGGCATGAACCGCGCCGCCGCGATCAACAACGCGCGGGCCGGCGCAGAGAAGATCTGGGCCGGCACGGTGACGATTCATGCCAACGCCAAGACCGGTGCCCATCATCACGGCGATCTCGAAACCATCATTTATGTGGTGAAAGGCAAGGCGCGCATGCGCTGGGGCGACAATCTGGAATTCGTCGCGGAAGCCGGTCCGGGCGATTTCATTTACGTGCCGCCCTATGTGCCGCATCAGGAGATCAATGCCAGCCGCGACGAGGCGCTCGAATGCGTGCTGGTCCGTTCCGGTCAGGAGCCGGTCGTGGTGAACCTCGATATCGAACCGGTCGAAAAGCCGGAAGAGGTTCTCTGGAGGGACCCGATCCACAAGTGAGCGCGTCGCTCTCACAAGTGACGATGCTGCGGCCGCGGGCCGCATCCGCTTTCCATCAGCGCCGCCCTGCCCTAGTTTCCTCCCTGTCCGTCCAGGGAGCTTGCGATGAAGCACGATTACGAGAAGCGGGATTTTCCGGTCGGCCAGGTCCGCCGTTTCCTGGAGCCCGGCCCCATCGTTCTCGTCACCTCGGCCCATGAGGGTGAACGCGATGTCATGACGCTCGGCTGGCAGACGGTCATCGAGTTCTCGCCTTCGCTGCTCGCCATGCTGATATCCTCTGCCAATCACAGCTATCAGCTCATTCGTGGGAGCGGCGAATGTGTCGTCAACCTGCCGACGGCGGACATGGTCGATCTCGTGGTCGGCATCGGCAATACGAGCGGCGCCGAGACGGACAAGTTCGAACATTTCAAGCTGCGGACCGGCGAAGCGGACGAGGTCGCAGCACCACTGCTGACCGATTGTTTCGCCAATTTCGAATGCCGGCTCGTCGAGGACCGTATGGTGAAAGACTACGATTTTTTCATCTTCGAAGTGGTGAGGGCCTACGTGGCGACGAAGCCGAAATATCCGAAGACCTTGCATTACACCGGCGATGGCGTCTTCATGGTCTCGGGCGAGCACATCGACAAGAGCGCCGATTTCCTGCCCGGCATGCTGTGAGCGTTGCCAATGCCGCCGCAATCTCCATTTACGTTCGCCCGACTGGAGATTGACCGCCTTGAGGCTCTCCTTTAGAAGGCGGCATCCCTTCCGAAGCAGATGCTTTCGGAATTCTAGAACGCTCCGGAGCTGATGCGGATGGCGCTGTTTCCGCAGGATAGGCGGACGAGAAGACGCGAAGGCGACGAGGATCGCCTCCTGTCGCGCTGGCCGGTCTTTGCCGCGGCACTGCTGATCGCCGCCCTCTTCGGTCTGCTTTCCGGCGTCGTCAAGGACGTACAGTTTCCCCGTGGCGTCCAGTCCGCCGACAAAGGCTCGGATACGCCGCATTTTTCAAAACGGGAACCGCTTCGGGCGCTCGCCGCGGCCGAACGCAGGGACGGGACCGGCGCTCATGCCGCCGGAAACGATGGTGCCATCCTGCCCCATTCGGTGGGGATCGCCTTTCCGGTCCAGGCGTCGGCCCTTTGGCTGAATCGGTCGCACGATCCCTCCCCCTTTGCCTTCTGGCCGGGGTCGCTGCCGCGCGCGCCGCCGCTTCGTGGCTGACGATTCGCACGCCGGATGTGAAATTCCGGCGCCCCGACGACAAAAGCATTCTCGCCCATCGCCGCTTTGCAAGCGTGACGCGGGCTCAGCAGGATCAGACACATGAGAAATTCCCCATGGTTGGTGACGACCTATATTATCATCATCCTGGTCGGCGTATTGATCGCCTTGCCGAACGTCATTCCTCAGTCGACGCTCGACCGCCTTCCGTCATGGCTTCCCCATAGCCGCGTTTCGCTCGGCCTCGACCTGCGCGGCGGTTCGCACCTCGTGCTGGAAGTCGACCGCGCCGACCTGATCAACGAACGCGTCCAGAGCCTGATGCAGGACGCCCGCCGGGTGTTGCGCGAAAAGAACATCAACACGACGGCCGTCCGCCGCTCCGGCGATACGGTGACGATTGCGCTCAGCAACGCCGGCCAGCGCGATGCGGCTGTCACCGAGCTGCAGACGCTTGCCAATCCCGTCGGGCTGGGCACGACCGTCGGAGGCAGCGATCTTTCGATCACCACGCCCACCGACAATACGATCTCGATCGCCCAGACGGATGCCGGCATCAATTCGCATATCACCGCTGCCGTCGATCAGTCTCTTGAGATCATCCGCCAGCGTGTCGATCAGGTAGGCGTCGCCGAACCGACCATCCAGCGTGTAGGGGCCGACCGTGTCCTCGTCCAGCTCCCCGGCGAACAGGATCCATCGCGCCTCCGCCAGCTTCTCGGCTCGACCGCCAAGATGAGCTTCCACCTGCTCGGCCAGCAGGGCGAGCCGGGCGTCACCATGCTCTCCGACGAACAGGGCAACCAGTATCCGGTCCTCGACCGCGTCGAACTCTCCGGCGAACGGCTGACCGATGCCCGCGCCGCCTTCGACCAGCAGACCAACGAGCCGGTCGTCAACTTCCGCTTCGATTCGGCCGGTGCCGCGCGCTTCGCGCAGATCACCCAGCAGAACGTCGGTCGTCCCTTCGCGATCGTCCTCGACAACAAGGTGCTGAGCGCCCCGGTCATCCGCACGCCGATCACCGGCGGCTCGGGCCAGATTTCCGGCGGCTTCTCGGTGCAGGAAGCCAATACGCTGTCGGCCCTGCTGCGCGCCGGGGCTCTGCCGGCCAAGCTGACCGTCATCGAGGAACGCACCGTCGGCGCCGACCTCGGCTCCGACGCGATCCAGATGGGCCTCTATTCCGGTCTTGTCGGCTTTGCCCTCGTCGCCGTCTTCATTCTGGTTCTGTACGGCTGGTGGGGCGTGCTGGCAAATTTCGCGCTGCTGATCCACACCATCCTGACCTTCTCGGCACTGACGCTGGTCGGCGCGACGCTGACGCTGCCAGGCATCGCCGGCGTCGTGCTCGGCATCGGCCTCGCCGTCGACGCGAACGTGCTGATCAACGAGCGCATCCGTGAGGAAACGCGTAAAGGCAGGGGCGCCTTCGCCGCCATCGATGTCGGCTTCAACCGTGCCTATTCGACCATTATCGACGGCAACATGACGGCGCTCATCGCGGCGGCCATCCTGTTTTACTTCGGCTCCGGCCCGGTTCGCGGCTTTGCCGTCACCATGGGCCTCGGCCTCATCATCTCGATGTTCACGTCGGTCGCCTTCGTGCGCGTCACGATGATCGCGATCGCCCGCCGGTTCAAGCTGAAGGTGCTGACGATCAAGCCGCTGATCCCGTTCAGCCCCTACGACCGGCACATCCAGTTCATGAAGGCGCGTTTCTTCGGCGTGACGGTTTCGGCCATCCTGTCCATCGCCTCGGTCGGACTGTTCTTCTATCCGGGCCTCAACTATGGCGTCGACTTCCGCGGCGGCATCCAGATGTCGGTCAGGACGCAGGGCCCGGCCGATCTCGCCAAGTTCCGTGAGGGTCTGAACACGCTCGACCTCGGCGAGATCACGCTGCAGTCCTTCGGCGACCCGAACACCATCCTCGTGCGCGCCCAGCGCCAGGAGGGAGGCGAAGAGGCGCAGACGGCGGCCGTGACCAAGCTGAAGGACGAGGTCGCCAAGATCGATCCGACCGCGGCCGTCCAGGGCACCGACGTCATCGGCCCGAAGGTTTCGGGCGAACTTGCCGTCGCAGGCTTCCTGTCGGTCTTCATCGCCAGCGTCGCGATGCTGATCTATATCTGGGTGCGGTTCGAATGGCCGTTCGCGGTGGGCGCCATCGTCACGCTGGTGCTCGACGTCACTAAGCTGGTGGGCTTCTTTGCCATCACCGGGCTCGACTTCAACCTCACCGCCATCGCCGCGGTACTGACGATGGTCGGCTACTCGGTAAACGACAAGGTCGTCGTCTACGATCGCATGCGCGAAAACATGCGGCTCTACAAGTCGATGCCGCTGCGCGAGATCATCGACAAGTCGATCAACGAGACGCTGGCACGAAGCCTCTATACCAATGCCACCGCCTTCCTGTCGCTCCTGCCGATGGCGATCTGGGGCGGCAGCGCGGTATCCAGCTTCGCGATCCCGATGGCCTTCGGCATTCTCGTCGCCGGCGCCTCGTCGGTGTTCATCGCGGCTCCGATCCTGCTCTTCCTCGGCGACTGGCGCCGGCGCCATGCCAAGAAGCCGGAGGCCGCGGCTGCGGAAAACGTCGAGCACGCCACCAAGGCTTGATCGCCGGCTCCGAAATGTAGGAAGGGCGGATTTTCATCCGCCCTTTTTCATGCCCACATGTACTGGAAACCATGCTCGATTTCGCTGCCTATGCGGGGCTTTTTTCCGCAGCCTTCGTCGCTGCAACGATCTTTCCGATGCAGTCGGAGGCGATCCTGGTCGGCCTGATCCTGACCGGGAGATATTCGCTTGCCGGTCTGCTTCTGGTCGCCTCGGTGGGCAACACGCTGGGCGCCACCGTCAACTGGTTCATCGGCCGCGGCATCGAGCGGTTCCGCGACAGGCGCTGGTTTCCGGTGACGCCGGAAAAGCTCGACAAGGCGCAGGCCTGGTACCGGAAATACGGGAGATGGTCGCTGCTCTTGAGCTGGCTGCCGATCGGCGGCGACGGCGTCACCGTCGCGGCCGGCGTTCTGAAGGAACCCTTGCCGGTCTTCCTGATCCTCGTCTTCATCGGCAAGGCAATACGCTATCTGGTATTGGCCGCGGCGACGCTCAGCGTGTTCTAGTTCCGCTGTCCCTCGTGGCCGAAATCGGCAAGCGTCTTCCAGAAATCGGCGAAGAACCGATGCCCGAAAGCTTCGAGCGAGGTGCCTGGCGGCTGAACCGCCCAAAGCTCGCCGCCGACGCGCAAGCCTCCCATCACCACGGCCGACAGAAGCCGCATGCGCCCCCGCTCCTCTTCGCTGCGGCTGCGTGCCCCGAGCGCCTCGGTGAGTTTCGCCTCCAGCTTGGCGTATTTCAGTTGATCGCGGGCCTGCAGCACGGGCGTGCGGCGGATCAGTTCACCAAGCCGGAGCGCCCGCTCATCGGCGGCCGAGGTAATCGCGCTCACCAAGCCGTATTGCACGGCCCTGACCACCGGCTCGTCCGCGGGACGGGACGCGATGGCGGCCATCAGGTGTTCCGCAAAGCTGTCCTGCCAGGCAAAGACCACGTCCTCCTTGGAAGGAAAGTAATCGAAGAAGCTGCGCTTGGAGACGCCGGCATGTTCGGCGACGTCCTCGATCGTCGTGGCATCGAAGCCTCGTTCGAGGAAGAGGTTCATCGCCGCCTGTTCGATGCGTTCGCGGGTCTGCCGGCGTTTGCGTTCGCGCCGGCCCTCCGTGCCCTTTTCCCTTGTTCTCGTCATTCCGGCCGGTTTTCGTCAGTCGCCCGTCTGATCGCCGTTCTGGATCGGGCTTGCCTCCGCCTCGGCGCCATATCTGGGGCGCTCGCGTGCCATGTCCAGCGGCTTGCGGCGGGAAATCTTGTAGACGGCGGCCGGCGGGATGTTGCGCACGGTATGGCCGATATGAGTGGCCTTGAGCCCGAGCCGGTCGAGGATCGGCCGCGGCACCGGGCAACGCGGTCCGTAGGTGAACTGGTAGAAGGCACCGCCCGGACGGATGTAGGTGAAGGTGCCGCTCAGGATCGCGGTTATCTTGCGCGGCGACATGGAGAGCAGCGGCAGGCCGCTCACTACGGCGCCGACCGGCTCTCCCTCGAAAAGATCGGCATGGGCGAGCTTTGCCGCGTCCATCTGCAGAACCCGCGCCTGCGGGAAGCGCCGCTGAAGGCTGGGCACGAATTCCGGCCCGTATTCGATCAGCGTCAGATCGGTTTCGGCCACGCCGCGGGCAAGCAAAGCACGTGTGAATACGCCCGTTCCGGGTCCGAGCTCGATGATCGGGCCGTCGGCCGATGCGATTTCCTGGGTCATCAGCCGTGCGAGTGAATCTCCGGATGGCGCGACCGCGGCGACCCGCAATGGATTGCTGATCCAGGAGCGGAAGAAATGCAGGAAATCAGAAAATGCGGCGTCGGCTGCCATGGTCGGAGACTCACCATTTTGAAAATGCGATCGAGTATTACGCCGAGCTTCACAGCCTGCGTGGCAATTCCAAGGCATAACGATCTCCGTTTTGAAAAATACCACCGGACGAGTGTATTATTTTCGATCCGACACGGCCATTAGCCGCGGACTTAGTGAATTCTTGCACCGAGTGCAAGGTTATCACGAAAAAGTGCCGTAATGGCGGCTTGTCGCGCAACGGCCAAAAATCTCGTCCAGGGAACTCGGGGCGTTTGTTCCCATTGAAGGGATACGGGAGAAACCAGGAGGAGCTTTCATGGACAAGCCGGCTGCGGAATTGGGTGAACAGGAGACAGAACTTCACCGGATCATAGGACCGGGCCTGCTGCTGCTCTTCATAATTGGCGACATACTCGGCACGGGGATCTACGCTCTGACGGGGCAGGTGGCGGCTGAGGTGGGCGGCGTCGTGTGGCTGCCTTTCTTTGTCGCCTTCGTCGTCGCGCTGCTGACGGCCTGCAGCTACCTCGAACTGGTCACCAAATATCCGCGCGCGGCGGGTGCCGCGCTCTACACGCACAAGGCCTTCGGGATTCACTTCGTCACCTTCCTGGTGGCCTTCGCCGTCATGTCGTCCGGCATCACGTCGGCCGCCACGGCGTCGCGCGCCTTCGCGGCGAATTTCGCAACCTCGCTCGGCCTCGATGCCGGCGCCTGGGGCGTGCCGTCGATCGCCATCGGCTTCATCGTGCTGCTCGGTGCGGTCAATTTCCGTGGCGTCGGTGAAAGCCTGAAGATGAACGTGCTCCTGACGGTCGTCGAATTGACAGGTCTTCTGATCGTCATCGTCATCGGCTTCTGGGCGATCGCCGGCGGCCAGGGTGACGTATCGCGTGCCTGGACCTTTGCGACGCCGGAAGGGAGCGGTGTGTTCTGGCCGGTGATCGCGGCGACCACGCTCGCCTTCTTCGCCATGGTCGGCTTCGAGGACTCGGTCAACATGGCCGAGGAATCCAAGGAACCGAGCCGCATGTTTCCGAAAGTGCTGCTGACGGGCCTCGGCATCACCGGCCTGATCTATATGCTGGTGGCAATCTCCGCCATCACCCTTGTGCCCGCCAACGAGCTTGGAGAGGGCGAGACACCGCTGCTCAAGGTGATCCAGGCCGGCGCGCCGGGCTTCCCGCTCGGCATCTTTGCCGTCATCACGATGTTCGCGGTCGCCAATTCGGCGCTGATCAACATGATGATGGCGAGTCGGCTGATCTACGGCATGAGCCGCGAAGGCGTGCTGCCGGTCGCGCTGGGCAGAGTGCATGCGGGCCGCCGTACGCCGCATGTGGCGATCCTCTTCACGTCGCTGCTCGCGGTCGGGCTGATCCTGTTTGCCGGCGGCGTGCCGGCGCTCGGCGGCACGACGGCGCTGCTGCTGCTCTGCGTCTTCACCATCGTCAACGTCGCCGTGCTTGTGCTGCGCAGGGACACGGTCGAGCACAGGCATTTCCGTACGCCGACCATATTGCCGGTGCTCGGCGCGGTCTCCTGCGCCTTCCTCGCCGGTCCCTGGACCGGCCGCGATCCGGTCCAGTACACGATCGCCGCTTCCCTGCTCGGTCTCGGGATCGTGCTCTGGCTTGCGACGGTCGGCATTATGCGCCTGGCACGGCAGCCGGTATAGTCAGACCTTCGGTCGCACCATAAGCCGGCCGTCGCCATCGATATGCGGCACGACGTCGAGATAGCCGGTTATCATCGGGTGCCCGCTTTCGATCGGGTGGGAATGGGTGGCGCTGATCACCATCACATCGGCCCCCGCCGCCTCGCCCGCCTGGATGCCGGCAAGCACGTCCTCGAAAACCAGCACGTCCGAAGGGCTGACGCCCAGCCGTTCGGAACCCAGGATATAGCCTTGCGGATTGGGCTTGCCGATGGTGACGTCCTCGGCCGTCACCATGTAACGGGGTTCCGGAAGCCCCGCGGCTCCAAGCCGGCGCTTAGCAAGCTCGATCGGCGAAGACGTCACGATCGCCCAGCGCTCCGGCGGCAGGGCAGCCAGAAATTCCGCCGCGCCGGGGATCGGCACGACGCCCTCCACATCCTCGATCTCGCCGCGCAGGATGATTTCGGCCTCTGCAATCGGATCGATGCCCGGCAGGTTCAGCGCGCGGATCGTGTCGATGCCGCGCTTGCCGTGCATGGTCGGCAGGAATTTTTCGACATCAAGTCCCATTGCCGAGGCCCACCGGCCCCAGACGCGCTCGGCTGCGGCGATCGAATTCAGGATGGTTCCGTCCATGTCGAACAGGAAAGCGGCATAGGATTTTTCGGGAAGCGCGGTTTCGGAGGCAGCGGCGGATGACAAGGGCGATCCTTTGGTGTCGGGGTCAGACTCGGGAAATGGCTGGCTGACCTTTTCGACTAACGGCAATGATTCCGGAAGGCAAATCTCCGCGGAAGGCTGCGGTTGTGGAAAACGGGATCAGCCCAAATTATTTCGATCGGGAATGCATGAATTGAGAAAGAGCGACGCCGATTGCAATGCCCACCGCAATGCCGATGCCGATATTGTCGAATATGGCGGTGCCGAGCACTGTGCCGAGCCCGACGCCGACGGCTATTCCTGTCGCTATGGTCATGATTGCAAGATGGCGCTTATCGATGGCGAGACTTGGGCGGCGTTCTTGTCTTCCGGCACGGAAGCGATAGAACTGTCTGGCCAGGCCGGCAAGGGGAGGATGTCTTGGCCGAAATTTCCGTTCGTCATGAGGATCTTGCCGGCCGCGGCGTGCTGATCACCGGCGGCGGCTCTGGCATCGGCGCGGCATTGGTGGAAGGCTTCGCCGCACAAGGCGCGAGGGTTGCCTTCATGGATATCGCCGATGATGTCAGCCGCGACCTCGCAGCGCGGTTGTCGGAAAAGTCCCGTCACCCGGTTCTTTATCTGAAAGCCGATCTGCGCCGCGTCGAAGAGATCAAAGCGGCGGTCCGTGAAGCGGCGGAAAAGCTCGGCACACTCTCCGTGCTGGTCAACAATGCCGGCTGGGACGATCGGCATGAACTGGAGGCCGTCACCGAAAAATATTGGGACGAATCTCAGGCGATCAATCTCAAGCAGGCATTCTTCGTCTCGCAGGCCGCGGTCCCTCACCTGCGCAAGGCCGGCGGCGGTGCGATCGTCAACTTCTCCTCGATCGCCTATCTGCTCAACATGGGTGAAATGCCCGCCTACACGACCGCAAAGGCCGGCATCGTCGGATTGACCAAGAGCCTTGCAGGAAAGCTCGGTCCGGAAAACATCCGCGTCAACGCCATCCTGCCCGGCATGATCGTCACCGACCGGCAGAAGAAGCTGTGGCTGAAGGAAGAGGATATTTCGGCGATGATCGCGCGGCAGTGCCTGAAGCGGGTCCTGTCGGCCGGGGACCTCGTCGGCCCCTGCCTGTTCCTCGCCTCAAATGCTTCCGCCGCCATGACGGCCCAGACGATCGTCATCGACGGCGGAGTATTGTAGCGGAAGAAGTGCCGCGCGGATCCCGGTGGAAAAGGACCCGCGCGGCCTGGAGGCCAGCTTACTCCGCTGGAGAGAGAGCGGGCGCAGCCTCCGTTCCGTGCTGCCGCAGGGGGCGGCCGCCGGTAAGCAAACGCGCCAGCATGTAGAAGACCGGCGTCATGAAGATGCCGAAGAAGGTCACCCCGATCATGCCGGAGAAGACCGCGATGCCCATGGCGACGCGCATCTCCGCACCGGCGCCGGTCGAGAAGACGAGCGGTACGACGCCCATGATGAAGGCCATTGAGGTCATCAAGATCGGGCGCAGACGCAGCCGGCTCGCTTCCACCGCCGCCTGGAACGGCGTTCGGCCTTCGAACTCCAGTTCCCGGGCGAATTCGACGATCAGGATCGCGTTCTTCGCCGAGAGCCCCACCAGCACCACCAGCCCGATCTGGGTGAAGATGTTGTTGTCTCCGCCGGTCAGCCAGACGCCTGTCAGTGCCGCCAGCACGCCCATCGGCACGATCATGATGATCGCCAGCGGCAGGGTCAGGCTTTCATACTGCGCGGCAAGCACGAGGTAGACGAGCAGCAGCGCCAGCGGAAAGACGACGATGCTCGAATTGCCGGCAAGGATCTGCTGGTAGGTCAGATCGGTCCACTCGAAGTCGATGCCGGGCGGCAACGTCTCGCCGAGGATCTTGGTGATCGCCGCTTCCGCCTGACCGGACGAGAAACCCGGAGCCGGGCCGCCGTTGATATCGGCGGAGAGGAAGCCGTTGTAGCGGGTGGCACGTTCCGGACCGGTCTGTGCTTCCACCTTCAGGAGCGCCGAAAGCGGAATCATCTGGCCGGACTGCGAACGGACCTTCAACTGGCCGATATCCTCCGGCTTGGCGCGGAACTGCGAATCCGCCTGGACCCGGACGCTGTAGGTACGGCCGAAGGAGTTGAAGTCGTTCACATAGAGCGAACCGAGATAGATCTGCAGCGTTTCGAAGACGTCCGTCACCGACACGCCGAGCTGTTCGGCCTTGGCGCGGTCGAGGTCGGCATAGAGCTGCGGCACGTTGATCTGGAAGCTCGAGAAGATGCCGGCAAGCTCAGGCGTCTGATAGGCCTTGGCGAGCACTGCCTTGGTCGCTTCGTCGAGCGTCTGGTTGCCGAGGCCGGCCCGATCCTCGATCTGCAGCTTGAAGCCGCCCGTCGTGCCGAGGCCGTTGACCGGCGGCGGCGGGAACATGGCGATGAACGCATCCTGGATGGCGCCGAACTTCTGATTGAGCTGCATGGCGATCGCGCCGCCCGAAAGCTCCGGCGTCTTGCGGTTTTCGAAGTCGTCGAGGACCGCGAAGACGATGCCGGCGTTCGAACCGATCGTGAAGCCGTTGATCGACAGGCCGGGGAAAGCGATGGCGTGTTCGACGCCAGGCTGTTCCATGGTGATCTCGCTCATCCGCTTGATCACCTCTTCCGTACGGTCGAGGGTGGCGCCGTCCGGAAGCTGGGCGAAGCCGATCAGGTACTGCTTGTCCTGCGCCGGCACGAAGCCCCCCGGCACCGCATTGAACATGCTGTAGGTCGCACCGATCAGCGCCAGGTAGATGATCATCACCAGGCTCTTGCGCGACAGCAGCCCGCCCACCGTCCGGCCGTAACCGTTGGCGGCTGCGCCGAAGGCACGGTTGAACCCGCGGAAGAACCAGCCGAAGATCGCATCCATGAACCGCGTCAGCCAGTCCTTCTTGGCATGGTGGTCCTTCAGGAGAAGGGCAGCGAGAGCCGGCGACAGCGTCAGCGAGTTGATCGCCGAGATGACGGTCGAGATCGCGATCGTCAGCGCGAACTGCCGGTAGAACTGGCCGGACAGGCCGCTGATGAAGGCGAGCGGCACGAAGACCGCGACGAGCACCAGGGCAATCGCGATGATCGGCCCGGAGACTTCCTTCATGGCGCGATAGGTCGCGTCACGCGGACTGAGCCCGTTCTCGATGTTTCGCTCGACGTTTTCCACCACCACGATCGCGTCGTCGACGACGATGCCGATTGCCAGCACGAGGCCGAAGAGCGTCAGCGCGTTGATCGAGAAGCCGAAGGCGTACATCACCGCGAACGTGCCGATGATCGAGACCGGAACCGCGATCAGCGGAATGATCGAGGCGCGCCAGGTCTGCAGGAAGAGGATGACGACGAGAACGACGAGCGCGATCGCTTCGAGAAGCGTGTCCACGACCTTCTCGATCGAGGAGCGCACGAACTTGGTCGTGTCGTAGACGATCTCGTATTTCACGCCTTCCGGCATCGCCTTCTGCAGTTCGCTCATCGTCGCATTGACGTTGTCGGCGATCTCGATGGCATTCGAACCCGGAGCCTGGAGGACCGCGATCGCGACCGCCGGCCGGCCGTCGAGCAGCGACCGCAGCGTATAGTCTGCAGAACCGAGTTCGATGCGGGCGACGTCACGCAGGCGCGTGATCTCGCCGTTCTCGCCGCTCTTGACGATGATGTTGCCGAATTCCTCCGGCGTGCGCAGGCGTCCCTGGGCGTTGACGTTGAGCTGCAGGTCGACGCCCGGCCGGCTCGGCGAAGCGCCGATGATGCCGGCCGCCGCCTGGACGTTCTGCGAGCGGATCGCGTCGGAGATGTCGCTGGCGGCCAGCCCGTGTTCGGCAGCCTTCTGCGGGTCGATCCACACGCGCATCGAATAGTCGCCTGCGCCGAAGACCTGCACCTGGCCGACGCCCTGGATGCGGTTCAGCCGGTCCTTGACGTTCAGCGTCGCATAGTTGCGCAGATAGGTGATGTCGTAGCGGTCGGTGTCGGACACGAGGTTGACGACCATGATGAAGTCGGGCGAGCTCTTGACCGTGGTCAGGCCGAGCGCACGCACTTCCGCCGGCAGCCGCGGTTCGGCTTGGCTGACGCGGTTCTGGACGAGCTGCTGCGCCTTGTCGGGATCGGTGCCGAGCTTGAACGTGACGGTGACGTTGAGCACGCCGTCCGACGTCGCCTGACTCGACATGTAGAGCATGTCCTCGACGCCGTTGATCTGCTCTTCGAGCGGCGTCGCCACGGTCTCGGCAATGACCGTCGGGTTGGCGCCGGGATAGGTGGCGCGCACGACGATCGACGGCGGCACGACTTCGGGATATTCGGAAATCGGAAGCGAGCGCATGCCGATCAGGCCGGCGACCACGATGAGGATCGACAACACGGCCGCGAAGACGGGCCTGTCGACGAAAAACCTGGATATATTCATGTCAAAACCCTCTCTCCGGGGTTGAACAGAAACGGAAAGCACCCGTCCCGCAGTCCATCAGGACTGCAGGCGACAAAGGCGGTGATGTTCTTAGAGGGCCGGCCGGCTAGTCGCCGGTCGGCGGATTACTTGGTGGCAAGCTTGGCCTCGTCCTGCGGCTCTACGACCGCGCCTGGACGGATGCGCTGCAGGCCGTTGACGACGATCCGGTCGCCGGCGTTGAGGCCCTTCTCGACGATCCGCATGCCGTCATCGACTGCCGAACCCAGCTCCACCTGCCGGTACCCGACGGTATTGTTGGCATCGACCACGAAGACGAACTTCTTGTCCTGGTCGGTGCCGACGGCCCGCTCGCTGACCATCAGGTGGTCCTGAGCCTTCGGCTGGCCCATGCGGACTCGCACGAACTGGCCGGGGATCAGGCGACCGCCCGGATTGTCGAAGACGGCGCGGACGCGGATGGTGCCGCTCGAAGCGTTCACTTCGTTGTCGATGAGCTGCAGCTTGCCGCGGATCGGCGTGCCGTTGTCCGCAAGCGTGCTGACTTCCACCGGCACCTGTTCGATCGCCGGACCGCCGTTGACGACAGGAAGATCGGCGAGCGTGCGGCTCACCAGCTCTTCGCCGGCGTCGAAGCTTGCATAGATCGGATCGGCGGAAACCAGCGTCGTCAATACGGCAGACTCGGAACCTGCTGCCACGAGATTGCCGACGGTGATTTCCAGCCGACCGGCACGGCCGGAGATCGGCGCCCGGATTTCGGTATAGCCGAGATTGAGCTGCGCCACCTTCAGCGCCGCCTTGGCGGACTGGAGATTGGCGAGCGCCTCGCTGCGGGCGCTCTGCCGCTGGGCAAGGTCGCTCTGCGAGATGGTGTTCTTGGCCGCGAGATTCTTGCCGCGTTCGAGCTCGGTCGTGGCGAGCTCTACCCTTGCCTCGGCGGAAGCAACCTGCCCTTCGGCCTGGGCGACCGCCGCCTCATAGGGTTCGGGATCGATGGTGACGAGCAGGTCGCCCTGCTTCACCAATCCGCCTTCGCGGAAGTGGACGGACTGAATGGTACCGGCAACCCGCGGGCGGATCTGCACGCGGTCGACGGCTTCCAGCCGGCCGGAAAATTCCTGCCAAGTGGTGACATTACGCGGGTTCACGGTGGCGACCGTCACGGGAACGGCCGGAGCCGCGGCTGCCGTCGCGGGTGCTGCATTGGCGCCCTGCGGCAGATCGAGATAGACCGAGGCGCCTGCGATGAGAGCAGCCGTACCCAGCCCGGTGCCCCACAGGGCCCAGTTCTTGATCTTCGATGTCATCGGTATCTCCTTGCGGCCCTGGGAGAAGGCCGCCGCTTTCCTTCAAATAAAGTTAGTTACGCATGCAATTCCTGGACGAAGCCGGTGAATTCGGAACAGAGCGTCCTCATCCATTTCCCGTCGCCGTCCTTGTATATGCCCGTCCAGCCGCAGCTCGCCGGGAAAACCTTTTTCCTCACGGATACGCCGGAGGCTGCGAGCCGGTCGGCATAGGCGATAGTCTCGTCGCGCAGAGGATCGTCCTCGGATGTCACGACGAGTGCCGGCGCGACACCCGAAAGCCGCGAACAGAGACATGGCGCGGCATAGGGGTGCTGGACGACGCAGGCGGAGCGCAGATAATGGCTCCAGCCGTCCGACCAGCGCTCGCGCATGCCGATCTCGTCGGCCTTGCGGATCGAAGTCGACGCCATCATCGGGTCGATCATCGGCGAGAGCAGGATCTGGCCGCTGAGCTCGCCGGGCATCAGGTCACGCGCTTTCAGCGCCACGCCGGCCGCGACATTGCCGCCGGCCTCGTCGCCCGCGACGAAAAGCGGGGATCGCGCGCCGCCGAACTGCTTGCGTCGGCTGGCGAGGCAATTGAGCGCCATGAAGGCGCATTCCATCGCCTGCGGAAACACGTTATGCGAAACGCTGCTGTAATCCGCTTCCAGCACCACGGCGCCGGTTTCGGCAAGTGCCTTGCCGATCGGACGCTCGGATTCGGCCCGGCCTTCTTCCAGAAACGCGCCGCCACGCAGGTAAAGCACGAGCGGCGGAGCCCTGCCTGTGGCGGCCCCTTCATAAAGACGCATGGGCACAGGCGGCTTCGCCGACCTGTCGAATGCGATATTTTCCCACTGCGTCATCATTGAAAAATCCCTTGGCTCACCCTTACTGAAAGAGGGGTGCTTGCCGTCAATCTCGAACATGATATTATTGTTCGATCCAAAACATACAAGTTAACGGCATTCGACAACACTATTCCAAATTTCTGGATAATGCTGCAATGCAGCGAGGGCTCTCACATGGATCAGCTTTCAGCGATGCGCGTTTTCGTTCGCGTGGTGGAGACCGGCAATTTCACCCGCGCCGCTACGACGCTCAACATGCCGAAGACGTCGGTCACCAATCTCGTCCAGAGTCTCGAAGCGCATTTGCGCACGACACTGCTCAACCGCACCACCCGCAGGGTGATGGTGACGACCGACGGGGCTCTCTATTACGAACGGGCGACGCAGATCCTGTCCGAACTCGACGAGCTCGACGGCAGCATGTCGAACTCGCAGACTCAGCCGTCGGGACGTCTGCGGGTCGAAATGGCCGGCGCCTTTGCGGACCTCCTCGTCATCCCGTCCCTTTGCGATTTCTATAACCGCTATCCGCAGATCCGGCTCGATATCGGCGTCGGCGACCGGCTGGTCGACTATATCGCCGAGAACGTCGATTGCGCATTGCGGGGCGGCACGCCGACCGACCAGTCGCTGATCGCCCGAAAGGTCGGTGAACTCGGCATGCAGCTCTATGCGTCGCCGAACTATATCCGCAATTTCGGCATGCTGGAGCATCCGAAGGACCTGGAAGGCGGAGACCATTTTTCCGTCGGTTATCTGAACGCGCAATCGGGCCGCGTGCTGCCGCTGGCATTCCGCCGCGGCGACGAGGAGCTGGAGCTGACGCCGCGCTATGTCGTCTCCGTCAACGACGCCCGATCCTATGTGAATGCGGCGATCTCCGGCATGGGCATCGTGCAATCGCCGCGCTTCATGGTGCGGGACCAGGTAGAGAAGGGCGAGCTGGTCGAGGTGCTTCCGGATTGGCACTGCGAGTCCCTGCCCCTCTACATCGTCTATCCGCAGACCCGCCATCTCTCCAACAAGGTGCGCGTCTTCGTCGACTGGCTCGCCAAGCTCGTCCAGAATCTGAAGGTCGAGGAAAACCGCAAGCAGATCCGCAAGGCGAGCTGAGGCACCGCTCCGGCCGAGAAGTCATGCGTTCCGCCAAGGAATTTATGCCTCGACTCGTCCGGGGATGATAAACCCCTGTCGGATATTGACCTGTTTATGATGGAATGAAGTCAGCATGACACGTTGGGGACATGTCGCAATCGCCGTCCTGGGTGGCATCGCTGCTGCATTGCATGTGGGCAAGGTGCCCCCTGCCATTCCCCTCCTCCGAACCGAACTCGGCATGGATCTGGTGACGGCCGGCTGGCTGATGGGCCTGGCAAGCGCGCTCGGCGCCGTCTGCGGTTTTGTCATCGGCCGCTTCACCGACTACCTCACCCATCGCCGTGCCATGATCCTCGGCCTGGCGCTTCTGATCGCAGGCAGCCTGCTCGGCGCCGCGACCCTTTCCGAAACGGTGCTGTTCGCAAGCCGGGTCGTGGAAAGCGTCGGCCTCATCATGGTCACCGTCGCAGCACCCGGCCTGATCGCCTCGTCGATCGATTCGCGCGATACCGGTCTCGCCTTCGCGCTCTGGGGTGTCTGGATGCCGGTCGGCGTTGCCGTCATGATGATGATCTCGCCTTTTCTCCTGCCGGGTTTCGGCTGGCAGGGCTCGTGGGTCTTCGCCGCAATCCTGAGCCTCATTCCCATGATCGCGCTGATGACGATGAAGACCGCGCCGCCACGGACGACCGGTCAGCCGTCGACATCGCTGCTGCAGGCCGTCGGGCTCACCGTCTCCCGCCCCATGTCCTGGATACTCTCGGGAATTTTCGTGGCCTACAGCGCCAGTTTCATGTCCGTCTTCGGCTTCCTGCCGACGCTGCTGATCGAGGAGATGGGGATCGGCCTTGCCACCGCTTCCATCATGACGGCTTTGGCCGTGCTGGCGAACGGCGTCGGCAACGTGCTCGGTGGCGTCTTCGCCCGCTGGGGTGCCCCGCGCTGGATCCTGATCGCCGGCCCCTGCGTGATGCTGGCGCTGACGGCCTTTGCCGTCTTCGGCCACGGTTTTCCGCTCTGGATGCGTTATGCCGCGTCGGTTCTTTACGCCGTCTCGGGTGGCGTCCTGCCGGCCACCATCATGGGCTCGCTGCCGGTCTATGCGCCGCGCCGCGATCTCGTCGGCACGTTCAGCGGCTTCGTCATGCAGGGCTCCAATATCGGCCAGGTTTTCGGGCCGATGCTGCTCGCCTCGATCGTCGCAGCCTCCGGCTGGTCAGCTGCTCCCTGGTATATCACCGGTGCGACGGGATTGGGTTTCGTACTGGCTCTTTGCCTGCGTCAGACGGAACGCCGCATCGCCGCAGCGCACCCCAAGGCGGCGTAAGAGGCGGCATTTCCCGCTGTTTCCCCGGTTTCAGACCTGCGCCTTCATCGACCTGATCCGGGAGACCAGCCGTAGGCAATGAGTGGATTCGGCGGGCTGGCGTGCACTGCAAAATCGGCTAGTCTCTCTTTGACCAAACAAGGGGAACCAGATCATGAGACATCACGTCGCCGCGTCTTCCAAAAACTGTGCCTGGGGTTATTTCGATCCCGCCAGTGAGCCTGTGCTGACAATCGACAGCGGCGATACGGTGGTGATCGAAACCGTTTCCGGCCCGCCGGAGATCCTGCCGAAGGAAGGTTTCACCATCCTTCCCGAACATCTCGAAATCCACGAGAATTGCCGGCCGATCATGCAGGGTCATATTCTCACGGGCCCGGTCGCCGTGCGGGGCGCCAGGCCCGGCCAGGTGCTGGAGGTGAAAATCCTCGATATCGAGCTCCGCCAGGACTGGGGCTATAATGTCATCCGCCCGCTCGCCGGCACGCTCCCCTATGATTTCGAGACTTCGCGGCTGCTGAACATTCCCCTCGACAAGGAGAAGAAGGTCGCGCGCCTGCCCTGGGGTCTCGATCTGCCGCTGGCGCCTTTCTTCGGCGTCATGGGCGTTGCGCCTCCGCCGAACTGGGGCCGCATCACCTCGATCATGCCGCGCGCCCATGCCGGCAATATCGACAACAAGGAGCTTGTCGCCGGCACGACGCTCTACCTGCCGATCTTCAACGAAGGGGCGCTGTTCTCCTGCGGCGACGGCCACGGCGCGCAGGGCGACGGCGAGGTCTGCATCACGGCGATCGAGACGGCGCTGCGGGGCACGTTTCAGCTGACGGTGCGCGACGATCTGGATTTTATCTATCCCCGCGCCGAAACGCCGGCCCATTACATCACCATGGGCATGGACCCGGATCTCGACCAATGCGCGGTGATGGCGCTGCGCGACATGATCGTGCTGCTCGGTGAAAAAGGCGGCCTGTCGCGGGAAGATGCCTATACGCTCTGCAGCCTCGCCGGGGATCTCAGGATCACCCAGACGGTCAACGGTTGCAAGGGCGTCCACATGATGATGGCCAAGAACCTCGTTCACGGCACCGCGTAGGAGGCGGGTCAGCCGTAGGGCGATTGGCACTGCCGGCGCGGACTTCCGTCGAAGGGTTGATAGCTGTTGTCCTCGACCCGATAGGAGCGATAGCGGGCAAAGCACCATTCTTCGTGGGCTCCCACGGCCTCGCTCGGAACCGGCTCCGATTCGGCCGGCCGCTCCGGCTCCTGCCGCGTCTCGACGGCGGCCTCGGTCGCTGCGTCCGATCCGGGCGGCGGCCGACATTGACGGCGCGGACCGTTGTAGGGCTGATAGCTGTTGTCCTCGACCCGATAGGAACGATAGCGGGCGTAACACCATGCAGCCTGTGCAGGCCCGATGGCAGGCGCGGGCTGAGGCGGATTGCCGATGCCTGAGGCTCGGGCATCCATGCTCGCCTGAGGAGCGGGATTGACGGCACCCGTAACGGTATTGTCGACCTCTGTGTTCGCCGCGCCGGCATTCGGCGTGGCGGCGGCGCTCTGGGTTGCTGCAACCGGCCCGGTCACGGGCGCATCCGGTTTGCTTGATGCGTCGGCGGCAACGGAACCAGGAGGAGTTGCGGGGGGAAGCCGCTGATACTGTTGTTTGGAAGGATCGACCGGTTTTGGCTGGGACGTCCAGAGGTCCGGCGTGTCCATGTTCGCGAACCGATGCTGCTCCGGCTTGGCGATCACATTCGCGGTGATGACGACGCCGCTCAAGAAAATCAGAACCGCCAGCACAAGACTCGCCAAAAGCAGAAGGACAGGCTTCACGACCACACTCCGGATTTCATCTGCCATCCAAATGCCGATGACGCTGCGGAGTTCCCGACGATTAGGTAAATGCAGCTATTCGTAAATTCACATCTGGTTGCGGCACGACATCATTGTCGAGCGCTGCATGGTGCGGAGGGACGATGGTGGGTGATGTAGGGCTCGAACCTACGACCCGCTGATTAAGAGTCAGCTGCTCTACCAACTGAGCTAATCACCCAAGAACCGTCTGTTGCGAGGCGTGCTCGCCAGCGGTGTGAGGGGCGTATAAAGGGGATCGCCGGGCTTGTCCAGCGGCTCCGCGAAAATTATTGGCCTTCCCCGTCAAAAAAATCCGTCAGGCAGATCTCAAGGCGGCGTGAAAGCGCCGAAAATCGCTGACCGCACGCAAAGAGACGCAGTTTCAATGGTTTAATGCGTCACAATATCGCAATCTTCGGAAGAATCCGAAATTCAGAGATCGAGCGCGCCTTCCGCCAGCCTGACCGCCTGCCCTCCGATACGGGCTCTGGCGATCTCGGCATCCTTCACGTCGATATGCAGGTAGATATAAGACGGCCGCTCCATCTCGACGCCCTGTTCCACCACGATCGGATGATGGCCGTCCGGCAGCGCATCGAAATGGCGGATTGCGCCGGAGAGCGCCGCGACCGCGGCCCCCGTCGCCGGATCCTCGGGAATGCCCATGTCCGGGGAAAACATGCGCGCATGGAATTTCGCCTGGTGATGCATGCCGCCACGGCAATAGACGTAGGCCGAGGCAAGGGAGCCTTCCACGAAGGGTGCTGCCTTTTCCCAAAGCGCCTGGTCGAATTCCAGGTTCTGCACGATCGCGAGATTGTGCAACGGAATCACCAGGAAAGGCACGCCGGCGCTCCAGATGGATGCCACGTGATTCTCGAAGCCTATATGGCCTGTCTTGACGTTCAATGCATCGGCAAGGCCCTGCCGGTCGAGCGGCAGTTCGATCCGCGTGGGTTTCCTCGGCAGATCGAATTCGGCGAAACCGGCCTCGCCCTTGCGAAGCCGCACGGCGCAGCGCACCGGCCCGACATTCTCCTCCACCACGCAGACCAGGTCCATGTCCGTTCCGCCGGTGCCGTAGTCGCGCTCGGCCAGCGCCACCGCCGTCCCGACGGTCGGATGTCCGGCAAAGGGCAGCTCCCGGGCCGGCGTGAAAATGCGCAGTCGTGCCGCATAGGCGGGATTGGCGCAAGACTGGATGAAAACCGTCTCGGAGAGGTTCATCTCCCTGGCAATCGCCTGCATGGCCTCATCGGCAAGGCCGTCACCGTCGAAGATCACCGCCAGCGGATTGCCGGAAAGCTTTTTATCGGTGAAGACGTCATAGATGCAGTAGCGACGGGCCAACGGCACCTCCCCCATGAATTTCGCTGGCGCCAAACTGCCCGAGCGGACCGCGCGGCGCAACCCCGTTCACGACGCTTTTCGTCCTTCGCTGAAATACCAGTCCAGGACGGGCAGCATGCCGACATTGTAGGGATGAGCGGAATGATCGGCCGAGCGGATCGCTACCGCGCCGGCGATCTCCTTGTCCTCCGCCACCTGCATATGTTGGTCGATGCGTGCCGTCATCTGGTCCGCGGTCTGTTGAAACCGAAAGACGCGGAACAGCGTCACCGCCCGGTGGAAATGCGCAACATAATATCCGTCGCTTGCCTCCGCCGCGTCGCGCAGGTCGATGCCTGTCTCCTCCAGCACCTCGCGCCGCATGTTGCGTTCGGGGTCGCAATAGCCGTCGACGACATCCTCCGGTTCGATGGAACCGCAGGCGAAATAGACCATGCCGGCATTGGCCGTGTGCGCTCCCATTCGGATCGCCACCAGCGCGCCGTCGGAGGTTTCGAGGACGGGGTAGGCATAGATATGCAGGCCGCTATGCCGCACCGGCTGCTTGCGCCACCAGAGGAAGGCGGAAAAGGGAATGACATAGCCCTCGCTGAAAATCCCCTCCCCGGTGAGGCCGACCCGCCTCTGCAGAATCATCCGGCCGTCGAACAGGTGAGGATTGTCGGCAATTTCCCTTTGCCAGTTCGCGGCTATGGCCTCCCGCTCGACGAGATGAAACGGATGATCGCCCGGCAGGACGTGCATATGGACCTGATCGACATGGAAAACTGTCTTCTCCGGCGGCCATCCGGAAAAATCCTCGGAAAGTTTGGCGGTCATCCGAGCTCCAGCGATATCACGACGGGGCAATGGTCGGACGCCTTCGGCCGGTCCCAGCCGATGCGCGGAAACCGCTCGACTTCCTGGCCCGGCGGAAAGACGGTGCGGTAAGGCTGTCCGCCACGGATGATCTCGGGCACGCTGTCCGGATTGCGCTCGGCCAGCGCCGGCGACAGCCAGATGTAATCGAGCTGGCAGAGATGCTGCTCTTCAGGTCCCCGCGCATGGTAGAGCGTCCAGCGATCCATCACATCGCGGCGCTGCATCGGGTTCACCACAAAACCGTCATGCGATAGCGTATCGAGCGCGCTCACCTCTTCCCGCCTCGGCTCGAAGCGATAACCTTCTCGGCGCGTACCGATCACCTGCACCTTCTCCTGGTAATCGTTCATGTCGCCGCAGATGGCGAAATTCTTGGTCCCGGTCCTCCCCTTGCCGAACCGGCGCTCGACGATATGCCGTACGGCCTTCGCCTCGGCGATCCGGATAGCCATCGTCCCGACCCGGCCATCGACGCCCTCCCGACCGTTGGTCATCGACTTGAAATGCACGACGTAGAGAGAGAACGGCCTGCCGCCGATCCTCAGGTCGAGTTCCAGGCAATCGCGCTTGAAGATCTTGTCATGCGCCTGGCTGGTCAGCGCCAGCTCTTCGCTGAACAGGCCGAGATCCTGATAGGTCAGCATGGCGTGGCTGCGGATGTCGAGTACCTCGATCCTTTCACCCGTGCGGGTCTCCTCGCGCATCAGCACAGCGACGTCGATGCCACGGCTGTCGTTGCCCTCGACCAGGTATTTCTGGCGATAGCCGTTGCCGACCATGCGGTAGAGATAGCCGTATTCGAAGGCCTGAAGCGCCGGCATGTTGTCGACTTCCTGCAGGCACAGGATGTCGGCATCCGCTTCCGCGATAGCGAGCGCCGAAAGCTGACGCGTGTCGTCGGTCTCGGCGATCAGGCGGGCCTGTTCGAGTTGCTGGTAGACCGCCTTGTCCTGTACGTCGTAGAGTCTCAGTACCCGGTCCTGCCGGAGCTGGTTGCGCCATCCGGAGAAATCGAAGCGGGTCATCAGGTTTTCGATGTTGAAGGTGGCAAGCCGCAGCGACATTCGAAGATTCCCTATTTCGCTCGTACCATAACCAGCGCCTGGCGACGTGGCTACAACCTCCAGGCGGAGCGGATGACGATCGAAAGCGTATCGCCTACCCTGACCGGCCGGCGGCTGAAGGCGCGCAGTGCCTGCCCGTCCGGGAGCGCGAGCCGCAACGCATGACGCTCACCTTCGAACAGGACCGAAACCACTGTGGCGGCAACGCCGCCGGCCGCGCTCTCCACGTCCTGCGGACGCACGAGGATGTCGGCACGCGGCGCGTCTCCGCCCGCCGTCAGAAGCTTCTGCATCGCCGGCCAGTCGAGAAGTCTCTTGTCACCCTCCGGTGACGGAAGCGAGAGGATCGCCCCCTGCCCGACCAGTCCGCCGACCAGCTTGCCTTCCGGGTGTGCATAGATCTCCTCCGGTGTCGCGACCTGCAGCAGCCGGCCTTCCGACATGACGGCCACTTCGGTCGCTAACGCCATCGCCTCCGCCTGATCATGCGTCACATAGATCATCGTCGCACCGGAGCGGGCATGGAACTCGCGAAACGTTTCCTCCACCTCCTGGCGCAGATGCCGGTCGAGATTGGCGAGCGGTTCGTCGAGCAGCACGACATCCGGCTCGGTCACGAGGCAGCGGGCGAGCGCCACGCGCTGCCGCTGACCGCCGGAAAGATCGGCGGGACGGCGGTCTGCAAAGCTTTCGAGCCGCACGGCCGCGAGCGCTTCCTTCACCTTCCGCTGACGCTTCTCACCGGAAACGCTACGTACCTTGAGTGGATAACCGACATTCTCGGCGACGCTCATATGCGGCCAGAGCGCGTAGGACTGGAAGACCATCGCCATGTTGCGGTGTTCCGGCGCCACCATCTCGCTCGCATCGGCCAGCACCCGCTCTCCGAGCAGGATCGAACCGTCGGTCGGCTGCTCGAAGCCGGCGATCATCCTGAGCACCGTCGTCTTGCCGCAGCCGGAAGGCCCGAGCAGCGCCAGAAATCCGCCCTCGCGCACCGTAAGCGACACATCGTTCACGGCCGGCCGGCCGGCAGTGTCGAACGTCTTGGAAAGACGGTTGAGGATCAGCTTCGCCACGGTACCACACCTTTCGGCAGTCGTTTCGCCATCAGTTCGAGCGCCAGCATCATCACCACGACCATGACGACGACGAGAACCGAAAGAGCCGCAGCGAGGTTGAAGCTGCCGCTGTCGTCGAGATTGTAGATCGCCACGCCGAGCGTCTGCGTCCCGGCCGACCAGAGGAGAGCCGAGACGGTCAATTCGTTGCAGGCGATCAGGAAGACGAGGATCACCGAGGCGCCCGCCGCCGGTCCCACCAGCGGCACGAGGATATCGGCAAGTCGCCTGCCGAACCCGGCGCCCGCAAGCCGCGCCGCCTCTTCGAGCGACGGATCGAGCTGCCTGAAGGCGCTGACGACCGGTTTCAGGCTGACGGCGAAGAAGCTGGAGAAATAGGCGATCAGGATGATCCAGATCGTCCCGTAGATCGAGATGCCGACGATCGGGATCGGTGCCGCGAAGAGCAGAATGAAGGCGACTGCCAGCACGATGCCCGGCAGCGCGTAAGGAATTTCGGCAAGCGCCGAGATGACCGGCGCCAATCGGCTCCTGCCGCGCACCAGGAAATAGCCGGTCAGCACGGTCACCACCAGAAGGCCCAAGGCGGTGGTGAGCGAGAGCGTGATGGAATTGGTGAAAGCCGTGCGCGTCACCGCCTGCCGGAAGAGGATTTCCTCATAGGCCTTCACGGTTACCGTCGAGGGGCTCAGCGGCACGCCATAGGCCGGCGCCAGAGAGCTTGCGACGAGTGCGGTCAGCGGCATGGCGAGGATCAGGAAGATCGTCAGCCAGAGCACGATCTCGGCCAGCCATCTCCAGGTGCCGAGACGGAACACGGCCACCTGCCCCGAAAGCCCGATGACGCGATAGTCACGGCCATTCAGCATCCGCCCCTCTACGGTAAGCCCGACGATCGACAGGATGGCGATCATCGCCGAAAGGAACGAGACGTCCGCGAAGGTGCCGGGACCGAACATGGCGAATTTCGCATAGATCAGCGTCGGCAGCGTGTAGATCGAGGCCGGAATGCCGAGGATGGCGGGGATTCCGAAATTGCCGACGCAGGAGACGAAGGCGATCGCCGCACCCGCGGCAAAGCCCGGCAAGGAGAGCGGCAGGATGACATCCTTCAGGACCTGCCACGGCGAAGCACCGGAAAGCCGCGCCGCCTCCACCGCATCGCGGGGCAGCGCCAGCAGTCCGGCCCTGAGCGACAGATAGACGAGCGCAGCATTCTGCACGCCGAAGAGCAGCGCAATGCCGCCGATCGAATAAAGCGGCTGTGGCGAGCCGAGCGGCGGCGCCATGCCGATCGCCTTCAGAAGCGCGCTCGACGGTCCGGTCATGCCGATCCAGGAAAGCGCCGTCACCTGCGGCGGGATCATCGTCGGCAGCATGAAGAGGAAGCCGAGCACCGTCTTGCCGCGGATGTCGAAGAGCGTCAACAGCAGTGCGAAACCGCCGCCCAGGACGACGGCCGCGGCCATGCCGAAGAAAGACGTGGTGAGCGTGTCGTAGACAGCCTGCCAGAGAGCGGGATCTGCCAGAAGCTGGCGTGCATTGCCCTGCATGGCTGAAGCGATGCCCGTCGCCGCAAGCCGTCCGAGAGGCAGCACGCTCAGGAGGAAGATGACGGTTACGACAAAAGGAAACAGCCAGCGTGGCTGGCTGTTTCCCTGATTCTTTGGTCGTCTCATAAGGCGCTTATATCAGCCTTTGATGCCGAAGATATCCGCGAAGGTCTTGACGTCCTTTTCGGAATCCTTGAGCGCTTCGGAAGCGTCGACCGGCAGGACCTTGATGGTTTCGCGAGCCGGGAAGCCGGGCGGAACGGCCATGCCGTTGCGGGCCGGTATGTAACCGAGCTTCAGGAAACCTTCCTGGCCCTTCTGGGACAGAACGTAATCGATGAATTTCTTTGCGTTGTCGGCATGCTTGGTGGAGCTGAGGATTGCGGCCGGCTCGGTGACGGCGGAGACGCCTTCCGTCGGGAAGACGAACTCGACCGGAGCACCCTTGGCCTTTTCGCGGATCGGCATGTAATCGACGACGACGCCATAGGCCTTCTCGCCGGACGCGACCGACTTGAGGACCGCACCGTTGCCGCCGGCGGCGACCGCGCCATTGGCCTTGAGGTTCTTGTAGTAATCCCAGCCGAGGCTCGAAACGCCGGCCAGCGTCTGCGCATGAATGAGGGCTGCACCCGAAGCGAGCGGGCTCGGCATGGTGACGAGGCCCTTGGCTTCCGGCTTGGCGAGATCCGCCCAGCGCGTCGGCTTCATCGCAGCCTGCGTGTTGTACATGATGCCGGTGGTGATCAGCTTCGTGGAATAATAATAGCCGTCGGCGTCATAGAGCGATGCGTCGTAGTTGGCCGCTTCCGGCGATTTGTAGGCCATCAGCTGGCCGGCCTGCTTCATCCGCTCCAGCGTCACCGTGTCGGCGATCAGCAGAACGTCGGCGACCGGATTGCCGGCCTGGATCTCGGCGTTCAGCTTGGCCATGATCTGCGGCGTCCCGTCACGGACCCACTGTACGTCGAGGCCGGGATTGGCGGCCTTGAAGCCGTCGACGGTTGCCTGCGCGTCCTCGTTCGGCTGGCTGGTATAGAGCACGAGGTCGGCGGCGTCTGCTGCGCCGGCCACCATGCCAAAGGCCACGAGGGCCGTGAAAGCGGAGAGAAGGTTCTTCATCGGAGGTCCTTTCGAGAACGTATGATCCGCTTAAACACAGTCACCTAACAGGTATATGACAGCGGAAGCCTCTCCACAGGCGCCTGTCGCAAGAGGCGAAAAGGCCCTGTCTCCGGCTGGAGACAGGGCCTTGAGTTCGATTTCGATGATGTCAGGCCGCAGCCGGAACGGCATTGGCGATCAGCCGGCCGAGCCGCCTGATGCCTTCCTCGATCATCGCCTCGTCGGCGCAGGAGAAGCTCATGCGCAGCGTATTGGCATTGCTGCCGTCCGCGTAGAAGGCCTTGCCCGGCACGAAGGCGACCTTCTCGGTGGCGATCGACCTGGCGAGCAGTTCCGCGCCGTCGATGCCCTCCGGCAGCGTCACCCAGACGAACATCCCGCCTTCGGGCCGCGTCCATGCGGTGTTCTTCGGCATGTACTTGTCCATGGCCGCGAGCATCGCATCGCGGCGCTTGCTGTAGACGGCCCGGATCTTTTCGACCTGCGCGTCGAAGCCGCGCGATGCGACACGCTCGATGGCGATCTGGTTGATCGTCGAGGAGTGCAGGTCGGCCGCCTGCTTCATCAGCACCAGCTTGCGGATAACCGGCATCGCCGCGATGACGAAGCCGACGCGCAAGCCCGGCGCCAGCGTCTTCGAGAAACTGCCGCTGTAGATGGTGCGGGTCTTCTCGATGTCGCCGCCGTTACGGGCGATATCGAGTGCCATGATCGGCGGGATCGCTTCGCCGTCGTAGCGCAGATGCTGGTAGGCGGCATCCTCGAGAATGGCGATGTCCAGTTCGTCAGCGAGCTGCAGCAGTTTCTCGCGGCCGGCGCGATCGATGGTCTCGCCGGTCGGGTTGGAGAAATCCGCCGAGAGATAGGCGAACTTGACGCTGCCGCCGGCCTTGGCCGCGGTATCGCGATAGGCTTCCGGCGTGCGGTTGCCGTTCAGCGAAAGCTGATCGTAACTCGGCTCGTAGGCGTTGAAGGCAGACAACGCGCCGAGATAGGTCGGCCAGGTGACGAGCGCCGTGTCCTTCGGCGACAGGAAGAGCTTGCCGAGATAGTCGAGCGCCTGCTGCGAACCGGAGGTGATGAAGACGTGGTCGCTCGTGCAGGTGATGCCGATCTTGGCAACCTCGCCGACGATCCATTCGCGCAGCGGCTTGTAGCCTTCGCTTACCGAGTACTGCAATGCCGACCCGACTTGCGCGCCCGAAAAGATGTCCGAATAAGCTTCCTTGAAGGCTGCGTCCGGAAACAGCGCCGGATCGGGAATACCGCCCGCAAACGAGATGATGTCCGGCTGGTCGAGCAGCTTCAGGAGTTCGCGGATTTCCGAAGCGCGCATGCGGCTGGAGCGCGTCGCGAAGATTTGTTCCCAATCGAGCATGGGATGTTTCCTCTTATTTCAATTTTCTATGTGCGATCTTTATAGAAAGATCGACAGGTCAGCAATACTGACCTATTGGTTTGCGACGTAATTTTTTCGACCGATTGCATTCGATCGCAGATGGCATATCTTACCGTAAGCTTATCGATAACCAAAAGGTAAGATCATGGCAGTCGCGACATTGTCGTCCAAGTTCCAGATCTCCATTCCGAAGGAAATCCGCGAAAAGCATAATTGGCAAGCTGGGCAGCAATTTGCCTTCATTCCAAAGGGCAAGAGCGTTGTTCTCGTTCCAGTGCCGACACGAGACGAGTTGCGCGGAATAGCAAAGGGCGCTGACACCAGCAATTATCGGGACAGGAACGATCGGTACTGATGCGCGTCATCGACAGTTCGGCATGGATCGAATGGCTGACCGATAGTCCCTTGGCTCCGCGCCTCGTCGACGAGATTCCTGAAAAGCACGAACTCATCGTGCCGACGATCATTCAAATGGAAATGTGCAAATGGTTGATGCGGGAGAAAGGCGAGGAATCCGCCGAACGCTTCATCTCCTACACGACCGAATGCTTCGTTGCCGAACTTGGCACCGAGATTGCCTGGAATGCCGCCGAGATTTCCGGCCGTTTGAAGCTCTCCACCGCAGACGCCATCATATACGCGACCGCAAGGTTTCTAGGCGCCGATCTCCTGACCTGCGACAGGCATTTCAAAGACCTGCCGCACGTCACGTATGTTCCGAAATCGGCGGCGGAACGCTAGCTCCGCCCCCGAAATTAAAAAGCTCAGTTCACGGTCTTGTCGACCAGCTTGTTTTTGCCGATCCAGGGCATCATGCCGCGCAGCTTGGCTCCGACTTCCTCGATCTGGTGGGCGTCGTTGTTGCGGCGGATGCCCTTGAAGCGGGCCATGCCGGAACGGTATTCCTGCATCCATTCTGAGGTGAACTTGCCGGTCTGGATGTCCTTCAGAACGCGCTTCATCTCGGCCTTGGTCTCGTCGGTGATGATGCGCGGGCCGGTGACGTATTCGCCCCACTCGGCCGTGTTGGAGATCGAGTAGTTCATGTTGGCGATGCCGCCTTCATAGATCAGGTCGACGATCAGCTTCACTTCGTGCAGGCATTCGAAATAAGCCATTTCCGGTGCGTAGCCGCCTTCCACCAGCGTCTCGAAACCGGCGCGGATGAGCTCGACGAGACCGCCGCAGAGAACGACCTGCTCGCCGAAAAGGTCGGTTTCGCACTCTTCCTTGAAGTTGGTCTCGATGATGCCGGACCGGCCGCCGCCGACGCCGCAGGCATAGGAGAGCGCCAGTTCAAGCGCATTGCCGGAAGCGTTCTGATGCACGGCGACGAGGCAGGGAACGCCGCCGCCCTTCTGGTATTCGCCGCGAACCGTATGGCCCGGGCCCTTCGGCGCGATCATCACGACGTCGACGGAGGCCTTCGGCTCGATCAGGCCGAAATGCACGTTGAGGCCGTGCGCGAAGGCGATCGCTGCGCCGTCGCGGATGTTCGGAGCGATTTCCGACTTGTAGATGTCGGCCTGCAGCTCGTCCGGGGTCGCCATCATCATCAGGTCGGCCCATTTTGCGGCTTCGGCGACCGTCAGCACCTTGAAGCCGTCGGCTTCCGCCTTCTTGGCGGTGGCGGAACCCGCCTTCAGCGCGATCGCGACGTTCTTGGCACCGCTGTCCTTCAGGTTCAGCGCATGCGCGCGACCCTGAGAACCGTAGCCGATGATGGCGACGTTTTTCGCCTTGATGAGGTTGATATCGGCATCCCGATCATAATAAACGCGCATCGTTTTCCCTTCCCTATGCGTAAGGTTTGTTGCTGTTTGTCATCGTCCCGCGGAGGCGTGAAGCGCTTCCGCCGATTGCTTCTGCGTGCCGTACAGGGTCAGGAAGGCCTCCACAGCCTTCTGCGCCTGGCGCGCATTGTCCTTCAGGCCCGGCTCACCGAGCAGCATGCGCACATGCAGGTCGGAGACGATCAGGCCGTAAAGCGTGTGATAGGCGGCATCCGCATTGTCGAAGCGCAGGAGCCCTGCCCGCTTGCCCTGTTCGATCAGCCCTATGGCGCGCCGATCGATCTGCCGCCGGCCGTGTTCGAGCAGCAGCTTGCCGAACTTCGAGCCGTCACGGCTCGACTGCCCGATCGCCAGACGGTTGAGCGCCAGCGACACGTCGCCGGCCAGAACCTCCAGGAGATCGCGGGCGAAAAGCTCGAGATGATCACGCAGAAGATCCGCCGTCAGCCGCTCGCCGGGACGCTCATGGGTGCGCACCTTGCTCGCCTGATAGGCGATCATCGCCGACAGCAGGCCGTCGCGGTCGCCGAACCATTTGTAAAGGCTTTCCTTCGAGCAATTGGCGGCGCGCGCCAGACCGGACGTCGTCAGCGCCTTTTCCCCGCCCTGCACGAGCAGCCGAAGCGCCTGCTCCAGAACGGCGTTCTGGCGGGGCGAAAATTCGGGCGTGTCGGCGGTGTCGGGTCTCACTGTTCCATCCTTTTCGTACCGTACGGTACGGTTCTGCCCGTATAAAGCATCCGGCGCCGCCGTCAAGTCTGTTCTTGACACGCACGCTGCTTTTCGCCGGCGCGGATATGTCTGAGGACGGATGCTGTTATTCCGCTGCGACGCCGTCGCGGATCGCTTCCGTGTCGCGGGCCGGCGACAGGCCATAGAGGCGGCTGTATTCGCGGCTGAATTGCGAGGGGCTCAGGTAGCCGACGCGGTGGCCGGCGTTGCCGGCATCGAGCCTCTCCACCAGCATCAGGCGGCGAGCCTCATGCAGGCGCAGCTTCTTCTGGTACTGTACCGGACTCATTGCCGTCACCGCCTTGAAATGGTGATGGAAGGACGAGACGCTCATGTTGACGCGATCCGCCAGGTCTTCGATCCGCAGCGTCAGGGCATAGTTCTCCCTCAGCCATGCGATGGCGCGCGCGATCCGGTTGCTGTTGCTGTCGGCGGTCGCGATGTTGAGAAGCCGCGCTCCGTCAGGCCCGGTGAGGATGCGGTAGAGGATCTCCTGCTGGATGAGCGGCGCCATGGCCGGGATATCCGCTGGACGATCGAGCAAACGCAGCAGCCGCACCGCCGCGTCCAGCAGCTCCGGCGACGCCGCATTGACGGTGATGCCCCGTTGCCCCTCCGATGGCGTCGGGCGGGAAACCTCGACACGGCGCAGGAGTTCGCCGAGCTTCTCGATGTCGATTGCAAGAGCAAGGCAAAGATGCGGCTTCTCCCGGCTTGCTTCCGTCACCCGCCAGGCGACCGGCAGATCGAACGAGGTCAGAAGATATTCGCCGGTGGTGTAATTGATCGTTTCCGCCCCGAGCCGCAGACTTTTGGCACCTTGAAGCACCAGCGCCAGACAGGGCCGGTAGCTGCTGTGGAACGGATCGCTCGGATCGCACCGGCGGCTGATGAAGAGATCGTCGATGGCCGTGGCGAACTCGCCGTCGCCCGGCGTGAAGCGTTCGGCGATGGAGACGATTTCCCCATAGGGGCTGAAAGGGAAGGTCATGGCAAGTCCGTTCGATAAAGCGCTGCGAGCGGCCTTCATCTAGAGCGGCTTTTTCGATTGGAAAACAGAGCGGATCATCACTTTTGCAGGATCGTGCAAGAAGCTCGCAGGATCGGTCTAACGCGTTGCCGTTCGTCAGCGCATAGTCCGCCTCGTCCAATTCCCTCCCAAGCCAACCGATGAATGGAGCTCCCCATGGCTATTGCAAGAGGCTATGCCGCGACCGACGCGTCGAAACCCTTGACGCCCTTCACCTTCGAGCGTCGCGAACCCAACGACGACGACGTGGTCATCGACATCAGGTTCGCCGGCATCTGCCATTCGGACATCCACACCGTCCGCAACGAATGGAAGAACGCGGTCTATCCGATCGTCCCCGGTCACGAGATCGCCGGCATCGTCACCGCCGTCGGCTCGAAAGTCACCAGGTTCAAGGTCGGCGATCATGTCGGCGTCGGCTGCTTCGTCGATTCCTGCGTCGGCTGCGCCAATCGCGACTTCGACAACGAACATTACATGCCTGGCCTTGTGCAGACCTACAACAGCGTCGAAGCCGACGGAAAGACGGCGACCCAGGGCGGTTATTCCGACCATATCGTCGTCAAGGAAGGCTACGTGCTCTCCATTCCGGAGAACCTGCCGCTCGACGCTTCCGCGCCGCTGCTCTGCGCCGGCATCACGCTCTACTCGCCCCTCAAGCATTGGAATGCCGGCCCCGGCAAGAAGGTCGCAATCGTGGGCATGGGCGGCCTCGGCCACATGGGCGTCAAGATCGGTGCGGCCATGGGTGCCGATATCACCGTGCTGTCCCAGACGCTGTCCAAGAAGGAAGACGGGCTGAAGCTGGGCGCCAAGGAATATTACGCCACCAGCGACGCCTCGACTTTCGAGAAGCTCGCCGGCACTTTCGACCTGATCATCTGCACGGTCAGCGCCGAAATCGACTGGAACGCCTATCTCAGCCTGCTCAAGGTCAACGGCTCGATGGTCCTGGTCGGTGTTCCGGAACATGCCGTGCCGGTGCATGCCTTCTCGCTGATCCCGGGCCGCAAGAGCCTGTCCGGCTCGATGATCGGCTCGATCAAGGAAACCCAGGAGATGCTGGATTTCTGCGGCAAGCACGACATCGTCGCGGAAATCGAGACGATCAACATCCAGGAGGTCAACGAAGCTTATGAACGCGTCCTGAGAAGCGACGTGCGCTATCGCTTCGTCATCGACATCGCCTCGCTGAAGGCTTGATGGAAACGAAGGGCGGCGCAGGCGCTGCCCTTCTTCACGTCACGCGAGCCCGCTCTCGTCGAATTTCTGACGTGCGGCCTTCACGGCCGCATGGTTCTCCCCCGCCCATTGAAGCACTTTGGAAAGCGGCTCGAACAGCGAATGCCCGAGAGCCGTCATCCGGTATTCGACACTCGGCGGCTTGGTCGGAAACACTTCCCGCTCGATATAACCGTCCCGCTGCAGGTCGCGCAGCGTCTGGGTCAGCATGCGCTGGGAAATGTCCGGCACCAGCCGGCGCAATTCCCCGAAACGGTAGGGCTGGCGCGCCAGCGCTTCCAAAAGCAGCGTCGACCATTTGCCGGCGATCCGGTCCATGACGTTCCGCACCGGGCAATTGCCCATATCCCACCCGGAAATATCGCATTCCCTGCCGTCCAACACCGGTTTGCGGCTTGCATTCAGGACCATGATGATGGTTCCTTCGAAGTAACGATCTCCCTGAAAACTGCCTTCTTTACAGCGTGAAGTCAATTCCTATTCTAGTGCAGGTCTCTTTTTGAGACTGCTGTTCAGCGCACCGCGCCGAGGGCCGGTTCATCGTCAGAAAGGAATGCTCATGACCAAATTTCTCGTCACCGGGGCCGCCGGCCATCTCGGCCGCATCGTCCTGCATCATCTGTTGGAGACTTCGAAAGTGGCGCCGGGCGATCTGATCGCCGCAAGCCGCGATCCGAAAAAATTGGCCGATATCGCGATGAAGGGCGTCGAAACCCGCGCCGCCGATTTCGACGATGAAGCCGGTCTTGTGAAAGCTTTTACCGGCGTCGATCGCGTGCTTCTGATCTCAACGGATGAACTGGCGACGCCCGGCAAGCGCGTCGCTCAGCACAAGGCCGCCGTGTCCGCCGCCGCCAAGGCCGGCGTCAAGCATCTGGTCTATACGTCCATGATAAATCCCGACCGGTCGCTGGTCAGCTTCGCATCCGACCATCTCGGCACCGAGGAAGCGATCAAGGCAAGCGGCATTGCCTATACGATCCTACGCAATGCGTGGTATCACGACAATTACCTCGCCTCGATGCCGCACAACCTGCAGACCGGCAAATGGTTCACCTCCGTGGGCACCGGCAAGCTTTCGACCATTTCGCGCGACGACTGCGCCCGCGCCGCGGCCGCGGCGCTTGCCAACCCGCCGACCGGCAGCCGGACCCTGTCCCTGACCGGCTCGGAATCGTTGACCGCCGAAGAAATCGCATCGCGTGTTTCGAAGGCTGCCGGCAAGCCGCTCGGCGTGGTCCACGTGACCGACGAGCAGTTGACCCAGGGGTTGACGGGCGCCGGCCTGCCGGCCTTCGTCGTGACGATGCTGGTTTCCGCGGATGCCAATATCCGCGCCGGTTATTTCGACGTTGTGACGGATGATTTCGAGAAGCTGACCGGCGCAAAGCCGCAGGACCTGGCGAGCTACTTCGAAACGCAGAAGGCCGCACTGACCGCCTGACATGGGCTATCAATAGAATTGCATATCTAACGATTCCGATATAATTAGATCAATAATCTAATTCTGAATTATTTCGGAGAAAATCATGCGAAAGATCGGCCTGATAGGCGGAATGAGTTTCGAAAGCACGTCCGTCTATTATCGTATGATCAACGAAATGGTGCGGGACCGCCTCGGCGGCCTCGCCTCCGCCGATCTTCTCCTCCACTCCGTCAATTTTGCCGAAGTGGTGGAGATGCAGAAAGCCGGCCGCTGGGACCTGGCGGCCCGGCATCTCGCGAGAAGCGCCGCAAGCCTCGAAGCTGCAGGCGCCGAATGCGTGCTGATCTGCACCAATACCATGCATCTCGTCGCCTCCGAGGTGCAGGCTTCCGTCGATATCCGGCTTATCCATATCATCGACGAGACCGCCAGGGCGTTGAAATCCCGGGGGTTGACGCGCCCTCTCCTGCTTGCCACCCGCTATACGATGGAGCACGGCTTTTACACGGACCGGATGAAGACGCTCGGTGTGGACGTCATGGTGCCGGATACGGGCGATCGCACCGACATCCATGACATCATCTTCAACGAGCTCTGCGCCGGCACGGTGCTCGACACATCCCGCACCCGCGCCATCGCGATGATCGAGAAGGCGAAGGCCGAAGGCGCCGACAGCATCATTCTCGGCTGCACGGAAATCTGCCTTCTGCTTGATCCGGAAAACTTGGCCCTGCCCTGCGCCGATTCCACGGCGATCCATGCCAAGGCGGCCGTGGATTTTGCGCTGGCAAGGGCGAGACCGATCAGGCAGCCGCTTAATTTATTTGACTCAGTCAAATAAATATTGGACAGAGTCGCCGTAAAGGAGATTCTGCCGCCATGCCCAATATGACCGACCCCGTCTTTCTCGACGCCATCCGTGCCTTCAACCGCTTCTACACGAACAAGCTCGGGATCCTCACCAAGGGCTATCTCGACACGTCTTATACGCTCACCGAGGCGCGCATCCTCTACGAGATGGGAGCCCGCAGGCGCGTTTCGGCGACCGAGCTCAACCGCGATCTCGGCCTTGATCCCGCCTATCTCAGCCGCCTCCTGAAGAAATTCCGCGAAGCCGGCTTCATCGACAGCGAGCCGGACCCTGCCGACAAGCGCAGCCAGATCCTCACCGTCACCGAGAAGGGACAGGCCGAATACGAGACCCTGGGAGAGCTCTCCCGCCAACAGATCGCCGACGAACTCGCAAACGTGGACGAGGCCGGTCGCGAGAAGCTGATCGGTTCGATGCAGACGATCCGCGCGATCCTCGACCCGCAATCGGCGGCGCCCTCGCCTCCGGTGGTCATACGGCCGCACCGGATCGGCGACATGGGCTGGCTCGTGGAGGCCCAGGCGACGGCCTATGCCCGGGAATACGGCTGGAACGACAAGTTCGAGGGCCTGATCGCCGAAGTGGCTGGCAAGTTCGTCGCCAATTTCGATCCGGAACGGGAACGCTGCTGGATCGCCGAACGCGACGGCAAGCGGGTCGGCTCGGTGCTTGTGGCGGATGGCGGCGGCGATGTTGCCAAGCTCCGCCTGCTCTATCTCGATCCGGCCGCACGCGGTCTCGGCCTCGGACGGACGCTGGTCGAGCAATGCATCAAGTTCTCGACCTTGGCCGGCTACAAGAAGCTGTCGCTCTGGACCAACGACATCCTGAGCGCCGCGGTCCACATCTACGAAAAGGCCGGCTTCCGGCTTGTCTCCGAGGAGAGACATGCGATGTTTGGCCCGGAATGCAACGGTCAGACCTGGGAGCTGGACCTTGCCGAGGCGAAGCTCTCGGCGGCTTAGAGAGCAATTCCAGGAAAGTGTGTGGCGGTTTTCCGTCCGGAACTGCGGTGAAACGGATACTTCCTCTCTACACCGTCTGGCCGCAGGCACGGCGGAAACGGCGCACGGTTTCCGCCATGCCGTATTCCAGCGCGTCCGCCGTCAACCCATGGCCGATCGAGACTTCGGCAAGCTTCGGGATGCGCTTGATCAGTGCCGGCAGGTTGGCGACGGTCAGATCATGCCCGGCATTGACGGCGAGCCCCTCTGCCAGCGCGGCATCCGCGGTCCGTCCGAGCTTTTCGAGGATTTCCGCACCCAGCTCAGGATTGTCGTAACAGCCGCCGTAAGGTCCCGTATAGAGCTCGATGCGGTCGGCGCCGGTCGCCCTCGCCAGCTTGACCGCCTCGACATCGCCGTCGCCGTCGGCAAACAGCGACACGCGCATGCCCTTCTTCTTCAGCCGCGCCACGACCGGCTTCAGCAATTCACCCTGGACGCGGAAATCGAAGCCATGGTCGGAGGTCGCCTGGGTCGGATCGTCCGGCACAAGCGTCACCTGCTCCGGCTCGATCTTTTCGCAAAGCGCCAGGAAATCCTCGCTCGGGTAGCCTTCGATATTGAATTCGGCCTGAGGGAACTCGTCGTCGATCAGCGCCCGGATGACCGGCAGATCGGAAAAGCGGATATGCCGCTGGTCGGGACGCGGATGCACCGTCAGCCCCGCCGCTCCCGCCTGCAGCGCTACCCGCCCCAGTCCTTCGACGCTCGGCCAGGGCAGATCGCGGCGGTTGCGCAACATGGCGACGGCGTTGAGGTTCACGGAAAGCTTGGTCGGCATGGCAATGTCCCGGTGCGAAAAATCGCTCCGCTTTTAGGCCATGTGCCGGCGGAAAACCACCGGATTTGGTCAATTGCACGTATCAAGAGTTTTCATGAGAGAGAATTGTAAGCGAGGGACTACCATTTTTCAAAATTCTAAGTAACGTATTGCTAATGGAAGTTGCCGGATTTGCCCGCGGGGCTTGGCGCGAAGGCGCACCTAAGGAGGCAAATTGACCCGAGAAGCCGTTCCGCAGGATCAACCGCACCTCGTTCGGAGCGATGCCGTCCAGGCAGGCCCCGGAGGCGGTGCCTCGCCCGCCCCTGAGCATGCGGACTTCCTCCCGCAGATTTCCCTGCCGTTCGAAATCCCGGATCAGCCAGTGGCGATCGCCGAGATGGCGGACCTCTTCGGTGTCACCCACCGCACCTTGCATTTCTACGAGGAGAAAGGCCTGCTTGCCCCGAAGCGCGCTGGCACGATGCGGGTCTATGGCGCCGGGCACATCCGCCGCATGGCGGTCATCAATGCCTGCCGCGAGATCGGCATCCCGGTCGCTGTCGTCCAGGAACTGATGGAGGAACTGGCCGGCGCGACATCGCAGATCGAAGCGGACGAGATTTTCCAGACCATGCTGTCACGCCGCAAGCGCGAGCTCACCGCCGACATTTCCAATATCCACCGCCAGATGCAGCAGATCGAAGACCTGCTGAGCGGCGAGGAGGCGCCTGAAACCCTGAAGCCTGCTCCGTTATCGCTGACCGACATGGAAAAACGCTGCCTTGCCCTGATGTCGGAAGGCTATTCCGCACCGCGGCTTGCCCGCGCCCTCGATCTCGAATTCGAGACGCTGAGGGAGATGGAGGACGGCATCATTCAGAAATTCCAGGCGACCAACCGCTACCAGGCCGTCGCCAAGGCGCTCCTGCTCGGCATATTGCCGAACTGATCCTCTCGGTCTGGCTAACGCACGATGGTCAGCGTTTCGGCGGCGCGGGTGATCGCCGTATAAAGCCAGCGCTCGCGCGAGTCACGGAAGGCGAAGCTCTCGTCGAAGAGCACGACGTTGTTCCACTGGGAACCCTGGGCCTTGTGCACCGTCAGCGCATAACCGTAGTCGAACTCGTCATAGCGTTTGCGGGTCGACCAGGGGATTTCCTCGTCGCTCTCGAACGCCTGCTTCAGGAGCTTGATCTTGGCCGCGCCGCGATCCATGTCGTCGTCTTCGGGCCGGATCATCAGGTTGATGCCGGGCTTCACCGTCTCGCGCGACGAGCTCATCACCTGCCACAGCGAACCGTTGAGCAGGCCCTTGGCCGGATCGTTCCGCAGGCAGACGAGCTTGTCGCCGGATTGCGGATAGTCCGCGGTAAACCCTTTAAGCTCCCGGAGCCGCTGGTTGTAGCGCTTGCGGGTCCGGTTGGTGCCGACCAGCACCTGGTCCGCCTCCAGCACCAGCGGCTGGGTCACTTCGTTGCGGGAGATCACCTTGGCCGTGCCATAGTCGCCATACATGATCTCCTTGCCTTCGCGCACGTCCATGGCGAGCTGGATGATCGGATTATCGCGGGCCTGCCGGTGGATCTCGGTGAGCAGATAGTCCGGTTCCTGTTCGGTGAAGAAGCCGCCGCCGGAAACAGGCGGCAGCTGGCCGGGATCGCCGAGCACCAGGATCGGCGTGCCGAAGCTCATCAGATCCTTCCCCAGCGCCTCGTCCACCATCGAGCATTCGTCGATGATGATCAGCGCGGCCTTGGCGACCGGGCTCTGGCGGTTGATGGAAAACATCGGCGAGATCGACGTCTTGCCGGTTTCCTCGTCCTCGACGGCCTCCTCGCCGCGCGGCCGGTAGATCAGCGAATGGATGGTCTTGGCGTTTCGGGCCCCGCGCGAACGCAGCACCTGCGCCGCCTTGCCGGTGAAGGCGGCGAAGAGCACGTCGCCATCGACATGCTCCGCGAAATATTTGGCGAGCGTCGTCTTGCCGGTGCCCGCATAACCGAACAGCCGGAAAACCTGGCTGTGCCCCTCTTTCAGCCAGCTTGAAACGGCCTTGAGGGCCTCGTCCTGTTGCGGTGCGAATTGCATGGCGAGGACTTGGCAGGATTCGAACGAAAATCGCAACCGAAAAAGAACGAAAGATGAATCAAAGTCAGGTGGGCGCTTTTCTGCGGTTCACGCCGGCTCTGCCATCTCCAGCATCAAAAATCCGAAGCGGGAACGGAATAAATTCGCCCCTCCCGGTGTCTTGGCATCGGTGGCTGAAGCAGGCCGCCATCCAACTCCAGGGAGACATATCCATGAAGACCTTCATCCTCGTGCCCTTCGCGCTCGCCGCGCTGACCACGGCCGCCTTCGCCGCAGGCCCGTTCAAGAACGTCAAGAGCACCAAGGGCGACGTGCTTGCCGGCGAAAAGGGCATGACCCTCTACACCTTCAAGAACGACAAGCCCGGCACCTCCAACTGCTACGACAAATGCGCCCAGAACTGGCCGCCGGTGGTGGCCGCTTCCGATGCGAAAGCCGATGGGGCATATTCGATCGTGACTCGCAAGGACGGGTCCAAGCAATGGGCCAAAGACGGTATGCCGCTCTATTACTGGGTCAAGGACACCAAGGAAGGCGATGTCACCGGCGACGGCGTGAACGGCGTTTGGGATGTCGCAAAACCCTGATCAACCCGGCTCTTCGCCGGGCCAGGGGGAGATAAAGGCGCGTGAGGCACAGGTTCCCGCGCCGCTCTCCTTCGAGGCGCAGATCCTCGCTCTCCTGCCGCAGCTTCGGCGCTATTCGCGTAGCCTGACGCGGTCGGATGCGGAAAGCGAGGATCTGTTGCAGGATTGCGTCGAGAAGGCGCTGATCAACCGGGCGCAGTGGCGCGGCTCGAATTTCAAATCCTGGACCTACAGGATCATGACCAATCTTCACCTGAACGCGCGCCGCTCGATCGCGCGGCGGCCGTCCGTCGGGATCGAGGAGGCGGGAGCCCTGGCGGCGAGCCCCGGATTCGACGATCCTCTGGAAAAGCACCGTCTCGTTCAGGCGCTCGAAACGCTGCCGAAGGAGGCGCGCGCCGTCCTGATGCTCGTCGTGCTGGAAGGCTATGCCTATCAGGAAGTCGCCGACATGCTGGAAATCCCGATTGGCACCGTCATGTCGCGCCTGTCGCGAGCCCGCCAGGCCCTGCGCGAAAAGATGCGGGAGGAGAATGTCATTCAATTGCGGAGACCGAAATGACCGAAGCCCGATCCGTGACCGAGGCGGAATTGCACGCCTATGCCGACGGCTTCCTCGATGAGGCCGACCGCATCCGCGTGGAACGTTTTCTCGCCGACAACCCGGAAGCCGCCGAGATGATCGCCGACTGGCAGGCGCAGAACCAGGAATTGCGCGCCGGCTTCGCGCCCTACGAAAAATCCAGGTCTTCGGATATCCGGCTGCTCTCCATCGGTTTCGCGCGCCTGCCGGTCCGGCCGCAACGCCGCCTGACACTCGCTGCCGCCGCAGTGGTCATCTTCGCGCTCGGCGCGGTCGGCGGCCATTACGGCCCCGGCCTCCTCCAGCGCCCGGAAATCCGGCTCGCCTATACGGAAGTGTTGCCGCGCGAGGCCCGCAACGCCTTCCTCGTCTATGCGAATGAAGTCCGCCACCCCGTCGAGGTCTTTGCCAATGAGGAGGCGCATCTTGCCAGCTGGCTCGGCAAGCGGTTGTCGATTGCCGATCTGAAAGTTCCGAACCTGCAGACCCTCGGCTTCAAGCTGGTGGGCGGCCGTCTCCTGCCGGTCGGCGGCAGACCGGGCGCCATGTTCATGTACGAGGATCAGACCGGCCGGCGCGTGACGGTCCTGGTCGGCCGCAACCGCGAAAACCGCACGACGAGCTTCCGCTTCGCCTCCGCCAACGACGTCGAGACCTTCTACTGGATCGACGGCGAACTCGGTTATGCGGTCACCGGCGAGATTTCCCGCGATCTCCTCCAGAAGATCGCCGAAGAATGTTACCGGCAGTTTCCGTCTTAGGGTCGCAGCGGGTCGTTCTCCAGCTCGATTGGCTTGCCGTGCGGCGTTGCTTCCGCCGCACGCTGCCAGCTCTGTTGCAGGGCCTGGATCGTCCCGGCATCCGCGACACCCTTCTCCACCAGCAGTCCGGAAAGTGCCGCCACCCAGCAGTCGAAATAATCGCTGCCGTCCTCGGCGCGGCGCGGCCTGTGCACCTCGGTGGAAAGCGCCTCGGCCCATTCGCTCCAGGTGAACAGGCCCCTCCCATGCAGATGCACGGTCATCGCAAAGGCTTCCGCCGCCCAGGGCTCGGGAAAGACAGGATCACCTTCCGGTGACTTCGGCAGGCCCGGTGACTGCGCAAGCCTGGACGGAACGTCACACGCGCTCAAGATAACTCTCCCACGCATCGATCGAGACCGTCAGCGTCGGATCGGCGCCCTCGCCCCAGATATCGCCACTGTCGAAGACGACCGTATAGACCCATTGCGGGTTCTCACCCTTGCCATGCGCATTGTCGTCCGGGAAGACGTAGGAGCCCTGCACCGTTTCCACGACGCCCGTCCTGGCGCGAGCATAACGCGGCAGCCGCGTGTGGGTGGCCGGGTTGAAATTCTTCGTCCGCACCCTGTCGCCCGGCCGGAAAAGCGGCTGAGTTTCCGCCGGCCGGTCGCAGGGGCCGCCCCTGGCGAGCACGCCCGGAACCATGTCCGCCGTCAGGATGCGCTTCGGCGTAGCCGGCTCGATCTGCTTGTGGCCGGCGTCGATCTCGGCCCTTGCCGCGAAACCATGCCGTTCCAGCAGCGCTTCCAGGGCCCGGATCCAGATTTCGTAATAGCTGGCGGAGAGATAGCTGACCGGCGGAATATTCTCCCGCGCATGGCGGCTCTCGTCGATCGACCAGGCGCCGAAGGCGCCGCAGGAGAGTGTGATGCCGAGCGCCCTTTTCTCCCAGTCCTCATGGAAACAGGGCTCGTCCTTTTCGGGTGCCGCCGGCCCGAAACCCATCTGCCCGCCGAGATCGTGAGGCCCGTTCATGGCCGTTCCTCCCGGAACCCGACTCCCGCTATCGCCGTTCCGATCATCGCATCGCGGCTGACGAGCTTTGCAAGCTCCTCCTCGCCCAGGCCCTCCGTCCCCTCGGGCCGCTCGGGAATGACGAGATAGCGCAGTTCCGCCGTCGAATCCCATACGCGGATCTTCTTGGCCTCCGGCAGCGTCAGGCCGAACTCGGCAAGCACGCCGCGCGGATCGATGACGGCGCGCGAGCGATAGGCCGGCGCCTTGTACCAGACGGGCGGCAGGCCGAGCACCGACCAGGGATAACAGGAGCAGAGCGTGCAGACGACGAGGTTGTGGGTGTCCGGCGTGTTGAAGACGGCCCGCATGTGCTCGCCCTGCCGTCCGGCATATCCGAGGCTGGCGATTGCCGCCGTCGCATCCCGCTTCAGCCAGTCGGTGAAATCCGGATCGCTCCAGGCCTTGGCCACCACATGCGCGCCGTTGCGCGGACCGATCTTCGTCTCGTAGGTCTCGACGATCGCATCGATCGCTGCCGGATCGATCAGGCCCTTCTCCGTCAGCACCGTTTCCAGCGCCCTCACCCGCGCCTGCATGTCGCTGTAGCGGTTGTCGTGATGATGGTCGTGATGGTCGTGATGGTCGTCAGCCATGCCGATATGCCCTCCTGAATGACGCGGTGCCCAGCCATCCGCCATCCCAAGATAACCCCTGTTGGGTGTAGGATCGTTGTGGACGATCTTCAAGCGGAACTTGGAACCGTCGAGCAAAGCCATATCTGATTGCTGTAGCCACCAAAGCGGAGACCGAGACCATGCCCGATATCCCCACCGTCACGTTTCCCTCCGGCGTCTCCGTCCCGGCGCTCGGTCTCGGCACCTGGAACATGGGCGAGGATGCCCGCAAGGCTGAGATCGAGATCGACAGCCTGAAACACGGCCTCGACCTCGGCATGACGCTGATCGACACGGCGGAGATGTATGCGGAAGGCGGTGCGGAACGGATCACCTCGGAGGCGATCGCCGGCCGCCGCGACGAAGTGTTTCTGGTCAGCAAGGTCTATCCCTGGAATGCCAGCCGCAAAGGCGTGATCGAGGCCTGCCAACGCAGTCTGAACCGGCTGAAGACCGACCGGCTCGATCTCTACCTCCTCCACTGGCGGGGCCAATATCCGCTTGCCGAAACCGTCGCCGGTTTCGAGGACCTGCGCCGTGCTGGCAGAATCGCCGCCTGGGGCGTCTCCAATTTCGATCTCAACGATATGGAAGAGCTGATGAACGTGCCGGACGGCAAGAATTGCGCCGCCAACCAGGTGCTCTACAATCTCTCCCGCCGCGGCATCGAATATGATCTCCTGCCCTGGTGCCGGGAGCGCGGCATTCCGGTTATGGCCTATTCGCCGATCGAACAGGGCCGGCTTGCCCGGAGCGGCGAGCTTATCCGCATCGCCAAGGCCCATCAGGCGACGCCGGCGCAGGTGGCGCTCGCCTTCCTTCTGGAACGCGATGGCGTCATCGCCATTCCGAAATCCGCCAATCCGGACCGCGTTGCCGAAAACGCCGAAGCGGCGGAGTTGAAACTCAGCGACGAGGATCGGACAGCGCTCGACGACGCCTTCCCGCCGCCGCAGCGCAAGCGGCCGCTGGAGATGATCTAGTCGAAATCGAGCTTCCTGCGCTCCGCAACGAGCGTATCGATCGCGCCGAAAACGTCGATTTCGTTCCAGCTCTCCGTATCGCGATAGCAGGGATAGAGGCTGAACGTCGCGGCGACGAGATGATCGACGCTCGGCCGCGCCTGCCTCCTGGGCAAAGCCTCCCTCGATAGCTCGCCCAGCCGGTCCTCGGTGAGGCCCCAGCCGGAATAGAAAGGGGCGCCGTAGCAGCGGACCGGAATGCCGCGCAGCAGTGCATCGAGGCCGAACTGGCTCGACACCGTCCAGACCTCGTCCACCGCATCCAGAACCGATGCGGCCGAAACGGCATCCGCCAGAAGGATAACCCCGGGCGTCTCGGACGTCTTTTCGGTGAGATAGCCCTTGCGGAAGCCGGCCATCACATCGGGATGAGTGCGCACAACGCATTGCCCGCCGCTCGCGACCGCATCTTCGAGCATGCGGGCAAAACTTTCCGCCGACCCGCCCGACATGGGCACGGAAACGTCGCCAAGCACCTGGTCGACAAGAAGAATCCGCCGCCGCGCCGTACGGTCGAGTTTGGGTTCACGGTGCGGCAGGTTGTTGTATTTCGAGAGCCTGTTTTGAACGAGCGCCTGGCGGATATCCGCCCCGAGCCCTGCGACGTCCATGTCGGTCGATTGCGCGATCAGCCGTTCCAGCCGCGACGGTGCTGCGGCATTCACCGGCATGCCGAGATCGTCGACGATGATGGAGATCGGCAGGGTGTTCTCCTTGCCGAGACCGACCGACCGCAGATAGCCGTCCTCGAGAAACCAGTAGGGCAGCCGGCGAAACCAGGCGATGCGGCGGGCAAGCCTTGCGGTGGATCGCCCGCCCCAGAAGACGATCCCCTTGACCCCAGGCGCAAAGGCCGATTCCAGTTCGCGAATGCCGAAATAATGCTTCAGCCAGGGCGCCGACCGCGTCACGTAATGGGTGGCGCCGAGACGCATGCCGGCGGGAGGATACCAATCTTTCGTCAAGCTTGCTCTAGCCTCGCCACCGGATGCGCCATTCCGCGTGAGCTTACATTCCCTGTGCTCCGCGGTTCATTGCTGCAATACCCGTGCGGCAGACCTCGATCAACCCGAGCGGCTTCATGATCGCCACGAACTGGTCGACCTTGGAAGATTTTCCGGTGATTTCGAAGATGAAATGTTCGACCGTCGCGTCGACCACCTTGGCGTGGAAGGCGTCTGCCAGACGCAGCGTCTCGGCGCGGCGCTCGCCCTGCCCGACCACCTTCACCAGCGCCACTTCGCGCTCGATCGGCCGTTCCTGGCCAAGATCGCGGGCGCGCACGGTCAGGTCCAGGACCCGGTGGACCGGCACGATGCGTTCGAGCTGCGCCTTGATCTGTTCGAGCACCGTCGGCGTGCCGTTGGTGACGATGGTGATGCGGGATAGATGCGCCTCGTGCTCCGTCTCCGAAACAGTGAGACTCTCGATATTGTAGCCGCGGCCGGAGAAAAGCCCGATCACGCGGGCAAGCACGCCTGGCTCGTTGTTGACGAGAACCGAAAGCGTATGGCTCTCGGCTTTCGCCGTCTCCGGCGCGATGAAATAGGCAGATCCCGTCGGTTGCTGATGTGCATTCATGATCTTAGGTCCGTTTCCTCAGAATTTTGTTCAGGATGCCAGCTCCATACTGACATCTTCAATATGCTTGTTGGCCAGCCGCACCAGATCGCGGTCGAAAGTAATGAAGGTCTCGCCCGCATCGAGGCTGGAAAGATGCAGGGCATCGGCAAAATCCAGGCCGCAGGCGAACGCGTCAAGAGTGCGGACTACCCTCTGCCGTTCGACGAGAATGAAGTTCTCGGATGCCAGAATTGCCCGGAACAGCTCGACGATGCGCTGTCGATCAAAGCCGTAGCGGCTGCGCAAGACCCATTCCGTTTCCATAAGCACCGTCGACAGCACAACGAGCTGAAACCTGGAGACAAGATCGGCCGCAGTCGCCCACTGTTCCTCGTTGTCCTGGGCAAGAAGGCGGACGAGGATATTGGTGTCAATCGTTCTTGTCTTCATTCCACTGCCGCTCCAGCCTCTCCCAGTCCGCGACAGCCGCTTGGTTGATGGCCTCGTGCATCATTTCATCCGTCACCGGCGGACCTTCGTACTTCGGGAATTTCCGCACGATCGCTAGAAATTCCTCCGCAGTCAGTTTCCGTTGTTCCTCCGCAGGCAGGACGGGCTCCATCAGTTCCAGAACGATGCGGCGGCCGCCGTCAATCACCTCGAATTCGGCACCATCCTGCAATCCGTGCGCATCACGCACGGACTTTGGGATGACGATCGCACCGTCCTTCATTTTCGCTCTGGCCATGGCATCTGCCTCCGAAAGGGAATGCCGCCAGTCTACCGCATCCCCTCCGTTTCTCAAACGAGCTGCCGCCCCTTGGCGTCGATGGCGTTGGCAACCGCCTCGTCGGTCGCCTCGTCCGGCAGGAGCATCTCGTTATGCGCCTTGCCCGAGGGGATCATCGGGAAGCAGTTGGCGAGATTGGCGACGCGGCAATCGAAGATGACCGGCTTCTTCACGGCGATCATCTCCTCGATCTTCTGGTCGAGCTCCTTCGGATCGTCGCAATACATGCCGACCGCGCCATAGGCTTCCGCGAGCTTGACGAAATCCGGCATCGCCTCCGTGTACGAGTTCGACAGGCGGTTGCCGTGCAAGAGCTGCTGCCACTGGCGGACCATGCCCATATACTGGTTGTTCAGGATGAAGATCTTGACGGGCAGATTATACTGGATCGCCGTCGACATTTCCTGGATGCACATCTGGATCGAGGCGTCGCCGGCGACGTCGATGACGAGCGACTCGGGATGCGCGACCTGCACGCCGATCGCCGCCGGGAAGCCGTAACCCATCGTGCCGAGGCCGCCCGACGTCATCCAGCGGTTCGGTTCCTCGAATTCGAGGAACTGCGCCGCCCACATCTGATGCTGGCCGACTTCCGTCGTGATGTAGGTGTCGCGGCCCTTGCTCAGCTCGTAGAGGCGCTGCAGCGCATATTGCGGCATGATGACGTCGGTGGAGTTCTTGTAGGAGAACGACTTGCGCGCCCGCCAGCGGGCGATGTCCCGCCACCAGTCGGCGATCTGCTCTTTTGCAGGCTTGTGCGGCAGCGCCCGCCACAGGCGCACCATATCCTCCAGAACGTTTTCGACATCCCCGAGGATCGGGATATCCACGTGGACGTTCTTGTTGATCGAGGAAGGGTCGATGTCGATATGGACCTTGCGCGAGTTCGGCGAGAACGCATTGACGCGGCCGGTGATGCGGTCGTCGAAACGGGCGCCGATGCAGACCATCACGTCGCAGTCGTGCATCGCCATGTTCGACTCGTAGGAGCCGTGCATGCCGAGCATGCCGAGCCAGTTCTTGCCCGATGCCGGGTAGGCGCCGAGCCCCATCAGCGTCGAGGTGATCGGGAAATCCGTGAGCTGGACCAGTTCGCGCAGCAGCCGCGCGGCCTCCGGACCGGAATTGATGACGCCGCCGCCGGTATAGAAGATCGGCCGGCGGGCCGATGCCATCAGCTCGACGGCCGCCTGGATGGCTTTGAGATCGCCCTCTCTCCTTGGCTGATAGCTGACATTGACGGCCGTCTCCGGCTTTGGCGTATAGGTCCCGGTCGCGAACTGGATGTCCTTCGGCACATCGACCACGACCGGCCCCGGACGGCCTGTCTGGGCGATGCGGAAGGCTTCATGGATGACCGCAGCGAGTTCGTTGACATCCTTGACCAGCCAGTTGTGTTTGGTGCAGGGCCGGGTGATGCCGACCGTATCGCATTCCTGGAAGGCATCCGAACCGATCAGCGTGGTCGGAACCTGGCCGGAAATGCAGACGAGCGGGATCGAATCCATCAGAGCGTCCTGCAGCGGCGTGACGGCGTTGGTGGCGCCTGGACCGGACGTCACCAGCATGACGCCGACCTTGCCGGTGGAGCGGGCATATCCTTCCGCCGCATGGCCGGCGCCCTGCTCGTGGCGGACGAGGATATGCTGGATATCGTCCTGCTGGAAAATCTCGTCATAGATCGGCAGGACTGCGCCGCCCGGATATCCGAAGATGTGCTCGACGCCGTTGTCCTTCAGCGCCCTCAGAACGATCTCCGCACCCGTCATCTGGTTATCTGGCATCTGGTTGCTATTGTCCGTCATTGTCTTGGTCCATTTCGCTGCTGGATTTTGTACCGGCGGCTCCTCCGAGCCGGATTGAAGGCATAAAAAAAGGCCCCTTGAGGAGCCTGTCTTTCCGCGCATGGGTGGCTGTCGCCGGACGGTTACACCGTCCTGCCCATGCGCGTTCCCACCACAATAAGAGCGATCGAGATATTCATGGCGCGAAGTGTTAGCCAGATAAATGGCATTCGTCAACGCCGCCTTGCACCAAAAAACGCCATCCGCCCGATTTTGGCGTGCCGTCTCAACCCGGCAGAGCTCTTTTCCCTACACGAGTTGTTAAATCCCCGGGGAGTACAATCAACGCCGTTTGGAGGGTAGTGACCCGACGGATGAATAGACCCGATCCGCCACCCCAATGACAGGGGCTTGAAGTTTGCTGAACAACGATCTCCACCGCTCCGCCTCCGCAGGAGAGCAGGATCGTCGCGATCTCCTGAAACCCGGCAACCGTATGCTGGGCCGCGTCGTCGCGTGCAACGGTTCCCACGCGACCATTTCCGCCGTCGCGGAAAACGGCGAGACCGACCTGACGGAACTCTGGTCCGTCGGCCGGCTGATCTCGATCAGCGTCGGCGAAAACCGCGTCGTGGCGCTCGCCTATGCGATGAAGACCGGTGACGGCAGCTGGGGCGAGAGCGAAGACACCGGGTTCCATATCGAGGTGGAACTGCTCGGCGAAGTTCGAAAAGGCCTCGACGGCCGCGACGAGTTCTCCCGCGGCATTTCGTGTTATCCTTATCTCGGCGCGGTCGCTCACCGCATCCGCGCCGCCGACCTGTTGCGTATCTACGATGCCGGCAAGAACGACACCTGCGTCATCGGCAAACTCACCCAGGACGAATCGATCGATGCGGCCATCCATATTCCCTCCATGCTGTCGAAGCATTTCGCCATCGTCGGCTCGACCGGCGTCGGCAAGTCGACCGCCGTCTCGCTTCTTCTCCACAAGGCGATCGAGTCGGATCCAAAGCTGCGTGTGCTGATCCTCGATCCGCACAACGAATTCGCCGCGGCTTTTCCCGAACACGCGGTCGTTATCGACACCGACACGCTCGACCTGCCCTTCTGGCTGATGCGGCTCGAGGAATTCGCCGAGGTCGTCTTCCGCGGCCGTCCGGCCGTGCCGGAGGAACTCGACATCCTGCGCGACCTGATCCCGGACGCGAAGCGCGCCTTCCGCGGCGGCGATTCGTCGCTCATGCGGCGCACGAGCGAGAAGAGTTCGATCACGGCCGATACGCCGGTACCTTACCGCATGGCGGATCTGCTCGCCTTGATCGACGAGCGCATCGGACGCCTGGAAGGCCGCAACGAAAAACCCTTCCTGCGCTCGCTCAAGATGCGCCTGATGTCCGCGATCAACGACCCGCGCTATCACTTCATGTTCTCCAACAACACGATCAACGACACGATCATGGAGACGATCGCGCATATCTTCCGCATCCCGGGCGATGACAGGCCGATCTCCACGTTCCAGCTTGCCGGCATCCCGTCGGAAGTCGTCAATTCGGTCGCCTCGATCCTCTGCCGCATGGCCTTCGAACTGGCGCTGTGGAGCAATGGCGCGATCCATATGCTGGTGGTCTGCGAGGAAGCGCACCGTTACGTGCCCGCCGACCGCGATCTCGGCTTCTTCCCGACCCGCCAGGCGATCTCGCGGATCGCCAAGGAAGGCCGCAAATACGGCGTGTCGCTCGGCGTCATCACCCAGCGTCCGGGCGAGCTCGACCAGACGATCCTGTCGCAATGCTCGACCCTGTTCGCCATGCGGCTTTCCAACGATCGCGACCAGGAGATCATCAAGTCGGCGATCCCGAATTCGTCGATCTCGACCACGAGCTTCCTTTCCTCGATCGGCAATGGCGAGGCGATCGCCTTCGGTGAGGCGATCACCGTGCCGATGCGCATGAAATTCGCCCGGGTCGAGAAACAATACCTGCCGAAGGCGAACAGCGTCGCCGGCAAGGGCTCGGAAGACACGCCGGACACGGTCGATCTGCGCACCGTCGTGGCGCGCATGCGCGCCGTCAACGGACCGGATATTTCCGCCTTTCAGCAGAGCTACGGCGCCGCCAATCCCGCTTTTGCCGACAACGCCTGCAGCGCCGGGGAAGAGGCGGACGATGACTTCCTGCAGGCAAGCGATGCCGAGCTCGAACGCTGGAACCGGGAAATCCGCACGACCGGCCATGTCGTCGTCAATCGCCTTCCCGCCGACGAAAACCCGCAGCCGGAACCCTATCGTCCGGACATGCTGGCGCGTCCGCCAGCCTCGGATCCTGCGTCGGCGCAGCGCCCGGACCGCTTCGCCGACCTGCGCCGCGAACGCTCGGGCGACCTTCCTCAACCGGCTTTCCAGCGCCCGGTCTCCCCGGAGGGGGCGCCGCGCCCGAATCCGCTCCTCCGCCGCGAAGGTTCGCTCCGTGACAGCCTTCTGAAGAGGCCGCTCAGCAGCCTCTACGACAAGGACTGATCAGTCGATCCGTTCCCAGCTCTCGTCCATCTGGTTGCGGAACCAGGTCATCTGCCGCTTGGCATATTGCCGGGTCAGCGCCGAGCCGCGCTCCACCACCTCTTCGCGACTCATACGGCCTTCCAGCATCTCGGCGATCTCGCGTACGCCGATCGCCTTCATTATCGGCAGGTCGGGCGCGGGATGAAGCGAAAGCAGCGCCCTCACCTCGTCCACGGCCCCGCTCTCCAGCATCTTCCCGAAACGCCGGTCGATGCGTTCGTGTAGAACTTTTCGGTCCGGCAGCACGACGAGTTTCCTTGCCCGCGCCGGATCGATCACCATCGGACCCTGCCGGCCCTGAAAATCGGCGATCGAGCGCCCCGTTTCCTCCAGCACTTCCAGCGCTCGGACGATCCGCTGCCCGTCCTTCGGCTCCAGTCCCTCCGCGACCGGCGCATCACGCCTGAAAAGCTCGGCATGCAAGGCTTCCGCTCCCTCCTCCTTGAGGCGCAGCCGCACCCGGCAGCGGATATCCTGGGAAATCTCGGGCATGTCGGAGAGGCCGCCGGTGAGAGCCTTGAAATAAAGCCCCGTTCCGCCGACGAAAACCGGCAACCGACCTTCCGCGCGAAGCTTCGGCAGCAGGTCCTGGACGTCGCGCAGCCATTCGCCGCTCGAATAGGCGCGGGTTGCCGGCACATGCCCATAGAGAAGATGTGGCACATCCCCCATTTCCGCCTCGGAAGGCCGGGCGGTCAGCACCCTGAGCGTATCGTAGACCTGCATGCTGTCGGCGTTGACGACCACGCCATTCGTGGCCTGCGCCAGACGCAGCGCAAGTGCCGACTTGCCGCTTGCCGTCGGCCCGGTTATCAGGATCGCGTCCACATCATCGATAAGGTCTGTCGTCATATGGCTTTCGTTGCCACGCTCATTGCCCATCCGTCAAACCCTGTTCTGAGCGCCAGGCTCGGAGAACAGGTCGCCGACGCGGTGAAAGCCTCCGGCCTCTACTGGCTGGCGGACGGGATCGCCTGCGATATCGCCCTTCGTGACGACGAAGATATTCACGCGGCGGAAGCCAATCTCCGCGCCGTCATCGCCGGCGCGCCGATCGATCTCGTCGTGCAGGATGCGGAAACGCGGCGGAAGAAATTCCTGATCGCCGATATGGATTCGACCATGATCGGCCAGGAATGCATCGACGAACTCGCCGATGTAGTGGGTCTGAAGGATAAGGTTGCGGCGATCACCGCCCGCGCCATGAACGGCGAAATCGCCTTCGAGCCGGCACTGAGAGAACGCGTGGCGCTGCTGAAGGGCCTGCCGATCACGGTGGTCGATGAGGTCATCGCCAAGCGCATCACGTTGACCTCCGGCGGTCCGGAACTGATCGCCACCATGAAGGCGAAGGGTTTCTACTCTGCCCTTGTTTCCGGCGGCTTCACGGTCTTCACCAGCCGCATCGCCGCAAGACTGGGCTTCGACGAGAACCAGGCGAACGTCCTGATCGAGAAGGACGGCATCCTCACCGGTGAGGTGGCCGAGCCCATTCTCGGCAGGCAGGCCAAGGTCGATGCACTGCTCGCCATCGCCGAAAAGCTCGGCATCTCGCCGGATGACGCCATCGCCGTCGGCGACGGCGCCAACGATCTCGGCATGCTCGGCATCGCCGGCTCGGGTGTAGCACTGCATGCAAAGCCGACCGTCGCGGCGCAGGCAAAGATGCGCGTCGACCACGGCGACCTCACCGCCCTCCTCTACATCCAGGGCTATCGCAAGTCTGATTTCGTCGCCGCTTAGATTCAACCTGAGCGATTGACAGGTTTTCGCGAAAACTGCACCATCCACATTGAAGATCATTGCAAAAATGGTATATTCAATGACATGGAAAATGGAGTTTCTGAATGATCGTGTCAGGATGGAGCTTGAGGCATTTCCCAGGGATATCGTTGCCAACTTTCTTCGCATCGTAAAATTGATCGAGCTGGAAGGGCCGGCCAAGGTCCACGAGCCTTACGTGAAACATTTGGAAGGCCCGATCTGGGAAATGCGGATGCGTGGCCGGGATGGGATAGCCCGGCAGCCTATGTAACAGCCTCCGGGCACCGGATCGTTGTTCTGCATGTTTTTCAGAAAAAGACGCAAAAGACACCCAGACGCGAAATCGAAATTGCGCTCAGACGAACCAGGGATGTGAGATGACGAAGAAGAGCCTTTTGGTAAGCGAGGCGGCAAAGGAGTGGTTCAAGGCCCCCGAATTCGTTGCTGCCTATGATGCTCTTGAAGAAGAGTTCGCTCTGGCGGAGGCCTTGATCAAGGCGCGAGCCCAGGCGTCCATGACGCAGGAGGATGTCGCCAAGGCCATGGGTACCACGCAAGCCGCCATTGCCCGGCTGGAAAGCGGTCGCTCCATGCCTTCGACGCGCACCCTGCAGCGCTTTGCGGACGCGACCGGTACAAAACTCCGCATCAGTTTTAAAAAGCCCAAATCCTCCTCACGGGCGTCGTAGAACAGACCAGGGTGCAGGCATGATCATCCTCGAAACCGAGCGTCTGCGGCTCCGTAACTGGCTTGAGAGCGACCGAGACCTGTTTCGGGAGATCAATTCCGATCCGAAGGTGATGGAATTCTTTCCGTTCCGCCGAACCCATGAGGAGGCGGATGCCTTTCTGGCGAGGCTCAACGACACGATCACCGAGACCGGGCTCGGCTTCTACGCGCTGGAGCTCAGGGAAACGCAGGAGCCGATGGGCTTCTGCGGCCTGTCGCTCGCCAACATGCCGGATGTCTTCCCGGCCGAGACGGTGGAGATCGGCTGGCGGCTCGCGACCCGTTTCTGGGGCAACGGTTACGTGACGGAGGCCGCCCGCGCCCTTCTCGACTTCGCCTTCGGCGAAAAGCATCTCGACGCGGTCGTGTCCTTCGCGGTCCTGGACAACCACCGTTCGACGGCGGTCATGAAACGGCTCGGCCTGCATCGCGTCGCAAGCCTCGATTTCGACCACCCGCGCGTGCCGGATACGCACCCGCATCTGAAGCCGCATGTCGTCTATGCGGTCACGCGGGACGAATGGCTGCGCCGGAAGCAGAGCGCCGGGCGCAGCCGCTAGCTTACTCCAGCGGCAATGCCACGAAGCGCAGGTTGCCGGCCGGATCGGCGATCATCACATGCGCGTTGCGCCGGCCTTCCGACTTCAGCATGTTGATGCGCTTCACCACGTCCTCGGGATTTTCGACGAAGTCCTGCGCCACTTCGACGACGACCTCGCCGGCCTTCAGGCCTTTCTGGGCGGCGGGCGAATTGGGCTCGACGGCCGTGATCACCACGCCCTCGACGCTTTCGGCGATGCCGAAGCTCTTGCGCTGCTCCTCGTCGAGCACGGCGAGCGTCATGCCGAAGGTCGCCGCTGGTCCCTGGTCCGTCTGGCCCTGCTGATCGTTGGGCGCGCCGTTGTCCGGCGTGCCGTTATCGGGAGGCATGCCGTTGCCGTTGTCCTGATCTTCCGGCAGCGCCGGCTGCTGGGCATCCTCCTGCGGCTCGGCGCTGTCTTCCAGCCGGCCGAGCGGCACCTTGACGGTCTGCTCCTTGCCGTCGCGCATGAGCACCACGTCGACTTCCTTGCCGACCGGGCTTTCCGCCACGATGCGCGGCAGGTCGCGCATCTCGTTGACCGGTTGCCCATCGAAGGTCAGGATCACGTCGCCGGCCTTGATCTCGCCTTTCTTGATCGGACCGTCGTTGACGACGCCGGAAACCAGCGCGCCGCGCGCCCGGTCGAGGCCGAGGCTCGCCGCCACGTCGTCGGTGACCGGCTGGATGCGCACGCCGAGCCAGCCGCGGCGCGTCTCGCCGAATTCGATCAGCTGATGCACGATGTTTTCGGCAAGCTCGGTCGGCACGGCGAAACCGATGCCGATCGAGCCGCCGGAGGGCGAGATGATCGCGGTGTTGATGCCGATGACCTCGCCGCGCATGTTGAACAGCGGACCGCCGGAATTGCCCTTGTTGATCGCCGCATCCGTCTGGATGAAATTGTCGTAGGGGCCGGCATTGATGTTGCGGCCGCGCGCCGAGATGATGCCGAGCGTCACCGATCCGCCGAGGCCGAACGGGTTGCCGATCGCCATCACCCAGTCGCCGATGCGCATGCGGCGGGAATCGCCGAACCGCACGGCCTTCAGCGGTGCCTTCGGCTCGACCTTGAGCACGGACAGGTCGGTCTTCGTATCGGTGCCGACCAGCGTCGCCTTGAGCTTCGAACCGTTCGGGAAGATCACTTCGATATCGTCGGCGCCTTCGATCACGTGGTTGTTGGTGACGACGAAGCCCGACGGATCGATCACGAAGCCGGAACCGAGCGAGGAGACCTTCTGGTTGCCGTTCTGGTTGCCGGGACTGTCGAAGAAATCCTCGAAGAATTCCTGGAAGGGCGAGCCTTCCTGGATCTGCGGCTGTGGACCGGCGCCCTGGTCCTTGACGCTCTGGGAAGTGGAAATGTTGACCACCGCGTCGAGCAGACCTTCGGCGAGATCGGCGATCGAGGCCGGACCTGCCGGAGCCATCAGGCCGGGCGCGGGCGGCGGGTTGATGGTCGGAGACGGCGTCGGCGGCGCCGGCAACATGCCCCCGGGAGAGGTTGCGGCCGGCGGATTGCCGCTCTGCCCCGGAGCGGGCGTTGCCGGGGTCTGGGCGATCGCCTGCAAGGGTCCCGCCAGCACGGCCAAGGCCGCCGCCAGCGTGACGGAGCGCTTGAGGGACGATCGAACCGAATGGGCCATCTGGCATCCTCGCTTTTGGATTTCCGCATCGCCCTGAGGAGCGGCGCTCGCACGGGCAGGTCTATTCAGGTCTATTGGAGCCTTTGAATCGGGCGGAGTTTCGGCAGAGCATAAGGCGGAATGAGGACGGGGGAAATTACCTTTTCGTGAGGATCGCCCCATCCTTCCACCATGCCGATCAATGATCCGGCCAGGGACGGGGCGGCTTTTCACCGCCCCGTCCCTGTCTATGCTCAGTGTCCATGCTCCGCGTCGATCAGTTCGCGGGCGCCGCGGGTGCCGCAGGCGGCGTGGGTGGGGTCGCGGCCCGAGGCGCCGGCGTTCCGTCCGACGAATTGAAGAAGCGGAAGAATTCCGAATCCGGCGTCAGCACCATGGTCGTGCCCTTGTCGGACAGCGAGGCGACATAGGCCCGCATCGACCGGTAGAACTCGAAGAAGCCCGGATCGCGCTGGAAGGCTTCGCCGAAGATCCGGTTGCGCTCGGCATCGCCCTCGCCGCGCAGGATTTCCGAATCCCGCTGCGCCTCGGAGACGAGCTCGACCACCTGGCGGTCCGCCACGGCGCGCCGCCGCTGGCCTTCCTCGTTGCCGCGGGCGCGGATCAGCTCCGCTTCCGCAAGGCGTTCGGCCCGCATGCGCTGGAAGGTCTGCGCCGAGACTTCCTGCGTCAGGTCGGTGCGGCGAATGCGTACGTCACGGATCGTAAGGCCGAGCGTCTCCGCCGCGGCGTTCAGATCGGCATGCACCTCCTGCATCATCGAGGCGCGCTCGTCGGAAAGAGCGGCATCGAAATTCCTGAGACCGTAGACCCGGCGAAGCGCCGCATCGAGACGGGTGCGAAGGCGGGATTCGGCCGCCTCGCGGTCGCCCGAAACGGTCTCGCGGAAACGCCGCGGATCGCTGATCGAATAGACGACGAAGGCATCGACCTCGTAGAATGCGCCGCCGCGCACCTGAACGCGGATATTGTCGAGATCGAAGCGCAGCGCACGGTCCTCGACATACTGCACCCGGTCGGCATCCATGAAGCCGAAAGGCAGCTTGAAATAGATGCCCGGCTCACGCTTCACGGCCTGAATCTCGCCGAAGCGGACGACGATCGCCTGCTCGCGCTCGTTGACCACGAAGACGGAGGAATAGAGGAGCAGAAGGACGACCGCGAGGCCTATGAGGATTGCGGGAAGTCGGTTGGAGTTCATCGTGTCGCTCCTCCCTGCTGGGCCGGGGCCGGCTGTTGCTGCCGGTTGATCTCGTTGAGCGGCAGGTAGGGAACCACGCCCTGCTTGTCATCCAGGATGATCGTGTTGGAGTTCTTCAGCACCGCTTCCATGGTTTCGAGGAAGATGCGTCGGCGCGTGACTTCGGGGGCATTGGCATATTCGGTGTAGATGGAGACGAAACGCTGCGCCTCACCCTGCGCCTCGTTGACGACCCTGTCCTTGTAGGCGGATGCCTCTTCCCGGATCTGGGCGGCCTGACCGCGCGCCTGACCGAGCTTCTGGTTGGCGTATTGGTTCGCCTCTTCGACGAAGCGGTCCTCGTCCTGCTCGGCGCGCTGCACTTCTTCGAAGGCATCGGCCACTTCACGCGGCGGCGCGGCATCCTCGATCGGCACGGCATTGATCGAAATGCCGGAGCCGTAGGTGTCCATCGTGCCCTGGATGATGTTGCGCACCTCGGTCGAGATGCCTTCGCGGTTGTCGCGGAAGATATCCTGGGCCGGGCGACGGCCGACGACCTCGCGCATGGCGCTTTCGGCGACCTGCTGCAGGGTCGAGGCCGGGCTTTCCAGGTTGAACAGATAGGCCTTCGGATCGGTGACGGTGAAGAGAACCGAGAACTGCACGTTGACGATGTTCGAGTCGCCGGTCAGCATCCAGCCGGCATTGGAGTTCGAGCCCCGCGCCGCGCCGATATTCTGCTGCTGTTCCGTGACTTTGACGATCTCGACGGTTTCGAATGGCCAGAAATGGAAATGCAGGCCCGGCATGGAGATTTCCTCCTTCGGGCGGCCGAAGCGCAGTTCGACGCCGCGTTCGTCCGGCTGCACGGTGTAGATCGACTGGAAAGCCAGGAAGGCGACGATCACGATGAGAACGATCACGAAGGCGCCGCTGTTGAAGCCGCCTGGCATGACGCCGCGCAGTCGGTCCTGGCTGCGCCGGATGATGTCTTCGAGGTCAGGCGGGCCGCCGCTGCCTCCGCCGCCGCGCGGGCGGTTCGGTCCCTGCCCCCAGGGCCCCTGATTGTTGCCGCCACCGCCGCCCCAAGGGCCGCCGCCGCCATTCTGATTGCTCCAGGGCATCAAAACCTCTTTGTTCGTATCGCTCCCAGACCTCGACTTTGCCGTGTGACGGCTGTCCGGCCATTGCCCGTTATAGGTATGCAGCCGCCTGCTTTCAACGCAGCTTCAATAACTTCCAGTTCAACGGTAACGAAATGTTTCAGTTTGTCGCGCTTCGGCGGACATAAGTGGCGAAACGGGTCGGGTAGCTGTCTCTCTCGCCGGCCGGGACGGCAACCTCTTCGACCTTCTCGAAAACGGCCGGATCGATCGCCGGAAAGAAGGTGTCGCCGTCGGGGATTTCCGTCTCGACATGGGTGATGCGCAGCATGTCGGCGATCTCGATCGCCTGGTCGTAGATCTCGCCGCCCCCGAGCACATAGATCTCGTCGGCGCCGCTTTCGGCCGCCTTGTGCCTGGCGATCTTGATCGCTTCTGTGAGCGAGGCCGCCACATCGGCGCCATCGTAACGGAAATCCGGATTGCGGGTGACGATCACATGCGGGCGGCCTGGCAGCGGCCTGCTGCCGAAACTGTCGAAGGTCTTGCGGCCGACGATGACCGGCTTGCCGAGGGTCATAGTCTTGAAGCGCTTGAGATCGGTCGAAAGCCTCCACGGCATGTCGCCTTGGCGGCCGATGACGCCGTTCCGCGAGACTGCGGCGATGAGGATGAGGCGAGGTCCGGTCACACAGCCACCGCGGCTTTGATATGCGGATCGGCCTCATAGCCTTCGAGCGAGAAATCCTCATAACGGAAGGAGAAGATATCCTTCACGGCCGGATTGATGCGCATCGTCGGCAGCGGTTTCGGCGTGCGGGTGAGCTGCAGCCGGGCCTGTTCGAAATGGTCGGAATAGATATGCGTGTCGCCGAGCGTGTGGACGAAGTCGCCGAGCTTCAGGCCCGTCACCTGCGCCACCATCATGGTGAGCAGCGCATAGGAGGCGATGTTGAACGGCACGCCCAGGAAGACGTCGCCCGAGCGCTGGTAGAGCTGGCAGGAAAGCCTGCCATCCGCTACGTAGAACTGGAACAGGCAGTGGCAGGGCGGCAGCGCCATCTCGTCCACTTCGGCCGGATTCCAGGCGGAGACGATATGCCGGCGGGAATTCGGATTGACCTTGAGGTTTTCGATCAACTGGGCGATCTGGTCGATGTGGCGCCCGTCCGGGGCCGGCCAGGAACGCCATTGCGCGCCGTAGACCGGGCCGAGATCGCCGTTCTCGTCGGCCCATTCGTCCCAGATAGAGACGCCGTTTTCCTTGAGATAGGCGATATTGGTCTCGCCCTTCAGGAACCACAGCAGCTCGTGGATGATCGATTTCAGATGCAGTTTCTTCGTCGTGAGGACTGGAAAGCCCTCATCGAGGTCGAAGCGCATCTGGTAGCCGAAGACCGACCGCGTACCCTTGCCGGTGCGATCACCGCGATCGATTCCGGTTTCCATCACATGCCGGAGAAGGTCGAGATATTGTTTCATGGGTCGGGCCACCGATTCTATATTTGTCGAAATATAGTCGCACGAAGCCGTTCGACCAATCTCCCCTCGCCGCTTTTCCCGGCATTTCGGCGGACAGACATGCACCGCTCACTTGGAAACATATCTCCGCCAGTTATGCTCTTCGGAGAAACCCAGGACGTCGCGGATCTTGCGGTTGCTGATCGGGGCCTCCAGCTCGCCCATCTCCTTCGTGATAGGCGTATCGGGCGCCCACTTTTCGAGAAACGGCTTCGTCGACTCGTAAGCCGTGATCGTATCGTTGACCGCGTTGAAGACCTGGAACCCCAGCCCGTCCTTTTCGACGCAGAGATGGACGATCTGGCCGAGATCGCGGGCGTCGATATAGCTCCAGGCATTGCGCTTGCGCGAAGGTGGATCGGCGAGGAAAGCCGGAAAGCGGCTGTAGTCCTCCGGCGAGATCACGTTACCGATCCTGAGCGCATAGATATCGGCGCCGAAGCGCATGGCGAAAGCCCGTGCCGTCTTCTCGTTGACGACTTTGGAAAGTCCGTAGCTGTCCATCGGATCGACGTCATAGTCCTCGGTGAGCGGAAAGGAATGATAGTCCTTGTCGCCTTCCGCAAAGCAGACGCCGTAGGTCGTTTCGCTGGACGCGATGACGACCTTGCGGATGCCGAGCTTCATGGCCGCTTCGATGACATTGTAGGTCGAGACGGTGTTGGCCGCGAATGTCGCGTTGTCAGGGCGCATGAGGATGCGCGGCACGGCCGCGAAATGCACCACCGCATCGACCGGTGCCGGCCCTTTGCCGCTCTCCAGCCCTTTGAAATCGAAATGCATGGAGAGCGCATTGAAGGTTTCGCCGCTGTCCGTAAGGTCGGTGATCAGCGTATTGACGCCGGGATGGTCGAGCGGCTTCAGATCGAGGTTGAAGACCTCGTGCTCCTCATTCAGAAGATACGGCACCACATGCCGTCCGGCTTTGCCGCTGCCGCCGGTGAATACGATCCGCTTGCCCATTGTCTCGCTCCCTGGAACGCTGTGCGCCGCAAGGCATCGGCCGCGCCGCATGCCTTAAGTAGCTGCGAACCGAATGCATTGCCAGTCGAAACGGCTGACAATGATCCGATTGGGAGTGGGTGGAGGCTAAGCTCAGAGCGTGTCGAGCTTGCCGAGCTCCTTGGCGACCAGGTAATAGAAGGTCACGCGCGACTTGCTGCGGTCGGCCGCCATGGCCTTGGCCACGCCGGCGACAGCCTTGTCGGCCGCGTCGCCATTGACGCCGAGCTTTTTGGCGCACCAGTTTGTCTTGACCCGTTCGAGTTCCTTCTCGTCGCTTGCCGAGACGAGCGACGAATCCCGGTTGCGCAGCGCAATCCCGAGATGCTTGACGATTTTGTTCACCACCGCCTCGTCGGCGCCGGCGTCATACTTCTTCACATCATCGAAATATTCGCTCATGTCCCTCTCCTCGGAAAAAAGGTTCCAATTTCAGAAAATGCTAACGTATGCTTTGTAGAAGCGATTCCGAATGTTGTGCAACCCCTTTTCATGCACGCGGGAAAATCCTATATGTGTTGTGCCGGGCACCCGCCCGGCTATGGCAATAAACGGTCGGTGTAATAAACCTATTGGACCCGGGGGCGGTACCCGGCGCCTCCACCATAAACCGGTCGGACTCGATGAGGACCGGCTTATGATGGGGGCGAAATAGGATCGACAAGGGTGTAAAGATCGAACTTTTGCTCGGCATGATACCACCGTTATCGGGTCAAAAAGTGTAGTTGCAAACGACAACAACGCTAAGGAATACGCTCTCGCTGCCTAATGGCGGTGCGGGAATTCCGCTCCAAGTCCTCTAGGTTAGCCCCTTGAGGCGGGGTCCGAAGGCACCTGGCAACAGAAGCCTTCACCTTCGCTCCCCAGTCGAATACTATGGAACTGACTCGGATAGTGGGCGGGGCTTTCCCGCGCCGGGTCGGCATGGCATAACGCGTCTGACTAAAAGACGAGAGAATGGGAAAGACAGGACCGTATGGGGCAGGATCATATCCGTTACGACATTCTGGCGCAGGACGCATTGCGCGGCGTCATCCGTAAGGTTTTGTCCGAGGTTGCGGCCACCGGCCGCCTGCCCGGCGACCACCATTTCTTCATCACGTTCCTGACCGGCGCGCCCGGCGTGCGCATTTCGCAGCACCTGAAGACGAAATATCCCGAACAGATGACCATCGTCGTCCAGCACCAGTTCTGGGACCTGAAGGTCACCGACACCCAGTTCGAAGTCGGCCTCTCCTTTTCCGACACGCCGGAACGTCTGGTCATACCCTTCAACGCGATTCGCGGCTTCTATGACCCGTCGGTGAATTTCGAGCTCGAATTCGAAGTGCCGCTTTCCGACGAGGACGACAACAGCTCCGCCGAAATCACCGCGATTCCCGTCGATGCCGTATCGAAACCCGCCGAAGGCGACGCCGCGGCCAGATCCGACGAGGAAAAGAAGCCCGGTTCGGTCGTTTCCCTCGATTCCTTCCGCAAGAAACAGTAGCGCGGAGGCGCGTCCTTAATGAGCGCCGAGATCGTCAACCTGCGCCAGTTCCGCAAAGGCAAGGCCCGACTCGAAAAAGAGAAGGACGCGGAACAGAACCGAATCACCTTCGGCCGCAGCAAGGCGGAAAAGTCGCTCACCAGGGCACGCAACGAGAAGGCCGACAAGGCGCTCGATCAGGGTCGGCTGGAAAATCCCCGTAAGGACTGACTTCCGGATACATCGTTAACTCTTCATTAGCCAAGCCTGAATTAGCGAACTTGACGGCCAAGGCGCGCCGGTTTGAATAGGCGCGCATTTGTTCCCGTCGGTCCCGGAGAGCTCGTTGATTCGTAAACATTCTGCGACGCTTCACGGTCATCGCACCAGTTTTTCCCTCGAAGACGAATTCTGGCTCGAATTGAAGGCGATCGCCCTTCAACGCGGCATCAGCCTCGCAAATCTGATCGCCGAGATCGACGATCACCGCGGGCCGGGCAGCAACCTCTCCTCGGCGCTGCGCGTGCATGTCCTGATTTGGCTCAAGAAGAAGGCGGCCTAAAGCAATGCCGGGAAAAGTGCGCAGCGGTTTTCCGTCCGGAATTGCGTAAAAACAAAGAGCTCGATCGGTTCGTCAGTTCCGTTAAGCGATGAACCGATCTGGCGCGTTCCGGATGGGAGCGTCCAAGGATCAGCGCTGGACACCCGGCAGGTTCGGAACGTCGCGCGGCGGGATGTCGGGCAAGGTCTCGCGAAGGGCGCCTTCGGTCGGCGGCACGATGAGCTGCGGGCTGCTGTTCTGCCGCTGGCGCTGCTCTTCCGCGGCCCGCGCGACGGATTCCTGCCGCTGCCGTTCGGCCTCGGCCGCCTCCTGCCGGAGACGCTCTTCGGCTTCCGCCTTCTCGCGCGCCGCCTGCCGTTCTACCGCCTGGAAATTATAGAGCGCCACTTCACGGCGCAGGCGCTGTTTTTCGAGCACGCTCGCCTGCAGCGTCTCGACGCGCCGCCGCTCCTGCTCGAAGGCGCGCTGCGACAGGAAGTTCGTCAAGGCTGCGATATCGAGACGTTTCGCGGGCGCGGAGAGATCGCCCGAATAATCGAGCCGGACGGTCGGATCGCCTCCCGCAAGCCCTTCCTCGCCGGCATCATAGGTAATGGCGAGATTGGCGTTCATGCTGTCTTCCAGAAGATCGAAACGCCCCTCGCCCAGGAATCTGGTCGTGCCGGCCGCAGCGGCGATGTTCTGCGCCCGGGCTTCGCCGGCCGTGATGGTGACGGGAATCGTCACGTCGCCGAGATCGACCGCGCCTTGATGGATGAGGCCGGAGACAAGCGGGCGGACCTTGGCCTCCGTCACCTCGCCATCGAGCTTGTCCACCCCGGCCATCAGCGGCTTCAGGGTATCGGCATTGATGCCGCTGACCGTCAGGCCCTTCAGCCGCAATTCGGCCGAACCGCTGGCGGCTCCGAGAAGTTCGGCAAGATTGTGGCCGGTCGATTCGACCGACATGTCGAAACCCAGCTTTCCGTCCGCGACCGGTTTTCCTCCAGCATTCCAGACAAGCGGAGCGAGATCGGCGCCCTCCGCCGAAAGCTTCGCCTGCAGAAGCCCGGTGCCGCCGCCATTCGACATCATGACGCGGCCGGAGAGCCTGCCGCCTTGCCAGTCGCCCGCGGCATTCTCGATCGTGACGCCGCCGCTGCGATGGGTGATCCGCCCGGAAAAATCCGCCACATCGCCGAAAGCGCCGGTGCGGAACAGACCCGCATCGACGTCGAGGGCGACATCGGTATCACCGAAGATCGGCGAGCCGAACGGCTTGGAGGAGAACGCCCCGCTTTCGGGATCGCTGACGGGGCCGAAGACCGCTTCTCCGAGCCAGGCAAGGTCGAGCGTATCGACCTTGAGGGAACCGGTGGCCGGCAGGCCGGGCGCCTTCCGGTCGACGACGATCCCGCCGCCGAAATCGTTATCCGCCATGGCGCCCTTGAGGTTCGCGACCGTCACCGCGTCCGGCGTCGTGCTGACATCCGCGTCGAGCGTGACCGGCAGGCCCGTTCCGAACTGCGGCAGACCGATGCCGTTCATCAGCAGGTAGGGTTCGAGATCGGCGCTCTTCAGCGTCACATGACCGCTCCCTTCGCCAAAATCCTCGTTCCGGATATTGACCTCGCCCTTCGCGTCGAAGGCGGTCTTCCCGGTCTTGAAGGACAGTTCGGCTTTCGCCGGCCCTTTGGAACCCTGCTGGATGTCAAGCGCAAGCCGCCCCGCTCCGTCTCCGTCGAGGGGCAGCGGGTCCAGACCCGCCTGGCCGAGCAGAACCCGCGCCTCGGGATTTTCGAGCGATGCGGCAAGCGTCATGTCCGTGCCGCCTGTCAGCGCAAACAGGCCGGGCAGGTTGAGATCGCCAGTCACCGTGCTGCCGTTCGACTTGCCCTTGAGCCCGATATCCAATCCGCCGGTGTCGCCATCCACCGTGAGATCGGCCGTCAGGTCCGTATCCGCGAACCAGGCCGCATTGCGGGCAAGCCGCTGCAGGGCCGGATGAGCCGGCAGCCGGTCGCGCAGCATGGCGAAAAACGCAGTCGGATCGGTGGAGCGCAAGCTCAAGCTCCCGCTGCCTGCATAAGAGAGCAGCGAGCCTTCCACCCTGCCCTTTGCGGCGATCGTCGCTCCCTCGACATTGCCGACCGACAACCGCTCCAGCGAGAGCACGCCGCCCGCCATGGTGAAAGCGGTATCGACATTGTCGGCCGCCACGCCGAAAGCGGTGAAGCGGTCGGCCTTCAACGTTGCGGCAACACGATGGTCGAGCACGTCCTGCCCGGCGTCGTCGCCCGTCATCAGCGAGGCCAGCGCCCGCATGGCGTCGATATCGATCTCGTTTCCGGCAAGGCTCACCGAAAGGTCCGGCACGTGCCCCTGCTGCGACTGGCGTTCCAGCCTTCCCTTCAGCGTCGCCGGCCCGATCGCGAGTTCGAGGTTCTCGAACTGCTGCAGTTCCGGCGTCAGGTTGACCTTCGCTGAAAAGCCGGCGGAACGCAGCTGGCGGATTTCCGGAGCGACGCTCCCCGACAGCCAGTCGGCCAGACCGGACGGCTGGTTGGAGGCAAGCAGCATGTCGCCGACGAAGGAGGCTTCGTCGCGCAGGACGAGGCTGCCCTTCGCTTCGATCTGGGTGCGGCCCGGCAGGGTCGCCACGACATTGTCGACCGTCCAGCCCCGCCCGGCGGGACGCACGTCGAGCTTGACGTCGCGTATCGTCGTATCGTTGACGATGATCGCCGGCAGTTTCAGGCTGGCGCGGCCCGGCACCTGCGGGATGGGGATCGACGCCGCCATCCGGATGAAGTTGTTGATGCGACGTTGTGCCGACACGGCGGGGTCGCGGCCGGTCTTGGCCCCGACGCCCTCGCCGATCTGGTTCACATCGATCTGCTGCCCCTCCGCCGTCAGCAGGAATTCCGGCTTCTCGCCGGTATCCAGCGTCGCCTCGCCGGTGACGACGTAGGGATTGTCGATGGCGCCGATCTCCAGCCGGTATTGCGGAATGCGGATGCGTTCGTTGGTCAGCTCGAAGCCGCCCTTCACCCGCGGCCCGGGCGGAGGCGGCGTGACGGGCTCGGTCTCGTCCTCCTCCTGGAGGACGTTGAGCGAGAAATTGCCGTTATAAGCCGGCCTGTTGTCGGCAAGCACCATCTCGCCGTCGAGATTGAGCTCGACCGGTGCCGCATCCGGCCAGAGCCGAAGCCTGAGCGGCATGCGCTTGGCCTCGGTATCGATCCTGCCGCTCGACAGGCTGAACCTCGCCTCATAGCCGTCGAGCATCCCGTTACCGTCGCCCCGCCAGGGACCGCGCAAGGAGGCGGCGGAGAAATCACCGGCAAGGCCGGTCAGCCGCCGCGTCTGGCCGGCTTCGTCGATCAGGTCGATCTCGCCGCCGCTGACATGCACGTCCTCGATGACCACCGTGCGGGCCGGGATCGCCGCACGGCTGCCACGCATCCAGTCGAGCGTGCCGTCCTTCAGTACCCGGATGCGCGCCTTCGGCTCCTCGATGCGCATGTCGAAAATGCGCGCCTCGCCCGAAAGGAAGGGCGCAAGCTCCATATCCATGGAAAAGCGCGCCACCTGCACCAGCGGCTGGCCGTCCGTATCCGTACCGACCCGGACGTCGTGCAGCGTGACGGATGGGAACGGCAGTATACGCGCATCGACGGCGCCGTGGACGGAAACCTTCTTGCCGAGGATGCGGCTCGCCTGTTCCTCGAACCCGACGCGGAAACTGGACCAGTCGACGAAGAACGGCGCGAGCAGCGCCGTGAACAGCGCCACCACGATCAATCCGCCCAATGCCACCAGGATGCGTCCAAGCACCTTTGCGTCTCCTTGAACCCTTGTTCAGACTAGTTCCATCGGCTTCCGAGGCAAGTCAAGCTTCGGGGAGCGGCTCATTCAGCCCTCCGGAAGATCTTGCCGGGATTGAAGATATTCTCAGGGTCGAGGCTCTTTTTGATGGCACGCATCAGGCCGACCGCGCCGCCGAGCTCCTCTTCGAGGAACGCCATCTTGCCCTGGCCGATACCGTGCTCGCCGGTGCAGGTGCCGTCCATTGCCAGCGCCCGCCGGTTGAGACGCCCGATGAAGGCCTCGACCTCGCCGACGGAGGCCGGGTCCTTGCCGTCGAAGAGCACCAGGACATGGAAATTGCCGTCGCCCGCATGACCGACGATCGGCGCGAGCAGGCCTTGCGCCGCAATATCGGCCTGGGTCTCGGCGACGCATTCGGCAAGCCGGGAGATCGGCACGCAGACATCGGTCGACAGCCCGTCGAGTTCCGGCGCCAGCGCCCGGCTCGCCCAGTAGGCGTTGTGCCGCGCGTTCCAGAGCTTGGCGCGCTCCTCCGCATTGGCGGTCCAGAGGAATTCGTCGCCGCCGCATTCGGCCGCGATCTCGGAAAACTGCGCCGATTGCAGCGCCACCGTTTCCTCCGTGCCGTGGAATTCGAGGAAGAGTGTCGGCTTTTCCGGATAGGAGAGTTTCGAATAGGCATTGCAGGCACGCATCTGCATGTCGTCGAGGAGTTCGATGCGGGCGACCGGAATGCCCATCTGGATGGTCATGATGACCGCGTCGCAGGCGGCTTTCACCGTCGGGAAGGCGCAGACCCCGCCGCCGATCTTCTCGGGGATGCCCTGGAGCTTCAGCGTGATCGAGGTGATGACGCCGAGCGTGCCCTCCGAACCGACGAAAAGCCGGGTGAGATCGTAGCCGGCCGACGATTTCTTCGCCCGCCGCGCGGTACGGATCTCCTCGCCGTCTGCGGTGACGACGGTGAGCGCCAGCACGTTGTCCTTCATCGTGCCGTAACGCACCGCATTGGTGCCGGAGGCGCGCGTCGCGGCCATGCCGCCGATCGAGGCATTGGCGCCCGGATCGATCGGAAAGAACAGGCCGGTGTCGCGCAGTTCCCGGTTCAGCTCCTCGCGGGTGATGCCGGGCTCTACCGTAACGTCAAGATCGGCGGGGCTGAGGCGAAGCACCTTGTTCATACGGCTGAAATCGATGGAGATTCCACCGGACGGCGCATTGACCTGCCCCTCCAGCGAGGAACCGACGCCGAACGGAATGACCGGCACGCCATGGGCGGCGCAGCTCTTCACGACTTCCTTCACGTCATCGGCGCTTTCGACGAAGACGACGCCGTCCGGAAGCTGAGCCGGCAGATAGGTCGTCGTATGCGCATGCTGCTCGCGAAAGGACTGGCCGGTCTGGAAGCGCTCGCCGAAGGACTGTTTCAGGATGCCGAGAACAGTCCTTATGCCCTCTTCGTTGCGAAGGCCCGCCTTCACGTCGCTGACCGCCATGACCGTTCTCCTGAAGTCTTGTCACGGGGATTGGTTAGGCGACGGGTCCGGCTTTGTCCAGAAATAACGAAAGACCGTCGGATTCAGCCAGAGGACGGACTCCTCCCTTGGCGATGCTTGGAATTTTTGAAGTCGGACGGGGCGCTGAAAGCTGCCTCTTAGGTTTTAGTTTTAGGTGACACCTCTCAGCGCCCCGTTCAGCGGTTTATGCCCGC